>Ga0316605_10000004_pt1 | contig 431105 bp, 395 predicted proteins | sample OWC_soil_day20_n_FD_207666 | JGI IMG/M metagenome (GOLD analysis project Ga0316605, IMG submission 207666) | Wetland soil microbial communities from Old Woman Creek delta, Ohio, United States - OWC_soil_day20_noCT | ecosystem: Environmental > Terrestrial > Soil > Wetlands | place: USA: Ohio... | reverse complement strand
CCTATGTGGATGACAGCGTTACCACATTGACCGATTTGGGCATCAACATCACCGCGCAAGGTGGCACAGCGGACAACGTCAAGTTGGGTGAAACCATTGACTATGCCAACAGCGATGGCAACATCAAGGTGACTGCAACCAAAGACAACCAAATCTTGTTTGACTTGGCACCTGTGGTGACTGTGGGTACTGCCAATCCAGTGACGATTGATGGCACTGCGGGCACCATTGGTGGCTTGACCAACAAAACTTGGGATCCAGCAACGACCCCAATCGTGAGTGGCCAAGCGGCGACGGAAGACCAACTTAAAACAGTCAGTGATACAGTAGGTAAAGGCTGGGATGTCACTACGGCGGCAACAGGCACAGGTGTAGTGAGTGGTACGAGCGTGACTAATGTGGCTCTTGGCGACACAGTGACCTATACAGCAGGCAACAACATCGAAGTGACGCAAGTGGGCAAAGACATCCAAATTGCCACCAGCATGACGCCGACATTTACCACAGTGAATACTGGCGACTTGACGGTCACGGGTGCCACCAACTTGCAAGGCAATACCACTATAGCAGGCAATACCACCATAACAGGTAACACCACCTACACAGGACCGATGACCAGTGGTGACAACATTGTCAACAAAACCTATGTGGATGACAGCGTTACCACATTGACCGATTTGGGCATCAACATCACCGCGCAAGGTGGCACAGCGGACAACGTCAAGTTGGGTGAAACCATTGACTATGCCAACAGCGATGGCAACATCAAAGTGACTGCAACCAAAGACAACCAAATCTTGTTTGACTTGGCGCCTGTGGTGACTGTGGGTACTGCCAACCCAGTGACGATTGATGGCACTGCGGGCACGATTGGTGGCTTGACCAACAAAACTTGGGATCCGACCACGACCCCAATCGTGAGTGGTCAAGCGGCGACGGAAGACCAACTCAAAACAGTCAGTGATACAGTAGGTAAAGGCTGGGATGTCACTACGGCGGCAACAGGCACAGGTGTAGTGAGTGGTACGAGCGTGACTAATGTGGCTCTTGGCGACACAGTGACCTATACAGCGGGCAACAACATCGAAGTGACGCAAGTGGGCAAAGACATCCAAATTGCCACCAGCATGACGCCGACCTTTACTTCGGTGAACACCACCGACTTGACGGTCACGGGTGCCACCAACTTGCAAGGCAATACCACTATAGCAGGCAATACCACCATAACAGGTAACACCACCTACACAGGACCGATGACCAGTGGTGACAACATTGTCAACAAAACCTATGTGGATGACAGCGTTACCACATTGACCGATTTGGGCATCAACATCACCGCGCAAGGTGGCACAGCGGACAACGTCAAGTTGGGTGAAACCATTGACTATGCCAACAGCGATGGCAACATCAAGGTGACTGCAACCAAAGACAACCAAATCTTGTTTGACTTGGCACCTGTGGTGACTGTGGGTACTGCCAATCCAGTGACGATTGATGGCACTGCGGGCACCATTGGTGGTTTGACCAATAAAACATGGGATCCAGCCGCCATCACCAGTGGACAAGCGGCAACCGAAGACCAGTTGAAATTGGCGAGCACAGCCTTGACCGATACGGGCATCAACATCGCGGCGGACAATGGTTCACCAGACACAGTCAAACTTGGCGAAACCGTGACTTACACCAGTGGTGACAAAAACATCGTGACCACGGTGAGCGACAATCAGATTGACTACAAACTGGCACCAGTGGTGACGGTGGGCACCGCCAATCCAATCACCATCAATGGCAACACAGGTGTGATCGGTGGCTTGACCAACACCACTTGGAACCCAACTTCAGTTGTGAGTGGCCAAGCAGCGACAGAGGATCAATTGTTGCAAGCGACGAATAGTTTGACTGCAACGGGCATCAACATCACAGCCCAAGGCGGTACGGCAGACAACGTCAAACTGGGTGAAACCGTGGACTACTCAAACACCGATAACAACATCGTGGTGAGCAAAGGCGCAGACAACCAAGTCTTGTTTAACTTGGCACCCGTGGTCACTGTGGGTACCACCAACCCAGTGGTGGTGGATGGCAATACAGGTAGTTTGACGGTCGGTTCAGTGACCAACCCAATCACCATCAGCAGCACAACAGGCACCATCAATGGTTTGGACAACATCACTTGGAATCCAGCAGCCATCACCAGTGGACAAGCGGCAACCGAAGACCAGTTGAAATTGGCGAGTGCGGCGGCTAAAACCACTGTGACTGCTGGTGATAATATTGTGGTGACGCCAACTTCAAATACTGATGGCAGCACCACTTATCAAGTGGCCACTGCTAAGAATGTAAGCTTTGATTCAGTCAAAGTGGGCAGTGTGAGCATTGACAGCACCAAAGTCGATGCAGCAGGCAATACCATCATCTCTGGTGTGGGTGCAGGCGCGGTCTCTGCGACCTCAACCGATGCCATCAATGGCAGTCAGTTGTATAACTTGGGTACAGGGGTACAAAACATCATCGGTGGTACCACCACTTATGATCCAATCACCGGTACTTATGTCAACAACAACATTGGTGGTACGGGTAAGGGCAATATCAATGATGCGATTGCATCAGTGGGTGATGCGGCGACTAAAGCCAAAACCACTGTGACTGCTGGCAGCAATGTTGTGGTTACCCCAAGCCTCAATGCTGATGGTAGCAACAATTACGAAGTCGCCGTGGCCAATGATTTGAATGTCAACAGTGTGACCTCAAATGCGGTGACAGTAGGCAGTGTCGGCATTGATAAAAACAATGCCGATGCCGCAGGCAATACCATCATCAGCGGGGTGGGTGCAGGTGCAATCTCTGCCACCAGTACCGATGCGGTCAATGGCAGCCAGTTGTATGCAACCAATCAACAAGTGACTCAAAACACCACTGATATTACCAATATCAGTACCGCATTGGATAAAGGAATGAGTTTCAGTGCTGACAGTGGCACCGCGGTGAGCCGTAAGTTGGGTGATACCGTGGCAATTACGGGTGATGGCAATATCACTACCACCACCACTGCGAATGGGGTTCAACTTAAACTCTCTGATAATCTCAATGTCGATAACGTCACCGTGAACCAAAACTTCTCAGTGGCTGAAGGTGCGACTGTGAATATGGGTGGTAATGTGATTCAAAACGTCGCTCCAGGGGTCAATGGTACTGATGCAGTGAATGTCAATCAGTTGAATAATGTGACGGGCAATTTGAGCAACCGCATCACGAATGTTGGACATATTGCCAATGCGGGTGTTGCACAAGCCATTGCGACGGCTGGTTTACCGCAGGCGTATTTACCTGGTAAAAACATGATGGCTGTGGCAGGCGGTACTTATCAAGGTGAAACAGGTTATGCCGTCGGTTTCTCAACCATCTCAGATAATGGAAAGTGGATTATCAAGGCGACGGGTAGTGGCAATTCACGTGGTAAATACGGTGCATCTATCGGCGCTGGTTATCAATGGTAATGTGTGATTTCAGACGGCCTGATGAGTTCATCGGGCTGTTTGAGAAAAAAACATAAAAGGAATCAATAATGAACTTTCAAATGAATAAAAAAATCGTTGCATTGGCTGCTGTTGCGGCTGTATTGGCAGGCTGTGCAGGCACTCAAGTGTCCAGTGAGGGTACTACGGAACAACCTGTGTGGCCAAAGTGGGATGCAGTCACCTTTAATAATGAAAAAGGTACTTTCCCTGATTTACAAAGCTTGTCTCAAGTGCGCACAGGGATGACCAAAGACCAGTTGTATTATTTGTTGGGTCGTCCACAGTACAACGATGGTTGGCGACCCGTTGAGTGGAATTATTTGTTCCATTTCCATACCCCTGGACAAGGCACGAATGATGTGACGACGTGTCAATACAAGGTGTTGTTTGACAAAGACACGTATGCACGTAGTTTCTATTGGCATGCAGTTGATCCAGAAAACGGTGTTTGTCCTCCAACGGCTAAGGCTGCACCTGCAGTGAAGCGTTATACCTTGGGTGCAGATGCTTTGTTTGCATTTGACCGAGGTGGTTTGTCTGACCTAAATCCTAAGGGCAAGTATGATTTGGATAACTTGGCCACACAACTGAAACAGTTTGATCAATTGAATTCGGTCAAAATCACAGGTCATACCGATTACTTGGGTTCTGATGCATATAATTTGCGCTTGTCAGAACAACGTGCACAAACTGTGCGTCAATATCTGTTCAGCAAAGGCTTACCTGTCAGTAAAATGATGGCTGTTGGCATGGGTGAGTCTCAACCTGTAAAACAATGTGCAAACACAGGCAATCGCTCAGCCTTGATTGCCTGTCTGCAACCGAACCGTCGTGTAGAAGTTGAAGTTGATGGTTCGGGAAAAGAGTAATTATGGATACTCAACCCAATTGAAAATTCATCGTATTGGTTGTTGCTGTTTTGTTGTGAGTTGCTTTACGGTACTCGCACGGCAAAGGATGGTATTCTAAATCAATCTGGTATATAGACCAAGTGGACTTCAGTTGCTTTTAATGTGAATGGTAGTGTGCGGTATGGACAAAGATTAGTTATTTGTTTGGTCACGCACATTACGAAGGGGTTTGGCATCACACTGAGTGAAACCGTCTATTGCATTTTGATATTTCAGGTCAAGGTATATTAGTAATGTGACTGCTTATCAATTAAGGTCGTTTTTGATAAGGATATCTACGCCCGTGGTTTTTTTATTTTATTGGCGTTCGGTGGATTTTAGAGATGGGGTTTGTTCTTTGGTGGTTAAATAGTGGGTATTAATTTTATAAAAGTTATTGGCATCGACAATGAAAAAAAAATCTATATTGTTTAGTTTTGATGAATTGATTGAGATATGGTCTGGTCTTGATGCGGTGGTGAGTAATGCACACCTCATGATAAAAGCTAATGTAGATAAAGAATCTTATTTACATTCTTTGCGTGTTTGTTATAGTGCTTCGAATAAAGTTCAAAGAGCAATCAGCAAGTTACGTGATGAAGGTGCCAAATCAAATGAAAACTCGACGGGTGAGGTATCAGATAGTCAGTCCGGTTTTAAAATTATCAATAATTGATTTGAGAATTTTATAGAATTATAGATTGCTATTGTCATTGACAAGAGTGAAACCCCGCTTGACTCGTATCTGGTCAAGTGGGGTTTTTTATGAAAGTTGTTGGTCTGGTTTGCTAATGTATTTAATATCAATTTTTTCAACCATCATTGATTTATAGGCAGTTGTTGTCTTGCTTCAATAAACCGTGTTGGCATGATAGAATGCACACACAATCGAACCACAGCAGATATTTTATTCATGAGCGCGCACGACTCGCCCCAATCTTTAACTCAAAAAGCCCATCGGCATGCCAAATGGCTGGCTGTTTGGCAGTCACGTGGGGCTTTGGCGCGGACACTGTATCCGTTGTCATGGTTGTTTGAAAAAATCGTGCGTGTGCGCCGCGCGGCGTTTTTGCGTCATTGGTGCGCGCAATATCGCATGCCAATTCCCGTGGTGGTGGTCGGCGGGATTATGGTCGGTGGTGTGGGCAAAACACCGATTGTCGCGCGACTGGTGCAGGATTTACGCGAGGCAGGGTTTCACCCAGTGATTGTTTCACGCGGCTACGGTGGCGCGAACGCGGCGAACCATCGCATGGAAGCGACCCGTGTGATCGAGAATAGTTTGGCGAGCGAGGTCGGTGATGAGCCTTTGCAACTGGCGATGAATACAGGTGTGCCTGTGTGGGTGGGACAAGACCGCGTGGCGGTTGCGCGCGCGGTATGTGTCGCGCATCCCGAATGCGATGTTATCGTGAGTGATGATGGTTTGCAGCATTACCATTTGTATCGCGATATTGAATTGGTGGTGATGGACGAGCGCGGCGTGGGCAATGGTTGGTGTTTACCTGCAGGGCCACTGCGTGAGCCGCCTGCGCGTTTGAACTCGGTGTTTGCAATTGTGCAACATTCCCGTGGGATTGCGCAAAATGCGCGTGCGTTTGCATGGATGCCTGAGCCCTTGAATACGCCTCAGTTTGCGGTCAACAGTACTTTGGGCGATGCGTATGCTTTACTTGACCGTCATCAACGTCAACCATTACATGCATTTGTTGGGCAAAAAGTGTTGCGTTGCGCAGGGATTGCCCGTCCGCAGGTGTTTTTTGAGATGTTGGCAGGTGAGGGGATTGCTGGGGAAACATTGGCTTTGCCTGACCATGCGCCATTTGATGAGTCTTTGGCGCAATCTTTAAGCGCGATGGATTTTGATGTATTGCTGTTGACTGAAAAAGACGCGGTGAAGTGCTTGCCGTGGGTGAATTCGCATTCAGAGTTGGCGCGAAGAATTTGGGTGGTTCCGTTGGTGGTTGCACCCAATGTCGATTGGACTGATTTATCACAACAGATTGTGGCGCGTTTGCGTACAATTGGGGATTGAAATTATGAATGATTTTGTAAGGTGGGCAGTCCCCACCCTACAAAGCACAGGAATATAACGATGAACGAAAAATTATTAAAAGCCCTGCGTTGCCCGAAAACAGGCGGTGAGTTGGTGTTTCGCCCCGCGCAAGATGGACAACCCGAAGGCTTGTATTCAGAACAAGCGCATTTACTTTACCCCATTCGTGATGGGATTCCAATTTTATTGATTGAGCAAGCCATTGCGCTCGAAATCAAGTTATGAGCGAGTTTAAAGTCGTGATTCCTGCCCGCATGGGCAGCAGTCGTTTTTATGGCAAACCGCTCGTGCCGATTTTGGGGCGGGCGATGGTCTTGCGCGTGGTGGATCAGGCATTATCAGCAAATGCAGATGAGGTCATCGTTGCCACAGATCATGCGGAGATTGCTCAGATCGTGAACGATGCGGGTTTCAGTGCACACATGACGGATGAATACCATCCGTCGGGCACAGACCGCATTGCTCAGGTTGCCATAGAACGTGATTGGCCCGACGATGTGATTGTGGTCAATGTGCAGGGCGATGAGCCAGCGATTGCGCCCGAACTCATCCGCGCGGTGGCGCAGGCTTTGCACGATGATGCCGATTGTGTGATGGCGACTGCGGCACATCCTTTATACAGCACAGCGGATTTTTTCAATCCGAATATGGTGAAAGTGGTGCTTGATAATCAACAACGCGCGCTGTATTTCTCGCGCACGCCCATTCCTTATCCACGCGACTGGCTGCGAGCGCAAGGGGATGAACGACCTGAGCGATTGCCTGATGATTTACCTGCTTTACGCCACATGGGGATTTATGCGTATCGGGTGGGCTTTCTCAAACGCTACGGCGCGCTACCCGTGAGTGCTTTGGAGCAGATTGAGAGTTTAGAGCAACTGCGCGTTTTGGCGCATGGTGAAAAAATCTCGGTCTATATCAGTCATCAGTCCGCCGCACCGGGGGTCGATACGCCTGAGGATGTGGCGATTGTTGAGCATTTTTTGCGCCCCCATCCATAATCGTTTGCTTTCGCACATTTATCTGACTTGACCCTGTGCTCAGTCTGCGGTAAGGTTATGGGTTCATAATTTTATTTTAATTTTTGGAAAACATCATGCGCATTATATTATTAGGGCCACCGGGTGCAGGCAAAGGGACACAAGCGGCATTTATCAAAGAGCATTGGAATATCCCGCAAATTTCCACAGGTGACATGCTGCGTGCTGCGGTCAAAGCAGGCACGCCATTGGGGATTGAAGCCAAATCAGTCATGGATGCGGGGCAATTGGTATCTGATAACCTCATCATCAATTTGGTCAAAGAGCGTTTGACCGAAAATGATTGCGCCAATGGTTATTTGTTCGACGGTTTCCCACGCACCATTCCACAAGCAGACGCGCTCAAAGACGCGCAAGTCGCGGTGGATTTCGTGCTGGAAATTGATGTGCCTGCCGAAGAAATCATTAAACGCATCAGTGGTCGCCGTGTGCACGAGGCTTCGGGTCGCGTGTACCACGTTGAATACCATCCACCTAAAGTTGAGGGCAAGGATGACGAAACGGGCGATGCTTTGATTCAACGCGATGACGACAAAGAGGAAACCGTGCGCAAACGTTTGGACGTGTACCAAGCGCAAACCCGCCCATTGGTTGATTATTACGGCAATTGGGCGAGTAGCGGTGACGCTGCCGCACCGAAATACCGTAAAATTTCAGGTGTGGGCGCGTTGGAAGAGATTCGCGCGCGGATTTTGGATGTGTTGAAATAATCCTCAATTGTTGGGGTTCGCAAACATTGCGCACCGCCAACCTACCCCAGTTTAGGCTGGGGTATTTTTTATATGATGACGCCTTCGCTCATCGTAGTGACCCATCCCAAACATATGACTACAGACACACAAAACCCAAAAGAATCCAATCTTGAGCAAAATCCGCACGGACACATCAAAAGTTTCGTGCGTCGATTGGGTCGATTTACCGATGCGCAAAGAAGTGCGTATGAAACCCTATTGCCGCAATTTGGCGTGGTGTATGAAAAGCAATTGAAAACTGCCGCCGACTGGGCGAGTGTTTTTGGGAACGAGAACCCCATCGTTTTAGAAATCGGTTGCGGTATGGGCGAGACCACTGCGAAAATTGCCGCGCAAAATCCGCACATCAACTACATCGGCGTGGAAGTATTCACCTCTGGCGTGGGTGCCTTGCTCAAACGCATCACCGAGTATGGTTTGACCAATTTGCGTGTGATGCAACATGATGCGGTCGAAATCATCCGTGACATGATCGCGCACGGCACATTGGACGGCATTCACATCTATTTTCCTGACCCGTGGCACAAAGCGCGTCACCACAAACGTCGCTTGATACAATCGCCATTCGTGTATGAATTGGCACTGCGCCTCAAACCGAATGCCTATATTCACTGCGCCACTGATTGGGAAAACTATGCCGAGCAAATGCTTGAAGTGCTCTCTGCCGAAGTCCTGTTGCACAACGCCAGCCCGACCCAAACCTATATTCCGCGACCAGAAACCCGTCCACTGACCAAATACGAAAACCGTGGCAATCGTTTGGGTCATGGGGTTTGGGATTTGATGTTTACCCGAAAATAATCGATTGTTGAGTTGCACTTGGGCGCAACTCATTTTTTATTGTGGTCTCATCCCACAAACCGACAGACATTTACCAGTCAATTCGCTACAATACAATCCCATGAGGTATTAAACTTGCTCAAAGACAGGAAAGACATGCATACGCCCACTCGATTAGAAAAAAAATTAGCCCAAAACCGCACAGCGCAACGTAAAAATTTAGTGACCTTCATCACCGCAGGCGATCCTGATTTGGCGACGAGCGAGGTCTTGATGCACACCTTGGTTGCCAGCGGGGTGGATGTGATTGAACTGGGCGTGCCGTTTTCTGACCCGATGGCCGATGGCCCTGTGATTCAACGCGCGAGTGAGCGTGCCGTGGCGCAGGGCGTTGGGGTGCGCGATGTGTTGGCGTTGGTGAAAAAATTTCGTACGCGCAACACCGATACCCCCGTGGTGCTGATGGGCTATGCCAATCCGATTGAACACATGGGGCAGGATGCATTTATCCAAGAAGCAGTCGCGGTAGGGGTGGATGGTGTGCTGGTGGTGGATTATCCACCTGAGGAGTCCATTGAATTTGCGCAAAAATCCCGCGCGGCAGGATTGAATGTGATTTACTTGGTCGCACCCACGACCACCACCGAGCGCATGCAAGCCACGGCGAAGGTCGCCAGCGGCTTTATTTACTATGTTTCGCTCAAAGGTGTGACGGGCGCGGGCACATTGGATGTCAGCGATGTGAGCCAAAAAGTCGGCGTGTTGCGCCAGTACACCGATTTACCGATACACGTCGGTTTCGGGATTTCTGATGCGACGAGCGCGCAAGCGGTGGCAAAAACCGCCGATGGCGTGGTCATCGGCAGCAAATTGATTACGATAATTGAATCGGCGGTGGCGAACGGTCGCGACCCCAACATCGCTTTAAGCGCATGGTTAAGTGATATTCGCACCGCTTTGGATGAAATTTCCGCGGCTTAAAAGACGATTTTTGCGAACGGTAGTGCGGTTAAAATCAATGGTTTTATACGTGCAAAGTCATTATAATGGCGCACCCAAATACGATGGAGCAAGATGATGAGTTGGTTAGATAAAATTTTACCCCCACGGATGCAGTCAACAGAAGTCAAAAAATCAGACATGCCCGATGGTTTGTGGATGAAATGTCCCTCGTGCGATGAAGTTTTATACAAATCTGATTTGGAGGCCAATCAGTACGTTTGTCCCAAATGTGACCACCACCTGCGCGTCAAAGCGCGCGCGCGGATTGAGCAACTGTTGGATGCGGACAATCGCGTTGAACTGGCACAAGAGGTCAAGCCTGTTGACAGTTTGAAATTCAAAGACAGCCGCAAATACTCCGATCGTTTGACCGAAGCGGTCAAAAACACAGGCGAAACCGAAGCCCTGGTGGTGCAAGCGGGCACAATTTTTGAGCAGCCCGTGGTGATTGCGGCATTTGAATTTGACTTCATGGGCGGCTCAATGGGCTCGGTGGTCGGCGAGCGTTTTGTGCGCGGTGTGCGCCATGCGATTGAAACCAACTCTGCATTTATCAGTATCTCGGCTTCAGGCGGCGCGCGCATGCAGGAGGCCTTGTTGTCCTTGATGCAAATGGCGAAAACCACCGCAGCATTGACCCTGCTTGCTGAGAAAAAACTTCCCTACATTTCATTGCTGACCGACCCGACCATGGGCGGCGTGTCGGCGAGTTTTGCATTCATCGGTGATGTGGTGATTGCCGAGCCAAAAGCCCTGATTGGTTTTGCGGGGCCGCGTGTGATTGAACAAACTGTGCGCGAAACCCTGCCCGATGGATTTCAACGCTCAGAATTTTTACTCGAGCACGGCGCGATTGACATGATTGTGCATCGCAAAGACATGCGTGAAGAAATGGCGCGTCTGCTTACTTTACTGCGTAATCAGGCGGAAATTTCTGTCGCTTAAGTTTGACACGGGTTTGATTGTGTACAATACCGCAATGAACGCATTGCGGTATTTTTATTTGGGATTTTGGGAAAAGTGATGGTGTTTGATAATTTGAAGGACTGGTTGACGCATTTGGAAACGGTGCACAAAACCGCGATTGATTTGGGCTTGACGCGCGTTGGCGAGATGAAAGCGCGTTTGCAACAAGTGGGCGCACTGAAACTGAATTATCTGATACTCACGGTCGGTGGCACGAATGGCAAAGGCTCGACCTGTGCGTATTTAGAGCAAATGTTATTGGCGGCGGGGTATCAAGTCGGCTGTCACACGTCGCCGCATGTGTTGGACTTTACCGAGCGTGCGCGTTTCAATGGCGTCGATGCGACGCCTGAGCAATTACTACCCCATTTTCGGACAGTTGAGTCAGCGCGTGTACAGTCACCAGAAATTTCTCTGACTTATTACGAATTTACCTTGCTTGCCATCATGTGTTGGTTTGATGCGCAGCAGCCCGATGCGGTGGTGTTGGAAGTCGGTTTGGGCGGGCGTTTGGATGCGACCAATGTGTTTGATAGTGAGGTGGCGATTGTGACTTCGGTGGATATTGACCATGTGGGCTTTTTGGGCGATACGCGCGAGGTGATTGGCTTTGAGAAAGCGGGAATTTTTCGCGCGGGCAAAACCGCCATCTGCGCTGACCCCAATCCGCCGCAAAGTCTAATCGACTATGCGCAGACCATCGGTGCGGATTTGAAATTGATTCACCGCGATTTTCGTTATCAAATGGTACAAGACGATCAACGCAAACAGTGGCGTTTTATCGGCGAGCACAGCACGCGCAATTCGCTCGCCATGCCTGCGATGCGTGGCGATTATCAGTTGAGCAATGCGAGCGCGGCTCTGGCGGCACTCGATGCGCTGCGTGAGCGTCTGCCCGTGATGCAGCAAGCGGTGCGCACGGGGTTGTCGAACGCGGTGGTGCGCGGGCGTTTTCAAATTCTACCTGGGCAGCCGATGACCATATTGGACGTGGCGCACAATCCACATGCAGCGCGCGCTTTGGCAAAAAATATCCATCAAATTGGCTACGCGCCCTACACCCACGCCGTGTTTGGCGCGATGGCGGACAAAGACATCGTCGGCGTGATGAGTGCGATGCGTGGTGTGGTCGATCATTGGCATTTGTGTGCATTGCCCAGTTTGCGGGCGGCGAGTGTGGCGCAGTTGCACGCATGTTTGTTACAAACAGGGTTTGTCGCTGATGCCGAGCACAGCGTGCAGACCCACGATTCGGTGCAACAAGCCTTGTTGCAATTGTCCACACAAGTGCCTGCGAGTGATAGAATAGTAATATTCGGCTCCTTCGTGACGGTGGAGCAGGCATTGTTGGGTATGCCACGGGCATAACCGAGCCAGACAACTTTTAGAAAGACCGATGATGAAGTGGTTTAACAGCAAACAAGCCCAACCCAATAGTGATGCACAGAATGCTTCTGTGCATAGACCAAGCACTGACATGCGCAGTGAGTTGGGCATACAAACGGATGCGCAGCCCGCAGTGCGCATTCGAGCGAACCGCTCCAATCCAAATCCAAGCAACACCATGCATGCTGAAGCGGCTGCCGTGTATGACGAAGAAGTGCGTTTACACGACTTAAAAATACGCACACGCCGACGCTTAGTCGGCGCGGTGGTGTTATTGACGGCGGCGTTTATTATTTTGCCTTGGATTTTTGATGAGCAACGCAAACAAACTGCGTCTGAAATCGCGGTGGTGGTTCCTGACAAAAACCTTCAGTTTGATGTCAAAAACCCGCGGGCAACCGATGAGAGCATTAAAGCGGCGGCTGACAAGTTGGAGCAAAAGCCCGCGGTTAGTGCTGTGCCATCAACCGATGTTTTGCAAGCCCCGTCCGTTGCGCCAGCAGCGGCATCGCAAAAATCCACGGCAAAACCCAGCGTGACTACGCCAGTTCCAGAGCCAAAACCCAAAACTGAGCCATCCACACAAAAATACGCGGTTCACATTGGTTTGGTGAGCAATGGCAAAGAATTGGATGCTTTGTTGAGTAAATTGCGTGCTGCAGGGGTAGAGCCGCAATTAAAAACGGTGGTGGTGGATGGGGTGACTAAAACCCGTGTGCGTTTGGGCTTGTTTGACACCCAAGCTGCCGCTGCTGCCGCGGCAGCAAAAGCCAAAGGCGCGGCTAAAAATCCAGTGGTGATTCCGATAAAAACAGAACAATAATTGAACCATGTCCTCATTGATTAAAGGTGAGGGCTTGGTTTGCTTGAATACGATTGCATCCAACCATACATCCCATGTCTTTTGATTTGACCCCCACAGCGCAAACGCCCACCACAAAACCCTATATTGCCTTCATTGTCGCCGCATGTCTGATTTTAATGGTGACGATGGGGATACGCCAATCTTTGGGTTTGTTCGTACAGCCGATTGTGCTCAATACAGGCATATCCATCGCGGTGGTGAGTTTGGCAATGGCGGTGGGGCAAGTGATTTGGGGGTTTGCGCAACCGATTGCTGGGTTGCTCGCTGAACGTTATGGTGTGCGTTATGTGGCTTTATTGGGTTTGTTGTGCATTGGTGGTGGTTTATTGGCCGTACCTCTTTGGCACAATGCCACAGGTGTGTTTGCTACATTTGGTCTTTTAAGTGCGGTGGGGGCAGGTTTTGCCAGTATTTCACTGTTTATTGGTGCTGCGGTACAGATGGTGCCTGAACAGCGTACGGGGTTTGTCTCGGGAATGATTAATGCCGCCAGTTCGCTGGGACAGTTTATTTTTGCACCTTTGGTGCAATTTTTTCTGAGCATGTGGACGTGGACGATTGCCGCGGCGAGTTTGGGGGTAATTGCACTGGCAAGTCTGCCGCTGCTGTACTGGGTGACGGGTAAAGCGGTGCAATCAGAAACGGTTTCGCCAGTGTGTTGTGGTGTGGCTGTGCCTGCGGAGAAAGTGGGCTTTCGCCATGCGTGGAGTTCACGCAATTACCGACTGTTGCACCTTGGCTTTTTTACCTGTGGATTTCACATCGCGTTTTTGGTCACGCATTTACCAGGTGCCGTGTCGATGTGTGGTTTACCGACCACTGTTGCCAGTACTGCGTTGGCGGTGATTGGTATTGCCAATGTGATTGGCAGTCTATTGGTTGGCAAAATTTGTGAAAAAGTTGCCATGCAAAAAGTGTTGGGCAGCTTGTATTTAATTCGAGTGTTTGCGGTTATGTTTTATGTGTTTGCTCCCAAAACAGAACTCACTTGGTATCTTTTTGCGGGGCTTTTGGGCGTGACTTGGTTGGCAACTGTCCCACCAACAGCAGGTCTGGTCGGTGGGATGTTTGGTCTGCGCAATATCAGCACCTTGTTTGGATTGACCATGCTGTCACATCAGATTGGTGCGTTTTTAGGTGCTTGGCTCGGTGGCCTTGCTGTTCAATACACCCACAGTTTTGACTGGATGTGGTGGGCAGACGCGGGGCTGGCATTGATTGCTGCGGTGGCAAGTTTTGCGATTGTGCCGCAGCAAAAAATAAAGATGCAAAATATCATTTCATAATACAAAGCGTATTTATTGCAATATGAAAAAACACGGAAATTTTGCAATTTAACGTGTTTTATTGCGTAAAAGTACTTGCGCATATGGGAATGCTTGAGTATTATTCGTACTGACTTATGTCTTATATAAGACATAAAACACTTTTTTCACTTCAACTTAGGAATATTATCATGAGCGTATATGCATCAGCTTTAAAAGTGGTACAAGATTTAAAAGCCAAACACGGCGATTCTTGGGGCGCAATCAACCCTGAACACGCAGCGCGTATGGTCGTTCAAAACCGTTTCAAAACAGGTTTGGACATCGCTAAATACACAGCGGCCATCATGCGCAAAGACATGGCTGATTTTGACAAAGACACATCAAACTACACGCAATCTTTGGGTTGCTGGCATGGTTTTGTCGGTCAACAAAAAATGATCGCGGTGAAAAAACACCACGGTACAACTGACAAGCGTTATTTGTACTTGTCTGGCTGGATGGTTGCCGCTTTGCGCTCAGAATTCGGTCCTTTGCCTGACCAATCGATGCACGAAAAAACTTCTGTGCCTCATTTGATTGAAGAGTTATATACGTTCTTGCGCCAAGCAGATGCCAAAGAATTGAACGATTTGTTCCGCGCTTTGGAAACCGCTAAAGAAAAAGGCGAAGACACTGCTGCAATCCAAGCAAAAATCGACAACTTCGAAACCCACGTAGTACCCATTATTGCCGACATTGACGCGGGTTTCGGTAATCCGGAAGCGACTTATTTGTTGTCTAAAAAAATGATTGAAGCGGGTGCGTGCTGTATCCAAATTGAAAACCAAGTATCAGACGTGAAACAATGTGGTCACCAAGACGGTAAAGTGACTGTACCACACGAAGAATTCCACGCGAAAATCAACGCAGTGCGTTACGCGTTCTTGGAACTGGGCGTGAACGACGGTGTGATTGTTGCGCGTACCGACTCTGAAGGTGCTGGCTTGACGCAAACCTTGCCAGTGTCTCGTGAAAAAGGCGACTTGGCTTCACAATACATCAGTTTCTTGAAAACTGAAGAAGTGAGCATTGCCGATGCGAAAGACGATGAAGTATTGATTAAACGTGATGGTAAATTGTTGCGCCCAGCACGTTTGGCTTCTGGCTTGTTTGAATTTGCACCAAACACCAACATTGATCGCGTGGTGCTTGACTGTGTGGCATCTTTGCGCGCTGGTGCAGACTTGTTGTGGATTGAAACCGCAACACCAAACGTCAAAGACATCGCTGATATGGTGAACCGTGTTCGCGAACAAGAGCCAACAGCGAAATTGGTGTACAACAACTCACCATCATTCAACTGGACCTTGAACTTCCGTCAACAAGCGTATGACGCAATGAAAGCCGAAGGTAAAGACGTTTCTGCATACGATCGTTCTAAATTGATGAGCGTTGAGTATGACAACACTGAATTGGCATTGGCTGCAGATCAACGCATCCGTACATTCCAAGCAGACGCGTCACGTGAAGCGAACATCTTCCATCACTTGATTACTTTGCCAACGTACCACACCACCGCATTGCACATGAATAACTTGGCACAAGGCTACTTTGGTGAAGACGGTATGCTCGCTTATGTATTGAACGTACAACGCGAAGAAATCCGTAAAGGCGTTGCCTGCGTGAAACACCAAGCGATGTCTGGTTCTGACATTGGTGATGACCACAAAGAATTCTTTGCGGGTGAAGCGGCATTGAAAGCAGGCGGTGCGAAAAACACCTCTAACCAATTCCATTGATTTTGAATGGATGGTAACTGGGTGTTGAATTAATAAAATACTCACTGCTGACAAACCCTCGCATCTTGCGGGGGTTTGTTGTTTTAGAATCGGCTTTAGACAACGCACCCGACCATCATTGCGAGCGAAGCGAGAGGAAATATTGCGCCGAGCAAATCTATGGCATGTGCCCTTGATGTGGGTGTATACATTGCTTCGCGAAAACGGTTTTACCGTTTCTGTATAAAACATCGCTCGCAATGACGGGGTGCTGATGACGGTGATACAAATTGGCGTACCGTCATTGCGTCCCTCGAATGGTTTTATCGAGGGGTGGCCATTCATCTGAGTTCGCTGAGTTGATATTGTATGGATTGCTTCGTTGATAAAATATGACGCGCAATCACCACTAACTTATGGGCGTAATCACGATGAAAAACTCAAAAGCCCATACAGCGATTGCCTCGTTGACTTAAAATACGCGTATCAAAATCAGCCTGATAAACACACATACAGGATTTGCATGAGCGACTTATTTGCACACGAGCAGATATCCACCCAACATCAGAACGCACCGTTGGCGGAACAACTGCGCCCACAAACCCTTGCCGAGGTCATTGGGCAAAAGCATCTGCTCCAAGCAGGGCAACCTCTCGCCGTGGCATTTGCCCAGCGGCGCATGCACTCGATGATATTTTGGGGACCTCCAGGTGTGGGCAAAACCACGTTGGCGCGTTTGGTGGCGCATTCGTTCGATGCCCAGTTTGTCGCGCTCTCGGCCGTGCTCTCAGGTGTCAAAGAAATCCGCGAAGTGGTTGAGCAGGCAACCGTTTGGCGAGCGAATGGGCGGCAGACGATTCTATTTGTCGATGAAGTGCATCGATTTAATAAATCTCAGCAGGACGCATTTTTACCGCATGTTGAATCGGGCTTGTTGACCTTCATCGGCGCGACCACTGAGAACCCATCGTTTGAAGTGAACAACGCCTTACTCTCACGGGCGACAGTGTATGTTTTGGAGCCGTTAAATCACGATGAGTTAAAAGAATTGATTCAACGCGCCAGCCAAGCGACAGGGTGCCAAGTGAGCGAAGACGCGCAAAAAATGCTGGTTGATTCGGCAGATGGCGATGCACGGCGACTGCTCAACCATTTTGAGCAGGCCATGCATGTCGCAATGTCTGATGACAAAAACGGCAGCACAGAAAACCCCATCACTGTTGAACATTTAAAATCCAGCCTTGGCGCGACGTTACGGCGTTTTGACTCGGGCGGTGAGGCGTTTTACGATCAAATCTCAGCACTACACAAATCTGTTCGTGGTTCAAACCCTGATGCCGCGTTGTATTGGTTCACCCGCATGCTTGATGGCGGTACAGACCCGCGCTACCTTGCGCGGCGCATCGTGCGCATGGCGTGGGAAGACATCGGACTGGCCGATCCACGCGCCATGCAACTGTGCAACGATGCAGCGCAGACCTACGAGCGGCTCGGCTCACCTGAGGGTGAACTCGCACTGGCACAAGCGGTCATCTACCTTGCCATTGCCGCCAAATCCAACGCGGGCTACAACGCCTACAATCAAGCCCGCGCATGGGTCAAGCAAGACGGCTCGCGCCCCGTGCCGCTGCACCTGCGCAACGCACCGACCAAGTTAATGAAGTCCTTGGATTATGGCAAAGCCTATCGTTATGCACATGACGAACCAGAAGCCTATGCGGCGGGCGAGAAATATTTACCCGATGACATGCCTGAGGTGGGTTTTTATCAGCCGACTGAGCGTGGTTTGGAAGCGAAAATTAAAGAAAAATTGGCGTATTTGAAGGGTTTGGACGAGCAAAACCGTATTAAGAAAGGTGAAAAATGATACCAAAACATAATGAAATTCGTTTGGAAGCACTCAAACTGTTGAACCAAGAAGGTGCGATGCCATTTCGTGCAATGGAAATGCCTTTGGCGAAAGTTTTTAAATTGACCGATGAAGAGGTAGAAAAGAAGTATGAATCGGGTAATGGTAAAATATTTCTTGATAGAATTTCTTGGGCATTAAGTTATATGTTTAACTCAAAATTGGTGGAGAAACCCGGTCGTGGTGTGTTCAAAATTTCGGAGTTGGGAACTAAAATGCTCGAGACTCCGAATGAAATTGAGTCTTTTGTGCAAAAACAAATGCGCCAAAGATACGCCCAAAAGAAAGAACAACAGCCTAATGAAGAACATAATTCGGAATTAAAATTAGATGATGTCAACCCAACTGAGTTGATGCACAGCACTTACCAAAGTGTTCGTAAACGTGTTTACGATGAAATATTAAGCACCATTTTGAGTAAAAAACCTTATGAATTTGAAAAACTGGTGGTGCAATTATTGCAAAAAATGGGTTATGGTGGTGAAGTTGAAAATTCGGGTTTGGTAACGCAACAATCCAATGATGGTGGTATTGATGGGGTGATTAAAGAAGATGTTTTAGGGTTCGGGCGTATCTACATCCAAGCCAAACGTTATGCTCTTGATACGAAAATTGGCCGCCCAGAGTTAAGCAATTTTGTTGGAGCATTGGCTGGTTCTCAAGCAAGCAAGGGTGTGTTTATCACCACGGCTCAATTCAATGAAAATGCAAAACGTTATGCACAGAGTTTACCCAGTACTACCTTGGTACTCATAGATGGACAAGAGTTGGCTAAGCACATTTACAACTATTCCTTAGGTATGCAAACTGAGCAAATGTTTGAGATTAAAGGATTGGATGGCGATTTTTGGGATGAAATGCTAAATGAAGATGCTCGTGGGGAAGAAGTGTCATGACCCATTTCATCACCCCACAAACCATTCTCGATTTTTGGTTTACTGAAATTGATTCCAAACTCTGGTGGACAAAGGATGCTGCGTTTGACGCGCTAATTCGCGAGCGGTTTGCGCAGGTGCACGCGCAGGCCAATCGTGGCGAATTGGTCGATTGGCGCGATACATCAAAAGGACGTTTGGCAGAAATCATTGTGCTCGATCAGTTCTCACGCAATATGTTTCGCGACACGCCGCGCGCGTTTGCTTCGGATGCGCTGGCTTTGGTTTTGGCACAGGAAGCCATACGCGCGGGTTGTCATTTCGATGTGCCTGAGAATATGCGCGGGTTTATGTTTTTGCCGTTTATGCACAGTGAGTCCGCGCCGATGCACGAGCGTGCGCTGGCTTTGTACACCGAATTGGGCGAACCAAATCAATTGGATTTTGAGTACAAGCATAAACGCATCATTGACCGTTTCGGTCGCTACCCACATCGCAATGCGATTTTGGGGCGCGTATCCACCGAAGCAGAATTGGCTTTTTTGCAAGAAGCAGATTCGTCGTTTTAGTGGATAAATCATTGCCAAATGATTTGGGAGGTGGGTTATTTTGGGATATAATTATCAAAATTAAACTTCATTTCTGCTTGGTTTTTTGTTTGATATTTATGCGTTAACCTCAATATGTGGGTATAACAATCAAAATATCGTTAATTAACAAAATATTATACTTTTCAGAATGGGTGTTTTTGAGTTTTTGTTAATGAATGGAGAAACCCATGTATCAAACGTTTAAATTTTTACCTTTGGTGGCTGCTGTGGCGTTGGTGGCTTGTGGTGGTGATAAGTCCAGTGATGCCTGTGGTAAGTTAGACGCAGGTCAAGTCTGTGTCAAAATCGGTCACGGTGCGCCACGCACGGGCGGGATTGCGCATCTGGGCAAGGATAATGAAAATGGCGCGCAACTGGCGGTCAATGAAATCAATGCCAAAGGCGGTATTAAAGTTGGCGATAAAGTGGTGAAATTGGCGTTGGTCGGTGAAGACGATGCGGCCGACCCTAAGCAAGGACCTGTGGTGGCGCAAAAGTTGCTGGATGCGGGCGTGGTTGGTGTGGTCGGACATTTGACCTCAGGGGTCACCATCCCTGCGAGTGCCGTGTACGCAAAGGCTGGCGTGGTAGAAATTTCCCCTTCTTCGACCAATCCTGACTACACCTTAAAAGGTGAAAAAACGCCCAAAGGCTCTGTAAGTACTTATCGTATGGTAGCGACGGATGCGATGCAAGGTCCTGCAATGGGTCGGTTTATGCTGAATAAAGGCGCGAAAACGGTTGCAATTTTGGATGATTCAACCCAATACGGCAAAGGCTTGGCAGATCAAGTTGAAAAAACCTTGAAAGATGGCGGTGTGCAGGTCGTGGCACACGAGGCTTCGACTGCAACCACAACAGATTTCAAAGCGATTTTGACCAAAATCAAAGGGATGAATCCTGATTATCTGTTTTGGGGTGGGATGGACGACACGGCGGCTTCATTGGTCAAGCAGATGAAAGAATTGGGTATGACCACCAAACTGGCTTCTGCGGATGGTCCGTGTACCAAAAAGTTCATTGATTTGGCGGGTGATGCAGGTGAGGGCGTGGTGTGTTCACAAGCTGGGATGCCTTTGTCAAAAATGGCCAAAGGTGCTCAGTACAATGCCAACTATGAAAAAACCTTTGTTGGACAAAAAGTGCAAATTTACTCGCCATTCGCCTATGATGCGGTGTACGCTTTGGCTGAAGCGATGAAGATTGCAGGTTCAACTGAGCGCGAAGCGATTGCGGCAGCCATGCCTAAAGTGAATTTTTCTGGATTGACGGGACAGGTCGCGTTTGATGAAAAAGGAGACATCAAAGGTGGTGCAATTTCAATTTTCCAAGTCATCAATAAAAACTTGGAAGTGATTGATATTATTAAGTAATTCTCTGATATGCCTCGTTGTGTGGTTGAAAACTGAGTGCGGGGTTATTGATAGACTCCGCGCTCAGTTTTTGTATTAACGTACAATAATTTTGATTTTAAACATAAAAAAGGATGCCGCAAATGAGGCATCCTTTTTGGTTGGTACAAAGGTCAATTACGACATTTGGCGACCGCCAGCCTCAGCCCATTTTTCGAGCATTTCGGTGGTGACTGATTTTGGACGTTCGATTGCATAGCCCAAAGCGCGATCCCAAGTGATATTTGCCATACAACCGAGTGCGCGACCCACACCGAACAACACGGTGTAAAAATCGAATTCCCGCACGCCGTAGTACCATTGAATCACGCCTGATTGTGAGTCCACGTTTGGCCACGGGTTTTTGGTTTTGCCGTGTTCGGTCAATACACCTGGAGCCACTTCAAAAATCATGGATACCAATTTGAACAATGGGTCTTCATTCAAGCCCGGGGTGTTTAAGCAGAACTCACGTTGCGCAGTGTAACGTGGGTCGGTTTTACGCAATACCGCGTGACCATAACCCGGAATGACTTGACCAGAGTTCAATGTATCCCACAAAGCGGCGGTGAGCAATTCTTTGGTGGGCTCTTGGTCAGGGCAGTATTTTTGTTGGAATTTGAGGGTCCAGTACAATACTTCTTGATTTGCCAAGCCATGCAAAGGACCGGCCAAACCGTTCAAACCTGCTGAATACGCGTAGTATGGATCAGACAGAGCAGAGTGTACCAAATGCGTGGTATGCGCCGATACATTGCCAGATTCGTGGTCAGAGTGGAGGATGAAATACATACGTGCCACGTCTTGATACTCTTTTGACTGACCAATCATGTGGGCAAAGTTCGCACCCATGTCCAATTTGCGGTTGATTTCGATTTGTTTGTTGTCGCGGTATTTCAGATTGTAGATGTAAGCAGCAATCACAGGGATGCGCGCAACGATGTCGAATGCGTCTTCGTAAACGTATTCCCAAGCGTCGTTTTTCTTGAAGTTACCAGAACTGTAGTATTCGTGGAAAGAAGAGTCTTTTTGCATTGCCAAAATCGCCGTTGACAACATGGTCATCGGGTGAGATTCAATCGGCATGTGATTCAAAATCTCGAACACATAGTGGGGCACGTGTTGGCGTACTTTGAATTCGAGCATCACGCCTTCAACTTGCTCTTGCGTTGGGATGTCGCCTGTGAGCAAAAAGAACCAAAACGCTTCTACCGTTGGGTATTCTGAGCCTTCTGCTTTAGGTAGGGCGGCGAAAGTTTCTTCGATGGTTTTGCCGCGGAAAGTGATGCCGTCTTGAGGGTCAAGATAAGAAATATCCGTCACCAAAGCACGAATATCGCGTGCGCCACCGATACATTGATCAATCGTCACTTCGTCAATTTTGACTTTGCCAAATTCTTTGACCAAGCGCGCCGTGCGTGGGCGGTGCTCTTCAATTTTTTGCTTTAAGATTTTTTTCAAAGACATACTTATCTCCTAAGAAGTAATAATGGACGCAATTGCGAAATATGAAAAATTTTAACAGCCGCTATTATAGTGATGCAATTGTGATAATTTCAATAATTATTTTGGATAAGTCGCATATTTTAGAAGTTTGCGCTATTTGTTGTAAGATGGGTGTAAGTTCAAGTGTTTTGGATGTAAGTCAAGCGTAAGGCATGGTTAAGAAACATTGAATTTAAGACAATATTGTTGCCTTTTGGTTTGATTATGTATGAATTGTGTGTGGCTTATTTGATTTTAGAATGGTTGCAAAAATAATCTCAATAAAGTAGGCAACCAGCGCAGTTTTACAGGCGATTTTCACTTATAATTTTGGTCAGTTGTTGGTAAGTATTTGACAGTAGTATGTGAGGTACAAAAACCCTTATGAATTGAAAAGGCTTTTTATGAGTTTTGATGAGACAACGCCTTTGGGCGCGATTGCAAAAAATGAAGTCACCGATGCGGTGCGCCGTGCACGCTTGATGTGGCGCGCCAAGCGTGGTTTGTTGGAAAATGATATTTTGATGACCCGTTTTTTTGAAATGCATCCAGTGTTGACAGATGCTCAAGTATATGGTTTGGACTTATTGCTCGATTTGCCTGACGATGAATTACTTGGGTTGATTATGGCGCGCAAAGAGTTGAAAGACGTTGATCCGTCTGAGCACATGATGAACGAAGAGGATATGCTTCAAGCAAACGCTGTTTTGATGATGCTCAGAGCGGTTTAATAATTTTTGATGGATTGGCTTTTATTTTTTTATTTTAGGAGTGTGACATGAATGTAACAGCAAAAAGTACCGCGACGCTATCGTTCTCCGATGGTTCGGCTTCCGTTGATTTTCCAGTGTATGGTGGTTCAATTGGTCCAGATGTGATTGATATTCGTAAGCTGTATGGTCAAACAGGTAAATTCACCTATGATCCTGGTTTTATGTCCACTGCATCCTGTAATTCAACCATCACGTTTATTGATGGTGATAAGGGCGAATTGTTGTACCGTGGTTATCCAATTGAGCAGTTGGCTGAAAAATGCGAATATTTAGAAGTTGCCTATTTGCTATTGAATGGTGAATTGCCGAACAAAGAAGAAAAAGAAAAATTCATCAAGCAAGACATTATGCACCACACCATGGTTCATGAACAAATGCAATCGTTCTTGCATGGATTCCGCCGTGATTCGCATCCAATGGCGATTTTGACCGCTTCAGTAGCCGCAATGAGTGCGTTTTATCCATCGGACAACAGTAGCCCAGAAAGCCGCAAAATCGCTGCGCATCGTTTGATTGCTAAAATTCCGACCTTGGTGGCAATGGCTTATAAATATTCTGTGGGCGAGCCATTTGTACACCCGCGCAATGATTTGTCATATGCGGGTAACTTCCTGCGTATGATGTTTGCAGTGCCAACCGAAGAATACGTGGTCAATCCTGTGCTCGAACGTGCTGTGGATCGCATTTTCACTTTGCACGCAGACCATGAACAAAACGCTTCGACTTCAACGGTGCGTTTGTGTGGTTCATCGGGCACTAGCCCATACGCAGCGGCAGCGGCGGGCGTGGCGTGTTTGTGGGGGCCAGCACATGGTGGCGCGAATGAAGCATGCTTGACCATGCTTGAAGAAATCGGCACGGTTGAAAATGTCAAACCATTTATGGAACGCGTGAAAAACAAAGAACCTGGTGTGCGTTTGATGGGCTTTGGTCACCGTGTTTACAAGAACTACGACCCACGTGCTAAATTGATGCGCGAAACCTGCTATGAAATTTTGAAAGAATTGGGCTTGGAAAATGATCGTTTGTTTGCTTTGGCGATGGAACTCGAAAAAATTGCACTGAACGATGAGTATTTCGTATCTCGCAAATTGTATCCAAACGTTGATTTCTACTCAGGCATCGTTCAACGCGCTCTGGGCATCCCAACAGAATTGTTCACGGGCATCTTTACCTTGGCGCGTATGTCGGGTTGGATTGCACAGTGGACAGAAATGATTACTGATCCAGAATATAAAATTGGTCGTCCGCGTCAGTTGTTTATGGGTTCGCCCAAACGTGATGTACCTGACGCACGCTAATAACTGAAACAAGGTGGGCAAGGTGGGTCATAAAAACGCCCACCTTTTCTATTGGCGGTTTTGGTGGTGTGCTAGTTTCACGAGTTTAAACAGCCAGATTTAATTGATTTTAATGCAAGATAAATGCGGTTCGCTGTGGTTTGGCGCATCGCATTTTTTGCAGATGGTTTGTGTTCGCTTATGATAGAATGAGCGAGTTTGATGGGTGTTGCATCTAATTATGATGTTGATGTCTATCTTGTTTTTTAATCCCGTTTTCGGTGATTTAAATTTTTTGGTGTCAAGTTCTGTTAGACAGAGCAGTGTGGTCACTTGATATAAAAAAATGCTGTTGATGGTGCGGTGAGGCCGCTAAATCAACGGGAGCGCGATTTATTCCATTCCCACATCCACTTGTACGAAGCGTACAGAAAGGCTGAGCAACATTATGATGAATGATTATTTATCCAATTCATACCTCTTTGGCGGTAATGCACCGTATGTCGAGGAGATGTATGAACAATATCTGAATAACCCCAACTCGGTTCCCGAGCAATGGCGCGGTTATTTCGATTCCATGCAGAATCTCCCTGCCGCCAATGGTCATGTAGAAACGCCAGATGTGGCGCATTTGCCCGTCGTAGAGTCGTTTGCGCAACGTGCCAAACAAAACAAATTCTTAGCATTCCAATCTGCCAATTCAGGCGCAGTCGGTGGGCGCAAGCAGGTTGCGGTGCAGTCACTGATTTCCGCTTATCGCTTTTTGGGCGCACGTTGGTCAAATCTCGATCCGCTCAAACGGCATGATCGTCCAAGCATTCCAGAATTGGATCCCGCATTCTACGGTTTTACCGATGCGGATATGGACACGTTGTACAGCATCAATAACACCTATTTTGGCGAAGAAGAGATGTCTTTGCGTGATTTGATTCATGCTCTGCGCAATACCTATTGTGGCAACTTGGGTGTCGAATACATGTACATCACCGACCCAGCAGAAAAACGCTGGTGGCAAGAGCGCATCGAGTCATGTCGTTCTACTCCACAATTTAACACAGACCAAAAACGCCGCATCATGGTCGAATTGACCGAAGCCGAAGGTTTGGAGCGTTATTTACACACACGTTATGTGGGACAAAAACGTTTCTCACTTGAGGGTGGTGAAAGTTTCATCGCGTCAATGGACGCATTGATTCAGCACGCAGGCGCGCAAGGTGTACAAGAAATCGTCATTGCGATGGCGCATCGTGGGCGTTTGAACGTCTTGGTCAACACCTTGGGTAAAAGCCCATCGGAATTGTTCGCTGAATTTGAAGGCAAACATGGCGACGATTTGCCCGCAGGCGACGTGAAATACCACCAAGGTTTCTCCAGCGATGTCTCGACCGCAGGCGGTCCTGTGCATTTGAACTTGGCGTTTAATCCATCGCACTTGGAAATCGTTAATCCAGTGGTGGAAGGCTCCGCGCGCGCGCGCCAAGACCGCCGTGGCGACACCACAGGTGACCAAGTTTTACCTGTGCAAGTGCATGGTGATGCCGCATTTGCTGGTCAAGGTGTGGTGATGGAAACCCTCAACCTCGCGCAAACCCGTGGTTACGGTACGTTTGGCACGGTGCATATTGTGATTAACAACCAAATCGGTTTCACCACTTCAGACCCACGCGATAAAGGTTCGACCTTGTATTGCTCGGACGTGGTAAAAATGATTGAAGCCCCAGTGTTGCACGTCAATGGCGACGATCCAGAAATTGTGGTTTGGGCAACGCAATTGGCATTGGATTATCGCAAACGTTTCAAAAAAGACGTGGTGATTGACATCGTGTGTTTCCGTAAACTCGGTCACAACGAGCAAGACACGCCCGCATTGACTCAGCCTTTGATGTACAAATCGATTGGTAAACACCCTGGTACACGTGCTTTATACGCAGAAAAATTGACCACACAAGGCGTGCTCAAGGAGGGCGAAGGCGATCAATTGGTGGCGGATTATCGTCAAGCAATGGACGAAGGACGTAACTTCTCGACCGCTGTTTTGACCAACCACAAGCACATGTTTGCCAATGATTGGTCACGCTATTTGGATAAAAAGTGGGCAGATGCGACCAACACAGGTTTGAACTTAACTGAACTCAAACGCTTGGGCGAAAAAATCACCACGATTCCATCGACCTTCAAAATGCACCCACTGGTCGCGACGTTGATTAAAAATCGCAGTTTGATGGCAAGTGGCGATATGCCACTTGACTGGGGTATGGCTGAGCATTTGGCGTTTGCATCATTGTTGGCCAATGGTTACGATGTGCGCATTACAGGGCAAGATTCGGGTCGTGGTACATTCGTACACCGTCATGCCGTATTGCATGACCAAGAGCGTGAATCTTGGGATTCGGGCACATATATTCCGTTACAAAACGTCACCGATAAATCCACCTTCACCGTGATTGACTCGGTGTTGTCTGAGGAAGCCGTGATGGCGTTTGAGTATGGTTACTCAACCACCGCACCCAACACCATGGTGATTTGGGAAGGGCAGTTCGGCGACTTTGCCAACGGTGCGCAAGTGGTGATTGACCAATTTATTTCATCAGGTGAAGTGAAATGGGGTCGTTTGTCTGCATTGACCTTGATGTTGCCACACGGTTACGAAGGGCAAGGTCCAGAGCACTCATCGGCGCGTATTGAACGCTACTTACAATTGTGCGCAGACAACAACATGCAAGTGGTTCAACCGACCACACCCGCGCAAATTTTCCATATCCTGCGCCGTCAAATGGTCGCCGACTATCGCAAGCCTTTGATTATCTTTACGCCAAAATCATTGTTGCGTCACAAAGAAGCCATTTCTGAATTGACCGATTTGGCTAAAGGTGGCTTCCAAACCATCATCCCAGAGGTGGATAAAACAGTGGAAGTGGATGCGAAGAAAGTGAAGCGTTTATTGGTGTGTTCAGGTCGTGTGTACTATGACATCATCGCGGCGCGCCGTGAAGAAAAAGACCAAAACGTTCCTGTGATTCGTGTGGAGCAAATGTACCCATTCCCGCATAAAGCCTTCGCTGCGGAATTGAAAAAATATCCGAACCTTGAGGAAGTCGTGTGGGTACAAGATGAGCCACAAAACCAAGGGCCTTGGTTCCAAATTCAACACAACTTGTTTGAAAATTTGGCAGAAGGTCAAAAACTCGGCTATGCAGGTCGCCCAGCGTCCGCATCGCCAGCAGTGGGTTACTACGCAAAACACTATGAGCAACTGAAAAACCTGTTGCAAGCAGCGTTTGGCAAACAAAAATCTTGGTTGAAAAAATAATGGGTACGTCATTGCGAGCAGTTTTATCGCGAAGCAATCCACGAGTATGCGCTGAATTGATATCGATGGATTGCTTCACCTCACGATGTTCGGTTCGCAATGACGGTCAATGATGAAAAATTAGGACATTCTTGCTGACACAATTAAGCAAAAGGTCTTTGAAAAGATTAAAAGGAATACAAAATGGCACTTATCGACGTAGTCGTCCCCCAACTCTCGGAATCCGTAGCAGAAGCAACTTTATTGTCTTGGCACAAAAAAATTGGTGAAACCGTCGCTCGTGATGAAAACCTCATCGATGTCGAAACCGACAAAGTCGTGCTCGAACTACCCGCACCTGCTGCAGGTGTTTTGGTTGAAATCATTGCCAATGATGGTGATATGGTGACCAGCGGTCAACTCATTGCAAAAATTGACACTGAAGCCACGGCATCTGCGAGCGCATCGGTTCCAGCGACTGCGGCACCAGCACCCACACCTGTTGCCGCTCAAGCCGTTGCGCCTGCATCGAGCTCATCTGCAGGCACAGCGATGCCAGCTGCTGCTAAAATTTTGGCAGAAAAAGGCATGAGTGCGTCTGACGTGGCAGGCACAGGCAAAGATGGTCGCGTGACCAAAGGCGATGCCTTAGTTGCCACACCGAAAGCCCCAGCAACCGTAGTTGCGTCGGCATTGCCAGCCGTAGGCGCAGGCGCGTCACTGCCCCAAGTCAAACCACCGATTAGCATTGCCGATGTGCTGGCCGATCGTCCAGAGCAACGCGTGCCCATGAGCCGTTTGCGCGCACGTGTGGCAGAGCGTTTACTGCAATCACAGTCCACCAACGCGATTTTGACCACGTTCAACGAAGTCAATATGCAACCCGTGATGGACTTGCGCGCGAAATACAAAGACCGCTTTGAGAAAGAACACGGCGTCAAACTCGGCTTCATGGGCTTCTTTGTTAAAGCCGCTGTTGCTGCGCTGAAAAAATATCCCGTATTGAATGCCTCTGTGGACGGCAATGACATCGTCTATCACGGCTACTTTGACATCGGTATCGCAGTCGGCTCACCCCGTGGTTTGGTCGTACCGATTTTGCGCAACGCGGATCAATTGACCTTAGCCGACATCGAGAAACAAATTGCCGAATTTGGCGCGAAAGCCCGCGATGGTAAATTGACGATTGAAGACATGACTGGCGGTACATTCAGTATCTCCAACGGTGGTACATTCGGCTCCATGATGTCCACACCGATTATCAACCCACCGCAATCGGCGATTTTGGGTGTACACGCAACCAAAGACCGCCCCGTGGTGGAAAATGGTCAAATCGTGATTCGTCCGATGAACTACCTTGCCATGTCGTATGACCACCGTATCATTGATGGTCGCGAAGCGGTATTGGGCTTGGTGGCGATGAAAGATGCATTGGAAGACCCTGCAAGATTGTTGTTGGATTTGTAAAAGCGAAACGCGTCATTGCGGGCTTGACCCGCAATCTCCTTGCAAGGAGATAACGAGTCAAACGCACGCATGACAAAAACGGGTAGGGTGCAATAAGCGTAACGCATTGCACCGTATGTAGTCAGACTATTGAACACATACGGCGCAATGCACAAAAAGCGTTTATTGCGCCCTACGGGTTACGTCTGAATAATGTGAAACGGCGTGGGCAAATGAAAAGCAAAGGCATTTACCACACCCTACAATACTCACTCACCACCAACCTACAAGACACCATGACCCACAACAAACAGGCCGTAGGCACTAACTTCGATATTCAAAAAATGCGGTTCGCGCGCGACCAGACTTTTGAAGCGGTCAACCGCATTGCGGATAAAGTTACAGTTGGCATGACGGAGTTGGATGCACGTGCGATGGCGATGGATGTTTTGCGAGAAATGGGCATGGATCGAATTTGGCATCCTGCCTTGGTGCGTTTTGGCGCGAACACGCTAAAAAAGTTTAATCAAGTGTCAGAAGGTAATCCTATATTGCAACCAAACGATATATTTTTTGTCGATTTGGGTGTGGTGTGGGATGGTCACGAGGGTGATGCGGGTTCGACTTTTGTGGTGGGTGATGATGCGGATATGCGCGCTTGTGCGGATGCCTGCAAGTTAATTTACGATGAAGTTGAGGCGTATTGGCATAAAACCTGTTGTTCAGGCAAAGCCTTGTATGACTACGCTGAGCAGGTGGCAAGTACGCATGGTTGGCGCTTGAATGTTGAAATCCGCGGGCATCGTGTGAGCGATTTTCCGCACGCGATTTATCGAGCTGGCGATTTGGGTGATTTGGATGAAGTGCCTGAAGTGGGTTTATGGATTTTGGAAATACAAATCGCACATCCATCCAAGTTATTTGGTGCATTTTATGAAGATTTGTTGGTTAAATAGTTTGTCATTGATTTATAAATACAGTAGATAAACAAAAGTCTTAATTTTTAAATAAAGGAATTGAATATGTCACAATCATTTGACGTGGTGGTCATTGGCGCAGGCCCTGGCGGTTATATCGCGGCGATTCGCGCGGCGCAGTTGGGTTTATCGACCGCTTGTATCGAGGGCAATCCGTATGACGACCCTAAAGGTGAGCCGCGCTTGGGCGGTACGTGTTTGAATGTCGGCTGTATTCCAAGCAAAGCCTTGCTCGCCAGTTCGCATCATTATGAAGATGCGACCCAACATTTGGGTGAGCATGGTATTACAGTGAAAGGCGCGAGCTTGGACGTGGCTAAATTGGTGGCGCGTAAAAATGGCATTGTCGATAAAATGACGGGCGGCATTCAATACTTGTTCAAGAAAAATAAAGTGACTTTGCTCAAAGGTTATGGCGCATTCGTGGGTCAGACGGACGGATTGACACAAGTTAAAATCACCGACAAAGACGGCAAAGAAGAAGTGGTCAGCGCGAAAAATGTCATCATTGCCACAGGCTCAAAAGCCCGTCATCTACCGATGGTTGCGGTGGACAACAAAATCGTCTGCGACAACGAAGGTGCGTTGAATTTTGACGCGGTACCGAAAAAACTGGGCGTGATTGGCGCGGGTGTGATTGGTTTGGAGTTGGGTTCGGTCTGGCGACGTTTGGGCGCGGAAGTGACGATACTCGAAGCCATGCCAGCCTTCCTCGGTGCGGCCGATGGCGCGATTGCCAAAGAAGCCAAAAAATTGTTTGAAAAACAAGGTTTGAAATTTGATTTGGGCGTGTCGATTGGTGATGTGAAAGTCGATAAAAAAGGCGTGAAAGTTGCCTACACCAATGCCAAAGGTGAAGCACAAACTTTGGACTGCGATAAACTCATCGTATCGGTTGGTCGTGTACCCAACACCGATGGTTTGAACCTTGAAGCCATCGGTGTGAAAACCAATGAGCGCGGTTTCATCGAAGTCAACCACGATTGCCAAACAGCGGTAGCGGGTGTTTGGGCGATTGGCGATGTGATTCCAGGCCCGATGCTCGCGCACAAAGCCGAGGACGAAGGTGTGGCAGTGGCTGAGCGCATCGTTGGTCAAAAACCGCACATTGATTACAACTGCATTCCTTGGGTGATTTACACTTCGCCTGAAATTGCTTGGGTGGGTCAAACAGAGGAGGTCATTAAGGTTTCGGGTCGTGCCTACAAAACAGGGCAGTTTCCATTCATGGCGAACGGTCGCGCTCTGGGTATGGCATCAGCCGATGGTTTTGTGAAGGTGATTGCCGATGCAACGACAGACGAAATCTTGGGTGTGCACATCATTGGTGCAGGCGCGTCTGATTTGATTGCCGAAGCAGTGGTGGCGATGGAGTTCAAAGCCTCATCTGAAGACATCGCACGCATTTGTCACCCACATCCGAGTTTGTCCGAAGTCATGCGTGAAGCAGCTTTGGCAGTGGACAAGCGTGCTTTGAATATGTAATTTGTATTGTGTGCAAAATCAAAGGCGAGCCTTGGGTAAATAAACCTAAGGCTCGCCTTTTTTAGTATTCGCCATCAAACACTGAAACCAATTGACTGCTGACAGCAACCAATTGACCGTCATTGTCCCAAATTTCGGCATGGGTTAGACCATAGCCGTGCGCTGCTTGGGCGATGTTGGCGCGGTACAAATGCCATGAATTGTCGAAAGCAGGTATGGGTTGGGCAAACTGTAGTGTCCAAGTCATGCTGGATGCGGGCGCAGGTTTTTTAATCAATGGCAAAATCGCAGGCGGCCAAGCATCGGTCAGCGCGACACGATGCGCCTCAAACAATTCGGACTCAATTTCCTCTGCCACACAATCCTTCCAACGCCACCAACCGCCCATTTCGTGTGTCCCCTGTCCTGAGTAAGGCAGCGCACCAAACACCCAGCGCATGTCCACATGCTGCACGAAATTCGGAATGATATTGGGAATGAAAGGCAAGGCGGGTAATGCATCAGGCGAGGGCACGCTGGGTGCAGGCGAGGGGCTGAGTACAGCCTTCGATGGGCGCAGTGCACCGAATGAGGCAATCACAATTGTAGGGTTGAGATTGCCTTTACCGTCGTCTTGGACAATGCGGGCTTCTAACTGCATGGCGTTTTTACCATTGCGCAAAATATAGGTGCTGATGGTAAATGGCATATCCAACAATACAGGACCGACAAAGGTACAGGACATCGAGAGCAAAGCGCGCTCAGCAGGAACTTCACGGCGCATCGCTGCAATCATCATGCCTGCCACCAAGCCACCAAAGCCCGCACGACCTTGCCCCCAGTCGGTTGGTAAAGTGTATTGTGTTTGTGCCGTGCCGTGGTAGGCGGCTTTGAGGTAATGGTGTGCGTTGTGCATGGGGCTCTTTCTAATTGGATTGGTTTTTTAGTGGAGCATTATACAAAAGTTTTTTCAACTCGGTGAGGGACGGATTTTCAGTGGCATTTGTGTGAAAAACTGGGATTTACAACACAATGCGGTTAGAATAACGCTTTACACAATTTTCTTGGGATTTTTATGTCTGCTCTTTACGCCATTTCTCCATTAGACGGGCGTTACGCGTCCAAAGTCGATGCCCTGCGCCCGATTATGTCCGAAGCAGGTTTGTTGCACCATCGTGTTCAGGTTGAAGTTGCTTGGATGATTGCCTTGTCCAAAGCTGGTTTTGCTGAGTTGCCTGCGTTTTCGGACGCGGCGGTGGCGTATTTGGACCAAGTGGTCGCTAATTTCGGTGAAGCGGATGCACAAGCCATCAAAGACATCGAGAAAACCACCAATCATGATGTGAAAGCGGTTGAATACTACCTCAAAGCCAAAATGGAACAGTTTGGCGATGAACTCAAAGCTGCCTCGGAATTCGTGCATTTTGCTTGCACTTCTGAGGATATCAACAACACGTCGCATGGCTTGATGCTCAAAAAAGCGCGAGCAGAGGTTTTATTGCCCCAGATGGATGCGTTGATTGCACGCTTCAAAGCACTCGCACATGAATTGGCTGATCAACCGATGCTCTCGCGCACCCACGGTCAACCTGCCTCGCCGACTACAGTGGGCAAAGAGTTTGCCAATATCGCCTATCGTTTGCAACGTGCACGTGCGCAATTTGCAGAAGTGGCATTGTTGGCGAAAATGAATGGCGCGGTCGGCAACTACAACGCGCATTTGTCTGCGTATCCTGATTATGACTGGGTGGCGTTTTCAACCGCAGTGATTGAAAACAATTTGGGACTGACCTACAACCCTTATACGATTCAAATCGAGCCGCACGATTATATGGCGCAGTATTTTGATGCATTGGCGCGATTTAACACCATATTGATTGATGCCAATCGTGATATTTGGGGTTATATTTCGCTGGGATTTTTCAAGCAAAAAACCAAAGCAGGCGAAATTGGTTCGTCAACCATGCCGCATAAAGTCAATCCAATTGACTTTGAAAACTCTGAAGGAAACCTTGGCTTGGCAAATGCATTGCTGCGCCATTTGTCCGAAAAATTACCAATTTCACGCTGGCAACGTGATTTGACTGACTCAACCGTTTTGCGCAACATGGGCGTGGGCTTAGGTTACGCGGTAATTGCCTACGATGCGTGTTTGCGCGGTTTGAACAAATTAGAACTCAATGCAGGTGCGTTGGACGCGGATTTGGACAAAACGTGGGAAGTATTGGCCGAGCCGATTCAAACCGTGATGCGCCGCTATGGCATCGAAAATCCCTACGAGCAACTCAAGGAACTCACCCGTGGCAAAGGCATCACCCGCGAAGGATTACAAAGTTTTATTCAAGGTTTGGCGATTCCAGAGGCCGAAAAAATACGTTTGATGACGATGACCCCTGCAAACTACATTGGTATCGCAGCGCAACTGGCGCACGAGGTGTAAAAACGTTTTTGAGCAGTTTGTGTTACAATTATGCGCTGTTTTAATATGAAAATTTAATAAGGAACTTTAAATGTATACAAAGCAAAAATACCCTAAATCGATGATTTTTTATCACAGCTTGTTGGCGGTGCTGATGATTGCCACCTTGGTGTTGGGCTGGGTGATGGATCGTGAAAATGGTCTGATGTTTTTCCACAAATCGGTGGGCGTACTGGTTTTGGTGTTTGGTGTGTTGCGCATCATCAATCGCATGCGCAATATGTCCAACATCCCGCCATCGGTCAATCACGGTACATTGCATTTGGTTGAAAAATCAGTGCATGGTATTTTGATGCTGATGATGTTGGTTTTGCCGATTGTCGGCTGGTTGGTGAGCAATGCCAAAGGTTATCCCGTAAGTGTTTTTGGTTTGTTTGATTTGCCTAACCTAATGGGTAAAAATGAAGCACTCTCAGAAACTTTGGGTGAAATGCATGAAGTTGGCGCCAATGTATTCTTTTTCCTGTTGATTTTCCACGTGGTTGGTGCGGTTTATCATAAACTGAAAACCAAAGAAGATGTGATTTCTCGTATTTTGCCTTGGTAAAATCATGGCGGTGTTTTAAAGTAAACAGGACTTGAATATCAAGTCCTGTTTTTGTGTGTGCGCTTGCATCCATCGGGGCTTTGGGTTATTCTAACAACTCGATTAACTCTCTTGGATGCTCAATGTCCGACGACTCGTATCCCTCGCGTGGCGCGAAAACAGAAAAACGCCACAAATCATTTTTTGAACGTTTGGCAGGTATGTTTGATGCCGAGCCTGAAACGCAAGAACAACTGCTTGAAATCCTCCACAGCGCGCATGAACGCGATTTACTTGATGACGATGCCTTGTCCATGATAGAGGGCGCGATGCAAGTTTCCACCATGCAGGCACGCGATATTATGGTGCCGCGCTCGCAAATGGATGGCATCAACATTGAAGAGCCGCCCAAAGAATTCATTCCCACGATTATCAGCACCAGCCACTCACGTTTTCCAGTGTTTGAAGGCGGGCGCGATAAGGTGATTGGTATTTTGCTTGCCAAAGATTTATTGCGTTACTACGAGAATGAGGACGAATTTGATGTGCGTGATAACTTGCGTCCTGCGGTGTTTGTCCCTGAATCCAAACCGCTGAATATTTTGTTGCGTGAGTTCCGTGAAAATCGCAACCACATGGCGATTGTGGTTGATGAATACGGCGGTGTGGCGGGTTTGATTACGATTGAGGATGTGTTGGAGCAAATCGTCGGTGACATCGAAGATGAACACGATTGGGACGAAGAAGCCGACAACATCATTGAGGACAAATCAGGTCGCTACCGTGTGCGTGCTTTGACCGAAATTGAGCAATTTAATGATTTTTTCAAGGTTGAGTTGTCGGATGAAGATGCAGATACACTGGGTGGTTTGGTCACATCTGAGTTGGCGCGTATGCCGCGTCGTGGCGACGTGGTGGTGATTGACCGCTTTGAAATCGAAGTACAACGGGCGGATGCGCGTCAAGTGCATGTGCTGTTGGTGCGAAAAATGAGTGATGAAGAGTTGACCGATCGGGCAGAATCACCTTCTGAAGAGGCTTAGTCGTTCAGCATTCTTGTTTTAATCTGATCCAAACCCTGCAATTCGCGGGGTTTTTTTGACCTTCACATGCCAGTGAATGATGGATGTCGGTACAGCCATTCTGGATAGTAGGTGGCGATTAAGGCAATGACTGCACCGCTCAAAAAACCTTCTCCCCAACCCAATAGTAAGGGGCTTGCCCAAAGCATTTGATTGCCAGCTAAAGAAATGAAGTTAAATGCACTGCCGATGAGCGTTAGATTAATCAGCATGGCGAGTGTCATACCAATGGCGGCAGCGAAAAACCCCCGCACAAATATATAAATGAACAATCGATGCGGAAGCCATTTTTTCAGCAGATAGTGTAGCAACCCCACAGTTGATAAGGGAATGACGGATGCGAGTAAGTATTGCAAGCCCCAAATCCAAGGCGAGGTATGCAGAATAATGTTGGTGACCAATGTGGTACAAGCCAATGCCAACAGTGCCAACGGTGCGCCGAGTACCAGAAGTGCGACGCTTGCACCAATCAGATGGATATACAAATTGTCCATGACTTGGGCTTTGATGAGCCACAAGCAAACCATGACAAAACTGATGAATAGCCAATGATTCAGACGTGTACTGTCTTGGAAGTCTTTGCGTTGTAGGGCGATAGAAAACGCACCCAAAACAATGCCTAAGGCAATCGTGTTCAGAATAATCCACACGAAGGCGGGCCAGTAGTGCAGTGGGTGGCTTAGTATAAACATAACAGATGGGATGCACAGAGCATTTGAATCAAACGATAAATAAGTTAACAGCAATAAAAAATGCCTGAACATTGCTGTTCAGGCATTTTAGCAAATACGTAAGAATTACGCTTCGCGAATGTTAGAAGCTTGCTTGCCTTTAGGGCCATCAGTTACTTCAAAACTAACACGCTGTTCTTCTTTGAGGGATTTGTATCCGTCCATTTCGATTGAAGAGAAGTGCGCGAACAAATCTTCGCCACCACCATCAGGAGTAATGAAACCAAAACCCTTGCTATTATTAAACCATTTTACTGTACCGGTAGCCATAACCCAGCCATCCTTTTTTCAAATCAAAAAAATTTATTCTCGCTTATTTTTTAAGAAACATCTTAATCGTAAACCTTGAGAATCACTTACTGCGCATATTACTGCCAACGCATACTGTGATTGTTGACCCTTTTATAGTCCTTGTCAAGCGATAACGTTGATTTTATGCAATTCACCCACAAATAATGAGTAAACAAACCATTCGAGAGGTTTTTTGGTGGTATGTCTGATGTTTAGCCTGTATTTTCAGAGCATCGAACTCAAAAACAGGGCTCTGCGTGAATATGTGTTTTCAGGTAATATGTAAGCACGAATAAATAAATTGAACTCAACTGCTTTGGATTGTGTATGGGTAATCGAAAATCAACCAAGTTAGACCACGGCGCATTGGCGCAATTGGAGCGCAAACAGGTCGCGAATCCACCACCAATGTATTGTGTGTGGTTGCTCAACGATGACTACACGCCGATGGAATTTGTGGTTGAGTTGTTACAAAAATATTTTAACAAAACCTCTGATGAAGCCGAATTCATTATGTTAACGGTACATACTGCAGGACGTGCGGTGTGTGGCGAATACCCGCGCGATGTGGCGGAAACAAAAGTGGCGCGTGTGACGCGCTTTGCGCGCGAGCATGGTCATCCATTGCAATGCGTGTTGGAGGGAATATGATTGCTCAAGATTTAGAAGTGACGCTGCATTTGGCGTTTGTCGAGGCGCGCAAATCGCGCCACGAGGATTTGACTTTGGAGCATTTGCTTTATGCTTTGCTCGATAACCCAACGGTGATTGAGTTGCTCAATGCGGTCGATGCCGACATACGCGTGTTGAAAATCGATTTACAACGCTTTTTGACAGACAATATTGTTGCCAAATCGGGTGAGGATGAGATTGATACCCAACCGACCATCGGCTTTCAGCGCGTGATGCAGCGCGCGATTATGCACGTGCAATCCACGGGCAATGATAAAAAAGAAGTCTCTGGGGTTGAAGTGCTGGTCGCGATGTTTGGTGAAAAAGATTCACACGCCGTGTATTTCATGCGCAAACAGGGCATCGAGCGTGTCGATTTGACCCAGTATTTATCGCATGGCATTCGCAAAAGTGGCAAACCTGAGTTTACGGGGTTGGGGCAATCGGCTTCGGCTGCACGTACAGACGAGCAAACGGTCACCACTGAAAAAGACGAGCTAAAAAAATCATCTGCGTTGGATAAATACACCACTGATTTAAATCAAATGGCGCAATCAGGTCGCTTGGATCCGCTGATTGGTCGTGAGTCTGAGGTCACGCGCGCGGTGCAAGTACTCTCGCGTCGCCGTAAAAACAATCCCGTATTGGTCGGCGAAGCAGGTGTGGGCAAAACCGCGATTGCCGAAGGATTGGCGTGGAAAATCGTGCGTGGTCAAGTGCCTGAAGTGCTCGAAAAAACCCATATTTATTCGCTTGACATGGGCGCGTTGATGGCGGGTACGAAATACCGCGGCGACTTTGAGCAACGTCTCAAAGACGTATTGCATGAATTGGAAATGAAACCAGAAGCGATTTTGTTCATCGATGAAATCCACATGCTCATTGGTGCGGGCGCGACAGGTGGCGGCTCGATGGATGCGAGTAACCTCATCAAACCCGCGCTGTCCAATGGCTCTTTGCGTTGCATCGGCGCGACCACGTTTGAGGACTATCGCCGCGTGTTTGAGAAGGATACCGCGCTCGCAAGACGCTTCCATAAAATTGATGTGGTTGAGCCATCGGTGGCGCAGACTATTGATATTCTCAAAGGTTTGAAACCACAGTTTGAAAGCCATCACCACGTGAAATACGCGCCATCGGCGATTATCGCGGCAGCAGAGTTGTCAGCGAAATACATGAATGAGCGGTTTTTACCCGACAAAGCGATTGATTTGATGGACGAAGCAGGCGCGGCACAGCGCGTATTGCCAGCGGAACAACGCAAGAGCAAAATCACCAAAAATGAAATCGAGGAGTTGATTGCAAAAATTGCACGCATTCCGCCGAAAACCGTGAGCACCGATGCGCGCGCGAAACTCAAATATTTAGAACGCGATTTGAAAAACACCGTGTTTGGACAAAACAAAGCCATCGAAGCTGTGTCCAGTGCCATCAAGATGACCCGCGCAGGCTTGGGCAATGGCGACAAACCCATTGGCTCGTTTTTATTCACGGGGCCAACAGGCGTGGGTAAAACCGAGTTGGCGCGTCAACTGGCGTTCACGCTCGGCATAGATTTGATACGCTTTGATATGTCCGAGTACATGGAGCGTCACGCGGTCAGTCGTCTGATTGGTGCGCCGCCCGGCTACGTCGGCTTTGAGCAGGGTGGTTTGCTCACTGATGCAGTGACCAAAAAGCCGCACGCCGTATTGCTGCTCGATGAAATTGAAAAAGCGCATCCTGAGATATTCAATATTTTATTGCAAGTTATGGATCATGGTAATTTGACCGACAACAACGGACGTGTCGCTGATTTTCGCAATGTCATCTTGATTATGACCACCAACGCAGGCGCACGTGCCACGCAGTCGCACGCATTGGGGTTCTCAAAAGCCACGGTGTCGCAAGACAATTCTGAGGAAATTAAACGTGCGTTTAGCCCAGAGTTTCGCAATCGTTTGGATGCGACTGTGCAATTTGCCGCGTTGGATGAAGACATCATCTTGCGTGTGGTCGACAAATTCCTCATGCAACTCGAAGAGCAATTGCACGAGAAAAAAGTCGATATCAGTTTCACCAGCGCACTGCGCAAACATTTAGCGAAAGACGGTTTTGACCCGCTGATGGGCGCGCGTCCGATGGCACGAATGATACAAGACACCATTCGCAAAGCTTTGGCAGATGAATTACTGTTTGGCAAACTCAAAAACGGCGGAACAGTGCGCGTGGACTATTCGACACCTGAGCAAAAAGTTTTGTTTGATGTGCAATCATCGCGCAAAAAAGAGACCGAAAATGCCGATGTGATGGTGTAAAATACGGGCATCAAACCACGCAAAAGGACACTATGAACACCCCAGCAAACTCATCTGCAATCGCAACATTGGACACAAATTACGCCGAATTTTGGAAGCGTGTGGTGGCAACCGTGATTGACACATTGGTGTTTTTACCACTCATCGGTTATGTGGGTCGAGAGCCGACAGTCTATCAAGAGATGTCGGGCACGGGTGCAATATTGGCACTGTTTTTTACGGTGTTGATGTGGTTGTATTACGCGGGCATGGAAAGTTCTGCCAGTCAGGCGACCATAGGAAAAATGCTTATGGGCATCAAAGTGACCGATATGAACGGTCATCGCATCAGTTTTGCGCGTGCGTCGGGGCGGTTTTTTGGTAAAGCCTTATCCAAACTCATCGTGTACATTGGCTTTATTATGGCGGCGTTTACTGAGAAAAAACAAGGTTTGCACGACATTTTGGCAAAAACTTTGGTAATCAATAAATAAATCGTTGGGTTAAATAGTAAAAAACCGCTTTTCAACAGCGGTTTTTTTAATGGGTGCTCTTGAAAACCACCCAAACGCCTCTATGTAGCATTCAAGGCGCGCTCAAAGGCAAGACAAACAGCGCAACGACACAATTCACAGCATAGAATGGAGTAATAAAATGGGTAAAATTATTGGTATTGATTTGGGTACAACCAACTCGTGTGTGGCCGTTATGGAAGGCAACACACCCAAAGTGATTGAAAATGCAGAAGGCGCACGCACCACGCCATCGATTATCGCGTATCAAGAAGACGGTGAAATCTTGGTGGGGGCAGCGGCGAAACGCCAAGCCGTGACCAATCCAAAAAACACCTTGTTCGCGATTAAACGCCTCATCGGTCGTCGTTTTGAGGACAAAGAAGTACAAAAAGACATCGAACAAATGCCGTTTGAAATCATCAAGGCGGACAATGGCGACGCTTGGGTCAAAGTACGTGACCAGAAATTGGCTGCACCACAAATTTCGGCGGAAGTTTTGCGTAAGATGAAAAAAACCGCTGAGGATTATTTGGGTGAAGCGGTGACCGAAGCCGTCATTACTGTGCCTGCCTATTTCAATGACGCGCAACGTCAAGCGACCAAAGACGCGGGACGCATCGCGGGTTTGGATGTCAAACGCATCATCAATGAGCCAACCGCAGCGGCATTGGCGTTTGGTTTGGATAAAAAAGAAGGTGGCGATCGCAAGATTGCGGTGTATGACTTGGGTGGTGGTACGTTTGACGTATCGATTATCGAAATCGCCGACGTGGACGGTGAGAAGCAATTTGAAGTGTTGGCGACCAACGGTGATACCTTCCTTGGCGGTGAAGACTTTGATCAACGCATCATTGGTTACTTGATTGACGAATTCAAAAAAGAGCAGGGCGTGGATTTGTCCAAAGATATTTTGGCTTTGCAACGCCTCAAAGACGCGGCTGAAAAAGCAAAAATCGAGTTGTCATCTGCAGCGCAAACGGAAATCAATTTGCCTTACATCACTGCCGATGCGAGCGGTCCAAAACACATGGCGTTGAAAATTACCCGTGCGAAACTCGAAGCATTGGTCGATGATTTGGTTTCGCGCACGATTGAACCATGTCGCGTGGCATTGAAAGACGCGGGTTTGAAAGTTTCGGATATTGACGACGTGATTTTGGTCGGTGGTCAAACGCGCATGCCTAAGGTGCAAGAACAGGTCAAAGAATTCTTTGGCAAAGAAGCACGCAAAGACATCAACCCCGATGAAGCGGTGGCGGTGGGTGCGGCGATTCAAGGTCAAGTCTTGGGTGGCGGCCGTACCGATGTGTTGTTGTTGGACGTGACCCCATTGTCATTGGGTATTGAAACCATGGGCGGTGTGATGACCAAAATGATTAACAAAAACACCACGATTCCGACGAAATTTGCGCAAGTGTATTCGACTGCCGAAGACAACCAACCAGCGGTGACGGTCAAAGTGTACCAAGGCGAGCGTGAAATGGCAGCGCACAACAAATTGCTCGGCGAATTCAATTTGGAAGGCATTCCACCAGCACCACGCGGTGTGCCACAAATTGAAGTGACTTTTGACATTGATGCCAATGGTATCTTGCACGTGAACGCCAAGGACAAAGGCACGGGCAAAGAAAACAAAATCGTGATTAAAGCCAACTCAGGTTTGTCGGACGATGAAATCCAGCAAATGATTAAAGACGCTGAATTGAATGCCGAAGAAGATAAAAAAGCCCGTGAATTGGTTGAAGCGAAAAACGGTGCGGACGCGTTGGTTCACTCAACCAAAAAATCATTGGAAGAGTACGGTGACAAAGTCGGCGCGGATGAAAAAACGCAGATTGAAACTGCTTTAAAAGCCTTGGAAGAAGTGATTCCAACAGGAACTAAGGAAGACATCGAAGCCAAAACCGAAGCGTTGAGCAAAGTGTCGCAAAAACTCGGCGAAGCGATGTATGCCGATATGCAAGCCAAAGCGCAAGCGGAGGCGGGCGCGGCAGGTGGCGCAAGTGACGAGCCACAACCTGCTGATGTGGTGGATGCGGACTTTAAAGAAGTGAAAAAAGATGAGTAATTAAATCATCAAGGTGGGTTTTATGCCCACCTTTTTTTATTCTGAATTCCTTTACATTTGATGGCAAAAAAGTTTCCGCTTAATCCAGCCCATCCCGAGCGTATCTGTTGGGGTTGCGAGCGATATTGTCCTGTGGAGGACATTGCTTGTGGCAATGGCTCCGACCGAACGCAACATCCGATTGAAATTTTCGGTGAGGGTTGGGAGCAATGGTTGCTTGATGATGAGAACAAAGCGGATAAAGAACACACAGGTCTTGCTGATAAAAAACCTGATAAATGAGCAAAACGGGCTGAAATGATTTCAGTCCGTTTTTTTATGCAATCGGTTGGAGGTGGTTATTAAAAGCGTTTTAAATCAAAACGCTTATTTTGATAACTCAAATAGCCCCAACGGTTGGGTGGGTTGTCCAAATCCCAGTCGGGCAGCACCCAGCGCGTCAACTCGTCGTGGCGGTGCTGGGCAGGGCGGTGGGTGTGTCCGTGAACGAGGGTGTTGACTGAGTATTTGGTTTGCCAGTTTTTCACTGCCGAATCAGGCACATCTTGCTCGACCATGCGTTGCTTGCGCAAATGCTCAGGCGTGGCAAGCCAACGCTGACGGGATTTTTCGCGCAAATGCTGTACGAGTTTGACGCGCCAGTTCAGTGGCATTTTGAGTAACAGTCCTTTGACCCAAGGGTGTGCGTAAAAGCGACGTTGGCGTTGATAGACCACATCGTCGGTACACAGCAAGTCGCCATGACTGATGAGGACGCGCTGTTCAGGCAATTCAATCAGACATGGGTCGGGCAGCAGCGTCATGCCTGCGCATTGGCAAAACGCGTGTTCAATCGCAATGTCGCGATTGCCGCGCATGAAATACACCATTGTATGGCTTGCCTTTAATCTTTGAATGGCTTGTATCACGCGCATGGCGACAGGATTTAAATCCGCCGCATCATCTCCCACCCAGTATTCAAACAAATCACCGAGAATAAACAATGCGTCATATTGCACAGCAACGGTCGTGCAAAATTGCTCAAACTGCGCCAAGGTATTGGGTGCGTTTTCAGACAGATGCAAATCCGAAATCGCGCACCAACCACGCTGAGCATGTGTTAAATCGATGGCAGGTGGCGTGGCGCGATGGGGTTTCATTTAAACCAATTCTGCTTTTTCGATGATGATGTCTTCAACGGGGACGTCTTGGTGAAAGCCTGAGCGCGAGGTTTTAACGCTTTCAATCGCATCCACCACGTCAAAGCCTTCAACCACTGCGCCGAATACCGCATAGCCCCAGCCACTTGGCGTGGGTGAAGTAAAGTTTAAAAAGTCATTGTCGGTTACGTTGATGAAAAACTGCGCAGTTGCCGAATGTGGGTCGCTGGTGCGCGCCATGGCAAGGGTGTATTTGTTGTTTTTCAATCCGTTGTCGGCTTCGTTGGTAATCGGCGCATTGAGCGATTTTGATTTTTCTTTCATACCGACGAGGTGACCACCGCCTTGAATCATGAAGTTTTTAATCACGCGGTGAAAAATCGTGCCATCGTAGTGACCTGCTTTGACGTATTCGATGAAATTGGCAACGGTTTTTGGGGCTTTTTCAGCGTTCAATTCAATCACGATGGTGCCGTGGTTGGTGGTCAGTTGTACTTTTGACATGAGGTGTCCTGTGGTTGGTTAAAATAAGGGTGCAATTATAGTACAATGACGCTCTGTTTTGTATCCGTCCTTAAATAGAAGCCATTATGCTGCACATTTATAACACCTATTCGCGTCAAAAAGAAGTCTTTAAACCCATCAATCCCCACCAAGTTCGCATGTATGTCTGTGGTATGACGGTGTATGACTACTGTCACTTGGGTCATGCGCGGGTGATGGTGGTGTTTGATATGGTGCAACGCTGGTTGCGCGCATCAAATTACGAAGTCAATTATGTGCGCAACATCACCGATATTGACGACAAAATCATCAAACGCGCGCTTGAAAATGGCGAGTCCATCCGCGCGTTGACTGACCGATTCATTGCCGCAATGCACGAGGATGCCGATGCGTTGGGCATCGAGCGACCCACGCACGAACCACGCGCGACTGAATACGTTGAGCAAATGCTGGAGATGATTGAGCAATTGGAGTCCAAAGGTTTGGCGTATCAAGCGGACAATGGTGATGTTAATTACGCCGTGCGCGACTTTAAAAACTACGGTCGCTTGTCGGGCAAATCCTTGAATGAATTGCGTGCGGGCGAGCGCGTGGCAGTCGCCACGGAAAAGCGCGACCCATTGGATTTTGTGCTGTGGAAGTCCGCCAAAGCTGATGAGCCCGCCGACACCAAATGGCAGTCCAAGTGGGGTGTGGGTCGCCCTGGATGGCATATTGAGTGTTCTGCCATGTCCAAAGCATTGTTGGGTGAGCAATTTGACATTCATGGCGGTGGTGCGGATTTACAGTTTCCGCACCACGAAAACGAAATCGCCCAATCCGAAGGCGCACTGTGTGGTGGCGAGGGTTGCGGCTGTGATGAAGAGTATAAGTCCAATGGCTTTGTGCGTTACTGGATGCACAATGGCTTTATCCGCGTGGACAACGAAAAAATGAGCAAATCGCTGGGTAATTTTTTCACCATCCGCGATGTACTCAAACAATACGATGCCGAAGTGGTGCGCTTTTTCATCTTGCGCGCGCAATACCGCAGTCCTTTGAATTACTCTACTGAGCATTTGAATGATGCCAAATCGGCTTTGACGCGTTTGTACACAGCATTAAAAGACTTCGCGGATGTTCAACCTGATGTAAAAATAGACTGGACCACGTCGTATGCCGCACAGTTCAAAGCCGCGATGGACGATGACTTTAACACCGCAGTCGCAGTATCGGTTCTGTTTGATTTGGCAAGCGAAATCAATAAATCGGCGGATGTTGCACTGGCGCGCGAATTGAAAACTTTGGCAGGCGTGTTGGGATTGCTACAACGCGACTCGAATGAATTTTTACGCGCCACGGTGGGCGAGGGCGAAGTTTTGGACGTGGCGAAAATTGAAGTCCTCATCGAACAACGCAAAGTCGCCAAAGTCAATAAAGACTTCGCGCAGTCTGATGCAATCCGTGCGCAATTGCTCGAAATGGGCATTGTGATTGAAGACAAAGCGGGTGGCGTGGTGGATTGGCGCAAGGCTTGAACGTTTTCAATCAGCGAATTGGAGACATGACTGGGGGCAAATGCCCCCAATTTTTTACCCCATGATTAAAAGAATTACTCTTCTTCTTGCAACTCAAACTGACTGGCTAACTGCTGTTGAATGTGCGCAGGCACAGCAGCATAGCGCGCAAATTCAATCGAATAACTGCCTTGTCCGCCCGTCAAGGATTTGAGGCGAGACTGATAATCGGCGATTTCTGAGAGCGGCACTTCGCCCGAGAGTGATGCCATGCCGTGGCTTTTTTCACCTGTGCCCGTGACATGACCGCGTCGACCCGATAAATCACCTGCCAAGTCACCGATATGGCTTTGTGGAATGGCGATTTCGATGGTCACAATCGGTTCCAACACAATCGGGTTGGCATTGCGTATCGCTTGGATGGTGGCTTTTTTAGCCGCGGATACAAACGCGATTTCTTTGCCGTCCACGGGATGGGTTTTGCCATCGTACACCGTGACTTTAACATCCTCAACTGGATGACCTGCCACGATGCCATCAGCCAATGCTTGGCGCACCCCTTTTTCGACTGCGGGCATGAAGACCCCTGGGATGACCCCACCTTTGATGGCATCGATAAACTCAAAACCTTCGCCACGACCTTTGGGCTCAACGCGTAGATGGACTTCGCCAAATTGTCCTGAACCGCCCGATTGTTTTTTATGGCGGCACATGCCTTCGGCGGGCGCGGTGATGGTTTCACGGTACGGAATCATCGGCGGTTTGGTATCCACTTCGAGCTTATATTGATTTGCCATTTTTGCCAGTTTGGATTTGAGGTGCATTTCGCCCAAGCCACGAATCACGGTTTCATTTGAACTTGGATGACGCTCGATGATGAATGTGGGGTCTTCCATTGCCAGTTTGGCCAAAACCTCAAATAGTCGTTGCTCATCGCCTTTTTTACGGGTTTCGACCGCCAATCCTGCCATGGGTTTGGGAAATGCCAAAGGTGTCAGATGGATATGATCTTCGTCGTGTGAGTCATGTAGCACACTGTCAAACTCGATGTCATCGACTTTGGCTATCGCACCGATGTCACCAGCGACCAATTCATCCACTTCAACCGTGTTTTTACCCTGCAATTGGTATAAGTGTGCCACTTTAAAGGGGCGTTTGGAGTCGCCGATGAACAATTGCATGTCTTTTTTAACTGTACCTTGATGCACGCGGAACACGCTGATTTTGCCCATATATGGATCGGCGATGATTTTAAATACATGTGCCAAAACATGTTTGTTTGCGGCAGGTTCGGCATGAAACGGTTCAGTTTGATTGCCGAGTTCACCTTTATAAAAAGGCGGTGGATTGGTCTCCAAAGGATTCGGTGCCAAAGATGCCAGCACATGAAGCAATTCTTTCACGCCCGCACCTGTTTTCGCCGAGGTGAATAAAATTGGGATGAGGTGACCTTCGCGCAAGGCTTTTTCAAATGGCGCGTGTAGGTCTGCGGCACTTGGGTCTGCACCATCTTCGAGGTACTGCGCGAGTAAATTCTCGTCCTCCTCAACGATTTGGTCAATCAGCGCGCGGTGGGCATTGGCAACCGACTCAAAATCGGCATCGCCTGCGTTGTGCTCAAGCACTTCAACCACATCCGCGCCGCCGTGTGCGGGTAAATCCAATACCATGCATTGCTTACCAAATGTCTCGCGAATCTCATTAATCAATGCGGGCAAATCAACGTTTTCGGCATCGATTTTGTTGATGACAATCATGCGTGCGAGTTTGCGCTCGGTCGCGTACTGCATCATGCGCTCGGTCATCAATTCAATGCCTGTTTGCGCGTTGATGACAATCAGCGCGGTGTCCACACCTGCCAATGCGGCGATGGATGTGCCCGAAAAATCAGGAAAACCCGCCGTGTCGATGAGGTGAATGTGTGTGTCTTCATATGCAAAATTCACGACAGCGGAGGTGAGCGAGTGTCCTGCTTCTTTTTCGGCAGGGTCAAAGTCGCAGACAGTCGTACCGCGTTCAATGCTGCCTTTATTGGGAATGGCACCTGTGGCGAGCAATAAAGCCTCTGCTAAACTCGTCTTACCGACTGCGCCGTGACCGACCAGAGCAACCGAACGAATGGCTTGGGTGGGGTATCGTGACATCATTTTCTCCATGTTATAGAAACCTTTGCATAGCCTTGCCTTTAGAAATTTTGACAGTTTTTAAGTCTTGAAAATCAAAGACTTAAAAATCGCCGAAATGCTTTTAACGTTGCTATGCAAAGGTTTCTTATATTGACAAAAACTGACAAAAAACTGGATTTCACAAACTATTTTCAGTGTTTTTAGTTGTGAATGAATAATGTCACTATACGCCGTTCAAGAGGGCTTTACAATTGAGAAAAAGCAAAAATAAAAGGGCAAACCATGCTTGGATTTGCCCTCACTGTGTTTAACCAATCAGCCGATGACTGATTAGCATTTTGTGGTTTTGATAAACTCGGGCAAAGGCGGATAGCCATCCGACAGCGACAGCACTTCATAACCCGTTGGTGTGACCAAAATCGTGTGCTCCCACTGCGCAGACAAACTGCGGTCTTTGGTTTTCACAGTCCAACCGTCTGACATGGTGCGCAAATCGCGTTTGCCTGCGTTAATCATCGGCTCAATAGTGAAAATCATGCCTGCTTTTAGTTTCAAACCCGTGCCCTTGACCCCATAGTGCAGCACCTGTGGTTCTTCGTGGAATACTTTACCGATGCCGTGCCCGCAATACTCACGCACTACGGACATACCGTTGGCATTGGCGTGTGCTGAAATCGCGGCACCGATGTCGCCGAGGGTCGCGCCTTCTTTGACCTGCGCAATCCCAAGCCACATACATTCATAAGTGACCGCACACAGACGCTTTGCAGCAATTGAGGCTTCGCCGACGATAAACATGCGACTGGTGTCGCCAAAATAGCCAGCGGGTGTGATGACGGTGATGTCAATGTTGAGAATATCACCGTCTTTGAGGAATTTGTCATCATCGGGCACGCCGTGGCAAATCACGTCGTTGAGCGAAATACAGCAAGATTTGGGGTAGGGTGGATAACCCGGTGGTTGATAGCCCAATGTGGCTGAGACCGTGCCTTGTACATTAACCATATAGTCATTGATCATGCGATCCAACTCGCCTGTAGAAATGCCTGCGCGGATGTGGGGTTCAATGAAGTCCAAAACTTCAGAGGCGAATTTGCATGCCACACGCATGTGGGCGATGTCGGTTTCGGTTTTGATGGTAACGGGCATACGGTAGGTATTCTTTTTAAAAATACACAAGGCGTTCATTTCAAATGATTTTTTGGTGGCTTGCCTTGTGCTTTGTGGTGAAGTCGTCTATAATTATAAACGGTCTTGAATGTGCGTGCAGAGAATGTTTTGGCGCAAATTTAAACCTGTGATGGATTTAAATTCGTCACAAATAGCGCGTATGGGCGTATCGGGTGCAATTTTATCGCAAATAAATTGCCAACCGCTCGTATGTTAGATGATAACCCTGATAAATGTTAGGTATTAAATATGTTAGTTACAATGCGTGAAATGCTCGAAGCGGGCTGTCACTTTGGTCACCAAACTCGTTTTTGGAATCCTAAAATGGCACCGTTCATCTACGGGCACCGTAATAAAATCCACATCATCAACCTCGAAAAAACCGTGGTGATGTACAACGATGCGGCTGAGTTTGTTAAAAAATTGGCGGCACGTCGTGGCACGATTTTGTTCGTTGGCACAAAACGTGCGGCGCGTGAAATCATGGCTGAAGAAGCCACACGTGCAGGCATGCCTTACGTGAACCAACGTTGGTTGGGCGGTACTTTGACCAACTTCAAAACCATCAAAACCTCAATCAAACGCTTGAAGGACATGGAAGCCATGGTTGAATCAGGCGATGTTGAAAAATTGACCAAAAAAGAAGCTTTGTTGTTCTCTCGTGAAATCGAAAAATTGAACAAATCCATCGGTGGCATCAAGGACATGAACGGTATCCCTGACGCAATTTTCTGCGTGGACATCGGTTACCACAAAGGTGCATTGCTCGAAGCGAAAAACTTGGGTATTCCTGTGATTTCCGTGGTCGATACCAACCACAATCCAGAAGGCGTGGACTTCGTGATTCCAGGTAACGATGACTCGGCGCGCGCAGTGCGTTTGTACGCGCGTGGTATGGCCGATGCAGTGTTGCAAGGTCGCGCGAATGCGGTTCAAGAAGTGGTTGAAGCGGTGCAAGAAGCAACCTCTACTGAAGAATTTGTAGAAGTGACAGAGGGTGAACAAGCCTAAGTTTATCAACCCATAATGGTTGACAAAACAAGGGGCGATGTGGTTTTTTCGCCCCTTTTTTAAAGATTTTTGTCATGTGATGAATGTAAACTCATGTGATGTTTCAAATAAAGGATAGAAAATGACAACAATTACTGCAGGTATGGTGGCGGAATTGCGCGGTAAAACCGATGCGCCGATGATGGAGTGTAAAAAAGCCTTGACCGAAGCGGCTGGCGACATGGCGAAAGCCGAAGAAATTTTACGTGTGAAATTGGGTAGCAAAGCGGGTAAAGCGGCTTCGCGCATTGCGGCTGAAGGCGTGGTTGCGGTGTATGTCAATGGCACAACGGGCGCGATTGTTGAAGTGAACTCGGAAACCGACTTCGTTGCGAAAAATGATGATTTTCTTGCATTGGCAAATGGTTCAGCGAAATTGGTGGCAGAGCAAAACCCAGCAGACGTGGCGGCATTGGGCGCATTGGATTTGAACGGCAAATCGGTTGAGCAAACCCGTGCGGATCTCATCGGTAAAATCGGTGAAAACATGAGCATCCGCCGTTTCAAGCGTTTTGCTTCTGATAATAGCTTGGCGTACTACTTGCACGGCGCGAAAATTGGTGTGATGGTTGAATACAAGGGTGACGAGACTGCTGCCAAAGATGTCGCGATGCACATCGCTGCGATGAAACCCGTGGCATTGTCATCAAGCGATGTGCCTGCTGAATTGATTGAAACAGAGCGTTCAGTGGCTAAAGCCAAAGCCATGGAACAAGGCAAACCCGCAGAAATCGCTGAAAAAATGGTGGAAGGCTCTGTACAAAAATACTTGAAAGAAGTGTCTTTGTTGAACCAATCGTTTGTGAAAAATGACAAACAAACCGTCGAGCAAATGCTCAAAGAGAAAAACACCGTGGTGGCAGGCTTTACCATGTTTGTGGTGGGTGAAGGCATCGAGAAAAAAGTCGATGACTTCGCCGCAGAAGTTGCGGCGCAAGTGGCTGCAGCATCTCAAGCGTAACGCTACACAGAAAGCGGGCATTGCCCGCTTTTTTTTGAATCAAAATTAGATGCGCACGTGCAATGATATTTACAAACTTATAATTAATCAGAAAAGGAAAAATCATGTCAGGATATAAACGTGTTTTACTCAAATTATCAGGCGAAGCCCTCATGGGCGACGATGCGTTTGGTATCAATCGCGCCACCATCGAGAGCATGGTCGCACAAATCAAAGCCGTTGTGGATACAGGTGTGCAAATGGCAGTGGTGATTGGTGGCGGCAATATTTTCCGTGGCATGGCAGGCGGCGCAGCGGGGATGGATCGCGCCACGGCCGACTACATGGGGATGCTTGCGACCATCATGAATGCGCTGGCTTTGCAAGATGCGATGAAACACGCGGGTTTAGAAGCGCGGGTGCAATCCGCATTGCGCATTGACCAAGTGGTGGAACCATACATCCGCCCGCGCGCGATGCGTCATTTGGATGAAGGCAAAATCGTGATTTTCGCCGCAGGTACAGGCAACCCATTTTTCACCACCGATACCGCTGCAGCCTTGCGCGGTGTGGAAATCGGTGCGGAAATTGTCCTCAAAGCCACTAAGGTTGATGGTATTTACACCGCCGACCCGAAAAAAGATTCGAGTGCCACGCGTTACAGCGACATCACTTTTGATGAAGCCATCAGTAAAAATTTAGGCGTGATGGACGCAACCGCTTTTGCGCTGTGTCGCGACCAAAAAATGCCAATTAAAGTCTTCTCGATTTTTAAAGAGGGTGGTTTGATGCGTGTGGTCAAAGGTGAGGATGAAGGGACTTTGGTTCACGTGTAACCAAGTCCAATGGCCAAAACAGACATCCATCACAATATTGACTGGTCGTATCTTTCAGGCCTTAATTCATCATAAAAGGGCGCAACCAATGCGCCCTTGTTTTATAATAGCGCATTCAAATTTCCCTTATTTTATTCATACTGGAATCCCATGAAGTACATATCAACCCGTGGTCATGCAGCGAACGAGCAGTTTTGCGATATTTTATTGGGTGGCTTGGCTCCCGATGGTGGTTTGTATTTGCCTGAACACTACCCGAAAATTTCCAAAGAGGAATTGGCGTCCATGCGCCATCTGTCGTACGCTGAACTGGCATTTTCGATTTTCAGTAAGTTTGTCAGCGACATTGCGCCAGAAGAACTCGCACCTTTGGTGAGTAAAACCTACGCGCCACAGGTGTTTATCAATGCGCGCCCGAGCCAGTGGATTGAGGACATCACGCCATTGACCGTCTTGGGTCAAGAGAAGAACACAAGTTTGAGTTTATTGGGCTTATCGAATGGACCGACTTTGGCATTCAAAGACATGGCGATGCAGTTGCTCGGCAGTTTGTTTGAGTACGTATTGCACAAGCGCGGTCAAACGCTCAACATCCTTGGCGCAACCTCAGGAGACACGGGTAGTGCGGCTGAGTATGCGATGCGCGGCAAGCAGGGCGTGAACGTATTTATGCTCACGCCCAAAGGCAAAATGAGCCCTTTCCAAACGGCGCAGATGTACAGTTTACAGGACGAAAATATTTTCAATATCGCCATTGAAGGTGTGTTTGATGATGCGCAAGACATTGTCAAAGCGGTCTCGAACGACCATGCCTATAAAGCCGAGCACCACATTGGTACGGTCAACTCAATCAACTGGGCGCGTGTGATGGCGCAGGTGGTGTACTACTTCAAAGGGTATTTTGCCGCGACGAAATCAAACGATGAAAAGGTCTCATTCACCGTGCCATCAGGGAATTTTGGCAATGTCTGTGCGGGACACATTGCACGTCAAATGGGCTTGCCGATTGAAAAATTGGTGGTGGCGACCAATGAAAACAATGTGTTGGACGAGTTTTTCAAGACAGGCGTGTACCGTGTGCGCAGTGCGAACGATACACACCACACCTCCAGTCCGTCGATGGATATTTCTAAAGCGTCGAATTTTGAGCGTTTTATGTTTGACCTCATGGGGCGCGATGCAGAGAAAACCCGCCAACTCTTTAAACAAGTTGAACAAACGGGGCAATTTGATATTTCGGGCACACCTGAGTTTGCCAAGATTCGTGCGCGATATGGCTTTGTCTCAGGTTCAAGCACCCACAATCAACGCTTGCAAGCGATTCGTGAAGTGTACAAGGATTACAAACAAATTATTGACCCCCACACCGCTGATGGCGTGTTTGTCGCGTATCAGTATTTAGAGGCAGGCATACCGATGGTGGTACTCGAAACGGCACAGGCAGCGAAGTTTGAGGCGACGATTGAGGAAGCATTGGGCATCAAACCGCCGCGCCCTGATTCGAGCAAAGGGATTGAGTCTTTGCCACAACGGGTCTTTGATTTACCGAATTCGGTGGATGCGATTAAACAATTTATTCACGCACAGACACAAAATCACGCTTGAAATCGATGATTAAGTCCCTATTATTATGGGGTAGGGTGGGTTGCCCAAGGCATTGTTTTTGCCCACCATTTCTCATACAACCGAACTGAGTAAATTATGACTGAGCAAGTGAATAAACCCCAAGAAACCACTGGCGACGTGGTACAAGAGACGCAAGGGACGCAAGGGAATCCGATTGAGCATGAGGACGTTTTAGCGGAGGATTTGGTTGAAACATCGCTGAGTGCTGACGACGCAACTGAAAACCAATTGAGTGCTTTAGAAGAAGAAAACGCACGCCTAAAAGATCAATTGTTGCGCACGGTGGCTGAGATGGACAATGTGCGTCGTCGCGCAGCGGAAGATGTGAGCAAAGCACATAAATTTTCAATTGAAAAATTCGCTGAAAACATGGTGCCTGTACAAGATAGTTTGGAAAAAGCCTTGCAGGACAATTCAGGCGATGTGCAGACTTTACGCGAAGGTGTTGAGTTGACATTCAAACAACTCACATCTGCGCTGGAAAAAAGCGGGGTGGTTGAATTGAATCCAAAAGGTGAAAAATTCGACCCCCATTTTCATCAAGCCATTTCTATGGTGCCTTCAGATTTAGAGTCAGGTTTGGTGGTGGATGTATTACAAAAAGGCTTTAAGATTGCCGACCGTGTGTTGCGCCCAGCGTTGGTGATTGTCGCGCAATAATCAAAACAACTTGAATGCACGGGTGAAATCAGTACGTTTTTTACCAATCATTCCATATATCTGTGCGAGGACAAAATGGATGCAGAACTCAAAAAAGGCTTGATTGACGGCGTTTATGATGCATTTGCCTTTGTGGTCGGTGGCTGTGTGGGGTTATTGGTCTCTCAAATGCTGGGTTTTGATTTGTTTGCACAGGGCTACACGACAAGCAGCATGGCCGCCATCGTCTTGGTGGGCTTGGGTGCTGGTTTGGGTTTACGCTTGGTGCGAAAATATCGCTCATACAGCCAACGCAAATTATAAAAAAATCTAACCGTAATTCGATAAGCATACCAACACTCATGTGTTTGCGGTAAAGAAAGCGCGATTGAGTTCGTGCTTTTTGACTTCGGGATGGCTTTATCGGGTAAATAGGGCTATAATGTCGCGTTAAAATTTGTTTGATTCGGAAAAATTTTACAGGTCAATCAAACACTTACATCTAATTTCACAAAACATAAGGTATTTTTTTACTATGAAAACAGCTCAAGAACTCCGCGCAGGCAACGTATTTATGGCCGATGGCGTGGCAAAAGTGGTGTTAAAAACAGAGTACAGCCGTTCAGGTCGCTCTGGCTCAATTATTAAAATGAAAATGAAGGATTTATTGACGGGCGCAGGCACTGAAGTGGTGTATCGCGCGGACGATAAATTTGATGTGTTGGTGTTAGATAAAAAATCGGTAACGTATTCATATTTTGCCGATCCAATGTATGTGTTCATGGATGATGAATACAACCAATACGAAATTGAAGCCGACAGCATGGGCGATGTTCTCAACTACCTCGAAGATGGCATGCGTTGCGACGTGGTGTTTTACCAAGATCGTCCGATTTCTGTTGAGCCAGACACGATTATCGTTCGTGAAGTGACTTACACTGAGCCAGCGGTTAAAGGCGATACTTCATCGGGTAAAGTGTTGAAAACCGCTAAAATTTCCACAGGTCATGAAATTCAAGTGCCCCTGTTTGTGGATACGGGCGACAAGATTGAAATTGACACACGCACCAATGAATACCGCAACCGTGTGAAGTAATTTAGAATGGTTTTATTCAAAAAAGCGCGACTGAAATCAGTCGCGCTTTTTTGTTTTTGAAACGGCATTATTTTTCAATGCTCAATCCGTATTGAGCCAAATCACTCAAGCCACCCAAATTGACAATGTGGGTGTAACCCATGCCTTTGAGCGTGTCAAAAGCAATGCCTGAGCGTCGTCCAGAGCGACAGTATAGGTAAATTGTTTGATTTTTATCGGGTGCAATGCTCGAAATGGTTTGAGCAATACTGTCGTGCGGTACGAGTAGGGCATTGCGCACGTGACCAGATTGGTACTCATCGGGCGTGCGCACATCCAACATCACCGCTTGACGCGCAGCCAGTTCGGCGTTGATTTGTGTTGCGTTGACTTGTATTTGTGAGGAAGCTTGTTTGCAGGCGGTCAATGAAATGACACACATCACAATGCATAAAAATTTTTTCATGGTATTTGGGATATAAAAAAAGCCGATGGATATCAGCCTTGGGGTTCAATAGAAGGTAATTCAACCACTTGAAGTTTATTGCTTTCTGCGAATTCTAAGAAAAAACGATAAGCCTCAGGTTTAATTTCTTCGAGGGCGTGGTGGACAATCACCGACTTCACCCCTTCAAATAAAGTCGGGCGCACATACTCAGAATAAGTGATGTGGTTGTAACCTTGCTGATCACGCTCAAAACAGCGCATCACACCACACAATCGCTCCGCCCAATCGCTTGGGCGAAACGCTTTGCCAGCGGTGGTCAGTCCTTTGATAATAATGCCGTCTTCTAATGTACTCATATCTTGATTGTCTCTTAACGTCTGTTTTTAATACACCGATTTTAAGGTGTTTTGTGCCGATTCCAAAGTGTTCATGAGCAGCATGGTAATGGTCATCGGCCCCACACCACCCGGTACTGGGGTAATCGCCCCCGCCACTTTTTTGACGGATTCAAAATCCACGTCGCCGCACAGTTTGCCCTCTGCATTGCGGTTCATGCCCACATCAATCACGGTCGCACCTGCGCGCACCATATCAGCTGTCAAAATATTTTCGCGTCCGACCGCAGCGACAATGATGTCGGCGTTGCGCGTGTGTGAGGCCAAATCGCGGGTTTTTGAATTACAAATAGTCACCGTTGCGCCCGCTTGCAAAAGCATCATCGCCATCGGTTTGCCAACGATGTTGGATGCGCCGATGACCACGGCATTCGCACCCCAAGGTGAAATTTTGTGATATTCCAGCATTTTCATCACGCCGTACGGTGTACACGCACGCAAACGCGGTTGTCCCGTCATCAGTGCGCCTGCATTCATTAGGTGAAAACCGTCAACATCCTTCTCAGGAGCGATGGCCTCGAGTACCGCGTGTTCGTTGATGTGTTTGGGGAGCGGCAATTGCACCAGAATGCCGTGGATGTTGGGGTCAGCGTTGAGTTCTTCGATGCGTGCGAGCAATTTGACTTCGGATAAATCAGCAGGGTAGCGGTCTAAGACAGAGTGCATACCGACGTTTTCGCAACCTTTGACTTTATTGCGCACATACACTTGCGAAGCAGGATTGTCACCGACCAAAATCACCGCCAATCCAGGGCGCACACCTTGCTCTACCAATTGTGTAACGCGTGTCTTGATTTCGGCTTGGGTGGCGGTGGCGATGGCTTTGCCGTCGATGATGGTTGCACTCATTGCAGTCCTCTGTCTGATAATCCAATGGGCGCGATTATACCACTTACCAGATGGGTTGGCTATTTTTGCGAATGATGGGAGTGTCTTAGTTGGGTGTTCTACAAACACGCATAAGTATGCTCTGACAAGTCAAAATCAGTCGGATATTTTGCATGCTTGCCATTGTTGGTAGAGTAACCAGTTGCATTCCCAATGCGGTTGTTCGGGACGCAGGCCATTGACCATCGCAATTGCGTGCACACCTGTTTGAGCGACTTCAATAAAGTTCTGGCTGTTGATACCGCCAATTGCACAGATAGCCGTTTGTGTGCCGTAGCGTTGTACCCACTCACGCAAACGAGCAATCCCCTGAGGTGCAAAGGACATGGTTTTTGTGCTCGTGGGAAAAATTGGGCCTAAAGCAATATATGAGGGACTTAGTGTCATGGCACGTTCAGCCTCCGCGTGATTATGGGTGGATAAGCCTAAGTATAAACCTGCTTTTTGAATGGATACGAAATCCGCAGTGTCCATGTCCTCTTGTCCCAAATGCACACCATGAATGCCTTGCTCTATTGCCACTTGCCAATAGTCATTGATGTACAGTTTCACTTGATGGCGTGCACAAATTTCCTGTGCCAAAATGGCTTGTGAACGAATTTGCGCCAACGATTGATTTTTCAGACGCAGTTGTATCATGCGCACACCCAATTGTGCCAAATATGTCAACCAACCCAAGTTGTCTACTACCGCGTACAAGCCCAAATGCTTGTCAGGGTATTTGGGAAAAGGTGATGTGGAGAGGTGGTTGCGGGTATTGATCATGTTTGATGCCAAAGAGGTTGATCCAATAAAGGCGTTGAGGTCTGTGCGGTTTGTCGCTTGGGCATCAACCCAGCGCGGTATGCGCCTCGTCCAGCGGCGATGCTCTGAGAAAAACTCTGTGCCATTGCGATGGGGTCATGGGCTTTGGCAACGGCTGTATTTAGGAGCACGCCATCAAACCCCATTTCCATCACACGACAGGCATCCGAGGGTTTGCCGATGCCTGCATCGACAATCAATACGGTATTGGGCAGCCTTTGGCGCAAAGTTTCCAATGCGTATGGATTGAGTATGCCTTGTCCTGTACCAATGGGTGATGCCCAGGGCATGATCACTTGACAGCCGACATCGACTAATTTTTGACACAGTACCAAATCATCTGTTGCGTAGGGAAATACTGCGAATCCATCGTCAATCAGTTGTTTTGCAGCCACCACTAAGGCAAATGGGTCGGGTTGTAAATTGTAGTCATCGCCAATCACTTCTAACTTTATCCAATTGGTATTAAATAATTCACGCGCCATGTGTGCCAGTTGAATGGCGTCCAGTGCTGTTTTGCATCCTGCAGTATTGGGCAATAAATGTGTACCGATGCGGGTAATTAAATCAAAAAATACTTGGCTATTGGTAGATGCATCGGTATCCGATTGGCTGCCCACGATGCGGCGCAAACTCAGCGTCACCACGTCACAATGGCTCGTTTTAATTGCCTGACTCATGATTTCGGGGGATGGGTACAGTGCTGTACCCAAGAGTAAACGGCTGTTTAAAGTTTGTCCATAAACCATCCAAGCATCTGCAGTTGTGGTTGAATTTCGCATATTAACCTCCAACGATGGCCATCAAGACATCGACTGAATCATTTTCGTACAAAGTATAACTTTCCCATTGGCTGCGTAAAATGTGCACATGATTGACAGCAATGACAACAGGGCGCTCGTAACCCAAATCTTGAACCAATTGTGCGAGATTGCTGTGCTCAATATTTTTTTCTTGTGCATTAATCAATAATTTCATATGACTTCCTCAGAAAAAAGTGTGTCAAAACGTGTGCTATCCATGCAGGACTGAGCATAAAACCGTGGCGATACAGACCGTTGATGTGCCAAAGTTTGGGGTGCTTGATGTTTTGCTCACACAGTGGATTGTGGTCGGGTAAGGCAGGGCGGCAATGGCTTTTTGCTTCCAGCACGGTGGCTTCAAAAAAATGTGGCGAAACAGTGACCAAAGCAGACATTAATTCCATTGATGAGCGCACACTGATACCATTCATGGACTCCGACTCAATGCTGGTTGCGCCAATGACAAATTCATGATTCGCACGAGGTGCGATGTACAACTGATAGCGCGGATGTATCAAGCGTACCACCCGTGTTAATTGAACCTGTGGGCAGTGTATACGCAAGACCTCACCACGCACACCCCGTAGCGTGGGTAGGGCATCTTTTGCCCCCAATCCACGGCAATCAAACACATGGTCAAAGCGCGTGCTCAAGTTCAAAACCTCCGTGATGGTCAACAGGGTATCGCTGTGCCAAATCACCTGCATTCGCTGCAAGGCACGCATCAAACTGTGCAGCAAAGAGCGGTTATCAATCGCGATTTCATCGGGTAAATACAAGGCTTGGTTGAAGTGTGCCAATTCAGGAGCGTCTTGTGTCAAAGTTTCTGTGTTCAAAATTCCACCGACCTGCGCATGCTGTAAAAAATGATGGCTTTGCACCTGATTGACAAAGTGTTGCCAATCGGCTAAGTCCAATGGATGCGCCACCACATAAGTGCCTTGTGTGGTGTGCACCCGTGGTTCACCGCTGTCTCGTGCCAGCTCATCGAGCCATTTGGGCCACAGATTCAGGCTGATGTGCCCTAAGCGTATGACTTCAGTTGTCGCTTCAATGGACTCACACCATGGCGCGACCATGCCTGCAGCGATGTAAGCAGGGCTGTTGGGCAACTCTGGTGTGCCGCGTTCAAACAGGGTCACACGGTGGTTCAGGCGTGCCAAACGCCAAGCGAGCAACCGCCCGAATAAACCCGCACCCACAATGGCAATGGATGATTGGGTATTCATTGGTAAATCTCGCCACCTGTTTTTTTGAAGGCATCCGCCATTTCTTGCATACCTTGGTGAATTACCTCCTCGGTCTGGGTTTGGGTTGATATGCCTGTTGGTTTTTCTGCGTCATTGGCCATGTCTCGAATTTCTTGTGAAATTTTCATAGAACAAAATTTTGGGCCACACATGGAACAAAAATGCGCGGTTTTTGCCGCATCTTTGGGTAGGGTTTCATCGTGAAATTCTTGTGCGGTCTCAGGGTCTAAACCTAAGTTAAATTGGTCTTGCCAGCGAAATTCAAAACGCGCTTTGGACAGTGCATTATCACGTACCTGCGCACCAGGATGTCCTTTTGCCAAATCTGCAGCGTGTGCGGCAATTTTATAGGTGATGATGCCTGTTTTCACATCATCTCGATCGGGCAAACCCAAATGCTCTTTGGGTGTGACGTAGCACAACATGGCGCAACCATACCAGCCTATCATCGCGGCACCAATGCCCGAGGTGATGTGATCATACCCAGGTGCAATGTCGGTGGTCAAAGGTCCCAAGGTGTAGAACGGTGCTTCATCGCAGTGTTTGAGTTGTTCGGTCATATTCTCCTGAATCATGTGCATGGGCACATGCCCCGGTCCTTCAATCATGGTTTGTACATCGTGCTGCCATGCGATTTTGGTTAATTCGCCCAGCGTGCGTAATTCGGCAAACTGCGCCTCATCGTTGGCATCAGCGATGGAGCCAGGGCGCAAACCGTCACCTAAAGAAAAACTCACATCATACGCCTGCATAATTTCGCAAATCTCTGCAAAATGTGTGTATAAAAAACTCTCTTGATGGTGCGCCAAGCACCACTTCGCCATAATTGAGCCACCACGCGAGACAATGCCAGTGAGACGTTTTGCCGTCAATGGAATGAAGGGTAAGCGCAAACCCGCATGAATGGTAAAGTAATCCACCCCTTGCTCTGCTTGCTCAACCAAAGTGTCGCGAAATAATGCCCAAGTCAAATCCTCAGCCACACCACCCACTTTTTCGAGGGCTTGATAAATCGGTACGGTACCGACAGGCACAGGGCAGTTGCGAATAATCCATTCGCGTGTTTCATGGATGTTTTTACCCGTGGATAAATCCATAATCGTGTCACCACCCCAGCGTGTGCTCCACACCATTTTCTCAACTTCTTCCTCGATGGATGAGTGCAGGGCAGAGTTACCAATATTGGCATTGACTTTCACCAAGAAATTGCGCCCAATAATCATAGGCTCCAATTCAGGGTGGTTGATATTCGCAGGGATGATGGCGCGACCGCGTGCGATTTCGTCGCGTACAAACTCAGGGGTGATGATTTTGGGAATGTTTGCACCAAAACTTTGTCCTGCGTGTTGTTGTTGCAAAGTGGCATTCTGTGCTTGCCATTGTTCACGTCCCATGTTTTCACGAATGGCAACGAACTCCATTTCAGGAGTGATGATGCCTTGACGTGCATAATGCATCTGGGTGACATTGCGCCCTGTTTTGGCTTTGCGTGGTTGATGCGCCGTATGCATGCGCAAAAATTGACTGTTGATATCGCGTGCACGTTCTTGACTGTATAACGAGCTTTTTTCAATGAGGTATTCGGTATCCGCGCGTTCATCAAGCCAACTGTGACGCAGCGAAGGCAAACCTTTTTGCACATCAATCGCTACATTGGGATCGGTATATGGACCTGAGCAATCATAAATGCCTACAGCTATGTTTTGCTCAACGGTGCCTGTCAGCGCGTGCGTGGTCGGTGATAACTGCACCTCGCGCATGGGCACGCGGATGTCTGGACGCGTACCTGTGACATAGATTTTTTGTGAAGAGGGAAACGGATCTGTAGAAAGCGCGCGTGTCGCTGTGATGGAAGATGCTGAGGCGGTGGATTTCATGAGGGTCGTCCTTGATTGAAGTGGTAAAAAAGATAATCCAGTCAAGAACTTGGCACACATCAATGCTTTGTATTATTTAAAAAATCAACCATTGATGTTTCACAGCGTGCTCTTGTTTCCTACGCAGGTATTATCCCAACAGGTTCAACGGGTTCACTATTTCAGTATCTCAGTTTGCACATGCAAACACCCCGACAAGCGATTTCATTATATAGCAAAGTATCTTATATTTCAGGTGCGTTTTCAGTTCACTCTTTAGATGAGACAGTCGCAGGTATAAGATGTTTTATAATCAGACTATAATCACCCCCAATCCACATAGACCCTAAACACCGTTATGACTGAATTGACCGACTCACAATTAGAACGCTATTCCCGTCACATACTCTTGGATGAAATTGATTTGGCAGGGCAAATGCGTTTGCTTCATTTGCACGCATTGGTCATTGGATGTGGCGGTTTGGGTTCAGCGTGTATTCCTTTTTTAGCCAGCTCTGGTGTGGGGTATTTGACGCTTGTTGATGCGGATGTCATTGAGTTGTCCAATCTTCAACGTCAAACAACTTATCGCACACACGATGTGGGGCTGGCGAAAGTCCATTCTATGGCACAAGCCATTCACGCGCTCAATCCCGACATTCAGGTGCAAGCAGTGCAAGAATATGTGGATGAAACACGATTGTTGACACTCGTACAATCAGTGGATGTGGTGGTTGATTGCACAGATCACTTCAGCATCCGTCAAGCCATTAATCGCGTTTGTGTGCGCATGAACATTCCATTGGTATCAGGTTCGGCAGTTCGTTTTGAAGGGCAATTGGCAGTGTACGATGCGCGAGCAATCGACAGTCCATGTTATGCCTGCGTGTTCGAACCCGATGTCGATGTGGGTGATGGTGCCTCCTGCGCATCCTTGGGAATTTTTGCACCTGTGGTCGGGGTGATTGGCGCGATACAAGCCAGTTTAACCTTGCAAATATTATTGCACATGCCGGTAGCCACTGGACAGTTACAAACCTATAACGCCTTGCGCAATGAGTGGCACAGTTTCAAACTCACCCGCAATCCACACTGCACAGTTTGTGGTGAAAACAATAAGAGTCCCAATTGATACAACCCTGTATTGAGCCTGTCATCGAATCAGGCAATCCACCACAATAAAATCACAACTTAAAATATTGGAAAGATTGGTATGTCGAATCAGTGGTTGAAAATTATCGTGAGCATTTGGAGCATTGCCTGCCTACCCACTTGGGCGCAAACTGCTGGGGATTTAAACCCTACTATGCCCGCGGTGCTTGAGTCCAAGACTTTGCCAGAGTCTGATTTTTCGATAGCCCAATCCAGACGCGATGACTTTATAAATGCTTTGGGTCGGGATATTGCGCGCTCAAACGTCTCTTTCTACGCGCAAGCCGTTGGGGATTCTGCCCCCATCATTGCCATCAACGCCAACCGTGCGCAAAATCCTGCGTCGGTGATTAAATTGTTGACCACGTTTGCAGCATTGAAAAAATTCGGCGCGGATTACCGCTGGCAAACGAGTTTATGGGCGCAAGAGCCCATCAATGCGCAAGGACAACTCAATTCACCTTTGTTGCTCAAAGGTTCGGGCGACCCTCAATTGGTGATTGAACGCTTAGACGATTTGGTACAGCAACTCAAGCGCGCTGGTCTAAAACAATTGAGTGCTCCCTTGCTAATTGACCGAAACGCTTTTGCCTATGTGGCACAAAACCCAGCCGAATTTGATGGTGAGCCAGCCATGCCCTACAACGCATTGCCCGATGCGGCTTTACTGAATTATCATGCCTTGAGTTTTGGTTTTGACCCCAATCATCAGCAGGTGCGCATGGTGCCGTGGTTGGATGGGTTTGTGTTGAACAATCATGTGCGCTTTGTTGAAGGTGCTTGTCCTGAGAATGGTTGGAAAAGCACCATCAATTTGGGCGTGTCGGGTTATTCCGCTTCGCTCAGTGGCACGTATTATTCGGGTTGTGGTGTGCAACAGTGGCATGTGCATGCCTACCAACTTTCTGCCAATCAGTATGCCCAAGGTGTGTTGGGTGCTTTGTTCAAAGGGCACACAGGTTTAGAATTTTCCAGTTGCGGTGTGGCGCGTTTTTGGGACAAACTGTTTCAGCGTTGGCATGATTGCTTTGCGCCGACGATTGCATGGTCTGAACCGCAAGCCATGGATGCGGTTTCCAGTTCGCGCACGTCCAACAAACTTGATACCGATGAATCATGGCGTGTGTTGGCAACGGTGCCATCCCCGCCGTTGTCGGCGATGATTAAAGACATGAATTTTTACAGCAACAATGTCATGGCGAGGCAAATTTATTTAAATTTATCGGTACAAGCCAATCAAGCTGCAAGCCTATCGAGTAGTGCCCAAGTGGTACATCAGATTTTAAATGACGCGGGTTTGAGCGATGACAGCGTCCAAATGGGCAACGGTTCTGGGTTGTCCAATGAAACACGCATCAGCCCACGTGAACTGGCGCAGGTATTGATTCAGGCCAATCAGATGTCTGAGTTTATTGACAGTTTGCCGCGCATTGGTCTGGAAGGCACAGTAAAAAAACGCCTAACCGACACGGATATGGTGGGGCGCGGGCGTATTAAAACAGGTTCGCTCAACAACGTGCGGGCGATAGCGGGCTATGTTGATGGTAAAAGTGGCAAACGTTATGCTGTGGTCTCACTCATCAACGATGACAATGCGCAATCTGATACAGGCAAACGCGCACATGATATATTTATGCAATGGGTGGGTGAGCAGTAGAGGGCTTGAGTGTGTCTATGGACATGTGCGTGGTCGAAGCAATAGAAAAACACCTCATGGCGAGGTGTTTTTCGTGTTACCTACTATTTATTTAAAGTGCATTGATTTATGGCATCGACACAAACGCAATGCGTCGATTTTGTTGACGACCCTCTGCCGTATCGTTGCTGGCAATCGGTTGAGATTCGCCATAGCCTTTGGCAGTCATACGCTCGCTTGCCACGCCTTTTTTAATCAGATACGCAACCACTGATTGGGCGCGTGATTCTGATAGGGTTTGGTTAGCGGCATCATTGCCTTGGGCATCCGTGTGACCTGCGACTTCAAACTTGCCTTCTTTCAAGCATTCTGACACCGCATCGAGTTGACTCACACCTTTGGTTGTGAGTTTGGCACTGCCTGTGTCAAATTCAACCACCATTTTTAAGGTGTCCACGCAAGCGGCATTTTTTGCCATATCGGTTTGCGCGGGTACAACACTCGTTGCGGGTGCAGGTGTTGATGTGGCGACGGGTGCAGTTGCCACAGCAGTTGCTGGTGCAGTCATGGCGGCAGTGGTATCCACTGCTTTGGGTGCCATACAGCCGCGCAACAGTAAGAAAGCCAAAATTGCCGCGACCAACCAACGCAACCAAGTGCACCAACAGGGACGCTTGCATTGGCAATCGTTTTGATTGTGTTTCATAGAGTTTCTCCTTGTGTTTGATGAGCAGTGAACGTGTTAAACGCGCACGCCACCTTTTAACTCTTCGGTCAAACGCTCGAAACCTGCTTGGTCGCCTTTGGCAATCAGGGCGGCTTGTTCGGGCCAAGTGCCTGGGTTCATCATTTGCAAGCCCGCGGCGTTTAAGATTTCATCCAATTTGGCAACAGGCGTGACAGCCAATTCGTGGAATTGATGAATGCCCGCGGCGTGTAAAATTTCTGCGACTTTAGGACCGATGCCTTCAATCACTTTCAAATCATCCCTACCATCGATTTGGAATAAACCACTCGATAGTACCGCGGTAGTTTTTGCTGTCTCACTGACAAGATGAGAAGATGTTGCTTTTTCTGTAACTTGATTGTTTGCACAACAATTGTTTTTATTCGAGCCTGAGCAAGTGCCGTCTTTACAACACTCGCAAGTGCATTTGCATTTACAGAAAAAAGCAGTGAGTATCCAATGAATCACCCAACCAATTAATAAACCGAGCGTCAACCACCAAAACTTATCCATAATAAACCCCTTATTTGAAAAATATCGGATATAGAAAACTGCTGTTGTACGACCAATCGTCGCTGGAGGGTATGAATCGATGCGTTTCGCGAGATGTGTCGTAGGATGTCAAATGGGTTGAATGTGACGACAACCCACCGATATCAGCGTTTAATCTACGCTAAGTTTTTGGTTTGTGCAAGCGCAAAGGGTGAATTTGTGCGGAATCAACTTAATGCACTTTGGAGGCGTTCGACAACGGTGTTTTTCCCCAGAATGTAGATGATGGTATCCAATGAGGGGCTATTGGTTTGACCGAGCAAAATGGCGCGTAATGGCTTGCCAATTGCAGGCATTTTTAAACCATGCTCTGTCAAGGTGTTTTGTACTAACTCATGGATGGCTGTCTTATCCCAAGCAATGGTCTGGAGTTTTTCTGTAAAGTCACGCAGGGCTGATCGATTGGCATCATTGACATGTTCGTTGATGAGGTCAAGATTGGCAGTGTATGGTAAGAAAAATTCTTCTATTGCATCTTCGATTTGTGCCAATGTATCCGCGCGCGACTTGAATAATTCCACCCATGCTGAGAGCGTAAATGTATCAATCGGGTAGGCATGGTCGTAGTTATTTAAACGTTTTTGTAAACGCGTCTGTATCAGAGCGGTCAATTCAACCTGTGGTTTGGTGTTGATGTAATGGTTATTGAGCCAATTGAGTTTTTTCGGATCCCACTGCGCGGGCGAATTCGACAAATTGGTCAAGTCAAACCATTCGATAAATTGTTCGCGGCTAAATACCTCATCGTCACCATGCCCCCAACCCAAACGTGCTAAATAATTGCACAGCGTTTCAGGCAAATAACCCAATCGCTCGTAATCCATCACGGCGGTTGAATTGGTGCGTTTGGAGAGTTTTTTGCCATCGGGTCCCAAAATCATCGGCACATGACCATACAGTGGCAACGGCGCATTTAGGGCTTTGAGAATATTGATTTGCTTGGGTGTATTGCCCACGTGGTCATCGCCGCGAATCACATGCGTGATGCCCATATCCCAGTCATCGACCACCACACAAAAATTATAGGTTGGCGTGCCGTCAGCGCGAGCAATGATTAAATCGTCCAATTCGATGTTGTGAATCGAAATTTCACCCTTGACCACATCGTGCCATGTCACCGCGCCTTCTGTGGGATTTTTAAAACGCACCACGGGTTGCACGCCTTCTGGGATTTTGGGCAGGGTTTTGCCCGCTTCGGGTCGCCATAAGCGATTGTATTGGGTGCGCTCGCCACGGGCTTCTTGCTCAGCGCGCATCTGCTCGAGTTCCTCACGCGAGCAGTAGCAATAGTACGCTGTACCATTGGCCAACATCTGCGCAATCACTTCGCGGTAGCGATCCATGCGTTGCATTTGATAATACGGACCATCGTCATGCGTCAAATCCAACCACGCCATGGCGTTTAAAATCTCTGCGACATTTTCAGGAGTGGAGCGTTCCACATCCGTATCCTCAATCCGCAAAACAAAGGTGCCACCGAAGTGCTTTGCCAAAGCCCAACTGTACAAAGCCGTGCGTGCGCCGCCAATGTGCAAAGCACCTGTGGGACTGGGGGCAAAACGGGTGCGAATCGATGTGGAAGTGTTCATAAATGCTTTCGATAAGGTGCAATGAGAAAGGCGGTATTATAAGGGCAGGCAGAACAAGGCGCAAACAAAACGGCTAGGTCGTAACAAACGTGTGGGTGAAAAACTTTGTGGGTTTATCAGATTGCTGTAAGTCGATTCACGTACAATTCGCGCACGATAAAACACAATGCGTGACCGTAACGAACCAAGCCGAACAAAAAATGACCCTCTTTCTCACTCTAAAATTAGAAGACGAAACCGCCACTGCAGCATTGGCACAGAACATGGCGCGTCAATTGCAATCGGGTGATGTGGTGTTCTTATCGGGCGATTTGGGCGCGGGTAAAACCACATTCACGCGCCACCTCATCAGCGCGTTCGGTTTAAACACCAAGGTCAAAAGCCCGACCTATACTTTGTTGGAAACTTATGATTTACCCGAAACAGCGCCAGCCAAAACCTTGCATCATTTTGATTTGTACCGCCTCACCGACCCGCGTGAATGGTACTCGGCAGGGTTTGAAGAAAACCTCAATGATACCGCCATCGTCGTGATTGAATGGGCGGAAAAAGCCGAAGGCGCGCTGCCCAAACCCGATTGGCGCATTCACCTCACGCACGATGAGCCCAAAGACATTGAGGACAACAGTACCAACGATGGCGCCAACGCGGAGTCGCGTGAATACTTTGATGTGGCGCGCTTTGTGGTGATAGAGGCGGTCAGTGCGAGCGCTGCCAAGCGCATTGCGGCACTGAGATAGAAAAAGACGTTGATTCAACCCATATCGATTCAAAAGCAGACCGATGGGTCTGCTTTTTCACTGGGCGCAATACTTGCGTCAATCCGAGTGCGCTATCGGTTACAATTGCATCCTACTCGAATTCAGACCTCTGTCGAGCCCATCCAACTCAATAAAAATTCAAAATGGCATTATTTACGATCAACGACGCACAGTTAGCCTATGGCCATGTTGCTTTATTAGACCACACCGATTTTTCCTTAGAAGAAGGCGAACGTGTCGGACTCATCGGGCGCAACGGCACGGGTAAATCATCTTTGCTTAAAATCATCGCAGGGATTCAATCGGTCGATGATGGCATGATTGCTCGTCAACAAGGTTTGCGCTGTACCTATGTCGAGCAAGAGCCTGTGTTTGAACCTGAACACACGGTGCTGCACGCGGTTGCCAGTGGTGCGGGCGAAGCGGCTGAGTTGTTGGAGCGTTACGATGAACTCACTGAATCGCTGAATGATGCAGATGACATGGATGCGGTGTTGGAGCAAATGGCGCAGGTACAAACCGCCTTGGAAGCCTGCGATGGCTGGACGCTGCAAGCACGCGTGCAAACGGTGTTGTCGCAACTCAAATTAGACCCGCACGCTTTGTGTGGTGCACTGTCAGGCGGGGTGCAAAAACGCGTTGCATTGGCGCGTGCCTTGGTACAGAACCCCGATGTATTACTGTTGGATGAGCCGACCAATCACTTGGATATGAGTGCGATTGCGTGGTTGGAGGATTTATTGCGCCAGTTCAAAGGTGCGGTGTTGTTCATCACGCACGACCGAGCGTTTTTGGACAATGTCGCCACGCGGATTGTTGAACTGGATCGCGGTATTTTGCGCTCGTATGTCGGTAATTTCACGGCTTATCAAACGACCAAAGCCCAACAATTGGCGGACGAGGCGATTGAAAACGCCAAGTTTGACAAAGTATTGGCACAAGAGGAAGTGTGGATACGCAAAGGCGTGGAAGCGCGGCGCACGCGCTCAGTCGCGCGCATTGGACGACTGCATGAGATGCGCGAGCAACGCGCCAATCGCCGCGAAAGCACAGGCAATGTGAATATGAATGTGGCGCAGGCTGACCGCTCTGGTAAAGTGGTGGCGGAGTTGGAGGATGTGTGCAAGTCCTTTGGCGGGCGCAAAATTGTCAATAAATTCACTACAAATATTTTACGCGGTGACAAAATCGGTTTGCTCGCGGGTAATGGCATGGGCAAAACCACCTTGCTCAAACTGATTTTGGGCGAGTTAACGCCAGACAGTGGACGAATTAAAAACGGCACCAATTTACAAATTGCCTATTTTGACCAAATGCGCTCGCAACTGGATATGGAGGCCACGCTCGCTGATACCATCAGCCCTGGCTCGGAGTGGGTCGAAATCAATGGCGCGCGCAAACACATCATGGGTTATTTGCAAGACTTTTTGTTTGCCCCTGCGCGTGCGCACTCGCCTGTCAAATCATTGTCGGGCGGTGAGCGCAATCGCTTGTTGCTCGCGCGTTTGTTTGCCAAACCTGCGAATGTTTTGGTGCTCGATGAACCAACCAATGATTTGGACATTGAAACTTTGGAATTGTTGGAGGAGTTGCTACAGGACTACACGGGCACGGTGTTTTTAGTGTCGCATGACCGAGCGTTTTTGGACAATGTGGTCACCGATGTCATTGCTGCCGAACCCATCGAAGGGCAGTGGCGAGAGTACGTGGGCGGCTTTTATGACTGGCAACGCCAAAGTGGATTGAGCGTTCCTGTCGGAGTGGAATCATTGAATTTAGCCCCCAAACAGGCCTTGGAAACCAAGCAAATTGAGGCTGAAAAAATCGTGCCTGCACCGAGCAAATCCACCCCAAACAAAGCCAAACTCAACTACAAAGAACAAAGAGAATTGGAGGCTTTGCCCGCCTTGATGGAGCAGTTAGAAGCCGAGCAGAAGGGCATTGAAGCGCAATTGGCAGATGGTTCGATTTTTACCAAGCAACCTGATTTGGGTGTGCAATTGACCACGCGCTTGGCTGAAATTGAGGACGAATTGCTCAATGCCTTGACCCGTTGGGAGGTCTTGGACGCGCGTTTGTAAATCAAAAATTTGTTTATCAATACGCAAATGCAGTCGCGATTTTGACCTTGAAAATTGCGAACAGTTCGGCTATGGTTGACCTTGTTGATGGTTCAACTTTTCTAAAAAAATCAATACATCACTGGAGCACATATGAGCAAACCCACCTTTAATTATGCCGATCCATTCTTGATGAATGAACAATTGAGCGAAACCGAACGCATGGTGCGCGATACCGCACATGCCTATGCGCAGGATAAACTCGCGCCGCGTGTGCAAAACGCCTTTCGCCATGAGCACACGGATCGTGCGATATTCAATGAAATGGGTGAACTCGGCTTGCTGGGTGCGACCATCCCTGAGCAATACGGTGGTTCAGGTTTGAACTACACCTGTTATGGTTTGATTGCCCATGAGGTCGAGCGAATTGATTCGGGTTATCGCTCAATGATGAGTGTGCAAAGCTCGCTCGTGATGTTGCCAATACACGAATTTGGTAATGAAGCCACCAAACAAAAATATCTACCGAAACTCGCTTCGGGCGAATGGGTCGGTTGCTTTGGTTTGACCGAGCCCAACCACGGCTCTGACCCTGGCAGCATGATTACCCGTGCGAAAAAAGTCGAGGGTGGCTACAGCATTTCGGGCGCGAAAATGTGGATTACCAATAGCCCGATTGCCGATGTGTTTGTGGTTTGGGCCAAAGACGATGCGGGTGAGATTCGTGGTTTCGTGCTCGAAAAAGGTTGGAAAGGTTTGTCTGCGCCAGCGATTCACGGCAAGGTCGGTTTGCGCGCATCCATTACAGGTGAAATCGTTATGGATGAGGTGTTTTGCCCTGAAGAAAATGCATTCCCCGATGTGCGCGGGCTCAAAGGGCCGTTTACCTGCTTGAACTCAGCGCGTTTTGGCATTGCGTGGGGCGCGCTCGGTGCAGCGCAAGCCTGCTACGAAACCGCGCGGCAATACACCATGGATCGCATCCAGTTTGGCCGACCACTGGCGGCGAATCAATTGGTGCAAAAGAAACTCGCCGATATGCTCACAGAAATCACCCTCGGTTTGCAGGCGTGCTTGCGTGTGGCGCGTATGAAGGAGGAGGGCATTGCGGCGGTGGAACTCACTTCCATCATCAAACGCAACTCCTGTGGCAAGTCGCTCGACATCGCGCGCATGGCGCGTGACATGCTCGGTGGCAATGGCATCTCGGATGAGTTCTGCGTGGCGCGTCATTTGGTTAACCTTGAAGTGGTCAACACCTACGAGGGCACGCACGATGTGCACGCACTGATTATTGGACGGGCAATTACGGGTTTGGCGGCGTTTGCGAATTAAGCCCTGCTGAACTCGAAACCCATCATCGGTGGCAATGCGTTTGGGCATTGCCACTGCTGTTTTCAGAGCCTTGTTGTGTCCTTGTCTTTTCAATTGGCTCTATACGCCGCCTGATAAAGTCCGCATAATCCATCCACTTTTCTTAGCCTCTAACCAGTTCAACGGAGTTTTTATGCCCATTTCACACCACATCAACGGTCAAGTCGTGATCAATCCCGCCAATCGCACGCAAGACGTATTCAATCCAGCCACAGGTGAAGTCACCCATCAAGTCGCACTTGCGGACATGTCGGATGTCAACGCTGCGGTTGCCGCCGCCAAAGCTGCATTTCCTGCGTGGTCAAAACAATCCGTGCTCAAACGCGCGCGGGTGATGTTTAAGTTTTACGAATTGCTCAATCAAAATGCTGAAAAACTCGCCGCTTTGATTACCCGTGAGCACGGCAAGGTATTTTCAGACGCGATGGGCGAGGTGCAGCGCGGCATCGAGGTGGTTGAGTTCGCCACTGGGATTCCACAGTTGATGAAGGGCGAGTTCAATAACCAAGTGGCCACGGGTTTTGACTTATACAGTTTCCGCCAACCGCTTGGCGTGTGCGCAGGGATTACACCGTTTAACTTCCCAGCGATGGTGCCGATGTGGATGTTCCCGATGGCGATTGCCTGTGGCAATACCTTCGTGCTCAAACCCTCCGAGCGTGATCCATCGGCGAGCATGTATTTGGCGGAATTGCTCAAGCAGGCGGGTTTGCCTGATGGTGTGTTCAATGTGCTCAATGGCGACAAAGTCGCGGTCGATGGTTTGCTCACCCACCCTGATGTGGCGGCGGTGAGTTTCGTTGGCTCAACGCCGATTGCACAATACATTTATGAAACAGCGGCAGCGCATGGCAAACGCGTACAGGCTTTGGGCGGTGCGAAAAACCACATGATTGTGATGCCCGATGCGAATATGGACGCGGTGGTGGACGCGCTCACGGGTGCGGCGTATGGCTCGGCAGGTGAGCGTTGCATGGCAATTTCGGTGGCGGTCGCGGTCGGTGATGTGGCTGATGAACTGGTCACTCGTTTGGCAGAGCGCGCACGTGGCTTGAACATTGGCAATGGCATCAGCGCGGACCATAAAGACACTGGTAAAGACATGGGGCCGCTGATTACAGCAGCGCATAAAGCCAAAGTTGCGGGTTATATCGAGCAAGGCGCGAAAGAGGGTGCAACGTTGGTGGTCGATGGTCGTGCACATCCGATTGCCAATGAAGCGGGTTATTTCTTGGGCGGTACTTTGTTTGACCACGTCACGCCTGAGATGACCATTTATCGTGAAGAAATTTTTGGCCCCGTGCTGTGCGTGGTGCGTGTGCCTGATTTTGCCACCGCGCTGCAATTGATTAACGCGCATGAGTACGGCAACGGCACAAGTATTTACACTGCCGATGGCGCAGTTGCACGTGAGTTTGTCGATGCGGTGCAAGTCGGCATGGTCGGCGTGAATGTGCCGATTCCTGTGCCGCTGGCGTTCCATAGTTTTGGCGGTTGGAAACGCAGTTTATTTGGCGACCATCATGTGTACGGTACTGAAGGTGTGCGTTTTTATACCAAAGTCAAAGCGGTGTCACAACGTTGGGACGCGCCGAAAGCCAATGCTGCCAATTCATCCTTTATAATGCCGACTTTATGATTTAAAAGGCTTGTATGAATCGAGTGGTGATTTTTGCCAATGGGGTTATGCAACATTCTGTGCAGCATTCTGCAGCAGATGACGCGGCTCTGCGTGCGTTATTGGACGCAGATGATGTGATTTGCTGTGCCGATGGCGGCGTGGCGCACGCTTTGACAATCGGCTTAAAACCACAGGTGCTCATCGGTGACCACGATTCGATTGCCCCTGAAGTCTTGGCGCAATTGCAAACTGCAGGCGCAGAGATCATCACCCATCCTAAAAATAAAGACAAAACCGATTTGCATCTGGCGATTGACTGGGCGGTAGCGCAAGGTGCCAGTGAGGTGATGTTGGTTACGGCTTTGGGTGGGCGTTTGGATCATTTGCTGGCGAACGTTTTGTTGATGACGCATTCAGACTATGCCTATATTCATTTGACTTTGGTTGACGTGCATCAAGGTCAAGTCCAGTGGGCGTGCGTGTTGCACGCGCACGATGCGTTTGAATTACACGGCGCGGTGGGCGATGGTTTGTCGCTCATTCCATTGTCGCCCACGGTTGAATCGGTGTGTCTCAAAGGCACGCAATGGCCGTTGAAAAATCATACCTTGGCTCAAGGCGACACCACAGGCATCAGCAATGTGTTTATCAAAACCAAGGTTAAAATTGAAATCGGTGAGGGCGAGCTTTTGGTGGTTCACACAAGCAGCATTGGTTCGTAATTTGATTTATGTAACAAAAAAGACTACCTTTTAATTCGTCGAATCACTGCCATGCTATACCGTCCGCATAACTTTGAATCTGTCTGCTTGTGAAGAGGCTCCTTTGATATTGTGTTTGAGTAATATAAAGCTGGATTTGTTTTTGTAATAATTTGATTTAAAAACAATTTTTGTAATTTTTTTGGATTTTATGTGTCAATTATTTAGAATATTATGTGTCATTTTGACTCATAAGTATAGTTGGGCCCCAATTAAGTCGTCCTTTGCCTATCCATATTTGTAACGAATACATCATCAACCACAACATGAAACCAATTCTTATTGTCACTGAGCCTTTTGATGGATATGCAAACGGCTGGATCATTGATGACCCGAAGGAAATAAAGAATATTTTGTCTTCGAAGAATGCATCGAAGGTCAAGAAATCGGAATTGAAATCGCCTGAAGAGGCAGAGAAGTGGTATCGGCAAAAGACCATCGATGATGCTCTTGCTCTCAATCTTCCTGATGGCGTATTCAGGATTGTGTTTTACAACTCTCAATATTCACATTGTGCACCTGATAAGCAAATTGATCCCTATGAAGTTTTTTCGCCATCGCCGCGCGACGAGGTGGAGAATTGGATCATGCGTTCCAAAACGCTTATGTCTTCAAACTACGAGGTTGGTGACGCACTCGTAGGCAAAAGCGCAAACTATGAGGTGATCCGAGAACACTACATTAGTAGCAATCCCGGCTTTAGCGGAGATACCTATGCGCACGCCATACATCTTGGTGCTTCTAAGGCGGTTCATTAGCCCAACCAAGCATTCCACCGGACACTGCGCGATAAAGCCGCGCAACGCCGGTGAATTCAAACGTTAGAGAGCACTGAATAACTCATACTCGCCCGTATTCCACATAAATAAAAACTACTGCGCATCCCCCATGGCTTGCGAAATCTCTTTGGCGGCATTGCGCAATAACTCTAACCAAGATTCCTGTAATTGATTGGCGGGCGCGGAAATCGACAGACCCGCGATGACTTGATGCGCGTCGTCGTAAATTGCCGCCGCCATGCAGGAGACACCGATTTCCAACTCTTCTTTGTCACGTGCGGTTTGGTTCTTACGCACGGTTTCCAATTCAATATTCAATTTTTCTAATGTGTTGATGCTGTTGGGCGTATTGCCTTTGAGTTGGGTGCGCTTGGCGTACGCGAGCAAGGTGGCTTTGTCGTAAGTCGATAAAAACAATTTACCCGTTGAGGTCAAATGCAGCGGTGCGTGACCACCGATGGCACGCACCACCTGCATGCCTGAACGCTCAGAAAACGCGCGCTCGATATAGACAATTTCGTCGTTCTGCCGAATCGATAAATTGATGGTTTGTCCTGTTTGCTGTTGCAACTGGCGCATGACGGGTAGGGCAATCGTGCGCACGTTTAGGCGCGCTTTGACTTTATTGCCCAATTCCAATAAACGCATACCGAGTTGATAGTGTCCTGAGCTGGGACGATCGACCATGCGCGCCAACACCAAGTCGTTCAAAATCCGATGGCAGGTTGAGATGTGCAGCCCTGATTGTTCGGCGATAAACTTCAGGCTTAAGGGTTGGTTGAATTGGGCGAGGATATTGAGTAAATCATTGGTGCGCTCCAAAACCTGTATGGTTGGGCGTACACTTGGCTCTGAGTTTTGCTCTGAGTTAGTATTGAGCGTGTTCATAGTAGTCCAGTTGTTGTAATAATCTTAAATAAAATTCGTGGCGAAATTCAACAATCTCGCCGCGTGCCACGGCATCGAGTATGGCACAGGCAGGCTCGTGTACATGGGTGCAGTTGTGAAATTTACACGTGCCCAAATACGGCACGAATTCAGGCATGGCGTGCTGAATTTGCGAGACCGAGAACTGCGCCATGCCGAATTGCTCGAATCCAGGGGAATCAATGATTTGGCTGGCTTGTCCACCCAAATCACAATCAAACAAACGTGAGAACGTGGTGGTGTGCTTGCCGCTGTTGAGTACGCTGGAAATCTCGCGTGTGCGCAAATTCGCATCGGGTATCAGTGCGTTAATCAATGAGGATTTACCCATACCGCTTTGCCCCATCAACAGCGTGGTTTTGCCTTTGAGCGCGGGGATGAGTTCTGAGTTCAGACTATCGGGCTGGTTGGCAGAAACCTCAATCACACGATAACCCAGTTTGGCGTACAGACGCAGGCGTTCGCGTGCGAGCGGGAGCAATTCACTGACATCGGCTTTGTTCAGCACAATCAGCACCTCAATTTCCGCCACGTGTGCGCAAATCAAAGCGCGCCCGAGCAATTCATCGGCAAAACTCGGCTCGGTGGCGCAGATGATAGCGACTTGGTCAATGTTCGAGGCGAGGTTTTTTTGTTTGTTAAATTCAGAACGGTAAAATAAATTTTCGCGCAGGTGAATGCCCTCAATCGCGCCTTGCGTTTGGTCTTGACTGAGCGAGGCTTTGACCCAGTCACCGACTGCGTAGCCTTGCCGCTTACCACGCGCGACCAATTGTATCCATTGGGGTTGCGCATCATCGGTGCGCGCACCTTTGAGCAATCCCAAAAACTGATGACCGTAATTGGCGATGATGTGCACGATGGTGGAGTGGGTTTTGCTCATGATGACTGCTTTGCCATTTCGGCTTGTAGTTGTGCCACGCGGATGGTTGCGGGTGGATGACTGTCATAAAAACGCGAATACCACACATCCGTGCCGACGAAACTGGCATTGTCGCGATACATTGCCACCAAAGCATCAATTAAATCCTGACCGTTGGCGTATTTGACTGCGAACGCATCGGCTTGAAACTCATCTTTGCGCGATTGCAGCGAAAAAATCGGTGTGAGTATGAATAAAAACACAGGCAAAACCAAACTGAACAACAGCAAGCCCACCGCGTATAAATGCTCGGGTTGTGCGGTCAATCGTTCCAAAATACCATTTTCGCCCGTCACGCCCAAACCTGCGTAAAACCAAGTCTGTTGAACCAAAAAGCCGAGCAAAGCAAAGCCCGCCAAACTCAAAGGCAGCATCCAAGCCATGCGTTTTAAAATGTGTTTGTGGTGAAAATGACCGAGTTCATGCGCGAGCACCGCTTCGATTTGCGCGGGTGTGAGTTGCTCAATCAGCGTGTCAAAAAACACAATGCGTTTGTTGCGCCCAAAGCCTGTGAAGTAGGCATTACCGTGCCCTGAACGGCGCGAGCCATCCATCACGAACATGCCATTGGACGTAAAGCCGCAGCGTGTGAGCAGCGTTTCCAAACGGGTTTTTAACTCACCATCGGGCAATGGGGTGAATTTATTAAACAACGGCGCGATGAGCGTGGGGTACAGCCACATCATCAAAACGTTAAAGCCCAAAAACAAAGCCCATGCCCAAAACCACCACGTTTGTGGAAAAGTTTGGATAAATGCCAATACTGCGTAGAGCAAAGGCACACCAATGATGAGTGACAGCAGGGTGCTTTTGAGCAAATCCACCAACCACATTTTCACCGTCATGCGGTTAAAACCAAACGCCTGCTCCACTTGAAACTGATCCACAAACGCCAATGGCAAATCGAACAGCGAATTGAGCAGGCTAAAAATCACCAACAATGCTACGCCAAAATGCAAAGGGTGGGAGAAGCCGTGTTGTACCAACTGCGCCAAACCCGCGATGCCGCCAGCGAGCGTCCAAATCAATAGAATCGCAGTGGAAATATACAAAGCCAAACGCCCCATGCGCAGTTTGACAAAGGCATAGCGAGCCGATTTTCGATGCGCTTCTAAGTCAATCCGCGTATCGAATGGCGCAGGTACCGCCATTTGATGCGCCATGATAAACTTGATTTGGCGCATATTGAGCCAGAGTTTGAGTGTAAAATACACGCCCAACGCGAGCACAAAGGCGAGCGTCATGCGAATTTCAGGTTGCCCCAAAGAAGTGAATATAGACTGCATTAAACCAACCTTTATTTAAGCGTAGGGTGGGTCAATTGCTTTTTTTGACCCACCATGTTTGCATATTGAAATTTTTATAGTGGTGGGTCAGAAACCCACTGACCCACCCTACATTTTTCGGATTATGAAAGACAATTGCATTATGACAGATTTTAACCCTGCTGTTCAAGCCCAAACCCATGTAGCGTGTAATGTGGCGCGTGACGATGACCGATTGATTTGGTTAGACATGGAAATGACGGGGTTAAACCCATTGCAAGACCGCATCATCGAACTGGCGATTGTGATTACCGATAAAAACCTCAATACGGTCGCCGAAGCACCTGTATGGGTGGTGCACCAATCCAATGAAGTGCTCGCGGGCATGGATGCGTGGAATCAAAAAACCCACGGCAATTCGGGCTTGATCGACAAAGTACGTCAATCAACCCTCACTGAAGCACAAGTGGAGCAAGAAGCACTGGCGTTCATCTCAAAATACATTAGCATGGGCAAATCACCGATGTGCGGCAACTCGATTGGACAAGATCGCCGATTCATGGCGCAGTATATGCCGACACTCGAAAAGCACTTTCACTACCGCAATTTAGACGTGTCCACCCTCAAAGAACTGGCGCGCCGTTGGTATCCGCGCATCTACGATGGCTTTAAAAAACAAACCCGCCACACCGCATTGGCGGATGTGTACGAGTCGATTGATGAATTGAAATACTATCGTGGGACGATGATGTTGGGTAACAATTAAGATGCCTGAACGGGTTTGTATTTGCATGAGTGTGGGTGGCTTGTGTTTGCGCAAAAATAAATCTATGATGTGTCAACAAAAATTATAGGAGAGCACACATGCCCATCATCACTCAAATCGAAGATTTACGCCGTTTGGCACAAAAACGTGTGCCACGGATGTTCTATGACTATGCCGATTCGGGCAGTTGGACTGAATCGACTTATCGAGCCAATCAATCAGATTTTAATGACATCAAATTGCGCCAGCGCGTCGCGGTGGACATGACCAATCGAACCACCGCAACGACAATGGTGGGCCAAACGGTGTCTATGCCTGTGGCACTTGCGCCCACAGGTTTGACGGGCATGCAACATGCGGACGGCGAAATTCTGGCAGCACGCGCGGCGCGTGAATTCGGTGTGCCGTTTACTTTGTCCACCATGAGCATTTGCTCGATTGAGGATGTGGCGGAGCACGCAGGGCAAGGATTTTGGTTTCAGTTGTATATGATGAAAGACCGTGCGTTTATGTCGCGCTTGATTGCACGTGCTAAAGCCGCGCAATGCGGCGCATTGGTCTTGACCTTGGATTTGCAGATTTTGGGACAACGTCATAAAGACATTGTGAATGGCTTGTCTGCGCCGCCGAAGTTGACCCTGAAAAATATGCTCAATATCGCCACAAAGCCGCGTTGGGCTTTGGGTATGTTGGGCACACAGCGTCGTCAGTTCGGCAATATTGTCGGGCATGTCACGGGCGTGGACGATATGAGCTCGCTCTCGACTTGGACTGCGCAACAGTTCGACCCATCGCTTAATTGGGACGATGTCGCGTGGGTGAAATCGCAATGGGGCGGCAAACTCATCATCAAAGGTATTTTGGATGTCGAGGATGCGCGCTTGGCGGCGGCTTCGGGTGCGGATGCTTTGGTGGTCAGCAACCACGGTGGACGACAGTTGGATGGCGCGGAATCCAGCATACGGGTTTTGCCAAGAATTGTTGATGCGGTGGGCGACACAATAGAAATTCACATGGACAGCGGCATACGCAGTGGACAAGATGTGCTCAAAGCACGGGCCTTAGGTGCGCGCGGTGTCTATATTGGGCGTGCATTTTTGTATGGTTTGGGCGCAATGGGGCAGGCTGGGGTGCGCAGTGCTTTGGAGATTATCCACAAAGAATTGGATGTCACGATGGCATTGTGTGGGCATCGAGATATTGAAAATGTCGGGCGAGATATCATTGCGTCATAATATTTTGGTGACTTAAAAATGCACTGATGAGGATGGGTTTATTCTTTAAAAAGTGTCTGTAAACTCAATAGGCTGCATATCAACCAGTTGTTCTTCTAAAATGTTTGTATTCGATACTTCCGAATTATTCCATGTATCAGTCACCCAATATACTTTTTTAATTTTAATAAATATTGATTTTATTATTAGGTAAATTTGATGATAAAATGGCGCGAGATATAATTTGTCTTACTAAGAAGTATTTTTTCACTAGATACCCTCTTTTTAGAGGGTATTTTAAATTTCAATATGTATTTATTTTGGATTGATACTGAAATCGCCAATTTAAGTTTTAAAAAAGGTTGAAAATGAACAAAGTGCATCATGTTGTGTGGAATAAAACGCTGAGTGTTTGGCAGGCTGCCTCTGAAAACACAAAATCAAATACGAAAAGTGGTAAAGCCTTTCGACTGAACACACTGACTTCAGCATTGACGTTAAGTTTCTTGGGTTGGTTTTTTCCTCAAATTGCCAATGCAGGTTGTGATATTCCAGCAGTACCTGCGTCTAACAGTGTTGTGACTTGTACAGGTGCTACTTCGGGAACATACACGATTAGAAATGTGCAAAATGTTCAATTAACCAATGAAGGTGCATGGAATCTTTCGGGTGCATCATTTGGAATTGTGAGTGCTGATTCTGGAAATCTTACAGGTTTGGTAGTCACGAACAAGGGAAACATGACATGGGATAACGCACAGTACGGTGGTTCTGGGACTGGTTCACGGGCCGTTATCAATGTTTACACCTCTGGTAATACTGCAACACAAACCACTACTGTCAACGATAGCACAGGGGTAATCAATCTAAATGTGCTTTCAAGTCTTGGCAACAATCGAGCTTTAGCAGGTATGGCTGTTTATGGTGGCGGTGCTAATAGTCGTGTTTTTTGGAACAATGCAGGGCAAATCAATGTCAACTCGACCTCCAATAATGCCAATGCAACAGTTTCTGCAGGCTTTATCAGGGGGCGCTCACAAGCAGATGTGGTTAACACGGGTACTTTAACTGTATCCGAATTGTCAGGCAATACTGAGTTGTCGGGTTTAGAGGTGTATATGACTGGTGGTTCCACCGTACCTGTATCAGCCACACTGACCAATTCAGGAACCATTTTGGTTTCTAGTCCTACCGCTTCGTTTGCTTCGGGTGTTGAAATGGGGCAGGTCGCAGCCAACAGTGGCGGTTTGCCATCATCATTTAAACTGAATAACTCAGGTACCATTCAACTTGATACCAATCCTGCCAAGGGCTATGTCGTTGAGTTGTATTCAAATTCTGTGGCAAATGTGTCTTTCGACATTGACAACAGTGGTGCCTTATTGGCAAAAGACAGTTCAGGTTGGGCTGTGGTTTTGAATGGTGGCGCGACTCAAACCGCCAAAGTCACACTCAATAATACGGGTACGATTGTTGGTAATATTTGGACAGAGGCGGGTAATGATCAGGTGACACAGACTGCTGGTAGCATTTCTGGAGACATCAGTTTGGGTGCGGGCAGTGATGTTGTGGTTGCCAGCGGTGGTGCATTGATTGGTAGTACCTACATGGGTACAGGTGACGACATAGCGAGTTTGATGGGTACAGTTGATGTGACTGCTGCACCTCAGTTTGATGGAGGTGTTGGTGTTGATACCTTGAATATTGACGGTTTGAAGATGAAAGGATTCACTGCTACCAGCAACGACAGCACAGGTAATGATTTGAATAAAGGCAGTAACCTAACACAATGGGAAACCATTAGCCTCAACAATGCTGCAAAACTCACCCTCACGGGCGACTTATTCGCTGCCGCTAACGCAGGCACATTGAATATCAATTCCGCATCCACCTTGGATTTAACCCAAACTACACCGACTACTTTTAGTGTCTATGGCGATGTGAATAACAGCGGTATTATTGATATGCTCAACAACTCAATAGGTACGATGACCACCATAACGGGTAATTATGCGGGTGTTGCAGGTGGCACGCTTAAGATGGATACCGTCTTGGGTAATGATGCATCAGCAACCGATAAGTTGATTATCAATGGTAATACCACAGGTGCAACAAGTTTAAGTGTGAATAATGTCGGTGGGACAGGCGCACAAACTGTAGAGGGTATTCAAGTGGTGCAAGTTGATGGGGGATCATCAGGTACATTTGCATTGGCTTCACCAGTGCAGGCAGGTTCGTATGAATACCAATTATTTCAAGGCGGTACATCTACACCAACCGATGGTGATTGGTATTTACGCAGCACTTTGTTGGCCTGTGAAGTTACCAATACTTGTCCTGTAGTCCCCCCTGTTGAACCTCAGCCTCCAGTCATACCTATTTACCGTCCAGGCGTTGCGAATTACGTGGTTGCTCAGACCTCAAATGCAGACTTGGGCTATCTTGCTTTGGATACATTGCACCAACGGATTGGTGAGCAACGTACCCTTGCCACAGATAACCCACAAACATGGGTGAGAGCAATTGCAGGCTACACCAGTAACAATGGTAAGAATCGTTTTGAGTACGACCAAACTGCTGTGGGTTTCCAAATTGGACGAGATTTATTACACGATACTACGGGTAGTGGTACACAACAACGAGCGGGTTTAACTACCCAGTATCTACGTGGCAACGTTGACACACGTGATCGTGTGCGTCCTATAGCAGGATTGTCTGAGGATACAGGGCACATACAAAGCACCGCCTATGGTTTGGGTGCCTACTATACTCGTATGACCCATCAAGGAGCGTATGTTGATTTGGTGACACAGGTGAATCGTTTGGATAATCAATTCAATGATGCTTATGGTTCCTCATCCAAACAAAAGGGTTGGCAAGTGGGCTTGTCGGCGGAAGTTGGTAAACCTGTTGCACAACTTAAAGGCTGGACGTTCGAACCTCAGGCTCAATTGAGTTATTTACATGCCCATTATGGCACTTTCTTCGATCAATTCTCAAACATCAGCAGTTTAAGTGCAGACCATTTGCGTGCGCGTTTGGGGTTACGAGTGTATAAAGAGCGCCACCCTGATAGCTTTAAAACAGCACAATATTATGCGATTGCCAACATTCATCACGATTTAATATCGCCTGAGTCAGTAGAGTTGACTGCGTTAAACTCAGAGAACCGAGTGGGTGTGTCAGAGAGATATGATCGCACCAGTTGGGAAGTCGGTGCTGGTGTACAACATCCATTGAGTAAAAATACTTATTTTTATGGCGATGCTCGTTATGAGCAATCATTTGGCGATCGTAAGCACAGTGGCAAGATTACATTCGGTATCAAATGTAGTTTTTAAAGGAAAGGTTGAGAATTTGTCAGTCTGCGATGGCTGATATTGCTTCAAAAATATAAAATCCCCTCGTTGTTAGGGGATTTTTATTTTAATGGCGGAGAGGAAGGGATTCGAACCCTCGATACGCTATGAACGTATACACGCTTTCCAGGCGTGCGACTTCAACCACTCATCCACCTCTCCGTTTTTGATACACATTGCACCATTCTGGAGCGGGTGAAGGGGATCGAACCCTCGTCTAAAGCTTGGGAAGCTTTCGTTCTACCATTGAACTACACCCGCCGCGTTGTGTACAGCGGTTGGCATTATAGCGATGTTGCGTGAATTTTGTTTGGGTTTTGCTTGAATATGATGCGTTTATTTGTGGTTGATTTGGCTCATCACGCGCTGTTTCTCGCGCTGCCATTCACGGTCTTTTTCGGCGTGACGTTTGTCATATTCGGCTTTACCGCGTGCCAATGCAATATCACATTTGATTTTGCCACGGGTATAGTGTAAATCCAATGGAACGAGTGTGAAGCCGCGTTGTTCTACCTTACCGATTAAGCGTGAAATTTCATCGGCTTTGAGTAGGAGTTTTCGCGTTCGAGTCGGGTCAGGGTTGACGTGGGTCGAGGCTGAAAGCAGTGGGCTGATGTGTCCACCGAGTAACCATAACTCGCCATCACGCACAATGACGTAGGTGTCTTTGAGTTGAACGCGGCCTGCGCGTATGGCTTTGACTTCCCAGCCGCTCAAGACAATCCCTGCTTCGTATTTTTCTTCGATGAAGTAGTCGTGATAGGCTTTTTTGTTTTGTGTGATGCTCATGGCGTTGGTGGTCTTTGAGTGGTCTTTTACGGAGGTATCCGTTACAATGGACATTATTCGCATTGTATCAAAGTTTAGCCATGCCTCGTGTTCATAAAACCGTTGTCCTTCCTTATTCGCAGCAGCAAATGTATGACTTGGTTGATCGGGTCGAAAATTATCCACAGTTTTTGCCGTGGTGCGGTGGCGTGACTGTGCATCAACGCACCGAAACCACTTTGGATACCACGATTAAAATGGCGTTCAAAGGGTTTAACCAGTCTTTTCGCACCAGCAATCAAAATACGCCGCCCTCAGCCATGACCATGCGCTTTAAAGATGGGCCATTTAAGCACTTAATCGGTAAATGGACATTTGAGCCTGTTGCGTTGTCAAACGCTTTAGCCGATGGGCAAGGCGTGCGCGTGGTGTTTGATTTGGATTATGAGTTCTCCAATAAATTGTTTGCCTTGGCAATTGGGCCTGTGTTTGGTATGGTGGCGCAAACCTTTATGGATGAGTTTGTCAAGCAAGCCAAGGTGTTGTATGGTCAATAATGCACTCATCAACGTCTCTGTGGTGTACGTGCACACCGATGGCACTTGGTTTACAGCAGACTGCGCGCTGCCTCATGGTGCAACATTGGCAGACGCGGTGTGTGCCAGTGGTATTTTGTCTGCTTGTCCTGACTGGCAATTGGAACAGTTGAATGTGGGTATTTACGGGCATCGTCAGCCATTGGAGGCGATTTTGCATGAAAATGACCGAGTGGAAATCTACCGTCCTTTGAAAATTGACCCGAAAGATAGAAGAAGAGTTAAAGTCAATAGCACGCGCGATGCACGCAAATGGCGGCAATTAAATCAAAATAAATCCAAATGACGATTTTCCTTGTAAAAAAGCGAACGACCGTATTTGGATTATCTCTTTCTTGCGCGTACAATGGCGCATCTTGCTCTATCGTTGATTACGCCCCATAAGTTTTGAGTCATTGCGGGCTTGAACCGCAATATTCTTTTCAGGAGATGCCGTGTCAAGCACGGCATGACACAGACGCAAGGTGCAAATGATTCAAGCAGAACCAACAATATAAGAGCATAACCCACTGTGAGGCAAAACATGTATTCAAAAATTATCGGTACGGGCAGTTATTTACCCAATGAAGCGGTTACCAATGATGAGTTGGCAGCGCGTTTGGCAAAAGATGGCGTGGAAACTTCGGACGAATGGATACGTTCGCGCACGGGGATAGAGCAACGCTACCTCGCCAGCCCCAATCAAACCAGTAGCGACTTGGCACTGTTTGCTGCGCAAAATGCTTTAGAAATGGCCGAAGTTCTGCCCAGCGAAATTGATTTGATCATTGTTGCCACCACTTCGCCCGATATGACATTTCCAAGTACCGCCTGTTTGTTACAAGCGAAAATCGGTGCGGACAACGCGGCGGCGTTTGATGTACAAGCCGTGTGCAGTGGTTTTGTATATGCGCTGACCACGGCGGATGCGATGATACGCGCGGGTCAGGCGAAAAAAGTTTTGGTGGTTGGTTCAGAAGTGTTCTCACGCATGCTTGACTGGAAAGACCGCACCTCGTGTGTGTTGTTTGGTGATGGCGCGGGCGCGGTGGTTTTAGAGGCTTCAGAGGAGGCGGGCATCCTCGCTTCACGCATTCACTCAAACGGGCGTTTGAGTTCCATTCTCAATGTGTCCAGCTCGATTCAAGGCGGCAAAGTGGTTGGCAATCCCTTCATGTATATGGACGGGCAAGCGGTGTTTAAAAATGCGGTCAGTGCGCTCGGTGATGTGGCGCAAGAAGTACTGGACGCGGCGAATATGAGTGCCGAACAACTGGATTGGTTGATTCCACATCAAGCGAATTTACGCATCATTGCTGCCACTGCCAAACGTTTGGACTTTCCGATGGAAAAAGTGGTTGTTACCGTTAATCAACATGGCAACACCTCAGCGGCTTCTGTGCCGTTGGCATTTGATACCGCCGTGCGCGATGGTCGCATCAGTAAAGGACAAACGGTTTTGGTACAAGGTGTGGGCGGCGGGTTTACTTGGGGCGCGAACTTGTTTCGGTTCTAAAAATAACGCCACTGAGGTACAATGTGGCGTTATTTTTTTTAAACAACCACACAACAATCAAATAAATGGAATCCCCATGAACCAAACACACAAAACGTATGCCAAAGTCGTTGGCACAGGACGTTATTTACCGAATGCGCCGATTGGCAACGCGGAATTGGTCGCACGCATGGCCGCCAAAGGCGTGGAAACTTCGGACGAATGGATACGGGAACGTTCGGGCATCACCCAACGTTATTGGGCGAACGATGACCAACCCGTGAGCGTATTGGCTGAGTTTGCAGCGCGTCAGGCTTTAGAAGCGGCAGGTATGGGTGCAGATGAGTTGGACTTTATCATCATTGGCTCATCGACCCCCGATATGATTTTTCCTTCGGCGGCGTGTTTGTTGCAATCGAAATTGGGCGCGAAAAATGCTGCGGCTTTGGATGTGCAGGCCGCGTGTACGGGTTTTGTTTATGCTTTGACCGTGGCGAACGCGATGATACAGTCAGGTCAAATCAAAACCGCCTTGGTCGTGGGGGCGGAAACCATCAGCGATATTTTGGACGAACAAGACCGCACAACCGCTGTGCTGTTTGGCGATGGTGCGGGTGCGGTGGTGCTCAAAGCTTCGGACGAACCAGGGATTTTGGCGTGTAATATACACGCCGATGGCGACTTGGCAAACATTTTATATGGCGACGCACGCATTCGCGGTGGGCAATTGAAGGGCGACCCACGCATTAAAATGGATGGACAAGCGGTGTTTAAGAATGCCGTGTCCTTCTTGTCCGAAGACGCGCAAGCGACCTTGGACAAAGCAGGCATGACGGTTGAGCAATTAGACTGGTACATCCCACATCAAGCGAATATTCGCATCATCCAATCCGCAGGCAAACGCTTGGGTATGCCGATAGAAAAAACCATTGTCACTGTCGATCAACACGGCAATACTTCAGCCGCATCGGTGCCTTTGGCACTGGATACTGCGGTGCGTGATGGTCGCATCCAAAAAGGACAAACCGTACTCATGCAAGGCGTGGGTGGTGGGTTCACTTGGGGTACGGTGTTGATGCGGTTTTAAATAAGTATTCCTCTAAAGTAGAGGGCTAAAGGTTTTAATACATTTGGAGAACACATGAGTTTAGCATTCGTATTTCCCGGTCAAGGCTCGCAAGCCATTGGTATGCTCAATGATATGGCAGATTTGCCTGTGGTCAAAAACACGATTATTGAGGCATCCGATGCGCTGGGTGTGGATTTGCTCGGCATGATGCAAAACGGTCCTGCCGAGGATTTGAACCTGACCATCAATACCCAACCCGTGATGCTCACCGCATCGGTGGCGTTTTATCGTGCTTGGGTCGAAAATGCTGGTGCAACACCTGCCATCATGGCGGGGCACAGTTTGGGCGAGTATTCCGCTTTGACCGCGGCGGGTGTATTTGGCTTGACAGATGCAGTCCAACTCGTGCGTTTGCGTGCCGAAGCGATGCAAAACGCCGTGCCTGTGGGCGTGGGTGGTATGGCGGCAATACTGGGCATTGACGATGATACGGTGAAATTTGTGTGTGAGACCGCGCAGATGGAGACAGGCGAAATTGTACAAGCGGTGAACTTCAATTCACCTGGGCAAGTGGTGATTGCAGGGCACAAAGGCGCGGTGGAAAAAGCCTGTGAATTGGCAAAAGCCGCAGGCGCGAAGCGCGCACTGGTGTTGCCCGTATCTGCGCCGTTCCATTCAACTTTATTGCAACCTGCTGCGGAAAAATTGCAAGCCGCATTGGCAGAACTGACTTTGAATACGCCACAAATTCCTGTGGTGAACAACGTCGATGTGCTCATTGAAACCGATGTCAATAAAATCAAAGACGCACTCGTGCGCCAAGCATGGCATCCTGTGCGTTGGGTAGAATGCGTGCAAGCGATTGCCAATACGGGTGTGACCGACATGGTGGAATGCGGTCCTGGAAAAGTGCTTGCGGGCTTGGCAAAACGCATTGATGCGCGTTTGACTGGGTACGCGTTGGTGGATCAGGCGAGTTTGAAAGCCATCAAAGAAACTTTGGTATAAATGAGTGAAGGAATGGTTATGGGAACATTGGACGGAAAAGTTGCTTTAGTAACGGGCGCATCGCGTGGCATTGGCCGTGCGATTGCACAAACCTTGGCACAGCAGGGTGCAATCGTGGTGGGCACAGCCACCTCGGCATCGGGTGCGCAAGCGATTGAGCATGATTTACAAACCATCAACACCAAATGTCGTGGCTTGTTGCTCAATGTCGCTGATGGCGCGCAAACCGACGAAGTCATGAAGCAAATTGAGGATGAAGTCGGCTCGATTGCCATCTTGGTCAACAACGCAGGTATCACCCGTGACAACATCACCATGCGCATGAAAGACGAAGAATTCGACGATGTGATTGCGACCAATCTGCGCGGCGTATTTCGTCTGTCGCGCTCGGTCATGCGTGGCATGATGAAAGCGCGCTCAGGTCGCATCATCAACATCAGCTCGGTGGTGGCAAAAATGGGCAATGCGGGGCAAGCCAACTATGCTGCTGCCAAAGGTGGCGTGGAAGCCATGACCCGCGCGTTGGCGCAGGAACTCGGCTCGCGCAACATTACGGTGAACTGCGTGGCTCCTGGGTTTATTGCCACTGACATGACCCACGCGATGGGTGAGGGTGCGGCTGAAGCCTTGCAAAGCCGCATTCCATTGGGACGCTTGGGGCAAGCGCAAGACATTGCCAACGCGGTGTTGTTCCTTGCGAGCGATTCGGCCAGTTACATCACTGGGCAAGTGCTCGGTGTGAACGGCGGCATGGATATGTGATTGCAGTTGGCACAAAATACTGACAGCATGAAAAACGGGAGGCATCGCTCCCGTTTTTTTGTGTTTTGCTGCTTTTAGATGGTTAAACCTGTGCGACAGGGATGCTGATAAACCCACCCGCGCCGCCATAATTCATTGGTGTAAATGCTTCAATTTGTGTTTCACTCATTGCCAAATCGCCACGTAAGGTGTTGGTCATGGCTTGGGTGATGCGCATATCGACCATTTGCCCGATGAGTTTTTGGCGCACGTTTTTCACGCCCACGGGTGGTTTGAAATTCACGATGCGGTTGTTTTCCGTGCGACCGTATAATTCAGATGGGTCACGGGTTGAAAGACCTTCGACCAATACTTTTTCAACTATGCCCACCATACCTTCGCTGACGGTTTTGGCGTACTCGAAAATCTCGGCTTGCAGGGTTTGCAGACGATGGAGCTTTTCGTTGTAGGGTACCAAGTCTTCTAAATCCGCAGCAGGCGTGCCTGGGCGCGCACTGTAAATGAACGAGAAACTGACATCGAATTTGATGCGCTCAATCAGCCGCATGGTGTCGAGAAAATCCTCATGGGTTTCACCGGGAAAGCCGACGATAAAGTCCGAAGACATGGCAATATCGGGACGCACCACGCGCAGTTTATCAATGATGTTGATGTATTGTTGCGCGGTATAACCGCGTTTCATGGCAGACAAAATTCGGTCAGAGCCTGATTGCACGGGCAAATGCAAATGATTGACCAATTGCGGTACTTTGGCAAACGCGCCAATCAAGCGTTCATCAAAATGATTCGGGTGACTGGTGGTGAAACGAATGCGCTCGATGCCCTCAATATGCGCCATGGTTTCCAACAACGTGGCGAAGTCGGCCATCTCTGCGGTATCGCCCATTTTGCCCAAATAACCATTGACATTTTGCCCCAATAAGTTGATTTCTTTCACACCTTGATCCGCCAAATCGGCAATCTCAGTCAGTACATCGTCAAACGGACGCGAGACTTCCTCGCCGCGTGTGTATGGCACGATGCAATAACTGCAATATTTCGAGCAGCCTTCCATGATGGAAACAAACGCGGTGGCTTTCTCAACCCGTGGCGGCGGCAGATGGTCAAATTTTTCGATTTCAACGAATTCGATGTCCACTTGTGAGCGACCAGTTTTTTGGCGTTTATTCAGTAATTCAGGTAAACGGTGTAAGGTTTGCGGGCCAAACACCACATCCACATACGGTGCGCGTGAAACGATATTTTTGCCTTCTTGTGAGGCCACGCAACCACCGACACCGATGATTAAATCGGGTTTGTGTTTTTTGATTTCACGGATGCGTCCCAAATCGGAGAAGACTTTTTCCTGCGCTTTTTCACGAATCGAGCAGGTGTTGAGTAACACCACATCGGCTTGATTGATGTCATCAGTTTTGCTAAAACCGCTTTGCTCGCGCAGTACGTCGTGGATTTTATCGGTGTCATATTCGTTCATTTGACAGCCGAAGGTTTTGATATAAACTTTTTTCATGTGTTGTTCCGTCGGGGCAGTGGTTAAATCTGGGGACGTGGGTGTATGTATGGTATAAAGACTTGATTTATTAGAAAAATCAGCCGCAGACAAGGGCGTGATTATACATCAAACCCGTCTTTAGAGGCGCAATGTGTTTGCGCCGTTTTACGCATCCGCAAGCGAATAAGGTAGGGTTTGGCGCGACCAAGTGCTTTGAATGGTTGGTAGGTACAATTGCGCCTCGCCCTCCAACATCGGTAAACTCACTTCGTACAACACATCCCAGCGGTTTTCGATGAAAGGGTTGGATGCGAACGCCAGCAATTGACCCGCAGGTTGGCTGTCATCCGCACTTGAATACACATCCATACCAATGGTCAGCGGAGGCGTTTGCTCGCTGATTAAAGAAGCGCGTTGCATACGGCGTTTGAGTTTGCCTAAATAATGGCTGCGGGCAACGATTTCTTGTCCTGGGTAGCAACCTTTTTTGAAATTAACGCCGCCAATACGGTCTAAATTCATCATTTGCGGCACAAAGGCTTCGGATATATCGGCGGTCACATGCGCGATGCCCGCCATGACATCGAGCCATTGCCACAGTGCGAACTCAGCGGATGTGGCAGATTGATGTTGTTCAATCGGTGTGATGCGTATTTCGCGTGCTAAATTGGGCTGTTCCCATTCACTGAGTGATGTGGGCAATATGCCCAAACGTGTGCTGTTGGCATCCGATTGCTGTACTTGGTTATCAAACGCATCGTGTCCTGCATAACCCATAATAGCAAACTGCGCACTCACATTCTCTAACACCACTTTGGCGCGCAGTACAAACATGCGCAGGCGTTTGATGACGGTTTCAATCACCGAGCGGTGCATGAGTAAATAAATCGCATCCTCATGGCTCCAAGCATAAAAAATCGCGTACATCCGTCCTTTGGCTGAGCAATACGCGCCCAAACGCACCTCGGCATCGCTCAAATGCACGATGTCCTGTGTGAATTGACTGTGTAAGAATGTGCGTGCATCGTCGCCCGTGGCGCGGATGATGCCAAAATCATTGGATAGATTGACGTGTAAACCCGCGTTTAATTGTGCGAATAATTCAGTATTTTGATTGTTCATTGTCCGTTTGTGTCCCAAGTCATTTAGAATAGCGGTCATGGATGGATTGGGATTATTGTACCTGTGTTTGATGGCTGATGCTCGTGCGGCGCAGCCGAACTTTTGGAAATAAAGTATGAGTCGCTTGAAACGTTTGGTAGGTGTATTGGTGCTGTTGGTAATATTTGCTGTATGGGCAAATATGCGTTTGTCCGCGCCGATTGCGCCGACCATGAACGAGCCGAGCAGTATTTATCTTGAAAAAGGTGCAAGCACAAGTTCGGCGTACGAACAATTGGCGCAAATATCACAGAAAAACGGTGGCCGTTTGACCGCCTTTCAAATCAAATTATTGGCATGGGTCAGTCTGCGCGCAAATGATTACAAAATGGGCGAGTACGAGTTTGACCACACAGCCAGTTTGAGCGAATTATTGACACGCTTGTCCACAGGTAAAATCACCCAACGCAAAATTCGCATCGCTGAGGGTGTGACTTGGCGTGAAATCAAGCAGGCTTTTGCCAAAGTCGATTTGACGCACGACGCTCAGGATTTATCGATGACAGATTTGGTCAAAGTGGTTGGAATTACTGAACCGAACAACCCGCAAAGCATTGAAGGACTGATCTTTCCAGACACCTATTTGTACCGCAAGGGCGAAAAAGAAACCGATATTCTCAAACGTGCGCATGAATTGTTGAACAAAAAAATCGCGCCGTTGTGGGAGAAACGTGCTGCGGATTTACCCTACGCGAACGAGTACCAAGCCCTCATCATGGCATCGATTGTCGAGAAAGAAACGGGTTTGGATGCCGACCGCCCGATGATTGCGGCGGTATTTGTCAATCGTTTGAAAAAAGGCATGATGCTGCAAACCGATCCAACCGTGATATACGGTGTGGGCGAAGCGTTTAAGGGTGACTTGACCACAGAAATGATGCGAACGGATACGCCTTACAACACCTACACGCGCAGCGGATTACCGCCCACGCCGATTGCCACGGCGAGTTTGGCCTCGATTTCGGCGGCGTTTAATCCCGCCAGTTCGGATGTGCTGTTCTTTGTTGGGCGTGGTGATGGCAGCAGTGAATTTACCAACAATTTAGCGGCGCACAATGCGGCGGTGAATAAATATATTTTGAAAAAATAGTTAGGAGAACGGTATGAGTAACAAAACAGGACAGTGTTTGTGTGGGGCAATTCGTTATCAAATAACTGAGGAACCGTTGGCGACGCGTGTGTGTTGGTGTCACGACTGTCAGCGCATTGCGTCCAATGGCACGGTCAACATCATGGTGCCAACTGGAGCACTGCATATTCAGGGGGAGCCACAGACGTTTGTTAGCGTTGCTGACAGTGGAAATCGCATCACACGTCGTTTTTGTCCTCAATGTGGCAGTCATTTATTTGCCAATTCTTCTGCGCGTCCGCAGTTTACGGTGGTGCGAGTAGGTACATTGGATGACCCATCGTCTATCAAACCCACCATGAATATTTGGACAGTCAGCGCACCGAGTTGGGCGTGTTTGGATACGCAATTAGAAAATGTGGCACAACAACCCGTACCGCCGCAAGCAGTGACACAGTGATGGGTTGAGGAATGCAAACAAAAGGACTCTTTATCACCGTTGAGGGTGTGGACGGCGCAGGCAAATCCACGGCGATGGAATGGCTCGCCGAGCAAATCGCTGCACAAAGAACCATCGTGCGCACGCGCGAACCGGGGGGCACGGCTTTGGGCGAGCGACTGCGCGAATTGCTCTTGCACGAGAAAATGGATTTAGAAACTGAAACCCTGTTGATGTTTGCCGCGCGGCGCGAGCACATTGCGCAGGTGATTTTGCCCGCCTTGGCGCGCGGTGATGTGGTGATTTCTGACCGCTTTACCGATGCCACTTTTGCGTATCAGGGCGGCGGGCGCGGCGTGGGCTTTGATAAAGTTTTGATTTTAGAAAACTGGGTGCAGGGCGAATTACAACCTGATTTGACTTTATTGTTCGATGTGCCGCTGGACATCGCCCGTGCGCGCATTGCTGCTCGCGCAGAGCAAACGAATGAAGCCTTAGACAAATTTGAAAACGAATCGTTTGAGTTTTTTCGCCGCACTCGAGATGCTTACTTTAGGCGCGCCGAGGCTGCACCACAGCGCATTGCCATCATCGACAGCACGCAAAGTCTGGACGATGTCAAACGACAAATCAGTCAAGCGATTGCGCAGCGAGTGCATTTAAATTTACACATCACACCATGAACCACACCATTTCCACCCCGCTTCCTTGGCATCAAACCGTATTTGCCCAGTGGCTATCCAGACAGCATTCTGAGCGTCCCGCGCATGCCAGCCTTGTGGTTGCGCCTGAGGACACGGGCGGCGAGCAATTGGTCGAAGCGATGGCAGCGGCGGTGCTGTGCGAATCGCCCACACCTGAGCACCACGCATGTGGGACGTGTGGCAGTTGCCAACTGATTGCGGCATTTAGCCATCCTGATTATCGATTGCTGCGCCCATCTATCATGGACATGGCGCATCTCGTCGAAGAAATGCGTCCTGAAAAACCGTCGAAAGAAATCACCATTGATGATGTGCGCGCTTTGGACAATATGGTCAACCAAACCAGCCATCGAGGTGGCAAGCGGGTTGTGGTGGTGTATCCTGCGCATAAACTCAATCGCAATGCCGCCAATGCCTTACTTAAAACCTTAGAAGAACCGCCCGCGAACACGCTATTTATCTTGCTTGCGCACGATGTGCAGCAGTTGCTACCGACCATTGTCAGCCGTTGTCAACTCGTTGTTGCGGGTGCGCCCAATTCAGAATCCGCAGTGGCGTACTTGAATGGCATCATACCCAATCCACGCTGGGCAGAATACCTCCAACAAGAAAATGGCGCGGTCATGCGCGTGGCAGAATTGATTCACACCGACTACTTTAGCATTGAGCAAAACTTCATCGAGCAACTGGCGCGCGGTAAAAACCTTGATGTGATTGCGGTTGCCACTGCGTTTGAAAAACACATCAAAGATGCAGACAAAGCGCGGCTTGCGGGCGCACCGAAAACGGTTGATATGGCTGTGGTTATCACGTGGTTGCAACGTTGGGTGCATGACCTTACTTTGAACGCACAACAGGGCGGGGAGGCACGCTACTACCCAAAATACGCGCAGGCGATGGCAAACATTATAGAAAATGCACCCGCATCATTGGCGATTCAAATCCACGAATGGCAACTCGAATTGGCGCGTGAGCGGCGCATCGCCGACCACCCATTGAATATTCGCTCATGGGTGGAAAAATTGCTGTTGACCTATGTGGCGTTGGTTTGAACAAAATTTGACAGAATTTAGGATGTAAAAAATCCACTTCATTTGAAGTGGATTTTTTGTGTTTGGTGGCGAATCAGGGACTCGAACCCCGGACCTGCGGATTATGATTCCGTCGCTCTAACCAACTGAGCTAATTCGCCGATAAGTTGCGCATTATGCTGATTTTTAGCAGTTCTGTCAATATCTATGCGTGCTAATTTGTAAAAATATTTGTTTGACAGTCGTTATTTTTGCTCGGCATCGTTGATGATTTGTTCGATGTTGGCTTGTACGCTGTGGGTCAAACTGCTGCGGATGATGTCGTAGTAGCTGGTGTAGGTCAGGGCATTGATGAGGGTGTTGAACAATATCCAAACCCCCATCATGACGAGCATGGTGAGGGATGGCACGAACATACCGAGGACACTCACCAATACAGATAATGCACCTAAGGTCAATATGATGAGGGCGAGGGCGAGTGCAATCGGTAAGATGTTTTTGAGTATGGTGCGGATGGAGAGCCACACCGCTTGCGGGGCTTCGGCGTTTTGCCACACTGCGTACATCGGCGAGTACATCAAGAGAATTTGCGCCAATGTTGAGCCAGCGAGCATGACGCCAAATGCCAGCACCAAACTTTTTTGTTGCAACACCAAAGCAAAGACTTCCTTGGACTGCACGCGCATTTGTTCTAAATCATCAAGGTTTTGTAGTGCAATGATTTTGTTCAATATATCGCCCATTGCGGTTTGATCGACAAAGGTTTGTCCGAGGATGAACAGTGCGAACAGTATTACGGCGAAGATGAGTCCCAAACTGAGCAGACGATTGCGCACGCTGTGGATGAGTGGAGAGAATATACTCAGAGGCGATGCGGGTTCTTGCAACCGAATTTTTTGGCACAAGTCCGCCATACCAAACGCGATGGCTGGAGAGATGAGTAAAAAAATGACCGTACCGACAATGGGCAACACGCCCGATAAAAATAGTTGGGCAAATATAATCCACGCGCTGGTTAAAAACATCACGAGTGGTTGCGCTTTGATGAGCAGTAAGGCGTTTTTATACCAAGTCAAAGCGCGACTCATGGGAACTGCGCTGATGCTCAGTGGGACAATAATGTGTTCGTTGTTGTTCATAGGTTCTTTGTTAAATTCAAATCCATTGCATTTTAGCAGGGTTCATCATACGGCGCAGTTTAAGGATGCGCTCAAAATGAGTCGGGTCTTTGGGTGTGAGCATTTGCGCCTCACGGGTTCGATAGTAATCATATAGGCGCGAAATCCAAAAACGCAAGGCGGCTGCGCGCAACATCATTGCCCATGCGGACTTGTGTACATCGGTCAGTGGAATCACGGTATGGTAGGCGTGGAGCATAGCCGATAGGTGCTCGGGTAAAAATTCGCCCGTGGCTCGGTCAATGCACCAGTCGTTGACCGTGACTGCTAAGTCGAATAAAAAGGTATCCACGCCCGCGAAGTAAAAGTCAATGAAAGCAGGGCTGTTTGGGTCAGCGAATAGTACATTGTCAACAAATAAATCACAGTGTCCCGCACCTGTGGGCAATGATGCGTATAAATCCGTTTGTGCGAATGCAGTTTGGGCTTTGATTTCATCGTGCAAAAGGGTGGCGATGGGTTCGGGTAGAAACTCAGCGACTTTGTGCTCCATGGATTGCCACCAGTTGAGTCCACGTAAATTCGGTTGTGTGCCCCTGAAGTCGCGCACTGCCAAGTGCATTTGTGCCAATGTGCGTCCAACGCTGGTGCAGTGTGCGGGCGTTGGGGCATTAATGTCTTTACCCACCATTTTTGAGACGAGGCTTGCGGGCTTGCCCGCGAGCTCTCGAAACAATGTGCCATTGGCATCCGCATAAGGCAAAGGCACGGGAATGCCTTTGTGTGCCAAATGCGCCATGAGTTCTAAGTAAAACGGCAGTTGCTCGGCGGTCAAGACTTCAAAGATGGTCAAAACATAATCGGTCGTTATGCCGTCTTTGGACAAGGTGACAAAAAAGTTGGAGTTTTCGATACCAGTGGCGATGCCTTTGAATTCGATTAACTCGCCAAGGTGGAGTGGAACGAGCCATTGTGCGAGTTGCTCGTGGGTAATTTGGGTAAAAACGGCCATAGTGTCGAAGGTGTTAGATGTGGAGGTTTGATTTTAACAAATATTGCGAGTAAGGGCGTACAAGATAAGCCATGTTGGGCAAGATATGTCCAATTTAACGCTTGATTTATGTGTGGAAATTGTATATTGTTCGCATCAGGACAGACAATTAATGTTAAAAGTTCTACTCATGGTGAATAGAGTGCCAAGGAGCAATTAATTGGTATTTCATCCACTGAAACTATTTTGAGATAAATGAGGACACACATGAAAAAAGCACAATTATTAACATCTTTGTTGATGGTATCAGGCGCATTTGCCTTAGTCGCTTGCGGCGGCGGTGATAAGAAGCCCGCAGATCAAGCAGCGGCAGGCGCAGCACCTGCCGCACCGCCACCGTTGATTAACACCATTCAAAAAATCAAGGACTCGGGCAAAGTCGTGGTGGGTCACCGTGAGTCTTCAACACCGATTTCCTACGTGGTGGATGGCAAGCCAGTGGGCTACGCGATGGACATCTGTGCCAACGTGGTCGAGCAGATTAAAAAAGATTTAAATATGCCCAACCTCAAAGTTGAATACAAGGCCGTGACCTCATCAACCCGTATTCCTGAAATTCAAGCCGGCAATATCGACATGGAATGCGGTACGACCACCAATAGTTTGAAACGCCAAGAGCAAGTGGCATTCTCAACCAATTACTATGTGACTGAAGTGCGCATGTTGGTGAAAAAAGGCTCAAACATCAAATCGATTGCCGATTTGGACGGTAAAGCCGTGGTGACTACTCAAGGCACAACTTCTGATAAGTACATCAAACAGGGTGAGCAAGGCGCGAAGGTCAATGTGACCAATGTGTTTGGTAAAGATCATGCAGATTCGTTTGCACAAGTTGAGTCAGGTTCTGCAGTGGCATTCTTTATGGATGACAATATTTTGGCAGGCTTGATGGCGAACGCTAAAAATCCAGCAGACTTCGTGATCACAGGTCCGATTTTGTCAACTGAGCCCTACGGCATCATGTTGAACAAAGGTGATCCAGAAATCAAGAAAATTGCCGATAAAGCCGTTTTAGCTATGATTCAATCGGGTGGTATGGAAAAAGCCTATAAAAAATGGTTCCAGTCTCCCATTCCACCGAAAAATATCAACTTGAATTTCCCAATGAACGAATCATTGAAAAAACTTTTGGCTGAGCCAAACGACAAAGGTATCTAAGCCATTGAGTGAACATGCTTGGGAGGGATTCATACCTCTCCTAAGCGTTTCCCTCAGACAGCAGAGACACGTAAGACGCATAAAGCAGACATATTCTGAATGCGTCTTATTTTTTAGTCCCTAAATCATAATAATTTGTAGGGGACGCGGTTTTTAGTTTGGAGTCATACATGGCAAATTTAGATTGGACGGTATTTTGTTCGCCCAGTACAGAATACGTCGATAAAACCTCATGGGTCGAATCGGTCTGTCACAGTATAGGCGGCTCGTATAATGCGGCGGCAGAGGAAGTGACCTGGTTGCAGATGATGTTCACAGGATTAAAGTGGCATTTCATCGTGTTTTTTGGCGCGTTGGTGATTGCCTTAATTTTGGGTTCGCTTTTGGGCGTGATGCGCACCACGCCGAATAAATGGTTGAAAATCATTGGCAATGCGTATGTCGAGGTATTTCGCAACATTCCTTTGGTGATTCAATATTTCTTGTGGCTGTTTGTCGTGCCTTCATTTTTACCAACAACCTTCTCAGCGGATTCAAACGCAGAGGTCAGTGGTCTGTGGTATCGCCATGTTGCCGCTTCGTTTCCTTGGGTGATGGGGGTGTTGGGCTTGGGCATGTACCATGCTGCGAGGGTGTCTGAGCAAGTGCGTGCGGGGATACAAACGATTTCGACGGGGCAATGGAATGCGGGTTTTGCACTGGGCATGAACCGTGCTCAAATCTACATGAATAGTATTTTGCCCCAAGCGTTTCGCATTGTTTGGCCAACGTTGACCTCAGAGATGATGAATATGTTTAAAAATGCCTCGGTGGCGTTTGTGGTTTCGGTGGCGAATTTTTATGCTTTGACTAAAAATATGATTGAGGAAACCTCGCAGGTGGTTGTGATTTTGGCAATCACCACACTGATTTATTTGTTTTTCACCTATGCGATTAAGTTTTTGATGGTGCGCATTGAAAAACGCATTCAAGTCCCTGGCATGATCACAGGAGGTAAATGATGAACTTTGATTATAGCGTTCTATTTACCCACGAAGCCATGTCCATGCTTGCTAAGGGCTTGTGGTTTACTTTGCAGTTGACGGTGTTGGCATTGATTGGGGGTATGGTCATCGGCACACCTTTGGCAATGATGCGTTTATCCTCCAATCGTTGGTTGTCGGCTTTTGCCAAGTTGTATGTGGACTTCTTCCGCGGCTTACCCTTGGTGCAAGTGTTGTTGGTGTTTTATCTGATGATGCCTTTAGTCTTACAGTGGGTCACCGGCGCGCAATATCCCAAGCCTTTGGGAGCACTGCTCGCAGGTGTGATTACCTATGCGATTTTTGAAGCGGCATATTATTCAGAAATCATGCGTGCAGGAATACAGAGTGTTTCTCGCGGTCAGCAAAATGCCAGTTACGCGCTGGGCATGAGTTATGGTCAGACAATGGCACAGGTGGTTTTGCCACAAGCCTTGCGTAATATGCTACCTGTATTGCTCACGCAAACCATTATTTTGTTTCAAGACATCACACTGGTATATGCGGTGGGTTGGAAAGATTTTTTGGGCGCGGGCAGCACGTTGGCTGGGATTAACAATCGTCCAACCGAATTTTATGTATTTGTGGCTTTGGTGTATTTTTTGATTTGCTTTGCTTTATCCACCTATGTCAAACGTTTACAAAAGAGAATTGCGATTATTCGCTAAATAATTGAAAGGGACACACAATGATAGAAATTAAAAATGTATCCAAATGGTATGGTGAGTTTCAGGTTTTGACCGATTGCACCGCAACGATTAACAAGGGTGAAGTGGTCGTGGTCTGCGGTCCATCGGGTTCGGGTAAATCGACTTTGATTAAAACTGTCAACGCCTTAGAGCCATTTCAAAAAGGCGACATCGTGGTTGATGGGATTTCGCTCACTGATCCGAAAACTGATTTGAACAAATTGCGCTCGCGCATTGGTATGGTGTTTCAAAACTTTGAGTTGTTTCCGCATATGAGCATTGAAAAAAACCTTGCGATTGCGCAAATGAAAGTGCTCAAACGCAGTAAGGATGAAGCCTACGCCAAAGGCAAGAAATTGCTCGAACGTGTTGGCTTGGGCGCGCATGCGCACAAATTCCCAGGGCAAATGTCGGGTGGTCAGCAACAACGCGTGGCGATTGCCCGTGCTTTGGCGATGGATCCGATTGCCATGCTGTTCGATGAGCCAACTTCGGCACTGGATCCAGAAATGGTCAACGAGGTGTTGGATGTGATGGTCGAATTGGCGAACGAAGGCATGACCATGATGTGCGTGACGCATGAAATGGGCTTTGCGCGCAAGGTTGCCAACCGCATCATTTTCATGGACGCAGGGAAAATTGTCGAGGATTGCACTAAGCAAGACTTCTTCGAGCAGCCTGAAAACCGCACCGAGCGCGCCAAACAATTCTTGTCAAAAATTTTGGCGCATTGATTTGTGTGGTTTCGTATTGAGCGATGGGTGGGTTTGCAAAAACCTACCCATTTTTTATGATGGTTTGCGCGAGCGACAAACGTAGCAATAACTTCAATGCTAAAATGCCCCAACCCATCAGACACACAAGGATGATTATGAAACCACTCCACCTAAAAGCCTTCAATCCCCAAACATTTCTCGCGCGCCGCGATGCTTTGGTTCGAGCCATGCGCGCACAATCTGTGACGGGTACATCGATTGCCATCATACCAACGGCAGCCGAGGTAGCGCGAAACCGCGATGCGCATTATGACTTTCGCCCAGACAGTTATTTTTACTACTTGACTGGATTTGCTGAGCCCGAGGCGTTTCTGGTGCTGTGTGTCACACCTGATGCCGCGCGCAGTATTTTATTCTGTCGCGAGAAAAATTTAGAACGCGAAATTTGGGATGGCTATCGTTTGGGTCCTGAGGCGGCGGTTGAGCGTTTGCGTATGGATGAGGCGCACCCAGTGGGCGAATTGGACGCACAACTGCCCAAGTTGCTTGCCAATGCGCAAACTGTGTTTGCCCCTTTGGCGTACAACGCGGCGTTTGACGCGCGATTGAGCCATGCACTCAATGCCACGCGCGCTTTGACGCGCAGCGGCGTGAATGCGCCGAGTGTTCAGAACGATGTGTATGTTTTGCTCGATGAAATGCGTTTGCGTAAGGATGCAGTGGAGCAAAATTGGCTGCGTGAAGCGGGTAAAATTTCCGCCGCAGGGCACATTCGCGCCATGCAGACCTGCCAAGTGGGTTGGCGCGAGTTGGATTTAGAAGCGGAAATTCGCCACGAATTCATGCGTCGCGGTGCGCAAGAAGTCGCCTACAACACCATCGTTGCCACGGGTGCGAACGCCTGTGTACTGCACTATCGTGCGGGTTTGAGCGAGTTAAAAGACGGCGACTTGTGCCTCATTGATGCAGGTGCGGAATATGGCTATTATGCGGGTGATATTACACGCACATTCCCTGTGAACGGCCAGTTTAGCAAAGCCCAGCGTGCTTTGTATGAAGTGGTGTTAAACGCGCAATCCGAGGCGATTGCGCTCACCCGTGCAGGTGTGGCGTTTGATGTGCCGCACAATGCTGTGGTGCGGGCGTTGACGCAGGGCTTGTTGGATTTGGGGATTTTGAACCGTAATACAGTTGGCTCGATAGATGAAGCGATTGCACAAAAAGCCTATCAGCCTTATTTCATGCACCGCACGGGGCATTGGTTGGGTTTGGATGTGCATGATTGTGGTGCTTACAGTGTCGGTCAGAAACCCGATCCAAATGATACCAGCAAAACATTACCGATATTCCGCAACTTGGAAGCGGGTATGACACTGACGATTGAACCAGGGTTATACATACGCCCAAGCGCGAATGTGCCTGAAGCATTTTGGAATCTTGGTGTTCGCATTGAAGACGATGCGATTATCACGGAGAACGGGTGCGAATTGATGACGCGCGATGTACCTGTGGATGCGAGTGAGATTGAATTGTTGATGAAACATGGGTAAAAATAATCGATGAATGTTTTAAGAAAATATATAACGTACGGTGCGGTGGTGCTCAGTTTGACCGCCTGTGCGGTTGCGCCAGCCTTGCCGCCCGAACAACGCCCGCTCAATTGGGCGCAGGCGGTGGGTAAAACGCAGTTACATCAAGGTGTACCGAATTTATTTCAAGTCTCACCCGTGCTGTATCGCTCTGCACAACCGACTGCCGAGGGCTTGAATCTACTCAATCAGAATTTAGCGGTGTCGTATGGTTTGCCAAGTGAGATTAAAACTGTGGTGAATTTGCGCAACAACGCGGGCGATGACGCGTTGGTGGTTCCGACGGGCGTGCGCTACGAACAAATTCCGTTTGATACATGGCAGGTTAAGGAAGCGGATGTGGTGCGATTTTTAAAAATTGTGCGCAATCCAACCAATCAGCCTGTACTACTGCATTGCAAACACGGAGCCGATCGCACGGGCATGATGACCGCGATTTATCGCATCGTTGAGCAAGGTTGGCGCAAGCAAGATGCGATTGCCGAGATGACTCAGGGTGGTTTTGGCTACCATCCAATTTGGTCCAACCTCATTCGCTATATCGAGAATATGGATGTCGCGGATATTCAGCGCAAAGTCGTGTTGGCGCAGTGATTATTTTTCGACCAAAATCGTACGGGTTTTTGACAGCCGCTCGTGCAGGGCGATTTTATTGGGATGAGCCAAAGATGTTCCCAACAACGCCAACCAATTGACCAAAGCCAAAGTGCAACTCAGTGTAAAAATCGTTGCCACACTCGGCATCTGTGCTTGGCTGTGGATTTGCGTCCAAGTAATCAATAAAGCAGGCAATACTCCGAGATACGACAAAGTGTAGCGCAACCAAGCGCGCCCAGCCGTAATCAATTTGCCATCCATGCCCACAGTTTTGAGCTGCCAAGTGCGTTGCGCCAAGGTCTGACCTGAGCGTGTCCAACAATACACGATATACAGCCCCATTGTCACAAAAGCAATCAGCGAGTGCGCCCAATCGGGCAAACGAATACCGAGGATGCTCAGTATGGTTTGCACCGTCATCGCGGTGACAAACACAATGCCAAACAGCAGTGTCAATTCATACAGCGAAGACCAAATGCGGCGTGCCAAAGTCGGCGGAGTCAGTGTGGGTGTGTGGGTCATAGCGCGGTAAAAGTGGTCGTAATCAAAAACAAACACCGTTATCAAAGTGATAACGGTGCGCTATTTTAACGGGTTTCTGAGTAAAAGTGCAGTTAGAGTGGGCTCAATACGGCTTACTGTCCCGTAAAACTTTTCCAAAGTTTGGCACGAGCCAATGGATCGGGTTGTTTGCTGTTTCTGAGTCGTTCTTCCACTTGTGCCCGCTGTTGCCCAGACAGCGCGGTCCATTCAGCCATGCGCTCTTGCGCCGTCGCCAGTTGGTCGGCGGGCATTGCTTTGAGTTCAGGCACACGTTTGAGCCAACTTTGTTTCTGAGTGTCGGATAAATTAGGCCATGAAAGTCGCAATGGACGCAAGGTACTTTGGCTGTCGGTGGACAAACTTTCCCACGATTGTGCAAACACGCTCGGTGAGAGCATCAAGGCTCCAATCAGAAGAGTGGCATATACCATGTTTTTTTGCTTCATAGACAACCTCGAAATAAATGCTTATTGTGAATGTGATTGATTGTTGTATTCCGTGTCTGAGCCATCGGTGTGCATCACTTGATGGTTCGCATATTGATTAAAATCATCATTCAAATACGCTTGCAAAGGGATTTTTTCGCGCAGAATGATATCGACTTGCTCATCATCTGGATTGGCACTGGCAACTGTGCTGGTTGGCGCCTCCGTGTCTGCCATTACATGGGTACTGGATGTGGTCGTATGTTTGATTTTATTCTGAACATTGGCAACGCCATTTGAGGCAAGCGCGCGCGTTGTTTGCACTTCAGGCAAAGTCGCCATCACGTTATGGGTATCCGCTGTCGCTGCGACACTGGCTTGGTTTGGTAAGACATCTAAATCAGACTGGGTGGCACCAAAAGTGAATAAAAACGCGATGGCAACTGTACCTGCAGCGATGCCACCACGCAACCAAGCTGATAGATGATGAAACCATGAGCCAAAATTAAAGTTTGAAGCACTCAATTGCGCTGTGTGTTTGGTTTTTTGGGTGGATGATGCCAAAGCATGCATGCGTGCCACGCGCAAACGTTCACTCACGTCGTGGGAAAGATTTTCCGCGCCAAAGTCCAAAGCGGCGCGTGCGAACAACACACTGTGTGCAATACTTGCCGCGTCCATGGTGGTTTGTTGAGTATGTTCGCTGAGTGGGGTGTTGGATTGGTTTTTCATAAAGCACTTCCTGTAATGCCTATTTCGTTCAGGGCAATCGCCAATGCATGTGTTGCACGCGAGCAGTGGGTTTTCACGCTGCCTTCGGAGCAACCCATGACCTGAGCGGTTTCTGTCACTGAGAGGTCTTCCCAGTAACGCAACATAAAGGCTTCTCGTTGACGCGCGGGCAATGTTTTTATCAATTCTTCAATTTTATTGAGAATGTGCTCGCGCATCACCACGTCTTCGGTCGAGAACACCGTGTTGCCCACGGTTTTATTCATAATCGACTCAATCACATCGATGGAATTCGATTCCTCATCGCCGACACTGGTGTCAAATTGTGAAAAATTCGGTGTCCAATAATCGCGCACTTTGTTACGGCGAAAATGGTTGTGAATGGCATTTTGCAAAATTCGAGTGAACAGCATCGGCCATTCGGCAGGCGGTTTGTCGCTGTAAGATTGCACCAAATTGAGCATGGCATCTTGTACGATGTCTAAAGCATTCTCTTCATTGCGCACCGCGTATAGGGCATGTTTATACGCACGACGCTCCACACTGGCGAGAAATGCGTCCAGTGTTGGATGCACGATTGGCTCTGGCTTTGCGGTCGCGCTCATAACTCAGTCAAAATAGGTTGCAATTCGGCGGCGTAGGTTTGTCCGCGGGCGGCGTAGTGATGTGCGTTGTTCGGTAAGCGCGCGATTTCTTCGTCGGTCAATTCACGCAAAACTTTTGCGGGTGAGCCGACCAACAATACGCCGTCTGGAAATGCTTTGCCTTCAGTGACCAATGCACCCGCGCCGACAATGCTGTTCGCGCCAATACGCGCATGATTGAGCACAATCGCGCCCATGCCAATTAAACTGTTCTCGCCAATCGTGCAGCCATGCAGAGTTACGCTGTGCCCCACGGTGACATGTGCACCAATGGTCAACGGTGCGCCGATATCGGTGTGCAGGACGCTGTTTTCTTGAATATTGCTGTTCTCGCCGACCGTAATCGGCTCATTGTCACCACGCAACACCGCGCCGAACCACACATTTGCACCTGCTTGGAGTACCACCTGCCCAATCAGCACAGCCGTTGGCGCGACATAAGTGCGTTCGGCAAGAGAGGGCTTAAAATTTTTAAATTGATAAATCGGCATGATGCGTTGTCCAAATAAATTTTAGGTCTGTGCTTGGCGCGGGGCGCAAACAGTATAGAATGGCATTTTAGCTGAGTTGTCACGATTGCGCCCATGAATTCTGCCTTAAATTATTCCTTAGATTCTGCCACCGATGGTTCGAACACAATCTTAAATGAGGGTATTTATTCGTTTGAAGATTGGTTGAATGCGACTGAACCCACACCCAAAATCGTGCCGAGTTTCGGTGATGAGCGCGAACTGCGTGCATTGGCATTGCAGGTATTGAAATTCAAAACCCCATTGGAAAAGCAAGTCGCTTTGCGCGCACTGTATCGAATGGGACAAGCAGGGCAGTTGCGCTTGGATGCACAGCGCGATTGGACTCACGACGATGATTTAAATCAACACTGCCCCGGTATTCCCGATAAACCTGAACTCATTCGTGCGACTGAAACTCCACGGCGTAGCATGAATACCACCGAGGGATTGGCAATCACAATCCATGCATTGGCACACATCGAATTTAACGCGATAAATTTGGCACTGGATGCAATGGTGCGTTTTGCGGATTTGAGCGCGGATTATTACTGGGATTGGTGGCGCGTGGCGGCGGAGGAAGCCTATCATTTCTCACTCATACAACGCAGACTGAATCAACTCGGCGCGCAGTATGGCGATTATCCCGCGCACAGTGGATTATGGGATATGGCAGAACGCACAAAAGATTCATTCGCTGACCGCATGGCAATGGTGCCGCGCACCTTGGAAGCGCGCGGCTTGGACGCATGTCCCGTTATGCAGGAAAAATTTCGCCAAGCAGGTGAAACCCAAACCGCGCAAATTTTGGACATCATTTTGCGCGATGAAATCACCCATGTGGCTTTGGGGCACCGTTGGTTTATTTATGCCTGCGCGCAAAATCAACACGAACCGATACGCGAGTATCGCCGCATTGCCGAGCACCATCGTGCGCCGCGAATGCGCCCACCGTTTAACATCCCTGCGCGCCGTGCGGCGGGATTTTTTGAAGAAGAGCTCAGTGCATGGCAGAACCAAAAATGAACCACACAACGCAAGTTGAAACACTGGATACCACCGCGCCGCTCAATCCCAATGCTTTGCGTGCCGCGCAAGGTTCAAGTTTGGAGCATCTGCGCACGGGTGCAATTGGCGTGTTTGACTCAGGTTTGGGCGGTTTGAGTGTGTGGCGACATCTGCACGCACGCATGCCCAACGAAGATTTCATCTATGTGGCAGACAATGCCAATGTGCCGTATGGCGACAAATCCGAAGCATGGATACGTGAGCGCATGGTGGTGATGACCGAGTGGTTTTTGGCGCAAGGTTGTAAAGCGATTGTTTGGGCGTGCAACACGGCAACGGCGGCAGGGGCAACTTATATTCGTGAACGTTATCCCGATGTGTTTTTTGTCGGTTTAGAGCCTGCGATTAAGCCTGCAGTGCAACTGACTCAAAACAAAAAAATCGCCATGCTTGCGACACAACGCACTGTGGACAGTGTGAAATACCAAGCCTTGGTACAGCGCACCATTCATGCCGACAGTGGTGTGCAATTGCAATCGATTGCCTGCGTCGGTTGGGCACAAGCAATAGACACTGGTCTCGTCTCGGGGCAAATGTGGACAAGCTTGTTGGCGCAATACTTAGAACCCGTGCGTGTTTTTGGCGCGGATGTGGTGGTGTTGGGCTGTACGCATTATCCATTCATTGCCGATGACATTCGCGCCTATCTCGGTGAGGGGGTTGTGTTATTGGATTCGGGTGCGCCTGTGGCGCGTTATACCGAAAGCATTTTGGGCATACGCCACGGTAGAAACGAGATGAAAAGGATGGGACAGACCCGTAATTACGCTACTTTTGTAGATGATGCAGTACGCGCACGTTGGCAGTATTTTAGCGATGCGGCGTGCGTTGAATTGTCACCGTTGTCGCTATAGAATATTGCAGTGCACCCAAAGTGTGAAACGATTACAATGCACGCAAGCCACACCACACAAAATAAAATAGTTAAAATAGTTTAAGGAGTATCCAATGCGTGAACGTGATGCACTGCATATTATTAAAAAATACCCCAATCGTCGTTTATACGACACCCAAACTTCAACCTATATCACCCTTGTGGATGTCAAGCGCATGGTGTTGGAAAAAGATGAGTTTCGGGTGTTGGATGCCAAAACCAATGAGGATTTGACACGCAGCATCATGCTACAAATCATTTTAGAAGAAGAAAGCGGTGGCGTGCCCCTGTTTTCCGCTGAAATGCTCGCGCAAATCATCCGTTCATATGGTCATGTGATGCAAGGCATGCTCGGTTCGTATTTGGAAAAAAACATGCAGGCGTTCGCCGATATTCAAAGTGATTTGGCGGGTGGTGCGCAGACCGATGCCGAGCAAAAAATCGACAGCGAGGTCTGGCAACAACTGCTCGCCATGCAAGCCCCGATGATGCAAGGCATGATGAGCAATTACATCGAACAAAGCCGAAAAATGTTCTTACAAATGCGCGAAATTATGGCTTCGCAAACTGCGGTATTGTTTCAAAGTTTGGGCGATGGCACGCTCAAGCCTGATTTGCTCAAAACCAATCAACCCCCACAGCAACCCACACAGGGTGAGCCCTAATCATGCGCGTGGATTATCACTGTCATTCTACCGCCTCAGACGGCGCACTGACACCCGAACAATTGGTGACACGCGCCGTGCGCAATGGGACAACTGATTTGGCATTGACCGACCATGACCAATTGTCAGGATTGATGATTGCGCGTGCATGTGCGCAGCAAGCGGGTATACGCTTTGTCGATGGTGTTGAGGTGTCGTGCTCGTGGCGGGGTATGAGCGTGCACATTGTTGGATTGAATATTGACATCGAAAACGCGCCGCTCATCGCAGGTTTACAAACCAATGCAGGCGGACGCGCCAAACGCGCGGTGGTGATGGCGCAGGCACTCGAAGAAGTTGGGGTGAAAAACGCGCTTGAGCGAGCATTGGCGGAAGCGGGTGGGCGCATGGATTTACTGGCACGCACGCATTTTGCGCGCGTGATGGTGGCAGATAAAAAAGCCGAAAGTGTGCGTCACGTGTTTCAAAATTACTTGGTTGAGGGCAAACCGGGGTTTGTGCCGCACGAATGGGCAAGCATTGAGCAGGCATTGACTTGGATACATGACGCAGGCGGCGTGGCGGTGCTCGCGCACCCCGGGCGTTATCCGCACGATGAAGCGAGTGAGCGTGAATTGGTCGCTGAGTTTATCGGTCTGGGCGGACAGGCGATTGAGGTTATCACGGGCGCGCACAGCAAAAAACAAATTCGCTACTATGTGCAGATGTGTGTGGATTTAAATTTACACGCCTCCTCAGGCTCTGATTTTCATGGGGTGGGGGAAAGCAAAATGGATGTTGGACGTGTGCCGAATTTGCCCGAAAAATTGCAACCTGTGTATCAATTGTGGGCTTAACTAAGCACCGACTGCACCATCAATCAGCACCCGACCCCTGCGTTTTTAGGTAAAATGTCGACTTGAAATTTTTATAGAAAGTGAATATGGGTGATTTTGATATTGCTACGATGATACAAAAAATCACGGTATTTGTAATTCCAGCACTACTGGCAATTACCGTACATGAGGCAGCTCATGCGTATGTGGCGAAATATTTCGGTGACGATACCGCTGAGCGCATGGGGCGTATGACCCTCAATCCAACCGCTCATATTGATCCAATTGGCACCATTTTACTTCCATTGATTACGTTGCTGATGCCTGGTGGATTCTTTTTTGGATACGCCAAACCTGTACCTGTGGTCGCTTCTCGTTTGCGCAATCCTGCAAAAGATATGCCTATGGTGGCACTCGCGGGGCCTATGTCAAACTTTATCATGGCATTTTTATGGTCAATTTTATTGTTTGTATTGGGTTACTTTGTGGCAGATACTGAAAGTAATTTTTTCTTTAAAGTGGCTTCGGTCGGTGTGATTTTTAACCTGATTTTATTTGCTTTTAATATGTTGCCGATTTTGCCACTCGATGGCGGTCGGGTGCTCATGGGATTGTTGCCTGCGAATATGGCACGCTCGTTCGCGCAGTTGGAACCCTACGGCATGTTTATTGTGCTCGGGCTGGCGTTTATGACGGGCGGTTTGCTGTTTAACTACTGGGTGTATCCGATTGTTAACGTGGCGCAAAGCATCATCAATTTAATTTTATATCCACTGCACGCACTATTTGCGTAATTTTATTCAGAGAATTTCATGTTTCCAGAACGCGTTTTATCAGGGATGCGCCCCACGGGTGCATTGCATTTGGGTCATTACCACGGGGTGTTGAAAAATTGGGTGCGCTTGCAATCTGAGTACCCATGTTTGTTTTTTGTGGCCGATTGGCACGCGCTGACCACGCATTATGACGATCCGAGCATCATTGAGTCATCAACCCACGAAATGGTGATTGACTGGCTTGCAGCGGGTTTAGATCCAGCGCAAGCAACGATTTTTGTGCAATCGCAAGTGATTGAACATGCTGAGTTGTTTTTGCTCTTAGCGATGTCTGCCCCCTTAGGCTGGTTGGAACGAGTTCCAACTTATAAGGAACAAATTGAAAAACTTAAAGAAAAAGATTTAAGTACTTATGGCTTTTTGGGTTATCCATTGCTCCAAGCAGCGGATATCTTGATTTACCGCGCCGAGCATGTGCCTGTTGGCGAGGACCAAGTACCGCATTTGGAAATGACCCGCGAAATCGCGCGTCGGTTCAATTATCTGTATGGGCGCGAAAAAGGCTTTGAAGAAAAAGCCCAAGAAGCGGTGAAAAAACTCGGCAGTAAAATGGCGAAGCAATACCTCGAATTGCGCAATCGGTTTCAAGAGCAGGGCGAAGAAGAAGCGATTGAGCAGGCGCATGCTTTATTGGACGAGTCGAAAAATCTGACCCACGTAGACCGCGAACGTTTATTCGGCTATTTAGAGGGTTCGCGTAAAATCATCTTGGTTGAGCCACAGGCTTTGTTGACCAAGGATTCGCGCATGCCTGGTTTGGACGGACAAAAAATGTCGAAAAGCTATGGCAACACCATCGCCATGCGCGAGGATGCCGATTCGATTACCAAAAAAATCCGCACCATGCCGACCGACCCAGCCCGTGTGCGCAAGACCGATGCGGGTGACCCAGAGAAATGTCCTGTATGGGCGTTTCATCAAATTTATAGCGATGCGCCGACCTGCGCATGGGTGCAAGACTCGTGTAAAAACGCCAAAATCGGTTGTTTGGAGTGTAAACAGCCTGTGATTGAATCGGTGTTGCGTGAGCAGCAGCCCTTGCTCGAACGCGCACAAACCTATGTCGATGACCCGACTTTGGTGCGCAGTATCATCGCCGATGGTTCGGACAAAGCCCGCAAAATGGCGCAAGAAACCATGCGCGATGTGCGTGAGGTCATGGGTTTGGGTTGATAAAACTCGCGTAATCAAAACCGAGGATGACCTCGGTTTTTTTGTATCTTATTGGTTTGAAAGAATATTTTCGGAGTAATTGGGTGTGGGTAGATTGAGATGAGCACGAAATTTAGAATGACGATGGTTGCGTTGTTGAGTGTTTTGGGCGGAGTCATTTTGGGTTCATTTTTGCAAGTGCGTGCGTTGGGTAGCCAAGATATTTGGGCAGATATGCGACGCATTTTTAATGACCCCAATCCTCTGAATGCCAACCCAACCAATCACGCGGGTAATCCGATACAGGGCGATGCTTTTCATCGCCTCACCAAATACCCCAATAAAACCGAAGTGAATTGCCCCAAGCAGACCGAGCGTACCTTGGTGTTGTTAATTTCAGGACAATCGAACTCGGCCAATCATGGCGGACAACGCTATGCCTCGCAATACGGCGATAAAGTCCTCAATTATTTTGATGGCAAGTGTTATATTGCTCAATCCCCTCTGCTTGGTTCAACGGGATTGGAAGGCGATTCATGGACATTACTGGGCAATTTATTGATTCAACAAGGCAAGGCAGAGCGTGTCATCATCGCACCAACAGGGATTGCGGGTTCGGCGATTAGTCAGTGGAAAGTCGGTAGTCCCTATCAACAAATGTTGCAAAGCAGCACGCAAAAACTCCTCGCGCAATATCGAGTAACCCACATGCTATGGCATCAGGGTGAGACCGATTATGGCAAGCGCACCAGTCAAGAAGATTACGAAAAGTTATTTACGGGCATCGCAGACGCGTTGCGTCAACAGGGGATGGACGCGCCGATTTATGTGTCGCAAGCCAGCCAATGCTGGATGGACATGTATTGGCGCGCCAACAATCCTGTGGTTATGGCACAACGCGCACTTGCCAACCCAGAAAAAAACATTCGTGCGGGTGTGAATTCGGACGCGCTCATGGGGGCGTTGGATCGATACGATAACTGTCATTTTTCAGGCTCAGGGCAAGAGAAATTCGCACGCGCGTGGTTGGAATTATTGACAAAATAATCACGGTCACTTGATGTCGTCAAACACCACAATAAAACAGCGGTACAACCAACATTGAGCATAAACACCTTTATATCATTTGCTTTGCGCGATTTTGGGTGGTTTGTGTGCGAGAATTGTATGTATTCGCGTCATAACAGTTGAAACAATTTCTATCCACCAACGCATTTCGTTAAAAGCCTACAAATTACTTAATTATATAAATTACAGTATTGACAGAAATAAATAAAAAATATAAAATTAAGCCATCATTTTCAATGCGACATCCATGAGGAGGCTCTATGAATATTCTACTGTGCGGTGCGACGGGTTTTATCGGTCGGCATTTGGAGCAAGCGTTGATTGCCTCAGGTCACCACGTCGTGAGGGCGATACGCCAACCCAAACGTGCTGATGATATTGCGGTTGATTTTGTGCACGATACCGATGCAGCGACGTGGTCGCCGCGTTTGGTGGGGATTGATATGGTGGTCAATGCGGTGGGCGTTTTGCGTGATTCGACGATTTTGCCGATGCGGGCAATCCATGCAGATACACCTAAAGCCTTATTTGATGCCTGCGCGCAAGTGGGCTGCAAAGTGGTGCATATTTCGGCTTTAGGCGCGGGCGGCGAATTAAAAACCGCCTACATGCACACCAAAGGCGAGGCTCAGGCGCATTTAATCAATCTATCCATCCCCAGTTTGATTGTGCGTCCATCCTTGGTGTACGGGCAAGATGGCGACTCTGCGAAAATGTTTCGCCTGCTCGCGCGTATGCCTGTGGTCGCGGTTCCAGGGCAAAGCGAGTCATGGGTACAACCTGTTCATATTGACGACATTGCGCAATTGGTGACGCGCCAAATCAATCAAGACTTTGCATGGTCAAGCCCCGCGCGCGTGGTCGATGCGGTCGGTGCGGTGCGCATGACCTATCGTGAAATGATTGCCTGCTATCGTGCGCAGATGTCGGACAGACCCGCATGGGTCGTACCGATTCCTTGGGGCGTGATGCGCATCATGGCGAAACTGGCGCAGATTGCGCCGAGCAGTGCCTTGGATCCTGATACGTTACAAATGTTGCAAGCGGGCAGTTTTGGGGATGTGGCGAATTTTGCCGCCTTGCTTGGACGGATGCCTCGGCATCCAAACACGTTTATCGAGTAGGTCATGGTAACCAACAATGCAAAAGGGGCAGTGCGCTTTGCGATTGCTTTGATGTGGTGGATCAGCGCATTATTGCCTTTGATTCCATCGGTGCATCAACGCGCGATGCACGAATTGTCTTTGGTGGGTTTAACAGGTGCGCTGGCTTTGGCGTTCATGGGGATTGCCATGTTGTTGGACATTGCTTGTGGTGTGGGCGCGCTGTGCTTGCACCACTCGTGGGTGTGGTGGGTGCAGATGCTGGTGGTGGTCGTTTACACCGTGATTTTATCCGTGAGCCATGCGCAATTATGGTTAGACCCATTTGGTGCCTTGCTCAAAAATATTCCCATCATCGCGCTGATGATTTATATGGCGCGAACTGAGCGGAGGACTTAAATGGAGTACTACGCCTTAATTAAAACCTTGCACATTCTGTCCAGCGTGTTGTTGGTCGGCACGGGGTTTGGCAGTGCGTTTTATTTGTTTTTCGCCAATCGCAGTGGTGATATTCGCGCACAAGCCGTGGTGGCGCGCTTGGTGGTGCGTGCCGACTGGTGGTTTACCACGCCAACAGTGATTATTCAACCCGTCACAGGATTGTTGATGATTTATTTGGCGGGCATCCCGCTGAGTAATTTTTGGGTGATGTGGGGCATTGCGATGTATCTGGTGGCGGGGCTTTGTTGGCTGCTTGTGGTGTGGTTGCAAATTCAGATGGAAAAAATGTTGCGCATCGCCGTGACTCAAAATCAAGATGTTCCTGAACGGTACTGGCGTTTTGCGAAATATTGGGAACGTTTGGGCTATCCTGCATTCGTTGCGATGGTGTGGGTATTTTATTTGATGACAGCCAAACCGAGTTCTTTTTAGTGCAGTTGTCGGATTTCATCTAAAAACCACGTAATAAACATGGAAATATAAATTTCATCATTGACAGAATAATTTAGAAACTTTATTATGTTCAGTATGAAACTAACACCGATCGCCGAAAGATTTATCCTCCATTGGGGCGAAATGGGGACAAAATGGGGCGTTAACCGTACGGTTGCGCAAATTCACGCACTGTTGTTCTTTTATGGTCGCCCCATGCATGCCGAGGAGATTACCGAAACATTGAGCGTTGCGCGCTCCAATGTGAGCAATTGCCTGAAAGAATTGCAAAATTGGAACCTTATTCATGTGGTGCATATTATTGGTGATCGACGTGACTATTTCAGCACATCAACTGATGTGTGGGAATTGATGCGCACCGTGGTGCATGAGCGCAAAGTGCGCGAGTTCAATCCCGTGATTCAGGCACTGCAAGATTGCTTAGAAGACCCCACCGCCCAACAAGAAGACCCAGCGGCGATGGAGCGCATTCGTGAGACCTTATTGCTGATGAAAACCACCAGCACGTGGGCGGAAGAAATGATTAAACTTAAACCCGAGACTTTGGCAAAAGTCATGCGTTTGGGTGCAAAAATTCAAAATCTATTGCATGGTGATGGTTGATGTTGGATGAACTGGGTGCGAAAAACCAAGTTTCGACTTGGTTTTTTTACGTCTGTGGTTCTCTTGCTGATGCTGTAAAATAGCCCCATGAGTACTTCTAAAAACGAAACCCCGATTCAGTTTATCTCCCAAGCCAAACAAACCATGAGCGACGTGGTATTGACTGCCTTGCCGCCCTTGAGTCTGTATATCCACATCCCGTGGTGCGTGCGCAAATGTCCCTACTGTGATTTTAACTCGCATGAAATCAATACGGGTACGGATTTTTCGGTGCTCGAATCGGCCTATGTCGATGCGCTCATCCAAGATTTAGACAGCACTTTGCCACAGGTGTGGGGGCGGCGCGTCTCGAGTATTTTTATCGGCGGCGGCACGCCGAGCGTGCTGTCTGCGCAATCCATCGATGCGATTTTATCCGCGGTGCGTGCGCGTTTACCACAGGTCTCTGAAATTGAAGTGACCATGGAAGCCAATCCAGGAACTTTGGACATCGATAAATTGCGCGACTTTCGCGCGGCAGGGGTGACGCGCTTGTCTGTCGGTGTGCAAAGTTTTGACGATGCATTACTGAGCAATATTGGACGCATTCATACGGGCAAACAGGCGCACAGTGCGCTTGAGGTCGCGTATCAATTGTTTGACAAAGTGAATTTGGACTTGATGTTTGCCTTGCCCAATCAAACCTTGGCACAACTTAAAAACGATGTGGCGACGGCTTTGAGTTATCAGCCGACGCATTTGTCGTATTACCATTTAACCATTGAACCGAATACGTTTTTTTACCAACATCCACCGAGCGTACCCAATGACGAGGTGGCGACAGATATGCAGGAATGGATTCAAAGCGAATTGGCGGCTCATGGCTTGCGTCACTATGAAGTTTCGGCGTATGCGCAGGCGCGCCATGAATGTCAGCACAACACGAATTATTGGCTGTTTGGCGACTACATCGGCATCGGTGCGGGGGCGCACGGTAAAATCAGCAGCCACAATCAAATCATCCGCACCGCCAAGTTCAAACACCCCACACGCTATTTAGACGCCATGCAACACGGCAGTGCGATTGAAACCGAGCAGGTGTTGTGCAAGGCGGATTTACCGTTTGAGTACATGCTCAACGCATTGCGTTTGCGTGACGGCGCAACGCTGGCGCAAATGCAAACGGCAACGGGATTGACCGTTGCCGATTTGGATCCCGCTCTATCCACGGCGCACAAGCGTGGTTTGATGGTCAAGGATGCGGGGTTGTTGCGTGTGACAGATTTGGGATGGCGGTTTTTGTCGGATGTGCAGACCCTGTTTTTGAGTTGAATTTGCGCTAAATCTGCGTTGATTATGCAGGGATTTTCTTTTTCATAAAAAACGGTGCCAAACTGGCAAGCAAGAAAAATCCCGCAATCGCCATAAATGCCATTTTGGGTTGATTCAATACCACCACCGCGCCAATCGCACCGATGATGCTCACCAATGCCAAGACAAAGCCCAGTACAAAAGATTGTTTAAAACTCGGAAAACGTTTGACTGCCAACAACACCAGCACATACAAAGTCCCTGCGACGGTTGCCACAGCCATACTCGCGGCGACGATGATTTGTGCAATGCTGGCTTTTTCGGGGTGGGTTGAGGTCAGTGCAAAAATGCCTGCACCGATGAGCGCGACCAACCATGCGCCCAAAGGAAAAGCGGTAAAACTCACACGAGGTGGTACATAAGGTGTGTTGGAGCTGGGGTTTTGCGTGGTCATGGTGCGTCAAATAAAGGATTAAAGATGCGCTATTGTAAACCAAATGCACCGTTTCATGTCACGTGCTGATGTAGAATCAATCTGCGGTACAATCAAACACTGCATACATTCACAGGATTTATAGTTGAGTACTTTAAAACGCATATTCAATCATTTGCAACGCGAATTATGGGATGGGCTGTTGGGTGTGGAACCACCACCCGCGCCGCCAGAGCGGAAAATCAACACGCCGCCGCGCAGCATCGTGCTGCACAATCAATTGATTCACTACCGCATTGAGCGCGCTCGGCGCAAAACCGTGGGCATGATGGTTGATGCGCAAGGTTTGCGCGTGCGCGCCGCGCCGCGTGTGTCGGTTCTTGAAATTGAGCGCATCTTACACAGCAAATCGGATTGGATACTGAAAAACTTACACAAAGTACGTGTTCGCGCCCAAGCACCTGCGCAAAAAAGTTTCGTGCCTGAACTGAATTTTATCGATGGCGAGCCAGTATCATTGCTCGGTCAAACGACCGTCATCCGTTGGGGCAATGCGATTTACGCGCCCGATTGGCAAGCCACACCACAGGAACTTTGGGCAAAGCGACCACGTCATGATAAACCCGAGTTGATTGCGTCGGCTCTTGAGTCTGCATTGGATGCGTATTTGCTCAAATACCTACATGGGCGTGCCGAGCAATTGGCGCAATCACATGGGCTGACTTATCGCGACATTGTGCTCTCGAACGCACGCACCACATGGGGTACGTGTCGGCGTGATGGTTTAATCCGCATGAACTGGCGGCTGGTGTTTTTGGATGCGCAGTTGGTGGACTATGTGCTGGCGCACGAATTGGCGCACACGGTGCAGATGAACCACAGCCCGAAATTTTGGCAGCAGGTCGGTGTGCTCTGTCCTGACTACCTGCGCTTGCGCAAACAAATGAAGCAGTATGATTTGCGCAATGCGTGAAATCCTGCGTGTTTTTTAGTTGGCGGGTTTGTGTAGTGAACGGGTGGGGGGTTTGGGGAAGCAATGGCGTCTGACCCTTTTGATAAGCCTTGATTTTCTGTGTTGTAATAAAGTTAAGTTGACAATGCCTTTTTTGGCAAATAAAGGACATCATTATGCCCAATAAATTCGCTAAGAATTGTAAGGTTTCGTTCTCGGAGTGTTCACTGCCATGAAGTTTCTAAAAACAAAAAAACTATTAACAGTGTTTTCCGCGATGGCGTTGTTTTCGTGTGGCAACAATGACTCAGACCCATACTCATTTTTAAATCCCAAGTTGCCATATGAGCAGCCATTTAAGTTTGACAAAGCAGGTGATAAAACCACAGTTGATTTTTGGATACTACCCAAACTGCAAAAGGTGGATGGTTCTGAAAGTTATGGGGTGTCATTTTCATTTGGACATACATTAGATAATGACCCAAACGAACAAATCAAAGCACTTGAAATTCCAATGCACGCTGAATTGTATTTGGTGAAGGGACAAACTACGACCCCTGTGGTATTCAGAGCAAAAAGCCAGTTTTTAGATACGGTTCCATTTGACAATTATGCTGGTAAAGGCTCTGTTTATCCAGATGATCATGGCTTGGATATTACTGGCGGAACTGAATACACTGTTTTATGGTTTAGGCCATCTGAGTATGGACAGTATCGGGTTGTTTTAGAGTCTAAGAAAGACAACCCAAGCATTGGTTCGGTGGATTTTAAATTGCGAATTGACAATATTCATTTTGGTAAATAAAAAGGGGAGTTCACTATGCCTTACACCGTTACAATTTATGTGGCTGCGTCAGGTACACCACTGGCATCAGGTGGTACATCTAAAGCGGGGCATGTCTACTACGTCACCAGTGATGGTCAAAATAAAAATAGTTTTGGTTTTGCACCAATCGTACACGAGAACAATGGCTATCCAACAAATTTTGGGACTACAGATATAAGGTGAAGTTGTGGAGTTAGAAGTTTTGCTGAAGTTAGTTTGACAATGCCTTTTGGCAAATAGAGGAAATCATTATGCCCAATAAATTCGCTAAAAATTGCAAAGTGTTTTTGTCAGCGTGCTTACCTGCCATGAAAACATTCAATTCATTAAAAACGTTTTTGTGCATGGCTGTGTGTTTTGGACTGTGGAGTTGCCAACAAAGTTCTGAAGCCATGTCGCAAGAAATTGCTTTTAATCAAAAAATCAATGCATTAGAAGGACAATCAAAAGTGGTTCGTTTAGATAGTCTGACCGCCACACCTTGGAAAGCAGTGTGCTACATCGCGCCCTATACGTCTGATTTATCAACGTTGGCACAGCGTTATTCATTTGTACCTCAGCAGGTGATGCCAGATGATGTGAAAACACATATTTATAATGAAGGCAGTGCTATATGGCTGATACAGGACAATCAGCAAGTGTTTTTGAAAATCAAAAATCCCAAATTGATTAACGATATGCAGTGGCTAAAGAAAAGTCCTAATCTAATCAATCAATTGCAAGCATCACAGACAATCAATGAGTCCTGCTTTTTGGGACCAGCAGTGTATGTTCAGAGTTTGGTAGGGGAAAACGGATCAACTCATTTGGTATTTTTTAATAAATAAAGGTGTAATTTTTTCGAGCGTTATTTACATTTTTTTTCTTAGAGGTCGTTTGAGTTTTTGTACTTATAGAAGTTAGTTCTACTATGCTTTTTGGTGAGGTGTTAATTCATATTACGGAGGTTATACGATGAAGTTGTTTTCGAAGAAAAATATAACTTGGGCAGTCGTCATGGTTGTTGTCCTATTTTCAGGCTGTGACTATCAAAATAGATTGGTTTTTGGACAAGGTACATATAGAGATCAATTTGGTAAATATGCATTCGCCATTAAAGAAGAATTAAAAAAACAAAATTTGTGCAAATCTGATTTGCAATGTCCTGAGTATTTAGAGTTTTATGGTGACTCTTCGCTCCAAATCAGTGTCGGTATTTATAACATTGAGGGTAATGAGATTTTATTAGCGAAGTATTTGGAAGCAGCGTTGATTTATGGTAGACCCAATGCAGAAGGCGTGCCAATTAAAATAGAGGGTTACCTGAAGCCAAGAAAATATTATCTTGATAATAACTCGCAACATAAACCATACTTAATAATGGAGATTAAATAATGCTAACCACTGAATTGGGGCTTTTATGAAACCCAGTATCAAAACAATTTTGGAGGATTTTATGAAACTCAGTATCAAAATAACGTTATGGATGGTAACTATGTTCTTGTTCATGACAATAACGAGTTGTAAACAAAAAGACCCTTATTTCTTTTTACAACCGCAGTTACCATTTACTCAAGAGGATAAAGCATTCGATCTTTCTAAAGAAGGAAGTGAATCTGAATTCGAGTTTTGGATTTTGCCAAATAAAAAAGAAGATGTACTCCCCTTGTGGCATATGGTCGGTGTTTCCTGTGTTTATCCTGATGGAAAGAATTTAATAAGACCTGAATCCGTTAGGCTGGAGGTTGGTGTGGCTTTTTATCAAAATGGAAAATGGATAGATGTTTCTGTTTTTGGCAAGAAAAAACCACCATCAAATGAAATTGAACTGATTAATTACCAAGTACCGATAGACAATAAACTGGTTTTTATGAGTGGCAGTTCAGGCGGTAATCAAGTATTTAAAGGGCAAGAAAAATATATAGAAATTCATCAAGCGTTTGTCTTTAAGCCTGTGGGATACGGTCTATATAAAGCCAATATGAAGGTTATCTCACCTAAAAGCGAATTTTCTACTGTTTCGACCTATCCTCACGTTGAATTAGCTCGACGTGGTAAATAAATTTAAGGAGATAAAAATCAAAAGGGAATCAAAAGGGTCAGACTCCATTGATTTTTAAACAGTTTTATTTGGACACTTGCCGTTCAATAATTACATAATGTTTTTTCAAAGTTGTGGACACTTCAAAAATCCCTTTGAAGCCTGCAGGGATGATGACCGCATCGCCGGCGGCGAAGGTTCGTCGTTCGCCGTTTTCTTCGATAATCGCGCCTGAGCCTTCAATCACATAGAAATATTCGTCTTCAGTCTCGCCCATTTCAATGCGCCAACTGCCAACTTCGCTCGCCCAAACCCCCGCAAACACTTCACCGCTGCGGTTGGTAAAGTGATTCCATGTGGTGCGCTGCGGGTTGCCATTGACCAATCGGTCTGGACGTGGGTGGTCAAACTCGGCTGCGGTGGTTTGTTCACGAAACAGTTGTATGCGTGGTGTGTTCATCATGAGCCTATGAGTTATTCGTTGTGGGTAGAAATGGCATGGGGCTGGTAGCTCAAGCGCACATAAATCGGTGCGTAGGCTTCGGCTTGGGTGATTTCAACCAGTGCTTCGCGCGAGAGTTCGAGCATGGCGATGAAGTTGACCACCAACACGGAGCGTGCCGAACCTTGCGCGACCAAGTCTTCAAACAAGTCAGTAAACTCCATGAAACGGCGGTCATTGAGCTTGCGCAAAATATCGGACATAAATTCACGCACCGATAGGGTTTCTCGCGTGATGGTGTGGTGTGCGTTGAGTTTGGCACGTTTGAGGATGTCTTGCCATGCGGATTTTAAATCATCGGGATGGACTGCGGGCAGGGCTTTAGGCGCGAATTCATCGACATCGGCGTTGGCGATTAAAAAATCACGTCCTGCCACAGGGCTTTGCGCCAAGTTTTGCGCCGCCAGTTTGATTTGCTCGTATTCCAATAAACGCCGCACCAATTCAGCACGTGGGTCATCAACTTCTTCGCCTGTGTCGGATTTTTTGACGGGCAACAACATGCGTGATTTGATTTCAATCAGCATCGCAGCCATCAAGAGGTATTCGGATGCGAGTTCTAAATTATAGGTTTTGATTTGTTCGACATAGCCCAAGTATTGCGTGGTGACCTGCGCCATTGGGATGTCCAAAACGTTGAAGTTTTGTTTGCGAATCAGGTAGAGCAACAAATCCAGTGGTCCTTCAAAGGTTTCTAAAAACACCTCCAAAGCATTCGGCGGTATGTATAAATCCGTCGGCATATTGAACAGTGGCTCGCCGTACAAACGTGCATACGCCATGCCATCGAGCGTGTCGGGCGTTGCCGCTGCGGCGAGTGGCGCGGATTGCTCCATCTGCGCCATCGCAGTGTCCAACGCGTGGCTGGATTCAGGTGCGGATTGTGTGCGGCTCATAAAGTGGTTTAATAGCCCGCGCGCTTGCTAGAGATTTCAGCAGCATCGAATGCACGTTGTAAACCCGCATCCTGTGGTTTGTCCCACAAACGAGCACGACCTTCGGCTTGCTGTTGCTCGATTTCGGGGTGCTGTTTTTTGAGTTCTTGGACGAACAAAGTAATGTCGGATTCGTATTTTGCCATTTTTATTACTCCATTTCACCATTGTTAAAGGTTAGAATTGTTTACAATACGGGATAGACTTTGAGAAATCCACTGACTGACATTTTACCTGAAATAATTGCCCCTGTGACCATTTACGCTATGAAACGCCGCTTTGTGCAACGCACTGACTCATGTATTGATTCATGCACTAACAAACGTAGTTATTGCCGCTTTGCCGTTGGTGCCCTGTCTGGGGCAGTGCTTTTGGCGTTGAGTGCACCTGTGTATGCGGACAATTACTCGGTACAGGTGGCAGCACCCAAAGAAATCAAAACCTTGCTCGAAACCCATTTGGACATCGTGCGCTATCGCACGCGTGAAGACATTCGCGATGCGTATTTGGACTTTTTGGTTGATCATGTGGCCGAACAAGCGGCAGGTTTGCTTGCAACCAAAGGTTATTTTAACAGCCGCATTACAGTGATTGATGATCGCACAGGGTTAACGGTGGGCACGGATGCGCAACTGAGCGCGGCTGATGCGGCGCAAGCGACCCGCCAAGAAGCACAACGCACCAACGAACAGACCCAAAGCCCATCCGAATCAGAATCCGCCGTACTCGCGCAGGCGCGTCCAAGTTACACCATCAAAGTGGATTTGGGCGAACAGGTGAAGATTCGTTCGGCTAAATTGACCCTTGAGGGTTTGATTAAACAGCAGGACAAAGAACGTGCTGGCGAGTTGGAGTTTGACTGGTCTTTGCAAGAGGACGAGCCATTTACCCAAGACGAATGGTCTGTTTCAAAAACCCTGTTGTTGCGCAAAATTCGTTCGGACGCATATGCGGGCGCGCGGTTCAAAGACACTTCGGCCATGATTGATGTGGCGCGCAAAAATGCTGACGTCACCGCGGTGTTGGACTCAGGACCGTATTTTACCTTGGGTGAGGTAGCGGTCACAGGTTTGAATCGTTATCGTGACAGTGTGGTCACAAACGTCAATGTCATCGAGGTGGGCGAGGCGTATAACCGTGAAAAATTGTTGGACTATCAAAAAAGTTTACAAGATTTGCCGTATTTTTCGAATGTGACTGTGGATATTGATGCCAATCCGAACGATGCGCAGTTGACCCCGATTAAGGTCAGCGTGGTTGAGTTGCCCAGTTCAAATTTCAAAAGTGTGGTCGGCTACGGTACGGATGCAGGGTTTCACACCAATGTGCAGTACAGTCATTACAACGTGTTCAAGCGTGGTTGGATTTATGACACGCGCTATGATTGGCAACAAAAAGAGCGCATCGGACAAATGTCGCTCTCGACCCCGCAAAATAAAAAACATTATCAGTGGAGTCTGTTTGGCAAAATGGATCAAGACCGTACCACAACAGTGCGGGATGACACCTACCAAGTGGGGTTGCACTATTCACAAAAATTAGATCGCAGTGCGATTTCATATAATTTAGATTATTACAACAGTACTTTGGGTGAAGATTCTAGCCATGCGTGGGTCGTCGGCTTGGATTGGTCAAAATTTAATGTCGATTCACGGGCTTATCCTCGTCGTGGTTATGCTGTGGACGCATCGGTCAGTGTTGCGTCAAAAGCCGTGGGCTCTACGGCGAGTTTCGTGCGTTGGTATGGCCGCTATCGTCATTTTTTCCCGTTCTTTAAAAAAGACTCTTTGGTGTTGCGCGGCGAGATTGGTTTTGTCAATACAAATGACAACTTGTATGACGTACCATCGAGTTTGTTATTTAAGGCTGGTGGTAGCGGCTCTTTGCGTGGTTATCCTTATCAAGGGATTGGCGACCCGACTTCGATGGCTGCGGGTGCGGTTTTACCCACGCAGTTTTTGGCAACGGCTTCGGCGGAGTACACCCATTGGTTTAGCGATGCGTGGGGTTGGGCGGCGTTTTACGATGTGGGCAGTGTGACCGATAAATTAACCGATCGGCCGATTTATCATGGTGTGGGTATGGGCGCGCGTTGGCGCAGTCCAGTCGGGCCGATACAATTTGATTTGGCGTATGGTTACCCGCGTAGAAAATTGTCGCCGCATATTTCAATTGGGATTGTGTTTTAATGAACGACATGCAAAATTCCGAGGCTTTGCCCGCTCAAGAACTCAATGACGACACACCTCCGACTCAAACGCGTGCGCCAAAAAGCACGGGACGGTGGTGGTTGCGTGCGTTTGTGATTTTGGGTGCATTGTTATTGATATTGACGGCAAGCATCATCGTGGCGGCGCAAAGTGAACGCGGCACGCGGTTGTTGTGGCGTGCGAGCAAAGTTTTGAGCGCAGGGCATATTCAAGCGCAGTGGGTGTCGGGTAGTTTGGCAAAAGGGGGCAATGCTGAGTCAGTCAATATTCATTTGAATACGGTGCATATTGATATTTATGAACTCAGCGGTGCGTGGCAGTGGGAATTTTTACCCGTGCGCTGGAATGTGCCGCACATCGCTGCGCAACGTGTGGATATTTCGATATTTCCCTCCACCAAAGAGTCCACACAGATTCAAAAAATCACTATGCCTTTTGCGATGGCGGTGGATGATTTGAATGTGCGCGAGTTGAATATCATTCAAGGTCTGAAAACCACGCAATTGGTGGATATTGCGGGCAGTGTGTTGACCGATAAGGTGCAACACCACATCAATCTGACGCATTTGCGCCAAGCTGGGGCGCAATACGCGGGTCAACTGGACATCAATGGGTTGAGGCCTTTTGCGATGAATGGGCAGGTGAATGCAACTGTTAGCGATGAGCAGAACGATTATGCGGCGCGCGTGATTGCCACAGGTGATTTAAAACATTTAAATTTGGATGTGAATGCGGATGCGGCGCAGGACAGCGCGAATCAACTCGCGGGTCAAGGGCATATTGAAGTACAACTGATTGATGGTTTGTACATACATCAGGGGCATTTGGACATAAAACACATCAATCCGAAATTGTTCTGGAGCAGTTTGCCACAGGCAGATTTGGATGTCATTTTGGATGCCAATCCGACGGGTTTGAACGTCCCCACGGACAACTTCAGTCGAAAACCTGTGAACGGCAACTGGTCGCTCACCAATCGTTTGCCATTGACCTTATCTGAGTTGGGCATCCCTGTGCTGTCGGGCAAAGGTGATTTTACCCTGACCGATGAGCGGCAAATTTTGAGCAATATGCAGGTGCAATTGATGAATGGCGGCAGTCTGCTCGGCGCGGGCGCGTTTGCCAATCGTCAAGGGCAAATTGATGTGCAGGTGCAAGACTACAACCTCAAAACCATACACCCCAAATTATTGAATACCGCCTTGGATGGGGCTGTGAAAATCACTTTAAACAGCGCGGGGCAACGCTACGATGGGCAATTGGCGCAGTCGGGTGCGGTGAATATGCGCATCGATGCAGGGGTTTTGATGGGCGACGGTGTGATTGATATTCAAACTGCGAAAATCAGCGGTTTGGGCAATGCGCAATTGGCCTTGGTTGGGAAAATTCAAATGCAGGAAACCATGCCGTTTGAAGGCAAACTCAGCGCGCAGCAATTTAATTTGCGTGATTTGGGCGATTTTCCCAGCAGTCAATTGGCCGGGGCGTTTGATGTCAATGGCGATTTGAAACCGAACTTTAAACTCAATTTAAAAGGCGAATTACAACAAAGCCGTTGGGCAAATGCCAATGCTCAAGGACAAGTCGATATGACTTATGAGATGCCCGATAAGGTTGAAGCGCGGCAATTCGACGTGACCATCGGCGAGAACCGTTTTCAAGCCAAAGGCGCATTGGGCAAGCCACAAGACAGATTAAATTTAAATATCAATGCACCCAACTTGGCACAACTACAGTTTGGTTTTGCAGGCAGTTTGAATGCCACGGGTGATTTATCAGGCGCGCTCATGCGCCCGCGGGGCAAACTGCAGTTGCAAGCCAGTCAATTGGTGTTCTTTGACAACCGTGTTCAATCCGCCCGCGTCAATGGACAGTGGGAAACGGGGGACAATGGACCGATGAATGCCGATGTCTCGCTGGTGGGTTACGATGTTGGGCGTGTGCACATCAAAACACTCGACGGCACGGTGCGTGGCACGCAAGCATCGCATCAATTTAACAGCACTTTTGCGGGCAATCTTGTGGTCTTAGAAGGCAGTGCAGCGACGAAAACGACGGCGGCGCAATCTGCCGTACAGTGGATTTTGGACGGACAGGTGTCGGGCTCAGGCTCTGTGACCAATGACGGTTGGCGCGGACAACTCAATCAATTGCGCAATGTGGGGCAACCCAATGTGCAAATGGCGCAAGCCGCGTCAATTAGTTTTGAGAAACAAGAATTTAAATTATCCAACTTCATTGCCAAGGTACAAGACGCGCAATTGAATATGGACTTGTTCAGCATCCAAGGACAACGCATCAATGCCAAAGGCAATGTCAAAAATTTGGTCGCCAATCGTTGGTTGTCATGGCTGAATGTGTCCCTACCTTTTTACCCATCGGATGACTTTGCAATCAAAGGTCAGTGGGACATCACCATGGGTGCGCAACCTTCAGGCGGTTTTAATTTTGAGCGTGAGCGCGGCAATGTGGCTTTGGATGTGCGGCGTAAAAACATCATTGAGTTGTCCGATATGGATTTTCAAGGGCGCATCACAGGCACGCAGATGGCTTTATCGGGTCAACTCAATGGCGCGAGCATCGGGCAAAATCGCATTCAAGGCAATTTGGGTTTGGTCAACAGTGCTGCGGGTTGGGTGGTGACGGGTTTATCGCCTTTAAATATGCAAGTGAATGCGAAGTTAAATACGCTCAACCAATTCAATCATCTGTTTGGGGTCAATGTGCGCGTGGATGGTCAAGCGCAGGCGGATTTGACTTTAAAAGGCACGCTGTCGTCTTGGATTCCAGAAGGCGTGGTGACAGGACAAAATTTGAGTTTTTATGAACTTGAGCAGGGGATGCGTTTTAGCGATGGTGTGGCACGCATTCGCGTTGAGCCTTCACAAATGGTGTTTGAGCAATTTGATGCCAAAGGTGTGGACGGCACATTATCGGTCAAGGGGACTGTCGGTTGGGGTGTGAAACAAGGCGTAAATGCGCAAATGACCATGAATCATTTACGTCCATTTGCACGCCCAGACCGAGAGGTGGTGCTCAGTGGCACGACACAGTTGGCTTTTGATGGCGTGCGACTATTCACCATTACGGGCAATGTCTCAGTGGACAAGGCACTGATTGATATGCCGCCATTTCCACCACCCAGCTTGGGGGGTGATGTGCACCTCGCACAATCCGCCACAACAGCGAAAAATCAAGGTAAAACTGATGTTGCCTATGCCACACAAGTTGATTTGAATTTAGATTTGGGCAACAACTTTCGTTTCAAAGGGCAAGGGGCTGATGTTTATATGGCGGGTAACGTACGCCTACACTCAGAGTCGGATAATCCTGAAATTCGTGCGAATGGCACGGTTAAAATTACCCGTGGTACCTATTTGTTTTATGGGCAAACCTTGACGGTACAACGTGGTTTGGTGACGTTTGCAGGACCGATTGATGATCCGAGCATCAATATCCTCGCCAATCGCAACATCAATAGCACCGAAGTGGGGGTAGAAGTCAGTGGGACGCTTGCCGATACACGTGTGCGTTTGAACTCGAACCCCGACATGCCCGATGAAGAAAAACTGGCATGGATGCTGTTTGGACGCTCCACCGCAGATTTGGGTGGCAATGACATCAGTGCGATTGCGGGCGCGGCGAGTTTGTTGCTCGGTAGCGATAAAGGGCGCAAATTCACTGAGCGTTTTGGCATTGACAGTATCAATGTAGGCGCGGTTGGCACCAAAACCGATGGCACTTCAGGCACTTATGTGGGCGTGGGCAAACAATTCACCGATCGATTTGGCGTTGCCTATGAACAGGGGATTGATACCGTGAGCAGTGTCATTAAAATGACATGGTCATTGTCGCGCTCATGGCAAATCGTATTGCGCGGCGGTACTACTAATGGCATTGATTTACAGTACCGCAAACGTTTTGACCGCATCTCATTGACGAATAAAAATACGGATAAAAAAGATGAAAACAAATAATTTATTTCGCATCGGACAGGGCTTTGATGTGCATGCTTTGGTTGACAATCGCCCCTTAATCATCGGCGGCGTGACCATTCCTTACGACAAAGGTTTGTTGGGGCATTCGGATGCCGATGTTTTGCTGCATGCAGTGACCGACGCGTTGCTGGGCGCATTGGCTTTGGGCGATATTGGGCAGCATTTTCCCGATACCGATGAGCGGTTTAAAGGGGCAGACAGTCGGGTTTTATTGCGCCACGCGTATCAACTGGTGCTCGATAAAGGCTATGTGTTGGGCAATTTGGATGCGAGCATCATTGCGCAAGCCCCTAAAATGATGGCGCACATTCCTGCGATGCGTGAGAACATCGCGGCGGATTTGCAAAGTGCTTATGCGGATGTCAACGTCAAAGCAAAAACTTGTGAAAAACTCGGATTTTTGGGGCGCGGCGAGGGCATCGCTTGCGAAGTGGTGGTGCTGCTCGTGCCCGATTGCGAACCGCCGACACAAACACAACGCAGAACGGAAATGGTCTGATGGTGGCTGCTGTGTTACCAACTTTTTTGGCATTGGATACCTCGAATCAATATTGCTCAATCGCCCTACAAGCGCGCGGACAGGTGTTTGCACGCCATGAATGGTCTGAGCAAAAGCACTCGGCGATGATATTACCAATGGTGCGCGAATTACTGGCGCAAGCCGATGTGACGCTGGCCGATTTGGATGCGATTGTGGTTGGCGTGGGACCAGGTGGCTTTACGGGCGTGCGCTTGGTGGTTGCGGTGGCGCAGGGCTTGGCGTTTGCGATGAATAAACCTGTGTTGGCGCATTCGTCGTTGGAAGCCATGGCGATGGCGGCATCTGCTTTGGGGCATCGTGAAGTCATTGTCGGCATGGATGCGCGGATGCAGCAGGTGTATTGGGCGCATTACCAATTCATTGACGGGCAATTGCATACAAGCACCGCGCCGAGTTTGGATGATGTGGTTGTATTTGCTGAGCACATTCGCGCTGTCAATCAGCCGTGCGCGGTGGTCGGCAATGCGCCACAGGTGTTTGACCAAGTGGCGCGTGCGTGTGCTCAAGCCAACATCACCATTGCCGAGATTGACCACAGTGCGCCACATGCTGAGCATCTATTGTTCGTTGCGAACGTGGCTTGGCGCGAGGGTCGCGCCATACCGCCCGAACAGGTGCAACCCTTGTATGTGCGCGATAAAGTCGCCATGACCATAGCCGAGCGCGAGGCAAAATAATGTCGCAGTTCACCGCTCGTCCCATGCGCGTTGACGATTTACCCGAAGTGGCTCAATTAGAAAGCGCGGTGCAACTCGACCCGTGGACGCACGCGCAGATGCTCGATATCGCGCCTATGCTGCACACGGGTGAGTATATCGGCGCAGTGGTTGAACAATCCGATCAATTACTGGCGTATGTGGTGGCACGAACCATGTTCGATGAATGCGAAATCCTCAGTGTCGGTGTGGCGAATGAGTTGCGTGGACGCGGCTTGGGCAAACAGGTTTTACAACAATTATTCCGTCAACTACCGACGCAGATTGCCACCGTTCATTTAGAAGTGCGCGTCTCGAATGCACCTGCTTTAAGACTTTATCAAGGCTTGGGCTTTGTTGAAGTTGGATGCAGAAAAGGTTATTATGCGCCCACCCTCAAAACACCTGAGCGCGAAGATGCGCTTTTGATGAGCAAACCAATCCACACAGACCGCACACCATGAATTTAATCAAACGACACCCAGAAGCCCACGACGCATGGCTCTACGCCATGGGCATCGATGTGCGTTGGCGGCATCGCGGTGGTTTGACCGAGGCGGGCGCGGTTGTTGATATACCTGTGGTTGAATTACCCGAATGCGTCGTTCAAGCCCGTTATTGGGTCATTGGCGAACAGCCATTGACCGATGCACAGGCATACTTGCTCGCGGGCATGATGTGGGCGATTGGCGTGCAGGGAGGTGTGGGTTGCATTTATAGCCATGTGGCGGATAGCACACAAACCATGCCTCAAAGTGTGGCGACAGGTTTGCCCGCACTGTCCGCGATAAACAGTTTGGCGGTTGAACCGATTTTGTTGCAAAACGCTGTGGATGAACTTGAACACAGCACCATCATTGTTCTCGGTGATGCGCTTATGGCAGAACGGACACATAAACGCATCATTCGCGTGCCGAGTTTGCAGGCGATGATTGACAACCCGTTATTGAAAAAAGATGCGTGGAATGTTTTGAAAAACTTACGTGCTTAACTTAATTGACGCGATATTACCCATCCACAGGCTTATCAGGTGTATTTAATAACAACTGATAAAACGCCACATCTAGCCACTCACCAAATTTAAACCCCGCTTGCTGTATCATGCCCGCATAGGTAAAGCCCAATTGCTCGTGCAGCATGATGCTGGCGGTGTTGGACGCATCAATGACACCGACCATGCAGTGGATTTGATGCGCGTGGGCGTGCTCAATCAGTGCATCCAACAATATTCGCCCGATGCCTTTGCCGCGATGAGTTGGATGTAAATAGATCGAGTGCTCAACGGTGTATTTGAATGCGGGTTGGGGGCGAAATCTGCCATAACTCGCAAAGCCCATCAGCACGCCACATTCATCAAACGCACCCAGTACTGGGAAATTTTTGCTGCGCTTTTCTGCAAACCACTCACGCATGAATTCGGGCGTGCGCGGCTGGTACTCGTACAGCGCGGTTGAGTTGGCAATCGTTTCGTTGAATATCTCTAAAATATACGCGCTGTGCACGGATTCGATACAGTGTTCTATTCGAGGTGAAATCGGCATGGCTAAAATCTATTGGTTTCGGTTAATGACTTGATTTTTAAAGGCTTTATTTTTGATGTCTGTATGCGTTAAATCCGCGTCCACAGCCCTAAATGGGGCGGGTGATGGTATGATACGCCTATTTTTAGGGCGTGTGGCTGTCAGCGCGATACCCAGACAATTAAAAAAGGTGAGCAGTGCGATTAACTCATATTAAATTAGCAGGCTTTAAATCATTCGTAGATCCGACGAGTTTTCAACTTCCAGGGCAATTGGTCGCCGTGGTCGGTCCCAATGGCTGTGGTAAATCCAACATCATGGATGCCACGCGTTGGGTGCTTGGCGAGTCGCGCGCGTCCGAATTGCGCGGCGAGTCGATGTCGGACGTGATTTTCAATGGTTCGGGCAATCGAAAGCCCTCTGCACGTGCCTCGGTTGAGTTGGTGTTTGACAATGCCGAGGGTCGCGCAGGCGGTCAATGGGGACAGTACGCTGAAATCGCGGTGCGTCGCGTGCTCACACGCGATGGTGGTTCGAGTTATTACATCAACAACCAACAAGTGCGCCGCCGCGATGTGCAGGACATTTTTATGGGCACAGGCTTGGGACCACGCGCCTATGCGATTATCGGGCAGGGCATGATTTCGCGTATCATCGAGGCAAAACCTGAAGAATTGCGCGTATTCCTTGAGGAAGCCGCGGGTGTCTCCAAGTACAAAGAGCGTCGCCGCGAAACCGAGAATCGTTTGAACGACACGCGCGATAATCTCACCCGCGTTGAGGACATCCTGCGCGAATTGAACAACCAAGTGGAAAAACTCGATGCGCAAGCCAAAGTCGCGCAGGAGTATCGTGATTTACAAAATTCTGCGCAAGACAAACTGCATTTTCTGTGGGTATTGCGCTATGACGAAGCGCAAGCCGAGCGCGATAAAATCAACGCCAACATTCAATTGGCGCACAATGATTTGGAAGCGCAAATGGCGAAATTGCGTCATATTGAGGCCGAATTAGAATCCAAACGCAGCCAACATTACGAATTTTCTGACGCGCTGAACCTCGCGCAGGCGAGCATGTATGAGGCGAATGCCGAAGTCTCGCGCATTGAGACCGAACTGCGCTTTATGACCGAAGGGCGTGCGCGCATACAATCGCAAATTGAGCAAATCAAAGTCCAAATTGCTTCGTGGCAAGAGCGTCAAGCAAGTTTGGTAGACGACATGGCGCAACTGACCGCCGAGCGCGAGACCGCACAGGAGGAGCAAGCCATACTGGCTGAGCAATTGGCGCAGGCTTCTGAGAATCTGCCTGAACTGGAATCACAGCACCGCAATGCGATGCAAACCATGCACGATGCGCGCGCGCAACTGGTGCAAGCCGAGCAATCGGTCGCCCGCGCGGCGGACGATCAGCGCAATGCCGACCGACAATTGTCCGCGCTGACTTTGCGCCGTGAACGCTTGTTGCAAGAGAAACTTGCCCCAGGTGCGCAGGATGCGAAGGAACACCACCAACTCGATATGCAACTGGCGGATGAAATGGCGCGCCAAGAAACCGCGCAAGCGGCGTTGGACGAAGTGGATGCGGCTCTGCCCGATGCGCAAACGCAATTGCAACAAGCGCGAGAGAATGCGCAGGTGGAGCAGGCACGCATTGCGCAACTATCAGCGCGTTTGGAAGCATTGAGTTCATTGCAAGAAAAAGTGCAAACCGAGGGCAAACTCGGTGCGTGGTTGGATAAATATCAATTGAGTACACGCCAACGCGTTTGGCAAAAACTGCACATCGAATCGGGCTGGGAAAATGCTTTAGAAGCTGTGTTGGCTGAGCGCATGAATGGCTTTGAGATGTCGCGTATTGAGAGCGCAAAAAACTATTTTTCAGACATTCCGCCCGCGCGGTTGAGTTTTTATGCCAATGTATCGAGTATGGGCGATGCGTCTGCGGTTGCGGGTTTGCGTCCATTGTTGCAATTGATTAAAACCAATGATGCCACGCTGGGTCAATTATTGCCCGATTGGTTGCGCCATGTGTATGTCGCGAATACTTTGAGCGATGCGTATGCTTTGCGCGAGCAATTGGTTGAGGGCGCGGTGTTGGTCACGCCCGAAGGTCACCAATTGACGCGCAACAGTGTGCGTTTTTACGTGGCTGAGTCCGAGCAAGCAGGGATGCTGGCACGCGCGCAAGAAATCGAGCAGATTGAAGCACAACTGCGCGCACAGGACATGCTGGTGGACAGCGCGCGAAGTGGTTTGAGTGAATTGCAGGCGCAAGTTGAACGCCTCACCACGCAGCACAACAGCGCGCGGGCACAGTTGCAAAGCACCACTGCACGCGTGCATGAACTAAAAATGCAGGTGCAAAAACTCGATTTAGAGCGCAATCAGCGAGCGGCGCGCCACGCGCAGATCGACGATGAAATTGCCGAAATCACGGTGGCTGAGGAAGAATTACAAGCGCAAAAATTTGAAGCGCAAGCCTTGTTTGATGAAGGCGATGCGATTTTGGTTGCACGTCAAGACGCATGGCAGACGGCGCAAGATGCGTTTGAAACCTTTGAGGGACAACTGGCGGGCAAACGTGCGAGCCTGCGTGAATTGGAACACCAATACCGTGACGCGCAGTATCGTGTGCAGACCTTGACCCAGCGTTTGGCAGATATTGAGTACAACCAACAATCTTCTGAGCAGCAACTGGAGGTGTTACAAAACAGTTTGGAAGAGCAAACGATTGCTTTGGAGGAGTTTGAGCAAGTCAACCACCATGAGGGTTTGCAAGCGGCTTTGGCGGTGCGCGTGGAACGCGAAGCGGCATTGAGCGCGGCGCGGACGGCACTCGATGCACTGACGCATGAATTGCGCACGATGGATGAGCAACGCATCGCTGCCGAGCGTGAACTCGAACCGAAGCGCGAAGCAATTACCCAATTGCAGATGTCCGAGCAAGCGGCGCGCATCAATCAAGAGCAGTTTGAAACACAGTTGAACGAAGCGCAGGCGAACATTAGCGAGTTGCGCGAGCGTTTGCGCGAAACCCTGTCGGACAGTGCGCGTGCCTCGAGTTTGCAAGCCGAAATCACCCGCTTGAACAATCAAATCAATGCGCTCGGCGCCGTCAATTTGGCGGCTTTGGACGAACTCAAAGTCGCGCAAGAGCGTCAAAGTTTCCTCAATGCGCAGTCGGCGGATTTAATTGAGGCGATGAATACCTTAGAGGATGCGATTCTCAAAATTGACAAAGAATCGCGTGAAATGCTGATGGATACCTACAACCAAGTGAATCAAAATTTTGGCGAGTTGTTCCCAGAGTTGTTCGGTGGTGGTGAGGCAAAACTGGTGCTCACGGGTGAAGAGATTTTGGATGCGGGTGTGCAGGTCATGGCGCAGCCACCGGGGAAACGCAATTCAACGATTCATTTGTTGTCGGGTGGTGAAAAAGCCTTGACCGCGACTGCGCTGGTATTCGCGCTGTTTCGATTGAACCCTGCGCCGTTTTGTTTGCTCGATGAGGTCGATGCGCCGTTGGACGATGCCAATACCGATCGCTTCGCGCAACTGGTGGCGAAAATGTCACAACAAACCCAATTTTTATTCATTTCGCACAATAAAATCACGATGGAAATCGCCGACCAACTGGTCGGTGTGACCATGCAAGAGCAGGGCGTGTCGCGCATCGTGGCAGTGGATATGGAATCGGCATTGAAATTGCAGCAGTCCAATGAAGCAGTGGCGGTTTAATGGCCAATTCCGTTCGGATGGTCTGCGGATTTTAAGTTAAAGACAAATAAAAAAACATGAATGAATTTGAGTTATCGACTTTGGTAGTGGTGGGGCTATTGCTTTTGGGCGTGGGCGGCTACAGTTATGCACAAATTATTCGCGCGCAAAGACAAGTTAAGGTCAAACGTCAGATGCAGATGTCTGACAGCCCGACTGTGCCCGTGCTGCCAGAGCGTTATCATCCCCAAGTTCAAGCACCGATGGCAAGCGATGATTCCGCAGAGTTCACGGCAGAAGCACCCGCCGTGGTTGAAACGTTCGAGCGCGTGGCTTTGGCATCTGATGGAGTCGTTGTCGCCGAGCCGATGGTTGCGCAGGAATCAGACCATGTTGCGCATATCACCCATGTTGTTGATGTAACAGATGTCGTTGATACCGCTGATGCAGTGAGTGGGGTTGATGGCGTTGATACGGTGGGGCAGGTTGATGCCGAGCAAAATCATGTAACCAGCAGTGCAACCACCACTGCAACCATCATCGAATCTGAAGCAGAGGCACCGACCTTATTGATTGAGGCATCAACGGCCTCGGAGAGCGAATCTGTCCACGATGCGTCGTCTGCGGCGGGTGTTGCGCCAGTGGATTATGCGCTTGAGCAGCATCTGCCTGATGAGGCGGTGGCGAACACTTCCAATCCATCTGCGAGTAGTGCCACAGCACCCATCACCTCGATGCAGGAGTTGGCTGAGCGCGCTTCTTGGGCGGTGTTTGCACCGTGGATGCGTTTTGAATCTTGGCTAAACACCGCCTATCCTGAAGGTGTGGATGTGGTGCACAGTATTGATGGCGTGATTGACATCACCATCGCACAGCCGAAAGTCACACAAGATATTGAAAACGCTTTGTTCGATTTGCAGTTAAATACCCAATTGCCGATTCATCTATACGGTGCGCGTGCAGGGCGCGTGGCTATGGATGCAAACCATGTAGCTCATTCCACCCAGCGCACGCGGCAGTGGGAGCCCTTGGAAGTCGGCGCGCCGTACAGCGCGCTGCATTTGAGTTTGCAATTGGCAAACCGCTCGCATTGTGTGGATGAAAACCTTTTGCAAGATTGGTTTGCGTTGGCGGAAAAATTGCGCAAACGTTTAGCAGGCCAGATTGAACGTTTGCCCGATGCGACGCAGTTGGCAGATTATGCGCGTTATTTACACGCGGTGGCGCGTCGTTTGAGTCAGCCGATTATTGTGCAATTACACAAAAAAAATGGCTTGTGGCCTGCCTACGAAATTCATCAGCAACTCTCAGCCTGCGGTGCGGTGCTCAACGAGCACGGCGTGTATGTGGTTAGCGATGTGGCATCGGGTGGTTTGAATCCAGAGAAAAGCCGCGTGCCGATTTATACTGTGATGAACGATGTCAACAACCCGCGTGCATTGGATTTTTTCCGTGACCAAATGGCGATGATGCATGTGCACACGGTGTCGTTTTGCCTTGAATTTGCGCGGGTCAACACTGCGTTGACGCCCCTACAACGCATGTGCGAAGATGCACGTCAAGTCGCGGATGCACTCGATGCCCAGTGGCAAAATGCAGTTGGTGATGCGATTTCGCCCGAGGCTTTGTTTGAGTGCATGGACGCGCGCGCAATCGCATTTAATGAACTGCTCAAGACTTTGGGCTTGCCCGCAGGTACGTTGATGACCAAGCGTCTGTTGGCGCAGTAAATATTTTTACTACGAGACTATGAACCCCAACGAGCTCCGCCAAAAACTCTCTCCACTTGCCTACACTGTCACGCAAGAAAAAGGCACCGAGCGGCCATTCACCAGTGAGTTTGCTGAGACTTGGCACGACGGTGCGTACCACTGTGTGGTGTGTGATGCGGTTTTATTTGAGTCGCAGCACCAATTCAACGCAGGTTGTGGCTGGCCAAGTTTTGACGCGCCTGTTGCATCAGAAGCGGTTGCCGAGCATCGAGATACGGCGCACGGCATGATACGCACCGAGGTGGTGTGCCATGCCTGTGGTGCGCATTTGGGGCATGTGTTTCCCGATGGACCACCGACCACGGGATTGCGTTATTGTATCAATGGTGCGGCATTGAATTTCGTTCCCGAATCCTGATCGGTATCCTCAAGCAAAACCATCAATATACGAGAACGTGGTTTGAGATTTTTAGTACAAGGTGATTTATTGCACAAGCACTGCCGTGCCACTGGCTGAAACCATCAACATGCCATTACCTTGTCCCAACACTTCATAGTCCAGATCCACGCCAACAATGGCATTCGCGCCCAAGTCGCGTGCGCGCTCTTCCAATTCTCTGATTGCGATGTCACGGGCTTTTTGTAATTCGCGCTCGTAAGTACCTGAGCGACCGCCGACCAAGTCGCGAATGCCTGCAAACAGGTCTTTGAATAGGTTCGCACCCAAAATCGCTTCGCCCGCAACGACACCGCAGTAACGGGTGATGGTTTTGCCTTCAATGCTGTGTGTGGTGGTGATGTCCATGTGTGTTTTCCTTTACTTAGTCAGTGGTTGATCGGTGATTGAATTTTATTTCTGAATTCGATGCTATTTTACAGGTGTTTCATTAAATCATCAGATGCGCCATTGTGGACTTGCCCCACAATCTCCTTGCAAGGAGATGCTGCGTCCAACACGGCATGACTGATTATTTTATGATTGAATGGAATCCACACAATACAGTCGCTTCGATGACATCGCTTGTCCATCGGTTTTGGTTATTGCGCACGTGCCAATGCCTGTGCGCATTCTTTAATTAAATCAGGCCCTTGGTAAATCAGCCCTGTGTAGACCTGCACCAAAGACGCACCCGCGTCGATTTTCGCTTGCGCGTCTTTGCCCGACATAATTCCGCCCACGCCAATGATGGGTACTTCGCCGTTGAGCAAATGACTCAACGCACGCAATACTTGGGTGGATTTGTCACGCACAGGCGCACCTGAAAGTCCACCTGCTTCGTTGCCGTATTTGTATGATTCAGTCGCGGTTTTGTCCAATGTGGTGTTGGTGGCAATCACCGCGTCAAAGCGGTGCAGTTTGAGCAAATCGGCGATGGAATGAATTTGTGATTCGTCCAAATCAGGCGCGATTTTCAGGGTCATCGGCACATAGCGACCGTGTGTATTCGCCAATTCAGATTGACGGGTTTTGAGGGCGGATAGGAGTTCGTCCAATGCGTCTTGCGCTTGCAAATCACGCAGGTTTTTGGTGTTGGGTGAGGAGATATTGACTGTGATGTAGGACGCGTGTGCATAAACATCGCTCAGTGCGGACAGATAATCCTCGGTGGCGCGTTCAATCGGCGTGGTGGCGTTTTTTCCGATGTTGATGCCGAGGATGCCGCCATTTTGGACAAACTGACTGCGCGCAACATTGCGCAGCAGATTGGCAACGCCAAGGTTATTAAAACCCATGCGGTTGATGATGGCTTGCTTTTCGGGAATGCGAAACAGGCGGGGCTTCGGATTGCCGTCTTGGGGGCGTGGTGTGACTGTGCCGATTTCGATAAAGCCAAAGCCCATGTTGGCAAGTACATCGATGTGCTCACCGTTTTTGTCCAAACCTGCGGCCAAACCCACGCGGTTGGGGAAGGTCAAGCCCATGACCGTGGTGGGTTGGGCGGGGATGCGTGCTTTAGGCATCAAGCCCAAGGCGTGCGCTTTGTGCGCCAGTTTGAATGACAAGTGATGGGCGCGTTCTGCGTCCATGGCGAAGGCAATGTTGCGAAAAATATTGTACATAGGGATGGTTTGGGTTGGTTAATTAAGGTTCATTTGGATCGAATGGGTTCAAGGCGGTCCACTGCTCATTGATTAAAACCTCAGCAGGTTGGAACTTTTGTTTGTACTGCATTTTGTCTGAGTTGTGTATCCAGTAGCCGAGGTACACGTATTTGAGTGCAAACTGCCGCGCGGTCTGAATTTGCCACAATATACCATACGTGCCCAAGCCCGAAAACTCAGGTTCTGGGTCAAAGAAAGTGTACATGGCGGACAGCCCGTGTACGGTTTGGTCAATCACGCTGACCATGCGCAAAATTCCATCGGCATCACGAAACTCCACCATGAATGAGGTCACGGGGCTTTGTAAAAAAAACTGTCGGTACTGCGTTTCGGTGTCATTCGCCATCGCCCCATCTGCATGGCGCGTGCTGATGTAACGGCGGTATAAATCGAACTGCTCGGTAGCGTAGTTCAAATCGGAAACACGCGCCGTCAGATGTCCCCATTGTTTGAGACAACGGTGTTGACTGCGTGTCGGTGTAAATTCGTCGACCACCACGCGAATCGATTGACAGGCTTGGCAATCAACGCACTGCGGGCGATAGACATACAGCGCGCTGCGCCGAAAACCCATGTCAATCAGCGCGCTGTAGTTGTGGTCATTGACCCGATCCATCGGCGCGACCACTTCTGAGGTTGCGATTCGATTTGGCAGGTAGTGGCACGCATAGTCGCCTGTGCGGTACAACTGCAGTTGTACAAAATTTTGATGCTCTGATTTCATGCGGCACCTGCTGTTTTGTTAAAAGCATCGAGTAAATTGGTTTGAGCACTCATCGCTTGCCAATCCAATTTTTGCGCGTGCATCAACCGCGCGCTGCCCTCAAAGTACGCAGCGCGTGCCATCGGTGTTGCACCCAAACTGGCCAAATGCGCGGTGACCTGCTGGCAGTCTATCCATTGCCCGCCATGTGCCTGTAAATAGCGCACCCAACACGCCAAGGCGATTTTTGAGCCGTCCGAGACGGTGGTGAACATCGATTCGCCGAAAAACATTGTACCAATCAACACGCCGTACAAACCCGCGATTAAATCATCGTGGTGCCAAACTTCCACACTGATGGCATGGCGTTGGTGGTGTAATTGAACATAGGCAGACATCAATTGCGGGTTAATCCAAGTGCCGTTTTGTCCGTGGCGTGGCGCGTCGGCGCACGCTTGCATCACGCGCTCAAAGCAACGGTTGATGGTGACGCTGTGACCTAATTCAGTTCTGCGCGCCCACTGTTTGAGTTTTCTGTGCAAGGAGGGCGCAAGTTTAAATGAGTCCAAAGCCAGTACCATGCGCGGGTCGGGCGAATGCCACAGCACGGGTTCGCCCTCGCTGTACCACGGGAACAATCCGCGTTGATAGGCGGTATAGACCCATTGGGCATCAATGGCAAAACCCACTGCGTACAGGCTGTCGCTGTGGGGTGCGCCACGGTTGATGTCGCTGTGGTTCGGCAGTTCAGAGGGATGCTGAACGATTTTGAACGGCAGGTCAGTCTGTGCAGCGTGCGCCATGCTCAATCCACCAAGGGTTTAAGTGTGACGTGGCGCGTTGGGAACACTCCGCGCTCAAGGTCGGCAATCCATGAACGCAACGCGCTGTGTGAACTGCGAAATACCAAATCCTCCCACGGAATTTCATCGGGCGCGAATAAACGTGCTTGCAAAGTCTCGTCGCCCGCGCCGAATTCGGGTGTGTCCAACTCTGCACGGAAAAACAGATGGGTTTGTGCGATGTGCGGAATATCCACCATGTGGTACACAGGTTCAATCAGACGCACTTGGGCACAGGCTTCTTCAAATGTTTCGCGCCATGCGCCTTGCATCATGCTTTCGCCGCATTCCATAAAACCCGCAGGCAAGGTCCACTTGCCCGCGCCTGGCTCGATGGCGCGTTGACACAAAAGAATTTTGCCCTGATACACGGGGAGGGTTCCGACCACCATTTTTGGGTTGTCGTAATGAATATGACCACAGGCTGGACACACCGCCCGCACGCGCGAATCCTCCAGTGGAATGCGGTGTTCGACTTTTGTGCCACACAAGGCGCAAAACTGGGTGGAGGGCGGGGGCGTGCTGTTCATGGTGGCGTTGATATCGTCCTTTTTTCAGGTGCTATTGTGCCACAGCGAGCAAGGTCATGGCTATGTGTAAATGCAAAAACGCACAATCGGCCGATTGTGCGTTTTCTTTTGATGAAACCCAATCGGGTTTAGCGATCCAACATCCAACGAACCACGGCCTCAATGTCTTTTTGTGGCATATCGGGGTAGGCCTGCATGGGGGTTGTGCCCCAAACGCCAACCGAGCCTTTGCGTACTTTTTCTGCCAAACGCGACTCTGCACCTGCTTGACCTTGGTATTTGGTGGCGATTTCGCGGATGGTCGGACCAATAATGCGTTTGTCCAAAGAGTGGCATTCAAAGCATTTATTGGCTTTGGCAATTTGTGGGTTCGCCACGGCTTGATTCGCGCTCAATATGCCGAACAGTGCCACAGCAGTCCACACAGAGGTCTTTAAATGCAGTTTCATCATCTGTCCTTTTATGAAATCCATACTTTAGCCATTATTGTAAGCACAATCTTGTTTCTGTGTAGCCATAATGCGTGAATCGTTGATGCGTTGACGAACTATTTAGTGCTATTGCTTGAGTATCCATTGCGTGAGTTCGTCCAACTCTGCTTGGCTCATTTTTTGGTTAGCGGGCATTTTTTCCCAAAAATAGTACAGTGTGATGCCGTTGCGAATCGGGTTTTGAATGCGTCCGACCGCATCGTTGCGCCCCCGAAAAGCGTTGCCAATGTATTGAAATGAGGGGCCTTTTTTGTCTTGACTGACTTCGTGGCACTTTAAGCAATCGTGGTTCTTGGCAATTTGGTAGCCATCGGCGTGGCTTTCAGTACTGAATAAAACACTGCTGGCGATGAGGCTTGCGCCCATTCCCACTAATAAAACTCGCTTCATAAAAAATCCTCAATAATGCGTTAAAAACTGGTTTGACATCGGTACAATGTGCGTTGCGATGCAAGGCGGCATTCTACCGCAAACCCTCAGATTTGATAGACGAAATAAAAGGATCATTATGGCACTCATTCACCCGCAATTTGACGCGGTGGCATTTACAATCGGTGGTGAGGGCGGCTGGCCAGTGCATTGGTACGGCATCACATATTTGGCGGCGTTTTTGATGTTTTTAGCATTGGGAAAATACCGTGCTAAAACGATGCCGCAGTTGGGATTCAAATCCATCGAATTGGACGATATATTGTTTTACGGCGTGCTGGGCGTGATTTTGGGCGGGCGTATTGGGTATGTATTGTTTTACAAACCTGCTGATTTTCTTGCCAATCCTTTGGATATTTTTAAAGTTTGGCAAGGTGGCATGTCTTTTCACGGCGGCTTTTTGGGCGTGCTTGTGGCGATGGTTTGGTATGCGCGCAAAACGGGTCGTGGTTTTTGGCAAATCACCGATTTTATCGCGCCGCTCGTGCCTTTGGGACTGGCATCGGGGCGTTTGGGCAATTTCATCAATGGCGAATTGTGGGGACGTGTGTCGGACGCGGGTTATTCGTGGTTGATGTTGTTTCCGCAAGCGGCAGATGCGGATGCGTTGTATGTGAATGAACACCCCGCGAGTGCTGCGCTGCTGCAGCAAATTGGTCAATATGCGATGTTGCCGCGCCACCCGTCACAGATTTATCAGTTGTTCGGTGAGGGCGTGTTGTTGTTTGTGCTGTTATGGTGGTATGCGCGTAAAGTCCGCCCCACGATGGCCGTCTCAGCAGTTTTTTTGCTTGGGTATGGCGTATTGCGGTTTTTGGCAGAATTTGCGCGCGAGCCCGATGATTTTTTGGGCTTGTTCGCGGGGTTTTCAATGGGGCAAATTTTGTCCTTGCCGATGATTGTATTGGGCGCGACTTTGCTCTGGCGTGCTTATCAAAACCCAAAACCTCAAAACCAATGATTTAAAATGAAACCACTGCATTTGAAACATGATTGGCGATTGTCCCTGCTCTTGTGTGCCACGGCTGTGCTCTCGGCATGTGATCAACTGCCATCGGCGAACAATGCACCCGCTGTGATTGCGCCTGAAGCCACGTTTGCCAAAATGATTCAGAAAACCCACGCACTGCGCGAAGCCGATGCCAAGGCTTGGGTGGACGATATTTTGAGCAGTTTGGACGATGTTAAAATGCCACGCACCAATGAGTCGATGTGCGCGGTGATGGCGGTGATTGAGCAGGAAAGTGGTTATAAAGAAGACCCGCCCGTCGCAGGATTGAGTACATTATTGGCGAATAAAATTAAAAAAATGGGCAGCAATTTGGCACTGCGACTGGCGTTGGAAGTGCGTTTGGATCAAGCCATGAGCACGGGCAAAACTTTTCGCGAAGGCATGAAATTGGTGAAAACCGAGCGCGATTTGTCCAAGTGGTACACCGAGTTCACCGAGTCGCGTTACACCAGCCCAATTCTCAAATACATGGGCAAAAGTGTCGACGATGTGGTCTCCACCGTCGGCTCAATGCAGGTCTCGTTGGACTACGCGCGTAAAGTCGCCCCCTCGCTCGGTCAATCGAGCATGAATATGCGCGAAACTCTGTACACGCGCAAAGGTGGTGTGTTGTATGGCACGGCGCATTTGTTCTACTATCCCACGCATTACAGCGACATGATTTATCGTTTTGCTGATTTTAATGCAGGGCATTACGCCAGTCGCAATGCGGGTTTTCAAGCGATGGTCAGTCAATTGACGGGTAAGCCTTTGAATGCCGATGGCGATTTAATTGAGCATGAGGTTGAGAACCCCAACCAAGTTTCAAAAACCCAAAGTGCGGTGATGCAATTGTTCGCTAAAAAACTGCCCACCATGACTGTGCAAAGCATTGCGCAGGATTTGGCATTGGAAAAAAGTTTGGACTTTGAGAACACCACCACTTATCAAACCGTGGCGCAGTTGTACGCGCAAAAGTACAAAAAAGTCATTGCCCAACAGATTCCGAAAATCAGTCTGAAAAGCGAGAAAATCACCCGCAACCTGACCACCGAATGGTACGCCAATTCGGTCAACCGCCGTTATCAACAATGCCTCGCTGTCGCCCAGCGTGCGAATTATTAATTGCTACCCATTATGCTAACCGTCCTATCCCCCGCCAAAAGCCTTGATTTTGTAACCGCCACGCCTGCGGCTGTGGGCAAAATGGTCACCCAACCTCAGTTTATTGCGCAAGCCAAGCAGTTGAACCGATTATTGCGTCGCTTGGATGTGCCGCAATTGGCAAATTTGATGTCAATTTCGGATAAATTGGCGTTGTTGAATGTGGCGCGTAACCATGAATGGTCGCCTGAGTTTACATTGGACAACAGTAAGCCTGCGATTTTAGCGTTTGATGGCGATGTGTACGATGGTTTTGACGCCAAGACTTTGACCACGGCTGAACTCAAACAAGCGCACGCACGGATACGGATTTTGTCGGGTTTGTACGGTGTTCTTCGACCATTGGATTTGATGCAGGCTTATCGTTTGGAAATGGGCAGCAAACTTGCCAACAGCAAAGGCGCAGATTTATACGCGTTTTGGGGCAATACCTTGGCAAAGAGCCTTCACGCGGAATTGAATGAGCATAAGCATAAAACCCTCATCAATTTGGCTTCGGATGAGTATTTTAAAGCCGTGCTTTTAGCGGCGTTGGGCGTGCCCGTGGTCGCACCTGTGTTTAAAGATTTGAGCAAGGACAATTATAAAATCATCAGTTTTTTTGCCAAACGCGCGCGCGGTATGATGGCGCGCTTCATCGTGCAACACAAAATTGATACACCCGAAGGTCTGAAAAAATTTGCTGAGGATGGTTATTACTTTGTCGGTGAGGTGAGTGCGAAAAATGGGGTGCAGCAGCTCATCTTTCATCGCGATTGATTGTGCCAAAATTAAGGTGCATTCACCTCAACTGAAGTTGTGGTCAACGGCCAAGTTGAGGGTGTTGCGCGGTCTGTGCGCTCTAACCGATATGTGCCAATTTGTGCGGGTGTGATGATGTTGTTCAGTGTCGTGGTTTGTAGCACACCGTCACGCCAATAATGGGCGGTCAAACTGCGCGTGCGCTTCCAATCGCGCAGGCTGTCATCGGGTCTTTCGGTGATGGCGTGATTATTGATGGCAATCAGAATGTCTTGCGGTGCCAAACCCGCACGTTGCGCCATCCCATTTGTGAATATCCGTTCAATTAGCCAACCCTGCTCGGTTTTTTTAAAACTCGCACCGAATTCAGGCTGGGTGGGGCGCGTGTATTTGAGGCGCAAACCGTGCGGCAAGCACAATAAATTTAAAGGCAAAGTTTCAGTGGTGAATAGGGCTACTTGTAGCAGATGATCAGGGTTGACGCGAGCGTACTGCTCAACGGTTTGTTGAATATCAGCCAGTTGAATGCCTTGACGTTCAGCCGCGCTCAAATCGTAAAAATTTTGCCCAAAGTTTTGCCACAAATGGCGCATTACATCGTCCAAACTGCGGGTGTGCTGGCTGTTGTGGCGTATGAATAAATCCAAACACAGCGCAATCAACGCACCTTTGGTGTAGTAACTCACATGGGCATTGGGCGTGTTTTCAGTCGGCTGGTAGTATTTTGACCACGCGTAGTAGCCTGCTTGCGTGACGGTTTGTTGCTGCGCGCCTGAGCGTTGCATGACTTGATGAATATGTTGCTCCAAGATTTTGAAGTATTGCGCCTCATCCAAAATACCCGTTCGGTACAAAATCAAATCGTCATAATATGAGGTTACACCCTCAAAAAACCACAACAGCGAGGTGTCGGTCGGTTTGCTCAAGTCGTATGGGACAAAAGCGGCGGGTTTGATGCGTTTGACATTCCACGTGTGGAAATACTCATGGCTGATGAGACCGAGCAAATCGGTGTAGGCTTTGCGTCGAGTGCGTACATTATCCTCAAGATTGGGTAAAGACGCTCGCGTGGTCAACAATGCTGTGCTGGAACGATGCTCCAAACCACCGTAACCTGTCGCGCGCGCATCAATTAAAAATAAATAGGACGCAAAAGGCGGCTGTGTCGGTGTATCGTTGACCACGGGTTTAAATAACTTTAAATGCGCCGTACAAATGGCGCGTATGTCCTCAATCAGCAGTGTCGCATTCAGATGAGGCACGTCACCCGAAATCGCGACAGTGTGTGCGATCTGCTCGGACTCAAACGTCAGCCAAGTGAGCGCGCCCATGCGCACAGGGCAGTCCGCCAACTCATCGTAATCCTTGGCAAAATAGTTACCAAAGCCACGTTCGGGCGTATCGGTGGCGGGTGTGAGTTGGGTGGCGACTTGCCAGTTTTGCGCAGTCACGGGAGGGTTTAGTGTCAAAGCATGTGTTTGGTCTGCCAACTCTTGCACACACAAGCACACCGAGGTCGCATTAAAAAAGCCCGTGGTGCTGTCCAAAAACGCCGCACGCACGGAGTTATCGTGCGCGAATACCTCGTACTCAATGGTCAAGCCACCGATAAAAGGTGCGCTGTGCCAACTGTGTTGTGAGGTTGGGGACAGTGTGATGGTTTCGCCGAAATCGTTGAACGCACGCAACCACACAATATGCCGCGCAAATTCGCGCAACATGTAACTGCCCGCAATCCAATTGGGCATGAAGACCTGTACGCCGTTCTCAAAGTCACCTGAAATATTCAGACGTACTGAAAAAATATGGCGGTGGGTGTCGGGTGTGAGGCTGTAATGGATTGGAAACTGTGGATTGTTGGACATAATGGATGAACCGAGTGGGTAGGGCGACATTTTACCCCGAGTTTACCCTGAGACGCGCGCATGCGTTACAATACCTGCGTCATTTTACACAGGAGGCTGTATGGAATACCAAAATATTTTGGTTGAAACGATAGACAAGGTCGGGCGCATTACCTTAAATCGTCCCGCGCAACTGAACGCGCTCAATGATGCATTGATGGATGAGTTGGCGCATGCCTTGCAAACATTTGACGCGGATGCAACGATTGGCGCAATTGTCATGACAGGTTCAGACAAAGCCTTTGCTGCAGGCGCGGATATTAAGGCAATGGTAGCGTTGGATTTTGAGACGGCATACCGTCAAAATTTCATCACGCGCAATTGGGATGCAGTGGCACGCATACGCAAACCGATTGTTGCCGCAGTGTCGGGTTTTGCGCTGGGTGGCGGTTGTGAGTTGGCAATGGCGTGCGACACGATTATTGCCGCCGATACGGCACAATTTGGACAACCCGAAATCAAACTCGGCGTGATTCCTGGCGCGGGCGGCACGCAACGCTTCACGCGCGCGGTGGGTAAAGCCAAAGCAATGGACATGGTTCTGACAGGGCGCATGATGGGCGCGGAGGAAGCCGAGCGTTCGGGCCTGGTCGCGCGCGTTGTGCCCGCCGACATTTTACAAGACGAAGCCCTCAAAATGGCGCAAGCCATAGCGGGCTATGGCAAATTGGCAGTGATGAGTGCGAAAGAAGCGGTCAATCAAGCGTTTGAATCGCCTTTATCCAGTGGTTTGCTGTTTGAACGGCGTGCGTTTCACAGTCTGTTTTCAACCGATGACCAAAAAGAAGGCATGGCAGCGTTTATTGAGAAACGCAAACCTGCATTCAAATAATACCGCGAACAAAAGGCAAACTGAAGTACTTGCCTTGTTTTTAGGGAGCCAAACGCGCAATCCGCCAACTGCCATCGTCTTGCTTTCGATAGGCGATGCGGTCATGCAAGCGCGATGCACGCCCTTGCCAAAATTCAAAATAATGGGGTTCTAAAATATAGCCGCCCCAATGCTCTGGGCGTGGGGGTGATGTGCCGTATTTGAGCGCGTTGCTTGCCATATTTTTGACCAAAACCATGCGACTATTGATTTCTTGACTTTGCGGCGAACTCCACGCGCCGAGTTGACTACTCACAGGGCGACTGTAAAAATATGCGTCAGACTCTGCGGCATCGACTTTTTTGACCACACCTTCGATGCGCACTTGGCGTTGCAGGGGCTGCCAAAAAAACAGCAGGCTGGCTTGGGGATTGTCCGCCAAATCATGGCCTTTGGCACTGTCGTAATTGGTGAACCAAACCAAGCCCTCGGGGCGTACTTCTTTGATGAGCACCACGCGCGCATGCGGTTGATTGTACGTATCTGAGGTTGCCAATACCATGGCATTGGGCTCAGGCACTTCGGATTTTTGTGCTTGCAAAAACCAGTCCTCAAACTGCAAAAATGGCTGCGTGTGCGCATCGCGCTCGTTTAATTCTGCGTTGGTGTACTCTTGCCGTAGGGCGGATAAATCCAACATGAAGCACTCCTAATTAATGAAATGGGTGAAAGCAAGCGGGTAAACAGTTACAATATCCGCTGTTTTTCAATGGTGAAATCATACCACGCGGGCGTGATGACCCCAAGCCAATAAAATCAATATGAGCACAAATACAGAACGCCGATTCGCAGGCTTAAATCGTTTATACGGCGAGCAATCCATAGACACACTGGCACGAGCGCATGTTTGTGTGGTTGGTGTGGGTGGTGTCGGCTCGTGGGCGGTTGAGGCACTGGCGCGTTGCGGCGTGGGCACGTTGACTTTAATTGATGCCGACCATGTGGTTGAATCGAATGTCAATCGCCAAGTACAGGCACTCACCGATACACTCGGCAAAGCGAAAACCACCGCATTGCGTGAGCGCATTGCGCAAATTAACCCCAGTTGCATGGTGCATGAAGTCGATGATTTTATTGGTGAAGACACCTTAGAGTTAATTCCACAAACAGCGGATGTGGTGCTTGATTGCACCGACCAAGTGCGTGCGAAATTGGCGATGATTGTGTTTTGTAAGCATCGGGGGCAAAAATTACTCACCTGCGGTGCGGCGGGTGGCAAAATCGATGCCACACGCATTGTGCAGACAGACATTGCCTTTGCGGTGCAAGACCCGATACTGGCAAAAATTCGGCAAAAATTACGCCATGCGCACAAACTCAGTACATCCCAGCTTTCTAAAGCCACAAAAATTCAGAAAATGAATGTGCCTGTGCTGTTTTCGGATGAAGCGATGCTCTATCCAAAGATGAATGTCGATGTTTGTGTGACGGACAACACAGCGCCACAAGGGCTCAATTGCGCGGGTTTTGGCTCCTCCGTCATGGTCACCGCCAGTTTTGGTATGATGGCGGCGCAGTGGGCGATTGCCCGTATGCTTGAATAGAAAGTTGTGTTGTTAATTTGCGAATAAAAGTTATTTATATATTCTGTACTTTTAAATGAGGTTCATGTAAAATCCACTATGTGAAAAATTTGAGCATAGGAGTACACCATGTTGTGGATGTCTAAGTTGGCAAAAAAACAAGTAAGTCATCAAAAAGGATTTACTCTGTTGGAACTTTTGATGGTGATTGCGGTGATAGGAATTTTGGCGAGCATTGCTGTGCCGCGGTTTCAGAATTATAACCAACGAGCAAGGTTTACCGAAGTGATTAACGCAGTCGGACCGTATAAAACTGCGGTGGAAATGTGCGCGACCAATTTAGGAACCGTTAATGGCTGTAATGCGGCATCCAACAATATTCCAGCAGCATCGGGTGCGCAAGGTCGGGTATCAAGTGTGAATGTGGTTAATGGTGAGATTACTGCAACAGGTGATGCGCAGTTTAATCAAGGTCTTGTAGCAACGACATATGTATTAACGCCAACTTTCAACAACAATGGATTGACTTGGGCGGTGGGAGGTACTTGTCGTGCGGTGGAGTTGTGTCAATAATCCTATGGAGTGTTTACAGGTTGGGTAACTGAAAATTAAAAGCCACAGAAGTGTTTCTTGTCGTTGAGTGGAGTTTTTTTGTTCGGCACCCACCAACACTCTAACTTAGGCCACCCTCGCGGTGGCTTTGTTTTTTATCATGACCGTTTCACAGGTTCAAAACCGCGCAAATCGGCGCGTGGTCAGAGCGTTCACGCCACACCCGTCCTGCTTTGATGTGCGCATCTTTGATTTCAAAGCCACGCACATACAGCCGATCCAATTTAAACCACGGCGCAACGCTAGGAAAGGTGCGCCCAACCTGTTTTTCATGTTCATCCAAATCATTGCCTGAAAATCTTTGTTTAAATGGTTGTGCGAATTGTCGGCTGAGTTGGCGAATGCGCCCACGCTCATTCTGAGCTTGTCCATGTTGCACGGTTTCGATGGCATCTTTCATCTGCAATTCTCGTGACAGCAGTTGATGCACGTGCAAATTCCAATCATTAAAATCACCCGCCACCAACAGCGATGCGTGCGCGGGAACGTGTTCGCGCACATGGTGAATCAGGGCTTGCGCTTGACGAATGCGCGATACTTTAAACAATCCAAAATGCGCACAAATCACATGAATTTCGCCATGCTCAGGGTGCTGTACTGTGGCGTGCAGTATGCCTCTTTGCTCCAAACGGTGGTCAGAGATATCGATGTTGGACCATTTTTGAATCGGGTGTTTGGATAAAATAGCATTGCCGTGGTTGCCGTGCTGATAGACCGCATTGGCACCATAAGCGATGTATGGGTAGTCTTGACCTTGCAGTGCGAGTACCTGCGAATGCCCGTGGTGCTCGATGGAATGCGCATTGCGTTTGGTATTGATGTCTTGCACTTCTTGCAGGCAAACGATGTCGGCGTTGAGTTCATGCAATCCCTGCTTGAGTGCGGAAAGGTGACAACCGCGCATGACAGAGTGGGCTTTATGGATGTTGTAGGTGGCGACAGTGAGCATAATTTGGTTTGAGTTGTTTATTTAGTTCATGCGTGCGCGAACCTGCGCAATCTGCGTGCACAGGTGTTCACTTTCAATCAAGGTGCGCAAGGTCGCGCGGTTGATTAAATCTGCATCGACAAACAACAAACCTTGATGCTTGAGTGCAGATACATCGTGCCAATTGCGCCACATATCGAGTGTAGGGTCAGGCTGGGCGTGGGCTGTGGCGGTGATGATGAGGGCAGGGTTGCGTTTGAGTACGTCTTCTATATTCACTGTTGGCGCGCTGATGGGCAAATCGGCAAATATATTCTGTGCGCCACAGCGTGTGAGTGCATCCGACACCCAACTGTCACGATTGAGCGTCATTAAAGGTTGGTTCCAAACTTGATAAAACGCAGGCAATATCGGCTTTGGGGCTTGGGCAATCAGCGGAATGCGCGCGTAGGCATTGGCGATAATCGGCGCGGCGATTGATTGATTGCCTGCCATTTGCGATAAACGCATGAGCGAAGTCGGAATGTCGGCCAAGGTATTGATTTCCTGGTAAAAAATCGGAATGTTTAATTGCTGGAGTATTCTCAATTGTGCAGGCGATTGTCCACCATGCCATGCCACCACCACATCAGGTTTGAGTTTGAGTATGGCTTCTAAATCAATTGATTGGTGGTCACTGACAATGGGGATTTGCTTGGCTTGCGCTGGATAATTCGAGTAACTGCTGACCCCAACGATGCGCTCGCCCAAACCGATGGCAAACAGGTTTTCGGTAATTGCAGGTGAAAGCGACACAATACGTTGGACGGGCTGGGCAAATTGTAGTGTTTGTCCCGTGTCGTCGGTGAGGCTGATGGCTTGGGCGTGGGCAAACCCTGAAATCAAAATCAACAGCGCAGGATAGGCAAAAAATTTGGCTTTGCCCACTTTGCAAAATTGTTTGAGTATTGCCGAGAAAGTCACGGCTTATTGTCCCGTGGCTTGGGTGTCGATGCTGACTTTTTCCAAGCCCGCGCCTTGACTCGCCAAAAGCAGTTGTGCAACTTTTGAATACGGAATGTTTTTATCCGCGCGAATTAGGATGGTGGTTTGTGCGTCTTTTTCGGCGAGGGCTTTGAGGGTTGCCAATAACTCGGCCTCCTTGACCTGCGTTGTGCCGACGAAATATTGCCCCTGGGCATTGACCGCGAGTACCACAGGTGGGGTTTTCGCTTGATTGGAGGCGGCTTTGGAATTGGCAGTTTTGACTTTGACCGATTGAGTCATGAGGGGCGCAGCCATAATAAATATCACCAACAGCACCAGCATCACATCCACCATCGGTGTGATGTTGATGTCTGAGAGCACTGCGTGTTTTTTACCTGAACCGCCTGTGGAAAATGCCATGATTAGTATCCCTTGCGTTCAGCGCAGATGGCCACCAAGTCATGCGCAAACGCATCAATTTCGTTTGACTGAGTTTGGTTCTTGCGGCTGAAAAAATTGTAGGCAAACAGGGCGGGCAATGCCACCGCCAAGCCAAATGCCGTCATAATCAAGGCTTCACCCACGGGACCAATAATCGCATTGATGTCCATTTGTCCATCGGCGGCCACGGTGGTCAGCGTGCGGTAAATGCCCCAAACTGTGCCCAACAATCCGACAAAAGGCGCGCTGGAGGCAACGGTTGCCAATAAAGTTAACCCCTGTTCCAATGAGTGTTCAGATTGACGCACCGCGCTGGACAATTTGCGTTCCAATGTGGATGTATCGGGCGCGTTTTTAGCCACCATTGCCAGTGGTGTGACCAAGTTTTCGCGGTCGAGTGTTTGCATGGTGGGAATTTGTGTGTCCGAATCCATATTGTCCCAAAAACTTTCAATCGCCGCACCGAGATTGCGCATGCGCACCACCATCATGGCGCGTAGGGCAATCACGCCCCAACTGAGGATGGACATCATCAGTAAAACGATTGCGACGAAATGCGCAAAACTGTCGCCTTGTTGCCAGAAGTGTTGCAGGTTAAATGAGTTCATAAGTCGTGTGTCGGTAGGGTAGATGAGAGGGTTGGCATTTTAACTTATTTGCGGCAGTCGTAAGGCCAGTTGAAATGAATTTGATCGGGCGCGGGTTTTTGCGTCGCGTCGATTGCAGGCGAAAAGCGCGCTTTGGTAAAACTGTGCACGATGAGTTGGTTGATTTGCGCGCTGGGCGCGGGCTCAATGACCACAACCTTACCAACTTTTCCCTGTGCGTCAATGTCGGCGGTCAGAAATACATTGCCATGCAGTTTGGCTGCGCGCGCATCTTTTGGACAACGAACCTGCACCACTTTGTTGAGCGGTTGGGCGCGTGTGATTAGGGCAGGTGGTAACTGGGCAATGCGCCGCTGTGCAGCGGCTTTGGCTTCTTGCTCAGCGCGTGCGTATTGTTCAGGATGCAATGTGCGTTCAACATACAATGCGGCGTTTTTCCACGCATCCATGACATCGGCGCGGGTGGGGAAGTGCAAGGGTTGCGGAAACCACAACAACACAATCACAATACCGTGTAATAACGCACTGTTGAGCCAAAATACCCAGTTTTTACGCAACATATTAAATCGTATTCAAACCCAAAACATCCTGCATATCAAACAAACCTGCTTGCTTGCGCCCATTCAAAAAGAGTGCCGCACGCATTGCGCCCGCGGCATAGGTTTGGCGTGAAGACGATTTGTGGGTGATTTCGATGCGCTCGCCCGCGCCTGCAAACAAAACTGTATGGTCGCCAATCACATCACCGCCACGTATGGTCGAAAAGCCAATGGTTTTCTCATCACGAATGCCTGTGATGCCTTCGCGTCCGTAAACCGCACATTGCTTTAAGTCACGTCCCAAAACCTCTGCCACCACTTCACCCATTTTCAGTGCCGTGCCTGAAGGCGCATCGACTTTATTGCGGTGGTGGGTTTCGATGATTTCGATGTCGTAGCCTTGATTGAGAATCTTGGCGGCGAGTTCAAGAATTTTGAATGTGGCATTGACACCAATGCCCATATTGGGGGAAAACACGATGCCCGTTTGCTCGGCGGTTTTGGCAATCAATGCTTTGCCTGCCGCGTCAAAACCTGTGGTTCCAATGACCAAGTTCACGCCTGCTTGCGCACACAGCGGCAGATAGTCCAAGGTCGCTTCGGGACGGGTAAAATCAATCACGCAATCCGCGCCTTTAATCGCCGCTGCGAAATCCGCAACAATATTTACACCAGTGGCGTGACCTAAAAAATCGCCCGCGTCTTTGCCGATGAAAGGGCTTTGCGCAGAGTCCACTGCGCCGTGTAGGGTGATTTGAGGATTGGACAGTGCTGTTTCAATCAACATGCGTCCCATGCGTCCAGACGCACCTGTGATGACTAATTTCATTGTTAACTCAGTATGGCTTCAAATTTCAGATAAAAGATTATGGTGCGACCGTGCTGTGTTCAACTTTGGTGGCGATGTTGTTGGTGAACCAAATGGTCACGCGCTCTTGTTGCGCGGCTTGATAGTGTTTGTCCAAGCGATAAATATAATCCCAGCGGTCTTTGTGGAATAGGTCTTCTAACATTGGCGTGCCAAGGATGTTGGCAACTTCTGTCTTGCTCATGCCTTGTTGGATTGCTTTGGCGCGTCCTTCTTCAATCACATTGCCTTGTTGGATAGGTGCGCGGTAAGGGATGTTCACACATGCGCTCAGCCCAAAAATCATGGCGGCGATTAAACTGATGCGAGTCATTGTTTGTTTCATTTTGATTCCTGTATCGTCTGTGTTTATTGTTGTGCCAATGACATGAAGGGTATTTCGTGTCAAGGCAATTGAATTCATGTAAGATTACCATAAATTAAGTCTGAGTTGGCTGTAAGTGAGTCTGCGTGCGTAAATAATTGCAGTGGTCAATCGTTTAAAAATGAATGTGAATGCATGATGAGTAACTCTCAGGAATTAAAAAGCAGTGGCTTAAAGGTAACTTTGCCACGCTTGAAAATATTGGAATTGTTCCAAAACACGATGGCGGGTGATCAGCGTCATTTGAGTGCTGAGGATGTGTATCGACTGCTATTGATTGAAGATATGGATATTGGATTGGCGACGGTTTATCGTGTGCTCACGCAGTTTGAGCAGGCGGGTTTGTTGATTCGCCGCAATTTTGAATCAGGTAAAGCATTGTATGAACTCAATGGTGGGGAGCCGCACGATCATTTGTTGTGTTTGAGTTGTGGCAAGGTGATTGAGTTCAACGATGCGCCTTTGCAAGCGCGTCAAAATGAAATTGCCAACGAGTATCAATTCGTGATTCAAGAACGTGCGATGACCTTGTATGGTGTGTGTAAAGACTGCCAAGCCAAACAAAAATAATTCAAATTTAGATCATTTAGATACAAACCCTTTTGAACACCGCACACCTGCCTCTTTCCACGGATTTAGAAATCGCACGCCGATTGTCTGTCGCGCCCATGCTCGATTGGACGGATCGTCATTGTCGCTACTTTCATCGTTTGCTCTCAAAAAATGTCTTGCTCTACACCGAGATGGTCAATGTCAATGCCATCTTGCATGGCGACGCGCATCGGCATTTGGACTTTAACGCGGCGGAGCATCCGATTGTTTTGCAACTCGGCGGCTCAGAGCCTGATTTGCTCGCGCGTTGCGCCAAAATCGCCCAAGACTGGGGTTATGACGAAGTCAATATCAATTGTGGTTGCCCATCTGAGCGTGTGCAAAGTGGGGCGTTTGGCGCGTGTTTGATGCACGAGCCTAACTTGGTTGCCGACGGTGTGAAAGCCATGCGTGATGCGGCGGACGTCGAAGTATCGGTCAAGCACCGCATTGGTTTGGATAAAAACGAAGATTATGGCTTTGTACGTGATTTTATTGGTACTGTGGCGCAGGCAGGGGTGCGTGTGTTTGTCGTACACGCGCGCAATGCGTGGCTCAAAGGTTTGAGCCCGAAAGAGAACCGTGATATTCCACCGTTGCGTTATGACGTGGTGCAGCGTTTGAAGCGGGATTTTCCTGATGTGCACATCAGTGTCAATGGCGGGATTACTGATTACGAATCGGTGGCGCAGCATTTGCAGCAAGTCGATGGTGTGATGGTTGGGCGTTGGTTTTATCATGAACCGTTTGTGTTGGCTCAAGCAGATGCGCGGGTGTTTGGGCAAACCAATACGCCCATGCCTACGCGCGAACGCATATTGGCACAGTTGGTTGAATACGCTCAGTCGCAAATTGAGCAGGGCGTACCACTGCGCAATATGACGCGTCACTGGTTAAATTTGTTTCATGGTGTTGCGGGCGCGCGACGCTGGCGCGCACAGTTATCCGATGCCAATGTGCTTAAAAGCAACAATGCCTATTTACTGTTGCAAAACATACCCCGTGATTTAGCAGGAATTGAAGATGAGTGAGCAAACCACCATCAAAAACTATATGACCCCACAAGGGTATGCACGTCTCAAAGCTGAGTTGTTGCAGTTACTCGATGTTGAGCGACCTGAGGTGGTGAGCATTGTTTCTTGGGCGGCGAAAAATGGTGACCGTTCGGAAAATGGCGATTATTTGTATGGCAAAAAGCGTCTGCGTGAGATTGACAGACGCACGCGGTTTTTGAGCAAAGCCTTGGGAAGTGCTGTCGTGGTTGACCCTGCGGCACAAAACCATAATGACCAAGTGTTTTTTGGTGCAACGGTGACCTACTGGCGTGAGGCAGAACAAGTTGAGGAAACCATCAGCATTGTCGGGCGTGATGAGATTGATACTGACAGAAATTATGTGAGTTGGATGAGCCCGATTGCACGGGCTTTGCTGAAAAAAAGAGAAGGCGATGAAGTTCGACTTCAAACCCCTAAGGGGGTAGAAATCATTGAAATTGTTAAAGTGGTTTATAAAGAACTAAATTAAAAGATGGTTTTTCGGGTATTTTTATACCAATCGTAAGCACTGAAATAAATTTAGAGAGCTTGGCAGACTGTGCAAATCATCAAAATTATTCCATATTCAAATATTTTTCTTTATAAAAGCAACAAAACTCTTTGATATATAAGAAAATTATCGTAAAATTGGAACAACTCAGTCGAAACGCATTTGATGTGCGTGAAGACTTAATCCACGGTCACGCGTGGGAAGCCCCCTATTTATAAAAGAAAATATCCGCAAGTGAGGTGTTTTATGAAAAAAACAACAAAAATTGGCTTGGCGACCATAGTGTCCTCAATGGTTTTTGCACTGCCTGTTTCAGCCAAGACATCCGCCAAAGTGGTTGCAAAACCCACCGCAAAAGTAGTGACCGCTAAAACTTCGGTAAAAGTGGCCGCTAAGGCAGTCGGTAAATCTGCCATCGCAACAAAAACAACGAGCAAAGCCAGTAAACTGGTTAAACAAGAGGTGGGCAACAAAAAAACTACAAAAACCACCTCAACAACCGCAGTGCGAAAAAATCAGTTGTTGACCGTTTCAAAAAGCAATAAAGCCGTTAAAATTCAAAAAGCAGTGACTCAATCTGGCTCGAGTAAATCGGCGCGCAGTGTGGTTAAAGTTTCTTACAAACCCGCTACAGTTGTGGTTAAGCCCAAAGTGGTTGAGCGTGTGCCTGTGACTGTGGTTCCTCGTGTTTCTGGCTCTTATGGTCGTCAATTTGGTTTGAATGAAACCTATGATCCCGTTGGCTTGCGCGCCAGTGTGGCTTTGGTGGTCGATCAAAATAGTTGGACAACTTTGTACGAAAAAAATGTGCAAACCGCTTTGCCGATTGCCTCTATCACCAAATTGATGACTGCTATGGTGACTTTGGACGCAGGTTTGGATATGAATGAATACATCACCATCACGGATGAAGATGCGGCACATTATCACCATTCGCGTTTGACAGCGGGCACAACGTTGACGCGTCGTGACGTGATGTTGCTAGCATTGATGTCCTCCGAAAATCGCGCTGCTTATGCGCTGGGACGCACGTATCCAGGTGGTATGGGTGCGTTTATTCAAGCGATGAACGCCAAAGCAGCCATGCTCAATATGTACTCTGCGCAGTTTGTCGATCCAAGTGGTTTGTCTTCTGCCAATCAAGCCAGTGCGATGGATTTGGCAAAAATGGTCAATGCGGCAACCCAGTACAAAACCATCCGTGAATTGTCAACCAACGACAGCGCGTACATCTACACAGCCGATGGCAACTACAAAAAATATGTCAACAGCAATCGTTTGATTACCCGCAATATGGGTTGGGACATTGGTTTGCAAAAAACCGGTACTTTGAGTGCCGCGGGCAAATGTTTGGTATTACAAACTCGAATCAATGGTACACCCAAAATTATGGTGTTTTTGGACTCGCGCTCTGCGGACTCGCGCGTGACCGATGCGGTTAAATTAAAAGACTGGATTGAGTCGGGTGGCAACTCTTCACTTGCCAATAGCGGCTTTGGCAATGGCAGTTAATATTTGAGATGCTAACGAAAAGCCTTCGCTCGCGAAGGCTTTTTTACATGCAGACACCAACCGTTAAATGAGTATTCGTGTGGAACACAAAGCAAAACAGGACACCAAGTCGTCCACAGATAAAAATAACAAACGTCCCCAAACTGAACGAGGACGAGGTGCTGCTCAACAGCACTCAATACCAACGAATACCCAATCACACTCAATAAAATCCACTCAACCCAAATCCGTGCGTGCGTCAAATACCATACCCCGCGATGCTGCCAAAAAATCGTTGCCTGAATTGAGTCTTGAGCAAATCCAATCGCTACAAAAACGCATTGAGTTTCCTGAGGCTTTGCCCGTCTCGCAAGAAAAAGACGTGATTTGTAACTTGATTGCCAACAACCAAGTCGTGATTATTTGCGGTGAAACGGGTTCGGGTAAAACCACACAATTACCGAAAATGTGCTTGAGTCTGGGGCGCGGCGCAGGTGCTGGCGGGCGTGGGTTAATCGGTCACACGCAACCTCGACGCTTGGCTGCGACCAGCACCGCCAAACGCATTGCCGAGGAACTCGGCTCAGAACTTGGGCAAATCGTTGGCTATAAAATTCGCTTTGCGGATAAATTGCAAAAAGGTGCGTCGATTAAATTGATGACTGATGGGATTTTGTTGGCAGAGACGCAAACCGACCGACTGCTGCGTCAATACGACACCATCATTATCGATGAGGCGCACGAGCGCAGTTTAAATATTGACTTTTTATTAGGCTATCTCAAAGAGATTTTGCCCAAACGCCCTGATTTAAAAATCATCATCACCTCAGCAACGATAGACGCGAATCGCTTTGCCGAGCATTTTTCAGCCAATGGCAAACTCGCACCGATTATCAACGTGACGGGGCGCACTTATCCTGTGGAGGTGCGCTATCGCCCAATACAAGCCACTGAAAGCGACAAAGAACGTGGCTTGTACGATGGCATTGTCGATGCGGTCGATGAACTGGCGCGTGAGCAGGGCAACGGCGATGTGTTGGTGTTTCTCCCCGGGGAGCGCGAAATTCGCGAAGCCGCCGAGCATTTGCGCAAACACCATCCTGCGCATACCGAAATTTTACCTTTGTTTGCGCGTTTATCGTCCTCTGAACAGGAGCGGATTTTTAAACGCTCAAACGCTCGGCGCATCGTGCTCGCCACTAACGTGGCGGAAACATCGTTGACTGTACCTGGCATTCGCTATGTGGTGGACACAGGTTTGGCGCGGGTGAAACGTTATTCATATCGCCAAAAAGTCGAACAATTGCAGATTGAACCGATTTCAAAAGCCGCTGCGAATCAACGCGCAGGACGGTGTGGTCGTGTGGCGGCGGGCGTGTGCATACGCTTGTACGACGAGCAAGATTTTCAAAGCCGAAGTGACTTTACCGATCCAGAGATTCTGCGCTCGTCTTTAGCAAATGTGATTTTGCGCATGAAAGCCTTGGGTTTGACGCAAATTGAGCAATTTCCATTTGTACAAGCACCGCCCGCCAAAGCGATTAGCGATGGTTATCATTTGTTGCAAGAACTCGGTGCGGTCGATGTGCAAAACAACTTGACCGACATTGGTCGTGCATTGGCCAAACTGCCGATTGACCCACGTGTCTCACGCATGATACTGTCTGCGCGCGATATGGGCGCGTTGCGCGAGGTGCTGATTATCGCTGCGGCTTTGTCGGTGCAAGATGTGCGCGACCGACCACAAGAAGCGCGCCAGCAAGCCGATGCGGCGCATGTTAAATTCGCCGATCCGCAGTCGGAATTTCTGAGTTATCTGAAAATTTGGCAGTGGTTTGAACAAGCGGTCGCGCATAAAAAATCCAATCGTCAGTTGCAAGAATTGTGCCGTGCAAACTTTCTCAATCACCTGCGATTGCGCGAGTGGCGCGATGTTCATAGCCAATTGCGCACGCAGGTGTTGGAGCAGGGGTGGCGCGAGAATCAAACTGAGCCGACCTATGAGCAGTTACACTGCGCCTTGCTCACAGGCTTGTTGGGGAATGTGGGGTTTAAAAACGAAGCCAAACCACTGCCGAATGCCACCGCACAGCAGCAAGCCCAACAAGCCAAACTCGGTCAACGAGCGCAATTTTATACAGGTGCGCGTGGCATTCAATTTTATCTGTGGCCAGGTACAAGCGTGAGCAAGAAAAATGCCGCGTGGGTCATGGCGGGTGAGTTGGTCGAAACCTCGCGTCTGTTCGCACGCACAATTGCGAAAATTGAAGTCAAATGGTTGGAGCAAATCGCATCGCATTTATTGAATAAAACCTACTCCGAGCCTCGTTGGCGTAAAAAATCAGGGCAGGTGCAGGCGGACGAGCGCGCGACTTTATATGGTTTGGTGGTGTACAGCGCGCGTCCTGTGAGTTATGCGCGCATCCATCCAACCGAGGCGCGTGAAATTTTCATTCGCGACGGCGTGGCGCAACACGAGATAGAGGGGCGTTTTCCGTTTATTACCCACAACACGCAGTTGATTCACCAGATTGAAAAGTTGGAGCACAAATCGCGTCGTCAAGACGTTTTGGTTGATGATGAACTCATCGTTGCGTTTTATGATTCGGTGATTCCAAAGCATATTTGCGACACACGTGCTTTGCAAAAATGGCACGACACGCTGATTAAAACCGAGCCGAAAAAATTGTATCTGTCGCGCGAAGAACTCATGCGCCACGAAGCAGCGGGTGTGACCAGTGAGGTTTTTCCGAAAACGATGAGCGTGGGCGGTGTCGATTGTGCGCTGACCTATCATTTTGAACCGGGTTCGCACCGCGATGGCGTGACCTTGGCTGTGCCTGTGACGGTGCTTAATTTTGTCGCGCAAACCCAGACCGAATGGTTGGTTGCGGGCATGATTAAGGAAAAGGTGCAGGCATTGCTCAAATCGTTGCCGCAAAAGCTGCGCCGTCATTGTGTGCCCTTGCCAGAATTCACACAGGATTTTGTCGATTGGGCGGACGCAGAGCGCAAAACAGGGCAAGTGCCCTTGATGGATGCGCTGATTGAATACGTGCGTTTGAAAACCATGCAACAACTCAAAATCAGTGACTTTAAACTCGAAACCCTGTCACCGCACTCGTTTATGAATTTTAAGTTGCTGGATGAATATGGTCGACAGATTGAAATGAGTCGAAACTTGACCTTGCTGCGCCAACATTTTGGTCAGCAAGCGCGCGCGAGTTTTCAGAACACGGTGCAAGACAACTTACAGCACGTTAAAAAACAGGTTCAGCAAACTGAAACACCCAATGCCAAGCAGTCGGTCACTCAAGCAAACAGTGCGGTAAACAGTGCATCCATTGTACAAAACTCGCACATTGTGACATGGAATTTTGGGCAATTGCCTGAATTGATGAGTTTGCAAAAAGGCAAACAAACCCTGTTTGGTTATCCCGCTTTGCAAGATATGGGCGAGCATTGTGAATTATCGGTATGGGACGATGAGACGCAGGCGCGACTGGTTCATGACAAAGGCATTTTGCGCTTGGCGCGCATCGCGCTCAAGGACAATCTCAAGCATTTGGAAAAAAACATCCCCGATGCCACGCACATCGGTATGCTGTATGTCGGTTTGACGGGCGGCACTTTGGAACAAGTCAAAGCCGATATCCTCACCGTGAGTTTGCGTCGAGCCTGTCAATTGGATGACGTCAAGCAGCAACCGACGGATGGAACGAGTTTCAATGCCATGATTGCACACGCGAAAACCCGATTGGGACTGATTGTGCAAGAGGTGGGGCGATTGGTGTTGCAACTATTGAACGAATGGCAAAACGCGCAAAAAAAATTGAATGGCATCAAAATTCACGCCAATCAATACAAAGACGTTGGCGAGCAGATGGCTCAATTAACGCCCAAAGGCTTTATTGAGCGCACTGCGTATGCACAATTGAGCCACTATCCACGCTACTTTAAAGCGATTGCCATGCGCTGCGACAAACTCAAAGGTGGGGTTGAGCGCGATGCTCAGTTGATGCGTGATATGCTGCCTTTGCAACTGAATTGGCAGCGCGAATACAATGCGCAACGTGCACAAGGCGAACACAGTGTGGATGCGCGACTGATGGAGTTTAGATGGTTGTTGGAGGAATTGCGCGTCGGTTTGTTTGCACAAGAATTGCGCACACCGATGCCTGTCTCGGTCAAACGTTTGTATAAAATTTGGGATGCGATGGGGCGGTAAACGCGGATACAATTGCACTCGTGCCATAATGATAAAAATTTACCAGAGGATATTATGAAACGTGTTGTTCAAGCACTGAGTCGTGCATTGGGTTTGATGTTGACACCGCGGGTGTGGTTGCTGATTTGGAAACCGACTTTATTTTCAGTCGTGCTCGGCTTGGTTTTGGTGTTTACGGTGGGAATTGTTTGGGGCGATGAAATTAAAGCGGTTGCGATAGATGCGCGCAATTGGGTGGACGGTCAGTGGTCGGGTGACAATTGGTGGGAATCGCTCATCACTATGGTCATGGGCTTCGTGGCGTTTATGCTTACCGCCGTTTTGTTTGTGGTGCTTACAGTGGTATGGGCGATGATTTTTATCAGCGTGTTTGGTATGAGTCATATCAATCAATTGGTGGCAAACAAGTTTTTCCCAAACATGCCAAAAACAGGTGGGTTGAGTATACGTCAGTCGGTGTGGCACACACTCAAATGGACCGTGTGGTTTGGATTTTTCTGGATTATTTCGGTGCCTGCGTACGTGTTGGCTGGCTTAGGGGCACTGATACAGGGCGGGGTAATTGCGCGTTACAACCAAAAAGTGTTTACCTTAGACGCGCTGGCCGACCATGCCACGCATGAGGAGTTCGCAACCATTGCTGCGCAACACAATTTCAATCTATTTGCACTCGGCGTGATCATCACCTTTTTGGGCGCGTTGCCGACCTTTGTGTGGGTGGGTTCGGTGATAGGGGCGGTGTTGTTGCCCATTACTGCAATACTGTCCATATTGACCTTTACCACTTTATTTACATTTTGTGGCTTGGCGTACAGTTGTTATTGTTTGCAGGCATTGGATGATTTAAGGGGCAATGTCTCAAGCCAAACAATTGAAGTGGTTTAATGTGCCTCGGGGCAGCAGTCCACATTGGGTTGAATCCATCCGACATTTCACTCGCAAGAGAAATTATCGGGTACGCTTTGGCAAATTCCCACAACTGAGGCTCACCATGTACGCACAAGACGAAAAACTCGCAAATAACTCTTACTACACAGCCACTGCTCAACCTTTACCCGAACAATCAAGTTTACAAGGTCAAGTACAAGCGGATGTGTGCGTGGTGGGCGCGGGTTTAGCGGGTTTGTCGGCGGCTTTAGAGTTGGTCAATGCTGGATTTAAGGTGGCATTGATAGAAGGCAAACGGGTTGCGTGGGGCGCGTCAGGGCGCAATGGTGGACAAGCGATTGCAGGCTATGCCTGTGGCGAAGAGCCGTTTGAAAAGCAGTTGTCATTGGGTGAGGCAAAAACCGCGTTCAACCTCACCCTTGAAGGGTTGGATTTGATGCGCGCGCGCATCAAAACATACGACATTGATTGTGATTGGGTCGATGGTTATATGACCGCGAGCGTTAAACCCAAGTCCAGCGCGGGTTTGTTTGAATGGGCTGACCGCATGGCGGATGTATATGACTACCCGCATTTACAAAAAGTCAGCGCGCAGCAGATGCCTGAGTGGGTCGCATCCAAACGCTACCACGCGGGGGTTTTGGATAAAAACTCGGCGCATTTACACCCACTCAAATATGCCTTGGGCTTGGCGCGGGCGTGTTTGGAAGCGGGCGTGGCGATTTTTGAGCACAGCATCGTCACTGAGATTCAATACACCGACCCAGTCGTGGTGAAAACCGCGCACGGGCAAGTCAAAGCGAGTTTTGTGATACTGGCGGGCAATGTCTATATCGAGGAGCTCGCACCCAAAATCGCTAAACGCATCATGCCTGTGGGCACGTACATCATTGCCACAGAACAATTGCCGCATGATTTGGCCAACAGTTTGATTAAAAATCGAATTGCGGTCTGTGACAATAATTTTGTATTGGATTACTTCAGAGTGACCAATGACAACCGCATGTTGTTTGGCGGGCGTGTGAGTTACTCGGGCATCACACCACCAAACCTGCCCGTGGCCATGCGTAAAACCATGTTGCGCGCTTTCCCACAACTTGATTCTGCTCAAGTTGAATACTGCTGGGGCGGATTTGTCGATGTCACGGTCAACCGCGCGCCTGATTTTGGGCGAATTGCACCGAACGTGTATTACTTACAAGGTTTTTCAGGGCATGGGCTGATATTGACAGGCATTGCGGGCAAACTCGCCGCCGAAGCGGTGCGCGGTCAAGCCCAGAGATTTGATTTGTTCACCAAACTGCGCCACTTACCGTTTGTGGGTGGGAAATACTTGCGCACACCTGCTCAAGTGTTGGGCATGGCGTATTACCGATTGCGAGACTATTTGTAAAAAATACTTGATAATTAAGGATTTAGCGCGTACAATTTGCGGGTTATTAAAGGGCGTAACCGTCCACAGATGAAGTCGCTGTTGGTTTTGGCTTGATTGGGTTACGCAGTTCTTTGGGTTTGAAAAAGGATGGGCACCATGCGTGGATGCCCATTTTTTATTGTGTTTTTGGATTGTCTGAAATGAATTTAGAGCAATTAATCGAGCAAACAGCTGTCGGTTTGGGTTATGAGTTGGTCGATTTTGAGCGTGCCACGAATAGCTTGTTGCGCGTGTACATTGATGAAGCCACCCATACGCGCGAAATCACGGTGGAAGATTGCGAAGTGCTCTCACGCCAGTTGACCTACCTGTTTGAGGTGGAGAATATCAATTACGAGCGTTTAGAGGTGTCTTCTCCGGGTTTGGATCGGCCATTGAAAAAAATGGCGGATTTTAAGCGTTTTGCGGGCAGTTTGGCCAGTGTGCGCTTAAAGTTGCCCTTGCATTTTTCCGAGGCGGACACGGCAGGGCGCAAGAATTTCACAGGCACTTTGCAGGCAGTCAATATGGACGCGCCTGAGGGCGAACAGTTGAATATGGTTTTTGAACATGAGGGTGCCGAGCAGGTCTTGGCATTTGGTTTGGCGGATGTGGATAAGGCGCGTTTGGTGCCTGTTTATAATTTCAAAGGGAAGCAAAAATGAATCGTGATGTATTGCAATTGGTCGATGTTTTGGCGCGTGAGAAAAACGTTGATTTAGAAATCGTATTCGGCGCGTTGGAAGCGGCATTGGCTTCAGCGGCAAAGCGTCGCTTTGAAGAGGACGGTGTGGATTTGCGCGTTGCCATCAACCGCGATACAGGTGAATATAAAACCTATCGCCGTTGGTTGGTTGTGCCTGATGAAGCGGGTTTGCAAGAGCCTGACCGCGAAATTCTCGAATGGGAAGCGAAGGAAGATATTCCCGACATCGAAGTGGGCGAGTTCATCGAAGAAGAAGTCGAATCGGTGGAAATCGGTCGCATCGGTGCGCAAACCGCCAAACAAGTAATTTTGCAACGCATCCGCGATGCAGAACGCGATGCACTTTTACAAGAGTATTTGGCGCGTGGCGATAAAATCATGATGGGTACGGTCAAGCGCATTGACCGCGTGCAAGCCATTGTCGAATCAGGTCGCGTTGAAGCGATTTTGCCGCGAGATCAAATGTTGCCGCGCGAGAATTTACGCTCGGGTGACCGTGTGCGTGCGTATATCGCTGAGGTGGATGAAACACAAAAAGGTGCGCGTCAATTGCAACTCTCGCGCACGTGTCCTGAATTTTTGATGGAATTGTTCACACAAGAAGTGCCTGAAATTGAGCAAGGCAATTTGCAACTCAAAGGTGCAGCGCGTGACCCAGGTGTGCGTGCGAAAGTCGCGGTACATGCGGTTGATCAACGGATTGATCCCGTCGGTACGTGTGTTGGTGTGCGTGGTTCGCGCGTGACCGCAGTGCGCAATGAGTTGGGTGGTGAAGCGATTGATATCGTGATTTGGGACGAGTCACCTGCACAATACGTGATGAATGCTTTGAGCCCAGCAGTGGTGACTTCGATTGTGGTTGATGAGGATGCGCACGCGATGGACGTGGCGGTGGACGATGATAATTTAGCGATTGCGATTGGTCGTAACGGTCAAAACGTGCGTTTGGCAAGCCAACTCACAGGCTGGCAAATCAATGTGATGAGCCAAGCGGACTCTGCGGCGAAACACGAAAAAGAATCGCAAGCCTTGCTCAATTTATTCACGGAAAAACTCGACGTGGATGAAGAAGTTGCAGCGATTTTGATTGAAGAGGGCTTCACCAGTTTAGAAGAAGTCGCTTATGTGCCTGTATCGGAAATGCTTGAAATTGATGCCTTTGACGAAGAAATCGTTGAAGAATTGCGCAACCGTGCGCGTGCGGCGATTTTGACTGAAGCGATTTCGCAAGAAGAAAAAGCAGGCGCAGTACAGGATTTATTTAGCGTTGAGGGCATGACCACTGCACTGGCAGCGCAATTGTCGGATCACCAAATCACCACGCGCGATGATTTGGCGGATTTGGCGGTGGACGAACTGATGGAAATGAGTACGCTCAAAGAAGCGGATGCCAAAGCCATCATTATGAAAGCGCGTGAACACTGGTTTGCTGAGTGATACCATGAGCGAACCCACCATGTAACATTTAAAAAATATGCAACACACGTGATGACGGTATTTAAATATTGCATCACAAAATTAAGGAAATACCTATGACTGAAATGACCGTGGCTTCATTTGCGCAAGAGCTGAAAATGCCCGTTGATGTGCTGATTGAGCAGCTCAACGGTGCTGGCGTGAATAAAGCGTCTGCAAACGATGAAGTGACTGAGGCCGATAAAGCCAAGTTACTCGCATCGTTGCAACGTGCGCATGGCTCAAATGATGGGGCGACCAAAAAAATCTCCATCACCAAGAAATCAACCAGCGAGATTCGTCAAGCGGATGCGACGGGTAAAACGCGCACGGTGCAAGTAGAAGTCAAGAAAAAACGCACCTTTGTGGCACGCGACCCCTTGCTTGAAACAGCGGCTGCTCCAGCACCTACCCCTGTGGTTGAAGAAATTCCTGAACCGATCACGCCCGTGATTGACGAGGCAGAAATTGCCAAACGCGAGGCGGAATTGTTGCGTGCCAAAGAGTTGCTCGCGCGCCAAGAAGCCGATGCCAAAGTCCGTGCGCAGGCGCAAGCTGCAAGCAAAAAAGTGGCGTCAGCCCCATCTGCAGTTGTTCAAGAGGTTGTTGAAACAGTGGTGACTGAGAGCACACCTGCCCCTAAAAAAACCGTTGCCAAAGCCGAGTCTAAATCAGCACCCCAAGTAGAAAACAAGACCGAGGACAAAGCCAAAGCGCGTGCAGACAAAGCCCTTGAAAAAGCCAAGCAAGATGCGGCACAAGCGCAAGCCGCATTGGATAAAGCACGGGCTGAGCGTGAAGCGCAAAATATCGAAAACGCCGAGCGTGATCGCCGCCGTCGTGAAGCGCAACTTGAAGCGGAAAAACTCAACTCATGGAAATCAGAGCCTGCGAAAAAACTCGTGGCGCATAAACCCGAAGGCACATTGCACAAACCTGTGAAACCTGAGGGCGAGACCAAAAAACCTGTGGTTGCGGCAACTGTTGCCAAACCCGCGAACAGCACCGCGCCATCGAATACCGCAGGCAAAGGTAAAAAAGGCGTTTCGGGTAAGGATCAAAACGATGGTGGTCGTGGTCGCGGTGGTTTGAAAACCCGCGGTGCGACAGGCGACGATCGTGGTTGGCGTGCAGGCAAAGGCAAGGGAAAACATCGCCATCAGCAAGACCCCGATCAAGGTGGGTTTGCTGCGCCGACTGAGCCAATTGTCCAAGAAGTGCACGTGCCTGAAACCATTTCAGTGGCGGATTTGGCGCACAAAATGTCGATTAAAGCCTCTGAAGTGATTAAGGTTTTGATGGGCATGGGTCAAATGGTGACGATTAACCAAGTGCTGGACCAAGACACCGCGATGATTTTGGTTGAGGAACTCGGTCACAAAGCTTTTGCGGCGAAATTGGATGATCCCGATGCTTTCCTTGATGAGGCGACTGAACACGTTGAGTATGAGCTATTCCCGCGTGCGCCAGTGGTCACAGTCATGGGGCACGTGGATCACGGTAAAACCTCATTACTTGATGCCATTCGTCGTGCGCGTGTGGCTTCGGGTGAAGCGGGTGGGATTACCCAGCACATTGGCGCGTACCACGTGAAAACCGCACGCGGCATGATTACTTTCCTCGATACCCCAGGCCACGAAGCGTTTACGGCGATGCGTGCGCGTGGTGCGGCAGCGACCGATATTGTGATTCTCGTGGTTGCGGCGGATGACGGTGTGATGCCGCAGACCAAAGAAGCGATTGCCCATGCCAAAGCGGCGGGTGTGCCGATGGTGGTGGCGATTAACAAAATTGATAAACCCGATGCCAATCCAGAGCGTGTGACCAATGAATTGGTCGCAGAAGATGTGATTCCAGAGGCATACGGTGGTGATGTGCCTTTTGTCGAAATTTCAGCCAAACAAAATTTAAATATTGACAGTTTGCTCGAAAACGTCTTGCTCCAAGCGGAGATTTTAGAACTCAAAGCACCTGTGGATGCACCTGCCAAAGGCTTGGTGATTGAAGCCAAATTGGACAAAGGTAAAGGTGCCGTCGCTACCATTTTGGTACAAAGCGGTACGTTGAAAAAAGGCGATAATATTTTGGTTGGCAGTGTGTATGGTCGTGTGCGAGCGATGACTGATGAAGATGGCAAAACCATCAACGAGGCGGGTCCATCGATTCCAGTTGAAGTCCAAGGCTTGTCGGATGTACCCGCAGCGGGCGAAGAAGTCATGGTTTTGGCGGATGAGCGCAAAGCGCGTGAAATTGCCTTGTTCCGTCAAGGTAAATACCGTGATGTGAAGTTGGCAAAACAACAAGCGGCGAAACTTGAAAACATGTTTGAGCAAATGACGGCGGGCGATGTGAAAAACCTCACCCTCATCATCAAAGCGGACGTACAAGGCTCGCAAGAAGCCTTGACCCAATCATTGCAAAAACTCTCGACCGACGAGGTCAAGGTCCAAGTGGTGCATGCAGGCGTGGGTGGTATCACCGAGTCCGACATCAACTTGGCAAGCGCATCGAATGCGGTCATTCTCGGCTTTAACACCCGTGCAGATGCTTCAGCGCGTAAGGTTGCCGAGCATTTGGGTGTGGACATTCGTTACTACAACGTGATTTACGATGCCGTGGACGAAGTACGTGCGGCGATGACGGGCATGTTGACCCCAGACAAGAAAGAAGAAATCCTCGGTCTGGTCGAAATTCGTCAAGTCTTCCGTGCAACTAAGATTGGTACGATTGCAGGTTGTATGGTGCTTGAAGGTATGGTCAAACGTGGTGCGATGGTACGTATTTTGCGCAACAATGTGGTGATTCATACAGGTGAGTTGGACACCCTCAAACGCTTCAAAGACGATGTGAAAGAAGTCAAAGAAGGCTTTGAATGTGGTCTGTCGATTAAAAACTTCACCGACATTGCCGAAGGCGATCAAATTGAAGTATTTGAGGTCAAAGAGGTTGCCCGAACGCTGTAACAACAACTTAAACGATACTGTGTATGAAGTACGGGCGGGTGAGTGAGCCCGCCCAATGATTAGAAGAAGATTCATATGGCAAAAAAAGCCCCCACTGAGCGCACGCGTCGAATTTCTGAGCAAATTCGTCGTGATGTGTCGATACTGATTCAGCGCGAATTACGCGACCCACGCATTGGCATGGTGACGATACAGGACGTGCAACTCACGCCTGATTACGCTCATGCAAAATTGTATTTTACCGTCATGGGTGCAGAGCCTGAGTTGGTGCAAAAAGCATTGAATGAAGCGGCAGGTTTTTTGCGCAACGCTTTATTTAAAATGTTGCAAATACATACCGTGCCGACTTTGCATTTTGCGTATGACAACACTGAGGCAAAAGCGGCGGATTTGTCGCTGTTGATTACACAGGCCAATGCTAGCCGTGCGGCGGATTTTGAAGAAGACAGCGTGGACGATGCAACGCAAAAATGAGTCAGCAGTCAAGAAGCAACGCCGTGCGATACACGGTGTCTTGCTCCTAAACAAACCGCGCGGCATTTCCAGCACCCAAGCCTTGGGACGAGCAAAGTGGCTCATCGGTGCGGAAAAAGCAGGGCATACAGGTACGCTGGATCCGCTTGCAGATGGATTATTGCCCTTGTGTTTTGGTCATGCCACCAAACTGGCGCACGATCTATTGGATGCAGATAAAACCTATGTCGCGGGCATTGTGTTGGGTAAGTCCACCAGTACGGGCGATATGGAAGGCGAGGTGATGTTCAGCAGTGATGCGGTCATCAGCGAGCAACAATGGCAAGCCGTACTACCAAAGTTTTTAGGTGAGATAAGCCAAGTGCCGCCGATGTACTCGGCACTGAAACAGAACGGCAAACCGCTGTACGAATTGGCAAGAGCAGGGATAGAAGTAGAACGCGAAGCACGGCGCATCACCATCTTGTCGCTTGAAACCCTGAGTTTTGAGTATCCCAATGTGTTGCTCAAAGTGCGCTGCTCCAAAGGCACATATATCCGCACGCTGGCGGAAGATATTGGCAAAGCCTTGGGTGTGGGCGCGCATTTGAGTTCGTTGCAACGCGTGGGTGTGGGCGAATTGAACATTGCCAACGCCATGACTTTGGAGGAATTGGAAGCCATTTCAGAGTTAGAACGCGCAAAAGTTTTATTGCCCTTAGACGCGCTGCTGCAAAATTGCCCCGCGTTGCATTTGCCACCGATGGACGCGCAACGCTTTGTCCAAGGACAGCGTTTGAAAGTGGATTTGGCAAATGTCGAGATGGTTCGGGTGTATTGGAATAACGGCGGAAACGAAATTTTGATTGGATTGGCAAGTGTGGCAAACAACACCTTGTCACCACAAAAAGTATTGATGACGGCATTGCCGTTGTGATGATGTAATAAGTGATTTTATTTAAAGAAAGTAGATTATGAAACAACAACGCGCACTGCGCAACGTCGCGATTATCGCCCACGTTGACCACGGTAAAACCACTTTGGTGGATCAATTGCTCCGCCAATCAGGCACTTTCCGCGAGAACGAAAAGGTCGATGAACGCGTCATGGACAGCAACGATATTGAGAAAGAACGTGGCATCACGATTTTGTCGAAAAACTGTGCGGTGGAGTACGAGGGCACGCACGTAAACATCGTCGATACCCCCGGTCACGCTGACTTCGGTGGTGAGGTTGAGCGGGTGCTCTCGATGGTTGATGGTGTGTTGCTGCTTGTCGATGCGGTTGAAGGTCCGATGCCGCAAACGCGTTTTGTGACGCGCAAGGCTTTGGCACTCGGTTTGAAACCGATTGTGGTGATTAACAAGATTGACCGCCCCGGTGCGCGTCCTGATTGGGTGATTAACGAGACCTTTGAATTGTTTGATAAACTGGGCGCGACTGATGAACAATTGGATTTTCCAGTGGTGTATGCGTCCGCGCTCAATGGCTATGCGTCGTTGAACGATGCTGACCGCGAAGGCACGATGGATCCATTGTTCCAAGCGATTTTGAAATACGTACCGACCCGTGAAGCCGATCCTGACTTGCCATTTCAAATGCAAGTGACTTCTTTGGATTATTCGAGTTACGTGGGTAAAATCGCGATTGGCCGCATTGCCCAAGGACGTGTTAAAACAGGTCAAAACGTCTGTTTTATGAATGGTCCAGATGGTGAAGTGAGCACGGGACGCATCAACCAAGTGCAAAAGTTCCAAGGTTTGGATCGTGTTTTGGTCGATGAGGCAGAAGCGGGCGATATTGTGCTGATTAACGGGATTGAGGACTTGGACATTGGTACAACGGTGTGCGCGACAGATGCACCTGTGGGCTTACCGATGTTGTCGGTTGATGAGCCGACTTTGACGATGAATTTTATGGTGAACACTTCGCCACTCGCAGGGCGTGAAGGCAAGTTTGTCACCAGCCGCCAAATTCGCGACCGTCTGGATAAAGAGTTAAAACACAATGTCGCTTTGCGTGTCAAAGAAACCGATGACGACACGGTGTTTGAAGTCTCGGGTCGTGGCGAATTGCATTTGACGATTTTGATTGAAAACATGCGTCGTGAAGGCTTCGAACTCGGCGTATCGCGTCCGCGTGTGGTGTTCAAAGAAATCGATGGCGTGAAGTGCGAGCCGTATGAAATGTTGACGGTGGACGTTGAAGAGGGCAACCAAGGCGCGATTATGGAAGAACTCGGTCGTCGTCGCGGTGATTTGCAAGACATGCAACCCGATGGCAAAGGACGCGTGCGTTTGGAATACCGCATTCCTGCGCGTGGTTTGATTGGTTTCCAAGGCGACTTCATGACCATGACGCGTGGTACGGGCTTGATGAGTCACGTATTTGATGCGTATGAGCCTGTGGATGCCAAAACCGAAATGCCCAAACGTCGCAACGGTGTGTTGATTTCGCAAGAAGACGGCGCGGCGGTGGCGTATGCGTTGTGGAAACTGCAAGATCGCGGCAAGATGTTTGTCGAGCACAACACACCGTTGTATGAAGGCATGATTATTGGCATTCATTCGCGTGACAATGACTTGGTGGTCAATCCTGTGAAAGGCAAGCAATTGACCAACGTGCGCGCATCGGGCACGGATGAAGCGGTGCGCCTCGTGCCACCGATTCAGATGTCGTTGGAATACGCGGTTGAATTTATTGAGGATGATGAATTGGTTGAGGTCACACCAAAATCAATTCGTTTGCGCAAGCGTTATTTGACGGAGAATGAGCGCAAACGTATGTCACGTGAGGCGTAACATTCGAAGTGATGTGTGAAAAAGGCGAACCGAGTGTTCGCCTTTTTTATATTGGGAGCAATCATCCATTGATGCTGATTTTGCGCCTTTTGCAACGACCAGCGGCTATGATGACAAACTGTTACAATCATCCATATAAAAACCAAAAGGATGAATCGATGCAAAACATAGCTAATTTCTTGGTGGCATTGGTGGCGTTGATACACGTCTATATACTGGTGCTCGAAATGTTTCTATGGACGCAACCCAAAGGATTGAAAGTATTCAATCTCACCGCCGAGTTTGCGCAGGCGAGCAAAGTCTTGGCGGCCAATCAGGGTTTGTACAATGGCTTTTTGGCGGCAGGCTTGTTTTGGGGCTTGTCTTTGGGTGCTGCGGGATTTTCGGTCAAGGTGTTCTTTTTGCTGTGCGTCTTGATTGCTGGGCTATACGGCGCAGCCACGGTGAATAAACGGATTTTATTTGTGCAGAGTATTCCTGCCGCATTGGCTTTGATTTGCTTATGGTTGGTTTGAGATGAGAATAAAAAAATAAAGGGCGCAAAAACTGCGCCCTTTATTTTATTTGTCCAAACCCGCCAAACAGGTGTATTTGATAATCAAATAGTCCTCAATGCCGTATTTAGAACCTTCGCGCCCCAAGCCTGACTGCTTGACACCACCAAACGGTGCGACTTCATTGGAAATCAAGCCTGAGTTCACGCCGACCATGCCGTATTCGAGGGCCTCGGCAACGCGGAAGATGCGCCCAATATCGCGGCTATAGAAATACGAAGCTAAGCCAAATTCAGTGTCATTGGCGTATTGGATGACTTCTTCTTCGGTTTCAAATTTGAACAAAGGCGCGAGTGGGCCAAAGGTTTCTTCGCGCGCGACCAGCATTTGCTGAGTGACATTGGTCAAAATGGTGGGTTCAAAAAACGAGTGTCCAAGTGTGTGGCGTTTACCACCGAGTATCACCGATGCGCCTTTGCTGGTGGCATCGGCAATGTGTTCCTCGACTTTTTGCACGGCTTTCTCTTCAATCATTGGACCCGTGGTCACACCTGCTTCCACGCCATTGCCGACATGAAGTTTGGCAACCGCAGCGGCGAGTTTTTTCGCAAACTCATCGTACACACCTGATTGAACGTACAAGCGATTCGCGCACACGCAGGTTTGACCCGCATTGCGGTATTTCGAGGCAATCGCACCTTCAACCGCCGCGTCCAAGTCTGCGTCATCAAACACGATGAAGGGGGCGTTACCGCCAAGTTCGAGCGAGAGTTTTTTGATGGTCGGTGCGCATTGTGCCATCAGTTTGCGTCCGACTTCAGTGGAACCTGTGAAGGTGAGTTTGCGCACGATGGGGTTTTCGGTAAATTCCGCGCCCAACTCAGTCGAACGACCTGTGATGACTTGAAACACACCCGCAGGCACACCTGCGCGGTGCGCGAGTTCTGCCATTGCCAATGCAGAAAATGGCGTGAGATCCGCAGGGCGCACTATCATTGGGCAACCTGCCGCGAGCGCGGGCGCGGCTTTGCGCGTAATCATAGCAGACGGGAAGTTCCACGGGGTAATCGCCACGCACACGCCGATGGGTTCTTTGGTCACCATGATGCGTTTGTCCATCGCCACGGTTGGGATGGTGTCGCCGTAAATGCGTTTGCCTTCTTCAGCGAACCATTCGATGAAACTGGCGGAATACAGAATTTCGCCTTTGGCTTCGGCCAGCGGCTTGCCTTGTTCGGTGGTGAGTATCAACGCGAGATCATCTGCGTTGGCAACCATCAGGTCAAACCATTTGCGCAAAATGGCGGAACGCTCTTTCGCGGTTTTATTGCGCCATGCTTTCCATGAGGCATTGGCATCGTTAATGGCTTGGGCGGCTGTGTCACGTCCCATGCGTGGCACATGACCGATGACTTCGCCTGTGGCGGGGTTGGTGACGGTGGTGGTTTCAGCACCTGCGGGTGCATCGACCCACACGCCGTTGAGGTAGCATTGTTGTTTGAATAAAGAAGGGTCTTTGAGTGCCAACATAATGTGTCCTTTGAGTGAGTCTGTCATTGCGAACGGTTTTTGTGAAGCAATCCTTACGGCGTTAATTCGATAGTGCCTCTGGATTGCCGCGCTGGTAAAACGTCGCTCGCAATGACGTTATAAATTACTTCGCCGCATCCAAAATCGCTTGTTCCAAAATCCCCAAGCCTTCTTCAAACACCGCATCTTCAATAGTCAATGGATAGAGAAAACGCACAACGTTGGCATACGTACCGCAGGTCAGAAGCAATAAGCCTTTTGCCAATGCTGCCACACGTACTTTAACGGTGAAATCAGGGTCAGGTTTGCCTGTGCTCGGGTTGATGAATTCAACCGCGTTCATCGCGCCTGGCCCGCGCACATCTGAGATTTGCGGTGCCTTGGTTTTTAAATCATTGAGACGGGTTTTCAATACGTTGCCCAATGCCACAGCGCGCTCGCACAGTTTTTCTTCTTCGATGATGTCCATCACTGCATGCGCAGAGGCAATCGCCAAAGCATTGCCTGCATACGTGCCGCCCAAGCCACCTGGCGCAGGCGCATCCATGATTTCAGCACGACCGACCACACCAGACAGAGGCATACCGCCAGCCAAAGACTTGGCAAATGTCATCAAATCTGGCTCAACCTCATAATGGCTCATGGCGAACAGCGCGCCTGTGCGCCCGAAACCTGTTTGCACTTCATCGGCAATCAATAAAATTCCGTGCTCGTCACAAATTTTGCGCAAACCGCGCATGAATTCAGCGGGGGCTTGATAAAAACCGCCTTCGCCTTGCACAGGCTCAAGGATAATCGCCGCCACGCGTGAAGGCTCGATTTCAGATTTGAAAATATGTGCAATCGCATCCAATGAATCTTGCGTAGAAACACCGTGTAATTCAATCGGGTAGGGCGCGTGATAAATTTCGGCAGGAAAAGGCCCAAAGCCGATTTTGTAGGGCGCAACTTTGCCCGTCAGTGCCATACCCATCATGGTGCGTCCGTGGAACGCGCCGCTAAACGCAATCACACCCGAGCGTTTGGTATAAGCACGGGCGATTTTAATCGAGTTTTCAACGGCTTCTGCACCTGTGGTGAAAAATGTGGTTTTGGTCGCGGCCTTAATCGGCGCGGCGGCGTTCACGCGCTCAGCCAAGCGCACGTAGGATTCATAAGGTACGACTTGATAACAGGTGTGGGTGAAATGCTCCAACTGCGCGGCGATGGCTGCGACTTGTTTGGGATGACGATGACCCGTGTTGACCACGGCAATCCCGCCGCCAAAATCGATGTAGCGTTTGCCTTCCACATCCCAAATCTCGGCATTCTTGGCGTCTTTGGCATAAAACTCACACATGACCCCCACACCGCGTGGTGTAGCGGCATTTTTGCGAGCGAGTAAGTCGGCGTTATTCATAACATGTCCTTTCAATAATGGGCTTTGTAAGTGGTACTGAGTGTCACTGTGTTTGAGATTATGCGCGAAATTTTAAATGAAAATAATGTGTTTTTCTGAGTTGATGGTGGATGTTGTCACAAATGGTGCCATTCCAAAGCACTTAAAAATCGATAACATATATTTTTGTATATTTTTGTTTTTTTCTTGCGGTGTCTCTCAACATGCTTTAATATCTTTGTATTAATTGATGGCTGTAAGTAAATACATGAGTAAAATGTGCGATGCCTGAAAAATTGAAGAAAAAACGGCACGGAACTCGAGTGAATGACCCATCAGCACTCGGTGTTGGTGTGTCGTGCTCTAAAAATAACATCTACGGGCTTTTAAGCCATCAAACAGCCAAAATACGGGGCTTTACGCTGATTGAAATGTTGCTGACATTGGCAATCATTGCGATTTTGGTCTCTATGGCGATTCCACGTTATGAGCAATTTGTGGCACATCAGGATGTGAGTCGGGTAACACAACAGATACGCGACCATCTGCAGTTGGCACGAAATTATGCGCAAACACACCAAACCACCGTGCAGTTGTGTCCTGTTGATACTGCAAAAGCAAATGATACCAATCCCACATGCAGTCAAGAAACCACATGGAGGGCTTGGGTGGTCGCAGAGGTCGATAATAAGGGTGTGGTTCGTCAAGTGATTGCGCGCAGTGAGCCGATTTTGAGTACTATTCAGATTACTTCGGGTAACCGAAAAATGATTAAAATGAATCGGCAAGGCGGTGCAGATGGTTTTGATAGTACATTTACCATCACCAGTACTCAGTTGTTAAATATTAATAAGCAGTTAACATTGGCTTCCAATGGACGAATTAGAGAATGAGTTCTGTCAATGAATCTATCTTTCTGATGGTTTGATACAACGATTTGATTTTTCAAAATAGACAATAAGCAATGTGTGTGCCATGAAGTCTTTCATATTTCGCGTAAACCAATCTGAGCGGGGCTTCAGCCTTTTTGAAGCCTTGATTGCGGCATTGATTGTCGCTGTCGCGGTGGCGGGGGTGATGCAGTTGCACAACAATAACCTGCAAAACACGGCCGCAAATGCTGAATTGCAACGCGCTCAGCGAATATTATTCAATGCACAGCAACGCTATCAACTGTTAAACACCTTAAGTGATTCGGACATTTTGACCCTGAATCAGCAGGCAGACCAAAGCGGTTTAAAACAAAAAGACATTAGGATGACTGGCACTGGTGACAGCATCGTACTCAGTTGGCAAGCGTGGAGTCCTGATGCGGTGGTGCAACGCGGCTGTACCCCAGCCAACAACGCTGACAGTTGTATTGCTGTTACCGTGAAATAAATATGATGTCATTCAAACCCACTTCTCCACTTCGCACACAGACAGGTTTCACCCTGTTGGAATTGTTGTTTGCGATGGCGATTGTCTTGGTGGTTGTGGTGGCGGCTCAACGCTATGTCGCGGGTGTGCTCACGGATCGCGAGCATCTGAGCGCGCAACAAGATCAAACCAATCAAGTTGATGTTGTGTTGTCCAATATGCAAAACGATGTGGCGCGTGCTGGGTTTATTCCTGTTGCCAGCGTGCCGAGTTTTACAGAGGTAGATGTCAACAATGCAGGAGTCACTGTGCGCCCCTGTACAAGTAGTCATTGTGAAGATAATGAATTATTAACGAGTTACTGGACGAACGAAAAAATCGCCTACGATTGTGTGCACAATGAAGTGAAAACGACCCGTACATCAGGCTGGGTAAGAGTGGAAAATGTCTATCGATTTCAAAAAATGAACGGTGTTTGGGTGTTGGGTTGCGATGGCAATGGGGGAAATGGTGGTTGGGAAGGGTTGACCAATCCGACCGAGGGCGACATTGAGGATTTTAATTGGGTTTTGGACAGCAATGCGGCTGTCAACGGAGCCAAATTATTGCATTTTTGTGTGACCACACGCACCGCGAAAAACAATCAAGTGACAGGTGGCTCTCATCCCAAATCGTGTAAGACGACGGGTGAATCATTGTCAAACGATGGGGCTTGGGTGTATCAAACCATCGAATTGGACATGCTGGTGCGACCCTCACAAGTTGGGGTTGCGCCATGAATCCCCACAAAGACTCTCGAAACATGGGCAAACAAAGCGGTGTTGCGTTGTTTATTGTGTTGATATTGCTGTTGGTTTTGGCGGCGGCATCGGTGGCGTTGCTGCAAAATCAGCGTTGGGCGGTGCGTCAGACGGCGGATCGATTGGATGTTTTGGAGCGCAACGCACAATCGAATAAGGTTCACGACCAATGTGTGGCAAAATTTCGCAATGCTTTAGAAACATCCAGCACAGAGTTGGTCGGATATGAGGGTAGAAATCAGATTTTGGATATTCAGGACAGCAAATGGGGTGCGAACAGCGAATGTTTATACGAGTGGTATCGAATACCTGCACAGACCACACCCGATGTCGTTTGGACACCGCATGTGCGCATCAATTCTCGCGTTCAAGTCAAAGGTGTTTGGGCGCAAGAGATGAGCGAGTGGCGTTATCCAGCGTGTGATACAACATCAAGCACAGATCCAACCCATTGTGTGCCCAGTGCAACCGCATTCAAAGTAGCGAACATCCATCAGACATTAAACGCACAATTTGATCCCACTCGTCCTGTGTTGACTGTGCGTACGCCAGTAGCCATTCAATGAAAGAAGCAGAAATGAACCATTCCAAAGCCACACTTTCCTTAATTCAAGACTTGCGAGTGCGCGCGCAGGCAGGTTTTACATTATTGGAGTTGTTGGCGGTTGTCGCGATTGTGGGCATACTCGCATCCATATCCATCGGACAATACAACCAACACATCGTGCAGAGCAATCGCCGCGCGGCGGTTGCCAGTTTGTATGCCGCGCAACAAATCATGGAGCGCACGCGTTTGCAAAAAGGGCAGTATGAATCACTCAGTGCCGATCAAATCGCCAATTTGAATACTCAGGGACAAACATACACCATTGCTTCAATCCCAACCGCTGCAAAAGATGGTTACACATTGACCGCTACACCACCTGCCAGTCACCCCGATGCGGTCTGTAATGTATTGAGCATCACCCACAACGATGCACGTGCGGTCACGGGTACAGCGTCAGTCGCCGATTGTTGGTAATGACGATGTGAGGCGACATTCGAGAATTGTGTGAAGCGAGTTTGACGCAATTTGCGCGCATTCACGCCCAATATGGGCGGTCTTAACACAAAAATTTCAATCATCCCAGCATCCAAATCAACCATTTCACAATCATTTTATCCATGGATTCTTCAGCCCATGATTCAAATGGATGGCGGTTCTCGTGTATCATGCCTACATTATTGAATCAAAGGTTGGACGATGAGCACAGTCAGTGAATTTTTAGACCATTCCAATCACACGTTACTGGTGATTGATGGTTCGAGTTTTTTATACCGCGCCTATCATGGTTTACCCGATTTGCGCTCGCCCACAGGTGAACCGACGGGGGCGTTGTACGGCATGATTGCCATGCTCAAACGCTTGCGCAACATCGTACCGACCGAGCACGCGGTGTGCGTGTTTGATGCCAAGGGCAAAACCTTTCGCGATGCGTGGTATCCAGAATACAAAGCCAATCGCGCGAAAATGCCCGATGATTTGATTGCTCAGATTGAGCCGATTGAAGCAGTGGTGCGTGCTTTGGGCTTTCCTGTGGTGATTCAGGATGGCGTTGAAGCGGATGATGTGATCGGCACGTTGGCACATAAAGCACAGATCGCGGGCTGGCGCACGGTGATGGCAACGGGCGACAAGGATTTGACTCAGTTGGTCAATTCTGAGGTGTTATGGTTCAATACCATGAGTGGTGACGCGCTGGATGTGGCGGGTGTGACGGCGAAATTTGGCGTGCCGCCAGAACGGATGATCGACTATCTGACTTTGGTCGGCGACTCTGTGGACAATGTGCCTGGGGTTGAAAAAGTGGGCCCAAAAACTGCGGTCAAATGGCTGACCGAGTTTGGTACGTTGGACAATATTGTTGCCCATGCCGATGAGATTAAAGGCAAGGTGGGCGAGTATTTGCGCGCGGCTTTGGATTGGCTGCCACAGGCGCGCAAATTGGTGACGGTGGTGTGCGATTTGGATTTGTCGGCTACCCTGCCCGATTGGCAAAACGTGCAGTACAACCCTGCGGACAATGCCGCTTTACTCAGTATTTATCAACGCGCTGGATTTAAAACCTGGACCAAAGAGTTGGTCGAGCAGGGCGAGCAACCGAGCGTGAACACAGGGCGGGACGATGATTTATTTTCGGCACCTGCGGTGGTTCAATCTGCGCCGTCCGCAACTGCAAAAGAAATGCCCGATGCGACCAGTGCTGAACCCATCACGCTGACACCATTCACCGTGCACGCCACCATCGTCAATACGTCTGAATTACTCAACGAGATGATGGTGCAGATTGAGCGCAGTGCATTGGTCGCATTGGACACTGAAACCACCTCGCTCAATTCATTCAAAGCGCGTTTGGTTGGGTTGTCGTTCGCGCTCAATGGTACGTCGGGCTGGTACGTGCCTGTGGCGCACGAGGGTATGCAGTCGATTGAGCAATTGCCGATGGATGCCGTGTTGGCGCGGCTTAAACCGTGGTTGGAAAATCCAAACGCGCACAAAATCGGTCAGCATCTTAAATACGACATGCATGTACTGGCCAATCACGGCATAGTTTTGCGCGGCGTGGTGCACGATACGCTGTTGCAATCGTATGTGCTGGACTCCACTCAGCCGCACCGCTTGGATGCGATTGCTGCGCGTTACCTACACGTGTCGAGTTTGTCGTATGAGGATGTCTGTGGCAAAGGCGCGAGCCAAATGCCATTCGCGCAAGTGGACATCGAGAAAGCCGCAACCTATGCGGTCGAGGATGCGGCGATTTGCATTGCGGTGCATGAAAAAATGTATCCACAGATTTGTGCGGATGCGGGATTGAAAATGGTGTACGAAGCCATTGAACTGCCGACCTCAGAAGTGCTGTATCAGATGGAGCGCAACGGGGTTTTGTTGGACATCAATGAATTGCACCGTCAATCCCATGAATTGGGACAAACCTTATTACAACTTGAAAAAACCGCGCACGAACTCGCAGGTCAGCCGTTTAATCTGAATTCGCCCAAGCAAATTGGCGAGCTGTTTTTTGAAAAACTCGGTATGCCTGTGGTCAAAAAAACCAGCAAGGGCGCGCCCTCGACCGATGAGGAAGTACTGCAAAAACTCGCCGAGGATTACCCGCTGCCCAAAGCCATGCTCGAATACCGCAGTCTGGCGAAACTCAAATCGACCTACACCGACAGTCTGCCGACCATGATAGAGGGCAGCACTGGGCGCGTACATACACACTATGCGCAGGCAGTGGCGGTGACGGGGCGATTGTCTTCAAACGATCCCAACTTGCAAAACATTCCAGTGCGCACCGAATTGGGGCGCAAGGTGCGTACCGCATTCATTGCGCCTGAGGGTAGTGTGATGATGTCGGCGGATTACTCGCAAATCGAATTGCGCATTTTGGCGCACATGTCGCGAGATCCTGTACTGATTGAAGCCTTCAACACGGGGATTGACGTACATGCCCGCACCGCCGCACAAATTTTCAGCGTGCCTTTGGCGGAGGTGAGTTTTGACCAGCGGCGCATGGCGAAAGTGATTAACTTTGGCTTGATTTACGGCATGAGCGCGTTCGGTTTGGCGAATAATCTCGGCATCTCGCGCACCGCCGCGCAGCAATACATTGACCAATATTTCATCCAGTACCCATCGGTGTTGCACTATATGGAGCAAACCAAGCAGTTTGCTCGTGAGCATGGTTATGTGGCGACGCATTTTGGACGTAGACTCTATTTGCCCGACATCAACAACCGCAATATGGGCAAACGCCAAGGTGCAGAGCGCGCTGCGATTAACGCACCGATGCAGGGGACTTCGGCCGATTTGATTAAATTGGCGATGATCGCGGTGCAATCGGCTTTGACCGAGCGTGGGCTGAAATCCAAATTGGTGATGCAGGTGCACGATGAGCTGGTGTTGGAAGTGGTGGACAGCGAGTTGGAATTGCTCAAAGGTCTGATTCCCGAACTGATGTCGGGCGTTGCGCAACTCTCAGTGCCCTTGCTCGCTGAGGTGGGGGTTGGCGCGAATTGGGAGTTGGCGCATTAACCTCCTGTGTCATTAAACCCGTAGGGGCGCGCCCGCGTGTGCGCCCAGTTGGCACAGTACGGCGCATGCGCAGGGCAGACACGTGGGTCTGCCCTACATTGCGTTCGCCATCCATCCATTTTTAGTTATTTAAGCCACAATTGCAGCACAAAACACACGCTACAAAACGTATAATAACGCCTGTTTTCTGTTGTGCTAACTTCCCTTCGCATCCATAGGATTTTTCATGTCTGTCATCACCTTATTGCACGGCTCGCGTGCTTTGTCTGAGTTTCGCGTTTCACGTTTGTTGAGCAAAATCACCCCAAACACACCTGCGGTGCAAACCATCCAATCGCGCTTTGTGCACTATGTTTGGTCAAACGAGCCATTGACGGCGCATGATTTGGAATTGCTCAACGGACTTTTGGCGTATGGTGAGACCCACATTGCCAATGTATTTGATGCGGTGACACTGACGGTGGTGCCGCGCATTGGTACGATTTCGCCTTGGGCGAGTAAAGCGACCGACATTGCGCACAATGCGGGTTTGACCCATATTCGCCGCATCGAGCGTGGGGTTGAGTATGGTTTGGTGCTGCAAAAAGGTTTGTTGGGCGGCACGAAACCGTTATCAGATGAGCAATTGGCGCAGGTCGCCGCGCACATGCACGATCGCATGACCGAATCGTGGTTTGTCGGTGAATACGATGGCCACGCGCTGTTCCAAGATTTACCGAGCCAACCTTTGAAAACCATTGCCTTGCTCGCTGAGGGGCGCGATGCTTTGATTAAAGCCAATGTTGAGCTGGGTTTGGCTTTGTCTGAAGACGAAATCGATTATTTGCGCGATGCGTATGTCAAGCTGCAACGTGATCCAACCGATGTCGAATTGATGATGTTCGCGCAGGCGAACTCTGAACACTGCCGCCACAAAATTTTCAACGCCGACTTCATCATCGATGGACAAGCCCAACCGATGAGTTTGTTTAAAATGATACGCAACACCCACCAACTGCACCCAGAAGGCGACGTGGTGGCGTATGACGACAATGCTGCGGTGATGCAAGGCGCAACGGTTGAACGTTTTTATCCAAATGCGCAAGGCGTGTACACCTCAAACACGGCTTTAACGCACACTTTGATGAAAGTCGAAACCCATAATCACCCAACTGCGATTGCGCCTTTTGCGGGGGCTGCGACGGGTTCGGGTGGTGAGATTCGTGACGAGGGCGCGACGGGGCAGGGCAGCAAACCCAAGTCTGGTTTGACGGGCTTTACCGTATCGAATTTACATTTGCCCGATGCGCCGCGTGCTTGGGAAATTGCTTATGGCAAACCTGAGCGCATCGCATCGGCTTTGGACATCATGCTCGAAGGCCCGATTGGTGGCGCGGCATTTAACAATGAATTTGGTCGCCCAAATTTAACGGGCTATTTCCGCACGTTTGAACAAGCGGTTGGCGATACCGTTTATGGTTATCACAAACCGATTATGATTGCGGGCGGTATGGGCAATATCGATGCGCAACATGTGGGCAAAAAAGATTTGCCTGAAGGTGCTTTGCTGATTCAACTTGGTGGTCCGGGCATGAAGATTGGTTTGGGTGGCGGCGCAGCTTCTTCGATGGGCGCGGGCACGAACACCGCTGATTTGGACTTTGACTCAGTGCAACGTGGCAATCCTGAGATTCAACGCCGTGCGCAAGAGGTGATTGACCACTGCTGGCAACTCGGCGCACACAACCCAATTTTGTCGATTCACGATGTCGGCGCGGGCGGTATTTCCAACGCCTTTCCAGAAATTGTCGATGGTGCGAAAAAAGGGGCGGTTTTTGATTTGAACCAAGTTCAGTTGGAAGAATCGGGTTTGTCGCCGCGTGAAATTTGGAGCAATGAGGCTCAGGAACGCTATGTATTGGCGATTTTGCCTGAGTCTTTGCCTTTGTTTGAACAAATGTGTGCACGTGAGCGCTGTCCATTTGCTGTGGTGGGCACAGCGACCGAAACTCGCCAGCTTAAAGTTTTGGATACACGTGCAGATGTGAGCAATCCGTGTGAGCCTGTGGATATGCCGATGGAAGTGTTGCTCGGTAAACCGCCGAAAATGACTCGTGATGTCAAACGTCAAGAGACCGACAGCAGCGCAGTGGATGTGGTCGGTTTGGATTTGGCTGAAACCGCATTGAACGTATTGCGCCACCCAACGGTGGCGAATAAAAACTTCCTCATCACCATTGGCGACCGTACCGTGGGCGGTTTGACTGCGCGTGACCAGTTGGTCGGCGCGTATCAAGTGCCTGTGGCCGATTGCGCGGTGTCCTTGCGTGATTATGTTGGCACGCTCGGTGAAGCGATGGCGATGGGCGAGCGCACACCATTGGCGGTGCTCGACGCGCCCGCATCGGGGCGCATGGCGATTGCTGAGGCGATTACCAATATTGCGGCCGCGCCGATTGATGCGATTAACCAAATTAAAATTTCTGCCAACTGGATGGCGGCGTGCGGTGCGGCGGGCGAGGATGCCAAGTTATACGACACCGTCAAAGCCGTTGGCATGGAATTGTGTCCTGCTTTGGGGATTTCAATTCCTGTGGGTAAAGATTCGCTCTCGATGCAAACCCGTTGGAATGATGGGGTTGACAAAGCCGTGCGCTCACCCGTGTCGCTGATTGTGACCGCGTTTGCACCTGTGTCGGATGTCAATCAAACCCTCACCCCTGAACTGGTGAAAACCGCTGAGCCAACACGATTGTTGCTCATCGATATTGCGCAAGGCAAACAACGCATGGCGCAATCGATTCTTGCGCAAGTGACGCAACAAGTCGGCAATGCGCAAGATGTGCCCGACTGTGATTCGGCAGAGACTTTGAAAAATGCTTTTGATGCACTGCAAGCCTTGAGAGCGCAGGGCTTGGCATTGGCGTATCACGATAAAAGCGATGGTGGTTTGTTTGCAGCGGCTGCCGAAATGGCATTTGCTGCACAAACTTCGGTGGCGTTGAATGTTGATTTGCTCACCATTGATCCGAACACCGCGGATACAGGCGACTTTAAAATCAGCGGCGTACAAATGGATGTGCAGCGTCAAGAATCCCTCATCAAGGCGTTGTTCAACGAAGAGTTGGGGATGCTGATTCAAATCCGCAAAGACGACACCACTGCGGTGATGGATGTGTTGCGTGCGCATGGTTTGGGCGCGCACAGCCACGTCGTTGGTCAGGTCATCAATACCGAGCAAGCCAAAGCCGAGTTTACAGTGTGGCAAGATGGCGAAGCGAAGTTCAAACAACCTTTATCAGTATTGCACGCCGCATGGTGTGAAACCTCGTTCCATATTGCCAAGTTGCGTGACAACCCAGCCTGCGTGGAACAAGAATACAGCCGCGCGCCAGAGCCATTGACGCCGAAATTGACCTTCACACCCGATGCGCAGGGTTGCGCACCGTATTTGAATTTGGGTGCGAAACCCAAGGTGGCGATTTTGCGTGAGCAGGGCGTGAATGGGCACGTTGAAATGGCAGCTGCATTTACCGCCGCTGGCTTTGATGCGGTCGATGTGCACATGAGTGATTTGCTTGCGGGTCGCGTGCATTTACAAGACATGAAAGGCTTGGCGGCCTGCGGTGGTTTCTCGTATGGCGACGTGCTCGGTGCGGGTGAAGGCTGGGCGAAAACCATTTTGTACCATGAAAACCTGCGCAATCAGTTTGCAGAATACTTTGCGCGCACCGATACCTTTAGCCTCGGTGTGTGTAATGGTTGCCAAATGATGAGCAATTTGAAAAACATCATTCCAGGCGCAGAGCACTGGCCAAAATTCGTGCGCAACACCTCAGAGCAGTACGAGGCGCGTTTTGCTCAGGTACATATCACCGAATCACCCGCGATTTTGCTCAAAGGCATGGAAGGCAGCGTATTGCCTGTGGTGGTCTCGCACGGCGAGGGTCGTGCGAGTTACGCGCTCGCCAGTGATTTGGATGCGATTCAAAACACAAATAAAGTGGCTTTGCGTTACGTTGACGCGCAACACAACCCCACTGAAGTGTATCCACAGAATCCAAATGGTACACCGCTTGGATTGAATGGCCTTACCACCACCGATGGGCGCGTGTTGATTATGATGCCGCATCCTGAGCGCGTGTTCCGTAAAGAATTGTTCTCATGGACACCGCGGGAGTGGGACGCGCTCAACGCCTCGCCGTGGTTGCAATTGTTCCAAAATGCACGCCACTGGGTGGGGTAAATCGCGGTATTCATTTTTAAAACAACAGGTTAGGGTATTGCGTGAAATTCGGACTGATCATCATTGGCGATGAAATCGTGCAGGGCAATCGCACGGACGCGCATTTTTCTGTCATCAAAAAAATACTGGCAGAACGTGGTTTGCGTTTGGCTTGGGTTGAATACCTGTGCGATGACCGCGCAGAATTGGTGGCGCGTTTTGAGCAAAGTTTTCAACGCAGTTTTGCGCAAAATTGCCCTGTGCTGGTGACGGGGGGGATTGGAGCAACGCCTGATGACCACACCCGTCAAGCGGCGGCGCAGGCGTTGGGTCTACCGATGGCCTTGCATCCAGAAGCGGTTAAATTGATTGATGCTCCGGTACTCAAGCGCGGCGAAACCGATTTGAATACCGCCACCCATCAACAACGCCGGCAAATGGCGAATTTTGTGGTCGGTGCGCAATTGATACCCAATCCATTCAATGGCATTGCGGGTTTTAGCATTCGCCAACATTACTTCATGCCTGGCTTTCCTGTGATGGCGCATCCGATGGTTGAATGGGTCTTGGATACATATTACAAAGATGCTTTTTTCAAAGATAACTTCACGCAACGATGCCGCATGGTCTATGACTTACAAGAATCCCAATTAACCCCATTGATGGAAGCGATTGAGCGAGATTTTGCGGGCGTGCAAACCTACAGTTTGCCAACCTTAGGACATTATGGTGAAGTGAAACGTTACAGTCTTGAGTTGGGTGTGAAAGCCGAAGGTGATGCAGTATCTCAAGTTGACCGTGCGTGGGAGGATTTATTGGCACGAGTGGCTCAAATCGGCGGGAAATTCAGTTAACAGAGCTTTTTAATATTTTACTTGTAAATATTGCTTCATAACAAAACGCCATCAATATTGATGGCGTTTTGTTATGGAATATGAGACGTGCAATTATTTGCTCATCACACGAATCATTTCCAATACTTTTTGTGAGTAACCCCATTCGTTGTCGTACCATGCCACGACTTTAACGAAGGTGTCGTCCAAAGCAATCCCTGCTTCAGCATCGAATGTAGAGGTGCATTTTTCGCCACGGAAATCGGTCGCCACCACTTTTTCTTCGGTGTAACCCAAAACGCCTTTCATCGCGCCTTCAGATGCTGCTTTCATGGCGGCACAAATTTGCGCATAAGTCGCTGGTTTTTCCAATTCAACCGTCAAGTCCACCACGGATACGTCAGAAGTCGGTACACGGAATGACATCCCAGTGAGTTTTTTGTTCAGCTCAGGAATCACCACGCCCACTGCTTTGGCCGCGCCAGTGGATGACGGAATGATGTTTTCTAAAATACCACGACCACCGCGCCAGTCTTTATTTGATGGGCCATCCACGGTTTTTTGAGTGGCGGTTGCTGCGTGTACTGTGGTCATCAAACCGCGTTTGATACCGAAATTGTCGTTCAACACTTTTGCCACAGGTGCCAAGCAGTTGGTCGTGCACGATGCGTTAGAAATGATGGTTTGACCTGCGTAAGTGGCATCGTTCACGCCATATACGAACATTGGTGTGTCGTCTTTTGAAGGTGCAGACATGATGACTTTTTTCGCGCCCGCATCAATGTGTTTTTGTGCGGTTTCTTTGGTGAGGAATAAGCCAGTAGATTCAACCACAACATCCGCACCCACTTCACTCCATTTGAGTTCTGCGGGGTCTTTGACTGCGGTCAAACGGATGGTTTTACCATTGACAATGAGGTTGGAGCCTTCAACACTGACTTCACCTTTGAATTTGCCATGAACTGAGTCGTATTTGAGCATGTATGCCAAATAATCGGGTTCGAGCAAGTCGTTAATGCCGACAATTTCGATGTCACTAAAGTCTGCGATCGCTGCGCGAAACACCATGCGACCGATACGACCAAAACCATTGATACCCACCTTGATAGCCATTTAAACACTCCTAAGATTGTAAAAGATTGATAATAAATCACCTGCAATTGTACTCCAAACGCTTGCAGGTGATGATGTAATTTAGGCGACTTGTGCTTGTACTGCCTCAACCACTTTTTCTGCGGTAATACCAAAATAGGCGTACAAGTCTTTTGCAGGTGCGGATTCGCCAAAGGTGCGCATGCCAATAATCGCCCCGCGACCGACGTATTTGTGCCAGAAATCTGGTTGCGCCGCTTCAATCGCCACAGCAGTGAGATTGGTCGGTAAAACGCTGTCTTGATATGCTTTATCTTGACGGTCAAATGCCGAGGTACACGGCATGGAGACCACGCGGGTGGCGATGCCTTTATCCGCCAGTTGTTTTTGCGCGTTCAAGGCGATTTCAATCTCTGATCCAGTGGCGATGATGACCGCTTTTGGCGCGTCCATATCCGACAAAACATAGCCGCCTTTGGCAATCAATGCGGTTTGCTCAAGTTTCGTCACAGCAGGTAAATTTTGACGCGACAAAATCAATGCAGATGGGCCATCGGCGCGTAAAATGGACTCGCCCCAAGCCACAGCGGTTTCCAAACCATCGGCAGGTCGCCATACATCGAGATTTGGGATGATACGCAGGCTGGGTACGTGTTCGATGCTTTGGTGGGTTGGACCATCTTCACCCAAACCAATCGAATCGTGGGTGAATACGTGAATCACGCGTTGTTTCATCAATGCCGCCATGCGAATCGCATTGCGTGAGTAGTCGCAGAATGTCAGGAATGTGCCGCCATAGGGCAAATAACCGCCGTGCAACGCCATACCATTCATCATAGCCGCCATACCAAATTCGCGCACGCCATAAGAGAGGTGATTGCCCCATTCGTTGGGCTTGTTGCGCACACAACCTTTGAAGTTGGTTAAGTTGGAACCCGTCAAATCGGCAGAGCCACCAAAAAATTCTGGTAACAACGGAGCCAGTGCGTCCAATGCATTTTGACTGGCTTTGCGTGTGGCGACTGGGTCGGTTTTTTGAGCAATTTGTGCATAGACTTCAGACAATTTTTCGGCAAAGTGTGCTGGCAATTGTTTGTTGGTGCGGCGAATAAATTCAGCGGCCAGTTCAGGATGCGCTTTTTGGTAGGCGGCAAAAGTCTCATTCCAAGCTGATTCCAATTGCGCGCCTTTGGCAGTGGCATCCCAAGCAGCTTTGATGTCCTCAGGAATTACGAATGGTTCAGCCGTCCAGTTCAATGCTTTGCGAGTGGCAGCGATTTCATCTGCACCAAGTGCCGCACCGTGCACATCGTGCGTGCCTTGTTTGTTCGGTGCGCCTTTACCAATCACGGTTTTACAGCAAATCAGTGTGGGTTTGCCGTTCGCGTGTACCGCCTGTGCTTTGGCTGCGGCAATCGCTTGATTAATCGCCACGACATCGTGTCCATCGACCTCCGCAATCACGTTCCAGCCATACGCGGCGAAACGCGCGGGCGTGTCGTCACTGAACCAGTCTTCAACGTGACCGTCAATTGAGATGCCGTTGTCATCCCAAAAGGCGATGAGCTTCGAGGTTTTGAGCGTGCCTGCCAATGCGCAGGCTTCGTGGCTGATGCCCTCCATCATACAGCCGTCACCCATGAACACATAGGTGAAATGGTCAACGATGTCCAAGTCGTCTTTATTGAACTCTTGCGCCAATAATTTTTCAGACAAAGCCATACCAATCGCATTGGCAATCCCTTGTCCGAGTGGTCCAGTGGTGGTTTCCACGCCTGCGGTGTAGCCGAACTCGGGATGACCGGGGGTTTTACTGTGCAGTTGGCGGAATTTTTTAATCTCATCCATGGGCAAATCATAACCCGTGAGGTGCAACAATGAATAAATCAGCATCGAGCCATGACCGTTGGACAGCACAAATCGATCGCGGTTGGCCCATTTGGGATTTTTGGGGTTGTGCGACAGATGCGTGCTCCACAACACTTGGGCAATTTCTGCCATGCCCATGGGCGCACCGGGGTGGCCTGATTTGGCTTTTTCAACGGCATCGATGGATAAAACGCGAATTGCGTTCGCCATATTGCGGGTCATTTCAGGGCTGATTGCGTTTGTGGTCATGGTGGACTCTCTTAGTTAATGTAAATAGCGTGATTAAATAGGGTCAAAAAGACACGACTACTTATTTATAAATTCGGATGAACGACAAAGGTGGGATTTTACAGCAGACGCTTGCGTTTTTCCATCATGCGCCAGATAAATGGCGTAAATATTAATTGCATGGCGAGTTCCATTTTGCCACCGGGAACCACGATGGTGTTTGCACGCGACATAAATGAGTCGTGAACCATGTTCAATAAATATTGAAAATCGATGCCCTTGGGTTGCGCGAAGCGAATCACAACGAAACTTTCATCAGCAGCAGGGATGTCACGCGCAATGAATGGGTTGCTGGTATCGACGCAAGGCACACGTTGGAAATTCACATGCGTGTGGGTAAATTGTGGGCAAATCACATTCACATAGTCGGGCATGCGGCGCAAAATCGTGTCGGTGACCGCTTCGGTGGAGTAGCCGCGTTGCGATTTATCGCGCCATAATTTTTGTATCCATTCCAAATTGATGACGGGAACCACGCCGATGAGCAAATCGGGGTATTGCGCGATATTGACTTCGTCATTGACCACCGCGCCGTGCAAACCTTCGTAAAACAGTAAATCGGTGTTCGCAGGGATGTCTTCCCACGGTGTGAATGTGCCTGAGGGTTGTTTGTAAGGGGCGGCTTCTTCGTCATTGTGTAGGTACAAACGGCGTTTGCCCGTGCCTGTTTCACCATAGGTTTTAAACAGATGTTCGAGTTCGGGCAATAAATTATTTTCTGCACCAAAATGTGAAAAATGTTGGTTGCCCAAGGCTTCTGCTTCAACCCCTTTCGCGCGCATTTCGATGCGATCATAGCGGTGCATGCTGTCGCCCTCAATGATGGCGGCGTGGAGTTTTTCGCGACGAAAAATATTGTTGAATGTGCGCGTGACCGATGATGTGCCCGCACCTGATGAACCTGTGATGGCGATGATGGGATGACGTTCTGACATGATGTGCTCCTTGGTTGATGATGCAACTGGGTAGGGGAATCACTGTGGTGAACCCAAAATTTGTGGCAAATTAAATGGTGGCTATGGCGCGCAAACTGAGGGTGATTGCCTCAATCTCGAAATAGACTGCGTTCAGCAAATAGGGGATTGATGTCGTCTTTTTTCGGTGCAGGCTCAGCATGGTAACGCTCAATGCATTCAACCTCGTTTTTTGAGCCAAACACAAAACCAATCCGTTGATGCAATCCTGTTGGTTGGACGTTGAGTATCGGTTCGCTGCCCGTACTGGCGCGTCCGCCTGCCTGCTCAACCAGAAATCCCATCGGATTGGCTTCGTACAGCAAACGCAGGCGACCTGCCATATTTGGATCTTTGTTGTCGCGTGGGTAGAGAAATACGCCACCGCGCATCATGATGCGGTGTGCTTCGGCGACCATAGAGGCAATCCAGCGCATATTAAAATCGCGTCCGCGCGCACCTGTTTTACCCGCCAAACATTCATCGACATAGCGTTTGATGGGGTATTCCCAAAAACGGCTGTTGGAGGCATTGATGGCAAATTCGTTGGTGTCCTCAGGGATTTTGATGTTCGGATGGGTTTGCATGAATTCGCCCACGGTCGGATCCAGCGTGAAGCCCGATACGCCATTACCCAAAGTCAGTATCAGCATGGTGGTCGGACCATACAGCGCGTAACCCGCCGCCACTTGTTTGGCGCCTACTTGAAAAAAATCCGCCTCAACCAAATCACGCCCAGAAGCAATCGCATCTTCTGGTGCACGCAGAATTGAGAAAATACTGCCGATGGACACGTTGACATCAATATTCGATGAGCCGTCCAAAGGGTCAAACACCAATAAATACTTACCACGCGGGTATTGTGCGGGAATTTGATACGGCAACTCTTCTTCTTCGCTCGCCATGCCCGCGAGGTGACCGCCCCATTCGTTTAAACGAATGAAATAGTTGTTGCTCATCACGTCGAGTTTTTTCTGAACTTCGCCTTGCACATTGATGGTTTTATCGCCGTCATCTGCCGAGTGATTGCCCAAGACCCCGCCGAGTTCACCAAATGCCACTGTACGCGCAATGGCTTTACAGGCGAGGGCAACATCCAAAATCAAGGCATTGAATTCACCTTTGGAGTTTGGATAGCGGCGACGCTCTTGAATCAAATACTGCGTCAGGGTGAGTCTGTGGGTAATGGGCATAATATTCTCGATAAAAAAGTTCAACGTGAAGATTATGGGTCTATCGGTGCAAATGGTTGGTTGTTAACCAACCTGCGCCCGTAAATTCCGCATAATCGTGGTATAGCCACCGTCAGTATCGGGTGCGCTAAATACAGCACTGCCAGCCACGCAGACATCTGCGCCAGCAGAAACTATTTCTTGGATGTTATCGACCTTCACGCCGCCATCGACTTCGAGCAAAATGGTTTTGCCTGTGGCGGCGGTATAAGCATCAATTTTTGCGCGTGCTTCACGCAGTTTGTTCAAGGTTTCGGGGATAAATTTTTGCCCGCCGAAGCCTGGGTTGACACTCATCAATAACACCACATCCAATTTATCCATCACGTGATCCATCAATGAGAGTGGTGTGGCGGGATTGAATACCAAACCTGCTTTGCAGCCATGCTCGATAATCAATGACAAAGTGCGGTCAATGTGTTTGGACGCTTCTGGATGAAAGGTGATGATGTTCGCGCCCGCTTTGGCAAACAGTGGAATTAGCGCATCCACAGGTTCAACCATCAAGTGCACATCGATTGGAATCGACACGTGTGGGCGAATCGCTTCGCAGACCAAAGGCCCGATGGTCAGATTGGGCACATAGTGGTTGTCCATCACATCAAAGTGTACCCAGTCCGCCCCAGCAGCCTCGATGGCTTTGACTTCCGCGCCGAGTTTGGCAAAATCAGCCGATAAAATCGAAGGTGCGATGTGCAAGTGTTGGGGTTTGTATTGAGCAGTCTGAGTGGTCATAGGTTTCTCCATTAAAAAAATTGATTGATGTAGCGTTGATGCCAGAATTGTAAAACAGGCAAATCCACCACATCAATGGTATCGTGCGATTCAGGACGAATTCGTTGCGGCAGTGCTTGCCCAAACTCACCCAAACCCGATACCACCTCTACTGCGCCCGAAAAATCTTGCCCCGCGGTGAATGCGGTTGGCGTAATCAATGTTGGAATGCCCGCCGATAAAGCCGCGGTCAAACCATTGTATGAATCTTCAAAAGCCAAACATTGGGTCGGCTCGAGGGCAATCGCATCCAAAACCTGCAAATACACCTGTGGATTGGGTTTTTTGAACGGTGCTGTTTCGGCATCGCCAATAAAACGAAAAACCTGTTTCCAGTTCGCCCCCAAATGTGGGCGCAACAAGACATCAATATTCGCAGGTGTGGTTGTGGTTGCAATCGCCAACACCCAATTTTTCGCTTGAGCCTCGCGGATGATGCGCAAGATTCCTGAGCGCAAAGGCAGAACACCTGATTGCATCAAGTCCTCGTAAGCCTTTGTTTTTAAAGCGTGGATGTGATTGATGAACTTGATTTTGTCCTCGGTTGCGACAAATTTTTCATCGACTTCACGCCAGTAGTGCATGATACGCTCTTTGCCACCCGATACCGCCAACAACTTTAGATAATTTTCCTCATCCCAACGCCACGCCACACCAGCCTGAGCAAACGCATGATTAAATGCTTGCAGGTGGACGCTTTCGGTGTCGGCAAGTGTGCCATCGACATCGAAAATCAAAGCAGAGAGTTGGTTCTTAACAGACATGATTCCATCCAAAAATTAAGGAGAAAAAACAGATTGGTTCACACTCTACAGGAAGCGAATATATAAATTCAATTAACATATATTAAAAATAGCATAAAAAAAACTGATGAATTACGAGGGGTAAAATGGGTTTAATATATAAAATATTTTAAGGTAAATCCGTAAAATATTTAAAAATTCTTATGAAATTTGCGTTTTAGCCGAGGAGAGTCGTCATGCCCAATTACACACTGCGCCAGCTCAAAACTTTTTTTGAAGTGGCAAAGCTTGAATCTGTGTCCAAAGCCGCTGAAAAATTATTCATCACGCAACCTGCGGTATCGATGCAATTGCGTCAGTTGGAGGATGAGTTTGGCATTGCCTTGTTTGAAAGTGTCGGGCGCAATATTCGCTTGACCAACGCGGGACGCGATTTTATGGGGCAGGCGGCGCAGGTCATTGCCTCACTCAAAGATTTAGAAGCGGTGATGGCAGAGCATGTCGGTATGAAACGCGGGCAAATTGATTTGGCGATTGTCAGTACCAGCAAGTATTTCATCCCCATGTTACTGGTGCAGTTTAATAAATTGTTTCCGAATATTGATGTGACTTTGCACATTGATAACAAAGAAAATATTTTCGGCATGATAGAGCGCAATGAGGTTGATTTGGCGATTTCAGGGCGTATTCCACCTGAGTTGGATTATGTGGGTGAGGTGTTTGCAAGCAACCCACAAGCCTTCGTGTGCGCGCCGACCCATCCATTGTCACGAAAAAAAAACATCACCTTTGATATGCTCAGTGAACACAAATTGGTGGTGCGTGAACGCGGTTCAGGCACACGTGCGGCGATGGAAAAATGTTTCAAAGACCACGACGTGCTTATGAATGTGTTTATGGAAATGCCGAGTAACGAAACCATCAAACAAGCGGTGATGGCGAATATGGGCTTGAGTTTTCTATCGACGCGTACATTGCGACATGAATTGGCTTCTGGACACGTGGTGGTGATGGATGTGGTGGATACGCCGATACAAGGGCAGTGGCAAGTGATTCATCTGAAAAATAAAAAACTCTCACCCACACTTAAGGCCTTTAAACAATTTTTGATGGAGCAGGGCGAAGCATTGATCAATACATGGGCGTGATGAGGCTTTAAGTCATCTTTATAAGGTTGGGGCATTCATTAAATTATTGAGGTACGAACGCAAGCGGTTGGGTCGTATGGGTTTGTGTAAAATATTGATGTGCTCAGTACGTGTGATTTCATATAAGTCCCCTGTGGTATCGCCCGTGATGAGCACGCTTTTGTAGTGTATATGCGAAAATTCATCGTATGCTTTGCGCAATATATCCAAACCCGTCTCTTGTGCGATACCCAGATGAAAGTCTGTGATGATGAGGTCAAACGCACCGTGTTCTTGCACATGCAGACTGATTTGGTGTGAGCCATTGAGCACATATGCCTGCATACCCCAAGAGCCAAGCAGTGCACTTAAGGCATTGACAATCAAGTCATTGTCTTCAAAAACCAATACTGTTTTACCCGTGAGATTGTCACTTTTGGGTTCGTTAAAATCAGAGGTTTCCGCGATATTACTTTGGTCAATAGGGCGCAGTGATAATGAGAATGCAGTGCCTTGCCCGATGATGGATTTTAAGTCAATGGTGCTGTGAAGTAAATTTGCCATGCGCAGAGCAATTGATAGACCTAAGCCAACGCCGCCAGTGACTCGCTGTTTGGCATAATCCAAACGCATGTATTCTTGAAAAACCGATTGCGATTGACTCGAGTCTATGCCGATGCCTGTATCATATACGCACAGACGCGGTCGCAAGCGTCCGCCACGGATACCAACCAGTACGCCACCTTTCTCGGTGTAGCGAATGGCATTGGAAACAAAATTGCTCAAGATACTAAACAGCATCCCTGGATCGGATTCAACCCATATCGTACTGGGAATAAAATGCAGACGAATTCCTTTGGCATTGGCCATGGACTCATATTCAATTTGTAAGCGAGAAAACAGTTGATTGACGGGGAATATACTGATTTGGGGGGTTAAACCATCTGAATCCAAGCGTGAAATATTCAGCATGGCATTGAATGACTCGGACAAAGACTCCAAGGCTTGATTCACACGCACTAAAGATTGAGCAATTTCAGGGTTTTGGTTTTTGCGTTCTAAATCGTTGGCTATGAGCGAAAGAGCGTGCAATGGTTGACGCAAATCATGACTGGCGGCAGACAAATAGCGTGATTGCGATGTGCTGACGTGCTCTAATTCTAAATTTTTAAGAGTCAATTTTTTGAGCAGTTCAATATTACGTGCCTTGCTGTATAGATTGTCCAAAATGCGTTTGTTTTGAAAAGGAAGCAATAGATAGTGAAAAGCCCCCATTACGATGACTTGCAGAAAATACACTTGTCCTTGGGTGCCAAACAGATGGGCAATCATCAGTAAACTGGTGAGCATTTCACTGACAATCATTCCAATAAAAATTCGATGAAATAAGCCCATAATACTGATGTTCAGCGCGCCGAGGGTGGACACCATTACTAAAATGAGAAACATTTCATCGGATGCTGACAGCATCAGAGTAATAAAGTAACTGTGCCACCACAACCACAACGCCAAGGTGTACGACAATATGACAGGCAAAGATTGATTGATGCTGTGTTCAACTTTCCACGTTTTTCGTACACTATTGGCTCGGTTGTGGGCAATCATGACACCACCAATCAATGCCAACAACAAGACGAATACCAAGTGGGTTGTTAGGGGGATTTTGTTGATGAACAACAGAACACAGATGATGAATAAACTCAATTGCGATACAAATAGCATGACCACGCTTTTCGAAATAGAGCGTTGAATGTTTTTGTATAAGTTGATTTCATCTTTGGAGAGCAAGATTGCCCAGTTGATGCTCATCATTACCCCATTCAAATTTACGTAAAGTAACCTAACTAATGATATATATGTAACAATACCATGATTTAATATAACAAAAAAAGTAAAAAATGATAAAAAACTTAATTGTCTGGTAGGAAAATGGGCTTGTAGGTGCTAATGTGCGGTATATTCTTAACCAATGATATTAGAACATTTTAGTTTGCATTCTTGAAAGTGTACGTAATGTTAAATCACATCTTATATACACGACGTGAATTGGCAGTTCATCCAGAGGCGATGACACATTTTTTAAAAGGTGTGCCGCCGACCATGATGGTGCAAATTTTTCTGATTTTAATCACAGGGTTTTTGTATTATGACTATGTGCTTCACACGCTGATGTGGGGGTTCAGTATAATATTGGTTGGTATCACTCTGTTTTTGATCTTACTCAGTCGATACTTGATGCATTCGGGCAGTTGGTGTCGCCAAGGACATTCGGTTCGGGTGGGGTTCGCCATCATCTTTTTGGTTTTTGCCATGTTTATGGTGTGGAATGCGTATATTTTATATGTGCTGTATTATCGTTTTCCAAATTTTTCATTGATATTGTTGTTTGCGTGCACTTTGGGCATTTTGGCAATTTCTGCAATCGGGTCATTTTCTAAACTATTTTATTATGGTATTGCTCTAACGATAGCCACGCGATTTTTGTTGGTTTCAATTTTTGTGCCAGAAATTTTTTATTCCAGCCTAATCGTCACTACGGCAGATATTTTGCTCAGTGTGTTTGTGTTTTTATACAATCGAAAAATTATTGAAAGTATCGAGTTCAAGGTACAAAACGCCAATTTGGTTGAGGATCTTAAAAATAAAAATAGCCATTTAGAAAACATCACCTTATCCCAATCTCGTTATTTATCGGCGGCAAGCCATGATTTACGTCAGCCTTTACATGCGTTGTCATTGATTATTAATGATATTAAAAATAAGAATGACGATGCCGCTTTGAATCCAAACATTATGCAAATGTGCCATGCACTGGATGCTTTGATTGTTTCATTTGATTCCATGCACAAATTATCTCAATTGGACTCAGGCGTTGTAAAACCTGTGTTGACGAATTTTCCGCTGGCACGTGTGCTCAATCGATTGAATGAGGAGTTTCAGGATATTGTGCGTGGTAAAGATTTATCTTGGCGTGTCGTTCCCAGTCAATCATGGGTGTATTCGGACGAAGCCCTCGTACATCAAGTGCTAAGCCACTATATTGTGAATGCGATTACTTTTACGCATTTTGGCGGCATTCTCGTGGGGGTACACCCACGACAAGATGGTTGGGGCGTGGCAGTGTACGATACAGGCGAGGGGATGACGCAGGAAAAAATCAATACCATTTTTGGTGATGCCCAACGTTTACAACAAGCCGAACAGCGCGATGTGGGTGGTGTTGGGCTGGGTTTAGCGATTGCCAATCGTTTGGCACGTTTACTCAAAGCGCCCTTGGAGGTGCGCTCAAACCTGCAGCGTGGCAGTATGTTTGGCATTGTTTTACCGAGAGGAGTTGTGACTGAAAAAGGCTCTAGTCGCGAGACTTTGCTGTTGAACACGGACTTCCTGTCTGGTAAAAAAGTGGCTTTGTTGGAAGACAATTTCGATGTGGCACAAGAATTGGAAAGTTTGTTGGGTTCTTGGGGTATGGATGTGACGCATGTTTTGTCTGCACAAATGCTTGAAGAAGCATGTGACGAAGAAGGTGCGTTTGATTTAATTGTGGCCGATTATCATTTGGGGTTGAGTGACGAGACGGGTATGGACAGCATTCGCCTGCTCAAACAAAGGCAAAAGACCCATGCATTCAAGAGTGTTTTAATCTCGGGTGATACGTCCAATGATTTGGTGCAATTGACCCAACAAGAAAACGTTTTATTGCTCTCTAAACCCATACGTCCTGCGCGTTTTCGTGTGTTGCTCAATCAGCTTTTAGCGGGTTGAGTATAGAAGTCAATAGAACTCAATCAATGCTTATTCATAAGTTTTACCATAAAAATTAACTTTAATTTCTAAATATACCTGATGAATATTTTGCGCTACACTGCTCACAATTACCCCTTTCGATGATTGTGGGTTTTGCCAACGTTAATCATAGATTAACCTTTACTTGGAGTGCATCATGGATCAATCGAATCGCTACGCCGACCTCAGCTTAAAAGAAGAAGATTTAATGGCAAAAGGGCAACATATTTTAGTTGCTTACAAAATGAAGCCCAAAGGTGGCTTGAATTATTTGGAAGCAGCGGCGCATTTCGCTGCGGAATCGTCCACAGGAACCAATGTGGAGGTGTCAACCACCGATGATTTTACCAAAGGCGTGGATGCGCTGGTTTATCACATTGACGAAGCGACTGAAAACATGCGTATCGCTTATCCATTGGATTTGTTTGATCGCAATGTCACTGATGGGCGTTTTATGATTGTGTCGTTTTTGACCTTGGCGATTGGTAATAATCAAGGCATGGGCGATATTGAACACGCCAAAATGATTGATTTTTATGTGCCTGAACGCGTGATTCAAATGTTTGACGGTCCTGCCAAAGACATCTCGGATTTGTGGCGCATTTTGGGGCGCCCTGTGAAAGACGGTGGTTATATTTCGGGCACAATTATCAAGCCCAAACTCGGTTTGCGTCCAGAACCTTTTGCCAAAGCGGCGTATGAATTTTGGCTCGGAGGTGACTTTATCAAAAATGACGAACCGCAAGGCAATCAGGTATTCGCGCCGATTAAAAAAGTGTTGCCATTGGTCTATGACTCAATGAAACGCGCACAAGACGAAACGGGTGAAGCGAAATTATTTTCGATGAATATCACTGCGGATGATCATTATGAAATGTGTGCGCGGGCGGATTTTGCATTGGAGGTTTTCGGTGTGGATGCGGATAAATTGGCGTTTCTCGTCGATGGTTATGTCGGCGGTCCCGGCATGGTGACCACCGCGCGCCGTCAATATCCAAATCAATACTTGCACTATCATCGCGCAGGGCACGGCGCGGTGACTTCACCGTCCTCAAAACGTGGTTACACCGCTTTTGTATTGGCGAAAATGAGTCGCCTGCAAGGCGCATCGGGTATCCACGTAGGCACGATGGGTTATGGCAAGATGGAGGGTGAGGGCGACGATAAAATCATTGCCTATATGATAGAGCGTGACGAATGCCAAGGTCCCGTGTATTTTCAAAAATGGCATGGCATGAAACCGACCACGCCGATTGTGTCGGGTGGGATGAATGCCTTGCGTTTGCCGGGGTTTTTTGAGAATTTGGGACATGGCAATGTGATTAATACCGCAGGTGGTGGCTCGTACGGCCACATCGACAGTCCCGCGGCAGGTGCGAAATCCTTGCGTCAGGCGTATGAATGTTGGAAGGCAGGCGCAGACCCGATTGAGTGGGCGAAGGAGCACAAAGAATTTGCACGCGCATTCGAGTCATTCCCTAAGGATGCGGACAGCATTTATCCCGGTTGGCGTGAAAAATTGGGCGTGGCATAGTTCAAAACTCAAGTCACAGATAAAATCACCTCGTTACCGCGATGACGAGGTGATTTTTTTAATTTATGATGGAATCAAGCTGTGTTACGATGAACCATGAGCAAAGTGATTCATCCTGATTATTGGTCCATTGCCACCCACGAGTTGGCGCAACGCGATGTGGTGATGGCTCAACTCATCCAATCCTATCCCAACAGTGTGATGAGTAGCCGTGGGCAACCGTTTTACACACTGGTGCGCTCGGTGGTGGGGCAACAAATTTCGGTCAAGGCGGCGGACAGTATTTGGGCGCGGTTTGTGTTGCTCGTACCTAAAGTTACACCGAAAAATGTATTGGCTCAGAGCACAGATAATTTACGCAGTGCTGGCTTGTCTGCACGTAAAGCCGAATACATCCATGCAGTTGCCGAATTTTTTGTGCAAAAACGCGTGGGGCAGGCGTATTGGGCACGGCGCAGTGATTTAGAAGTCATCGAAGAGTTGTCCAGCATTCGCGGCATTGGGCGTTGGACGGCAGAGATGTTTTTGATGTTCACGCTCTTGCGCCCAAATGTGTTTCCTGTGGATGACATTGGTTTATTGCGCGGTTTAGAAAAAAATTACCATGGCGAGCGCATCACCTCCAAAGTCGCAAAAGACCTGTATTTTGAGCGATTTTCGCCGTGGGCAAGCGTGGCGACTTGGTACTTGTGGCGTAGTTTAGACCCTGTTGAAGTGCATTATTGAACGGATTGATTCCGCTGTATGCATGTCTGTACTTGATACGGCATCTCCATGCAAGTAGATTGCGGATCAAGCCCGCAAAGACTTTAGCGAGGATTAGCGAACGGGCGTGCGGTGTTTAAATGACATTTGCATTTAAAATTTTGTTAAAATGCCCCAGTTCCAAACACAAGGAGATAGTGTGCGACAAATATTTTTAGATTTCGAGCAGCCGATTGCCGATTTAGAGAGCAAAATTGAAGAACTGCGCTTGGTACAAAGCGATTCCGCCGTTGATATTTCCGAAGAAATTGCGCGACTTAAAAAGAAAAGCGATGAACTCACCAAGGACATCTATTCAAAATTAGAACCGTGGCAAGTGGTGAAAGTGGCGCGCCATCAGCAGCGCCCGTACACATTGGATTATCTCGCAGATATTTTCACCGATTTTCACGAATTGCACGGCGATAGAAGTTTTGCCGATGATGCGGCGATTGTCGCGGGTTTGGCTCGCTTTGAAGGTCAACCCTGCATGGTGATTGGTCATCAAAAAGGGCGCGACACCAAGGAGCGCGGACGACGTAATTTCGGTATGCCACGTCCTGAAGGTTATCGCAAGGCATTACGCTTGATGCACTTGGCTGAGAAATTCCACATTCCCGTATTCACCTTTATTGACACCCCAGGTGCCTATCCTGGAATTGATGCCGAAGAACGCGGGCAATCTGAAGCGATTGGTCGTAACTTATTTGAAATGGCCAAGCTCAAAACCCCGATTATCGCGACCGTGATTGGCGAAGGGGGTTCGGGTGGTGCGCTCGCAGTGGGCGTTGCCGATACCGTATTGATGCTGCAATACTCAGTGTACTCGGTGATTTCCCCCGAAGGTTGCGCGTCGATACTGTGGCGCAGCGCGGACAAAGCCTCTGAGGCGGCGGAAGCGATGGGTGTGACATCAGAGCGTTTGAAAAAACTCGGTTTAATCGACAAAATCATCACCGAGCCTCTGGGCGGCGCGCATCGCAATCCAAAAGCCATGACCCAAACTGTGAAAAAAGCCTTGGCGGATGCACTCATCCCGCTGAATACCAAGCCCACAGATGAATTGTTGGCAGGGCGCATGGAAAAAATCATGGCGTATGGCAATTTCGTATTGAAATAAAATCAAATAAATACGCGTTGTGCCACACAACAACCCAAATAAAACCCCACGCAGATGCGTGGGGTTTTATTCATCAAAATAATTTATCTTCTGCGTGATTTGCAGACACCTCAACCAATCTCGCGAAATTAAGTAACCTCGACAAAGATTCCCCTTTATCACGCCAATCATAAAAAGCAGACTCGCCCAGCAACACATACTGCCAAGTCAAACCTTCTCGTAAATCATCAGGCAACGCATTGATACGAGCGCACCAATTCAACGCCGCTTGGCGTTTGCGCTGGACATTGGGGTGGCTCACCTGTGCTTGCGCTTTGGTTTCTACCAGATAAACCACATGACCGACGCGCACCAAAAAATCAGGGTGATAAAACGCGGGCAAACCATCTTGTTTGAGATAACGTAAGCGCACAAAGGTATGGCGGTTTTCGCTGATTTTGCAGTAGGCATCCACGCTACTGTCTTTTTGTGCCCATTCGATGAATGCTTTTTCTAAACCACCGCTGTGACTTGGGTATGCCAATCGCTCATAAATACATTTGGGCGTTTCGAGTGAATACGACTCACGCATGACCAAAGTGGATATTTCAGACAAATGCCTAAAAAACACTTCAGACTCTCCCACAGTGGTTGATTCTTCTGATTCATGCAATGCCAATGCAAACTTCTCCACCACATGCTCAACCACTGTGTCCAGTAGCAAAACCCGCCAATTTTCATCCACCATCGGCTCAAACTCGCTGGCAAACAAATAAAATCGTACATACTCATCTAACGCAGCAATCATTTCTGCGCTGCCCATGTGTCGATATGGATGCGCCACATGCGAGGCGATTTTATTGCCCTTGGGCAGGTCGGATTGTAAAGCTTGCCCAATTCGTCGCCCCATACGCGATAAATAATCGTTGTAGCCATTCACACTCATCACAGCACCATCCACTCGATAGTCACCAAACAAAGTGCTCGATAACAAATCGTGTGATTGAAAACGGTCGCCACTGCCCAAAATGTTTTTGAGTGCATCCAAACTCATACTGGTAAACGCAGGCAGGCGGCTCAAGTCAATCGGTTTATGGCTTGCCCATTCCTCGGCTTCGCTGACAATAAACGGAATTGCAAAATCGTACTCGGCATAATCGGCGCGCAAGCCGACCTTAATCATATCGCCTGCAGTACCACCGTCCGTTTCATCATCACCATCATCTGCGCCTGCCAAACCTTCGGCAATCAAGTCATCATAAAACGATTGAAAAGCAGGGTGCTCAATAATTGACAACACATCAATCATGCTTTGAGGCGACTTGCCTTTTTTGAGCAATGCACGATTTTCGCGCTTGCCATCTTCATATTCATCGTCACGCCACATCAAGCGCAGACCACGTCCAATGGTTTGCTCCAATAGAATCTGTGCTTGGCTGGAGCGCAGCGGCACAATCACACAAATATTATTCACGTCGAATCCCTCGCGCAACATCAAAACGCTGACGACCACGCGCGGCGTGGCATGGTTGTCCACGCTAAACAATCGTTCGCGCAACGGCTCCCATTCCTTCAAGCTCAACTCACCTTTTTTGCCCGAATCCACCTGCAACACATCATCAACACCCATGCCCTCTTGCTGCAAAAAATCCACCACCAAAGGCGACACCGTCGTATCTTCACACACCACCAACATTTTGGGGTAACGGCTCGCATCCAATGCGGCAAAGTCTTTTTCCAGTTTGCGCAACTTCACCAAGCCTGCGCGCAGCATCACACGCTGACCTTCGGATAACGCAATCGCAGTTTTGCCTGTCTCATCGCGCTCCGCTTTAAAGTCCAACTCTGATAATGGCACCGCCCCTGTTTGAATCCGCTTATCCAATACCAATGATTTGACCAAACCAGCACCCATTGCAGTTTTTAGGTCAAAATCGGTGATGATGTGTGGGAAATAAACTTTTTTCTTGTTTTTACCGCCGCCGACATCGTTATACGGCGTCGCCGAAAAATCCACCTGCACAAACCGCGCGCCTTTGGCCTGCGCAATCCGCGTCAAACTTTTTTGCCATTCAACTTCCGTGGCTTCACCGTCTTTTTTGACTTCATGAATATGATGTGCCTCATCGTTAAAAACCATGAGTTCGGGTAAATCCGCCAAAAACTCCAGCACATTGCCCCGTGCATAGCGGCGGTCAAGCGCATCCAACGCATTGCCCGCCGCCCGACCTGGCGTTAGCGGCAATACTTGACTCACCACATAAGCAGGGTCAACATCCGCACCTGCGGCGACCAACTCATCTTCATCCAAAACTTCCACATCACCATCGACCAACAAATGCCAATTGGTGATGGCAATCATGCCATTGCCTGTGGTTTTCAGCCCAATCTCGCTTTTCGCGCACACATTGCCGCGCACAAAGCCAAACACAGCCTCGCGGTGCATCTCGGGGATAAACAACTCCGCGTTTTTTGAAATATCAGACGTGGCAAAATCCCGCACGCCACCACCGCCAACAACCAATTTTCCACAAAACGCATCGAGCAATCGGTCATACACAATCAACCCCGGCGCGACAATCATAAAATGCCGCGTGAATAATCCCTGCAAATCCTCATCATCCACACCTTCGGCAATCAATACGTTTTTATTGAGCAATTGCCAAATCATCAGCGCCTGCATCACCCAAGTTTTGCCCGTACCTGTCGCCATTTTGAGCGCGTATTTGGGGTGATTGTGTTTATCTTGCGAGACCTCCGCCAAACGGTTGCCTGTTAATAAATCGTGTGGTGCAGCGCATTCGTACAAGGCTTTCAATGTCGGCGCACGCAAAACCTCATGCGCGACAATCGTATTCAAAATCGCCTGCCGTTGCCCCGCGTGAAAATTAAACCCACCGCGCGAGTCCATCATATCTTGACTGAACCACCACTTGAGCAACTCGCCCGTGGTTGGGGTCATGAGTTCTAAAATCTCGGCATCGCCGTGCTCTAAGCCAATACATAATTGATTGGTTTTGGCGGTTAATGCATCGGATAGTGCCAATTGATTGTTACTCATGATTGCACCTCCACAATATCGGCGACTACTTCCGCCTCAAAACCAAACACATCCACCACACGCACACACACTTTGCGTGGCGTGTCTTTGACAGGCACGGTTATCACCGCCGAAGTCACCACGCGCAACGGGTCGCCATCACTCTCTACATTGCCGCGATAATCTTGCCACACCGAGCGAAACACCTTGCCGTCATAATCAGGGTCAACCGCCCAGTATTCAATCAACGCCAAGGGTTCGGCATTCGCGATTTCTTGTAGTTTGATGCGATTGGCTTCGTCCAAGTTAATTGCATCGGGTGAAAGCAACACATAGTTTTTGAGGTGTACGGTTAAAATTTCACCGTCGGTTGTCCGTTTGCATACAATCGGTGCTATCGTCAAATACTGCAAACTACTGAACCGCACCTTACCGCTGAGTTCCTTCAAGCCACCTTTTTTACTCGACGCTTTTTTGAGCCTGTCCATCAAATCAGGCGGAATCACCAGCACCTCTAACCGCGCATCATTCAGACCCGTAATCGCCTCACCAATCGCAGGCTCAAAATTCCAGCCCAGCACCACGACTTTATCAAAGCCACCGAGCAGCGTGTCGCGCAAAGTTTGCGCCCGCCGCAGCGTTGCCGCGCCCGTGACTTTATTCGGCGAATCCGCCAACACCAAGGTTTTAACCCCACCACCTGTGATGTTTCCCAAATTGCGCGTTGGGTTGTCATCCGCATTGAGTGGCGTTGCGCCATACAGCGACAACACAATCCCCGCCAAATCACCCATACGGAACGAACGTCCCAGTGTATTTTTCGCAGCCTCCACCTGATAGTCACCAATCGCTTGGTACAAAAAGGGCTGCGCGTCTTGGTCAATCAAACGTTTGCGCATAATCATGCAAGCAGGCTTGCCCAAGTCCGTCGTGACCCAACGCCGTCCGAGTTTTTCGGCAACTGCTGCCGTAGTGCCAGAGCCTCCGAAGAAATCGAGGACTAAGCCGTTTTCGGGACAGGATGCAGTGATGATGCGCTCGAGGAGTTTTTCGGGCTTTTGGGTGGCGTAATTCCTATTTTCTTTTGAGATAGGTGAAGTAGCTGTTTGTGCGCCCACATCTGTCCAAACATCGGTTACAAATTTACCGACATCTGCATAAGTTTTATATTCACGTCCATTAACAGTCTGTATGCGGTAACGCCGCCCATCTTCATCGGTTTTTTTGTAGTGTGTATCCAAAGTGCTTTGGTCATAAGGAACGCGTAGAATATTGCCGTCTTTATTGAAAAAATTTTTATCCGAATTTTTTGCGTATCCGTAAATGCAATCATGCTTTCGAGGGAAAAAGCTATCGGGTGTACCGCCTGCGCCATATCGCCAAATGATTTCGTTTCTAAAATTATCTTTATCAAACACCTCATCCAAAATTAACTTCACATAATGCCCCACATGCCAATCGAGATGTACGTAGATGGAGCCTGTATCTGACAACAACTCGCGCATCAAAATCAAACGCGGTGTAATCATCGCAAGGTACGAAGCCGTGCCGTCCGCCCAAGTGTCGGAGTAGGCGAATTGTTCGATGACGGTGGGTTTTTGTTCGAGTTCGATACTGCCTGCACCCTCTGTGCCGAGCAGAGCGGGCAAAGTGACTTTGGTGCGGTAGTCGGCTTTGGAGTCAAACGGCGGGTCGATGTAGATTAAATCAACCTGACCGCGCAATGATGGTGTGGCTTCGTCGCCAGCGAGGAGTGCTGCCATGGCGAGCAGATTGTCGCCGTAGATGAGGCGATTTTGCCAAGGCGTATGTGCAGAAAAAACAGCGTTGTTTTTTTGCAACTCAGGTGAATTATTGTTTAAAAAGACTTGACTTGAATTTGTCGAGAATTCACGATTTGGCTGGCTGGCTGGCTGGCTGGCTGGCTGGCTGGCTGGCTGGCTGGCTGGCTGGCTGGCTGGCTGGCTGGCTGGCTGGCTGGCTGGCTGGCTGGCTGGCTGGCTGGCTGGCTGGCTGCTGCGCCCAAATAACGTCGCTTGCGCCACATCTTTATTGGGCATGACAATTTCGCGCGTTTGCAGGGCAATTTTATGTCGCCCCTCAATTGATTCTAATATTTTCTCCGCAGCGCGCCGTCCCTCGCGGACGATTTCGGGCAGTTGCTCTAACAATGACTTTGCCATTTAGCATCCTTTTTTATCCATAAATTTGCATTTTACAGTCGGATGATAAGGCGTGGGGGTGAATTCCTTTATAATTTGTCCATGATTTCGCTATTATCCGACACTCAAATTGATTTAAAAACCCCCACCGCAGTTGCGGTGAGTGGTGGTGTGGATTCGATGTGTTTACTCAGAGTGTTGAGTGAGCGGTCGCGAGCGCAAGGGTGGACTTTGTACGCCTTTCATATTCACCACGGACTTCAAACTCAGGCGGATGAATGGGTGGCGGTTGTGCGCACATATTGTGCGCAACTCGGTGTGGGCTTTGATGTGCGGCGTTTGGATGCGAGCACCCGTGAAGCCGCGCAAAGCATTGAAGAATGGGCGCGGCATGGACGGTATCATGCACTGACCGACATGGCGCAGGCGCATGGCATTGAGCAAATCGTTCTCGCGCACCATCAAGACGACCAAATCGAAACCTATTTATTGCAAACCGCTCGTGGTGCAGGTGCACGTGGGCAGTCCGCCATGCCTGAACGTCTGGTGCGTCATGGCGTGACGTGGTTGCGTCCGTGGCTGCATGTGACGCGGGCGCAGATTGAGCAGTATGCACACGCGCATCAGATTCCGTATATTCATGATCCATCGAATGACGACATACGTTTTTCGCGCAATGCGATTCGTGCGCAGTTAAAACACAGTCCACTTTCAGTTGAACGACGGCAGGATATTTTAAATCATATTGCGGATGCGCAAGCCCAGTTGCATGCGCAGCAAACATGGGCTCAAGATGTTTTACGACGGCATCAAATCTCGCACCGAACCGAAATTGGCGAATGCGGGCGTTTACATCATGTGCGCTTGTGTGATTATGCGATTGAGCAACAGCAGGTATTGATACGCGAATGGTTGGCGCAAATGGGCTGGCGTATGCCGTCTCGCACCGCGTTGGCCGAGTTGACGAAACAATTACAGGGCTCGGAACTCAATTCAAATATGTGTTGGCGGCATTCAGAGGGCGGGGGGATTACCAAGTTGAAAAAGGACTGGATTGCCGCTCAAATGCCGCCGCAAGGGCAGTGGTTTATGACACCTGAATTGCGCGCACGAATTGAGCGCGAGCAACTCAGTATAAGAGGACGCACAGGCGGAGAGCGTTTTCGCCTCGCACCCAATCGTCCCACGATTTCGCTCAAACACGCCTATCAAATGGCTGGAGTTGCACCAATGTTGCGTGCGCAATTGCCTTTGTTGTATGACGGTGAGCGGTTGGTGCATGTGGTGGGCGTGGGCGATGTGTTTTGATGCCAGACATCGGCGGTCATTGTGAGTGATGATTCATCCTCGAAGCGAGCAACACAGCGTTTATTTTTTTGATGTGCATGGATTGCTTTGCGGTAAAACTGCTCGCAATGACGGTATCTATTTTAGTTACAGTCGTTTCGTTGAATAATCGGAGTGTCATTGCGGGCTTGCCCCGCAATCTTCTGTTTAGGTGGTGTCGTCGCCTACCACGGCATGACCAATGATTTAATGGAGTAACTATAACTGCGAATGATGACTTGACTGACACAGTGCATGCTAAAAAGACGCGAATCAACGCGTCTTTTGCACTGAAAATCATCCACTCATTCGCCCATTAGCGCGATGGATCCCACAATTCTTCGAGGTTGTAATACGCGCGAATTTGCGCTTGCATGATGTGCACCACGATGTCGCCGCAATCGACCAACACCCATTCGCCCGTGTCTTCGCCTTCGGTTGAGAGCACGTCGCCGCCGTTTTCTTTGACTTTCTCGTGGACATTGTTCGCCGCGCCTCGAGTTTGACGGTTTGATGTGGCAGAGGCAATAATCACGCGGTCAAACTCATCGGTGAGCGATTCGGTGTTCAGTACAGTGATGTCTTGCGCTTTCATATCGTCCAGCGCATCAATAATAATTGCCTCGAGTTTGGCAAGGTCTAAGGTATTGGGTTTACGGCTCATATTGTAAAACTTTCAATTTCAATTTAAGGTGCCATTGTATCGAAAATTCAGTCAACGCGTCGAACTAACACTGTTTGGTCAGACAATAATCAGCAATCTATGCGAAACTAATGCTGTTTTTTAGTCAAATACATCACAATTGGAGAAAAGCATGGAACTGTACATTGGTAATAAAAACTACTCATCATGGTCATTGCGCCCGTGGTTGTTGATGAAGCATTTTGATATCCCGTTTACCGAGCATGTGGTCGGTGTTGCGGGGCGCGGCGCGAATGATTTGCACCATGGTTACTCGAAAAATGGCTTGGTACCTTGCTTGCATATTGAAAATGGTTTTCAAATTTGGGACACTTTAGCAATTGCTGAGTATTTGGCGGAAACTTATCCCGAAAAGCACCTGTATCCAATTGATAAATTCGCACGTGCAAGAGCACGCTCGATTAGTGCAGAGATGCATTCGGGCTTTGCCAACCTACGCGGCGCGATGGGCATGAATATTAAAATGCGCCTCAAGGGGGCAGAACCTTCAGTAGAGGTTACCAAAGACATTCAACGTGTGGTCGAAATTTGGACCGATGCGCGTTGTGAGTTTGGTCAAACCACGGGCAAACCGTATTTATTTGGTGGGTTTTCAGTGGCCGATGCAATGTTTGCTCCAGTGATTTGGCGGTTTTTCTCGTACAACGTCGCGTTAGAAGGCGAGGCAAAAGCCTATCTTGAAACCATGCTCGCCCACCCATTGATGCAAGCGTGGGAACAATCGGCTTTGGCAGAAACCGTGGCTTTGGCGCACTACGATGATGCGGCTTTGGCAAATTATGGTGGTCTGCGATAGTGTCCATTTGAATTGCCATAGTTGTGATGGGGTGTGTTGGTGCATTCAATCAAATATCGTCTGTGATGAATGAATGCACCGCATAATAATTGTGCATTTACACTGTTGATGCACAACATCCCCTGTAAAATACGGTTTCAACGAAACACCTTTCAAAAAGCCGCTCATGACCGTATTTGACCAAAACCTCGCAGACCTGAATCCCACCCAACTCGAAGCGGTCACGCTGCCGCACCAGTCCGCGCTGATTCTTGCAGGTGCAGGCTCGGGCAAAACCCGTGTGCTGACCACACGCATGGCGTGGCTGATGCAAACGGGACAAGCCTCGCCCGCATCCATCCTCGCAGTGACCTTTACCAATAAAGCCGCCAAAGAGATGAGCACGCGCCTGTCTGGTCTGTTGCCCGTGAACACGCGCCATATGTGGATAGGCACGTTTCATGGCTTGTGCAATCGTTTTTTACGCGCCCACCACAAGGATGCGAATCTGCCTGCGACGTTTCAGATTTTAGACACCCAAGATCAACTCTCAGCGATTAAACGCCTGCTCAAAGGCATGAATATCGATACCGAGCGTTTCAAGCCCAAAGAAGTGCAGTATTTCATCAATGGCAATAAAGAGGAGGGTTTGCGCGCCACAGATGTGGTCGCGGATGACTTTTTTCGACGCAAACTGGTGGAGATTTTCAGCGCGTATGAAGCACAGTGTCAACGCGAGGGTGTGGTGGATTTTCCTGAGTTGTTGTTGCGCTCGTATGAAGTTCTAAAATCAAATGAGGCGTTGCGCACGCATTATCAAGAGCGTTTTGCCCACATCCTCGTCGATGAGTTTCAGGACACCAATGCCTTGCAATATGCTTGGCTCAAATTATTGTCCAGTCCAAAAACTGCGGTGATGGCGGTCGGCGATGATGACCAGTCGATTTATGGTTTTCGTGGCGCGCGGGTTGAGAACATGCGCTTGTTTGAGCAGGAGTTTGCGCACGGGCATGTGGTGAAATTGGAGCAGAACTATCGCTCTTACGGGCATATTTTGGGTGCAGCGAATGCGCTGATTCGCGAAAATGCCAATCGCCTTGGCAAAGAGTTGTGGACGGACAGAGGGCATGGCGAAGCGGTGCGGGTGTATGAGGCGGACACGGATTTGTCGGAAGCGCGTTTTGTGGTCGAAGAAATTATGGCGCAGATTGCCAATGGCATTGCGCGCAGTGACATCGCGGTGTTGTATCGCGCGAATGCGCAATCGCGGGTGATTGAGCACGCGTTGTTCAATGCGGGCATCCCATATCGCGTGTATGGTGGTTTGCGCTTTTTTGAGCGCGCAGAAATCAAACACGCGTTGGCGTATTTACGCTTGATTGACAATCCGCACGACGACACCGCGTTTATGCGCGTGGTGAATTTTCCGACGCGCGGGATTGGCTCGCGTACGATTGAAATGTTACAGGATTATGCGCGCGCGCATGATTGCTCGCTGTTCTCTGCTGTGGTCGGCATGAGCGGCACGGCAGGTGGGAAGTTGGCGCATTTTACAAAAATGATTGATGGCATGCGCTTTGATACGCAACATTTGCCCTTGCCTGAATTGGTCGATCACATCAATGTTCACAGCGGATTGCTGGCGCATTACAAAGCCGAGCGCGAAGGTCAAGACCGTGTGGATAATTTGAACGAATTGGTCACCGCAGCGGCGGCATTCACCCAAATCGAAGGTTACGCGCAGGACATCACTGCGAGCACTGCAGGTGATGGCGCGGATGCTAGCGTGCTCACGCCATTGGCTGGATTTCTCTCGCATGCAGCTTTGGAAGCGGGTGACAATCAAGCCCAAGCAGGGCAGGATGCGGTGCAACTGATGACGGTACATGCCGCCAAAGGTTTGGAGTTTCACACTGTATTCATTTTGGGTTTGGAAGAAGGTTTGTGTCCGCATGAAAACAGTTTGTCGGACGAGGGCGGTGTCGAGGAAGAGCGTCGTTTGATGTACGTCGCCATCACGCGCGCGCGCAATAAACTCTACATGACTTTGGCGCGCTCGCGCATGTTGCACGGGCAAACGCGCTACGGCGTGCGCTCAAGATTTCTTGATGAATTGCCAGAAGAGCACCTCAAGTGGCTGACCCCGAGAATGTCCAACTATAATGGCGGTGGCAATGGTGCAGCATACAACGGTGGCTACACCGCGTGGGAGCAAACCGCGATGGCGCGTGAACAGTCTGCGCCGTCGTTCGGCTCGCACAAGGTGAAAGAAAATACCACGCTCGGCTACCGCATGGGGCAGTCGGTTGCGCACGCGAAATTCGGTACGGGTGTGATTGTCAAATTAGAAGGCAGTGGTGAGGATACACGCGCATATATTAACTTTGGCACCAAAGTCGGAATTAAATGTTTGGCTTTGAATATTGCCAAATTAGAAACGCTGTAACGTCGCTAATGTGGCTACAGCGCTTGATGAGACTTTTATTTCAAAAAACTATTTGAATGAACTCAAATTATAATGAATTCGTATTGAATATTTTGAGTACGCCCGTTCGATAGGGGTATAATTTAAGTAGAAATTGTGTATTAAGGAAACACGGAGCAACCAAACCAGTCTGCGTTCGGAGTAAAAAACATTCAGAACGCGGTGTAGGCGAGGCGGCAGCCCTTGCCTACAACAAAGTTCTGGGTGTTTTTTACCCGAACCCTTTTGGGCTGAGGGTTTGCGAGCGATAAACTTCGTTGCGCCGCTTGGTAAGGAAATGACCATTGCCTGCACGACGCGCCTCGTTTCTCATCTCGTAAACCCATCAGCGCAGACGGTAGAGGTTATTCCGCGTTTACTTAATAATTTAATCGTTCATCAGGAGATTTAAATGGCCACGCAAAGTAGTAAAACCAACGGAGTCATTCAGCCCGCGCAACAGCCAAAGGCAGTTTTGCCGAAGCCCGTTCGTCGGGTGACTAAAGCGGCGGCGAGCACTGCCAGTGCAACACCCAAATCATCTACTCGAGTCAATACGAGCGGGCGTAAACCCACTTTGCCAGCCGTGGTTAAAGCAGAAATAAATGAGAAAAAACTCAATCGCGCGCACAGCCAAATTCAGGGCGTGACCGATATGATGAAAAATGCGTCGGCACACACCAAGGATGCAAACAAACCAGCCGTTGCTGCCAAAGCGGCAAAAACTATGGTCAATAGTTGGTCGCCCGATGACCGTGAGGTGATGTATAGAATTTTACGTGACCAAGTGCGCATACAGAAAAAAGAGGAGTTAAAAACCCTCGGACACCCTGACGACATCCTGTCGGACAAATGGCGTGAAGGCGCATATCCGTATAAAAATCGCATGAACCGCGATACCTATGAAGAGCAAAAATACCGTCTGCAAGTGGAATTGCTCAAATTACAAAACTGGGTCAAAGACACAGGGCAACGCGTGGTGATTTTATTTGAGGGGCGCGATGCGGCAGGTAAGGGCGGTACGATTAAACGCTTCATGGAACATTTAAATCCTCGCGGCGCGCGTGTGGTGGCTTTGGAAAAACCAACCGAGCGCGAGCGTGGCCAGTGGTATTTCCAACGTTATATTCAAAATCTCCCCAGTGCGGGCGAGATTGTGATGTTTGACCGTTCTTGGTACAACCGTGCGGGCGTAGAGCGTGTGATGGGTTTTTGTAATGACACCGAATACACTGAGTTTATGCGTCAATGCCCTGAATTTGAGCGCAACCTCGTGCGCAGCGGGATTATCTTAATTAAATTCTGGTTCTCGGTCAGTCGCGCCGAGCAACGCCAGCGATTTATGCAACGCAAACACCACCCCTTGAAACAATGGAAACTCTCGCCCGTGGATTTGGCATCGCTTGATAAATGGGATGAATACACCACTGCTAAAGAAGCAATGTTTTACCACACCGATACCGCGGATGCACCGTGGACTGTGATTAAATCGGATTGTAAAAAACGTGCGCGTTTGAACTGTATGCGTCATGTATTGACTTTATTACCTTACAGCAATAAAGACACATCTGTGGTTGTGCCGCCAGACACCTTATTGGTCAGTCGCCCCGGTATGGGACATGTGCTAGACAGTGGTAAGCGAGGACAGCAAACATTCGATTAAGTTGTACGCGATACTTCACGATGTTTGATGGGGAACGGTCATGCGAATGACCGTTCTTTTTTGTACTGTGTGCAAATCCAATCGCTTGTATAATCAAACCGTTATTGAGATTTCAAACTGTATGATTAGGATGAGCCGTGTTTATTGATAGCCATTGTCACATTGATTTTCCCGATTTATATGCCAAGATACCAGAGGTTTTGGACAATATGCGCGCGCATGAGGTCAGTCATGCCTTGGCGGTGAGTGTCGATGTGAAGGATTGGGAACGCATTCGTGCGCTGATAGAGACGCACCCAAATATTTATGGCTCGGTCGGTGTGCACCCTGAGTACGCCGATGCGCATGAACCGAGTTTGGACGAACTGTTGGCGATGTTGGCGCATCCCAAGGTGATTGCCACGGGCGAGACAGGTTTGGATTATTATTGGACGAAAAACGAAGGCAATGTGCTCGATTGGCAACGTGCGCGTTTTCGCACTCATATTCAAGCAGCCAAGCAAGCACGCAAACCCCTCATCATCCACACCCGCGATTCGGCACAAGACACGATGCGGATTTTGCGTGAAGAAAGCGCTGACGAAATCGGCGGTGTGATGCACTGCTTTACCGAAAGTCGCGAAGTGGCGCAACAAGTTTTGGATTTGGGCTTTTACATCTCGTTTTCAGGGATTGTGAGTTTTAAAAACGCCACGGTGATACACGATACGGCGAAATACGTGCCATTGGACAGGATTTTGATTGAGACCGATTCGCCCTACCTCGCGCCCGTGCCGTATCGAGGCAAACAAAACCAACCCGCCTACGTGCGCCATGTGGCGCAAGCGGTGGCGAGTTTGCGTGGCACCAGTATCGAAGAAATTGGGCAGGCGAGTTCAGAGAATTTTGCACGGTGTTTTCTGCTCAATACCACTTATTAGGAGTTTTACAATGAACACACATATGGAACAAAACATTGTTGATGGCTTGGCATTGCAACGTGCGGCGTATCATAAAAATCCCGTGCCCAGTTATGCTGATCGTATTCGTGACTTAACCTGCTTGGGCGATTTTTTGCGGGAAAACAAAGATGCGATTTGCGAAGCAGTGAGTTTAGATTTTGGTAATCGCTCAGTGCACGAAACCATATTGTCCGAGATTTTGCCTACGCTCAATGAAATCAACCATGTGAAAAAACACCTTAAAACATGGATGAAACCGCAGCGTCGCGGTGTGGATTTAAAAACCTTTATTGGCGCGAAAAACCGCGTGATTCCACAGCCTTTGGGTGTGGTCGGCGTCATCGTGCCGTGGAACTTTCCTGTGTTTTTATCGTTGGGACCGCTGGTCAGTATATTCGCGGCGGGCAATCGTGCGATGGTGAAAATGTCCGAGAACTCGCGTTACCTAACACAGTTGATGCAAGACCGTATGCCTGCCTATTTTCACAGCGATAAGTTGCAGTTCATCGAGGGGGCTGAGGGTGTGGGACAAATATTTTCTAAACAACCATTTGACTACTTATTATTTACGGGTTCTGGTCAGACGGGCAGTGCGGTGATGGCGGCTGCGGCGGCTAATTTGTGTCCCGTGACTTTGGAGTTGGGCGGCAAATCACCCGCCTTGGTGTTGGAAGATTACGATGTCAATGTGGCAGCTGAGCGGATTTTGTATGCCAAATGTTTGAATGCGGGGCAGATTTGCGTGACCGCCGACCATGTTTATCTGCCGCAGGACAAGGTGGATGCCTTCATACACACCGCGCAATCGGTGGTGCAAAAACGTTATGTGTCCAAAGACAGTCCAGACTACACTTCAATTATTGACGATAAATCCTACATGCGTTTGGTCAATGCACTCGAGCAAGCACGTGCGCAGGGTGCTACCTTAATTCCGTTGTTGGCGGGTGAGCCATTTGATGCCAGCGCGCGCAAAATTGCGCCGCATTTGGTTTTGAACGCACCTGCGGATTGCGAATTGATGACGCGCGAGATTTTTGGACCGATACTGCCCATTATTCCATTTACAGATTTAGAAACAGTGGTGCGCGACATCAACGCACGTCCGCGTCCGTTGGCTTTTTATCCATTTACCCACGATGCGGATAAACTCGATTACCTACTCACCCATGTGATGAGTGGTGGGGTCAGCGTGAATGATGTGCTGCTGCATGTGGCACAAACCGACATGCCGTTTGGTGGCGTCGGTGCGAGTGGCATGGGGCATTATCATGGAGTGGAGGGCTTCAATACCTTCAGTAAACTGCGCCCCGTGTTTTACCAAGCGCGCTGGAGTGCGGCGAGTTTGCTCGCGCCGCCGTATGGCACGTTGTTTAATCGAATTACAGACTTTTTAATGAAGTGAGGACGATATGAAACCAGTGGTGATTGTTGCGGCAAAGCGCACGGCAATCGGTAAATTTGGCGGCAGTTTGGCAAAAATCGCCGCGCCTGATTTGGGTGCGGTGGTGTTGCGCGCATTGCTTGAGCAAACAGGTGTGGCAGGTGAAGCCATTGATGAGGTGATTTTGGGTCAAGTGTTGACAGCAGGCGCAGGGCAAAATCCCGCACGTCAGACTGTGATTAAAGCGGGTTTGCCCAATAGCGTGTCGGCAATGACGATTAATAAAGTCTGTGGCTCTGGATTGAAAGCCGTGATGCTTGGCGCGCAAGCGATTGCGTGTGGTGATGCGGACATCGTCATCGCGGGTGGGCAGGAGAACATGAGCGCGTCGGCGCATGTATTGCCCAATTCGCGCGAGGGTTTTCGCATGGGCAATGCCAGTTTAGTCGATACCATGATTAAAGACGGCTTGTGGGATGCGTTCAACGACTACCACATGGGCATCACCGCCGAGAACGTCGCGAAACAATGCAACATCAGCCGCGAGATGCAAGACGCATTCGCGCTGGCATCACAACAAAAAGCCATCCATGCGCAGGACGCGGGTAAATTTGTCGATGAAATTGTGCCTGTGAGTATCCCGCAGCGTAAAGGTGACCCTGTGGTATTTGATGCCGACGAATATATCAACCGCAAAACCAATGTCGAGAGTTTGGCGGGATTGCGTCCAGCATTTGACAAGTCGGGCAGTGTGACGGCGGGCAACGCATCGGGTATCAACGATGGTGCGGCGATGGTCATGCTCATGAGTGCGGACAAAGCGCGCGAATTGGGTTTGACGCCTTTGGCGAGTATCAAGTCATTTGCCAGTGCCGCGATCGATCCAGCCATCATGGGTATGGGGCCTGTGAATGCTTCACGCAAAGCGTTGAATAAAGCGGGTTGGTCGGCTGATGAGCTGGATTTGATGGAAATCAATGAGGCTTTTGCCGCGCAAGCCGCGGCGGTCAATCAAGACATGCAGTGGGATACGAGTAAAATCAATGTCAATGGCGGCGCGATTGCTTTGGGTCATCCGATTGGTGCATCGGGTTGTCGAATTTTGGTCACATTGCTGCACGAAATGCAAAGACGTGACGAGAAAAAAGGTTTGGCGGCTTTATGCATTGGTGGTGGCATGGGTGTGGCGTTGGCGGTGGAACGTTAAACTCCTCTGAAACTTTAGCCAGTCGCTGGTTTGGGCTTTGGGTTAAAATAGCAACTTTTTGACCAATCGTTGTTGTCACTCATGCCCCAAACAGATGCCCACCACGCCCAATTTTCCCAACGCCAACGCATAGTGGCTTTTGCCCTTGCCGTGGTCGGTGCGGTGCTGTTCTCAAATAAAGCCATTTTGGCGAAGTTGATGTACCGCGAGGGCGCAGATGCGCTCGATACGATTACCTTGCGCATGGTGTTTGCCTTTCCTTTGTTTTTCGCGTTGGCAGTGTGGGTGCATTTTACCGACCACGAACATGCAAACTATCGTTTGACACGCAAAGATGCGGTCAATGTCTTGGTCGTCGGTTTTGTGGGTTATTATTTGTCCAGTATGTTGGATTTTACGGGCTTGCAGTATATTTCCACGGGCTTGGAACGACTGCTGTTGTTCCTCACGCCATCATTGGTGCTCATCATTTCACGAATGTTTTTGCACAAGCATGTTGATGCCAAACAGTGGTGGGCGATGGGTTTGGCGTATTTAGGTATTGTGTTTGTGTTTGTCCATGAAGTGAAATTTTCGGGCAACAATGTGCCTTTGGGCTCGGCGTTGGTGTTTGGCAGCGCGCTATCGTATGCGATTTATTTATTGATTACGGGTGAGTTGGTCAAGCACTTGGGCACGATGCGTTTGGTGGCGTATGCGATGATGATTTCCACAGCGTGTTGCGTCATACAATACGTGTTGATGCGCGATTGGGGGCATTTGCGTGATTTGCTGACGACGCATTCAGTGCTGTGGTGGTATTCGGTTTTGATTGCCGTGTTCAGTACCTTTGCACCTGTGCTGTTGACGATGTTTGCGGTGTCGCGCTTGGGATCGCCGATTGTTTCGCAAATTGGTATGATGGGTCCGATTTCCATGCTCGGCTTGGGTTATGTGTTTTTGGGTGAGCCGATTACCATGACACAATTGGCTGGAACGGCTTTGGTGTTGTCAGGCATGACTTTGGTGGGGCGAATGGCAACACGTAAACTCAGTGCGCCTGCGCATCGATAATTTATTTTAGAGTAAGTGGTTGTGAATATGAATCAAACAGTTAATGCGCCTAAAGTTGGCTTTGTGTCTCTCGGTTGTCCCAAAGCTTTGGTGGACTCTGAGGATATTTTGACGCGTTTGAAAGTCGAGGGCTACGAGATTTCTAACTCCTACCAAGATGCGGATTTGGTCGTGGTCAATACCTGTGGTTTTATTGACAGCGCGGTAGCGGAGTCTTTGGACGCGATTGGCGAAGCGCTGCACGAGAACGGCAAAGTTGTGGTCACAGGTTGTTTGGGTGCGCGCACAGACGCATCGGGTGAAAACATGGTGCGTGCGATGCACCCGAAAGTTTTGGCAGTGACAGGACCACATGCGTCCAATGAGGTGATGGATGCAGTGCATCAGCATTTGCCCAAACCACACGATCCGTTCATTGATTTGGTGCCTGAGCAGGGCATTAAACTCACGCCGTCGCATTATGCTTATTTGAAAATTTCTGAAGGGTGTAACCACCGTTGCACGTTTTGCATCATCCCTTCTTTGCGTGGTGATTTGGTCAGCCGTCCGATTGGCGATGTGGTGCGCGAGGCAGAAAAATTGGTCAAATCGGGTGTGAAAGAGTTGCTCGTGGTCTCGCAAGACACCAGTGCCTATGGGGTGGATGTCAAATTCCGTACGGGTTTTGTTAATGGTCGTCCTGTAAAAACCCACATGCAGACGCTTGCGCAGGAACTCGCGCAACTGGGCGTGTGGGTGCGCATGCACTATGTCTATCCCTATCCGCACGTGGACGATTTGATGGAATTGATGAACGCCAGCGCGGTCAATGGCTATGGGCGCGTGTTGCCTTACCTCGATGTGCCGTTTCAGCACGCGCATCCGCGCGTGCTCAAAGCCATGAAACGCCCTGCATCGAGCGAAAAAACCTTGGAGCGCATCTTGGTGTGGCGCGCTGCATGTCCTGATTTAACCATCCGTTCGACCTTTATCGCGGGTTTTCCGTCTGAAACCGAAGCCGAATTTCAATACCTGCTCGATTTTCTCGATGAAGCGCAATTGGACAGGGTGGGGTGCTTTGCCTACTCGCCTGTGGACGGCGCAAAAGCCAATGAGATTGCGGGTGCATTGCCCGATGAAGTGCGTGAAGAGCGCACCGCAAGGTTCATGGAAAAACAAGCTGGCATCAGCACAGCACGTTTGACGAACAAAGTCGGTACGCTGCAAACGGTGCTGATTGACGAAGTCGATGAGGACGGCGCGATTGCGCGCTCCACCGCCGATGCGCCTGAGATTGATGGACTGGTGTATATTGATTACACCGAAACGCCTTTGCAAGTCGGGCAGTTTGTTGAGGTGAAAATCCACCACAGCGACGCGCATGATTTATGGGGTGAGTTGGTGGGCTAATCTTGCATACGTGACATGGAAGAAAGCGCGCATGTGATTGGCGCGCTTTTTTTATGAGCATCTTGTGCGTTATCTCGTGTATTTAAAATTCCGAATCTTGCCCTGTTAAGCGATTGACCAGTTCGATGTATTTTTCTTGTGCCACTTCAGGGGCTGTTCCTGCCAATGCTGCCCACGCATCGTATTTGGCGCGCGCGATAAAGTCGGTCATATTGGGGCGATTGCCATCGGCATCGCCATCAGTGGCTTGCTTAAAGTTGGCGTATAAAGCCAATAAGTCCAAATTACCTGGTTTTTCAGAGAGATTTTTAACCGCAATTTGTGCAGCGGCGAATTGTTCGTTGATACTCATAATCATCCTCGTCATAAAATTCAGCATCGTACCACGTCTGGTTTTTAAGCGATATAAAAAATAATACGACTGTGCTTTTTTCTATTAAAAGAACTCAAATTTGTGGCATAAATAATCGATTGGGCTGTTTCAAGTCAAGTTGATATTTTTGGGTAGAAAGACTGAAGACGAATCGAATATGTGCGACAATTTACCCGTGGCTATGCACAACTTGCACAATGACTTGAGAAATTTGATGAGACGTTTACCCCTATTTTTATTTTTGGCTTTATGTGGGCTGCTGGTGGCTTTGGCGGTGGCATGGTGGCAACTTTTTCAGACGAAAAAAGCCATTGAGTTGCAAGTCAAGCAAAATCAGGAATTGATTTATCGCAATGCCGCACTGCAAGCCGATATTCAAGATTTAAAAAATGGCAACGATGCGGTGCAAGAGCGCGCACGCCTGCAACTCGGTATGGTTAAAAAAGATGAGGTGTTTGTACAGGTGATGGATCAGCCATCGGCGGTGCAACCTGTACCCAATGGCAATCTTCCCGCAGTACCCACCAATCAACCCCAAAATCCTGTCAATGAACGCAGCACAGTCAATGCACCGCCTGCCAAACCCGCACAGCTTAGCACCACTGCACCCGCACCCACACATTCTGCCCCCAAACCTGCGCCACGCTGATTTAGGTTAATCGAAACAACCTCAGTGCAGTTGTGGTTTGACTTCTGAGGCAGGGTCAAACAATGCGCGCACTTGCTCACCGCTGAGCACATAGGTTTGTCCACAAAAATCACAGCCCACTTCCATGCGATTGTCCTCATCAATCATGTCGCAGGCTTCGTCCATGCCGAGCATTTTCACCATATTGGCGACTTTTTGCGGTGAGCAGGTACAACCAAACAGCACATCTTGAGTGGTCATCTGTTCAAATGGGTATTGCCAAAACAAGCGGTGTAGCAAGGTATCGACAGGGGCATTGAGCAATTCGTCTGAGCTGAGGGTTTGCGCAATTGCATCGAGTTCATCCCAAACATGCAGGTTTTGATTATCGTTTTGCGCGCCGCCATGTAAAGGCAATTTTTGCAACAGCAAGCCTGCACACGTCTCTGAGTTTGCCGCGAGGTCAATATACGTGTCCAACTGCTCAGAAGTGCGCATGTAGTGCATGAGGATGTCAGCCATGGTCTCGCCCGTCAGTGGCACGATGCCTTGATAAGGTTGTTGTCCTTCTTGGCGATTGTTGGGATCAAGGGTGATGGCAAAGCGCGCGTTGCCATGCACATTGAGCAATTCGTTCAAACCCATATCGTCATGAATAACGGCATTTTTAGCCAAACTGGCGGTGGCGCGAATGGTTAAATCGGCACGGCATTCAGCCACCAACAATTGCACGGGGCCATCGCCGTGAATTTGCATGATGAAAGAACCATCAAATTTCAGATTGGCGGACAAAAGGGCGCACGCGGCGGTCATTTGTCCCAGCAATTCCGTGACCACTTGCGGATAGGCGCGTTTTTTCGCCGCGTGTAAAATCGTGCGCCAAGTATTGGGCAGTTGTACCAATTCACCTTTCACAGGTGCATTGTCAAATAAAAAACGGTGTAGGGTGTCGGCTTGTAGGGGCATGTTTGATAAAATGGTTTTTTTAAAGAGTGCGTATTCTACGCGAAATCAGGGCAGACGATGCAATCGAACTTGGAACGGCGCATGAAGATTGATATTTTTTGCACAGTCATTGACAACTGGGGCGATGCGGGCGTGTGCTGGCGGCTCTCTCGTCAATTGTGTCGCGAATGGCAGGCGCAGGTGCGCTTGTGGATTGATGCGCCTGAAGTGTTGCAACCGTGGCTGAATGAATTGACGGATGATGAAGTATTGACGGTATGTGCATGGAATGATACGGTGAATTGGCAAAACATCATCCCTGCCGAGTGGGTGATAGAGACCTTTGCTTGCCAGATTCCTGAGCCTTATATCGAGCGCATGAAATCGCTTGCAGTCAAACCCAAATGGTTCAACCTTGAGTACCTCAGTGCTGAACCTTGGGTGGAGAGCCACCATTTGCTTGCCTCACCGCAGTCGGGTGGGCTAAATAAAGTTTTTTATTTCCCCGGATTGACCGAGAAAACAGGCGGCTTACTGCGCGAGCGCGATTTACTGACGCGGCGCGATGCCTTTGTTACCGAGCATCCTGAATATTGGCAAACGCGCACGGGTTTTCAACCCGCGCCCCATGCCCTAAAAATCAGTGTGTTTGGTTATGAGCATTTGCCGTTGATGCAGTGGCTGCCTGCTTTGGCGCAGCGTGAACCAACGGTACAACTCGCCGTGGCGGCGGGCAAGGCGCAAATTGCTTTTGCACACGCATGGGCGCAATTGGGCTACCAGCCGCCTGAAGATGGACACTATGCGCAGGGCAATCTGAGCGCGGTGTTTCTGCCCATGCTCAGTCAAACCGAGTACGATCAATTGTTGTGGAGCGCGGACATCAACGCGGTGCGCGGTGAGGATAGCCTTGTGCGCGCGATTTGGGCGGGCAAGCCGTTTTTTTGGAATATTTACAAACAAGACGATGGCGCGCATTGGGACAAACTGCGTGCTTTTTGTACCGAGTACACGCGACAAGCCGATGCGTTCAGTGCCCATCTTTGGAGCCAATGGCAAATGGCGTGGAATACCCATGAATCACCCACGAGCGAGCATTTTGCCAACCTGTGGCAGGCTTTTAGCAAGCATCTGGATACATTCAATATTTTGTCAGCGAACTTTTGTACACAAACTGCCCAACAAACGGATTTGTGCACAGGTTTGGTGGCGTATGGTGTGTAGTCTTAAAACACAGGATAAACCTGCGTTTGGCGATAAACCCAACACAGCGCTGTGCTCTTGGGCTAAAATCAAAAGCATCAAACACAATATAAAATACAGGCTTGCAATATGACATGCCCACACGAGACAACCCACCCCATCACACTGACAAAAAATTATGGATAAAGTATTCTTAGTACATGGCTTGTGGATGTCGGGCTATGCCTGTTTGTATTGGCGACATGCGGTGCGCCAAGCAGGGATGCAGCCGACGATTTATTCGTACCACACGGTACTGGAACATTTGGACAATAATGCCGATAGACTGTTTCACGCGGTACAACGCGAAGGGGTGGATGCGCCGCGTTTGCATTTTGTCGGGCACAGCATGGGCGGCATCGTCATCATGCACATGCTGCGCCGTCATGGTCATAAAATTCCGAACTTGGGGCGCGTGGTTTTGGCCGCCAGCCCGATTCGCGGTTCGTATTGTGCCTTTAAAGGCGCGTCTTGGCCTGTGGTGGGCAAGGTGGTTGGCAATTCGATTTTAGAATGGCATGGTATTGTCAAGGATGATTACCCACCGAATTTGGAAGTGGGCACATTGGTCGGTTCGCGTCAAATTGGCTTGGGGCGCATTGTTGGCGGATTGCCTCAACCATCGGACGGCACCGTCAGCGTGACAGAAACCGAGTTGGATGGCGCGACCGATCGTTTGGTGCTGCATGTGAATCACAGTGAAATGTTGTTTGCGCCTGCTGCCGCACAGCAAATCGTACATTTTTTGCACCACGGCAGGTTTTGGCACCGCTCGTCCAATCATAAAATTTCCGCATAGACCGTTGTCAATCATGGGGCTCAGATGATGTTTGATGCCAATCTTTATCGCACTTCAGTCACCTTGCCCGTGAATAAAAATCGCGCGCGCACAGAGGTCGCACAGTTTTCAGTGATTGATGCGGGTTCGCGTCATGCGCTTGAGACCATGGTGTTTGTACATGGTTTTGGTGGACGGGCGCACTATTGGTCGCACCAACTCGAGCATTTTCAAGACTCCTATCGCGTGATTGCCCCTGACTTGCGCGGGCATGGGCTGTCGGATGCACCTGCCTCGGGTTTCAGTGTGGCGGATTTAACCGATGATTTGGAACGGATTTTACAGGCAGTGGGCGCGCCGTCTGAATTGATTTTGGTCTCGCATTCCTTTGGCGGCGCGGTGTGCGCAGAATTCATTCGTCGTCATCCTGAGCGCGTGGTTAAATGGGTGGTGATTGGTCTGCCTGTGAAGTTTCGTTTGCGTTGGACGGGTAAGGCAATATTGCGCTTGCCTGTGCCCGTGCTCTCAGCAGTGCGCCGATTGTTTTCCAAAGGCAATCAATACCCACGCTCGCATGTGGTTCATGCGCAAAACCGTGAGGCATTGAGTGTGTGGGAAGGTTACGAAGTCTTGGCTCGGATTCACACGCCCGCCTTGATTGTTCGTGGTGAGTACGATTACTTGTTTGACAGCCATTACTTTGCCAAAGTGGCTGAACTCATGCCGCATGCACAGGAAATTGTGATTCCTGTATCCGCGCATCAGGTGATGAATGAGCGTCCCGATGCGGTCAATCGCGCAATGGATAAATTTCTCGGTGGGATAGACTGGAAAACCGACCACACGCGCCGCCGTGCACGTCAAAAAGAACTCGAGCAATCGCGTCCGTGGATTAAGTGGTATGACTCGCGCACGCCGCCTGAAATTCGTCCGCCGAAAGGGCCGATTTCGCGTTATTTAGAGATTGCCGCAAAACGCTTTCCAAAAAAAGCCGCCGTGGTATTTTACCGTCGGCGCATCAGTTATCGTCAATTGGACAAGATGTCCAATCGCTTTGCCAATGGCTTGCTGCGTCAACGATTGCGCACGGGTGAGCGCGTCTTGATTGCCTTGCCGAATACGCCTCAGGCGGTGATTGCTTACTATGGTGTGGTCAAAGCAGGCGGTGTGGCGGTGTTTGCCGACATTGCGCAAATGGATTCTGCACAGATTTTGAATAAAGCCAATCAAGTCGGAGCCAAAGTCCTCATCACCTTGTCCACGCATTATAAAAACCTACTGCATTTACCAGAGAACACCTCAGTTCGGCGCGTGGTATTCACGACCTATCGCGAGTTTATGAGTTGGTTTGACTGGGCGCATTTCACACTCACGCGCCATTTCCGCGAGGGGCATGAAATGCCGTGGGTACGCACCTTTACTAACTATAAAATTCGTAAAAATGTGCGTTGGTTTTATGAACTCATGGCTGCTTCGTCCAACCCACCTGCGATTGAAACCTCGGTCGATGGTTTGGCATTGTTGCAATACAGCAGCGGTTCGAGCACGGGTGTCGCGCGGATTGCCGCGCTCACCCATCGAAATTTGGCGTACAACGCGCTGCAAATGCGCCACTGGATGCCTGAGGCGCGCCCTGGCGAGGAGCGTATTTTGACCGTATTGCCATTCGCTTACACCCACGGCATGATCAGCACGCTTAACCTCGCGCCTTTACTGGGTGCAAGTTTGGTCTTGGCGCGACGTTTCGAGCCATTGCGCGTGGCAAAATCCATCCGCAAGCACAGACCGACGATTTTTCCGATTGACCCAGAGATGTACCAAAGTTTGGCGTATTTGCCGAGCATACGCAAATTCGGCATTGCGGGCATTCGCGTGTGTACCTCGACGGGTGCGCCGTTACCGTTGGAAGTGCAGGAATCGTTTGAAAAACTTACCCGCGGACGTGTGGTGGAAATGTATGGATTGGCAGAAGCGGGTGCGACCCATGCCACGCCATTGTCTGCCAATCGTCGTTACGCCAGTATGGGCGTGCCTTTGCCCGATACCGATGCAAAAATTATGCGCATGGATAATGAACGAGAACAAACGGTTGGCGAAGTTGGCGAGTTGTGGATAAAGGGGCCGCAGTTGATGCAAGGTTATTGGAATACCGACACGCAAAGCGTGGATGCCAGTGCCCTACAAGCGGGTTGGCTGGTCACAGGCGATATGGCATGGCGCGATGAGGATGGTTTTTTCTATTTCATTGACCAAACCAGTCACCGCATCACGGCCTCGGACAATGTCATTTACGCGCGCGAAATCGAAGAAATCCTGCACGAGCACCCTGCGGTGACCGAGGTTTTGGTCATGCCTGCGGTCGATGCGGTCGATGGCGAGGTCAGTCAAACGGGCGCGTTGGTTGCCTTTGTCGTGCTGCAATTGGGTTATCGTATCCATGCGAACACCGATGCAGAGTTACTCGCATGGTCGGCTCCGCGTTTGCCTGCATTTGTCAAAATGGAGCGGATTTTCCTGCGCTCGCGGTTGCCGCGCACCGCAGCGGGTAAAATTGACCGCGTTCAATTACAACAATACATGCGTTTCAAAATGTTGGGACGCTAACGTGCACACTGCGTATTTAGCCACCCAAAGCCATGATTAAATCCACTCGGTTGATGTATTGATTGTAGCGGTTGAGTAGATAGGCGGCTTCGGCTTGGCGGCGGGTTTCTTGCGCATCCAACCATGATTTTAAACTGTCACCACCTGCGCGGTAACGCACTTCGTACAACTGCTCGGCTTTTTGCGCGTTTTGCCATGCGAGCCGTTGTTTTTCCCCTTGCAGGCGCAATTGATTTTGTGCCGACAGCGCATTATCCACCTCTTGCAGTGCGGTGTAGAGCGTTTGGCGGAAATTCGCCGCGTTTTGCGCGTAGGCTGCTTTGGAAATTTTGAGGTTCAACTGGTTTTCATTCCAGTTCAAAAACGGCAGGGCAAGGTTGAGCGCGAGTGCACCAATCGGATCGCTGAGGATTTGGCTCAAGGTGTTCGCACCTGTGCCCACACGGGCGGTGAGGTTGAAAGTGGGGTAAAAATTCGCCCGTGCGACATTGATGTTGCCCAAAGACTGACGCAGGCGCAATTCCGCCGCTTGTAAATCTGGGCGACGCGCCAAAACCTCGGCAGGCAGAGTAGTTGCCATCGCGGGCGGTGTGCTGTTTGGCAAAGTTTGCGGCTCATCAGAGATGTGCGCAGAGGGGGGCGCATCAAACATAATTGCCATCGCATTGCGCGCGACTTCGCGCTGTTGCAGCAAATCTTCTTGTGTGGCTTCTTGGCTGGCAAGGTTGCGCTCCGCTGAGAGCACTTCAAGTTGCGAGACCGCGCCTGCTGTGTATTGCACACGAATCAAGTCCAATGTTTTGCGCGCATAAGCGACACTTTGCTCACCCAATTTGATTTTTTGATTCAAATAGGCAATTTGCCAATACAGTTTGGCGACCGAACCTTCGATGGACAGTTGGGTGCTCAATAGGTCTTGTTCGCTGGCTTGCGCTTCCCATTGTTTGATGTGGTTGGTTTGTGCGAGTTTGCCCCATAAATCCACTTCATACGCCACCGAAACCCCTGTGGAATAACTGCGCGTGCTGCTGGCATTGCTAGTGTCCAAAGGACGCGAAGTACTGCCACTGGCGGATGCTGATATAGTTGGGAACAAATTATTTTGTGCCAATCCTGCCGCGAGTTGTGCTTGGCGCAGTTTGTAGCCTGCGGCGGTCAGGTTATTATTTTTGTCCAAGGCGGTTTCGATGAGCTCGGACAAACGCGCATCGCTAAATTGCGTCCACCATTGACCATCGCTTGCAAAGGCTGAGGCGGGTGTGGTATTCGCTGTCTGCCATTGTTCGGGAACCTGCACCTTACTCATCTCAGATTGTGTGGACACCATACTGGCGCAACCCGTCAGAATCAAGGTGGACAGAGCAATACTCAGTGCGTTTTTATGTAATGATTTCATGGGTTCTATCTCGCAGAACGGTTAAATTTTCTCAAATTACTCTCGGCTCAAAGCCACCACAGGATCTAATTTTGCGGCGTTTTTCGCTGGTAAAAAGCCAAATAAAATACCAATCAGGGTTGAGCATGTGAATGCGGCGATGATGGATGTGACTGAGAATATCATCGAAAAATTACTGCTGACGCGGTCAAACAATGCGCCGATGGACAACGCCAAGGCGATGCCCAAAATGCCGCCGATGAAACACACCATCACCGCTTCAATCAAAAATTGCTGCATGATGTCGGATTGCCGTGCGCCAACCGCCATGCGCACGCCGATTTCCTGAGTGCGTTCTGTGACCGAGACGAGCATGATGTTCATCACACCGATGCCGCCAACAATGAGCGAAATCACCGCAATCATCGAGACCAATAGCGTCATGGTCTGCGTGGTTGATTCGATGGTTTGGCGAATCGTATCGCTGTTGGAAAGGTAAAAATCTTGTGTGCCGTGGCGTTGTGTGAGAATTTTGGTAATGCCATCTTCGGCGGCTTGGCTGGTGACATTGTCTGACACGCGCACGGTGATGCTGCGCAGATAATTCTGTCCCAACATGCGGCTCAACACCGTGGTGTAGGGAACCCAAATATTCAGAGTGTCGCTGTTGCCAAATGCTGAGGATTGCGGCTTGGTCACCCCGATGATGCGCACGGGTACATTACCGAGCATGATGACTTGTCCAATCGGATTGGCACTGGCAAATAGCGTATTGCGTGTGTTTTGGTCGATCACTGCTTCCTGAGCGTATTGCTGCACTGATTTTTTATCAAATTTTTGCCCCAAATCCATTTCCAAACCTTTGACTTGGAAATACTGTTCGCCCACGCCTTGTACTTGCGCGCTGACTGCATTGTTACCCAAACGCACGGTGACCGATGTGTTCACCCCTGGGGTGACGCTGTCCACATAACTTTGTTGTGCCAACACGTCAGCGTCTTGCGCAGTCAGTGTGCGAATTTTACTGGCGGTTCGATCGCCCCAGCCCGTGCCTGGATAGACTGTGACGGTGTTTGTTCCCATTGAACTGATGTCTTTGAGGATTTTTTGTTGCGAGCCTTCACCCAAAGCCACCACCGAGACCACCGAAGCAATCCCGATGATGATGCCAAGCATGGTCAGAAAGGTGCGCATGCGGTGCGCGAGCATGGCGCGCCACGCCATGGTTGCCGCCGACTTAAACCGATCAAGCATACTGCGCCATGCAGAGACATGCGCCATTTCAAGGGGTATCTGTGGTTGTTTTTCTGTCGTGATTACTGTGTCCGACGCTGGAGTGTCTTGGGTCACTGCTTTATCGGCAATGATTTGTCCGTCTTTGATTTCGATAATGCGGTTGGCGTTGGTGGCGACATTGACATCGTGCGTGACGATAATGACGGTGTGACCCTCGGCATGTAGTTCACGCAAGATGCGCATCACTTCTTGCCCACTTTGTGAGTCCAAAGCCCCTGTTGGCTCATCGGCGAGAATGACTTCGCCACCATTGACCAACGCACGGGCAATACTCACACGCTGCTGCTGACCACCTGAGAGTTGGTTGGGGCGGTGGTGCATGCGTTCGGCCAAACCCAAACGCGCCAACAATTGCTCGCTGCGCGCACGGCGCACGTCAGGCGCGTAGCCCGCATAAATTGTCGGCACTTCGACATTGCCTGTCGCGTCCAAGTCACCCAATAGGTGGTAACGTTGAAAAATAAAGCCGAAGTATTCACGGCGCAGACGCGCCAACTCATCGGGCTCTAAGGTGCTGATGTCTTGCCCATTGATGAGGTATTGACCACGCGAGGGCTTGTCCAAACAGCCGAGAATATTCATCAAGGTCGATTTGCCCGAACCCGATTGCCCCATGATGGCGACCATTTCACCCGCGTGAATTTTTAGGTTGATGTCGTTCAATACCGTGACCACATCGTCGCCCGACGGAAAGTCACGGTACAAACCGCGAACTTCCATGAGAACCGTGTTGTTGGAAGATGCGTTGCTCATTTACAGCCCCATGCGCGGTGGCATACGGGTACTGGATTTGCTGGCACTGGCGTTGCCCGATGAACTGCTTGATTGGCTGACCACCACTTGCTCGCCTTCGTTTAGACCCGATTTGACTTCGGCATTGACGTTGTTGTTCAAGCCCACTTCCACCCAACGTTCTTCGGTTTTGTTGTCTTTGCCCAATACTTTCACAAGGTATTTACCCTCGTTGTTTTTCTTGCCCAAAGCGGTGGACGGAATGGTCAATGCGTTTTGGGCAGCATCGGCAACGATGGACACCTGAGTGGTCATGGCGATGCGCAGTTTGCCATCATCATTGGGCACGTCCAGCATGCCGTAGTAATAAATTGCAGAAGAACTGCTCGATGATGAACTGCTCGTATTATCCGTTAATGTCGTCGGACCTGGGTCAATCGCGCGCAGGGTGGTTTCATAACGCTGCTCTGTGTCACCCAAAATGGTGAAATACGCGGGCATACCGATTTTGACTTTGGTCACATCACCTTCCGAGATTTCTGCACGAATGGTGACTTTGTCCAACTGTGCAATGGTCAACAGTGTCGGTGTGGACTGATTGGCGTTGACCGTTTGACCCTCTTCGACCGCGAGCGAGACCACCACGCCATCAATCGGCGCGAGCACTTGCGTGTAGCCCAAAGTCAGTTTGGCATTGTCCACGCTGATTTTCGATTGATTGACCGCAGCGCGTGCGGCAGCCAGCGTAGCTTTGGCAGCATCTAAGTTTTCTTTGGAACTCGCGCCTGCGGTAAACATGGTTTGTTGGCGCGTGAAGTCCAACTGGGCTTTTTCTAAATTGGCTTGATTGCTGGTCAACTGCGCTTGCGCGGTTTGCAGGGTGTTCTTTTGCGTGCGTGCATCAATAATGGCGAGCAAATCGCCTTTGCGCACGGCTTGCCCCAATTGCACTTTAAGGGTTTGAATCTGCCCTGATACCTGCGCACCGACTTCAACTTGTTTGAATGCTTTGACCGTGCCCGTTGCCAAAACCGTTTGTTCTAAATCGGTGCGTGTGACAGGGGCGGTGATGTAGGTGTTGTTTGACTTGCTGGGGAAAAAGTAGAGCTTCACGAGCCACGCAAGGGCTAAGATGACCAATAGATAAATCACTCGGCGCACCCAAACCATACGCCACAATTTGCTCAAAGCATTCATACTCATTTCCAGTCGTTTGAAAGGGATGCAAGCCAATACCAGCCGCATCCCGTACAGTTTAATCGTCTATAACGATTGTAGTCCTACAAAACAGTGAATTTATGGAGTGGTTTTGAGGATGGTATTGAGCGTTGCAATCTGCTTACCAAAATCATTACCGACCAAATCTTTGACCGTTGAATTGGCTGTGGCGTTTTGTACGCCTGACGATTGCAAGCGAGTGATTAAGGTCTGCTCATCGATTTTGCTGATTTGTGCCAATTGGCTAATCGGTGCTTGTGCCAACACATTAATCGGCGCGACAGGGCGACCACCGCCGCCTTCGCCACCGCCCACATTGATGAAACTCAGAGCCAAAACGGCGGTAAACAAACCGATGACTGCCTTACCCGTCGCACTGTTGAACATATTTTTAAAGCCAAACCAATTGGTTGTGATGTGCAAAACAGCGGCAATCACCATTGCCCAACCGAGCCATTCATGCGCGGTTTTGTTCAGCCCTGAATCCCAGTGGAAAAACATGAGTATGCCTGTGACTGCCATCAAAATAAAAGAACCTGCCATGAGTGGGGTAACCCATTGTCGTTTGAGTGCCATTTTTGCTTCCTTTCTGTGTTGTTAAAGTGAGTGGTGAAATGATAAAGTTTGTGTTTTTCTGCTTTGTGTCGCGGATGTAAAGATTTGTAAAGTACAAAGAATTGTCCACCAAAGAGGTGGACAATCAGCAAATTTATGATGAGTGTCATTTCAAGTGGACTCGCGCAGGAAAGGACTGTTTTTTAAATTGTCAAAATAAATTTTAATGAGGTTGGGGGCGTATTCTTGTAAATCAAATGGTTCAAGCGTGCTAAGCCACTTGGCCGTTAATCCACTGAGCATCGAAGTGAGTGAAACAAGAGCCAATTGGCTGTTGAGATTCGCTGGTAAAATCCCCTGTTGTTTACTTTGCTCAAAAATAGCCAGTAAATGCTCATCCCAAGCTTGATGATATTTTTGAATTAAGTTAACAATGTTTTGGTTCTCATCTGTTTGTTCACAGCGTAAATATAAAATAGTGCTGAATTTTTTTAAATGGGCATCCTGAGACAATCGTTGAAAATGCTTTAGAATGCCGTCCTGCAGGAGCAATAGAGGGTCACCCGATTGTTTGTCTTGTAGTGCTTGGTCTAACTGGTGCTCAATGCCTGAAAAATGTACTTGAAATAAGGCATCAAACAAATCCTCTTTGTTTTTAAAATGCCAATACAGCGCGCCACGAGTCACTCCCGCCGTTTTGGCAATCTCGTCTAAAGACGCGCGCACCACTCCCCGTTGGTAAAAAACGGTTAATGCGGCTTTTAGTAGGTTACAGCGTGTTTGCAGGGCTTCTTCTTTGGTTTTACGCATGGCTTGGTCACAAAAAATAATTACATATAAAGCAAACTAACCTTAAACAGTGAAATAAAACGCTCGTTACGATTTTTCATGAGCATTCACTGTCCTAATTTAGATGAGTCTCGGGTGCGGTGGGTTGCGATGTCTGATTAAGAAGTGCTATCAGTTTATGTTGATTCACTTTGATTGAGTCATCAACCAAATGCAAGGAACAGATTTTCTGATGTAGTAGTGATTTTTCATTGGCACTGTCTTGTTGTAGTTTGGATGACAATAAAATCAGCGCGGACAACAGAAAATGGTTCAAGCGAATGTCATATTCTGGTTCACGAAGTAAATGTTTAGTCGAGTGGTAAGCAATATCCCATTTTTTGAGTGATAAAGCACTGCGTAACAACGCATTCCAACTGCCGTAGCGAAACACGTTTTCATCGAACACGATGGTGCTGTTGACTGAAGGCCACGGTAGTTGGGTGCTTTTTAACGCACAATCAAAAGCCAATTGGTAGCGTTTTTCAGCCAAAAAATGCTCGGCTAAAATCACCAAGGATTCGGCGTGGTGTGGTTGGTGATCATAGGCATGCAACCATGCTTGTACGGCATCCGCCGACATGCCCTGTTGTTGGTACAGATTGCCCAACGTGATGAGGCTGAATCGAATGGGCTCGGTGTGTTCGGTACAATGGCTGATGTTGCGCTTGAACCATTCAATCGCTTCTTGAGGCTGACCCGCATCGCGATAAGATTGCGCACAAAAGTAGGCATATTTGGTTTTTAAATGCGCTTCGTTGGTGCGCTCATAAGCCTGTGCCAATATTTGAGCATCGGCCAAATAATCGCGGTTTCTTGAGCCAAAGCGACCTGAGACCACCACATAATCGCCGTTGATGAGGGCTTTTTGTGGGGCAGGGCGGCGCGATGTAATCAATTCATGAATCACGCCTTCCCAGTACCAAGAGCCGTCATTTTTGACCATTAATGAACGGCAATATTGTCGTGCGCTGGGCGACTCAGCACACAATTTGAATGAATAAGCATCGCTCGTTAATGGCTGCGGCAATTCGGGTTGGCCATGAAATCGATCGTCTGCATCGAAAAAAAACACATAATCGCTCAAACCTTGCGCCGCGTCTAAAGCCAATTGCCGATTGTGTCCGAAATCTTGCCAAGCATGGTGAACGATTTGACCTGCGATGCCACGTTTGTCAAAAAATTCCGTGATGATGGCTACCGTATCGTCGGTTGAACCCGTATCGGCAATTACCCAATAATCAATTGGCATGTGTTGAATAATATTGTCTAACGTCTCGGCAATAATGGCGGCTTCATCCTTGACAATCATATTCAAGCATATGGTGCTCATAATCGTATTGACTCCATTGAATCTGTTGCAAATTGCTGTATTTATTAAAAGTACTTGTGACCCTGTCGTTATTTAAAATATACGGGTCTGAGAGTAAAGAACATATCTTTCGAGCAGTATAAGCCGAAAATGACTCAACATCGTAACAAGAGTGGCAAATTCGTAACAGCGCCATTGGCAGCCAAACCTGTCGTTAGAATTCATATTGATGAAAAATTCTTTGATGTGTCATATAACAAACAGTTTTTATCTGAAATCTATTTTTGCAAAAACATACATTCATGTTTGAATGTATAATATTGAAAATTGTATGCTTGTACTGACCGCGAGACACGTATTTCTTGCGGTTCCTTTGAACTTTTTAAATGAGCATGTGTATCTGTGAGTTACCAAAGGATCGCATGGGTTGAACCGCGACTTTATGAAGCAAACCAGAAGTCGAAGAATAATCGTTCTATAATTGAGCCTCACAGCGCGGCGGTTGATTCAATTTTCGTTTGGGCGGTGGGAAAGTATGAGTGCGATGGATGTGGTATGAATGTAGTTAAGCCAGAAGTAGAACAGGATCAAATAATGACGCAAAAAATCATCAAAGCAAAACGCCACATTGGGCGTTCAAAAACAATCGCCACCGCAACCGTGGGCATACTGATGCTCATGGCTTTGGGTGGCTGTGGTAAAAGTACCGACCCAGCGGGCGCGCAAGCGCCTGCGCCAGTTGTGGGCGTGGTGACAGTTGAACCCGCCACGGTGACTTTAGACACTGAGTTGTCGGGACGTTTGCAAGCGATTCGCCAAGCACAAGTCGTGGCGCGCGCCACAGGTGTGGTGCAAAAACGCCTGTTTACCGAAGGCTCTTACGTTAAACAGGGGCAACCGCTGTTTCAGATTGACAATGCGCCGTATGTCGCCAATTTAGAAACCGCTCAAGCGAGTTTGGCGACCGCGCAGGCCAATTTAGCCAAGGCAAACGCGGATGTGACACGCTATCGCCCCTTGGTTCAAGCCAATGCGATTAGCAAACAGGAGTTCGATGCCGCAATTGCACAGCAGCGTTTAGCCAATGCTCAAGTTAAAAGTGCCAACGCCGCGATTAAAACAGCCAAAATCAATGTGGGCTACGCCTACGTCACCGCACCGATTTCAGGACATATTGGCAAGGCATTGGTCACTGAAGGTGCTTTGGTGAGTCAAACCACGGGGACACCCTTGGCTTTGATTCAACAAACCGATACTTTATATGTGGATTTAAGCCAATCTGCGGCAACGGTATTAAAGCTTCGTCAAGCAATGGCGAATGGTCAACTGCAAACCATCGAGGGACAAGTGCCCGTCACGATTGTTTTAGAGGATGGCACGGAGTACCCTGAAAAAGGTCGCTTGTTGTTTACTGATTTGACCGTTGATGAAAACACAGGACAAGTCAGTTTGCGCGCTGAAATTCCAAACGCATCCAATTTGCTGATGCCTGGAATGTATGTGCAAGTGAAAATCCCGCAAGCGCAAGTCAACAATGCGGTGCTGATTCCGCAACAGGCGGTCACCCGTGGTACCACGGGCGATACGGTGATGGTGGTCAATGCCGATGGCAGTTACGCGCCCAAAACCATTACGATTGCGCAAAGCCAAGGAAACAACTGGGTGGTGACAGGTGGCTTGAATGCAGGTGATCAGGTGATTGTCGATGGCATGTCTGCGGTGCAAATGGTGGGCGCGAAAAAAGTTCAAGCCAAACCTTGGCAGCCTGAGTCTTCGCAAAACCCAGCTCCATCAACACCCGCCGCCGAACGGGGTAAAACCGAATCAGGCAGTTCTGCTAAATCAGCTGAACAGAAATAAGGGGATTTCATGGCTAAGTTTTTTATTGATCGCCCAATTTTTGCTTGGGTGGTGGCGATTTTCATCGTACTCGCAGGAATCATCTCGATTAAATTTTTACCCATCTCGCAATACCCACAGGTTGCACCACCGACCATCACTTTAACTGCCGCCTATGCGGGGGCAGATGCGCAGACGATGGAGGACAGCGTGCTGTCCATTATTGAGCGTGAGATGAATGGTTTGGAAGGCTTGGACTATATGGAAGCCAAAGCCTTGTCCAACGGCTCTGGCACATTAACCTTGACCTTTAAAACGGGTACAAACAGTTCTTTGGCGCAAGTGGATGTACAAAACCGTTTGGCGCGGGCAGAACCTCGACTTCCGAGTGCAGTCAAGCAAGCGGGTATTCAAGTGGCAAAAGCCAATTCCAATTTCTTGATGGTCGCCATGTTTTCGGCAGACGATCCGAATGTGGATTTGGGTACAGTCAGTGATTATGTGGCGCGTAATGTCCAGCCTGAGTTACAACGATTAACGGGCATCGGTGGTGCGCAATTGTTCGGTGCCGAGCGTGCAATGCGTATTTGGATTGATGCCAATAAACTGCGCAGTTTGAATTTGACCGCCACCGATGTCAGTACGGCAATCGCGGCACAAAACGCACAGGTCTCTGCAGGGAGTTTGGGCGAACTCCCCAATAACAAAGGTCAAACCATTTCCGCCACGATTACAGTACCAGGGCAGCTCAAATCTGCCGATGAATTTAAAAACATTGTGTTGCGTGCCAACACCGATGGTTCAGTCGTGCGTCTGCAAGATGTGGCACGGGTTGAGTTGGGTGCACAAGCGTATGCAACTTCAGCGCGTTTAAATGGCAAACCAGCGGTTGGCTTGGGGATTCAGTTGACCAGTGATGGCAACGCCTTAGCCGCATCCAAATTGGTCAAAGCAAAATTGGCTGAATTACAGCCATTTTTCCCAGCAGGTGTGTCTTGGAAAGTGCCTTATGACAGTTCAACTTTTGTGAGCATCTCCATTGAAAAAGTGATACACACCTTAGCAGAAGCCATGCTTCTGGTGTTTTTGGTGATGTTTTTATTTTTGCAAAACATTCGCTACACCTTGATTCCAACCATTGTTGTACCGATTGCTTTATTGGGTACATTTGCAGTGATGTATCGCATGGGTATGTCGATCAACGTTTTGTCGATGTTCGCAATGGTCTTGGTCATCGGGATTGTGGTCGATGATGCAATTGTGGTGGTGGAGAACGTTGAACGAATTATGGCGGAGGAAAAACTACCGCCATTGGAAGCCACTCGTAAAGCCATGTCGCAAATTTCAGGCGCAGTGGTTGGGATTACTGTGGTGTTAATTGCCGTGTTTATTCCCATGGCATTTTTCTCAGGGGTAACTGGAAATATTTACCGACAATTCTCTGTGGTAATGGCGGTGTCCATTGCGTTTTCAGCGTTTTTAGCCTTGTCCCTGACCCCTGCGTTATGCGCCACATTGCTCAAACCAACTACCGAAGACCATCACGAAAAAAAAGGATTTTTCGGTTGGTTCAATCAAAAATTCACCAAGGGTGCCAAACGTTATGAGAATAATGTCGGGCACTTGTTGCGCCGTGGCAAGCGAGTATTGATGGTTTATGTGGCTTTAATTGTGGTGGCTTTATTGGTAATAATGCGTTTGCCTACGTCATTTTTACCCACTGAAGATCAGGGCTATGCGATGGCCAGCATCCAGTTACCCCCTGGAGCAACCCAAGAGAGAACATTGAAAACCATCAACACGATGGAGCAGTTCGCGATGAAGCAACCCGAAGTCGAGAATGTCATTGCCATTGCAGGTTATGGTTTTGCGGGGCAAGGTCAGAACATGGGGCTGAGTTTTATTCCACTCAAAGATTGGTCTAAACGTACAGCCGCTGGCTCAGATGCCACGTCAGTCGCTGGAAAAATCACAGGGGCAATGATGCAGCAGGTACACGATGGCGTTATTTTCGCGTTGACACCGCCGCCGATTCCTGAGTTGGGCAGTAGTTCAGGCTTTACCTTCCGCTTGCAAGATCGTGGCGGCAAAGGACATGAGGCTTTGCTCGCAGCACGCAATCAATTATTGGGTATGGTACGACAGAGCAAAGTTTTGACTCAAGTTCGTCCAGATGGTATGGAAGATGCACCGCAATTGCGCTTAGAAATCAATCGTGACGCGGCAAATGCACAAGGCGTGAGTTTCTCAAGCATTGCGGGTGTTTTGTCCACTGCGTTGGGTTCAAGTTATGTCAATGATTTTCCCAATAAAGGTCGTTTGCAACGGGTCATCGTACAAGCCGATGTGAAGGATCGAATGCAACCAGAGGACATTTTGCAACTGACTGTCAACAACAACAGCGGCGTTGCCGTGCCACTCTCGAGTATAGCGACCACTTCGTGGGTCACAGGGCCGATGCAGACCATACGCTACAACGGTTACTCTGCAATGGCGATTACAGGCAGCGCAGCTCCAGGATACAGCACGGGTGAGGCAATGACAGAGATGGAAAAATTAGCCGCGCAATTACCAGAAGGATTTGGTTTTGAATGGACGGGACAATCCAAAGAAGAAAAAGCATCAGGCTCACAATCGGTGATTTTGTATGCCTTTTCAATTTTAGCAGTGTTTTTGTGTTTAGCGGCTTTGTACGAAAGTTGGAGCATTCCATTGGCGGTCATCTTGGTCGTGCCATTGGGTTTACTCGGTGTGGTTTTGGGCACTTGGGGGCGCGGTTTGTCGAATGATGTGTATTTTCAAGTGGGTTTGATTACGGTGATTGGTTTGTCCGCAAAAAACGCGATTTTGATTGTCGAATTTGCCAAAGACTTACAGGCGCAAGGTAAAAATGCGTTTGAGGCGGCATTGGCAGCGGCGCACTTGCGTTTCCGTCCGATTATCATGACTTCGTTGGCGTTTATCATGGGGGTTGTGCCTTTGTACTTCTCTTCAGGGGCAAGTTCTGCCAGCCAACGCGCGATTGGTACCAGCGTATTTTGGGGGATGTTGGTGGGAACCTTGTTGGCGGTGTTCTTCGTCCCGATGTTCTATACCGCGGTGCGCTCGTGGTTTAAAGACACTGAACGACAAAAAGAACGCTTCCATGAGCATGCGCTCGCCGCAGGCATGACCGCGGATGTGGTTGAAAAATACGTTCATGACGCCGAAGATGGCTTGAGTGAACAAGAACGTGAAGCCCTGCATCATGCGGGTGAACAATCGCCAACCGCGCCGTCCAATCATAATAAAACGCATGAAGGATAGGGATATGTCCAATCGATACAATCAATATAAATCAATTTCCCTGACATGGGCGGCGGTGGTTTTATTATCCGCTTGCTCGATGGCACCGAGGTATCAACAGCCCACCGTGCCTTTGGCTCCTGAATTTCCATCGAGCAGTGCGATGAGTACCGCTTCAACCATTGAGCAGTGGGATGTTTCTGCGGCGAAAGATTTGGGTTGGCAGCAGTATTTTGCGGATGCACGTTTGCAGCGACTGATTGAATTGGCTCTGAGCAATAATAAAGACCTGCGCATCGCGGCACTGAATGTCGAAACCGTGCGGGCGCAGTATGCCATTGCGCGTGCAGACCGCCTGCCAGCAATTAGCGCGACAGGCAGTGCAACTAAGACACGGGTAGCAGAGGATCTCAGTTCCGCTGGGCGCAGTTATATTAGCGAGTCGTACAACGTCGGTTTGGGGGTGGCTTCATTCGAGTTGGACTTATTCGGTCGCGTCAAAAGCCTTTCCGACAATGCGTTGAACCAATATTTCGCACAAGAACAAGCGCGTGATGCAACCCAAATCAGTTTGGTCGCTACCGTTGCCAAAGCGTATTTTGCCGAGCGCACCGCGCAAGCGAATATGGATTTATCGGCGCGCGTGTTGCAATCGCGCGAAGAGAGCAAACGTTTGACCGATTTGAAATTCAAAGCAGGGGTGATTTCAGCGGTCGAAGTCAACGAAGCGGTGACGCAAATCGAAACGGCACGCGCAGACTATGCAGCAGCCGAACGCAGCAGAGAGCAAGCGCGCAATGCTTTGGCACTGTTGATTGCTCAACCTTTACCCGAAGATTTGCCACCACAAGCCCCATTGGATGCACAGTTTGCCAACTGGGAGTTGCCCGTTGGCTTGCCATCCGATGTGCTGTTGCAACGCCCTGACATCCAAGAAGCAGAATTTTCTTTAAAAGCCGCCAATGCCAACATTGGTGCGGCACGCGCGGCTTTTTTCCCACGCATTACCTTAATTGGCAGTGTGGGTAGCGGCAGCACCGAACTGAGCGGTTTGTTCACTGGCGGCAACTCAACATGGAGCTTCACGCCTCAGGTGAGTTTACCGATTTTCGCTTGGGGGCAAAACAAAGCCAACTTAGACGTGGCTCAATTGCGCAAAAATACTGCGATTGTGCAGTATGAGCAAGCGGTGCAATCGGCATTTCGCGATGTCGCCGATGCCATGGTGGCGCGTCGAACCCTGCAACAGCAATACCTCGCGCAGCAACGCAGCGACCATGCCATGGCAGAACGATATCGTTTGGTCAAAATGCGATTTGACCACGGCGTGTCCAGTTCGCTTGAATTACTCGATGCCGAGCGTTCGAGTTATTCCTCGCAACAGGCTTTATTAGCGACACAGCAAACTTTGTTGGAAAATCGCGCAGATGTGTATAAAGTCTTGGGCGGTGGTCTGGTTTCAAAGAATTTGGCAAACTGAATCAAAAGTTGTCGATTGGGGTTGAAACTAAAACTTTGACAGAAAAAATAAAAGAACGGTCGTTCATTTATTGTGTTTTTTTTGGATTGTGGTAATATACGAGCCGATTTCGTATGTGAACCAAAGGCGATTTTGGTTTTGTGTATATTATATTTTTTAGGAGAACCTCATGGATACCGTCATCGAACGTGATGTGATGGAGTACGATGTATTGGTGGTCGGCGGCGGCCCTGCGGGTTTGGCGACGGCGTGTCGCCTCAAGCAGTTGAATGCAGACATCAATGTGTGTTTGATTGACAAAGGCTCTGAAATCGGTGCGCACATCCTGTCGGGTGCGGTGATGGATCCGGTTGCGATGAACGAATTGTTCCCGAACTGGAAAGAATTGGGCGCGCCTTTGAATGTGCCTGTGACAGGGGATGATTTTTTATTTCTGAGCGAAACAGGTGCGAAACAAACGCCACATTGGTTGCTTCCCAGTATTTTCCAAAATCATGGTAATTACATAGTCAGTCTTGCCAATGTGGCGCGTTGGATGGGCGAGCAGGCTGAGGCTTTGGGTGTGGAAATTTACCCTGGTTTTGCTGCTGCGGATGTGTTGTACGATGAAAATGGCGCGGTTAAAGGTGTGGTCACGGGCGACATGGGTATCGGTAAAGATGGCGAGCCGACAGCGCAGTATCAACCGGGTATGGAATTGCATGCCAAATACACCGTGTTTGCTGAGGGTGCGCGTGGGCATTTGGGTAAACGTTTGATTGCCAAATACAGTTTGGATGCAGGGCGTGACCCACAGTCCTATGGCATCGGCATCAAAGAAGTGTGGGATGTACCCGCCGAACAGCATCAAGAAGGCCTTGTGGTACACACCGCTGGCTGGCCATTGGATGCGGACACCTATGGAGGCTCGTTCCTCTACCACATGGAAAACAATCAAATTGCTCTCGGTATGGTGGTGGGTTTGGACTATGTCAATCCGTATCTCTCGCCATTTGAAGAGTTTCAACGTTATAAAACCCATCCCGAAATTGCCAAACACCTCAAAGGCGGTAAACGCGTGAGTTATGGCGCACGTGCGATTACTGCGGGTGGTATTTTGTCTTTGCCTCAGTTGTATTTCAAAGGTGGCGTATTGGTTGGCTGCGAAGCAGGTACGCTCAATGCCTCGCGCATCAAAGGCTCACACGCCGCGATTAAAACGGGGATGTTGGCGGCAGAATCGATTGCGGCGGCTCTGAGTGCGGGGCGCGAGCGCGATGAGTTGTCTGAGTACGAAGAAGCGTTCAACAACTCTTGGCTCAAAGCCGAGCTGTGGAAAGCCCGCAACTTCAAACAATGGTTCAAAAAAGGGCGCAACATCGCGACCCTCATGACAGGCATTGAGCAAAAATTATTGGGCGGCAAAATGCCGTGGACGATTCACCGCGCCAAAGCCGACCATGAGTGCTTGCTGCCTGCCGCGCAATGCACGCCGATTGAGTATCCCAAACCAGACAATGTTTTAACCTTTGATCGACTGTCTTCGGTGTTTTTATCCAATACCAACCACGAAGAAAATCAACCTGTGCATTTGACGCTCAAAGATGCCAACGTGCCCGTGAATGTCAATTGGGTTAAATACGCGGGACCTGAAGCACGTTATTGTCCAGCGGGGGTGTATGAGTTCATTGAGGATGCCAGTGTGGCACATGGACAGCGTTTGCAAATCAATGCGCAAAACTGCGTACACTGCAAAACTTGCGACATCAAAGACCCAACACAGAATATCGTGTGGGTCACGCCAGAAGGTTCAGGCGGGCCCAATTATGGCAATATGTGATCGAATTTGTGATTGAATCCTTCAATAAAAAATGACGCATCCACAGTGCGTCATTTTTCGTGGTGCATCAGCAATGCCAACTCATGCACTGTCCAATGTCATTGCAGGTTTGAACCGCCATCTACTTGATGAGCAGATGCGTGTCGAGCACGGTATGGCGGATGATTGATTACCGTCATTATTTTGCTTCGCCCTCATCGTCGCGCTCATCCCAGTTGCTCGGTGGGGTTTCCCCTTGCTTGAATATCGCTTTCATGGTCATCGGTTTGTGCGTCGCTTCGATTAAAATTAAACGGTCGATGTTGGGGTGTTTCCCTGGGTTGGCGCGTGCATCAGCGGTGTGCTCAGCGAATAATTCCAAGCCACGTTTGGCGGCATAAATGTCCAAGTCACCCATGGTTTTGAGTAAATAATAGTATAAGGCGAGCGAACCGCGTTGCCCATCGACGTTTTCGATGCTTGAAAGCAATTTGCCATTTTGGCTGATTTCAATGCGTTCAACCGAACCCACATCAGGGAACTGCTCTAAGTTTTCGGCAAAAATGCTGCTGGTTTTAAAAAGACTCATCAAAAATACTCCTCTATAAGAGAGCACAAATTATTGTGCGGATTTTAATATCAAATCAATGTACAACTGGCTGTCTGGTTCACGTTGGTCACGTTGCGCCTGCCAGAGTATTTGCCCCAAACTTTCCATTACTTGGTGCGCGGCACCGTGCTCGTCATTGCATTTTTGGCACAATTTTTCATAGGCGGCTCGGATGCCGTGCGGTTGGTCAATCGACACTTGCTCGCTGATGGACAGGTGCATGGACAGATGTAAAAAAGGATTGGTCTGTCCCGCTTCAGGTGGAAATTGAGCCAATTCCAAGGTTTCAATCGGTGCGTTTAAAATCGCGTGGTACTCAGGGTGGACACGCATCCATTTGACCGCGATGGTTTCAATCGCCGCAAGTGGTTCGTTGCGCAAAGATTTGTGCCAAGCGTGGTAAAAAAATTCGCGCACTTCTTTGAGGGTGGGGTTGAAAAACATGGTGTGTAATGTTTGATGGTAACGGTGCATTGTACCGTGAATGCAGTGTCGAGATTTCAAAAACCACACAGGCGACCGAAGTCGCCTGTGTGGTTCGTCAAGTGTGTTGTGAATGACGATTTATAGGGGGTAACGAATTATTTGTTACCGCCCAATAAACTGCCCAATACGGACGCAATGTCACCTGCATCGATTTGTCCGTTTGGTGTGAGTTTGTTAATCAAACCAGGCAACAACTCAGCCAAACCACCCGCCGCTTGTTGCTCAGAAACGCCTGCGTCTTGTGCGATTTGACCCAAAGTACCAGTTTGACCCAATGATGCTTGAATTTGTTCGGCGGATACGGGTTGGTTCTCGCCCGTGCCAATCCATGATTGAACTTGCTCGCCCAAACCTGCTTTGCTCAATAAATCGGTTAGACCACCCAAACCACCTGCAATCTGAGTGCTGGCTTGTTGTGTTTGACCACCGCCGAGTAAGCCGCCGAGTAAGTCGCCCAAACCACCTGCGCCGCCTTGTTGTTGCTGACCGCCAAGCAAACCACCGAGCAAGCCGCCCAAGCCACCGCCTTGTTGTTGACCACCACCGAGCATAGAGCCAAGCATGCCAGCCAAGCCGCCTGAGCCACCTTGGTTGTTGCCGCCCAATACTTGCTTGAGCACTGCGTTGAGCAATGCACCTTGAATGCTGTTGTTGTTAGAGTTGCCACCCAGTGCTGCACCCAATAAACCATCTACTAATCCCATGATGTTTCCTTTGCTGTATGAAATCGAAGAACCACGCCTGTGTAATTCTTACGGGGATGATGTTAGCACGAAAATTTCGGCGTATGAGTTTGAAAGTGACTTTTTTTAATCAATTTAGGGGTTACTATATTATTTTTGCCTAAAAGTCACCCCAAAGTGCCTGTAGGGCACTGATGGTCGCCAATCCAGCGGTTTCGGTGCGTAAAATTCGTGTGCCTAAAAGCGTGGCTTTAAAGTTCGCATGTAAAGCCAACTCGACTTCGCGTGCATCCAACCCGCTTTCTGGACCAATCAAAATTTGTATCGCTTGTGTGGACGTGGGTTTGGGCAAAGTTGATAGCGTGGTGGGCAATGCGGCATCGGGATGCAAAACGATTTTATAATCACTTAAATGTTTGACCGTACCCAACCATTGGGGCAATGGGGTGGGTTGCGCCAAAGTCGGTAAGACATTGCGCTCACTTTGCGCAGAGGCGGCAATGATGATGCGCTGCCAATGTTCCATTTTTTTGATGATGCGCTCAGGCGAGAGTTTGACTTGACTGCGCGCGCTGAACACAGGAACGATGTGGCGCACACCCAATTCGACCGCTTTCTCAATCGTCCAGTCCATTTTATCGGCAGACGATAGGCATTGCGCCAGTGTGATGTTCAAAGGCGATTCGTTGTCGATTTGTAAAGTGGGTTTGGACAGCCAGCGTGCCTGCGCCGATTTTTTTTCAATCTGCGTGAGTTCGGCACTGGCGCAGTGCCCCATTCCATCAAACAAATCACAGACATCACCCACACGCATGCGCAGCACGGTGATGGCGTGGTGAAATGTGTCAGGCGACAAAGTAAATTCATCGGTCTTTGACCAAGGGGCAGGGGCATAAAATCGTGAGCGCATAAAAGGTGAATCCAAAAATCAGTGCGGTATTTTAGCCCAAAGCAGAGCGCGCATCTGCTAAAATACGCGATTAAATAGCATCGTTATCGTTTCGCTCATTTAATCCGATATCCGATGCGCCATTGCAGGTTTGTTCCGTAATCTCCGCAATCTCCCCGTGTTTTGGGATGCCGTGTTAAGCGTGGCATGACGGATGATTGGATTGAATGCGTATGGATTGTTTCGACAAAAAGCGTCTCGCAATGACGCTTTGGTTTACTTAAAATTTTAACCCGCTATTGGTTCACACCCCAGTTTTTAGAAAGCATCGTATGTCCGCTCCCTTGTTAATTGAATTACTCACCGAAGAACTCCCACCCAAAGCCTTGAGCAAACTCTCTACAGCCTTTGCCGAAGGGGTGCACATGGGTTTGGTCAAACTCGGTTTGGTCGATGCGACGGTGGCGGTGCATCCGTTTGCTACGCCGCGCCGCTTGGCGGTGCTGATAGAAGGTGTGCGTGCGACAGCAGATGATGTCACGCGCCGCGACAAGGTATTGCCCGTCTCAGTCGGTCTACAAGCCGATGGTACAGCTAGTCCGTCATTGGTCAAAAAACTCACCGTGATGGGGTTTGCTGATAAAAACCCCGCCGATTTAGAGATTGAGAACGATGGCAAGCAAGACGTGTATTTCATCGCCTACACGCAAAAAGGCGCAGTGTTGGCGGACGTATTGGAAAACGTTTTGAACGAAGCATCAAGTAAACTACCGATTCCCAAAGTCATGACGTATCAAATCCATGCGGGAACCACGGCTGAGCAAGACGTGCAATTCGTGCGCCCTGTGAAACGTTTGGTGGTGCTCTATGGTGCGGATGTGTTGCCAGTGAGCGCGTTTGGAGTCAATGCCGATCGGTTGACCGATGGTCATCGCTTTTTAGGTCAAACAAATATCAATATTCCAAACGCCCACGAGTACGCACACATTTTGCGCACCGAGGGTATGGTTGAACCCGATTATAAAATCCGCCGTGAAAGCATTTACGAGCAGTTGAAAAACAAAGCGGGTGCATATGCGGTGATTATGCCCGAGGCTTTATTGGATGAAGTCAACTCGCTCACCGAATGGCCTGTGGTCTACAAAGCGCAATTTGAACAAGAATTTTTGAGCGTGCCGCAAGAGTGCTTGATTCTCACCATGCAAACCAATCAAAAATACTTCGCCATGACCGATGCGAACGGTGCATTGGTCAATGAATTTTTGGTGGTCTCGAACCTTTTAACCGATGCGCCCGAGCAAATCATTGAGGGCAACGCGCGCGTGGTGCGTCCACGTTTGGCGGATGCGCAGTTCTTTTTTGAGCAAGACAAAAAACGCAATTTGGACGACATGGTGACCAAATTACAAACAGTGGTGTACCACAACAAACTCGGCTCGCAAGGCGAACGCGTGGCGCGTGTGCAAGCCATTGCCGCGTATTTGGCGGAGCAATTGGGCGCGGATGTGGTGGATGCCAAACGCGCAGCCTACATTGCCAAAGCCGATTTGGTCAGCGACATGGTTGGCGAGTTTCCAGAGTTGCAAGGGGTGATGGGGCGTTATTATGCGACGCATCATGGCGAGAAAGCCGAGGTGGCGGCGGCGTGCGCCGAGCATTATCAACCGCGCTTTGCGGGCGATGCCCTACCTGCGACCCAAATTGGTTTGATTGGCGCAATCGCTGACAAACTCGAAACCTTGGTCGGCATTTGGGGTGTGGGTTTGCAACCAACGGGTGAGAAAGATCCATTTGCGTTGCGCCGTCACGCGCTTGGCGTGGTGCGCATGCTGCTCGAAAAACAATTGCCGCTGTCTTTACAAGAGACTTTGGTTCAGGCTCAAAACCAATTTGCAGGCAATGCTCAGGTGAAAAACAGTGTGGCTGAGGTCAAAGCATTTATGCTTGACCGTTTGCGTGGTTTGCTTAAAGAACAAGGCTATGCACCTGCACACATCGAAGCGGTATTGGCGAACAATCCTGATAACTTGTCGGATGTGATTGCTAAATTGCAAGCGGTGCAGGCTTTTGCAGTCTTACCCGAAGCGCAAGACTTGGCGGCGGCGAACAAACGGTGTGTGAATATTTTACGCAAAGCGGCTGAGAAAAACGAAACGATTGCACAAGCACTCAACCCCGCGTTGATGAATGAAGCGGCAGAACAAAGTTTGGCCACAGCGGTCGCGGATGTGCGTCCTGTAGTGACGAATGCGTTGGCTCAACGCGATTACACCGTTGCTCTGAATACCTTGGCAAAATTACGCGCCTCTGTAGATGCGTTTTTTGCTGATGTCATGGTCATGGCGGATGATGCGGCGGTGCGTGCGAATCGCTTGAAATTATTGCAAGAATTGGCCACATTGATGAACGGTGTGGCGGATATTTCACAATTGGCGGTTTAACTTTAAACGCACGAGCCTGCAGATGAAGCCTGAATTTAAAGACAAACAAGACAAACTCATCATCCTCTCACGCGATGGGGTGATTAATGAGTATCGTCCTGTGATTGCCGAGCCCGACGACTGGGTTCCGATTGAGGGCAGTTTGGAAGCGTTGGCGAAATTGCATCGTGCGGGATTTCGTGTGATTGTCGCGACCAATCAGCCCAATGTCATGCAGGGCTTAATTACCGTATCACAACTGAATGCGGTTCATCAAAAAATGGACGATGAAATCATCGCCGCAGGTGGTCAACTTGAAGCCATATTCTTTTGCCCGCACACGCCAGAAGCGAATTGTCTGTGTCGCAAGCCCTCGCCGACCATGCTTAACGACATTGCCGATCGGTTCAATGTGCGTTTGACGGAGGTGGTGTATGTGGGCGATACACTCAATGACATGCTCGCGGCCCATGCGGCAGGTTGCAAACCGTATTTGGTGTTGACAGGCAAAGGCGGGCAAGCCTACGAAGAAGCCGATATGCCTGCCGATTGCCATGTGCGCGTCAACTTAGCAGCGGTGGTACAGGAACTGGTGGGACTCAGGTGAACGGTGATTTGCCCCGAACCTGAAACCCTTGGCTTTTATTTCGACAAACCATCCAACCAAACGCCCATTCCTTGAGTGTTTAACTCAATATCGGTGGCAAAGATTTCAATTAACTGCGAATCGGTCAAGGTACAGCCAAACATCCGTACCTGCATCAAGAGGTAGGCTTGCATCGCTTCTTTGATGCGCGTGTGGCGCGCGTTGTGGTCTAAATTTAGGGTTTGTACAAACAAAGCGGCTTGTGTGAGTGCTGAAATATGGCGCAGCAAATCCTCAGAGAGTTTGACCAAGTCGGTTATTTTTCCAAAGTGGGTCAAATACATCGCTGTTGGCTGATACGACAACAATCGCGCGATGGACGCGCGCATTTCGTCGGGGTCAAATTGTGTCGGCGTGGTCGTAGGGAAGATGAATGCACGACCATCGGTGTCCAACTCGCGATACGACAGCCCAAACATATCGCCTGTGAAAATCCCTTGAATTTTCTGATCAATAATGCAGATATGGTGACGCGCATGACCTGGGGTATCGATGCACAACAATTCACGACCATTGAGTGAGATGGTGGTTTTATCTGCCGCCTCGATGATGCGCTCGGCTGCGATGGGGAGAATCTCGCCATACATTTTCGTGACATATTCCGCGCCATAAACCGCCGTCACGCCTGCAATGAGTTTCGAGGGTTCAGCCATGTGGCGCGCGCCGCGTGGGTGCACCACCAGTTTGGCATTGGGGAATTTTTGCATCATCAAGCCCGCACCGCCTGCATGGTCGAGGTGAATGTGGGTGAGGATGACGTAGTCCACAGCGTCGACACTCAAGCCCAATTGTGCGAGTGCTTCAAGGGCATTTGGGATGGAATCATTACTGCCTGTGTCCACAAAAGCGGCACGTCCATTTTCTACAATCAAATACATGGCGGCCAATTGCGGGCGAGCGTAGCCTGTATCGATGCAGTAAATGCCGTTGCCGTAGTCATTCCAATTAAGCATAATGGGGGTTCTCCATTGATAGGGTGGGAGTGTCCACCCGACTTGTTGTTTAGTTCATGTATTGTAGGGGAAAAAACTTGACGGTAGGCTTACCGATGGTTTTTTAAATAGGCTTCGTCAATATGCATCGCATTGTCAGGGTTTTGCCCATCCAAGGCATAGGCTTTGCCAAACCCGAGTACCAAACTGCCTTTGTGTGGCGTGAGACGCATCATGACAAAATCGCCAAGTTGCGAGAGCACATCCATCGTTCTGCCAACGCGTTCACGCAGCGCGACCAGTACTCTGTGACACTCTGCACTGTCGCGTTCAATCATCGTGGCGCGGGTTTGGTAACTCAATCGTGCGCGTGCATAAATGTTGCGTGCAGATGATTCGTCCTCGATGATGAGGATGCCGACGTTTGGATTGCTTAGAATATGTTGGGTGTGTGCCGCCAATCCAGAGACAAACACGTAGTAACAACCATGCAAAAAAGCATACGGTGCGTAACTCGGCAGTGCGTGTCCATCGGCATCGGTGGTGGCTAAAATCGCGCTGACGCATTGCGTGTGTAGTCGCTCAATTTCAGTTGCAATGTTGGGTTGAACCGCAGTTGCTGGGTGTTGGGACGCATCGTTCATGGTTGTATCGCCTTTATGGTTGTATCGTCTTTATTCGTCGTTAAACTCCGCCTCAATCGCCTTATCATTGATACCATTCGCATCATTCATATCTGCGGGTGATTCTAAAGCGGTTTTAATCAATTGAAATAACTCACGATAGGCTTTCGGCGGCTTGCTTTGCTCGGCTTCCTTGCGTGCGTTGCGCACCAAGGCGCGCAAAGGCTGCGCATCAATGCTTGGAAAATCGCTCAAAAATTGCGTGATGGCTTTATCCTTGGCAATCATTTCTGTGCGATAACGCTCAATCCGATGGAGCAATGCGGTCGCGGCCGTCGATGAACCTTTGAGTTGTTTGAGTTTCTCAACTATGGGTGCGGTGTCTTCACTGCGCATGATTTTGCCGATGTACTGCATTTGGCGGCGGTGCGCGCCGTGCGTGGGGATGCGTTGGTACTCTTTAATCGCCTCACGCAATTCATCCGACATCGGGGTTTTTTTCAGCGCGTCTTTAGACAACGCAACCAATTCTTCGCCCAAATCTTGCAATTCGTGCATTTGTTGTTTGCGTTTGGTTTTACTGATTTTATCGACGCCGTCTGTTTCGTGCGAGCCGTCGATTTTGTAGATGGTTTCCGCCATGTTACTCTCTGTGTTTCTGTGTGCAATGACCGCGCAAAAGCGGTATCATGTGCGCCAATTGGTTCATAAAAAATACAAGGAATACACCTCATATGTCTGTTCAGTTTGATTATACACGCAACGCGTTTGAAACCATCGCCCAAGACGCGTTGTCGATTGCAAAAAAAGTCGGCGCGAGTGCGTCCGCAGTTGAAATTTCTGAATCCAATGGCTTATCGGTCACGTCGCGCAATGGTGCGGTCGAAACCGTCGAGCACAACCGCGACAAATCACTGTCGATTTCGGTGTACGTCGGCAAACAACGTGGCTTTGCCAGCACCTCGGATTTTTCGGATGTAGCAGTGCGCAGCACCGTTCAAGCAGCGTATGACATTGCCAAATTCACTGCGGCTGACCCCTGCGCAGGCTTGGCTGAAAAAAAATACTTGTATCAAGCGAACCGCAAACACGCTGATTTAGACCTATTTCATCCGTGGGATTTAAGCACCACCGATGCGATTGCCTTAACTTTGGCGGGTGAGCAGGCGGCTTTTGATGCGTGCAAATACATTAAAAATTCAGATGGCGCGAGTGTGTCCACGCATCAAGGGCATTTTATTGCTGCGGCGAGCAATGGTTTTATGAATGGTTATGGCTACTCGCGTCATTCGCTCAGCGTGGTGCCGATTGCGCAAAAAGGCAAAAACATGGAGCGTGATGTTTGGTACGCTTCAAACAGAGATGCCCAGCAATTTTCGGACATTCGCGAAATTGGCGCGTATGCAGCCGCCCGTGCGGCGGCGCGTTTGGGTGCGCGTAAAATTGCTTCACGCACGTGCCCTGTGTTGTTTGAAGCACCCTTGGCGTGTGGTCTGCTCGGCAATTTTACCCAAGCCATCAGTGGCGGTGCACTGTACCGCAAAACTTCGTTTTTATTGGATGCGATGGGCACGCGGATTTTCCCCAAACATGTCCAAATTGTCGATGATCCATTTGTACCGCAGGGCATGGGCAGTGGTTATTTTGATGATGAGGGCATTGCGGCACAGCGCCGTGAATTGGTACAAGCGGGCGTTTTGACAGGTTATCTGCTCTCGGTCTACACCGCGCGCAAACTCAACATGCAACCGACAGGCAATGCCAGTGGTTCGCACAATTTACGCATGAGCAGTGGTCAAACCAAGAAATCCGATGATTTTTCAGCGATGTTAAAAAAACTCGGTACAGGTTTGTTGGTGACTGAGTTGCTCGGCTCGGGCGTGAATTATGTCACGGGCGATTATTCGCGCGGCGCAAGTGGTTTTTGGGTAGAGAATGGCGTGATTGCCTATCCCGTGCATGAAATCACGATTGCGGGGAATTTAAAAGACATGTTTCAGCAAATCGTTGCGATTGGCGCGGATGAAATCATTCGTGGTACCAAACAAACGGGCTCGATTTTAATTGAGAATATGACCATCGCTGGCTAACACCATGTACGAACACAAAAAACAAGCAGTCATTTCGCGTCAACAGTTCAATCAACGCATTCAAAAACATTTGTTTGCGGTGCTGTTGTTGTTAATGATTTCTCTGGCGTTTGGTATGTTGGGCTATCACGGCTTTGAACATTTATCATGGATGGATGCGTTTTTAAATTCAGCCATGTTATTGGGCGGCATGGGACCCGTGAATACGCCTGTGACCTCAGCGGGCAAATTGTTCGCGGGTTTGTATGCCTTGTATGCAGGCTTGGTGTTTATTGTCACTGCGGCATTGATATTTTCACCGATTGCCCATCGGATTTTGCATCAATTTCATTGGGATGAGAATGATTAAATCAGTCCGTTGACCAGCACCACATACAACGCAATTCCACCAAATAAACTGAGCAAATAATTCTTAAAAACCAGTTGCAATACCGCAGTAAAACCGATGCCTATTAGCGAAAATTGAACTTCGCTCACATGCTGGGCTTTATAGACTTCTGAGGCATACACCACCAAAATCAACATCATAATCAGTGGAAAACGGTTTTGAATAAAAGCGATGAATGGATGCTCGTTGAGACTGTCTTTGAAGAAAAACGGTAGGGCGCGCAAGCCCCAAGTGACCAACATCATCACCACTATCATCAAGGCAATATACCACAGACTGACGGGTGGATTCATGGTGCCTCCTGCGCGATTGGGCGATTTTGCCGTGCTGTGAAATAATAATCCAGCATCAACAGCAACAGGGCAATCGCACTGGCCGTGACCAAAAAGTAATTGGGCAAAAGCCAAGTTGCCGCAAGGCAAGCCATCACCCCAATACCGATGTTTTTCAGTGCGGGATTGGACTTGATTTGCTCGATGAGCAAAATCACAAACAACGCGGTGAGCGAAAACTCGATTCCCTTAATCGGTGGGATGGAGGTCGCCAACAACGCACCCATCGCAGTTCCCATGACCCAGTATGAGTGATTGAGTGCGACGATGGACAGAGCATTTTTAGGTGTTGCGTCTTTGGAACTGGTCAGCAAAGAATAGGTTTCATCGGTGATGCCGAACATAAAATAGGCTTTTTTTGCCCAAGTGTGCGGTACGAAATCATACAGCGACAGCCCGAAGAAAATATGGCGTAGATTGATGAGGAAGGTTGCTATCGCCGTATCCATCAAGGACGCATGATTGACCACCAAACCGACCGCGAGAAACTGCGCTGCGCCAGCAAAGACAAACACACTAAAAATAATCGGGATGTACCACGCAATGCCTTGCGAGACCATCAGAAAACCAAAGGTAATCCCCAGTGGGATATAGCCCAGAAAAACGGGCAGGGTGATGGTGAATAACGAAGTAGGTTTCATATGGAGTTAATGAATAATGGGTACGCGATTATAGATTTAAATAAGAATTGTTTCATTGAATCAGTGGGGTGTGGCAAAACCATTATTTTTATAACGCAAGGCTTCCGCCAATATGGACAAGGCAGGCGATGACTGCCGACGGCTTGGGTAGTACAAGTGATAGCCCATGAACGGTTGACACCAGTCTGCCAGCACTGAGACCAGTCGTCCTTGAGCAATATGCTCGGTCACCATGTCTTCGGGTAAAAATGCCAAACCCGCGCCTGCCAATGCCGCGCGTAGGATGTGTGTGCCGATGTTGAACACCAGTTGCCCATCGCTGCGCACGTTAACTACTTGACCATTTTTTTCAAAATCCCACACCAGCAACCCGCCGTGGGTGGGCAGGCGCAGGCCAATGCAGTTGTGTTTTTCGAGTTCTGTGGGGTGTTGCGGAATGGTGTGTTGGGTAAAGTATTCAGGCGTGCCGACCACCGCCACGCGAATATCAGGGCCGATGCGTACCGCAATCATATCTTTGGCCACGCTGTCGCCCAAGCGGATACCCGCGTCGTAGCGGTCGGCGACGATGTCGATTAAACCATAGTTGACCGCCACCTCGACTTTAATGTCGGGATACTCAGGCAAAACCCGTGCAAGAGCAGGCCACAAGATTGCATCGGCGGCGTGCTCGGCTGTAGAAATGCGCACCGTTCCCGCGGGTTTGTCGCGCAATTCGCTCAAGGCCGCCAACTCCGCCTCGATGTCTTCAAAGCGCGGGCCGATGGTGCGCAAAAGTCGCTCGCCTGCCTCGGTCGGCGACACACTGCGCGTCGTGCGCATGAGCAGACGCACGCCCAAACGCGCCTCCAATCCACGCATGGTGTGGCTCAACGCTGATTGCGACACGCCGAGTTGCGCAGCGGCGCGGGTGAAGCTGCCTGCGCGAGCAACGGTTAAAAAAGCCTGTAGGTCGTTAAAATTTTCGCGTGCCATGCGGATTCCTGAGATTTATAGATGCAAGATTGATGAGAAATACTCATAAGTCTATGCGACTTAGCCAGTATAGTCAAAAATCATTTTGCTCACTATCATGTCATTTATCGATGCGGCAATTGTGCCGCACTCGTTGATTGTATTTCTGATAAGGAGAATCACATGAACACATTAGAGCAACGTATTCAAAAACTCGAAGACACCGCCGCACTCAAAACCATCGTGGACCACTTTTCAAACTTGGCTGATAAAAAAGAACTTGCCACACAAATGCTTTTATTCACCCAAGATGCGGTGGTCGAAACGTATTTTGAAGGTGAATTGTTTGCCGCCATGAAAGGCCGCGAGGAGATTTTAGCAACCTTCACCAACTTCACCCAAAATTTTGACACCATGTACCACATGAACGGTCAATTCACCGCACACATCAACGGCGATACCGCAACGGCGGATCATTATGCGTTAGTGGTACTGGTCAATACTGTGGAAGGTCAAAAACACCGCAACACCAATGGCGTGATTTATAAAGACGAATACGTCCGCCAAAATGGTGAGTGGCTGATTTCAAAGCGGGTGGCGAATTTTACGTGGCGTGACAATCAAGTCATTCAACTGTCTTGAGTGATAGTTTGAGTGGAAACACAACGGAGCATGACTGGCTTGCATGTGCAACACATCATGTTCCGTTTTGATATAGGAGAAAATAATCATGAGCACATTATCCCATCAGCGAGACGCCCGCAAAATCATGCAGCACATTGCCCACTGGAGCCTATTGGCGGCGATGAGTGTGCTCATCACTGCGTGTGCCAGCATCGGCAACAGCGTTACATCAACCAGCAGCGTAAACAGCGCGAACGTTTTACCCGCCATTATTTCGCCGCCTGCAATAGGTCATCCGATGAGTGCGACCGTCATGCCTCTAAAAAACTATGGTTATACGGAGAACGAATATTTCATTAAAGGTCAAGCCAGCCGCTATCGCATCACAGACCCGATGCGCGATGCACAGGTGATTGATTCTGGTCATCCTTATGCCACAAGGGTTTTGGTGCGACGACCCAGTGATTCAGCACGGTTTAATGGCACGGTCATCGTTGAATGGTTAAATGTTTCATTGGATCAAGACGTTGATTTTGTATTTGGTGCGACCCGTGAATTGTTGGTGCGAGAAGGATATGCTTGGGTAGGTGTCAGCGCGCAGCGCAACGGCATTGAAGCCATGAAAAAATGGAATCCTGAGCGGTATGATGAGTTGAACGTGGGCGCATCGAATATTGACCCCGCAAGTGGCAAACCCGTGGATCCTGCTGACCCAACGATTATGGCCGTTGGTGGTGATGTGCTCGCTTGGGATATTTTTTCTCAGGTCGGTCAGCTGGCCAAGTCAGGCGCGTCACAGATGATGGGGGGCTTGAAAGCCAAAAAACTCATTGCAGCGGCGGAATCACAATCGACACTCAAGGTATCGACTTATTACAACACCATTCAACCTTTGCATCGGGTGTATGACGGTTTTTACTTTTATGACCGCAGTGGGCTGCTGCGTACAGACACAGGTGTTAAAAGCATTGCTGTGGGCACAGAGATATTCACAGCATTGATGAAACAAGCCCCGCAAAAAGACACCGACCATCAAATTTGGTGGGAAATCAACGGCGCATCACATTTTTCACTCGATGAAATTGAGCATTACGTTGACCCGATGATTCAACGCGACGGTGCGTTTCGCAACGCCAGCGGCGTGGCATTGACTTTATCCGAATTGACCAATGCCAAAGGCGCGTGTAGCCCCGCCACCATCTATAGCCGCGTACCCAATGGCGATGTGCTCAAAGCCGCCATGAGTGGGCTCAATAGATGGATAGCAGGCGGTGCTGCGCCCGCGAGTGCACCACGTTTTATGGTGGACAACCAAGCCGCCCCACAATACGTGCGTGATACCAACGGTCAAATTCTCGGCGGCATTCGCACCGCCGCACAAGATGCACCGATGGCAACCAATGCAGGTATTGGCAAAGGCGCATGGTTCTGCGGGCCATCAGGCAACCACGTGGACTTCACCCCAACGCAGATGTGCCAACGTTATGGTAGCCATGACAACTATGTGACACAAGTGCAATCCATCGTCAATGCCAATGTTCGAAGTGGCGTGTTGCTGCCTGAGGAGGCACAAAAAACAGTTGATGGTGCAAAAGCCACCGCGTTTTCTTGTTCAGCGAATTGATTTTAAATGTCATGCTCTTTTTTCAGCTATTGGTGAATTGACTTCATATGAATATACCCATTTCACCGTATCGTAAACAATCACATCAATCGTTGTGCTGATGGTTATGTGTTGGCTCCATCACAGCCCATCACTTATTTAAACATCAATTTATTAAAAAATTAGGAAACCAATATGTCACCCACCCAATTGAAACTCAAAACCATTCTCAGCCTCGGTGCAGCCACTCTCGCTTTTGCATTGGTTGGTTGCGCCCATACACCAAACCCAGCGACACACTCAACCGTTATTGAGTTCACTGGCGAGACCATTTACCCCGAGAGTGCTTTTTGGTCAGCCAAACAAAACCGATTTTTTATCGGCTCCGTGCGCCATGGCGACATTGGCACGGTGGATACGCAAGGACATTACCAAGCATTCATCCGCAGCCAATCCACCCCGTCTACATTTGGCATACACATTGATGACAAACGAAACCACCTATGGGTCACGATTGACGACTTAGGTACCAGTGACAAATCCAGCCCTACCACTCAAGGAAAACTCGCAGCCGTTGCGCAATACGATTCAAAAACAGGGCAACAACTGGGCTATTGGGATGTCACACCCTTGACTGCTGGAGCCCATGTGGCCAATGACATCGCATTGGATGATGTAGGCAATGCCTACATTACCGATAGTTTTGCCAATGTGATTTATTGCATTGATACTCAAGGCCAAATCAGCGTTTTTGCAGACAGCCCGCTGTTTAAAACGGGGGCATCATTTGGTTTAAACGGCATTGCCTACCACTCCGATGGTTATCTGTTGGTGGGCGCATGGAACAGCGGCGAGTTATTCAAAGTCAATATCAACCAGCCACAGAATGTGCGCAAAGTAGCTTTACCCGAAACACTCGCAGGCAAAGGGATGGATGGTATCGCATTGCTCGATGCCAACCACCTCATCGCCGCAGTGAGTTTTGAGAATCGTACGGTCAGTATTGAATCAACGGACGACTGGAACACCGCACAGCTAATCGCCTCTCAGCCGACCATCAGCACCTATCCATCAGCGGTGGCGATCAAAAATGCACAGGCATGGACGCTCAACTCACGCTTGGACAGTTTGCTTGACCCAAAGGCCAGCAAAGTCAATTCATTTATGTTGCAAAAATTTCAACCCACCTTGGGGCAATAACATCATCAGCGCGCAGACGATGAAGCGACAACCCTGCAAGCGTTTTGAATGAAATGACGGGGGTGTAAGCCCAAATCCATTGATTTTGAAAGATACTATGACTACAAACACCACACCATACCAGCCTCGAAAAGCCATTGTACTGACCATTATTTTGGTCAGCTACCTCATGCTGCTGCTCGATATTTCCATTGTCATTACAGGTCTGCCCAAAATTGAGCAAGAGTTAAACTTTACCACCACTGAGTTGACGTGGGTGCAGAGTTTGTACACTTTAACCTTTGGTGGATTTTTATTGTTGGCGGCGCGGGCGGGTGATATTTTTGGGCGGCGGCGCATGTTTGTCATGGGTTTGACTGTGTTTATCCTCGCTTCTGTTTTGATTGGTTGGACGCAGTCGGCGGAGTGGATGCTCAGTGCGCGTGCGGTGCAGGGCATGGGCGCGGCGATTTTAGCGCCATCGACTTTGGCCTTGATGTCCACGAATTTTGCCGAGGGTGAGGAGCGTACCCGCGCGGTGAGCTACTACGGCGCAACGGCGGGCGTGGGCGCGAGTATTGGTTTGGTCTTGGGTGGTATTTTTGCCGATTGGCTGTCGTGGCGGGTTGGGTTTTTCATCAACCTGCCCGTTGGTTTGGCTTTGATGTACGGCGCGCTGCGCTATTTGAAAGAAACCGAAAAACAAACGGGTCAATTGGATGTCATGGGCGCGCTGACTTCGACCATTGGCATGGGCAGTTTGATTTATGGCATCGTGCGCGCGGCTTCTCAGGGTTGGGGCAACGCACTCACAGTCACCGCTTTGCTGCTTGGCGTGGTTTTTTTGGCGGTTTTTGTGTGGAACGAATCCCGCGCCGAGCAGCCGATTATGCCGCTGCGTTTGTTTGCTAACCGCGAGCGCGTCGGTGCGTATGTAGCTCGTCTGCTGTTTTTGGGGTCAATGGTCGGCTTTTGGTTTTTCACCACACATTTTTTGCAAGGCGTATTGGGCTACACACCATTTGAGGCTGGGCTGGCATTCTTACCCACGACCGTGGTGAATTTTGCTGCCGCATTGATGGTCACACGCCTCACCACCGTCATGGGCGGCGGCGCAGTGGGTAATGGCCGACTGTTGTTTGTCGGCTTATCGATAACGCTGTTGGGCATGGGCTGGCTCGCCCAAGTCTCGGCCAACACCCATTATATATCTGGCGTTGCGCTGCCCATGGTGTTGCTCGGCGTGGGACAAGGTTGGACATTAAGCCCGCTCACCGTCGCAGGCATTGCAGGCGTGAGCGAACAAGACGCAGGTGCCGCATCAGGCGTGGTTAACGCCTTCCATCAACTGGGCGCATCGCTGGGCTTGAGCATTTTGGCCGTGGTATTTGCGCATTCATACACAGGCACAGCCGATAACGTCGCCGTATTGGCGCACCGCATCGGCAATGTGTTTTTAGCAGGTGCGTGGATGCTCATATTGGCGTTGGTGGTTGTGTGGTTGTTAATTATTCGTACCCCGCATACTGTGATGGATTAAATTTCATTCATCAAGATTAGAATGACCAAAGTGATTAGAAACACCCAAGCATGGCGTTTTTGCGCACGTGTGCTTTGATAATTGTAATAAAACGTCTTGCGCGCGCTGCTCGCGTGCAACCCACGCGCACGCAAACTCATCGCACCGCGCGTCGCATGACGCAGGGCAAAAATCAGTATGGGCAACCATTGCAAGAATTTTTCACGCCAATTCAAGCCGCGCAAAGTTGCCGAGAGTATGATGCGGCGAATTTCTGCGCGCATGAGTTCAATCGAGCCAAAGCCCAGTTGCAGTGCGTAGGCAATGTTCATGGATAACCAACCGCGTTGTAAGGCAAAACTCACGACATCGCGCAGGTTGAGCATTTTGCCCGACATCAGCGCGACCCAAGTCATGGTGGTGACGCGCAGCAAAATTTGATTGGCTTTATGGATGGTATCGGGCGTGCGCTCGGCGACAAAAACCATATTCCACAACCAAATTGACCATGAGAGCAACAACGCCAATCCCAAACGGATGACAATGCTGCGCCAAGTCATGCCTTGAATTCGTGCCAAAATTGCCAATGCGAGTGCGAGTACCACGACTGTATGCCATGCCATTGGCAAGGCCACACCGATAAAAAACAGCATCAATATGCCCAGTACATGCGCATCGTGTAACGGGCGGGAGCGGATGGGGGCGTTGCTGTGGGTGTTCAAACGAAGGGTGTTGAAACGAGCAGTATCCATCATGTTACCACCGCCTCAATAACTTCTAAATGCTGATGGCGAATGCGCCAAGTTTGGTCGGCAATCGCTTGGTGCAACACTGGGTCGTGGGTAATCACAATCAGGGCGTAGCCCGCGGATTTGAACGACTGTATCAATCGGGTGATGCGCTCGGCATTAAGCGCGTCCTGCCCAAAAGTTGGCTCATCCAAAATGATGAGCGATTTTTTAAGCAAGATGGGAAACAGCAAGGTTAAACGGCGTTTTTGCCCTTCGGAGAGTTGATGCGGCGAGCGTTTAGCGCAGTGATCCAAACCAAACTGTGTCAGTGTGGCGGGTACATCGGTCACGCCCAATTGCGTCAACTCCTCCGCTACGGTATCAAAGAAAAAATGGCTGTCAGGGTGCTGAAACACATACATCATCTGTACGCGCGGTTTCACCGACAGTCCCGATGCGGTGAGGTCAATTTCACCCGACAAAGGTTTGAGCAATCCAGCCAAGGTGTTGAGCAGGGTGGATTTGCCCGAGCCGTTGTCACCACAGAGCACGGCGCATTCGCCTGATTGTAAAGTCGCATGGGCAATAGAAAATAGCGGATTTTTTTTGTCATAACCGATGACTAAATTGCTTAAGTTTAAAGTGATTTTAGACGGTGCATCGGGCAATGTGAATGATTGAGGATGCGCGCGTTCATGTTCGAGTTCAGTACTCGTTAAGTCGAGATATTGCGCAACGGGCAATTCACGGATGACCCCGCGTTCATTGATGTACCAGCAAATGTCCACAAGTGGCACGGCTTCACGGTGGTGGTCAATCAAAATCACGCAGGCGTTTTGCTTGAGCGTGTGCAGCGTACGGTAAAAATCCGCCCGCATTTGTGGGTCTAAAAAAGCCGTTGGCTCATCCAATAATAAAACTTTGGGGTCAGTGGCTAACATGGATGCGAGCAATAATCGCTGTGCCTGACCGTGCGAAAGTTTGGCCGTGGGCATCATTTCAAAATCTGCCAAACCAAATTGTGCCAACAATTTTAAATGCGTGTGCATCTCGCTGGGGCTGTCTTGGCGGTGTTCTAAACTGAAGAAAAATTCCTCGCCGACACGCTCGTGCACGATTTGCGTATGCGGGTTTTGCGATAGGTACAGGGCATCGGGCGCAATCGCAGGATTGCCACCACTGAGCGTACCGTGGATGAACTCAGGGTGCAAACCTTTGATGAGATTGAGCAAAGTGGATTTACCCGCGCCGCTCGCACCCGTCAACCAAATCAGCCCCGTAGCGGGTAAAGACAGCGGCGCGGGCAGGTGTATGCCCGTGGCAGTTCGGGCGTAGCTAAACTCAAATGCAGGCAAACAATTCAAGTGCTCATCCTATGGTCGGCGTTCATTTCAAAGGCAAAGGTTTCAGCGGTCTTGAGCAATTAAAAAACCGTCCAACAAACCTGTTTTGAGCAAGCGTTTTCCAAGGAAATGACTCAAGCCTGCGGCAAATATCCAACTGGAAACCACAAATATCAAGAGTTGCAGCGTGTTAAAAGTGATGCTCAGGTTGTCCTGCTCTTGGCTGAAAAAATCATAGCCAAAACTAAAGATTGCCGCCATGCTCGCCGCCAACATCAGCACCGCAAAATTCCATTTGCGGTAAAAAAACAGCATGAACACCAACTCCGCGCCCAAACCTTGGAGTAATCCATACACCAGCGCGCTCATACCCCACTGAGTAATGATGCCTTCCACGCCCGCAGAGACCAGCGAGCCAAACAATGCAATGCTCGGTTTGCGCACCATATAACCAAAAAACACAGGCGCGAGCAACCAAAAGCCATCCAAGCCGCGTTTGATGCCCAAAGGTTTGAGTAAAGGTTCTTTCAAAATATCATAAACCAAAGTCCATGCCCAATACGCCACCCCCATGGCGGCAGCCATTACGGCGACCGAAACCCATTCTTGCAAAGTGATGGAGCGAAACAGTGCCGCAGGTGAGCGCGGTGCCTTGTGTTGTGGATGATTGGGTGAAACCATAGATGTATTCATACGAGTCCTTTCCTACGCAGGGATTATCCTGACAGGTTCAAAGGGTATTTCTCAGATTGAGCCGCCCCATGCGACTAACCACCCCTAAGACATTAAAGCCGCGCCATTATGCTAATGAAACTTTTAAAAGTCAATCAACACGTCAATTGAGATGAGGAAACGAATCAGTTGGTCATTGTCCAAAAAAGTGGCATAATCGCGTCCGTGTGTGTCATCGCGCATGCACATCCGCTAGGGGTGTCACAGATAAAAATATCCGTGACTGAGAAATACCCTTTGAACCTGATCTGGGTTGTACCAGCGTAGGAAAGCGAAAAAATTCAACCGCGTGTTCAATTTTTTCCCCACCTGTTCAACTCGATTTTTATGAAAGCAAATCGAGATGTCACTTCAATCAACAACGCACACGTCACAGATTTCTGCACATGACCTGTGGCAGGATGTGCTTGCCGTGCGTGCGAACGCGCCATTGGTGCACAGCATCACCAATTTTGTGGTCATGAACTTCAATGCCAATGTTCTGCTCGCACTCGGCGCATCGCCCGTGATGGCGCATGCGTGTGAAGAAGTCGCCGATATGGCGAGCATCGCAGGCGCATTGGTACTGAATATTGGCACACTTGAGCCCGACTGGATAGAGGCGATGAAAATTGCCCATACGCAGGCACATGCGCGTGGCATCCCTGTGGTGCTCGACCCTGTGGGTGCGGGTGCAACGCCATACCGCAATCAGGCATTGTCTGAACTCATCGCCAACGCTTCGCCATCCATCATCCGTGGCAATGCCTCAGAAATCATGAGTGTGGCGGGTTTGGCGACTGCCACCCGTGGCGTGGACAGTTCGGTTGGCTCGAATCAAGCGTTAGACAGCGCACAGATTTTGGCGCAAAAAATCAACGGTGTGGTCTGTGTCTCGGGCGCAACCGATTATGTATTGGATGCGCAAGGACGTGCCGCACATTTGAATAATGGGCACATTTGGATGACCAAAGTCACGGGTGTGGGCTGCTCCGCCAGTGCTATGGTGGGCGCATTTGCCGCAGTGCAGTCGGATTTATGGCGCGCGACACTGGCTACGATGGCTTATCTGGGCGTGGTTGGCGAAGTGGCGTATGAGTTTGCGAAAAACCAAGGCGTGGGCGCGTATCAAATCCACTTATTAAATGCCTTACAAAATTTAGATGAAGCGACTTTTGTGCAACGGTTGAAACTCAATGATTGATTTCACTCCCACTCAAATCAAACAAGCCTTGCGTCTGTATTTGGTCACCGATGATGCCTTGTGTCTGCACCATTCATTGTTGGATGTGGTGCAGTTGGCGGTGCAATCGGGCGTGACCTGCGTGCAATTGCGCGAGAAACATTTGCCAACAGGTGAGTTTGTCGAGAAAGCCCGTGCGTTGCAAGCCATCATCCAACGCCACGCGCCGCATGTGCCGCTCATCATCAATGACCGCGTCGATGTTGCACTGGCGGTGGGTGCTGACGGTGTGCATGTCGGGCAGTCTGATATGGCGGTCGCGGATGTGCGCCGTTTGATGATGGTTGGTGTGGTTGGACTGTCGGTAGAATCGATGGATGATGTGCGCGAGGTTGAAAAAATGCGCGCTCAGGGCATAAACATTGATTACCTTGGCGTCAGTCCTGTGTTTGGCACAATGACCAAATCAGACATTGCACCACCTTTGGGTTTGGAAGGGGTTGCCAAAATGCGTGCTTTGACCGATTTACCTTTGGTGGGCATCGGTGGTGTTCACGTTGGCAATGCGCATCAAGTCATACAAGCAGGCGCGGATGGCATCGCCGTGGTCAGCGCGATTTGCTCGGCACGGCGTCCTGATGAGGCGGTTCGGGATTTGTTGGCGCAGTTGTAAATACTCAAAAGACAGTCTGATGAATATAGGAAATCCTTAACCAAAATACCGTCATTCCCGCATGGGGTTAGCGGGAATCCAGCCAAACGCGGAGCGTTTGTTCAACATCTACGTTTTGATAATCGTTCTAAAAGTTAGAATAACAAACTGGATTCCCGCTAACCCCATGCGGGAATGACGGCATATCTACAACCACATTTACATAAAAATAGGAACAAACATGACACTACACTACCCACGCATCCTATCCATCGCAGGCTCAGACAGCGGCGGCGGCGCGGGCATCCAAGCAGATCTCAAAACCTGTTCGGCTTTGGGCTGCTACGGCATGACCGCCATCACCGCAATTACCGCGCAAAACACACTCGGCGTAGTTGGCATACATGCGATTCCCTCTGAAATGCTGCGCCAACAAATTGATGCCGTGGTCAGCGATATTGGTGTCGATGCGGTGAAAATTGGCATATTGCATGACCCCGAAGTCGTCCACATCGTTGCCCAAGCGATTCGCCAGTATCGCTTCAAACACATCGTGCTCGATCCCGTGATGGTCGCCACCAGTGGCGACGCGCTGATTGCGCGTGAGACGATTGCAGTTTTGGTCGAGGAATTGTTTCCCTTGGTCAGCGTCATCACGCCGAATTTGGACGAGGCGAGTTTGTTGCTGGCTCGTCCGATTCAATATGTGCATGAGTTAAACGCTGCTACGCAGGATTTACACACTTTGGGTGCGCCTGCGGTGCTCCTCAAAGGCGGGCATTTGGCAGAGCAAAACGAAGGCGCGCAAGTGACCGATGTCTTGCTGTACCCGCAGGATGGTGAGATGCACGCGCAGACCTATACCAGTCCACGCATCATCAGCCGCAATACGCACGGCACGGGCTGTACACTGTCATCGGCGATTGCTTGCTATTTGGCTTTGGGTGCGTCTTTACCTGATGCGGTGGCACAAGCGCGGGTGTATATTGTGCAGGCGATTGAGCAAGGAAAAAATGTGCAGACAGGGCAGGGGCATGGGCCACTCAATCATGGATTTGCACCTGTGGTGATGCGAAAAATTACTGAAAATTAACGTGGGAGCCATGAAAGGTCACTACTCTTAATATTCACATAACCTTGTTCAATTATAATCACGCGACTATTAATAATGCCGAAAGTCCAAAATGAATTCTTTAAAAAAGTTTATGTACCTCTCGATTGCCACAGCCGTGGCAACCATTACGCTGAAAATGTTGGCGTATTTTATGACGGGTTCGGTAGGTCTGTTTTCGGATGCCTTGGAATCCTGCGTGAATTTGGCGGCGGCGGTGGTGGCCTTGATTATGTTGACCATCGCTGAGAAACCTGCCGATGACGCGCATCCCTTTGGTCATACCAAGGCCGAATATTTTTCAAGTGCAATTGAAGGTGCTTTGATTTTGTTGGCGGCGTTTAGCATTATTTGGACGGCAGTGCCGAAATTGTTTCATCCACAAGCCTTGGAAAACTTAGGTATAGGGCTGGCAGTGGCATTGGGTGCTTCGCTTCTAAATTTGGTCACGTCGTTGATTCTAATTAAAAAAGGCAAAGAAAACCACTCAATTGTTTTAGAAGCCGACGGCAGACATTTGATGACGGATGTATGGACTTCAGTCGGTGTGTTGGCTGGGATTGGTTTGGTGAAACTTACGGGCTGGTTGATACTGGATCCAATTATCGCGATTGCGGTCGGTTTAAATATTGTATGGACAGGTTATCATTTGATGATGCGCTCGGCGCACGGCTTGCTTGATTCGGGGATTTCAGCAGAAGAAAATGCTAAAGTGATGGCGGTGTTAGATAGCTACAAAGCCAAACAAGGCATTGATTATCATGCATTGATGTCACGTCAAGCGGGACAACACAAATTCATTAAGATGCACGTTTTGGTTCCTGAAGACTGGTCAATTAAACAAGCGCATGACTTAGCAAATAACGTTGAGAGCGACATTCGCAATGTGTTTCAAACGCCGACCTCAGTATTTACGCATATAGAGCCATTGGGTGATGTGGATGAGGTTGATGAAATGGGGGCAACCATTGTACCCGTTTAATAATGGGTACAATGTAAAACTGCCGAAAACTCATCTATCATAAATCAGCGATTGCGAAAAATCATTCCCAAACCCAAAGTCATGAGTAAACTCGGTATGGCAGAGCCAAACTGCGGTGCGTAGTGGCCGCACAAATGAAACACCGCAATGCCAATCAGCCAAATTACTGCCGATGATATGTGAATGGCGGGCGCATTGACGCGCTCATCCAAGGTGGTTTTGAATGATAAACGAGCAATAATCACGCCATACAGCGGCACAAAAACCGAACTGAGCATCAATAAAAAGGATTCTAAACCGTGCATGTCTAAGAGCATGGCGCACAACACGGCGACGATTGCCAAGTATTTGCCCCAAGTGGCGATGTGGATGTTTGAGAACAAATGATTGAGCGATACCGCGCCTGAGTGCACATCACCGTAGGCGTTGTCCATTTCATCCACGAGGATTAAGCCCAAGGCAATCAAGCCAAATTGTGCCAGCAGTATCGCGCTGACCAAGCCGACATCGGGTGCGGTGGTACTGACCACCAGTACGCCCAAGCCGTAGCACCAAATATTCGCAATCACGTAGCCTAACCACGTGCCCTTAAACGCAGAGGTTTTGTGCGCGCCCAATTGACCATAACGCGCATAGTCCGCAACCAAAGGCAACCACGACACAGGCATGGCAATCACCAAATCAATCGCAGCGAGCGTGCTCATTTCGCCTGTACCTGTTCTGTGCCAAAATGCGCTCAAACCGCCATCGGCTTGAACCACGCGCAAGATAAATTGCACCGATAACCACACCAGAGACAATACCACCAAGGGCAAGGCGTAACGTCCAATCACGCGACGCACCAGTTTGATCATTGAACTGGAAGCCAATAAAAACAACAATCCACCAAAAAAAGCAGTCACCGCAAATGGTAACCAAGCAGCATTTAATCCCGTGGTTTGGCTGATGATGGCGGTGAAACCATCGCGCATGATGACCAATTCAAATGCCGTCCAACCGAGCAGTTGAATGATGTTGAGCACGACAGGTAGTTTGGCAAAGCCCCGTCCATAAGTCGCCTGCATCAAACCTGCGCTGGATAAGCCGTGATTGCATCCGAGTTGCGCTACCCAAGCCAGCAGAGCAGAGCCCAATACAGAACCCACAACAATTGCAATCAGAGCAGAGCGCGTGCCCAGTGCAGGAATCAGGTACGCGCCCATTTGCATGACCAGTAAACCCACGCCGAGTGAAAACCACAGCGAAGCATGGTCGCGCAAGGTGAAAATACGGTCAGAATTTGAAATAGCAGATGACGATGACGCAGTGGTCATAATGAGTCCTTTCCTTCGCGGGCATTATCCCGACAGGTTCAAAGGGTATTTCTCAGATTGCACCGCACCATGCGATGAACCACCCCCAAGACATAAAGCGGCGACATTATGCAAAGGTCTGTGTTTAAAGTCAAATAAATGAATTTGTTTTTGACAGGCACACTCATTATTTGAGGTGGGATGTCATCCCGATGGAATGCTTGGGTGTTATGGACACGCCGAATAATCGGTGTTTTTTGCTAAGGAGCAAATCATGAGTGCGTTTAAAGATTTATTGCAACAAGCCGAAGCCTTGCTGCGCCAAGCGACCAATGGCAGCCAAGGGCAGGCGAATGACTTGCGCCAAAATGCGCAAGACTTGCTGGAAAAAGTCAAAGCCAGCAGTCAGGTGTTGCAAGATGAAGCGGTGGGTAAAGCCAAACAAATGGGTGAAGCCACACAAAATTACGTCAAAGAAAACCCGTGGCAAGCCGTGGGCATTGCGGCGAGTTTGGGTTTGCTGTTGGGCGCATTGATGAAAAAAGAGGGTGGTTTGGATGATGCAGGGGATGAAGTTGCATCTGACCCAAAGGTTCTTGAGGCAGTGCCACCGACATTAGAAATATAAACCAATTTTGAGTCATACCAAGGGGCAAAATTTTTTGCCCCTTCTTCGTAAATCAAAAATAATCTGGGGATTTTGGAAAATCATGTTTTTGTACAAGTCATTTATCAGAATACATTTCACCACAAAAATCATCCAGTTCTCTACCCATTAAATATCAGCTTGCTGAAACAACAAGTGGTATCCAACCAATATTGGGCATTTTATCAAAGCCAATGTGCTGTTTTTTTCATAACGAGTTGGTTCTGATAAACCGATAGAAACAAATCCAGTTACAATGTCGGTTACTCAATTTTGATGGCTAATGGATTAAGCATGACCACCGAAAAAACCACTTTACTTGAATTTCCTTGCGAGTTTCCCTTAAAAATCATGGGCAAACAGGCTGAAGAATTTGCGCAAACCATCACCCAAGTGGTACAACAATTCGCGCCCGATTTTGACCCCGACACCATGGAAATGCGCCCATCTTCTACGGGTAAATACATGGGCTTAACCTGCACGATTAACGCCACCAGCCAAGTGCAGTTGGACGATTTGTACCGCGCGCTCACCTCGCATCCCATGGTCAGCGTGGTGTTGTGATGTCGCACACTGAGTTTATGACACCTCTGATTCGTGCGTTGGGTCGCGTGGAGTACACGCCGACTTTTGAGCAGATGCAGGCTTTGACCGTAGCACGCGGGGCGGATTCCCCCGATGAATTTTGGTTGCTCGAGCACCCACCTGTGTTCACTTTGGGGCAAGCGGGATTGGAATCACACCTGCTGCATGCCACGCAAATCCCATTGGTGCACACCGATAGAGGCGGGCAAATTACCTATCATGGACCAGGGCAGGTGGTGATTTATATGTTGCTTGACCTCAAACGCCGTGGCATGATGGTTAAAGAATGGGTGCGACGCATCGAAGAAGCGATTATTTTAACTTTGCGCGATTATGGTTTGCAGACAGAGCGTCATGAAGGTGCACCGGGTATTTATATTGCCAATGATACACAAGCCCACGCAGGGGCGAAAATCGCCGCCTTGGGACTGAAAGTGAAAAATGGCTGTACCTATCATGGCTTGAGTTTGAATGTGGCCATGGATTTATCACCATTTTTACAGATTAACCCTTGCGGTTACGCAGGCTTAGAAACCGTGGACATGCGCACGATGGGCGTGGAGGCCACACAGGACACACAGGATGAAGTGGCGCGCGTATTGACAAACTATTTAACTGAACAATGGCAAATGCCATAAAATCATACTTGAGAACACAATGAGCGAAAAAAACAACACGACCTACGATGCGACCCAAAAGCAAAAGGCATATGACAAGGTTTCACGCATTCCCGTGAAAGTAGAGCATTCCGAAACCCTGCGCAAACCCGAATGGATACGCGTCAGAGCCGCATCCAGCTCATCGCAGTTCACTGAAATCAAGAAAATCCTGCGCGAGCACAATTTGTTTACCGTCTGTGAAGAAGCCTCCTGCCCGAACATTGGTGAATGCTTTGGCAAGGGCACAGCGACCTTCATGATTATGGGTGACAAATGCACGCGTCGTTGCCCATTTTGCGATGTCGGACATGGTCGCCCTGATCCATTGGATGTGGATGAACCTGCGAATTTGGCGAAAACCATTGCCGCGATGAAACTCAAATACGTGGTGATTACCAGTGTGGATCGAGATGATTTGCGCGACGGCGGCGCGGCGCATTTTGCCCAGTGCATCAACCAAACCCGCGAGTTGTCGCCCCACACGCAAGTCGAAGTGCTTGTGCCCGATTTTCGCGGTCGTTTGGATATTGCCTTGGATATTTTCAAAACCGCTTTGCCAGATGTGATGAACCACAACCTTGAAACCGTGCCACGTCTGTATAAAGAAGCGCGTCCAGGGGCGGATTATCAACATTCGCTCAAACTGCTCAAAGATTTTAAAGCACTGTATCCACACGTCACGACCAAAAGCGGTTTGATGGTCGGTTTGGGCGAAACCGATGAAGAAATTTTGGACGTGATGCGCGATATGCGCGAACACAATATTGAGATGCTCACCATCGGGCAGTACCTCGCGCCTTCGGGACACCACATTCCTGTGCGCCGTTATGTCCATCCCGATGTGTTTAAAATGTTTGAACAAAAAGCCTATGAAATGGGCTTTACCCATGCTGCGGTGGGCGCGATGGTGCGTTCATCTTACCACGCCGATGCGCAGGCGCACGGCGCAGGTGTTTAACATTTAACTTTAAAATAATCATATAATTTGTTGATTTTAAAAAAATAATCTGATTTGGAAATATGACATTACACGAAAAAAACCTCTCAATCGCGCAAGATGTATTGCTCACACCTTATGGTTTACAGGTGAGCGATTTAGACCGCGTATTTACCGAAATCAATGCACACAAAGCCGATGATGCCGATGTGTATTTTCAGTACACGCGCTCCGAGGGCTGGAGTTTGGAGGAAGGTATTGTCAAGGCGGGAAGTTTCTCGATTGACCAAGGCGTTGGCATTCGCACGGTGGTGGGTGATAAAACTGCGTTTGCTTACTCAGACAATATTCACATGGATGCGTTATTGGATGCGGCGCGGGTCACGCGTGATATTGCGCCTGTGCGCTCATTTCATGCCAAAGTCAAAGGCGTGAAAGTAAAAACCACGCAAATGACCGCCCAAGCCAACCCCTACGCGCGCGACCTGTATCTGCCGCAAGACCCGATTGCCAGTCTGAATTCGCAAGACAAAGTCGCCTTGCTCGAAAAATTAGAGCAAATGGCGCGCAAAGCCGACCCGCGCGTGACCCAAGTCATGGTGAATATGGCGGCCGAATACGATGTGGTGTTGGTGGCGCGCGCAGATGGCACACTGGCGGCGGATGTTCGCCCACTGGTGCGTGTCAATTGCAACGTGATTGTCGAGTCCAATGGACGACGTGAACAAGGCTCGATGGGCGGCGGTGCGCGCAACGATTTTAATTATTTTACCGATGAACTGTTGCAGATGTACGCCAGCGAAGCGGTGCGTCAGGCTTTGGTGAATTTAGAAGCGATTGCCGCGCCTGCGGGCGTGCTGCCTGTGGTTTTGGGGGCGGGCTGGCCGGGGATTTTACTGCACGAAGCGATTGGGCATGGTTTGGAGGGCGACTTTAACCGCAAAGGTTCCAGCGCGTTTTCAGGCAAAATAGGTCAACGCGTGGCATCCAAAGGTGTGACCGTGATGGACGATGGCACGCTCGCGGGGCGACGTGGCTCGCTCAACATCGACGATGAAGGTCATCCCACGCAATGCACGACGCTGATTGAAGATGGTATTCTCAAAGGCTATATGCAAGACGCAATGAACGCGCGCCTGATGAACACTGCGCGCACAGGCAATGGACGGCGCGAGTCCTACGCGCATTTGCCCATGCCGCGCATGACCAATACCTATATGCTGGGCGGTCAGCACACACCTGAGGAAATCATCGCTTCAGTGAAATACGGCATCTACGCGCCGAACTTCAGTGGTGGGCAGGTGGACATCACCAATGGTAAGTTTGTGTTCTCCAGTTCCGAAGCCTATTTAATCGAAAATGGCAAAATCACCGCGCCGATTAAAGGCGCAACTTTGATTGGCAATGGTCCCGATGCCCTGACCAAAATTAAGATGGTAGGCAATGACATGCAATTGGACTCAGGAGTTGGCACTTGTGGCAAAGACGGGCAAAGTGTGCCTGTGGGGGTCGGTCAACCGACTTTGCGCATAGATGGATTAACCGTCGGTGGGGCACAATTGTGATGCCAAATCACGCGATAAAATCGCGCATTCGTTTGATTTGGCTGGGTTTGTTGGTTTCAGGTTTGTTTTTGCTGTGGTGGTCTGAATTTTCGGATTGGGGGCATCGCTTGGAATTTTGGATCAGTCGGCAGTTTTATGAAGTTGGCGTGGGTTTCCCCTTAAAAAACTCTGCCTCGTTTGAGTTTTGGTGGCATAAGTTTCCCAAATATGCGGTGTATGCTGTGCCTGTTTGGGCGCTCATCAATATTGTGTACGGCGTTTTTAAACGCAAACAGTTTGATGTTGCCCACACAATCGAGTGGCAACGTTGGCTGGCGGTGCTGTTGGTTGGTTTACTCGTGCCATTGTTGTTGTCGTCTTTAAAAAAACTCACCAATCAAGCCTGCCCGTGGAGTTTGGCCGAGTTTGGTGGTACATTGCCCTATGTGCATCTATTGGATCCACGCCCGTGGGCGGCGCGCTCACAAGCCTGTTGGCCTGCGGGTCATGTGGCAGTCGGTTTGTCATTGTTGGTGGTGAGTTTTGTCGGTGGTTTTCCACGCACATTGTGGCAAAACACGGCTCAGTGGCAAAAACCGCGCTCGGCATGGTTGTCCGCGCGGGCATTTGCCGTTTATGCCGTGGGGCTATCGATGGTTTTGGGCTTTTCCCAAGTGATGCGCGGCGCGCACTTTATTTCGCATCAATTTTGGTCTCTGTGGATTGTGTTGGTGTTTTTGATGCTCTGTGTGCATTTGGGGCTGATTAAAACCCATTGGTGGACGTTAAATCATGCAAATAGATAAACAACATTGGCTCAATGATTTGCTCAATGAAGCGCACAGCCTTGGCGCGAGTGATATCCACTTGTCGCCAAATAAACCGCCGATTTTTCGCATTGCAGGGCAGTTGCGTTCAATGAGTCATTTTGAAAATAGTTCATCAGACAGCATACAAGCATGGTTGACACAGCAACTGCCACAACACAATATTCAAGAAAATCAACAGGTTAATTTTGCCTTTAACCATTTTGACACAGAGCAACGTGTGCGTGTGACCGTCTATCAAACCACAAGCGGTATTTCTTTGGCATTACGTCTGCTCTCTAAATTACCCCCTGCGCCAGACGTTTTGGGCCAGCCGAGATTTTTGAGTCAAATCTCACCGTTTGCTCAGGGCTTGGTTTTGGTCACAGGACCGACGGGCAGCGGAAAATCCACTACGCTTGCCAGTTGGCTCAATGCTGCCCAAATGAAACATCCTGCGCATTTTGTGACCATTGAAGATCCGATTGAGTATGAATTTCCACAGGGCCAAGGTTTGGTACATCAGTGTGAATTGGGAACGCATTTTGCCAATCATGAAGGTGCTCTAAGTGATGTGTTGCGCCGCGACCCCGATGTCATATTGCTTGGTGAATTGCGTGATTTGGCGAGCATTGAATTGGCATTGCGTTTTGCGGAAACGGGGCATTTGGTTTTGGCAACGCTGCACAGTGCGAACGCCACTGATGCGATTTTGCGCGTGGTGGATGTGTTTCCTTCGACCAGTCGTGATTTTGTGCGTCATGTGTTGTCGAATGTGTTGCTCGGTGTGGTGGCGCAACGTTTATTCACTTGCCATACGCCGACTGCCCATCAAGGACGGATTGCCAATTATGAAGTGCTGACCAATACCTCGGCGGTCAAAAACCTGATTAAAGAACACAAAGAAGCCCAACTGTCCTCAGTGATGCAAACCAGTGCAACGCACCACATGATGACCTTTGATCAACATCGGCAGGAATTGACCAGTTCGGGCTTATTGCCGCGATAAGTTGGCATGAATAAGCCAAATATAGGACGAATTTTCCATGAATCCACACACATTGTCGGACTTTACGGTTAAAAATAATTTAAACGAGTCGGTTTCGTTGGCGCAGTATGCAGGGCAAGTGGTTTTGGTGGTCAACACTGCCAGCGCGTGCCGATTCACGCCGCAATATGCACAACTGCAACAATTGCACGAACGTTATTCAGCGCAGGGGTTACAGATTTTGGCGTTTCCTTGCAATCAATTTTTACAGCAAGAGCAGGGCGATAATGCTGAAATTCAGCAGTTTTGCGAGCGATTTTCGGTGGGTTTTCCCATCATGGATAAAATCGAAGTCAATGGCGCACGCGCCGATCCGTTTTGGCAATGGTTGCGGCGCAGCGCACCTGGGGTCTTGGGCAGCACCCGCATCAAGTGGAATTTCACTAAATTTTTAATTGCGCGCGATGGGCAAACGGTGCAACGCTTTGCGCCCGTCACTTCACCTCTGGACATAGTAGGTTCAATTGAGGCATTGCTCAAATCGTGAGATAATGCGGAGAATTTTTCAATCCCGAAAGAACACACAATGAGTGATATTTCACAAGAGACACACCACAGCGCGGGTAAACAAGCAATGGCGGGCTTGGCACTTGCCGCGTTGGGCATTGTATTTGGTGACATTGGTACCAGTCCACTGTATGCGATGAAAGAGTCGATGGGTGAGCATTACAAACTCACGCATGATTTACCCACGATTATGGGGATTTTATCCCTAATTTTTTGGGCGGCGATTTTGGTGGTGTCGGTTAAATACGTCACCTTTATCATGCGTGCGGACAACAAAGGTGAGGGCGGTATTCTGGCACTCATGGCGTTGACTCTGCGCGGCAAAGAAGGTAATCCGAAGTACCGCTGGGTGCTGATTGTCGGTATTTTGGGTGCGTCCTTGTTCTACGGTGATTCGGTGATTACGCCTGCAATTTCTATCCTATCGGCGGTTGAGGGTTTAGAGGTTGTTGCTCCTGCTTCTAAGGATTGGATTATTCCAATTTCCTTGGCGATTATCACAGGCTTATTTGTGGTACAAAAGCACGGCACTTCGCTGATTGGTAAATTTTTTGGACCGATTTGCGTGCTGTGGTTTGCTTCTTTGGGGGTGTTTGGCGTGCTGCAAATTGTCCAACATCCAATGATTTTGCAAGCTTTAAGCCCGCATTATGCGGTGGCTTTTTTTATAGACAATCAGTTCAAAGCCTTGCTGGTCATGGGCTCGGTATTTCTGGCCGTCACGGGTGGTGAGGCTTTGTATGCCGACATGGGACACTTTGGGCGTAAACCGATTATGCTCGCGTGGTATGGTTTGGTGCTGCCCTCGTTGATGCTCAATTACTTTGGTCAAGGCGCGTTTTTACTCGGTCATCCTGACGGCGCGACCAACCCATTTTTCTTAATGCTACCCACTTGGGCAACTGCGCCGATGGTGCTTTTAGCCACTTTGGCAACGATTATCGCATCGCAAGCGGTGATTTCAGGCGCGTTTTCTCTGACCAGCGCGGCCATTCAATTGGGCTACTGCCCGCGCCTGCGCATCGTCCACACCAATGCACACGAGCGTGGGCAAATTTACGTGCCGTTTATCAATTGGCTGTTGTTTGGTTTGGTGGTGTTTGCGGTGCTGTTCTTTAAAACTTCGACCAACTTGGCATCCGCCTACGGTATCGCGGTGACCACCACGATGTTGATTGACGATGTTTTACTGCTCGTGGTGATGTTGACGATTTGGAAGTGGTCAAAACCAGCGGCAATTGGCTTATTTATTGCATTATTTGCCATGGATGTTTCATTTTGGGGTGCTAATCTCAAAAAATTCTGGGATGGCGGTTGGTTTCCTGCCTTATTGGGTTTAATCACATTCACCATATTGATGACTTGGAAACGCGGTAAAGAATTGGTTTATCAACGCACCGAAGGCATCAATTTGCCGTTAGAGCCATTTATGCAAAGTTTAATCACGCACCCACCACAACGGGTTGAAGGCACAGCGATTTTCATGCATTCCAACCTGTCGGTCGTGCCGAACTCTTTGCTGCACAACCTCAAGCACAACCGCGTGTTGCACGAGCGCGTGGTGTTTTTGAGCATCAAAACCGAAGACATTCCTTTTGTGAATGAGGATGAAAAACTCGATATTCGTGAAATCGCGCAGGATGTATTCGTTGTGCATGGATTCTTTGGCTTTAAAGAAGAACCGAGCATTGAAGACATGCTCTCGCGTTGCGCCAAGGCAGGGCTAAAAATGGAGATGATGGACACATCGTTCTTCCTAAACCGCGAAACTGTAATTCCAAGCAATTTGCCGGGTATGGCGCTGTGGCGTGAAAAACTGTTTGCACTGATGATGCGCAACTCATTGCGCGTGACCGACCACTTTAAAATCCCACCGAATCGTGTGGTTGAAATGGGTACGCAGATTGAGATTTAATCGGGTCTGACGAGCATAAAAACAAGTTTTAAGGGAGCGAATCGCTCCCTTATTTTTCATCGCAACAAAATATTCATGTTATGCGTTGCGTTGTGTCATACAGAAACACCAATAACCGCGGCTAAAAGCCGCCGTGGCTATGGTGCATTTGGACGGCATGGTTTACAATACGCGTTTGCAAACACGGCATGGTCGTGTATGAATATCTCGTTTACTAAAAAGAATACATTATGAAACCAATCAAAGTCGGTATTGCAGGCATGGGCGTGGTCGCCAGTGGCGTGGTTAGCGTGTTGGAACGCAACCAAACTGAAATCGCGCGTCGTGCAGGGCGTGGCATTGAAGTCACCGTGGTCGCTGAACGTACCCCAAATAAAGCCGCGCATTTGGCAGAAAAAGGTGTGCAAATCGTCAACGACTTATCGGCTTTGGCGAGCCATCCCGATGTTGACATCGTGGTTGAACTTATGGGTGGATACGAGCCTGCACGCACGTTTGTATTGGAAGCCATCGCCAATGGCAAACACGTGGTGACGGCGAACAAAGCCTTGCTCGCGGTGCACGGCAATGAAATTTTCAAAGCTGCGCAAGACAAAGGTGTGACCGTGGCATTTGAAGCGGCGGTTGCAGGTGGCATTCCTGTGATTAAAGCTTTGCGCGAAGGCTTGTCTGCCAACCGCATCGAATGGATTGCAGGGATTATCAACGGTACGACCAATTTCATCCTCACACAAATGCGCGATAAAGGTTGGACATTTGCCGACGCGCTCAAAGTCGCGCAAGAGTTGGGTTACGCCGAAGCCGACCCGACCTTTGACGTAGAAGGTGTCGATGCAGCGCACAAAATCACCTTGATGAGTTCGCTCGCATTTGGCGTACCGATTAACTTTGAAGCTGCTTCAATTGAAGGCATCAGCCAACTGGCGGCGCAGGACATCGTTTATGCTGAAAAATTCGGCTATCGCATCAAACTGTTGGGCATCACCAAGCGCACCGATGCAGGCATCGAACTGCGCGTACACCCCACCTTAATTCCAGAAAACCAACTGATTGCCAACGTCAACGGCGTGATGAATGCGGTGATGATTAAAGGCGATGCAGTTGGCGCAACTTTATACTACGGCGCGGGCGCGGGTTCATTGCCAACGGGCTCAGCGGTGGTGGCAGATTTGATTGATGTGACCCGTTTACACACTGCTGACCCTGAACACCGCGTGCCACACCTTGCATTCCAACCCGACGCGTTGGAAAACATCCCCATGCTGCCATTGTCCGCGGTGAAAACGCGTTATTACCTGCGCATGACTGTGCAAGACAAAACGGGTGTGTTGGCAGACGTGACCCGAATTTTGGCCGACCGCAACATCTCGGTGGACGCGATGATGCAATCCGAAGCCGACGACACCGCTCACGAAGCGCAAATCGTCATCATGACCCACGAATGCATTGAGTCAGACATTGATGCGGCGCGTGAAGCCATCAAAACATTGCCGAGCACATCGGGCGAGGTGGTCAAACTCAGGGTTGAGCAGTTGGGTTAAACCCGCTGAGACACATATAAAGCGGGCGACGTGCCCGCTTTTGTTTTAAAAATTTTACAGAATGCAATGACAATAGCAAAAATTGGATTGGGATTGGGGGCACTGGCCCACCCTACGACTCGGAATGCGCGAAGAATGTTTTAGAAGCACTACTAAGAAATCCTCAGTAGTTCGATAATAGGAGTGAATGATGTCTAACTCAATGAATATCAATAGCGATTTGATGATTTATCAGACAGACTCGGGTGCGCTGGAGGTGCGGTTTGATGGCAAGCACGATACGGTTTGGTTATCGCAGGCGCAGATGGCGGAGTTGTTCGAAAGTTCAACAGATAATATTAGTTTGCACTTAAAAAATATTTATTTAGAGCAAGAGTTGAGCGAGCAAGCAACTACCGAGGATTACTCGGTAGTTCGCCAAGAGGGAACGAGACAGGTTAAGCGCAACTTGAAGCACTATAATTTAGATGCCATTATATCAGTGGGCTATCGTGTCAGCTCCAAGCGTGCGGTGTTGTTTCGCCAATGGGCAACCCGAACCTTGCGCGAGCATTTGACCCAAGGCTTTACCGTGAATCAAGCGCGTTTGGCGCAAAATGTAAAAGCATTTGAGGCTGCGTTGGCGTTGGTGCAAAAGGCGGCGGCATCAAGTGAACTGTCGTCGGATATGGGGCGCGGTCTCGTTGATGTGTTGGCGCGGTATGCGCAGACGTTTTTGTTGTTGCAGCAGTATGATGATGGTTTGCTCGATGAGCCTGCTGCGCAGAGCGGTGGGGTTTTGGCTTCACTTGATGATGTGCGGGCTTCGCTGTCGCGGCTCAAGGCTGATTTAATCCGTCGTGGCGAGGCGACTGAGTTGTTTGCCTTGGAGCGCGGTGATGGTTTGGCGGCGTTGTTGGGTAATCTTGAGCAGTCGGTGTTTGGTTCGGCGGCGTACCCGAGCGTTGAGTCCAAGGCGGCGCATTTATTGTATTTTGTGGTGAAAAATCATCCATTTACCGATGGCAATAAGCGCAGCGGGGCTTTTTTATTCGTTGATTTTCTCAATCAAAACAGGCGATTGTTGAGCGCGGATGGCGTACCGATTATCAATGATGTGGGTTTGGCAGCCTTGACATTGCTCATCGCCGAGTCAGCGGCGGAGCAAAAAGAGGTGATGATTAAGTTGGTGATGAATATGTTGGCGGCGGGTTAGGCGATGTTAACAATTACATTAATTTCCGTCAGCCACAAGCAGCCCAAATGGGTGGTAGATGCGTTTGAGGAGTATGCCAAACGTCTGCCTGCGCGTGAGTTGGCTTTGCAATGTAAGGAGTTGAAACCTGAGCCGCGTGCATCGGACAGCGACAGTGCAATCGCGCAGGCGATGCGTGCCGAAGCGGTTAAAATTCAAGCCGCCATCCAAACGATGCCCAAAGGCGCGCTGATTTTGGCTTTGGATGAGCGCGGCGAAGCGGTCACGAGTGTGCAGTTGGCGCAAAAATTGCAGTTTTGGCAAAACGAATACAATCATGTTGTGTTGGTCGTGGGTGGTGCAGATGGTTTGGATGCAGCGTTTAAAGCGCAGTGTCACGGTTTGTTGCGTTTGTCGAATTTGACCTTGCCGCACGGCATGGTACGAGTGTTGTTCGCGGAGCAGTTGTACCGCGCTTATACGATTAATATCAACCACCCATATCACCGAGTGTAATGCTTGGTATGGCAGTGATTAGAATTTCCTAAGTTTATGAATCCATTGCATTTTCCAAAAATTTATTTGGCATCACAAAGCCCTCGGCGTGCTGAATTGCTCAAGCAAATTGGTGTGCCGTTTGAGGTGGTGTTGCCGCACGATGCGGCGGCTGCCGAGCGTTTAGAAATTCCTTTACCAGACGAAAATCCTGTGGATTATGTTCAACGGGTATGTTTGGCAAAGGCGCAAATGATGCAAGCGCAAATTGCTAATAATCCTAAATTCGCTGATCGTGTGCATCCGATTTTGTGTGCCGATACCACGGTGGTGTTTGACAACCGTATTTTAGGTAAACCCGAAGATGCAGAGCACGCGGCGCAAATGCTGCGCATGCTCTCGGGCAATACCCATGAGGTCTATACCGCTGTGGCATTGGCAAGTACGCGAGGGATTGAGCAAGCATTGGCGCGCAGCATGGTGCGCTTTCATCCCTTGAGCGAATCCGATATTCAGGCGTATATTGCCAGCGGCGAGCCTTTTGGTAAAGCGGGCGCGTATGCGATTCAGGGTTATGGTGCCTGCTGGGTGGCGCATCTGTCGGGCAGTTTTTCTGCGGTTAAGGGTTTGCCTATTTTTGAGGTGGCGCAAATGTTGCGTCACTTGGCGCAACCCAATACATAACGGCTATAATGGGCTCCTTTACACACTGAGCAGTCTATTTTATGAATCAAGACATCTTAATCAACACCACCGCTGCAGAAACCCGCGTAGCGGTATTGGAAAATCGCCGCATCGAGGAGATTTATATTGAGCGTCAATCCAATTTGGGCTTGGTCGGTAATATTTATTTAGGTAAGGTTGTGCGCGTCTTGCCTGGGATGCAATCGGCATTCATTGAAATTGGTTTGGAGCGTACGGCTTTTTTGCACGTGGCGGACATGGCAATTGCCACCCATAGTCTGACCGCAACTCAAGCCGCGACACAAAATGCTTTGCCTCCGATAGAGACTCAATTATTTGAAGGACAAACAGTTTTGGTGCAGGTCATCAAAGATCCCATCGGTACCAAGGGTGCGCGTTTATCGACCAAAATCAGTATTGCAGGGCGATTGTTGGTGTATTTGCCCAAAGAGAGTGGTATTGGTGTGACGCAACGTGCTGAATCGGAGGAGGAGCGCGAATTACTCAGAAAGCGTTTAACGCAGTTACTGGGGGAGCATCCCGACGGTGGTTATATTATTCGTACGGCTGGTTTGAACGCGCCGATTGAAGAGTGGCAAAACGACATTGATTACCTCAAGCGTACATGGGAGGAAATCGGTTCGCAACGTTTGAAAAAAACCGCACCAACCTTGATTCACCGTGACTTGACCTTGGCGCAGCGGGTTTTGCGTGATATGGTCACTCAAGAGATATGTTCGGTCTATTGCGATGATGCCGATACCTTGGCTCAATTGCAGGAATTTGCCGATGTCTATATGCCTTCAACCGCTCAATATCTCAAACTCGCACCCGTTGAGCGTCCTTTATTTGATACTTATGATGTGGAAGCAGAAATTGATTTGGCTTTGCAACACCGTGTGGATTTGAAGTCGGGCGGTTATCTGATTATCGAGACCACTGAAGCGATGACCACGATTGATGTCAACACAGGCAGTTATGTGTCGGGGCGCAACTTCGCCGACACCATTTTGAAAACCAATTTAGAAGCCGCGTTTGAAATCGTGCATCAACTGCGCCTGCGCAATTTGGGTGGCATGATTATTTTAGACTTTATTGACATGCAGGATGCGGCACACAACGAACACGTATTGAATGTACTGCAAAAAGAGTTTGCCCGTGATCGAACGCGCATTGCGGTGCATCCGTTTTCACCTTTGGGTTTGGTCGAGGTGACGCGCAAGCGCACACGCGAATCGTTGGCACAACTGCTCTGCGAACCATGCCCGATGTGTGAAGGGCGGGGTATGGTGAAAACCACCCGCACGGTTTGCTATGATATTCTGCGTGAGATTCGCCGTGAGGCGTGTCAATTCAACGCCACTGCCTTTCGCGTGGTGGCCAATCCCGATGTGATTGATATGCTACTCGATGACGTTGCACCACATTTGGCGGCATTGTCCAATCAAATTGGCAAGCCGATTTCTTTGCAAGCGCAGAGTATGTTTTTTCAGGAACAATACGATATTATTTTGATGTAAAAAAGGCGAAACATTCGCCTTTTTTATACCGTGAAATGGTATTAAATGTCCGAGAAAATCACATCCTGCGGTAAACGCGATTTGGGCAAAGTTTGGTTGATGTCCGACTCAGCATGGTAGCCCAAGGCAACAATCACCGAAGCATTTAACCCCTTCAAACGCAAACCCAATTCCTCATTGAGCACACTGGAATTAAACCCTTCAATCGGGCAAGCATCAATCCCCATGAAACTCGCGCCAAGCAACAGTGCGCCCAAAGCGATGTACACTTGTTTTTCCATCCAGTGTTGCGCGTCTTTGAGCTCGTAGCGGTGCATATTGGCATAAAAACTGCGTCCTGTATGCTGACCTTTTTTAAACTCATCATTGGCAAAACGCCCGTCTCGGTCTTCTTGCTCAAGCAGTTGTAACAAATATGCCTCGTCTATGATACTTTTGGTGCACAGCACGATGACGTGTGATGCGTCGAGAATTTTGCTGCTGTTGAACTGATGCCCCGCATCGGTGGCTTTGGCAATGCGCGCTTTACCTTCAGAACTGTTGGTGATGACGAAATGCCACGGTTGCGAATTGGTCGAGGAGGGGGTGTATTGCAACAGGGTTTTTATCTCGGTAATTTGTGCTTCACTGAGTTTGCGCGTGGCATCAAATACCTTGGTGGTTTTGCGTTTTGTGGCGAGTTCGCTCAGACGGGTCATGTTGGCTCCTGTTTTTAGGGAAAAATTTTGTACACAAATTCTACACGAATTTAAAAAACAATCAATGTGTTTTGCTCATCCAAGCAAAAGTCAATGCGACCATTAAAATCCCCAAACCCACACTGGCACTGACATACGCGGTTGCGTACAGCCATTCGCCTTTGCGCATCAGATACCAAGTATCCAAGCCAAAACTGGAAAAAGTCGTAAAACCGCCCAGAACACCCGTGATGAGCAATAAGCGCAGTTCGGCGTTAAATGATGACAATCGTTCAATCAACACCGCGAAGATACCAATCAAGGCGCAACCCAAAACATTCACCAACAGCGTGCCCCAAGGAAAGCCCACCGCGTTGTGCGAACTGACCCAGCGCATGGTCAAAGCGGACAATACATAGCGTCCCACCGAGCCAAGTGCGCCACCGATGGCGACCAAACTGAGTGTGATGAATGGATTCATGGTGTATCCTCTATTTTTGGGATTCAGACAGATATTCAGGCAGAATTTTACCCTTAAACGCGCACAAATCCTCAACCATGCACGCCCCGCATTTTGGCTTGCGTGCGGTGCATACATAACGACCATGCAAAATCAGCCAATGGTGCGCATCGACGAGGAATTCTTTGGGAATGTTTTTGAGCAATTTTTGCTCGACTTCGAGCACGTTTTTGCCTTTTGCCAAACCTGTGCGGTTGCTCAAGCGGAAAATATGCGTATCGACCGCCATGGTTGGCTCACCAAAGATGGTATTGAGGATGACGTTGGCAGTTTTGCGCCCAACGCCTGGAAGTGCTTCTAAAGCCTTGCGGTCATGGGGCACTTGGCTGTTGTGCTGTTCAATCAGCATTTGACACAAACCCATGATGTGGCGGGCTTTGCTGCGAAATAAACCAATGGTGTTGATGTAATCCATCAACCCCTCTTCGCCCAAAGCGAGTATGGCTTCAGGGGTATTGGCAACAGGGTAGAGCCGCGCGGTGGCTTTGTTCACCCCGACATCGGTTGCTTGCGCCGATAAAACCACCGAAATCAATAATTCAAAAGGGGTGCTGTACACCAACTCTGTGTTTGGATGTGGATTCGCCGCTTGAAGGCGGCGAAAAAATTCGTATCTATCAGCGGGGCGCATGATGAACCATTATGCGGCTTCGGTTTTGCGTTTGAGTGCGGCTTCGAGTTGATCCATGCGATCAAAGCCCCAGAATGGTTCGCCGTCGAGCAAGAAAAAAGGCGAGCCAAACACGCCTTTGGCAGTCGCCAAATCAATTTCTGCACGCAATTGTTCGCGTGTATTGGCACTGCTGATGCCCGTGCTGACCTCTTCGGCATCCATGCCTAAAGATTGGGCAATCGCCACCAAAGTCTGCGTGTCGCCTATGTTTTTTCCCTCAACATAATAGGCTTTGAAAATCGCTTGCGCCAATTCAATGCTGCGATTTTCACCAAACTTGTTCTCTGCCCACATCACCGCACGCGATGCGTAGCGCGCATCCAGCACTTGTACGCTCGGTTCTGTGTATGCAATGCCGTTAAACTGCGCGGTGCGCGTTTGATCGCGCTTTTGATATTCTAATTTGACGGGGATTTGTGATAAACCTGTGCCGCTATTGGTCGGTTTGAACTGCTCGCCCACAAACGGATGCCAATCCACATGATGACCGTATTGGCTCGCCAATTCATTGATGCGCGTGCTGGCAAAGTAACCATAAGGCGAGGTGAAGTCAAAGTAAAAATCAATGCGTTTGTTCATAAAATCCTTAATTAAATCAGTGTGCTGCAATTTTTTCGCCTGCTTTGAGGCGGTATTCTGTACCGCAATACGGGCACGTACCCACGCCATGATCCAATGTGAGGTACACCAACGGGTGGCTGTTCCACGCTTGCATATTTGGGTTGGGGCAACGCACAGGCAAATCATGTGCGGTCAATTCCACTACTTTTGGGTGCGAGAGGTCGGGATTGGTTGAGTTCATAGCAATTCCTAAAAAATGGGTAACGATGCGCATTATATAACAAAGCGCAGGCGTTTTAATTTTAAGCGCGCAAATTGGTTATAATTGACCATCAAATAGGAGCCATCATGGCAAAACCAACTAAAAACCAATACGTCTGCTCAGATTGCGGCGGCGTATCCGCCAAATGGTCGGGACAATGTCCACATTGTCAGTCGTGGAACACCTTGATTGAGACCGCCCCCGAAAAATCCAGTAGCAACCGCTTTGCCGCACTCGCACCGACCGCACCAGTACAGGCGTTGTCGGAGATTCATGCGCAGGATGTGCCACGTTTTTCCAGTGAAGTGCCTGAATTTGACCGCGTATTGGGCGGCGGCTTGGTGCCTGGCGGCGTGATACTCATCGGCGGCGATCCTGGAATTGGTAAATCAACCCTTTTGCTGCAATCGCTTGCCATGTTATCAAAGACGCGCTCGGTGCTTTATGTGAGCGGCGAGGAATCGGGGGCACAAATTGCCCTGCGTGCGCAACGTTTGGACGTATCGGACGCGCACATGCAGTTTCAAGCCGAAATCAATTTAGACAGCATTATCAATACATTAACGCAACTTAAACCCAATGTTGCGGTGATTGATTCCATCCAAACCATGTATTCGGGTGAACTCTCATCCGCACCCGGTTCGGTCGCGCAGGTGCGCGAATGCGCGGCGCAACTCACGCGCGTGGCAAAAGCCACGGGCATCACCTTGATTATGGTCGGACATGTGACCAAAGAGGGCAGTTTGGCGGGGCCACGGGTGTTGGAACACATCGTTGATACGGTTTTGTATTTTGAAGGCGACACGCAGTCATCCTTTCGTCTGATTCGCGCGTTTAAGAATCGCTTCGGCGCGGTCAATGAATTGGGCGTGTTTGCCATGACCGAAAAAGGTTTGAAAGGTGTGACCAACCCATCGGCGATTTTTCTTTCACAACACAACGACGATGTGGCTGGCTCTTGTGTGATGGTCACGCAAGAGGGCACACGACCGCTGCTGGTAGAGATTCAAGCCTTGGTCGATGCCTCGCATGCACCGAATGCGCGGCGGTTGTCGGTCGGTTTGGAGCAAAACCGTTTGGCGATGTTGCTTGCGGTGCTACACCGTCATGCGGGTGTCGCGTGTTTTGATCAAGACGTGTTCATTAATGCGGTGGGCGGTGTCAAAATTACTGAACCTGCGGCGGATTTAGCGGTGCTATTGGCGATTGTGTCCTCTTTGCGCAATAAGCCCTTGCCCAAAGGCTTGGTGGTATTCGGTGAAATTGGCTTGGCGGGAGAAGTTCGTCCTGCACCTCGTGGTCAAGAACGCCTCAAAGAAGCCGCCAAATTGGGCTTTACCACCGCGTTGATTCCCAAAGCCAATGCTCCCAAGCAAAAAATTGAGGGGATGAAAATCATCGCGGTGGAGCGCATTGAGCAGGCTTTGGCGAAAGTACGGGAAATGGATTGAGTAGAATGAATGATAGTTTGTCATTTTTTCCTACCCAACTGATTTTTTAGGTACAATCACCCTACGTTGTTATTTTTTTAAAGGATTTATCATGAAACGTTTTATTAAAACCACTGCGGCTGTGGCGACTTTGATTGCGACACAGTCTGTTATGGCGCAAGAAATCACTCAAGCGCAAAAAGATGCCACTGCAAAGTTGGTTTCTGAATGTGTGGTGAAATATGCACCCGCTAATTGGGAAATGGTGACCACCATTTTGGATCGTACTGATCCTAAAAAAGCGATTATATATAACAAAGCATTGATTAAAGATACCAAACAATTGGTGGATATTGATGTGTCAAAATGTGACATCAACAAACAAGCCAATGATTTGTTGAAATTCCAAGCTCTTTTACCTGCTGACCAAGTCAACTGGAAATCTTTGGTCTTGCGAGTTAATCCTAAAGGTGGTTACGAAGTGTTCACCAATATTGCTTGGGAAAGAATGATCGCCAAACAACGGGCGACCAATCAGAAAAAACCGAAGTAATCTCGAGTCTTTTTAACTTGTAAAAATTCATTGAGATTTCAAAAATAAAGGGGAGACGTCAGTCACCCCTTTATGTTTTGTTGTCTGGAGTCCAAATTTTGGTCAATAGCACCAAGACATTAAATTCATTGTCCCAAAACTTCAACCCGCAATTGATTCACCGCGGTCACGTATTCGGTCACCGTTTCTGCTTCGACCCTCGGTTTGACCACATTTTGCAAACGCGCGATGTGTTGCAAATGGCGGTATTCACGATAAGCATCGCCGCAACGGGTACCCAATCCTTGGCTGATTAAACCCGCTCGTTCAGCCTTTTCAAGTAAGGCAATATTTCCTTTATTATCAAGAAGTTCTGGATGGGTATTCGAGTAGCTTAATATCATTGCCTGCACACAAAATTCAATGTCAACCATGCCACCAACATCGTATTTGAGGTCAAACAATTCAGTTGGGTTGGGGTGACCTGCTTGAAGTTTGCCACGCATGTCTAAAATTTCATGGCGCACCGCATCAAGTTCTCGCGGTTGAGCCAGAATCTCGCGGCGGCATTGCTCGAACCATGTGCCGACAGACGCATCTCCTGCGCAAAAACGTGCGCGAGTAAGTGCTTGAAACTCCCAAAACCATGCCGATTGACGTTGGTATTGCTCAAACATCTTGGTCGAGACCACCATCAAACCGCTGTCGCCATTCGGTCGCAGGCGGTAATCGGTCTCAAATAATACGCCCGCACCCGTGGGTGCGGTCAGCCAATTATCCAAACGCTGCGCAAACCGCGCGTAAATCATGCCCGCTTCTGGGTCAGCATCTTCATAAATAAAGACCAAATCCAAATCCGACGCGTAGCCCATTTCTTTACCGCCGAGTTTACCATACGCAATGATGGCCAATTTGGGCGCGTCAATGTGCTTTTTGTTAAATGCGTTCCAGCAGTGGGTCAGGGCACATTGCAGCATGACATCGGTCAAATCAGACAAGTGATCGGCGAGTTGTTCAACCGTCCACAAGCCATCCAATTCTTGCGCGAGCAGGCGGAAAATTTGACTGTGGTGGGTCTCGCGTAAAATGTCCATTTGTCGTTCAACATCGGGTGCGGTGTGCGCCAACAAATCATTCAGATGGCTTTGCAGTTGTGGCCAATCAGGCGCACGATGCAATTGTTCAATATTGAGCAATTCATCGAGCAAAATCGGGTGTGCCGTGAGGTAATCGGCCGCCCAACGAGAACGCGTGAGCAGTTCGACCAAACGTTCCATCGCCTTGGGAAATTCGACCAATAGGGCTAAATAACTGCTGCGTCGGCTGATGGCATCGAGAAAATTCCACACCCGACGCAACCATTCCGTGGGTAATTGTGTATCGGGATTTTGTGCCACCAAGGTGCGCGCGCCGCTGAGGATGAGTTGCTGATAACGCGCTAAACTGCGTTCAGGCAGCAGCGATAAACGCGGATTGGTACGGGTCTGCTCGTATAAATCCTGTACTTCTTGATGTGATTCAAAATACGCCCACAGGCTCGCCAACTCATCACTTTGTCTATCATCGGTGTTTGCAGCAGTCTCTTCGCTTGAATAATCAAATAAGGTATTGAAATACTGCTCAACCTGTTTTTGCCCAACCCGCAATTGGGTTTCTAATTCGTCATAACTCGCATAACCCATTGCATTCGCCAAGCGCGCGCGTAATTCAGACTCAATCGGAATTTGCTGGGTTTGCGCATCGTTGAGGTATTGAATCCGATGCTCGAAATGACGTAAAAACACGTAGTGTGCATGTAATTGTTCGGCAATGCCCGCATCCATCAAACCTGCATTTGCCAACTCGGGTAAAACCGCCAAAGTGGCTTTTTGTTGTAACTTCGGCACGCGCGCACCCTTGATGATTTGTGGCAATTGCACAGAGAACTCGATTTCGCGAATGCCACCAGAACCGATTTTAATGTCTTCAGATTCAGGATTTTTGACAGCGCGGGCATGGGCTTTATCGCGAATTTTACTGTGCACGTCGCGCAGTGCGTCAATCGCGTCATAATCTAAATACCGTCTAAAAACAAAAGGTTGCACCATTTGCTCGAGAAAATGTGATGCGTCCGTTGGATTAATCAAACGACTTTTCAGCCACACAAACCGCTCCCAAGCGCGCGCTTGTGTGAACAGATATTTTTCTAAAGTATTCAAACTCACGCACAGCGCACCCGATGCACCATTTGGGCGTAAGCGCATATCCACACGAAACACAAAACCGTGCTCATTCACATCATCGAGTAATTTAATCACCCGTTTGCCCACCCGCTCAAAAAATTCGCTGTGCGAGAGGGTGCGAATGCGTTTGTCGGGCTGTGCGGCAGGCACAACGGTTTCGCCTTCGTGCTCAAATACAAACACCAAATCCACATCGGATGAGACATTGAGCTCGTTACCCGATAATTTTCCCATACCCATGACCCACAAAGGCATTGCGCTGCCCGTAGTTTCAGAGCGTGGTTCACCATGAACATCGCACAAAGTTTGATAACTGTGTTCCAGTGCGTGCATCACTGAGACATCGGCGAGTGCGCTGATGGTCTGTGTGACCGCATTTAAACTGGATTCTGTTGGGGCGTGCGTTAAATCAAACTCCATCATTGCCAACATGATTAGTGCGCGGACTTTGCGCATCGCCGCGCCCACAGCATATTCAACATCATGGTGCGCAGGTGTGTGTTGCACAAACAATTGCATCACATCTGCTTTAGATAAAGGCAAACGCGCACTCAAAGCCTGTACTTCCTCGGGCAAAACCCGCCCAGAGTCGAGCATTCGTTGGGCGTATTGAGAATAGGAATAGCAAGTCAATGAATAATTCGTGCGCATAAATCCCCCGTTAATAATTTGCACTATTATATCGTGTAACAGGTGTGTTTTAGTTGGGTCAAGCAGCGATTGTGGTGATTAAACTGCTTCGTTGCTATGGCGGAAATCGCTTAAAACCGCTACAATGGAACCCTTAGTCCATTGGATGTACGATGGATGTATTGAAAAGGCAGACACATGGCTGGAAGCACATTTGGACAACTTTTTTGCATCACCAATTTTGGCGAGTCACACGGCGCGGCGATTGGTTGCGTAATTGATGGTTGCCCGCCGAATATGGCTTTGTCAGTTGAGGATATTCAACCTGACTTAGACCGTCGTCGCCCTGGAACCTCGCGCCACGTCACACAACGCCAAGAAGCCGATCAAGTGGAAATTTTGTCAGGGGTGTTTGAGGGCAAAACCACAGGCACACCAATTGCCTTATTGATACGCAACACCGACCAAAAAAGCGGTGACTATGGCAATATCGCTATGCAATTTCGCCCTGGACACGCCGATTACACCTATTGGCAAAAATACGGCATTCGCGATTATCGTGGCGGTGGACGTTCCTCCGCACGCACCACTGCGCCGATGGTGGCAGCAGGTGCGGTGGCAAAAAAATGGCTGCGCGAGCAGTTTGGTACACAGATTCGTGGTTGTATGACCGCATTGGGTGAAATCAATATCCCCGTCAACGATTGGGCGCAAACGGGTGTTAATCCATTCTTCGCAGCAGATGCCGCGATTGTGCCGCAATTGGAGCAGTATATGATAGACCTGCGTGCAGCGCAGGATTCGGTTGGCGCGCGTTTGTTGGTTGAGGCGCATCATGTCCCTGTGGGCTTGGGCGCACCTTTATTTGATAAGTTGGATGCCGACATTGCCTATGCGATGATGGGCGTGAATGCGGTCAAAGGCGTTGAAATTGGCGATGGCTTTGGTGTTGTCGCCCAAAAAGGCTCCTACCACGGTGATGCCATGCGTCCAGAGGGATTCCAAACCAACCACGCAGGTGGCATACTCGGTGGGATTTCATCGGGTCAACCGATTAGCGTGCACGTGGCGATTAAACCCACTTCAAGCATCAGCTTGCCGCGCGAGTCAGTGGATATAGATGGCAATCCCGTGGAAGTCATCACAAAAGGGCGGCACGATCCGTGCGTGGGCATACGAGCCACGCCGATTTTAGAGGCGATGTTGGCTTTGGTTTTGATGGATCATGCGTTGCTGCACCGAGCGCAAAATGGTGATGTACAGGTTTCAACCCCGAAACTTTCTCAAATAGGAGATTGATGATGTTTAAATTCAAAATATTGGCTTTGGCAGTATCCACTGTGTTTTTAACCGCTTGTGGCACGCCACAACAAACCACCAACGACACTGCGGCGGGTGTCAATCGCCAACAAAGATTCTCGATTTCCAGTGAGGCCTTAAACGCTGAGGCAGCAAAAGCATATTCAGAAGTGATTGCAGAAGCACGCGCAAAAAAAATATTGGATACTAATCCTGCGATGGTCGCTCGCGTCAAGCGCATCACCAGCAACTTAATTGCCAAAGCCCCTGTAATTCGTGCAGATGCAGTCAAATGGCCTTGGGAAGTGCATGTCATAACCCTTGATGAAGAAAATGCATGGTGTATGCCACACGGCAAAATGGCGATTTACAGCGGTTTGATCACCAAATTAAAGTTAACTGATGCAGAAATTGCTCAAGTGATGGCACATGAAATCACCCATGCCCTGCGTGAGCATTCGCGTGAACAAATGTCTCAACAACAAACCACAGATTTGTTCGCAAGTGTCTTGGGTGCGGTGGGACAGGCGTATGGTATTTCAGGCGCAAATGAGTTTGCTTCACTTGGCGCAGATTTGGGCTTTAACTTGCCGTTTTCACGCACCCACGAAACCGAAGCGGATTTATTGGGAATGGAATTGGCAGCGCGTGCGGGCTATAACCCCGATGCGGCAGTCACTTTGTGGGATAAAATGTTGGCATCGGACGGTGCAGGCACGCCACAATTCCTAAGTTCTCACCCGAGCCCAGAAAATCGTAAAGCGACTTTGCAGGCAAACGCCAACAAAGTTCGTGGTTTATACAATGCTTCGGCGAAAAAATAATTTTTGAAACTTGATTGATTTTTATGGCACAGACTTTATACGATAAACTTTGGAACATGCATGTCATCCGCGAGGAACAAGATGGCATGGCGTTGATTTATATTGACCGTCAACTTTTGCACGAAGTCACCAGTCCGCAGGCATTTGAAGGGTTGAATTTACACAATCGTCCCGCGTGGCGCATCAATGCCAACCTTGCGGTGTGCGACCACAATGTACCGACGACCGATCGCTCGCAAGGCAATGCGGGGATTGTGGATCCCGTATCGCGCTTGCAGGTAGAAACCTTGGACAAAAACTGTGACGCATTTGGCATCACCGAGTTCAAAATTAAAGACATCCGCCAAGGCATCGTTCACGTCATCGGACCAGAACAGGGCGCGACCTTACCAGGTATGACCATCGTTTGTGGCGACTCGCATACTTCCACTCACGGCGCAATGGCAGCATTGGCCTTTGGTATTGGCACATCTGAGGTTGAGCATGTGCTCGCCACGCAATCGATGATGATGAAAAAAGCCAAAAATATGCTGGTACAGGTTGATGGCGTTTTGTCCCATGGTGTGACCGCGAAAGACATCGTGTTGGCAGTGATTGGGCAAATCGGTACAGCGGGCGGTACGGGCTATACCATTGAGTTTGCAGGTTCTGCGATTCGTGCGCTGAGCATGGAAGGGCGCATGACGATTTGTAATATGGCGATTGAAGCGGGCGCGCGCGCGGGCTTGGTCGCGGTCGATGACAACACCATCAACTATTTCAAAGGCCGCACCTACGCACCACAAGGACAAGAATTTGAGTTGGCAGAGAAATTCTGGCGCACTTTGGTCTCCGATGAAGGCGCACAGTTTGACCGCGTGGTGAAACTGCAAGCCGAATTGATTAAACCGCAAGTCACTTGGGGCACTTCACCTGAAATGGTGGTGGCAGTTGATGCCAATGTGCCCGATCCTGAGCAAGAGAAAGACGCAGTCAAACGCGATGCGATGGAACGTGCTTTGCAATACATGGGCTTAGAGCCACGCACGCCCATCAACGCAATTAACGTGGATAAAGTCTTTATCGGCTCGTGTACCAACAGCCGCATTGAGGACATGCGTGCTGCGGCGTGGGTGGTGCAGCGTTTGGGGAAAAAAGTGGCCAGCAATGTCAAATTAGCTTTGGTCGTGCCGGGGTCGGGTTTGGTCAAAAAACAAGCAGAATCTGAAGGTTTGGACGTGATTTTCAAAAACGCAGGCTTTGAATGGCGTGAACCTGGGTGTTCGATGTGTTTGGCAATGAATGCAGATAGATTGGAAGCGGGCGAACGTTGTGCTTCGACCTCGAACCGTAATTTTGAAGGTCGTCAAGGTGCGGGCGGTCGCACGCACTTGGTCAGTCCTGCAATGGCGGCTGCTGCTGCGATTGAAGGGCATTTTGTTAATGTGGCTGAATTGTTTTGATTATTAAGGAGGAAATGTGAAAGTAAAAGTAGTTTTTACTACTCTTTTTTTAGTAGGATTGGGTGGTTACTTTTTGAGCGCGCCCAAAGGCGTGAGTTCAGATCAAAAAGCAGCCTGTGAGGCGGCCTTGGATAAGCGGGGTGGTTCAGCCCCTTCCATTGCTGAACTCAAAAAACAATGTAATGATGTTGGTATGGTGGCAATGATGCAAGCGCAAGGACAGAACGAATCCGCTCAAGATGCAGCTAAACGCATTAGTGCTGCTAATCAAGCAGAAGTTGGCGCTAATGGCTTACAAATGTTTTTTTTAGGACTTTCATTGGTGGGTTTTTTGGGTTTGTTGTTTTCATTTTTTAAAAAGAAATCTCTATAAGGAGTTTGTGATGCGTAAATTATTGTCTTTAGTAACAGTTGCCTTGGTTGTATTGGCTGGTTGCAATACTGTTAGAGGAACCGTTAATGGTTTGGGTAAAGACACCCAAAAAGCAGGTGAATGGGTTCAAGAAAAAGTACCTGCCAATCCGCAATAACCTCAATTGATTGCCAATACGGCACTCAATACAATAATTTTCCTGTGACTCAAGCGGTTGAGTCATGGGTTTGATTTGTTTTTGGAAAATGTATGGAACAATTTACCCTGCACACGGGCTTGGTCGTGCCTTTGGATCGTGAAAATGTCGATACCGATGCGATTATCCCCAAGCAATTTTTGAAATCCATTGCGCGCACAGGTTTTGGCGAAAACCTGTTTGACGAATGGCGTTATTTGGATGTCGGTCAGCCGGGTATGGACAACTCAACACGTCCCATCAACCCAGATTTCGTCCTCAATCATGCGCGTTATCAAGGCGCAAGCGTGTTGCTTGCACGTGATAATTTTGGCTGTGGTTCGTCGCGAGAGCACGCACCTTGGGCACTGGTTCAATACGGTTTTCGTGCGGTGATTGCGCCTTCATTTGCGGATATTTTCTTCAATAATTGCTATAAGAATGGATTGTTACCCATTGTTTTAAAAGAAAAAGAAGTCAGTCAACTATTCGATATGACCAAAGCCCAAGTCGGTTTTGAAGTCACGATTGATTTGCCTGAACAAGTCGTTCGTGCAGGTGACTCAGTCTTTACATTCGACATCAGCGATTTTCGCAAATATTGCATGGTCAATGGCTTTGATGACATTGGCTTGACTTTGCGCCACGCAGATGAAATCCGTGCGTTTGAAGCACAGCACTTGATGAAATACCCGTGGTTGGCGAACGCACAATTGGATTCAAATAAAATCGCTTAATACTTAATAGATAGTAAACAGGTAAAAAATGACACAAAATATTTTATTGTTGCCTGGTGATGGCATCGGTCCTGAAATCATGGCGCAAGCGGTGCGCGTACTCGAAAAGCTCAAAACCGATGGTTTAGACATTGCTTGGGATACAGCTTTGATTGGCGGTTGCGCCGTGGACGCAACGGGCGTACCTTTGCCGCAGGAGACATTGGATAAAGCCGAAAAAGCCGAAGCGGTCTTGCTCGCGGCAGTGGGCGGACCACAATACGATAATTTGCCGCGTGAACAACGTCCCGAGCGCGGTTTGCTCGCTATTCGTAAGGCGATGAATGTGTTTTCAAACTTGCGCCCAGCGATTGTCTATCCTGAATTGGTCGAGGCTTCGACTTTGAAACCTGAAGTGGTTTCGGGCTTGGACATCATTATTGTGCGCGAGTTGGTCGGTGACATCTACTTTGGCGAGCCTCGTGGGATTGAAGTGCGCGATACGGTAAACGGCAGTGAGCGTGTTGGCTTCAACACCATGATTTATTCAGAGTCTGAAATTCGTCGCATTGCCCACAGCGCGTTTAAAACCGCACAAAAACGGGCAAAAAAACTCTGCTCCGTGGACAAAATGAATGTTTTAGAATGCACCCAATTGTGGCGTGATGTGGTAATTGAAGTCTCTGCCGAGTATCCAGACGTGGAATTGAGCCACATGCTGGTGGACAATGCAGCGATGCAATTGGTGCGCAATCCCAAGCAGTTTGACGTGATGGTCACGGGCAATATTTTTGGTGACATTTTGTCGGATGCCGCGTCAATGTTGACAGGCTCCATCGGTATGTTGCCATCGGCATCAATTGATGCGAATGGCAAAGGCTTGTACGAGCCGATTCATGGTTCTGCACCTGATATTGCAGGCAAAAACATGGCCAATCCATTGGCAATGATTTTGTCGGTGGCCATGATGTTGCGCCACAGTCTAAACCAAATCGCTGCGGCCGATCGCGTGGATGCGGCGGTCAAAAAGGTATTGGCACAAGGCTATCGCACGGGCGACATTATGACCGTGGGTGGTACAAAAGTCGACACGGTTGAAATGGGTGATGCGGTATTGGCGGCACTGTAACCAAACTTGGCCGTGGTTCAATGCTCAAAAACCGCAAACGCACGCAGCGATAATAGTGAGATCCTAAGCAATTTGGAGTAAACATGAGTTCATTTAAGAAAATTTTATTACTTTTAGGTTTTCTATTTTTTATCGTATTTGTGTATTTTGGGTATCAATTTTTAAAACTCAAGGAAGTCGAAGTTGGCGGACAGAGTATATCCACTGCCAGTGTGGCAGCATCTGCTGCAGAGGATGAATGTCGTGATTCTGTGAGCGGCAAAATGTACGATTATTTCGTAGGCACTAACAGCGCGAACATTAGAGCAAACGCTGGCACAAATCACTCTATTGTCACAGTGCTGTCGCAAAATGACCTTGTTTTAAAATTAGATGAAAAAACCGTCATGCCCGATTTAACGCATCCCATCACACGAAAAGATGTTTTATTTACAACGGCGAGCGCGACATTTACCTTGCCTGCCAATATGATGGTTCAAGTTGTGGATGTAGAGTCAGATGCCAGTACCATGGTTCGCATCCGTTATGAGCACCCAGAATTGGGGATTTTGGAAGCACGAGTTCCCAAGGATGTTTTGGATTTAACGGAAGAACCTAAATTGTGGTTTAAAATACGCACCCGTACGGGCGAAGAAGGTTGGGTATCTCGTCGTTTGCTGAGCACCTTGGATGCATGTTGATTGGGTTAAAAGCAGGTAGGTATAAAATTTTTGGCAGTAGATGTGGGTTTTGATATTATTTTTTAATGATGATTTTTTGGGGTAAATGATGCAAAGAGTGGGTTTGGTCGGTTGGCGTGGTATGGTCGGTTCGGTTTTGATGGATCGTATGGTGGCGGAAAATGATTTCGCGCATTTTGAACCTGTGTTTTTCAGCACCTCAAATGCGGGCGGTGCTGCGCCCACGATTGCCAAATCTGACGGTGTTTTGCACGATGGCAATAGTGTCGATGCGCTCAAAACCTGCGACATTATTGTGACCTGCCAAGGCGGCGACTACACCACCGAGATGTTTGGCAAACTGCGTGCATCGGGCTGGAATGGCTACTGGATTGACGCGGCTTCGACTTTGCGCATGGAAAAAGACGCGATTATCGTACTCGACCCTGTGAACATGCCTGTGATTGAAAATGGTTTGAAAAATGGCGTGAAAAACTACGTGGGTGGCAACTGTACCGTAAGTTTGATGATGATGGCATTGGATGGTTTGTTCAAAGCCGATTTGATTGACTGGATGACTTCGATGACTTATCAAGCGGCATCGGGCGGTGGCGCGGCAAATATGCGTGAATTGGTCACGCAAATGGGCTTATTGAATGCAGAAGTGGCGGATTTGCTCGCTGACCCACGTTCATCAATTCTCGAGATTGACCGCAAAATCGCCGCCAAAATGCGTGAAGCGGATTATCCCGCCGAGCATTTCGGCGTGCCTTTGGCAGGCGGCTTGATTCCGTGGATTGACAAAGATTTGGGTACAGGTCAGTCCAAAGAAGAGTGGAAGGGCGCGGCAGAAACCAATAAAATTTTGGGCAAAACCGAAGGTCAAGCAGGCTTTATCAATGTCGAAGGCTTGTGCGTGCGCATCGGCGCGATGCGTTGCCATTCGCAAGCGCTGACCATCAAACTCAAACAAGACGTGCCACTGGACGAAATCAACGACATGTTGGCCAAAGCGAATGACTGGGTCAAGGTTGTGCCGAACGAGCGCACCGCGTCCATGAATGATTTAACCCCAACGGCTGTGACTGGGACTTTGAGCGTGCCCGTTGGACGTTTGCGCAAAATGGCAATGGGTGGTGATTATCTTTCTGCTTTTACCGTCGGTGACCAATTACTGTGGGGCGCGGCTGAACCACTGCGTCGTGTGTTGCGGATTATTTTGGCTCAATAAAAAGGTTGCTATGTTGGCTCAAACGGTCTCAAAAAATTGCATCAAAAAACCATTATCCACTCGCTTTCGCATCGGTGTGGCGGGTGGTTTGGTGTTGGTTGCATGCAGTCTGAACGTTTGGGCAGAGCCTGCCACCAATCGATACCTGCAGTCGCGTTTGATTCAAACGGATGAGGTTGGCAATGTGGTGATTCAAACGCGCAAAGGTGATTCTTTGCGCGTGATTGCCCAACAATACTCTCGTGTCAACAACATCCCGTTTGCGCGGGCTTTAGAGATTTTGCAAAGCACCAATGCATCACAATTTCCCAATGGTGATGCCGATCAAATGCTGATTGGCACGCGCTTGGTTTTACCTGCTAAAAACCAAAACTCCGAACCAATTGCTGCCGTTGTTCCACCACCCGCATCGGTGGCTGAAACCGCCAGCAGTGTCGGTGTGAGCCCTTCAGCAACCTCCGAAACCACGTCCAACACGCCGTCTGCTGTCGCGCCATCAAACTCAGCGCAAACGCTTGATAACAACAATGACAACGCCACCGTTGCCACCTTGAAGCAAACATTCCATTCGCTGCGCGTGCAACTGAACCAATTTGAGAACAAATTACAAGCGCAAATACAGGATACGGCTGTTGCACCGTACTATGCCAAACTCAAATCATGGTTTTTAGCGGTTCCTGCGTCTCTTTGGCTCATCATTATTCCGACGATTTTATTGATATGGATGGTTGCACGCTTAACCCGTCGTTTTGCTGAGCCCGAGATTGTATTGGAATCCAAAGATGATGGGGTGCAGTCAAGTCTCTCGAAGGTCGAGCCCGCGCACGAACACATTGTCAACACTGACCGTTCAGAGTCACTCGCCACAACAGAAACGCCAGCGGCACGCGTACCCGAGCATGTGATTGAAGGTTGGACGGCATCTGCGCGAACAGAGCCCGCAGCAGCAGTGCTTTCAACCGCCATGGGTAACGAGCACGGTCAGACAAGCCCTGAGCACAGTGAACACAAAGCGGTTTTAGTTGCATCGCAAGATGCGGGCGTACCTGCCGTGCAAGATAACCCAACAACATCTGAATCAGCAATCAGCCAGCCTCGTTCGACCGAAGCACCTTTACCAGCCAGCACCGAGCCTACTCAAACTGAAATCACTGAAACCACCACGCCGCCAAGTTTTGACAAACTCAAGCAGGTTTTAAATGGCTTGACGGCCGATCAATTGGATTTGCGCAGCATAAAAACGAATCATCACGCGAATCAATCAAGCCAAGACCTCAGCGAGAAAACCACCGATGTGAACGCTGTATTGCAACAATACGCTAAACGCGTAACGGCGACACCCGCCGAGCACACCATTCAGTATGGGGTGTTTAAAGAGCGCGCTCGTTTGCAAAAATGGATGCATGCCTTGAGCCCCGAACAGTTGCTCAGCCACGCCCAGTCTGCTCATCAACAAGCGCAGGGCGAGGTGGCGCAATACATTTTGAACGAAGTTTTACTGCGTGGAGACGCGGCGCAGTGCACACAGGCTTTGGATTTGCGCCATGCGTGGTTGACACCCACCCACCGCCAAACTAACAACGAGGCAAAATAATGCCGCGCATTGCCTTGGGGCTACAATACGATGGTCGTGCGTTTCAGGGCTGGCAATCGCAAGTACAAGGTCAAACGGTACAAGACACTTTGCAAAAAGCCTTGAGCCAATTCGCCACTGTTCCCGTACAGGTGCAATGCGCAGGGCGCACCGATACAGGCGTTCATGCGCTGGAACAAATCGTGCATTTTGACGTGGGGTTCAAGCGTGACATCCATGCTTGGGTGCGCGGCACAAACACCTTTTTGCCCGAAACTGTTGCCGTGCGTTGGGCGCGCGAAGTCAGTCCAGAATTTCATGCGCGTTTTGATGCGTTTCAAAGAACCTACCACTATGTGATTTACAACCATCCAACGCGCTCGCCCATCTGGGCAGGACGGACAGGGTGGTATCATAAGCCGTTGGACGCAGACAAAATGCATGCGGCGGCGCAAGTCTTGGTGGGCGAGCATGATTTTTCGGCATTTCGCGCATCGGAATGTCAAGCCAATTCGCCAATCAAAACCCTGTATCATATTAAGGTCGAGCGTTTTGGCGATTGTGTATTGATTGGCATCAGCGCGAATGCGTTTTTGCACCACATGGTGCGCAATATTGTTGGCAGTTTGATTTATATTGGCGCGGGCAAACAGCCGCAGGAATGGTTGGGCTTTTTATTAGCGCAAAAAAACCGTGCACTGTCAGCCCCGACATTCTCGCCCGCGGGCTTGTATTTATCGGCGATTCATTACCCAGAAGCGTATGATTTACCTGCGCCGCGCGACGATTTTTTGCAGGCTTTGGGACTCAAATAGAGACGAATATGCGAACACGTGTTAAATTTTGCGGATTCACCCGTGAACCAGACATCCAAGCGGCCGTCGCACTCGGCGTGGATGCACTTGGCTTCGTGTTGTATGAAAAAAGTCCGCGTTATGTCAGTGCCGAGCGCGTGGCGCAACTGTGTGCCCATGTGCCCGCCTTTGTCAATATTGTCGGTCTATTCGTCAACTCAACCGTGCCACAAATCACCCGCATCTTGAGCAAAACCCCCATATCAACGATTCAACTGCATGGGGATGAAAGTTGGAATTTTGCTTTGAACGTTAAAAAAATCATGCAACGCCCCGTGATTAAAGCCGTGCGTGTCAACCCACAAACCGACTGGGATGAGGTGGCGCATTATGTGGATCAATTGTCAGGCGTTCTGCTCGATGCCGATTCGAGTGTTTATGGGGGTTCGGGGCATGGTTTTGACTGGGCACATATTCCAAGCGCATTGCGAGGCAAAATCATCCTCAGCGGTGGATTGAGCGTGGACACTGTTAAAAATGCCATAGACACCGTTGCGCCGTATGCGGTCGATGTGTCATCGGGCATTGAGTCTGCTAAGGGCATTAAAGATGCAGAGAAAATGCGATTATTTTTAGAACAGGTTCGAGGGTAATACGAGCCAATAATCAAAGACGGCTGGGCTATTGGCATCACCAGCACCAATGGGGACGACTGCTGAACTTTGTCTAACGCACTTGCCACTCAGGCATCTCTCAAACGATTGACAGTCTGTGATGAAAAACAACTAAGGATTAAGGAAATACCATGTACAACTACCCGGACGACACAGGACACTTTGGCATTTACGGCGGTCGCTTCGCCTCAGAAACCCTCATTCCTGCACTGGATGAGTTAAACGAAGCCTATCAAACCATCGTGCCCACAAAAGCTTTTCAAGACGAATACGCTTATGAGCTCAAGCACTTTGTCGGTCGCCCCTCGCCGATTTACCATGCCAAGCGTTTATCGAGTGAAAACGGCGGCGCGCAAATTTACCTCAAACGCGAGGACTTGAACCACACAGGCGCGCACAAAATCAACAACGTCATTGGACAAGCACTGTTGGCGCGCCACATGAGTAAACCACGCGTGATTGCTGAGACAGGGGCAGGGCAGCACGGCGTGGCGACGGCAACGATTTGTGCGCGGTTTGGTTTGCAATGCGATGTGTACCAAGGCGCAGAAGACGTGGCGCGACAAGCCGCCAACGTCTATCGCATGAAGTTACTCGGCGCGAATGTCATACCCGTTGAATCAGGCTCGCGCACACTCAAAGACGCGCTCAACGAAGCCATGCGCGACTGGTCCACCAACGTTGAAAATACCTTCTACATCATCGGTACCGTCGCAGGGCCGCATCCGTATCCAGCGATGGTGCGTGATTTTCAGCGCGTGATTGGCGATGAATGCTTGACGCAAATGCCCGAAATGATAAACAAACAACCCGATGCGGTGGTCGCTTGTATCGGCGGCGGTTCCAATGCCATGGGAATTTTTTATCCCTACATTCCGCATGAAAACGTGCGATTGATTGGCGTAGAAGCAGCGGGCGACGGCATTGACACGCCACGCCACGCCGCGTCATTGGGCAAAGGCTCGGTCGGTGTATTGCATGGCAACCGCACCTACATACTGCAAGACAAAAATGGCCAAATCACCGAAACCCATTCGATTTCGGCAGGTTTGGACTACCCAGGCGTTGGCCCCGAGCACGCGTGGCTCAAAGACAGCCAACGCGCCGAATACGTCGCCATCAACGATGCCGAAGCCTTAGACGCATTTCATACCTTGTGCCGAATTGAGGGCATCATTCCTGCACTTGAATCCTCACATGCTGTGGCGTATGCCTTGAAACTGGCGAAAACCATGTCGCCTGAGCAAAACATACTGGTGAATTTATCTGGGCGCGGTGACAAAGACATGCACACAGTGGCTGAAAAAAGCGGATTGGTATTGTAAAATTGTACTGTTTTTATCGATAAATCCCTGTGATTTTGCAGGGATTTCAGACTGCCGACACACATCTGAATACTGAATAAGATGATTCTGTCAAGAAAGCCCCCATAACGCAAGTTGTGGGGGCTTTTTTATCTATCCGTTTCAAAAGCATAGCGAACCGATGTGATAACAGCGTATTGGCAGAAAAACTTCCCAATGCTTATGAATAAGGGAAAGCCGCAAAAAATAGAACCACTTTAGAGCAAAATAACTTTTTTCATTTTTTATTCACTTTTTGCCCATTATGTTGTTGAATATGGGTACTTTGAGGCGTATATTCTCGTTGCATGCGAAACGGAGATACCGTCGCAGGGTTGTATAGGGACACTTTGCACAACGAATACCGCAACCACAATGGGACTAAGTGATGTGCTTGCAAATGTGTTTTAAAACAGATGAAATAAATCTGATATCACACTTTAAAGGAACTTGTATGTTTAATAAAACTTTGAAATATACGGCGATAATGTTGGGTATTTTGGGTATGGTCGCGTGTGGCAAGAGCGCGGATAAAGCCAGCGGCGAAAAAGTGGCGGGCGCAAGTACTGGCAAAACTTTGGTATATTGTTCTGAAGGCAGTCCAGAAGGTTTTGACCCGGCGCAGTACACAGCGGGCACTACTTTTGATGCGGCTTCATACCCAATTTTTAATATGTTGACGCAGTTTAAACGCGGTGAAACCACAGTAGAGCCCGGATTGGCCGAGAGTTGGGATGTCGCGAAAGACGGTAAGACCTACACTTTCCATTTGCGCAAAGGGGTGAAATTCCACACCACCGAGTATTTCAAACCCACGCGTGATTTTAATGCCGATGACGTTGTGTTTTCTTTCCAACGCATGATTAACAAAGACTTTGCATTTAATAAAGCCTATCCAGCGGAATTCCCGTATGCGTCTGATATGGCATTACCAGACAATATTGTTTCGGTCACGAAAGTGGATGACAACACGGTTAAAATGACGCTCAAAGACGTGGATGCTGCGTTTATTCAAAACATTGCCATGCCTTTTGCAGTGATTCAATCGGCTGAGTATGCCGCACAACTGGAAAAAGCAGGTAAAGCCAGTGACCTCAATGTATTGCCCGTCGGCACAGGGCCGTTTGTGTTCAAGTCTTATCAAAAAGACACACAAATTCGCTATGTGAAAAACCCTGATTACTGGGCAAAAGACGATGTGAAAATTGATAACTTGGTCTTTAGCATCACCAAAGACTCTTCCGTGCGCGCACAAAAAGTCCAAGCGGGTGAGTGCAATGTGTCGGCTTATCCAAAAACCGCAGAAATTGAAGCAGCGAAAAAATCAGGTAAAGTTACTGTAATGGATCAACCTGGGTTTAACGTTGGCTATTTGGGTTATAACGTTGAAAAAGGACCTTTGGCAAAACTTGAAGTGCGCCAAGCCTTGGATATGGCGATTAACAAAGACGCGATTTTACAAGCTGTTTATCAGGGGTCAGGCATCAAAGCCACCAATCCGATGCCGCCGACTCAATGGTCATACAATCCAAACCTCAAGGATGCACCGTATGATTCAGAAAAAGCCAAAGAATTGCTCAAACAAGCGGGCGTTCCTGCAGATTACACCATCAATTTGTGGGCCATGCCTGTGCAACGTCCCTACAATCCGAATGCCAAATTGATGGCGGAAATGGTGCAAGCGGATTGGGCAAAAATCGGCGTGAAAGCCAATATTATCAGTTATGAATGGGGTGAATACCTCAAGCGTGCGAAAACTGGTGAGCCAGATGCCATCATCGTCGGTTGGACGGGCGACAATGGTGATCCAGACAACTGGTTGGGTGTAAATCTCAGTTGTAAAGCCGTCAATGGCAATAATTATTCACGTTGGTGTAACAAAGACTTTGATAAGTTGGTCACTGATGCGGTGAGAACTACGGACAAAGCAGCGCGTACCGATATGTATATGAAAGCGCAAGAAATCTTCAAACGTGAATTACCGTGGACCACCATGGCGCATTCGGTGGTGACCGTGTTTACAACGCCGAATGTCATTAACTATAAAATCAGTCCATTTGGTGCTGTGATATTCGAAGGTGTTGATTTAAAATAATAAAATTTGACCACCCTTGATATTCAAGGGTGGTTTTTTGTGCTACAACGTTTAGCCATTTCATTCAATAAACAGATGTTTTTATTGGAGCAGGTTTGACAGATTTTTGTATCAAATATTGCTTGTAATAAGAGCCAAATAACTAACAGAAAAACAATATTGGGGAAAGGCGCACACATGCTGTCCTATATTTTTCGCCGTTTTTTGGTGTTGATTCCAGTTTTTTTTGGGTTGACGCTATCTACTTTTGCACTGATACGCTTGGTTCCAGGTGACGTGGTTGAAGTCATGATGGGCGAGCGACGGGTTGACCCCGTTTTGCACGCACAAGCCATGCAACGACTGGGTTTGGACAAGCCTTTGATTGTCCAGTATGGGGATTATCTTTTGCGTTTGCTGCAAGGTGATTTTGGCAAATCATTCCGCGACCAAACACCTGTGCTCAATGATTTTTTCGCGCACTTCGTTCCAACTTTAGAATTGGCTTTGTCGGCAATGGTCATTGCATCCGTGCTTGGGGTGGCCTTAGGGATTATCGCCGCCTTGCGTCGCGGCAGTTGGTTGGATTACACCTTGATGACAGGGGCTTTGGCGGGCTATTCGATGCCGATTTATTTGCTCGGGCCGATTTTGACAGGGATTTTTGCCCACACTCTGGGACTGTTGCCTGTGTCTGGGGTGATTAGTGTTTCAAAATATTTGGATGTTGCACCGCTGTATGGCTCATGGTTGCTGGGCTCGTTGTTTTCTGAGCAATCTGGCGCATTTTGGGATGTGCTGAAACACTTTGTCTTACCTTCTATTGCCTTGGCGACCATTCCATTGGCAACCATAGCGCGGATGACGCGCTCGGCGATTTTAGAGGTTTTGGGTGAGGACTATGTGCGTACCGCGCGTGCGAAAGGTTTGTCGCCTTGGCGAGTGATTTTGGTGCATGTGCTGCGCAATGCGCTGATTACCGTGGTGACGGTGATTGGCTTGCAAATGAGCACATTGTTGGCAGGCGCCATTTTGACGGAAACGATTTTTAGTTGGCCCGGTGTCGGCAACTGGTTGCTCGATGGTTTTCACCATCGGGATTATCCGATTGTGCAAAACGGCATTTTGCTGGTCGCCAGTGCTTTAATGATTGTCAGTTTGTTGGTGGATATTTTGTACGGCTTTATCAATCCACGCATCCGCAACGCAGAATAAAAAGGAATCATTTATGTCCAATACATTGATTGTTTCCACCACATCTGTCACGATGCCCACGCCGTGGGAATCTTTTTACCGCTCGTTTATCAGCAATAAAGGCGCGGTTTTGGGTTTGGTGATTATGTTGATTTTGGTGGTCGTTGCCTTGTTTGCCAATTTTTTGGCACCGCATGATCCACTGCGACTGTACACAGGCAAAGAGCAATTACCACCCGCCATATTTGGCGGGGAGGCTCAGTTTATATTTGGCACCGATGATGCGGGGCGCGACACACTCTCGCGCGTCATGTATGGCACGCGCTATTCTCTATTTATCGGCTTGGCAGCAACTTTGCTATCGGCCGTGGTCGGGGTGTTTTTGGGCTTGGCGGCTGCGTTTTGGCCCAAGCGTTTGGGTAAATTCATCATGCTCATCAATGACATCATCATGGCTTATCCCAGTTTGCTTTTAGCGATTATCATTGCCGCGATTTTGGGACCATCGATGACCAATACCATTATCACGATTGCCTTGGTGTGCTTGCCACCGTTCATCCGCTTGACCCGTGCCACCGCGATGGTGGAATTGCAACGCGATTATGTGATGGCATCCAAGGTGATGGGTGCGGGTACCATTCGATTGCTGTTTGTCACCGTTTTACCCAACTGTTTGGCTCCGCTGATTGTGCAAGCAACGATGATATTCTCATCTGCGATTTTAGAAGCGGGTGCAATCGGCTTTCTGGGTTTTGGCGTGCAACCGCCTTTGCCTGAATGGGGAGCGATGCTCGGAACGGCGCGTCAATACATTCAAAGCAATGTTTGGATGGCGATTTTTCCTGGCTTGGCGGTGTTTATTTCTGCTTTGGCAATTAACTTAATGGGCGATGGTTTGCGCGATGCACTTGACCCTAAACTCAAGCAGGTGTCCTAATGAATCATTCCCAATTATTACAAATTGAGCAACTGAGTGTGACGTTTGGCGTCGGTGAGCGCGCATTTAGAGCAGTTGATGATGTGAGTGTGTCTTTGAATCAAGGTGAAATTTTGGCGATTGTAGGCGAGTCTGGCTCAGGTAAATCGGTGGCCATGATGGCTTTGATGGGCTTGTTGCCCGACAGTGCGCGGGTACACGCCAAACAATTGATGTTCAACGGACACAACTTGCAAACCATCAGTGCCGCTGAGCGTCGCCAAATCATCGGCAAAGATATTTCGATGATTTTTCAAGATGCAATGACCAGTTTGAATCCCAGTTTTACCATCGAAATGCAACTGGGTGAGGTGTTGCGCACGCATTTGGGACTGCGCGGTGATGAGATTCGTCGGCGCATCTTGGAGTTACTCGATCAGGTCGAGATTTCGGATGCGGCTTCCCGCTTAAAAGCCTATCCGCATCAACTCTCAGGCGGTATGTGTCAGCGCGTGATGATTGCCATGGCGATTGCCTGTGAGCCCAAATTACTGATTGCTGACGAGCCAACGACCGCTTTAGACGTGACCGTGCAGGCGCAAATTATGGATTTATTGCAGCGTTTGCAAGCCGAGCGTGGCATGGCGATGATTTTAATTACCCATGATTTGGGCTTGGTGGCGCAAAATGCCCAACACATCGCTGTGATGTATGCGGGGCAGGTGATAGAAACCAGTACCGTGCCGCATGTTTTTCAGTCGCCTTGTCATCCCTATACCGAAGCCTTGTTGGCAGCGATTCCAGAGTTTGCGGTTGGTCAAAAGCGACTGCAGAGTTTGGCAGGGGTGGTTCCCAGTCAGTATGATCGGCCAACGGGCTGTCTGCTGTCACCGCGTTGCCCATACGTGCAAGACCAATGCAATACGCCGCCCGTGATGCAAAAAACGCCATTCGGTCAGGTGCGTTGCATTGCCAATGATTTGTCTGCTTTGAAACAGGCACAGAAAATGAAGGAGTTGGTATGAGCGCGAATGTATTGGAAGCGATTGATTTAACGCGCCATTACCCGATTGCCCAAGGTTTTGGCAAAGGTAAGAAAGTGGTCAAAGCCCTCAACGGCGTGTCATTCACACTGAGCGCGGGCAAAACTTTGGCGGTGGTCGGTGAATCAGGCTGTGGCAAATCGACTTTGGCGCGTCAACTGACCCTGATTGAACTGCCGACCGCGGGCAGTTTGCTCATCAACAATGAAAGCGTCACGGATTTATCCAAGTCGGAGTTGAAAAACCTGCGCACCCAAGTGCAAATGGTGTTTCAAAATCCGTATGCCTCGCTCAATCCGCGTCAAACCATCGAATACCAATTGAGTGAGCCTTTGACCATCCACACGAACTTGTCGCGCACCGAGAAAAAAGAGCGCGCCATAGACATGATGCGTCAAGTCGGTTTGCGCCCCGAGCACGCTTTGCGTTATCCGCACATGTTTTCGGGCGGGCAGCGTCAGCGCGTTGCCTTAGCGCGTGCGATGATGCTCAATCCGAAAATCGTCATTGCCGATGAGCCGACTTCGGCCTTGGACGTGTCAATTCAGGCGCAAGTGCTTAATTTATTTATGGATTTACAAGAGCAATACCACACCGCTTATGTGTTCATCTCGCACAATCTGTCGGTGGTGCGCCATGTGGCGCACGATGTGATGGTGATGTATTTGGGTAAAGTGGTGGAATACGGCAGTAAAGAAACCATTTTTGAACACGCTTTGCACCCGTACACCAAAGCATTGCTCTCCGCCGCGCCAACTTTGCATGGCAAAACCACGCAAATCAAATTGGCGGGTGAATTGCCCAGTCCGCTCAATTTACCAACAGGATGCGCCTTGCATCAGCGTTGTCCTTATGCCACCGAGCAGTGCGCTCGAGAAGAGCCCGCATTGCGCTCTTTTGCAGGCAGACAAATTGCTTGTCATCGAGTGGAGGAAATTGCGTAATTAGTCCAGTCTTGAGCCTTATTTTCTGTTAAAATCTCGCAGATTTAATTTTTAAGCAAACGTATTGCGCGATGATAAAAAAGAAAGCCCGATGATACTTCGGCAAACCAGCCGCCACCACACATCACACAGTGATTGGAAGGGCGGCTTTTTTTCGGGCTATTGATTCTTATATCAAGAAACCTTTGTACAGTCTTCCTTTGAGGGATTTTGACAATTTTTAAGTCTTGGAAATCAAAGACTTAAAAATCGCCGAAATACTTTTAATGTTGTTATGCAAAGGTTTCTATCAAGCCATATCATTGCAAAAAACAGTTAAGGAGCGTCTTGTGTTACCCATATTTTCTTCCCAATTTTCCAAAGCGATTTTGGCACTGGCCGATGGCACGGTGTTTCAAGGTTATGGCATCGGTGCAACGGGGCATGTGGTTGCCGAAGTGGTGTTCAACACCGCCATGACAGGTTATCAAGAAATCCTCACCGATCCTTCATACACAGGGCAGATGGTGACGCTCACCTATCCGCATATTGGTAATGTCGGCGTGAACAGCGAGGATGTGGAAGCGGATAAAATCTATGCGGCGGGCTTGATTATCAAAGACTTACCCGCGATTGTGAGCAATTTTCGCGCCGAGCAATCTTTGTCTGACTATTTGAAAGCCAACAACATCGTAGCGATTGCGGGCATTGATACCCGCGCTTTGACTCGAGTCTTACGTGAAAAAGGTGCGCAGGGTGCTTGTATTTTGGTGGGCGACGATGTCGAGCAAGCCAAAACCTTGGCCAAAGGCTTTGGTGGTATGGCGGGGCAAGATTTGGCAAAAGTCGTTAGTTGCACCACTCCATATCAATGGACAGAAACTGAGTGGCAACTCGGTACAGGTTTTGGCACGCAAACCCAACCCAAATTTAAAGTGGTGGCGTATGACTTTGGCGTCAAGCGCAACATCTTGCGTATGTTGGCTGAGCGCGGTTGTGACATCACGGTGGTGCCTGCACAAACGCCAGCATCCGAAGTGTTGGCCATGAATCCTGATGGCGTATTTTTAAGCAATGGCCCTGGCGACCCTGAACCCTGCGATTATGCAATTGCGGCAACACGTGCGTTTCTCGATAAAGGTTTGCCAGTGTTTGGCATTTGTTTGGGACATCAAATTTTGGCTTTGGCCGCAGGGGCAAAAACCCTGAAAATGAAATTTGGTCACCACGGCGCGAACCACCCTGTGAAAGATTTGGATACGGGGCGCGTGTCGATTACTTCACAAAACCACGGCTTTGCGGCGGATGAAAAAACCTTGCCCGCGAATGTACGCGTGACGCATGTGTCTTTGTTTGATGGTTCTCTGCAAGGCATCACGTTTACCGACAAACCCGCATTCTCGTTCCAAGGTCACCCAGAAGCCTCACCGGGTCCGCACGATATTGCGTATTTGTTTGACCGTTTTGTTGAAAACATGACTGCGAGTAAAAACTAATGTTTGGCATTACCGATATAACCACCTATGTCATCGGCGTGATTGCTGTGATATTGCTGCCTGGGCCGAACTCAATGTACACGCTCGCAGTGGCTGCGGGGCAGGGTGTGCGTCGCGGTTACAGCGCGGCATTGGGCGTGTTTGTTGGCGATACAGTATTGATGGTGCTTGCGACCTTGGGTGCGGCGACCGTGCTGAAAACCGCACCACAATTGTTTTTAATCTTAAAAACCATCGGTGGTGTGTACTTGGGTTATCTTGGTATCAAGATGCTGATGGGCGCGTACGGTATTTGGCAAAACCGCGCGAATATTTCGGCTCAAGCCTTGTTGGAGCAGAACACCACTATCGATGGGCAACATGCGAGCACATTGGTCAACGAATCCGCCAGCGGCTCACCATTCGTCAAAGCCCTGTTGGTCAGCCTGATTAACCCAAAAGCGATCTTGTTTCTCGTGTCGTTCTTTGTGAACTTTGTTCGCCCCGATGCTTCGCATCCGTATTTGGCGTTCACAATTTTGGCCTTGATATTGCAGTTTTTTAGTTTCGTGTATTTGTCGGTGCTAATTTTTGCAGGCGCGCGCCTGGCAAATGTATTTCGTTCACGACCACTTTGGATGGTTACAGGCACGGGAGCAGTTGGCGCATTGTTTGTCGGCTTTGGCGCGAAATTGGCCACCGCGACTTTGGAGTAAAACATGACGCAACTTTCTGTCAACATCAATAAAATAGCCCTGATTCGCAACTCACGCGGGCGCAACTTTCCCGATGTGGTTGCATTTTCAGAGCAATTTTTAAACCTTGGTGCGCATGGCATTACCCTGCATCCTCGCCCTGACCAGCGTCATGCGCGCTACTCGGATGCGCACGAACTGAAAGCATTGTGCGACAAGCACGGCAAAGAATTAAACATCGAAGGCAATCCAACCGCAGAGTTTCTCGATGTGGTCAAAGCGGTTCGACCAGCGCAATGCACCCTCGTGCCCGATGACCCGAACCAAGTCACCTCGGATCATGGTTGGGATTTGGTGCGCGATGCCGAGTTTTTACGCAGTGTGTGTGCGGATTTGAATGCGCACGGCATCCGCGTGAGTTTGTTTGTCGATTATGACAACCCCGATATTGCACTGGCAAAAGAATTGGGTGCGCAGCGGGTGGAGTTGTACACCGAACCCTATGCAGAAACCTACGGCACGGTGGAAAATAACGCGGTATGGGCGCAGTTTGCCCGCGCGGCAAAAATTGCTCAAGACGCTGGTTTGGGCGTGAATGCTGGGCATGATTTGAATTTAGAGAATTTAGCGCGTTTTATCGAGATACCGAATATTTTGGAAGTATCGATTGGACACGCCTTGGTGGTGGAATGCTTGCAAATGGGGATGGAGAAAACCTTGCAAGCCTATATGGACATTCTCAAATAAATGGCGAGAAAATTAGCCTACGCGCAAATGACCGCTTCCATGCTGCTTATCGGCAGTATGTTTGTGGTGAGCAAGGTCATCGTGGCGCACATCCCTGTGATGACGGCTTCGTTTTTTCGGCAGTTTTTGGCGTGTTTGGCTTTGGTCGCAGTTTTGCTCTGGCGCAATCGCTATGACGAAAAAGTGGTGTGTCCACCGATTAACAAGCGCGATCAATGGATTTTGTTTATCCAAATTTTTTGCGGCATATTTTTGTTTAGTTTGCTACTGTTGTGGGGCGTACAGCGCACCAACGCGATTGACGCGAGCATCATCACCAGTGCGACACCGTTGTCGATGATGTTGTTTGGTGTGGTGTTTTTGAGCGAGCGCATGACGTGGCTACGAGGTGTGGCTCTTATCTGTGCCTTGGCAGGTGCGTTGGTGATGAATGTTTATGGTGCGCAGGCACATGCGGGCACCACAAACAATGCATCCAATGTATGGTTGGGTAATCTACTGATTGCAGGTGCGGTGCTGTTTGAGGGCGTGTTTTTTGGGGCGCAAAAATTATTGAGCCGTCCTTTGCCGAGTATTTGGCTGATGGTGATATTGACCGCTGGGGCAAGTGTGTTGTTCACGCCGTTTGCGCTGTATGATGCGCTGATCTTTGATTTTAGCCATGTGCCGCTGTATGTCTGGGGCTTGGTGGTGTACACAGGGGTGTGCATCACGGCTTTCGGGGTATTGCTGATGCACGCGGGCATCAAACAAGTGCCGAATAGCAGCGCATCGGTGTTTACAGCCTTGATGCCCGTGAGTGGTGTGGTGCTGTCGGTGCTGTTGTTGAACGAATCGTTTCAATGGTATCACCTGTTGGGTATGATTTTGGTGATGATGGGGATGGGGTTGATTGTGGGGGAAAAAGAAAAATGAAAAAATACCAATTAGGCTTTATTTCGGATAAAGCGATTTTTGAACATGTTAAATCAACGGTGTTGAAATACCGCTTCGTCATCGACTTGGAAACGTTTAATTCAAATATTGTTGACCCAATTAAATTAACTTTTGACGCAAAAGTTTACAACAAGACGATTGAGCAAGTTATTCAAGATGAAGTGACGCGTCAATTAGATAAATCAAATAACAACCATATCGGATACTTTCACCAAAATTTATTTGGCTTGCTGAATGCGGATTGGACAGTACCTAGCAAAGGTTTTGATGTTGTCAATGAGAAACAAAAAATATTTGTGGAAATGAAAAATAAACATAACACCATGAATTCAAGTTCATCGCAAAAAACCTACACGCGAATGCAAGCTAAATTGCTGAATACGCCAAAAGCACAATGTTTTTTAGTTGAGGTCATCGCGAAGAAAAGTCAAAATCAACCGTGGATTGTTAGTTTAGACGGTGAACGCGTAGTCAATGATAAAATACGTCGAGTGTCCATCGATAAATTTTATGAATTTATTACGGGTGATGGGCTCGCTTTCCATAAATTATGTACGCAACTTCCTGTCATCATTGATGATGTGATTGAGCATTTAGGACGTGATAATTTGATAAAAAACACTGTGTTATCTGAACTGTGCGCTGTTTCTTCGCAAGATATATTGAAAAGAATTTATAAACTATCGTTCAAAGACTATCAAGGATTTCGAGATGAATGATTTGTTTGCCAATCAACTTTGGGATGACGAGTTACAGGTTAGTCCCAAACGTACTTACCGCTCGGTAGAGTTGTTTGCGGGTGCGGGTGGTTTGGCTTTGGGCTTGGAAAAAGCAGGGTTTGAAGCAGTGTTGCTCAATGAATTAGATAAATCTGCGAGTGCGACATTGCGTACTAATCGTCCCAATTGGAATGTGGTTGAAGGCAGTATCAGTGATATAGATTTTAGTCCGTACCATGGACAAGTGGATTTTTTGTCGGGTGGCTTTCCCTGTCAGGCTTTTTCATATGCTGGGAAAAGTCGTGGGTTTGAGGACACGCGTGGGACGATGTTTTTTGAGTTTGCCCGTGCGATTTCAGAAATTTCACCTTTGGTATTTATGGGGGAAAATGTCCGTGGATTGACCACACATGACAATGGTAAAACCTTGAAAGTGATTAAGCAAACGATTGATGAATTGGGTTATTACTTGGTTGAACCACGGGTTTTGAACGCCATGAATTATTTTGTCCCTCAGAAAAGAGAACGAATTTTTTTGATTGGTATTCGTAAAGACCTTGTTGATAGTGGCAAATTCGTTTGGCCCGCACCGTTTAGTAGAGTGTTGACGATGAAAGACGCGCTTAAAAAAGGGATACTATACGATTGTGATGTGCCTAATTCGCATGGGCAAGTTTATCCGCAACGCAAAAAAGAAATTTTAGATTTAGTACCTGCGGGTGGATATTGGCGTGATTTGCCTGATGTCATTCAGCGTGAGTACATGAAAGGCAGTTATTTTTTGGGGGGTGGGAAAACAGGAATGGCTCGTAGAATATCGTGGGATGAGCCATGCTTGACACTGACTTGTGCGCCAGCACAAAACCAAACAGAGCGATGCCACCCAGAACAGACACGTCCATTAACCGTGAGAGAGTATGCTCGAATTCAAACTTTCCCCGATGATTGGGTATTTGAAGGTTCAATGACGCAACAATACAAACAAATAGGAAATGCTGTGCCTGTAAATTTAGGTTTTGCGATGGGGCGTGCGCTAATCCGATTGATGAACCAGATTGATGCAAAAGCGCATTTAAAAATTGCCGTATAAATTAGATATTAATTGAATTGAAAAAAGTTGGAGTATAAAAAATGCCAAAACGTGAAGACCTAAAATCCATCCTAATCATCGGTGCGGGGCCGATTATTATTGGGCAGGCGTGTGAGTTTGACTATTCTGGGGCGCAGGCGTGTAAAGCCTTGCGTGAAGAAGGCTACCGCGTGATTTTGGTGAACTCCAATCCTGCGACGATTATGACTGACCCAGAGATGGCGGATGCGACGTATATCGAGCCGATTACTTGGGAAGTGGTCGAAAAAATCATTGAGAAAGAGAAGCCCGATGCGATTTTGCCGACCATGGGTGGACAAACGGCTCTGAACTGCGCCTTGGATTTGTTCCATCAAGGTGTATTGGCAAAGCACAATGTGCAATTGATTGGCGCGTCACCCGAGGCGATTGACAAGGCGGAAGATCGCATGAAGTTCAAGGACGCGATGACGAAAATCGGCTTGGGCAGTGCGTTATCGGGCATTGCCCATAGCATGGAGGAGGCTTTTGCGGTGCACGCGATGATTGCCAAAGCGAACAACAATTCAGGCTACCCAACCGTAATTCGCCCATCGTTTACCATGGGCGGTACGGGTGGCGGGATTGCGTATAACCGCGAAGAGTTTGAGGAAATTTGCCGCCGTGGCTTGGATTTATCACCCACCAATGAGTTGTTGATTGAGGAGTCTTTGCTCGGCTGGAAAGAGTACGAAATGGAAGTGGTGCGCGACAAGAAAGACAACTGCATCATTGTCTGCTCGATTGAAAACTTAGACCCAATGGGCGTGCACACAGGCGACTCGATTACGGTTGCGCCAGCGCAAACCTTGACGGATAAAGAATATCAAATCATGCGCAATGCGTCACTGGCGGTATTGCGAGAGATTGGTGTCGATACTGGCGGGTCTAATGTGCAGTTTTCGGTCAACCCCGATACAGGGCGCATGATTGTGATTGAGATGAATCCGCGTGTGTCGCGCTCATCGGCATTGGCATCGAAAGCGACGGGTTTTCCGATTGCGAAAATCGCTGCAAAACTGGCGATTGGCTACACTTTGGATGAGTTGAAAAATGACATTACGGGTGGACAAACACCCGCATCGTTCGAGCCATCGATTGACTACGTGGTGACCAAGATTCCACGCTTTGCGTTTGAAAAATTCCGCGAAGCTGATCCGCACCTAACCACGCAGATGAAATCGGTGGGCGAGGTCATGGCGATGGGGCGCACTTTCCAAGAGTCGTTCCAAAAAGCCTTGCGCGGTTTGGAAATCGGCATTGATGGTTTAAATCCCGTTTCAACCGATTTGAACGAAATCACCACCGAAATCCGCGAGCCCAAAGACAAGCGCATTTTGTTCGTGGCGGATGCGTTTCGCATGGGGATGAGCGTGGACGAGGTGTTTAACCACTCGAAAATCGACCGTTGGTTCTTGGTGCAGATTGAGGAATTGGTCAAATTGGAGCAACACGTTGCCCAATTGACTTTAGACCAAATCAGCGCGGATGATTTGCGCGAGCTAAAGAAAAAAGGCTTTTCAGACAGACGCTTGGCGCAGATACTTAAAGTAACAGATTCAGCCGTTCGTGCGGTGCGCCATGCGCAAGGCATCCGTCCCGTGTACAAACGCGTGGACACTTGCGCGGGCGAATTCGCGACCAACACCGCTTATATGTACTCCTGCTATGACAGTGAGTGCGAAGCCAATCCCACTGACAAGAGAAAAATTATGGTCTTGGGCGGCGGTCCGAACCGCATCGGGCAGGGGATTGAATTTGACTATTGTTGCGTGCATGCCGCGCTCGCTTTGCGTGATGATGGTTTTGAGACGATTATGGTCAACTGTAATCCTGAAACGGTTTCGACCGATTACGACACCTCTGACCGTTTGTATTTTGAGTCATTGACTTTGGAAGACGTTTTGGAAATCGTCCATGTCGAAAAACCATTCGGTGTGATTGTGCAATACGGCGGACAAACGCCTTTGAAATTGGCTTTGGATTTGGAGCGCAATGGCGTGCCAATTATCGGTACTTCGCCTGATTCGATTGACTTGGCAGAAGACCGCGAGCGTTTCCAAAAATTGCTGCATGAGTTGAATTTGCGCCAACCGCCCAACCGCACCGCGCGTGCTGAGGACGAGGCTTTGCGTTTGGCGGATGAGATTGGCTATCCGCTCGTGGTGCGTCCTTCATATGTATTGGGTGGTCGTGCGATGGAAATCGTGCATGAGCCAGCGGCGTTGGAGCGGTATATGCGTGAAGCGGTGCAAGTGTCCAATGATTCTCCCGTACTGCTTGATCGATTTTTGGATGATGCGATTGAAGCCGACGTGGATTGTATTTGTGATGCGACAGGTCAGGTATTGATTGGCGCGGTGATGGAGCATATTGAGCAAGCGGGCGTGCATTCGGGCGACTCGGCGTGCTCATTGCCGCCGTATTATTTGAAAGCCGAAACCGTGGCTGAGATTAAACGCCAAACGGCTGAGATGGCGCGTGCGTTGAAAGTGATTGGTTTGATGAATGTGCAGTTTGCGGTGCAGGTGCAGAACGGCGAAGACGTGATTTACGTGCTCGAAGTCAATCCACGTGCCTCGCGCACCGTGCCTTTTGTCTCCAAAGCGATTGGTCGCCCATTGGCAAAAGTTGCGGCTCAAGTGATGGCGGGCAAAACCTTGGCGGAACTGAATGCCACCGATGAAATCATCCCGCCGTATTTTTCGGTCAAAGAAGCTGTGTTCCCATTTAACAAATTCCCAGGTGTGGATCCTGTGCTCTCGCCAGAAATGCGCTCAACGGGTGAGGTCATGGGGGTGGGCAAAACCTTTGGTGAGGCCTTGTTCAAATCGCAACTTGCCGCAGGCTCACGTTTGCCAGCATCGGGCAAGGTCTTTATCAGCGTCAAGAACAGCGATAAGCCTGCAATGGCTAAAGTGGCCAAAGAATTGATTGAACTGGGCTACACGATTTGTGCCACAGGCGGTACTGCGACGTATTTGGCAGATGCGGGTGTCACGGTTGAGAAAATCAATAAAGTCAAAGAAGGTCGTCCACACATCGTGGATGCGATGAAAAACGGCGAGGTTGCCTTGGTCTTTACAACGGTGGACGAAACCACGACTTCGATTTCGGACTCATCGAGCATACGCAAAACCGCGATTGCGCAACGCATCACCTACCAAACCACGGTAGCAGGTGCGGAAGCGGCGATTGAGGGAATGAAGCATTTGCATCAAATCCATGTGTATGATGTACAGGGTTTGCATCGCAGCATAGAAAATGCTTGATTGGTTTTAAAATTCAAGACAACGGGCGCAGGCTCGTTGTTTTTTTAAAATAACCATAGTAATTAACTATTAAAATTATAATAAAATACAATGAGGCTATTATGGTTTTGTACTTGAAATTGTTGTTATAATTTGCCCCGAGTCATGTGATTCATTCATCAATTTTCCAAAGGAGTTAAATATGTCAATTATCAATTCAACTGTTAAACCGTTTAAAGCCACTGCATTTCACAATGGTGCCTTCGTTGACGTCAGCGACGCGGACTTGAAAGGCAAGTGGTCTGTGGTGTTTTTCTATCCAGCCGATTTCACATTCGTGTGTCCAACAGAATTGGGCGATTTGGCGGATGTGTACCCAGAATTCCAGAAATTGGGCGTTGAGTGTTACTCAGTGTCAACCGACACGCATTTCACCCACAAAGCATGGCACGACGCTTCTGACACCATCAAAAAAATCAAATACCCAATGATTGGTGACCCAACAGGTACGATTACTCGTAACTTTGACGTAATGATTGAGGAAGAAGGTTTGGCGTTGCGTGGTACGTTTGTCATCAATCCTGAAGGCGAAATCAAAGTGGCTGAAATTCACGACTTGGGTATTGGTCGTGATGCGAAAGAATTGTTGCGCAAAGTTCAAGCGGCTCAATACATTGCCGCACATCCAGGTGAAGTTTGCCCAGCCAAATGGACACCAGGTGAAGCGACTTTGGCACCTTCTTTGGATTTGGTTGGTAAAATCTAAAGTCCCATCGTCAGAGGGCGGTTTTGATGCTGCCCTTTGATTGCTGCGGAGTTTTTTGCGCAAGGCTTTGTATCAGCACATAGAGCCTTGTACAAAAAAATCCCCCCAAACTTTGTTGATGCCTTGTGCGTTTTAGCATAAAGGCTGGGTTTTTTGCGACCTAACCATCATCTCAAGGAGAAAAACATGCTCGATGCAAACATTCAAGCGCAACTTAAAGCGTATTTAGAAAAACTACAACGCCCCATTGAACTGGTGGCAACGTTGGACGACAGTGCCAAAGCCACTGAAATACGTGAGTTATTGAGCGTGTTGGCGCAATTGTCCGATAAGGTCTCGGTGCGTGAGGATGGCGCATCGCAATGGAAGCCTTCGTTTACCGTGGGTGAAGTCGGTCAAACGCCACGTGTGGCGTTCGCAGGTGTGCCGATGGGGCATGAGTTTACTTCTTTGGTGCTCGCGCTTCTACAAGTTGGCGGACATCCACCTAAATTAGATGCACAAACCATTGAACAGATTCAACGTTTGCATACCCCAATGCACTTTGAAACCTTCATTTCTTTGTCATGCCACAACTGCCCAGAAGTGGTACAGGCATTGAATTTGATGTCGGTGCTCAACCCCAACATCAGCCACACGATGGTCGATGGTGCGGATTTCCAAGATGAGGTCAAATCGCGCAACATCATGGCTGTACCGACCGTATTTCTCAACGGTCAAGAGTTTGGCCAAGGGCGCATGACCATTGAGGAAATCATCGCCAAACTCGATACGGGCGCGAGTGAAAAAGCGGCAGAGCAACTCAATGCCAAAGCACCGTTTGACGTTTTGGTGGTCGGTGGTGGCCCAGCGGGTGCGGCGGCGGCAATTTATGCGGCGCGCAAGGGCATCAATACGGGCGTGGTCGCGGAGCGTTTCGGTGGGCAGGTTTTAGACACCTTGGCGATTGAAAACTTTATTTCCGTCAAAGAAACCGAAGGACCAAAACTGGCCACAGCCTTGGAGCAGCACGTCAGAGAATACCCTGTTGATATTATGAATGTGCAAAAAGCGACCCAATTACAAGCGGCGGGCAGCGATGGGTTGCTGTCGGTCACGCTCGAAAACGGTGCGGTGCTCAAAAGTAAATCGGTGATTCTCGCAACAGGTGCGCGTTGGCGCAATATGAATGTCCCTGGCGAGGCTGAGTACCGTGCAAAAGGTGTGGCGTATTGTCCGCATTGCGATGGGCCGTTGTTTAAAGGCAAACGTGTGGCTGTGATTGGTGGCGGCAATTCGGGCGTGGAAGCCGCGATTGATTTGGCGGGCATCGTGGCGCATGTGACTTTATTGGAGTTTGATGGGCAGTTGCGTGCAGATGCGGTGTTGCAAGAAAAATTGCGCAGTTTACCCAATGTGACCATACATACCTTGGCATTGACCACAGAAGTGGTTGGCGATGGTCAGCGCGTGACGGGGTTACGTTACAAAGACCGCCAAACGGATGAGGCTCATTTGATTGAATTAGAGGGAATTTTCGTGCAAATTGGTCTGTTACCGAATACTGATTGGCTCAAAGACACTGTCCAATTGAGTCCGCGCGGTGAGATTGAAATCGACAGCCGAGGTCAAACCTCTATGGCGGGCGTGTTTGCGGCTGGGGATTGTACGACCGTGCCCTACAAACAAATCATTATTTCGATGGGCGGGGGGGCGACAGCGGCATTGGGTGCTTTTGACCATTTGATACGTTCTGGTCAATAAAACAAACTCGGGTGACCTCACCGACCATCCGAATCGGGTTTTAAAGTCCATGTCTTAGCCATAAAAAAACCTGCATTTCCAGCAGGTTTTTTATTAAACAGTTAAATCCATTGATATGGTTTTAGTGTACGGTGTCATGTTCATCGTGGTCATGGTGGTGATCATCACCATCGTGCACATGTTCGTGCTCGATTTCTTCAGCAGTGGCCAGACGCACATCGGTGACCTTGACCACACAGCGCAAGGCGATGCCCGCCAATGGGTGGTTGCCATCCAAAACCACTTTGTCGCCTTCGATGTCGGTGATGGTAAAAAACTCCATTTCGTCTTCATCCGCGCCTTCTGGGATACCTTCAAACATCATGCCTTCTTCAATCTCGGCGGGAAATAAACTGCGGTCTTCGACGCGGACCAGTTCGGCATCGTACTCGCCGAAAGCGTCTTCAGGTTCGAGTTGGATGGTGGTTTCAAAGCCAATGTCTTGACCTTCGAGTGCTTCTTCTATGGTGGGGAAAAAGTCATCATAACCGCCGTGTAGATAAGTAAAACCATCGCCAGAAGTTTGTTCAATGAAGTTGTTTTGTGCGTCTGTGACCGACATGGACAGGGTCACAACAGTATTTTTCGCGATTTTCATAAAGTGCTTTCAGTTCAAATAATCAGTGGCGACATTATACGCCAGCGGGTGAACTTGGGGTGAAAAAACGCGTGCTCAAAGCGTTTAGCCCCAAGGTGTTTAGCAATTCATGCAAACGTTGCGCTGCGTTGCGATTGTATTGAATACGACCATTGGCGTGGTATTTGCGTGAAGCGATGATCAATTCATTTTTCATCGAGTGCTCCCATCCGACCAATTCCGTGACCGAGACATCATAACCATGCGCTTGCAATTGCAGACAACGCAATACGTTGGTGATGTGGCTACCAAACTCACGTGTATGAATGGGATGTCGCCAAATCTCTGCCAGTGGATTGGCCAGTTGCTGAGATTTGTTGGCGCGCAGGACGCTGGCAACTTCGGCTTGACAGCAGGGCACAAGGACGACGTGCGTTGCGTTTTTTGCCAAAGCAAAGGCGATGGCATCATCGGTGGCGGTGTTGCATGCGTGTAGCGCGGTGACAATGTCGATTGATTCAGGTAATCGTTCGGATTGAATGGAGTCTGCGACCGATAGATTAAGAAACTGCATGCCTGCAAATTGAGCTTTATGCGCCAACTCCTGCGAGCGAGTGACCAAATCATCACGGGTTTCTATGCCGTAAATCACCGCTTGTTCAGCAGTCAAACCCAAAGGTTTAAAATACAAATCATAGATTAAAAATCCCAAATACGATTTGCCCGCGCCATGATCGACCATACAAATGCGATTTTTTTGCGCCAACACATCATCAAGTAATGGTTTAATAAAATTAAATAAATGATTGATTTGTTTTAGTTTTCTGCGTGAATCTTGGTTGATTTTGCCATCGGGGGTGAGAATGTGCAAGGCTTTGAGTAAATCCACCGATTGTTCAGGACGCACCTCATAAGCGGTGGATTTATCGAGTTTTTTGAGCTTTGATGTGGGGGTAAGATTCGGCATATTATTGAGTCAACTTACGATAATCGACAAAGTCAAAAGATAAATTATTTTGCTCATCGAAGTGTGACTCTCGCCATACTTCTTGCCATTGGTTTTCTTCTAATACTGGGAAAAAAACATCGGCATCGCTGGTTTGATGAATTTCAGTTAATAACACACGGTCAACGATATTGTTTTTTAGGGCATTGGCATAGATTTGCGCGCCACCAATGATAAAGATTTCAGGCTCAATGTAAGGGTTAGACAATCTATTGTGTTCAGCGAGTTGATGTGTCGCTAAAATAATGGACTCTTCCTTAGAATCAATGGGTTGCTCAGATGGTTCAAAATGAGTGAGTTTACGCAGAGTGAGGTAGTTTGTTGCCAAGGCAATGGCATCTTTGATTGATGACACAACCTCGCAACCGTCAATTTTAATGTTGTGCTGCACCAAAGTTCTGGATAAAACGATATTCAGACGATTGGGCAAAGGTCGACCAATTGAATAATAGGTTTTATTGCCCATAATGATTGGGCTTCCCGATGTGACTTTTTTGAAAAAACTCAAATCTTGCGGGATTTTCCATAAAAGTTGATTGTTTTTACCCAAACCTCTGTTTTGTGAGATTGCGGCAATGATGGTGACACGTGGATTTGAAATTTGCATGGTCGTATGGATGAAATAGTGGGTTTATTTCGGAATGATACCAAATCAACGATGAGAGAGCGTCCAATCGCTTTAAATAAATGTTTATTCTGAAATAAATAATTTATTAGTAAAAAATATTGATATTATGAAAAATACGAGTTAATAATATTATGTTTATCTTATATACTCTTAATTGTTATTGTAAATAACATATCACACAGGAGATTATTATGTTAATTGGCGTACCAAAAGAAATCAAGACCAACGAAAATCGTGTTGGACTCACCCCGCAAAATGTACGTGAACTCGTAGCCAATGGTCACGAAGTTTGGGTAGAAACACACGCTGGACAAGGTATTGGCGCAGATGATGCGACTTATCAAGCCGTCGGTGCGCAGGTCAAAGCCACCGCTGCGGAGATTTTCGCTCAATGCGAGATGATTGTCAAAGTAAAAGAACCGCAGAAAGTTGAATACGAGCAATTGCGCGAAGGTCAAATTTTGTTTACCTATCTGCACCTTGCACCCGATGCACCACAAACCGAAGGCTTGCTCAAATCAGGCTGTATCGGCGTGGCGTATGAGACGGTGACAGCGGACAATCGTACTTTGCCACTGCTTGCACCGATGTCTGAAGTCGCGGGGCGTATGGCTGTTCAGGTTGGCGCGTATTCATTGCAAAAATCCGAAGGCGGCTTGGGCGCGTTGCTCGGTGGCGTTCCTGGGGTTGCGCCTTCAAACGTGGTGGTGCTCGGCGGCGGTGTTGCGGGTTTGAACGCGACCAAAATGGCGGTTGGCATGGGTGCTGATGTGACCGTAATAGATCGGAATATTGACCGTTTGCGTTATTTAGATGATATTTTTGCGGGACGCATTAAAACTGTTTATTCAACCGCAGATGCGGTGGAAAAAGCAGTGGTTAACGCTGATTTGGTGATTGGCACAGTATTGATTCCAGGTGCCAACGCGCCGAAATTGATTCCACGCACTTTGTTGCAAAAAATGAAAAAAGGTGCGGTGATTGTTGACGTGGCGATTGACCAAGGCGGTTGTACCGAAACCTCGAAAGCGACCACGCATGAAAACCCAACCTATGTGGTTGACGATGTGGTGCACTACTGTGTGGCGAATATGCCCGGTGGCGTGCCGAAAACCTCGACGTATGCTTTGAATAATGCGACTTTACCGTATGCCTTGGCAATTGCCAACAAAGGCATCAAACAAGCATTGTTGGACGATGTGCACTTGCTCAATGGTTTGAATGTGTGCAAAGGAAAGCTCACCTATAAGGCGGTGGCAGATGCGCAAAACTTGGTATTCACATCTGCATTGGAAGCAGTCAACGCGCTGTAATATTCAGTGGTTTTGATGAAAAAATGGGCAAATATTTGCCCGTTTTTTTATGTATTTAGAAACCAGCGCATAGCCCGCAGTGTCAGTGGTGTGCGTGATGTTCGCAACAACATCATTGTTCGCCCATAAAAGGCTTCGTCACGTCAACTGACTAAAATTCAGTCAACTTGAGCAAACGGTTAGAATGTTTGGAAAAACTTCTAACCGTTTGAGTGTGTGAGCCATTTCTGAGTTTTAGCATTATAGTTGAAATGGCTCAACGACAGGTTTGGGGGCATTTTTTGGGTCGGGTAAAATTTGCACCACCACAATGCCCAAGACAATCAAGGCACCGCCGATATAGCCGAGCATCGGTAAGCGTTCGCTCAAAAACATCGCCCCCGCCAAAGCCGCAAACACCGTTTCACTGGATAAAATAATCGCAGATTCAGCAGGGCGAGCGTAGCGTTGCCCAATCACTTGCCCCGTGAAACCGATGCCCACCGAGATAAACACCATATACGCCAAAGGCCACACCACATGAGGTAAGTTGTCCCAATTAAACGTTTCCATTGGTAGGGCAAAAGCCATTGCCAACAACCCACAAGCAATAAATTGTCCCCAAGCGACCAATAGTGGCGCGTGTAAACGCTCCGCCAAACCGCCAATCCACAGCACGTGCAGCGTGAATGGCACAACGGTGGCGAGTACCCACAAATCACCGACATTCAAATCAATTTTTCCCGCGCCTGTGAGCAGCCACGTGCCGATTAAACAGCCCAAGGCGGCAGGCCAAACCACCCAATGCACACGGCGGCGATACAGAATAATCCCCAAAATCGGCACCAAAGGCACATACAAACCCGTGAGAAACCCCGCATTGGTCACCGATGTGTATTTCATCCCGACTTGCTGCAAAACCGTTCCCGCGCAGAGCAATGCGCCCATCAGACCGATGTGCCACCAATCACGAGCGGTGATTTTCGGTGCAGGGTGATTATCATTGGCTTGATAAACTCGTAAATTTTTCCACTCCAACCAAACCAATGGTGCAATGACCGCCGCGCCGAGCAAAAAACGCGCCCCTGTGAATGTAATCGGACCGATAAACGGCGCGACGATGGACTGCGGCACGAATGCGCAGCCCCATGCGCAGGCGGCGATGAGCAGGATAAAATTGGCTTGGGTACGGGTGAGGGGTTTGGACATCAGGTAACAATCAAAAAAGACGATGGTAAGGTGTAGGAAATCGACGCATTGTTTGCAGTCTGTTTGATAAAAGTAGATTTGAAGTATCTCATAAGGAGTTGAGTTATACAACGATTTGTGAAGTTTAACGGTGTTGTGTACAAGTTAATGAAGCGATTGAGTTCAATTTGTCGGTGCAAATGGGCTTTAAATTGAATTTACTCATGCCACATTTACATAAAATAGTACAAATATCAGAGTTTCAGACGAAACCGATAGGCACTGAAGAATGAATGAGTTGAATAAAAATCGGACATTTCTATTTAGCCACTACAGATTAACTTCGTATAATTTATATTATCGGCGGTAATGGAAGTGTCTGAGGCGAGTTGCATAAGCAATTGATTTTGTTAAGGTAAACTTAATTTGTTTGTCTGTCAAATATAAAATTGTTTGGCGCAAATTATTATCTAAACGTACTTTTTACGGTATTTTGCCTCATCCCGAACATGCTTGTAAACATAACCAAGCATAACAAATCTACCTAAAAAATTTATGACTCAAAAATCCTCCGTAAAATCTGACAGCACACACAACTCTTCTGAAGCAGGGCAGATGAATTCTGTTTGGGCTAAGTTCATACAAATCGCTGATAAAACGCTGATACCCGATGACTTCATGCTTGATAGAGGAGACAACTTGTTCGATGACAGCAGGGACATTCTAAATGAATCTTTCGAGTGATATGAACCAACGTTGTTAAACTGACCTGGACTCACCAGAGTTCAATAAAGGGTGGTTGTTTACAGTTTGTTTGATAAAAGTAGGTTTGAAGTTTGTGCTAAGTGAAGCATTAAAGCCACACGAAAGGAGCCAAATTAATAAAGGCTGACATCAAATGCATATTTCTTAATAAAAATATACAAATGTCTTTAAAAAACCTCTTCAATATCCACATCATTATTTAGGGTTTGATATACTTTGCATTGAACAAACGACTACAATCAATGCAAAGGGTTCATAAAATGACACAGCAAGGTTTCAGGCTCAATCGTATTCGCCAGGCGATACTCTGGGCGGGTTTATTGGGATTTCCTGTGATGGTTCAGGCACAAACGGTCGACATTGAGCAACGTCAGCGAGAACAACTGGAGCAGCAGCGAGCGCAACAAATTCAACAACAAGAACAACGCGCCACCCAGCTGAACAAACCACCTGCCGAAACAGTCCTACCACAAACCCAACCGACTTATCCAACCAACGACACCTGCTTTCCAATTCAGCAAATCCATTGGAATCAAGGTGACATCCCACCTCCTAGATACCTACGTGACCAAGTTCAAGCGGCAATTATCGACGAATATGCCCGTCCCCAATGTATGAATCAGGTGCAACTGATCGCATTACAAAAAAACCTCAACAACAGCCTGATAGAACATGGTCATATCACCAGCAAAGTCAGTTTCCCCAGTCAAAACATCACCACAGGCACTCTGACCATTGATTGGTATCCAGGGGTGGTATCCAAAGTGACCTACGACACCAGCAAGGGCAAACCAATCGGCAGTTTAAGCACATTGTATCCATTACAAGAAGGGCGGCTATACAACCAACGCCATGCTGATCAGGCCTTAGAAAACCTCAAACGCTTGGGCAGTCAAGGCAATGCCAGCATCGAACTCAAACCTGGCGCACAACCTGGCAGTAGCGAGATACAATACAGCATTGAACCCCAGCCCTACTACAAACGCATCCATGGCAGTGTTGGCATTGACAACAGCGGCTCGGACAGCACGGGGCAATACCAAGGCAATGCCAGTCTGACCATTGACTCGCCGCTATACCTTAACGACCAATTGACCCTCAACTACAACCGCAACACCGACGTGGCAGCGGATCAGCACAACACCAAAAGTCTGGGAGCGTATTGGGATGTCAACTTTGGCTACCTGAATCTTAACTTGGGGTACACGCGCAGCACCTACCTACGCACCGAGCCAGGATTAAACACCCCTGAAGTCATCACCGAAGACACCGCCTTAGAAGGTAAAAGCCAAGACTACTACATCGGGTTGGGCTACATGCTCTATCGCAACAGCCACAGCAAACTGCAACTGACCAGCAAATTGGGGCGCAAAGCGAGCCACACCTACTACAACCAAACAGAAAACCCCTATCAAATGCGTGATTATGTCTATCTGGACAGTGGTTTTAACTATACCCTCTACCGTAAAGACCAACAATACACCTTATCGGCCAATCTTCGCCAAAACCTGCCCCAGCACTCAAAAGCCTTGGGAGAGATTTATGGTTACCCGAATTGGGATGGTAAATGGCGGGTGTACACACTCAACGCAACTGCCAACATACCCTTCAAAGTTAAAGAACACCCATTCAAATACAACAGCAGCCTCAAGTTGCAGCACGGAGAACGTCCGCTGCCTGCCTCTGAACACATGAGCATTGGTAGCCGTTATACCGTGCGCGGGTTTGACGAAACCTTCAGTTTGTCCGCGGAAGACGGTTTGGTTTGGCGCAACGAACTGGCTTACTTATATGGCGCCAACCAAGCACAACAAATCTACTTGGGTTTGGATTACGGTGTCATTCATGGACCTGCCACAGAAGAGGCCGCGGGCAACAGCTTGGCAGGGGCAGCATTGGGGGTGCGTGGCGCGTGGCATGGTGTGGGTTATGACTTGGCTTTAGCCATGCCCTTACACAAACCAAAGTACATTAAAACCGACACTCCTGCATTCTATGGCAGTCTAAACTGGTCGTTCTAAACCCACCCACATTCCAACTCATAATCCCTTCATTCTTGATAGAGGTCACTGATGAACAAGCACGCTTACAAACTCGTCTTCAACCAAACACGTGGCATGATGGTCGCGGTCTCAGAGGTGGCCCTCAATCACAGTAAGGAGCCCAACTCAGGACAAACCCAAGGTTCATCAGGTCATACGAGTGGCACAGTGCAGCGCATCAAACACGGCATGGTCATGTTGCTCATGGCGTTCCAAATCTGGCAACCTTTGTTGGCAGCTCCTGTGGCGATTACCCCAGACAACACCCAAGCGGGCAGTAAGCCCACGGTCACAGCAGCCAATAATGGCGTGCCTGTGGTCAACATCATTGCCCCGAATGCGCAAGGCGTATCGATCAACCAATACCGAGACTACAATGTGCCCACAGTGGGATTGATTCTCAACAACAGCGGTGGCACCAGTCTGACCCAATTGGGGGGCTACATTCAAGGCAACCCCATGCTGGGCAATCGAGCGGCTTCGACCATTGTCAACCAAGTCAATGGCCCAAATCGAAGCCTTATCTTGGGTGCGCAAGAGATTGCAGGGCAACGTGCCAACCTCATCCTTGCCAATCAAAACGGTGTCAGCATCAATGGCGGGAGCTTCATCAATACTGCCAATGTCACTCTGACCACAGGCGCACCGCAGTACAACAATGGCGCTTTGGCGGGCTATGCGGTTAAAGACGGATTGATTGACGTGGGGGCAGGCGGTTTGGATGCTAGCACAACCGACAAACTCACCATTCTGACCCGTGCGGCGCAAATCAATGGACAAATATGGGCCAAACAAGCCGAGTTGATCACCGGACAAAACCAAATCAGCTTCGATGCACAAGGCAACCACCAAGCCACGGCAAACCCGTCGAGCACAGGCACCACACCGACTTATGCTTTGGATGTATCGGCTGTTGGGGGGATGTACGCAGGACAAATGCGCATCATTGGTACAGAACAAGGCTTAGGGGTTAACAATGCAGGGCAACTGATCTCGGCAGGTGAACTCAGTTTAGATGCACAAGGCAATTTGACCAACAGTGGTCGCATGGACAGTGGTGCAGACAGCCATTTGCATGTGGCGGCATTGGACAACAGTGGACAAATTAGCGCAGTCAACAACCTCACGCTGAACAATCAAACCCGTTTGAACAACAGCGGCCAACTAATGGCAGGCAGTGTGCAGATTGACACACAAAGTTTAAACAACACTGGCATCCTCAATCAAACAGGTGTCCAAAACATGGACATCACAGCACAGAACCTCAACAATACGGGGACTGTGGGCATTACCGCCGACACCAACACACCCACAATTGATCCGAGCACAGGACAAGCACAAGTGAGCAACAGCAGTGCGCCACAAACCAGTACGGGCGAAACCACCAGCAGTGCAGGACAAATCACCACCAACCCAGTGGTGCTGAACAATGGTCATATCCATGTGGCTCAAGACCTCAACAACCCAGGCCAATTGCTGACAGGAGGGGCACTCACCGTCCATGTGGCGGACACACTGAGCAACACAGGTGCGGTGCGCACAGCCAACACTTTGAATCTCCAAGCCCAGCAAATCAACAACCAAACTGCAGCCACCATCGCCAGTCAAACGGGTGCAAGCCTCAATGCCACAGCACTGAACAATCAAGGCAAACTGCAAGCACAGACTCTTGCGGTAACGGCCAATACCATAGACAACCGTCAAGGCAGCATCACGGGTGAGCAAAGCCTGACCCTCAATGCGGCTCAAACCATTGACAACACTCAAGGACAAATAGAGTCTGGGGCACTCACACTCAATACCAATGAGCTAAACAACACCCGTGGTGCCATCATTGCCCAAGGTACTTCAAACCTCAGTGCCACTCAAATCAACAACACCCAAGGACTGGTATTTGCCAAGGGGGCGCAAAGCATTCAAGCCCAACAACTGACCAACACAGCGGGTTTGATCCAAGGGCAAACCCTCAACATCCAAGCCGCACAGATTGATAACAGTGCAGCCATTGTGAATCAAGCAACGGTCAGCGGCACCCTGATTGGGTTGGACGGACTATCGATTTCAGGCAACGTCCAGCTGAACAACAACGGGGGGATTGTTCAATCCAATCAAGTGACCATTGACAGTCAAACCATTCAAAACCAAGCGGGTCAACTGATTGCCAATCAAGGACTCACCGTCCACGCGGACAGTCTGAACAATCAAAAAGGATTGGTGTACGCCAATCAAACAGTGGGCTTGACCGTGGGTGCCATTGATAACCAGAACACCGCTGAGAGCTCCCAAACAGGCACGAGTACGGGTATACAGGCGCAAACAGTGACTGTGCAAGGCAATAGCACGCTGAACAACACGGCAGGGCAAATCATTGGAAATACTATTCAAGTCGGCACACAAAGCCTGAACAACAGCAGTGGCTTTGTGGTGGGCAATACTGTCAATCTAAATGCCACACAACTGAACAATCAGAACGGTACGGTACTGGCTGATCAGTTGAATCTGACCAGCAGCAATTACACGCATCAAGGCATGATTACTGCAAACGATGCAGCCACATTGAATTTAACAGGAGACTTCACCAACCAAGGCTCACTCCAAGCTTTGGGTGATTTGAGCCTCCACACGGATGGCAACATCACCAACACCACTGGCAGCACGCTCAGCGCCAGCAACACTTTAGCACTTGCGGGGCAAAACATCACCAACCAGAGTGCAGCCAACATCCATGCCACCCATACCCAACTGACCGCACAGGACAGTATTGTGAATGATGGCACCATCGATGGTGGGCTAACCGAGTTGCGGGCGGGCAATCAAATCATCAACAATTATAAGATTTATGGGGGTGATTTTAATGGCAATGGCGGCATTCTGATTGGCACAGGGAATCTAATCAACAATACCAATGCAGTGATTGCCAGTCGTGCGGATATGAATATTGGGGCGGTCAATATTACCAACGACATCAATGGACTCATACAGTCACAAGGTGATATGAGTATTGGTCGGACTTTGGGCAGTGCAGCAGAGGGTTATGCGGTATCGGGAATGTCAGACCGATTGGATAACCAATCCGCTCGGATAGAGGTAGGTGGGAATGCAAAATGGGATATTGCCAATCTGCAAAATTCAAACATGCAGTTCGCTTGGGGTACCGTTGATGGCACTCCGATTCATCAAGTCATTTACAAACTGGGTGGGCAAGAACTCGATAGTTCACAAGTTCGTCTTTACTTTAATGGTCAATACTATGATGCCAATACTCCTGTGAGCACCATGGGCAGTGAAGATTACTTTAGACTGGTGACGCCATCAGAGACTTATCCATTTGAAATTTATGGCCCATTCATTGGAGGAGTTCCTTTTACTTATAGCAAACCCGCGCCCGCTACGAACACCATCTCAGATGAGCAGTATGAAAATTTAAATACAGCGTCCACCACAGGCACAACCAATCAAGGTTCTTTTGGGTTTATATTGTCTGGAACTCCTAAAGTAACTTTGGCTTATTATGCACCAGCGAGGCAATGTACTTCCAGTGGCGGTAGGGACTCTGTAACGGTTTGTTCTGGGGTCAAACCAGAACGTTACACTTATGAACCCAATGACGCTATTTGGCAAAAATTTAATGTGATTGCTCCTGACTCTGCAGCACCATCTTATCCAGTGAAACCCATAGAGCCCGTAACTTTCCTCGGTACTTGTTCTAATCCTACTGGTACAATGGTTCAAAAATGTGCAACGTACCAACAAGAGCTTCAGCAATACGAAGTTGATAAAACCAACTATCAAAACTGGTTAAATCGTAACTTTAATCAATATGTAACTCTTAACAATGCAATCACTGCTTTCAACAATGATATAGCCAGCCGATCAACTCAAAATACTTGGGACTTCTCAGAGTGGGATATTGTGACTGCCAATCCTGTGGTGACACAATCGAATCCAGCGCACATTATCATTGGTTCAAATGCCACGATTAATGGAAGTATTACCAATGCTCAAAGCCAAATTATTGTGGGTGGAACCTTGGACGGTAGTGCCCAAGATGTTAATAATATTGGTCAAGACGCTAACAAAATAACCCGTTTTGATAATGCCAAATTCATACATACTTATACAGAAAAGAGAGGTACCTTTAGCGGTTCAAGCCGCTACTACAGCACCATCAATGCCGATGTAGCCCCCATCATCGAGACCGTCCACCTCTCCGTAGCCGAAACAAAAACCAATGTTGGCTCACAAAACATCGCCAGTGTAGCAGGCACTCGCAATGGCGAGGGTACAGCGACTGACATTGCCGCACCCGCATCGGTACAAACCGTGCCCACGGACAATGGCCAAGAAATCCGCACCGTGGCATTCAATGGCATCTTGCCGTCCAATGTGCTGTTTAATGTAGCGAATGATCCAAATGCCAACTACATTGTTGAGACCGACCCACAATACACCAACAAACAACAATTCCTCAGCTCGAACTACCTGCTGCAACAATACGACCCAGACCACATCTGGAAACGCATTGGTGACGGCTACTATGAACAAAAACTCATCACCGACCAAATCATCACTGCGACGGGCAAACGTTATGTGGGCGACTACAGCAACAACGAAGCCCAATACAAAGCCCTGATGGACAACGGCTTGGCGGTGGGCAAAGCCTTTAGCCTCACAGTGGGTACTGCGCTGACTGCCGAACAAATGAGTCAACTGACCACCGACATCATCTGGATGGTTGAAGAAACCGTCACACTGGCTGATGGCACCAAAGTCAAAGCCCTCGTGCCACGAGTCTATCTGACCAGCAACAGTTTAGACCTCAAAGGCGATGGCACCCTGATTGCGAGCAAAAACAACTTTCTTAACGTCACAGGTGATGTCAACAACAACGGTGGTACCATCGCCGCGTTTAAAGCTATGGATCTTGCTGCGAACACCATTAACAACAAAGGCGGCACGATGGGTGGCAACGCAGGCTCAGACATTACCTTACGCACCCAAGGTGACTTTAACAACATCGGCGGAACGGTGCGCGGTGGCAATCTGGCATTGGACGTGGGTGGCAATCTCAACAGCATCACCACCACCTACCACACCCAAACGGGCGACATGAACCTCAAAGACCGCCGCAACTACGCCAGTGTGCGTGATGGGATTGACCAAGTGGCGAGCATACAGGCATTGGACGACAACCACAGTTTCAAAGACGCACAAGGCAATACGGTCAACCAAACTGCTTTGAATATCCAAGCACAAGGCGACATCAACCTTAAAGCATCGGCGGTCAGCAGTGCGGGGGATGCCTACACCAGCGCACAAAACATCAACCTGACCACGGTGGATACAGGGTTTGCTGAGAATGCAGTGTACAACTGGAGCAGTAAAAACAAACACCGCACTGAGCGCAGTGATACGGCAGAGGTAGGCAGCATACTTACTGCAGTGGGAAACAACATCCTTGTTGCAGATCACGACATCAATGCCAAAGCGGCCAGTGTGAACGCCGACACAGGGGCACTCATTGCTGTGGCAGGCAATGACATCAACATCACCAACGGCACAGCCACCCACGCCGACAGCAGTTATACCTACAAGAAACGAAGTGGTTTGCTCTCATCGACACGCACCACCGACAGCGTCAGCAACCACAGTACTACCGCGACAGGTACCGAATTCACGGGTACGCAGGTCATACTTGACGCAGGGCACGATGCCAACATCACAGGTTCATCGGTGGTATCGGACAACCTGACCCGTATTCATGCAGACAACGATATCAACATACTCAACGCCACCGATACCCAAGGCGGTACGCAATTCCATGAAACCAAGAAATCAGGGTTTAGTCTCAGTTTGGCTACGGGGTTAAATTACAACAAATCGAGTTTAAAAGAGCAGGGTACTTGGTCAAGTACCAACGCCGCATCCAGTTCCGTACTAGGTGAGAATGTGGCAATGAGTTCAGGGCGCGATACCAACATCACAGGCAGTCAAGTCATTGCAGACAAAGATGTGAATGTCTCAGCGGGTCGTGACATCAATGTCATGGCAGCAGAGAACACCAACGATTCGACCTATCACATGGAGAGCAAAAGCCTTGGGATACAACTCATTGGCGGCTTGGCACCGAGTCAAACCCAATTCTCCTACAATAAGCAGAAAACCAACAGTGCTGCCAATGGCACCACAGCGACCACCTCATTGCTCTCAGCCAACACGGGTGACTTAACACTTAAGGCAGGATTAGACAAACAATACGCGGGCACGGGTTCTGGCAACATCACCACCGAAGGTGCAGACCTACTCGCGAAACAAAAGGTGGACTTATCAGGCAATGCAGTGACACTGGGTGAATCGGCCGCAACGCAACACAGTGAAACAGCCAGTCAATCCAAATCATTCACCATTGGTTCACAACTGTCAGGCACATTGGGTTCAAAGATAACCGACACCTACAATATGGCACAAGCGGCTCGTGAGGGCACGGGTAATAGTCGATTGGATGGCGCGATGGCACTCAAGGCAGGCTATGATGCGTACAAATTGGCAAACACCCTCATCGATCTGGCATCCTCATCGGGGGGGCAAAGTGGCGACAATGCTTCAGGTTCAGCAATCGGCGTGAGCGCGAGTGTCAACTACAGCAAATCTGAGTCAAAGAGCAGTGACAACAGCAAAGCGATCCAAGGCACCAACATTCAAGCCAGCGACATCAGCATCACTGCGCGTGAAGGCGATTTGACTGCAGTTGCAGCGAAACTACAGGCCGAGAACATTGACCTGTCTGCGGCTAAAGACGTAAACCTACTCGCGGGTGTGAACAGCGCAGAGATGCACAGTAGTAATAAAGGCAGCAGTGTTGGTGCGGGTGTGACGGTGGGTGTGGGTCAGCAGACGGGCATCAGTTTCCAACTGGGAGCTTCGACCAATCGCGGCAATGCGAACGGCTCTGAGACCACCTACGACAACACCCAAGTGACCGCCACCAACACACTTAAAGTCACCTCAGGCAACGACACCAACCTCATCGGTGCACAAGTAGCAGGCAAGTCCGTCAAAATGGATGTGGGCGGTGATTTAAACATCACCACCCTACAAGACACCAGTGAGTACAAGAGCAAGCAACAAAGTGGTGGCTTTAACCTCAGCATCTGTGTCCCACCCATTTGTTATGGGCAGACCGTGAGCGGCAGTGTCAACTACGCACAAACCAAAATCAACCATGATTACCAAAGTGCAACGGGGCAATCTGGCATAGCCGCAGGTGAAGGTGGGTTTGACATCACGGTTCATGGCAATACCGCGCTCAATGGTGCTGCCATGACCAGTCAAGCCAGTGCAGACCAGAACAGCCTGACCACAGGCAGTCTGAGTTACACCGACCTTGCCAATCATCAAACCACCGAAGCGAGCAGCGTGAGTGTCAGCGCAGGTACCAGTGGCAATGCTTATCTGCAAATGGCACAAAATGCCTTGGCAAACCTCGCAGGTGCAGCGGGCTTACCCAAAGACATGGACGAATCGAGCCAAACGCGCTCAGTGATTAGCCCAGCAAACATCAAGATTACGGGCGACACCAGCGGAATCAGTCAAGCCAACGCGGCAGAACTGACGAGTCGCGATGCGAGCACGGCAAACCAAAGTTTGAGCAATACGCTCAAACTGCAAGACGTGGCACAGATGGAACAGGAGATGAAACAAGCGCAACAAAATGCGCAAGCGGCGAATCTGGTCGGAGCCGTTCTGACCAACGTGATTGGCGATGTGGCGCAGGACTTCAACAAACAAGCGCAACTTGCAGAGAATGCGCGGGCACAAGCGGCAGGTGAGTCCCCCAAAGAAGTCAGTACATGGGCGGATGGCTCGGTTGAGAAGATGCTTTTGCACGGCTTGGCAGGGTTGATACAAGCCAAAGTTGCAGGCGGTGACTTGAGTATTGGTTTGGCGGCAGGTGCGATGAATGAAGCCCTCATTCCTGTGATGACCGAATTCTTAGCCCAACAAGGGGTGGAGGAATGGGTCAAGGATGCCAACGGCAATACGGTTAAGAATCCGAACTATGCAGGTTTGATGCAACTGGGTTCAACCCTTGCAGGGGCAGCACTCGGTGCTGTGGCAGGCAGTGTGCAAGACGCCAGCCTCGCAGCAAATGTGGCGAAGAATGCGACGGAGAATAATTGGTTGGCACATGAGCAAGCCAGACGCCGTGCGCAACTGCGTGAGAAAAAATATTCGAAAGGTGGCTTGACTCCTGCGGAAGAGAGTGAGTTTGAAAGTCTGAATAAGACCGATGCCCAGAATGACCAACTATATGCGCAAGCCTGCGGTGCGCATGGAGAGAAAAAAGATTCAGGGGCTTGTCAAAATTATGTTCATTATGCGTTAGCTCCAGTGATTGCTGGGTACAATGCAAGCAACACCGAAAAAGCGGGTGATTATGGATTGGGATCGATTCGCTCTGATTATGATTTAATTAAAAAGGATATTGCCCAAACAACAGGGGTAAAAGCAGTTCAGCCTACGATCGATAAAGTAAGGAATATTTTAGCCACCGCCAATGACCCTGTTAATACAGCCGAGGCTAATAGGGTATATCAAATACAGTCTCAGAATGAGGCGGTGAATGCTCGTTTGGGTGTAACGGAAAACAATTTGCGGGGTATAGGGAGTAATGATGCGGCAGCGTCTGAGGCGGCTGGCATTCAAAACCCATCACTTATTGGTCCAAGTTCGCACACGGTCTTTGGCGAGGCAGCAGATGCATTTAATGCACAACAGGATGTTTATTTTCAAAAATGTGATGCGAGCAACCGTTGCTCAATAGAAAAAATAGATCCGCAAAATATTCGAGTGGGTAGCAATGGTAAAGTTTATGTGTTTAACAACGGTATTAACAATGATTTAGCCGCTTCTTTAGCCAATGCTCAAAAACAAAGCACACCAGAAGCCAATCAGCAAGGTGTGTATTTGGTTTACCAAAAAACAGTGGGTATTGGAGGTGATTTAACTTTGGCTGCGTGGAATAAAATAGTCGGGTGGACAGGTGCGCGTCTTCCAGTGAGCGAAGCAACAAAAGCCAACGAAATTATTTTGGATGCAGCCAAACAACAAGGAGGTAAAGTCGTAACGGTTAATCATAGCCAAGGGACTCAAACAATTAATAATGGTTTGTTGGATAAGGCATTAGATGGTAAAACTGATGTTCCAATTGATACTGTAATTTTAAATGGTGGCGCGGCAAATGCGCAAAGTGTGTCTAACACTGTGAATCAGGTTACAAGCGGACAAGGAGTTGTGAAACAATCAACGCATCCGTATGACGGAGTAAGTGGTATTTTTGGTAATAATCCAGCAACACAACAGAATGGAAACTTGGGCATTACTGATGCGTTTGGTGCAGCTCATACAACATACGGTCCTAACATCCCTAAAATTGAAACAAATAAAGCTTGGGGTAAAAATAATGTGAGTGTACCAATTATCGTTACTCCGACAAATGGGAGGCAGCAATGAAATGGCACTGGTGTGTTACGTTATTGCTTGCAAGTTGCGATCTGTCACAAATTGATCGTCCAACTGCGCCTGATTCTATGCGCTGGAAAAAAGATGGTTATACCCTAACAATGAACCAAGATGCATTGAATCAATGTGGTCAAATAGAGTTGTATAGTGATAAACCTAGAACTGTAGAGGTCTATGATCAGATGATGATGCAAGTAGAACAATGTATGTTAGATAAAGGATTCAAATATGCAGATGGTGGTTGGGATGAGTTGGATCCGTATAATACATTTGTAAAAAGAAAAAGTTGTGATGCTGAAGTAAATAAAAAATACCCTGGGTGTAAATCCCTGCAACCCGCAACCCATACAACCCGTAACCCGCATTAGCGATAGCATAATGCGGGGCAAGCAAAATATGAAAGACTAACCATGCCCCAACCGCCACGAACCTTATTCGACAAACTCCCCGCCAGCGACAGGGTGTGTGGGATAGGCATTGTCCTGTCCGCACGCTGTTCGTACTGTTTTCATTCTCAAATTAACTTAAAAATTTGAGTATTTGGTTTTAAATTAGCTTGTTACGGCAAGCCGAGCCATGAAATGGCTCTAAACAATCTCTTTAAAAATTTAAATATTCATGCCATTTGACTCGATCAATCAGCGTTTATCCGCTGTCCATGCGGACAGTAATAAAAACACCATAATGATTCAAGCCAACATTCAAGTGGCGTACAAAAATACATCACTCAAATTGCGCTACCCATCGGGTGGTTGATACACTCCATGTAGCAAACCATCAAACGCTTGCACAAAAACGGGTTCACGGTTTTCGTTGCCAAGCACTTTGCGCTTTGGTTGTTTGCGTTTGCTTTTATTCGCCTGCTGATGCCACACCTGCGCAGGTGTTTGATTATTCAAATGTGTGTGTGGGCGGCAATTATTGTAAAACACCCTAAACTCATCCAACGCATTTTGCAATTGAACTTTACCGCTGATGCGCAATTGGCGCAGTACAGGCTTGAGCGTGCCGAATAGTCGTTCCATTCGCCCATTCTGCCAAGGCGAATGCACGTTCGAGGTCTGCTTCTGAATCCCAGCCAAACGCAGAAACGACTTGAACACAAATGAATTAAACACCACCTCGTTGTCCGTTCTTAACTTTCTTGGCTTGCCATACCGCCCAATCGCGATGCACAAATGCCCAAGCAATGTCCATGAATTGCGTTTCACCAAAGTTCGCAAACAGAGTAGGGCGCGTGAACCATGGTCAATAATACCCAAACTCGCACGCGTCACTTTGGCTTCATCAGTAAAGAACGTTAAATCCATCGCCCACGTATGGCACACAGGTACAATGCGCGGTGGTCTTGCTTTCAATTCACGCCTCAGTCGAAGCACCTGCACCGCATGGGCTTTCAAGAAATCACAGGTAAAACTCGAACCCACCGACACACCATACTTCTGCGCATATAACCGATTAAACGTCCGTCCCACAGCGCGGCGACTTTGATTGCTCATCAGAGCCGCCAGCCGAATCAGTTCATTACGCACCCAGTCGGGTTTACGAGTGTTCTTGGGTACAAAGTTAGAGGCATAAAGTGTGTGGGAAACTTCGCGCTTCACAAAACCTCTTTGACTGCGTCTAATGCTCAGTACACACTGAGCATAAAACCAAACAAACAAGCAGGTCAACGCAAGACTAGCCAACCATCCAATCCAACTACCCAAATCCACAAACACCAAATGCGACACACAATTCTCCTGAAACCATGTGTAAATTCTAATCCAACTTTTGGAGGTAGTAGCCATTGACCCAACTCATGGCAAGAAACTATGGCAATATAATTATGTTAAATTGCAATCGTTAAAAATGAAATTTATTCTTTATAATCAATAGGTTAATTTGAGCCAATTGACTGTGGTTTGAAGTTATGTTAAATTTCAACCTTGATATAAAGGAAGGACTTGAAAACAAAGGAACTTGAAAATATATCCAACTTCGTATAATTTATATTATGTTAAATTAAATATTTGATAGTTTCTGTTATGTGAATTATTGCTGCATATTATTTCCTTTCCCTTCTGCGATGCCCACTCTATCAATACAAATCCACTGTTTGATTGAGCACAAAAAACCCCACATAATTGTGGGATTTTTTACGGCGTGATTAGTGACCAACGACGCTAAATTATTCCAAATCAATGTCCAGAATTGACATGGTTAATGTGTAGGACACTTCGCCATCTTCCTCATCTTTATAAACGGTGCCTATGAATTCACCACTGAGCAAGACTTCAGTGCAATCATCGTTCTTGCTGGGTTTGAGTTTGATATCCGCACCAAATTGGTTGACGAGGTAGTTTTCGAGTTTGATGATTTCTTGTTTATTCATATCGCGTCCTTTATACGTTTGTGTGGAATTCGATGCGGTATGATACCCGATTTAGTAGCGAGTTTTCACGAATTTGTCACTGATATACTGATAAAAAAATCGCTCACGAATAACCGCAAGCGATTTTTATTCAGGGCTTTTGGGTACAATTATTCCAATGTTTTGAGGTTTTGAATGATTTCACCCGCCATCGGTTGTGCATCGCCATAGAGCATACGGCAGTTGTCAGTGTAGAACAGTGCGTTTTCAACACCTGAGTAGCCTGTGCCTTTGCCACGCTTGATGACGATGACGTTTTGTGCCGCATCGGCATTTAAAATGGGCATGCCGTAAATCGGGCTGGATTTGTCGGTGCGCGCCGATGGATTGACCACGTCATTCGCGCCAATAATCAATGCCACATCCGCTTGGGCGAATTCTTCATTGATTTCTTCAAGGTCAAATATTTTGTCATACGGCACACCCGCCTCAGCGAGCAGTACATTCATGTGTCCTGGCATACGTCCTGCAACTGGGTGAATGGCGAATTTCACCTCTACGCCTGCTTTTTCAAGTAGCCCCGCCATTTCCCAAACCTTGTGCTGCGCGTGTGCCACCGCCATGCCGTAGCCTGGTACGATGATGACTTTGCTCGCATAGCGCATCAACGCTGCGGCATCCATCGCGTTCAGTTCTTTCATCGTGCCCTCAATGGCGGCTCCGCCCTGCGCTTCGCCTGTGATGGGCGTGAACAAAATATTGCTAATTGGTCGATTCATAGCTTTTGCCATGAGTTGGGTCAACAATGTGCCTGCCGCGCCAACCACAATCCCCGCGATAATCAGCGCGGGATTGCTCAGCACATAACCCTCAAACCCCACCGCTAAACCTGTAAACGCATTGAACAGCGAAATCACCACAGGCATGTCTGCGCCACCAATCGGCATGGTCACCACCACACCCAAAACCAGCGCGACCACAAAAAATGCCACGACCAAAGCGATGCCCGCAGGTGCGCTGATGACCATCAATACACCCAAAACCACGGCCAAAACAGCCAAACCAATATTCACGAAGTTTTGTGCGGGCAATCGATGGGCTTTTTTCATTAAACCTTGTAATTTCGCAAACGCCACGCACGAGCCCGTGAACGACACCGAGCCAATCAATGCCCCCAACACCGCCAAGACCACAGTTACAGTGTCATGCGATTCGTGCAACCGCCCTGCTTTGGCAAATTCAATCGCTGCAATTGCTGCCGCCGCACCGCCACCCATACCATTGTAAATTGCCACCATCTGCGGCATATCGGTCATTTGTACTTTTTTACCCGAAATCCACGCGGCAGACGCGCCCATCACCAAAGCCAGTAAAATCAAGGCAATATTGTTCAAATCAGGCACTAAAAACGTGCCGATGATGGCGACCAACATCCCCACACCCGCCCAAACAATCCCTTTGCGCGCGGTGGTCGGTGAACCCATGCCTTTGAGCCCAAATATAAACATCATCGCGCCAACAAGCCACGCGCCTTGTACGTATAGAGGTAAGTGCAACATTATTTACCCCCTTCTTTTTTCTTAAACATTGCCAACATCCGCTCAGTCACCACATAGCCGCCCGCTGCGTTGGCCGCGCCAAGTGCAACGGCAAAAAAACCGACCGCTATTTCAAAAGGTGTCTGCGCGCGTCCCAACGCCACCATTGCGCCGACCACCACCACGCCGTGAATAAAATTCGCGCCCGACATCAGCGGCGTGTGCAAAATCACAGGCACTTTGGCAATCAACTCGTAGCCCAAAACCGCCGCGAGCAAGAATATATATAAAGCCAACATCCCATCCATTTTATTCTCCCAATACCTGTTTAACGCCTGCATGGGTTGTCGCACCATCTTTGCACAACAACGCACCCGCAACCACTTCATCTGACCAATCGATATTCAACTCGCCATCCTTTATCCACGGCGAAAGGAAGTTATATAAATTTTTCGCGTACAACTCCGATGCATGTGTCGGCATACGGGATGGCAAATTGACAGGGCCATAAATATTCACATCGTGCGCGCTGACATAGGTGTCTTGCAATGGATTGGATTCGGTCAAAGCACAGTTACCACCCGATTCCGCCGCCATATCGACCACAACCGCACCGTATTTCATCCCTGCAATCATCGATTCGGTGATAATCACGGGGGCTTTTTTCCCTGGAATCGCTGCTGTGGTAATCAATACATCGGCAGTGGCGACCGCTTTGGCGAGTTTTTCCGCTTGCAGGGCTTTTTCTTCCTCGGTCAATTCACGCGCATAGCCGCCTGCCCCATCGGCGGTCACGCCTGTATCGACGAACTTCGCGCCGAGTGATTCGACCTGCTCACGCGCCGCACTGCGCACGTCGTAGGCTTCAACCATTGCGCCCAAGCGTTTGCACGTGGCAATCGCTTGTAAGCCCGCGACCCCCGCGCCGATTACCAAAGCCCGTGCAGGACGAATTGTGCCTGCTGCTGTGGTCAGCATGGGGAAAAATTTAGAGCTGTGCGATGCAGCGATTAAGGCACATTGGTAGCCCGCGCACGCCCCTTGCGAACTCAGTGCATCCATACTCTGTGCGCGTGAAATGCGTGGTAATAATTCCAAAGCAAACGCGGTGATGCGCCGTGCATTCAAAGCCTGCAAACGCATTTTGTCTTCATATGGTTTGAGTAAACCAATCAACACCGCACCTTCGGGCATAGCGTTGATTTCATTGGCTGTAGGCGGCGTGACGCGCAAAATCAATTGCGCCCCATCGTAGGTTTGCGCCAAATTGGTAGCGGTCGGTACATCCAAATACTCGGTATCTTTAAACTGGCTGCGATTACCCGCGCCCTGCTCCATGCGGATGTTTGCGCCAAGTGCTGCGAATTTTTTCGCCGTTTCAGGCACTAATGCAACGCGACATTCGCCCGTGAGGGTTTCACCAGCCACTGCGATGATAATGGTCATAGTATGCTCCATGCTTTCTACTATTTTATAAACGGGGCTATTGTGCCATTGTTTGTGGTTCAGGGCTATATAAAATAACGGTCGTGCTATAAAATTTAATGATGGTCGGGCTCAATCGTTTTAATAAATCAACTTGCCTGTGTTATAGTTAAAAAATGAATACACACCTCAATTGGCCTGAAAACGAAACCACACAAACTGCCCTTTGGGTTTCTGAGTCAGGCACCAATCCACCCAAACACATGACCCTTGCCGATGACACTTTATCAGCGGAAAACGCGCATCGATTGGCATCAGAAGGACACGCTTTGCTCTGGCGTGGTGATTTTCAAAATGCCCGCCATTTATTGCAGGCATTGACCCGTCGATTGGATAAATTAAAATCTAAAAAAACAAATAAAAACAAAATAATACAATCGAATTTAGAAGTATTTCATCAACATAGAATGGCGCAAGCACAGCGTGCCCACATCCTCAATGCCATTGTGATTGTGGTGGAAAAAAACCACCATATTGACCTGCGCCGAGCACCCGATGTGGTGGATGCCTGCTTTGAGGTTTTGGGTGAGCAAACCGAGCGTTATGCCCTGCCGTTGCGCCAATTGCTCGCGTATGTTTCGGCGCACGAATGGCGCAAAAACGGGGTATTGATTCCCGCACTTAATTCAAACATCCACCCGCATTATGGTGTGTTTTCACCAATACGCGGCGAATATTTGGAACTCATCAACTCCGCCCCGCTGCCCAAACCCTGTGACACCGCGTGGGACATTGGCACAGGTACAGGGGTCATTTCGGCAGTGCTGGCAAGGCGCGGGGTGAAAACCATCATCGCGACCGATACTGACCCGCGCGCATTGGCGTGTGCGCGCGACAATTTCGAGCGGCTCGGTCTCACAACACAGGTTCAATTGCATCAAGCCGATTTGTTTCCTCAAACCAATACAAAAGCCGACTTAATTGTCTGCAATCCGCCGTGGTTGCCCGCCAAAGCCGCTGCGCCGATTGAACGCGCGATTTTTGATGAAAAAAGTCAAATGCTCAAAGGTTTTTTGCTCGGCGTGGGTGCGCATTTGAGCGCGCACGGTCAGGCTTGGCTGATTATGTCGGATTTTGCCGAGCATTTGGGTTTACGCGCACCCAATGAAATTCCTGATATGATTGAGCGTGCAGGTCTGCGCGTGCTCAAAAAACACGATATCCGTCCGCAGCATGGTAAGGTGTTTGACAAAACCGACCCACTGCATGCGGCGCGCGCTTTGGAAACCACTTCATTGTGGTGCTTAACCCTTGCAGCAAAGACAACATTGACCTAAAGCAACAAATCCCCGAAACCATTGCCCACACAATGCCAATCCGCTACAATGCAGACTTTCTAAAAGTTGTCAGCACACAAGGTAGAATATGACAGTATTCGGCGCGAGTTGCCCTCATTGCGAGACATTGTTTAAGGTTTATCCAGACCAATTGCGTTTGCACAATGGTTTTGCCAACTGTGGTTCGTGTGGACGAACATTTGATGTCCAAGCCGTGTTGATTTTTTTGCCGCCACATGAAACCTCATTTTTAGAACGAAACACTCCGATGGTGGACGGTTTACCCGTTCTGAATGCCGTGGCGTATGTGACTCGCAATCATCAATCATCAACTGAAAGTCAAGCAACCCCAGTCACCCATCCAATCACGGATCAAAGCGCCCCAGAGCAAAACCCGCAAGCACCAACGCAAACATCAATTGCTGATGATGAGTCGCTGTCTTTTCCTGACGATTCGGACACAAGTGCGAATGAATCACCTGTCAGCCACGCGCCCACCGTCAATCCATCGGTCACGATGGCATCTGCTGACGCGCCTTGCGCGCGAGCTTTCAATCCAATCAAATGGCTGCTCTATTTGGCAGTTACCGTCTGTGTCTTGATTGTCATCGTCGCTTTTGTGCGCCCTGATGCACTACGTTCATTCAGCCACACTTTAAAGCAAAAAACCATCCAAACACAGCCATTGGCTCAATATATTGGCACAACCATCCAATCATTTTTACCATGATGGGAATACACGGATGAGTGCCAGCCAACAATCACCTTGGCAAACCTATGTTCCGAGGATTGATAAATGTCACCAACACTGGCTGACCGATACCAACTCGCTGACTTTAAAACTCAAGCGTCACTGCCAGCAATTTCAAGTACTGCGCGCGTTTCAAGGCAAACGCCCTTTACATCTGAGCGAATACAAAGCCATCCAACGCCCTTTGGCCAATCCAGTCATGACCCGAGATGTGGTGCTGTGTTGCGATGGACAGCCTGTGGTGATTGGGCACACCATCACGGCTTTAGACACATTGAAACGGCACTGGCCATTTTTTAATGCACTGGGCAATAAAGCTTTGGGATTGACTTTGTTTTTCAATCCGCTGATTAAACGCAAACCCTTTGAGTACACACGCTTGGCACGCCATGATATGTTGTATCAATTGACACAAAACATCCTCAAAGCACAAGGCTTTCAACTGGATTTACCTGAATACCTTTGGGCACGGCGCGGCGTATTTGTCCATCAACGCCAAAAAAGCAGTCACATGATGGTGACCGAAATCATGCTGCCATCGGTGTACACCCTGACCGAACTGCGAAAGACTTTGCATTATGATCGACCATGATGACGAGCCATTTGAGCAATTTACAGTGAGTACAGTGAACGCGGATAAAAAACCGTTGCTCACTGAAGCGCAACTGCGTCAGCGCATCATGCACCGCGCGATTGGCTACTTGTCTCGACGCGAATACTCACAACAAGAACTCAAGCGAAAACTCACACATGCCTTCGCTGATGCGACCTTTAGCCATGCCGAGCCTGAAAATACACTTGAGTTGGATGATTTAATTGAATCTGTGCTTGAATATTTGGCCAAAAACAATTGGCAGTCCGACACCCGTTTTGCCGACAACATCAGCAAAATCAAAGGCGAGCGTTACGGCAGCGCGCGTGTCAAACAAACCTTGAACCAAAAAGGACTTGCGCGTGAAATCATTGATGAAAAAATCAATGAATTGGCTGAAACTGAACTCCAACGCGGCTTTGAGGTGTGGCAAAAAAAGTTCGGTCAATTGCCTCAAAATTCGGCCGAGTATGCCAAACAAAGCCGTTTTATGGCATATCGAGGTTTTTCGTTTGACATTATTAAAAAAATTCTCAAAGGCAATGTGGAATGTTTTGAATAAACATTTAAATCCTCCACCATTTATCATTAAAAGAATCACCTTGAAACCTTTGCACAATCTTCCTTTTAGAAATTTTGACGATTTTTAAATCTTGAAAATCAAAGACTTGAAAATCGCCGAAATATTTTTAACGTTGTTATGCAAAGGTTTCATCTTGAATCAGCATTCTGAGCATAAAACCGCTGATTAACAGTTATAATAGCAACCTTGTATTTTCACTTTATTTTCACACCTCGCCCATGAACTCAAGCAATTCAAATTATTATCACCCCACAGCCATCGAAACTGCCGTACAAAATGCGTGGAACGCCGCCGATGTATACCGTGTCAATGAGCAATCGGACAAACCCAAGTTTTATGCCTGCTCCATGCTGCCCTATCCATCGGGTAAATTGCACATGGGACACGTGCGCAACTACACCATCAATGACGTGATGACGCGCCATTTGCGGATGAAGGGTTACAACGTTTTGATGCCAATGGGCTGGGATGCGTTTGGGATGCCTGCCGAAAATGCCGCGCTGAAAAACAAAGTACCGCCCGCGCAGTGGACGTATGAGAACATCACCTACATGAAAAAGCAAATGCAGGCGATGGGCTTGGCAATTGACTGGTCGCGTGAAGTCGCCACCTGCCAGCCTGAGTATTACAAATGGAATCAATGGTTGTTCTTGAAAATGCTTGAAAAAGGCATTGCCTACCGCAAAACTCAAACTGTCAACTGGGATCCCGTCGATCAAACGGTTTTGGCGAATGAACAAGTGATCGATGGACGCGGCTGGCGTTCGGGCGCGTTGGTTGAAAAGCGCGAAATCCCTGGGTACTACCTCAACATCACCGCGTACGCTGAAGAATTGCTCAATGATTTAGATGGCTTGGGCTGGCCTGAGCGCGTCAAACTCATGCAAGAAAACTGGATAGGCAAAAGCCACGGCGTGCGTTTTGCCTTCACCCATGACATCCGTGACGCGAACGGTGAATTGGTGCAAGGCGGCAAAATGTATGTTTTTACCACACGCGCCGACACGATTATGGGCGTGACCTTCTGCGCAGTGGCTGCCGAGCATCCATTGGCAATCGAAGCCGCACGCCGCAACCCTACTTTGCAAGCCTTTATCGACAAATGTAAACAAGGCTCGGTGATGGAAGCCGATATGGCAACCATGGAAAAAGAAGGCGTGGACACAGGTCTATTCGTCACCCATCCGCTGACGGGCGAACAAGTCCCCGTGTGGATTGGTAACTATGTGTTAATGAATTATGGCGACGGCGCGGTGATGGCTGTGCCTGCACACGATGAGCGCGATTTTGCGTTTGCCAAAAAATACCATTTGCCAATCAAACAAGTGATTGAAGTTGCTGGTAAAACGTTTTCAACCGACGCATGGCAAGAATATTATGCCGATAAAGAAAACTGTACGTGCATCAACAGCAGTGTTTACAATGGTTTAAATCACTCAGACGCGGTACAAAAAGTTGCGGCTGATTTGTCAGACAAAGGCTTGGGCGAACTCAAAACCACCTACCGCTTGCGTGATTGGGGGATTAGTCGCCAACGCTATTGGGGCACACCCATTCCACTGATTCACTGTGAATCTTGCGGTGTGGTACCTGTCCCTGAAGCCGATTTACCCGTGAAATTACCTGAGGATTGCATTCCCGATGGTACGGGCAATCCATTGAATAAACGCGAAGATTTCCTCCACGTCAATTGTCCGCAGTGTGGCAAACCCGCCAAACGCGAGACCGACACCATGGACACCTTCGTCGATTCGTGTTGGTATTACATGCGCTACACCTGCCCCGATGCGACGACGATGGTCGATGCACGCAATGATTACTGGATGCCAATGGATCAGTACATCGGTGGGATTGAGCATGCAATTTTGCATTTGCTGTACGCGCGTTTTTGGACCAAAGTCATGCGCGATTTGGGCTTGGTTAGATTCGATGAGCCATTTAAAAACCTGCTCACACAAGGCATGGTGCTCAACGAAACTTATTACCGCGAGAATGCCAATGGCAGCAAAGATTGGTTCAACCCTGCCGATGTCGATGTGACCACCGATGCCAAAGGCAAAATCATGGGCGCGGTGTTGCGCGAAGATGCTCAGCCCGTACAAATCGGTGGCGTGGAAAAAATGGCGAAGTCGAAAAACAATGGCATCGACCCGCAAGCCCTGATTGAACAATACGGTGCGGATACTTCGCGCCTGTTCACCATGTTTGCTTCACCCCCTGAGCAAACTTTGGAGTGGTCGGATTCGGGGGTGGAAGGCTCTAATCGCTTCTTGCGCCGCGTGTGGCAGTTCTGCCAAGCGCAAAAAGCAGCGATTGCACAACAAAAATCCGCAGAATTGACACCGACTGCTGAAGCGAAAAACCTGCGTTTCACCATGCACAGCTTGCTCAAACAAGTGAATTTTGACTATGAGCGCATTCAGTACAACACCGTTGCTTCAGGCGCGATGAAAATGCTCAACGAACTCGAATCTGTGTGCAAGAATGATGTCAGCACATTGGGCAAAGCCTTACCTGAAGCAGTGTCTATCCTGTTGCGCGTGCTCTACCCCATCGTGCCGCACATCACCTACGCGCTGTGGAATGAGTTGGGCTATCGCAATAGCGATGGGGATTTGTTGGATGCGAAATGGGCAGAGGTCGATGAGTCCGCTTTGGCACGTGATGAAATTGAATACATCGTCCAAGTCAATGGTAAACTGCGCGATAAGTTAATCGCGCCCGCCTCGGCGGACAATGCGGCTTTACAAACCTTGGCGATGCAATTGGACAATGTGCAAAAATTCACCGAAGGTCTTGCGGTGAAGAAATTCATTGTGGTTCCGAAAAAATTAATTAATATTGTGGTGTGATGCGATGACGACAACAGCGACAATGATGTGCTGGTTTAAAAAAATCTCAGGGGTGCTTGGTGCTTTGGCACTCACGATGAGCCTGTCTGCCTGTGGTTTTCACCTTTTGGGAGCAAGCAGCAACCAAAATCTGCCCAGTTCAGTCGCTCTCGTTGGCAATATCAATAACGAAATTGTCGAATCACTCAAACTACAAAAACCCGATGGCATCGCATCCGCAACGCCCGATAAAGCCGACTTGACCCTTGAGTTTGGCGACATCAGCACAGGTAGAAACGTACTGTCAAAAACCGCCACGGGCACAACCTCCGAATACCGTGTGAGTTTGTCGGTGGTCATTCAAGCCTACGACAATCATAAAAATCAATTGCTCGCACCCACGCGTTTGAGCACTTCGCGCAATTTAATTGTCGGCACGGGCTACGCCACTGCCGAGGATGCGGAACTCGAACGCCTCAATTCAGACATGGCGCGTGAGTTGGCCAACAGCATTGTGTATCGTGTGCGTGCTGTTTGGTTCACCCATCAAAAAACCGCACCATGAGCGCATCATTTACTGTACCGCTCGCACCGTTGTACGTTTTTTGCAGTGATGAGGTGCTGCTGTTGCAAGAATCGATTGACACACTGCGCCAAATAGCACGCAGTGAGGGTTTTTCTGAACGCGAAGTCTATACCGTTGAATCACACTTTAAATGGCATGAAGTCATCGCCTCGCAACAGTCGCTTTCATTATTTGGCGATAAAAAAATTATTGAACTGCGCATTCCAACGGGCAAACCTGGTAAAGACGGTGGCGATGCGCTCAAAGATATCGTGCGCAATCTTTCTGAAGATGTTTTGCTCATCATCTCACTGCCACGTTTGGACAAAACCAGTAAATCCTCGGTGTGGTTTAAAGCCTTGACAGACGCGGCAAAACGCCATGTGTACGAGATTGCCAGTGTAGATTTGAACAAACTTCCCGCATGGATTCAAACGCGTCTTAAAAATAACCAACAAAACGTGTCTGCCGACACCGCCCAATGGATGGCAACACAGTTTGAAGGCAATTTACTGGCTGCGCATCAAGAAATCCAAAAACTCGCCCTGCTGCACCCCGCAGGGCAAATTTCCGAGGATGTGGTACACGAAGCCGTACTCAATGTGGCGCGCTATGATATGTTCAAACTCTCCGAGGCCGTTCTGGCAGGCGATGTGGCGCGCACTTGCCGCATGATTGAGGGCCTCAAAGCCGAGGGCGAATCCATCGTGCCCATCGTTTGGTCACTGACCAATGAGGTGCGCACCCTGCTCAGTCTGAAGCAAGAAACCGAAAAAGGCGGTCATCTGCCCACCTTGATGAAGCAAAACCGCATTTGGGGCGCACGTGAGCAATTGATTCCACGCGCCCTACCGTGTTTATCCAGCAAATTTCTCAATCGCTGTTTGACCCGCACGGCGGAGCTTGACCGCATGAGTAAAGGCATGGACAAAGCCGACCCGTGGGATGCGACCTTGCGCCTTGCCAATCAAATGGCTGTACAAATCGCCAAAAGCCGTTAGAATAGTGGCTTATAGCACGAGTTGTGCTCGCCAAACCTCAAAATCATTCAGACAATACAATGACCTCAATTACCGAATACATGCACAGCCTCGGCAAAACTGCCCGTACCGCCTCGCGCGCGATGGCGTGTGCCAGCACCGCAACCAAAAACGCTGCCTTGCACCACATGGCGGATTTGATTGAGCAACAAGCCGACGCGCTCAAAGCAGAAAACGCCAAAGACATCGCTCAAGCACGCGCCAAAGGTTTAGACGATGCGTTTATCGACCGTTTGACCCTATCCGACAAAGCCATGAGCACGATGATTTCGGGTTTGCGTCAGGTCGCCGAATTGCCCGACCCAATTGGGCAAATGAACAACTTCAAACCCTTGCCCTCTGGCATTACGGTTGGGCAAATGCGCGTGCCTTTGGGCGTGATTGGGATTATTTACGAATCGCGTCCAAATGTGACCATAGACGCGGCTGCACTGTGTATCAAATCAGGCAACGCGACCATACTGCGTGGCGGCTCAGAAGCCTTGCATTCGAACCAAGCTTTGGCCAAAATCGTCCAAGCGGGTTTGGCGCACGCAGGTTTGCCCGAATCGGCGGTGCAAGTGGTCAATACACCTGATCGCGCGGCGGTCGGTGAACTCATCACCATGACCGAGTATGTGGATGTGATTGTGCCACGCGGTGGCAAATCGCTGATTGAGCGTCTGATGGCGGATGCGCGTGTGCCGATGATTAAACATTTGGACGGCATTTGCCACACCTATATTGACGTCGCGGCGAACATCGCCAAAGCGATTAAAGTCTGTGACAACGCCAAAACCCAGCGTTATGCACCGTGCAATACGATGGAAACTTTGTTGGTACATGCGGACATTGCGCAAGATGTATTGCCCCAATTATGCAAAATTTATCAAGACAAAGGTGTGGAGTTGCGTGTGGATGCGCCCACGCGTGCGTTTTTGGAAAAAAACAATTTTAAAAATTTGGTTGATGCGGTTGAAAAAGATTGGTCAACCGAATACCTCGCGCCGATTTTATCCATCAAAACCGTGGACGATTTGGATGCGGCGATCAAACACATCAATCACTACGGCTCGGCGCACACCGATGCCATCATCACCGAAAACCACAGCACCGCGCAACGCTTCCTACGTGAGGTGGATTCGTCCTCTGTGATGGTCAATGCCTCCACCCGTTTTGCCGATGGTTTTGAGTATGGATTGGGCGCGGAAATTGGTATTTCCAATGACAAACTGCACGCGCGCGGACCAGTCGGGTTGGAGGGCTTGACCAGTTTGAAATACATCGTGTATGGAGATGGCAGTGTGCGGGTTTAAAATGCTTCTGAACAAGCGCGTAGGCAAATTAAAAAATGATTGGCTCGCCCTGCTGTTACCCTTATTTTTGTTTGGCTGTCAGCAAACCACACCGCCTACATCAACCGAAAAACAAGCCATCCAAACCCTTGCACCGATAGCCCAATTGCATTTGGAATGGGCTGATACAGCACAAGAACGACAAATGGGTTTAATGAATCGAACTTCATTGCCTGAAAATGCGGGCATGGTATTTGTGTTTGAGCAGACTCAGCCCCACTGCTTTTGGATGAAAAACACCTTGATTCCATTGGATATTGGCTTTATTGATGCGCAGGGGCGTTTGGTGCAAATCGAGTCCATGCAAGCGCAAACCACAGATGTGCATTGTCCCAATCAAGCCATAAAATACGCGTTAGAGACCAATCAAGGTTGGTTTGACAAGCATCAAATCACAGTGGGCACTCAAATACTCAATATTCCACAATGATGACCCAACAACCCAAGAATCACAAAAGCCTCGCAATCATACGAGGCTTTTGTTTTGATTATGGGGCTTTAAAATTAAGCCGCATTGGGCTCAACGATGCGCCGCGCAACCGACTCGACCAAGCCGTTGACCGCGTCTTCGACATAATCGACCACCAAATTAAACGCCGCTTGCTCAGAATAATAGGGATCAGGCACTTCCGCATCGTCGTAATTTTGAGCATAACGCATCATCAGTTCGATTTTATGACGATGGTGTTCAGGAGCTAAATTTTGCAATTGGCGCAGATTTTTCCAATCCATGACCAAAATAATATCAAATTGAGCAAAGTCTTCAACAGTCACTTGACGCGCCACGTGCCCAATCAAACTGTAGCCACGAAAAGCAGCGGCATGCTGGCTACGCGAATCGGCTTTTTCACCGACGTGGCAAGCATGGGTTCCCGCTGAGTCCACCACCACTTTATCGGCATGACCTGATAAAGCAATTTTCTTATTAAAGACGGCTTTAGCGACAGGTGAACGACAAATATTACCCGTACACACAAATAAAATTTTGGTCTTAATCGAGTCAGACTCAACCATCTCGAAACGCATATCACCCTCCTTGGGGACTCCATCAAATACTGCAAAACAACGAGGCAAATTCTAACAATTTGTGCGATAAAAATCAAGTAAAAAAAAATCTACCAAAACATAGAAAGATAAAGAACGGTCTATATTTAAATGTTAAAAAATATAAAGAAAACAGTATTTATGTCAATATCATTTAATACAAAAAATATTAAATCCCAAACAGTTTTGATTTTAGTTCGTGTATCAAATCGCGGGTTTTCGCTGCTTGCTCAAATTCTAAATTCTTTGCCAAATCAAGCATTTGCTTCTCAAGTTTAATAATTTCCTTGCCCAATTGAGCCTCGCTTAATTGGCTAAAACGCACGGTCGTACTGTCGGGTTGACTTAAGTGGTCAATTTTTTTCTTGCCATCGTTGTACACGCCATCAATGATGTCTTTGACGCGCTTGTTTATACCTTTGGGTGTAATGCTGTTTTCTTGGTTAAACGTCAATTGTTTGTTTCTGCGGCGCTCGGTTTCATCGATGGCGCGACGCATGGAGTCGGTGATTCGGTCAGCATATAAAATAGCAGTGCCGTTGATATTTCGCGCCGAGCGTCCAATGGTTTGAATTAAGGAGCGTTCCGAGCGCAAAAAGCCTTCTTTGTCGGCATCCAAAATCGCCACCAAAGACACTTCAGGAATATCCAAACCCTCGCGCAATAAGTTAATCCCAACCAACACATCAAACTCGCCCAAGCGCAAGTCACGAATGATTTCGACCCGCTCAACCGTATCGATGTCTGAATGCAGATAACGCACGCGCACACCGTTGTCATTGAGGTAATCGGTTAAATCCTCCGCCATGCGTTTGGTCAATGTGGTAATCAGCACGCGCTCGCCCACACCCGCGCGTGCACGAATTTCGGTGAGCACGTCATCAATTTGCGTGACCGCTGGGCGCACTTCAATTTGTGGATCAACCAAGCCCGTCGGACGCACCACTTGCTCGGCAATTGCATCGGTTTTATTTTTCTCATAATCTGCAGGTGTCGCAGATACAAACACCGTTTGGCGCAGTTTGCCTTCAAACTCTTCAAACTTTAAGGGGCGATTATCCAAGGCACATGGCAAGCGAAAACCATAGTCAACCAAGTTTTCTTTGCGTGAACGGTCACCCTTGTACATCGCACCGAGTTGCCCGACCATCACGTGTGATTCGTCTAAAAACATCAGCGCGTCTTTGGGTAAATAATCAATCAAAGTCGGTGGTGGTTCGCCAATTTTAGAGCCCGACAAATGGCGTGAGTAGTTTTCAATCCCCTTACAAAAACCAATTTGCGCAAGCATTTCCAAATCAAAACGCGTGCGCTCCTCAATGCGTTGGGCTTCGACCAAACGCCCGTTGTCATGAAAAAATTTCACCCGTTCGCGCAACTCATCTTTAATCGCCTCGACCGCGCGCAACACTGTATCGCGCGGCGTGACATAGTGCGAAGCGGGGTAAATCGTGAAGCGCGGGATTTTTTGCACCACTTTTCCTGTCAGTGGGTCAAACAATTGCATGTTTTCCACCTCATCATCAAACATGCTCAAACGCAGTGCAAAATCAGCATTCTCCGCAGGGAAAATATCAATCGTATCGCCGCGCACGCGAAACGTACCGCGCGCAAAATCGATTTCATTGCGGTTGTATTGCATGACCGCCAACTGTTTGATGATGTCGCGTTGCGCGATTTTATCGCCCGCACGCAAGGTGAGTACCATGCGATGGTATTCCTGTGGATTACCAATCCCATAAATACACGAAACCGTGCCAACAATCACCACATCTCGCCGCTCAAGCAGACTTTTGGTCGCCGACAGACGCATTTGTTCGATGTGCTCGTTAATTGCGGAGTCTTTTTCAATGAATAAATCACGCTGCGGCACATACGCCTCAGGTTGATAATAATCGTAGTACGACACGAAGTATTCGACAGCATTGTTGGGGAAAAACTCGCGAAACTCGCTGTACAACTGTGCCGCCAAAGTTTTATTCGGCGCAAGCACCAAGGCTGGACGCCCCGTTTGCGCAATCACATTGGCCATTGTGAAGGTTTTACCCGACCCTGTGACTCCGAGCAAGGTCTGAAAACTCAAACCGTCGTTGACCCCTTCAACCAAAGTGGCGATGGCCGTCGGCTGATCGCCCGCTGGCGCGAACGGCTGATGCAACTCAAACGGTGAGTTGGGGTAGGTGATGATGCGATTTGCGCTCATATTTATGCTCGTTTTTTTCTATATCAACGAGTGATTATACCACCGCCGCATTTGACATCCGACCCTCATACCAACACCGCCCAAACCAACCAATTGCTCGTAACACCTTATCTCGGATTAAGAAAATTTTAAATTAAACACCACCCACTTAAGTCTTTTATTCAACCTAAAACCTCGGTATAATCTATCGGTTATTTTTGTCCAACTCACTGAAAGCACATTATGTTTGAACACGTTGATGCCTATGCTGGCGACCCAATTTTAGGATTGGTAGAAACCTTTAAAAAAGACCCTCGTGACTCCATTAAAGTCAATTTGGGGATTGGGATTTATTATGATGACCAAGGTCGTTTGCCTTTATTGCCTTCGGTCGTTAAAGCCGAAACCGCATTGGCACAGCACCTCGAGCCGCGCCCTTACCTGCCGATGGAAGGTTTGGCAGCCTATCGCACCGCGATTCAAAACCTATTGTTTGGCGAGAACTCTGAGCCGTTGACATCCAAACGCGTCGCCACTGTGCAAACCGTCGGCGCATCGGGCGCGTTGCGCGTGGGCGCGGACTTTTTGAAACGCTACTTCCCCGCCAGCGATATGTATGTCTCTGACCCGACTTGGGACAATCACCGCGCGATTTTTGAAGCCGCAGGATTCAATGTTAAAACCTATCCATACTACGACGCAGTGACTGGCGGCGTGAAATTCGATGAAATGCTCGCCGCACTCAAAGCCTTGCCAAAAAATTCTGTGGTTTTGCTGCACCCTTGCTGCCACAACCCAACGGGCGTGGATTTAAGTAAAGAACAATGGCAAGCCCTCATACCTGTCATTAAAGAGCACGAACTCATCGCGTTTTTGGACATCGCCTACCAAGGCTTTGGCGATTCGATCGAAGAGGATGCTTATGCGATTCGTTTATTCGCTGCGTCAGGTTTGACTTTCTTTGTCAGTAACTCGTTCTCTAAAAACCTGTCTTACTATGGCGAGCGCGCAGGCGGTTTGTCAGCGGTGTGTGCCAATGCTGAGGAAGCCGAACGCATCTTGGGTCAACTCAAATTAACCATTCGCAAAACCTATTCGAGCCCAGCCTACCACGTGGCAACCGTCACTGCGAACGTCATGAATACGCCTGAATTGCGCGCAATGTGGGAATCCGAAGTGACTGAAATGCGTGTGCGTATCAAGACCATGCGTCAAAAATTGTATGACGTTTTGACTGCAAAAGTACCGGGCAAGGATTTTTCATACTTGATTAAACAACGCGGTATGTTTAGTTACACAGGTCTAAGCCCTGAGCAAGTCGATCGTCTGCGTGAAGAATTTGCGGTGTATTTGGTCAAATCAGGTCGCATGTGCGTCGCCGGTTTGAACAGCAACAATGTGGACTATGTCGCGGATGCGTTCGCGGCGGTGATGGCTTAATATTGCGCTCAAATTAACGTTTGACAGTTGTATCGAAGGTTGATGTGTTTGGACGGTTGTCCTATACCATCAACCTTTTTTATTGATAAAATTTTCGATAAACAACTCAATGGTCATGTAAATGATGCATATCAGGAAAATGCGCATGGGTATGGCGCAATACGCTGTGTACATGACGATGTGTGTGTTTCACCCCCACATCGACAGCCATCTCATGTTCATGTTGATGATGCGCATCGTGCGTGTGTTCGTGCTCATGTGTCATCACGCTGTGGTCGTGTGGATGCGCGTGGTGTTCGGTCAAATGCAGCACAATTCCCACTGCCATCAATAGCGTGGCAATGCCCAGTTGCCAAGTCAAAGGCTCGCCCATCAACAACGCCAATAGCGTGCCGACAAATGGTGCTATCGAAAAATATGCGCCCGTACGCGCCGCGCCGAGGTGGCGCAAAGCGACCACAAACAACACCAAACTCAAACCATACGCCAAAAATCCCACCACCATCGCCCATACGATATTTACCACGACAGGCATCTGCGCACCGAGTACAAATGCCAAGGTTAGATTGACCACGCCCGCCACCGCGCCTTTACTCATCGCAAGCCAAGTGGCATCGGTGAGCGAAACCTTGCGCGTGAGGTTGTTGTCCAAGCCCCACGCCAAACACGTCCCCAAGATTGCCAATGAGGGCAATACATGAGCCAGCCCCACTTCATTTGACCAACTCAACACCAACGCACCGACTACGATAAACACCATACCTATAAAAATACGGGCATCGAACTGTTCCTTAAACACAAACCAAGCCAAAAGCGCGGTAAACACCGCTTCTGCATTGAGCAATAGCGAAGCATTCGCGGCAGGCAGGTGGGTCAAGCCCCACATCAACAAGACAGGCGCGAGCACACCGCCGAACAGCACCGCGCCCGTAAACCATTTGACCTCATCCACTGGTAATTGAACTTTCGGCGAGCGTTTAACTCGGCGGTATAAAAACAAACCTGTGCCCGAACCTAAATACAGCAAACCCGCCAACAACCAAGGACTCACACCACCGAGCAAAACCTTTGCCAATGGTGTACCCACGCCAAAAAGTACTGCGGCAGTAAGTGCCGCAGTGATGCCTGATAAATGTAAACTTTTTAAGATCACAACTACAGACCTAATTTCTCAATCACAAAATCAATGTCTTTATCGCCGCGACCCGACAAATTGACCAAAATCGATTGACCTTGTCCACTCGCACCCAACTCGCGCGCACGACGAATTGCATAAGCGACCGCGTGCGAACTTTCCAATGCTGGAATAATCCCTTCCTCACGTGAGAGTGTCATGAATGCGTCCAAAGTTTCTTGATCGGTGGCGGTTTCGTAATGCACACGTCCGAGGTCTTTGAGGTAACAATGCACAGGGCCAACTCCGGGATAGTCTAAGCCCGAGGCAATCGAGTGAACCGCTGCGGGTGAGCCGTCTTCGTTTTGCAAAAAGTAGCATCTAAACCCTTGCAACTCGCCCACTTTACCAAGGGTAAGGGTTGCCGCGTGGCGGTTTGTGTCCAATCCCTCGCCCGCAGGTTCAATCCCCACGATGCGCACGCTGGCTTCGTCTAAAAACCCGCTGAATAAACCAATCGCATTAGAGCCACCACCCACGCAGGCAACCACTTCATTGGGAAAACCGCCTGTGAGTTTTTCAAATTGTTCGCGCGCTTCGCAACCAACGATGGATTGAAAATACGCCACCATTTCAGGGAATGGTGAAGGTCCGACCACTGAGCCAATCGCAAATAGGCTGTTCTCAGGGTCTTGCAAATACGCACCAAACGCGCTGTCCACCGCTTCCTTGAGCGTGCCCGCACCTTCGGACACGGGCACGAGGGTGCAACCCAAAATTTTCATGCGCGAGACATTCGGATGCTCTTTGGCAATATCCACCACGCCCATGTGAATTTCACATTCGAGCCCCACCAATGCGGCGGCAGTGGCAAGTGCCACACCGTGCTGCCCTGCCCCCGTTTCGGCGATGACTTTTTTCTTGCCCATTTTTTTAGCAAGCAAGACTTCACCAATGCAGTGGTTGATTTTATGCGCGCCTGTGTGGTTCAAATCCTCGCGTTTGAGGTAAATTTGCGCACCATTGGGCGTGAGGTTCGAGAGGTTTTTCGCATGATAAATTGGGCTGGGACGACCAATATAGGTTTCATGCAAACGTTTCATTTCACTGATAAATTCTGCATCATTGATGATGTTGTAAAACGCGGCTTTGATTTTTTCCATTTCGACCGCCAACACAGGATGTCCCACGGGACCGCCATATTCGCCAAAAAAGCCCGTCTCATTGGGACGCATCATTTTGGGTAAATCGTTGATACTGACACAGTTCATTACGAACTCCTTTTTTTAGTTGAGATTAAAAATGATTCATTTTTTTGGGTATCGCCCACGCGATTCGTTATTCTTTTAATCCACGCAGCACAGTAACGGTTTCACCACCGATACCCCAATTATCGGTTTCCACTTCATCAATCACAACCACTGTCGTTTTTGGGTTTTTACCCAAAACCTCAACCAATAACTGTGTGACCCCTTGAATCAACTGGGCTTTTTGTTCGGCAGTTGCACCTTCTTTGGTGATTTTAATATTAACGTATGGCATACAAACTCCTTTTGATTTATAAAACCCGATGTTGTAAAGCAGGGATGCTGGTGCGCACCCGCTCAACCCGAGAAGGCTTGATGACTGACATGACCACGCCCTCACCTGTCGCTTGAACGGCTTGGACAATGCCCCATGCATCAACAATCATGCTGTGTCCAAAAGTGCGTCGGCCATTTTCGTGCTCGCCGCCCTGCCCACAGGCAATCACATAACATTGATTCTCGACCGCGCGCGCGCGCATGAGCAATTCCCAATGTGCTTGCCCTGTGGTTTGCGTAAACGCGGCAACGTTGACCCAAGCGAGCACATCGTGCGCCGCGCGATACAGTTCGGGAAAGCGCACATCATAGCAAATCGATAGACCAATCCGCCCCCAAGGACTGTCCCAAACCACAGGGGCTTGCGCCAATTCTCCCGCCATGATGGTGGTGGATTCGTCATAGTATTCCAAACCATTTTGAAAACCAAATAAATGAATTTTGTCATAGCGCGCCACCACCGCGCCATCGGGCGCATACACCAGTGTGGTGTTATAGACTTTATCGGCATCGCTGGTTTTCAACGGCAGCGTGCCACCGATGAGATACACACCGTGTTGCATGGCTTGTTGTTGCAAAAATAATTGTATCGGCGTGCTCGCATCGGGGTTTGACGCACGGTAGTCCTCGGCAATGGCAACTTTGTCGGTGTCCTGCTGCCCCATGATGCAAAAGTACTCGGGCAATACCACCAAATTCGCGCCTTGGTTGGCGGCTTTGGCAATGCCGTGCTCGGCGGATTTGAGATTGTCTGCGACGTTCGTGCCTGATACCATTTGCACACAGGCGACAACAAGGGTTTCGGTTTGCATAAAAAGCCTTTAAAAATAAGGTTAAAAAGCCAATAACTTGGGGTTATGAGCGTTTGCCACGCGCCATCAGTGCCAAATACATCAAAGCCACATTAATCGAATCATTGAGCGCGTCGTGTCGGGGTAGGTCAGGAAACTTGAGTTTATTAATGATGGTCGCCATGCGCAAATCGACATAGCCATCGGGGTTGTTTTTCAACTCTTGGTCATAATAAATGCCAGACACTTCAACCAAGCGATTGGGCAGTTTAATCCCCATCATCGGTTTGAGAAATTTATTGACCAAGGCAATGTCATATTCAACATAATAACCCACCAAAGGACGACCGCCTATGTAATCGAGCAACTGACGCACCGCATCCTGTACTGGAATTCCGCCCGAGACATCCTTCGGGCGCAGTCCATGCACCTTCACATTGGATGCCTGCATGATGCCCTCGGGTTTGACCACCACGTAAAATGAATCGCTGGTCAACACCTTGTTGCCGCGAATTTTAACTGCACCGATGGATAAAATCTCGGCTTCTTTGATATTTAAACTCGTGGTTTCACAGTCAAAACTGACGAACTCATCAGGATGCTCATCGAATAGATGCGCATACTGTGGGTCGGATAATTTGCGTTGCGCCCACGATTTTTTCAGAGCGTCAAACATTAAAAGTTCCCCAGATGAAAGTGTGTGCGAATCACACCTTTAAAGCGTTTGACCACACCGAGTGCTTCTTTGAGCAAATCGCGCTCGAGTGTGGTGAGTGAATGCATATCGACTTGATTGTGATTGCCATCAAGCGAGCACACCGCTTGCGCCAATAGACCTGCTTTGAGACGAATATCGAGCAAATAGGTCAAGGCTTCGGACAAATCTTTGGACAAGGCTTCATCGAGCACGCCTGCTTGCGACAAGCGCGCAATGCGATCAAAGGTATTGGTCTCAGACAAATGCGCCTCTAAACTCAAAGCACGCACACCGTGTACCACAGGAAATACGCCCATTTTTTTGATGTCCATGTGACTGGAACTGTCGCGATGCAACAATTGCGCAAAAAAGCCTGTATTGTGGTGGTCAAACAATTCAATCGCGCGGGCAAAACGCCCCAATGTGCCAGCATCATCGGTCATCGAACGGCGCAATTGCTCTTTCGCTTCGGTCAATAAGGTTTCATCGCCCGCCACGGATTTGGCATCGACAAAAATCGCTAAGTTCATCAACGAATCGCCATCGGGCGCGTAGCACCATTGGCGGATGGTTTCTTTAAATTCGCTGATGGATTTGCGCCAAAACGGATTGTTGACCATGATTTTGCCGTCGCACGGTGGATAACCCAAGCGCGTCAAGGTTTTTGAAAACTCATCCGCTGCGGACGTTGCCACCGCTTCGTCCACGCCTTCGCGCAGAATGAGCGCGTTGTCTTGGTCGGTTTTGAGGATTTGCTCGCCACGTCCTTCTGAGCCCATGACAATCAAACACGAATTTTCATACAAATCCGCAGGTGCAATCAAACGCCACGCTTTTTCAAACAAACTGGTGTTGAGCACTTGCATCAACTGCGCCAGTTGCGGCGCACGCACGCCATTGCTGTGCAGAATTTGAATCGACTGCGTCATCTGCTCAGCAATGTCAATCAACTCATCGACGTTTTGCGCTTTGTCTAAGCGTTGCGCCACCAAATGCGTGTGGTTGGAGAAATACGCCAAGACATCGATTTGCTCCAAAGCCCCAATCGGCTGACCGTTTTCGGTGACCACCACGCGCTGAATTTTAAACTGCGTCATGCGCAATAAGGCATTAAAAACATAATCCTCAATATCAATCGAAATCAGTTCAAACGGCGACCATTTATAAATCGGCTCTTCTGTGGATGCTCCTGCAATCACGATGTCGCGAAACGCTGACTCGGTGAATAAACCGACGCGGTCTTCGTGGCGCACCAAAATCGATTTGGTTTTGTGCTGCTTCATGGTTTGTGCCGCGAGGATGATGGAATCTGAACCATTGAGCCAGACTGCGTTGTCACGATACGCATCGCGTACTTTTGCTGTAAACAAACTCTCGAATTGTTGCGAGTCTTTGTTGTGCGCCATATTGGACAATTTGTCTGCCAATGACGCATAAAAATACGCCCCAAAACGCGGGTTCGATTCCATCAATTCGAGAATCGTCGCTTTGGGGAGTGTATAAACAAGGGCTTCTTCTTGCACGATGAAACGATGCGGGGTATGCCCCTCGACCAAGGCGCGTGCCTCAAAGGTGTCTTTGGCGTGGTACAAGCCTGCGACTTCACCCTCTGAGTTCATCTCACGCACCAAACCCTTAATCACCACATACAAATAATCAACTGGCTGGTTCGCTTCAATAATCACCGCTTCATCTTCAAAAAATGCGATGTCCACTGCACTTTGTAAAGTTGCTCGTTCGTTGCCCGCCAAATACTCATAGGGCGGAAAATTAAAGTCAAAACGTTCCATCCACTGCCTCTTTCTTGATTGATGATAGGGTTGTATTGTCGCACAAAGCCCAATAAAAGAGAAATTGTGTGTTCAATTATCCAGTTTAAATATGACGCCATCCTTGCAAAAAATCTTATCTGAAGTGGATGTCCTGACAATTTAAATTGGCTCGTGTTATTTGGCACAAATTTTTGCACAATGGCTCACTATTTTGGAGACCATTATGAACGAGCCACACCCGAAAAGTATTTCACCCGCACGCATTCAAAACATGATTGCGCGCGAATCAGAAACCTTTTTAAGCAAGCATCCCAAATCCATCACGTTGGCTGAACAAACCCAACACAATTTTTTATTTGGCGTGCCGCTGCACTGGATGGCGGATTGGAATACCCCTGTCCCTCTTTTTGTAGCGCGCGCTCAAGGCGCGGAGTTTACTTGTGTGGACGGGCATCAATTCATTGATTTTTGCTTGGGTGATACGGGTGCGATGTTTGGTCATAGCCCCCAAGCGGTTGCCAACGCACTCAAAACACAGTCTGAGCGTGGCTATACCACCATGCTGCCAACCGCCGATGCGGCAACTGCGGGGCGCGCATTGAGCGAGCGTTTTGGTCTGCCCTATTGGCAAATGGCCACCACCGCGACCGATGCCAATCGTTTTGCCTTGCGCTGGGCACGCGCCATCACGGGGCGCAAAAAATTATTGGTATTCAACGGCTGTTACCACGGCACGATTGACGATGTGTTTGTCGATTTAGACGCACACGATGTGAGCGCACCTGCCACCATGCGTGCCAGTTTACTCGGGCAAGTGTATGACTTGACGCAATTTAGCGATGTGGTTGAGTTCAATGACATCGAGGCGGTCAAAGCCAAATTGGCGAGCAATGAGTTTGCTTGTGTGCTCACCGAGCCTGCGCTGACCAACTGCGGTATGGTATTGCCAGCAGAGGGATTTTTGCGCGAATTGCGAGCAGTGTGCAATGCCACCAATACGCTGTTGATTTTCGATGAAACCCACACCATCAGCGCGGGCTACTCAGGATATACAGGAATTTGCTATGCGCAAGATGGCTTCTTACCCGACATGATTATTGCAGGCAAAGCAATTGCAGGCGGCATTCCATGCGCGGTGTATGGAATGTCTGAAACAGTTGCTCAACGCGCCCGCGCTGCCAAAGAAGCCGCGCCCGCAGGACACTCAGGCATCGGCACAACACTGTCAGGCAATATGCTAACGATGGCGCTGCTCGCCACGAATTTAAACGAGGTGGCGACCGAGTCGGCTTTTATCACCATGATTGCGCGTCAAACCCAACTATCAGAGGGCATGCAAAGCATCATTGCGCATCATCAGTTACCGTGGAATGTGACCCAACTCGGTGCGCGCAGTGAGTTTCAATTTTGCCCCACCTCGCCACGTAATGGCTCTGAAGCCGAACTGGCGATGGACGATGGTTTGGAACGCGCGGTGCATTTGCACTTGCTTAATCGCGGCATTATGATTACGCCGTTTCACAATATGACTTTGGTCTGCCCCGATACGTCGCAGGCGCATATTGAGCAATTTTTAAATGCGTTTGAGGCGTGCTTGGCAGAATTGACTTCGGTTTAAATAGAGCGCGGTCATTGCGGCGATGTTTGATTAGCAAAGCCGTCCATCGTGGTGCATTCGTTGATTGTTGAATGGGTTGTTTTGTGGCTGAACCACGCGCAATAACATACACCTCATCATCACTCAGAAAAATACCATCCCATCCAAATACGCACCACAAATGCGCACTGTTTTAGCGCAAACATTTACAGATTGGCATAGAATACACCCTATGAAACCCATTTTAATCCTCCAAAACGCCCATTATGATTGGCCCGGTTATTTCACAGACTGTCTGACCAACTGGGAAATCCCCTTTGAAGTGGTCAACATCGCTGCGGGCGATACCCTACCGATGTCCATCGTTGATTACAGCGGCTTTGCCATCATGGGTGGCGCGATGAGCGTGCATGACACCGCCGAATTTCCGCATCTAAATCAAGCGGTCGATTTAATTTATGAGGCGATGTCAGTGCGCATCCCTGTGATTGGGCATTGTTTGGGCGGGCAATTGCTCGCCAAAGCCAGCGGTGGACAAGTCACCGCCGCCGCCTACAAAGAAATTGGTTGGCACGATGTCACGCCAATTGCCAATGCCGAGGCCTACCAATGGTTCGGCGGACTCGCACCCGTCACCTTGTTTGAATGGCACAGCGAGTTTTTCATCCCACCGCAACGCGCACGGGTGATTGCCAACAGTTTGTACTGTATCAACCAAGCCTTTATTTTGGACGACATCCACCTTGGTATGCAATTTCACTGCGAAGCCCTGCCCGAAAAAATCAACCACTGGCTTGACACCGCGCGTGAAGATTTAAGCGATGCCAACAACCTCAATGTCCACCATGCCGAACGCATCCGCCGTGAAAACTGGCTGCACATCGAAAGTGCCATGGCGGTGGCGCGGCAGTTGTATTACAAGTGGTTGGAACGCGTTGCATTGGACGACAAAACCCGCAGTCGAATTAAACCATAACGTTGCCCAGTGCTACAATGCACGCCGCACAACATCACAATTGATACCACATGAAACAATATCTCGACCTCATGCGCCATGTGTACGAGCACGGCACTGACAAAACCGACCGCACAGGTACAGGCACGCGCTCAGTGTTTGCGCATCAAATGCGTTTTGATTTGACCGAAGGTTTTCCGTTGGTCACGACCAAAAAATGTCATTTAAAATCAATTATTTATGAATTGCTTTGGTTCATTCAAGGCAATACCAACAACAACTGGCTCAAAGAACGTGGCGTGAGTATTTGGAACGAATGGGCGCGAGCCGATGGCGAACTCGGTCCGATTTATGGGCACCAATGGCGTTCGTGGAACGATGGCAAAGGTGGCGAAATCGACCAACTCGCGCAGATCATCGAGCAACTCAAAGCCACGCCCGATTCGCGCCGCATCATCGTATCGGCATGGAATGTCGCCGACATCCCGAACATGGCTTTGCCACCGTGCCATGCTTTTTTCCAATTTTATGTTGCCAATGGCGAGTTGTCCTGTCAGTTGTATCAACGCAGCGCGGACATATTCCTCGGTGTGCCATTTAACATCGCCTCCTATGCCCTACTGACCTATATGATTGCGCAGCAAACAGGTTTGGTTGCCAAAGAGTTTATTTGGACGGGCGGCGACTGTCACCTGTACAACAACCACTTCACGCAGGTTGAAACCCAACTCGCGCGCGAACCATTGCCTTTGCCGCAATTGGTCATCAAACGCAAACCCGATTCGATTTTTGACTACGCGTTTGAGGATTTTGAAATTGTGAACTACCAGCATCACGAAGCGATACGTGCGCAGGTGGCGGTGTAAATTAGAAAATAACTCGTTGCCACATCCTGTGTAAAAGCAAGAATAATAGCCTTTGTCGTCATTCGAGTCATTGCGAATACATGTATCGCAAAGCAGTCCATATGACCTCAAATAAATGAAGGCGGTATGGATTGCTTTGCTGCTGAAACGTCGCTCGCAATGACCACAGTATTTTAATCCCAAAAATTTAATTGGAACGCCAATATGAGTAACCTCGATTTACAAGGCACACACATCCACCTCACCCCCATTCAGCCCACGCATTTTGACGAACTCCACGCCATCATTCTGCGCAACCCGCAGACCTATCATTTCTCCAATATCGGCGCATCAGTGGAGAAATTCACACTGTGGTTCGAGCAGGCGTTGAGCGATAAAGCCTATGTGGTGGTGGACAATGCGACAGGTAAATTGCTTGGCAGCACGCGTTTTTACAACCACAACACCCTTGTACCGCACGCTTATATTGGCTATACGTGGTATGACACCGATGTGATGGGCACGCACGTCAATCCTGAAACAAAATTGCTCATGCTGACCCATGCGTTTGAAACTTTGAAATTATTGCGTGTCGGTTTTGAAGTCGATGCCGATAATCTGCGTTCACGCGCGGCAGTATTGAAATTGGGGGCAAAACACGAGGGCATCTTGCGCCACCATCGCCGCCGTTGGAGTGACGGGGCTTTGTCGGATACCTATTCGTTCAGTATTTTGTTGGATGAATGGGCTGAAATTAAAGCGAATTTGCAGGCACGCTTGGCGTGATTTTCAACGATACATATCAAAAATTACAGGTTATACAATTAAACCAAAACAAAACCCCTGCAATTTACATCGCAGGGGTTTTTGATGAAACGGCTGTTCCAGTTTATTCAGGTGCTTGAGTCGGTGTTTCTTCTGTCACAACAGGTGCACTCGCTTCACGCGCAGGACGCTCCAACAATGCCTTCATCGACAATTTCACACGACCACGATCGTCGGTTTCAGTGGCTTTCACCGTGATTAGCTGACCTTCTTTGAGGTAGTCCGATACTTGATTGACGCGCTCATGAGCGATTTGTGAGATGTGCAGCAAGCCATCTTTGCCAGGGAACACTTGAACGATTGCGCCGAAATCCAAGATTTTCAAGACTTGACAGTTCTCATAAACTTTACCCACTTCGATTTCAGCGGTCAATTCAGAGATGCGACGTTGTGCATCGGCGGCTTTTTCCGCATCATTAGACGCAATGGTAATCGTGCCGTCCTCTTGAATATCAATCGTTGTACCCGTTTCTTCGGTCAATTGGCGAATGGTTGCGCCGCCTTTACCAATCACGTCACGGATTTTGTCCGCGTTGATTTTCATGGTGTATAAACGTGGCGCAAAGGTGGACATTTCTTCACGACCACCGCTAATTGCGGCTTGCATTTTACCGAGGATGTGCATACGCCCTTCTTTGGCTTGTGCCAATGCCACTTGCATAATTTCTTTGGTAATGCCTTGAATTTTAATGTCCATTTGCAAAGCGGTAATCCCAATCGCAGTCCCCGCGACTTTAAAATCCATATCACCCAAGTGATCTTCATCACCCAAGATGTCGGTCAATACTGCAAATTTACCACCGTCTTTAATCAAACCCATCGCAATACCCGCCACGTGGGCTTTCATTGGCACACCTGCGTCCATCAACGCCAAGCAGCCGCCACAGACCGAAGCCATTGACGATGAGCCGTTGGACTCAGTGATTTCAGAGACCACACGGATGGTGTATGGGAATTCTTCGTTTGATGGCAAACAGGCGACCAATGCGCGTTTTGCCAAGCGACCATGACCGATTTCGCGGCGTTTGGGTGAACCCACGCGCCCCGTCTCACCTGTGGCAAATGGCGGCATGTTGTAGTGCAACATGAACTTATCACGTGAACTCGCTTGCAAAGCATCAACGATTTGCTCATCGGTTTTCGTGCCCAAAGTCGCAACCACCAAACCTTGGGTTTCACCACGGGTGAACAATGCCGAACCATGCGTGCGTGGCAAAATGCCGAGTTCGATTTCAATCGGACGCACGGTGCGCGTGTCACGACCGTCAATACGTGGCTTGCCATTCAAAATTTCAGAACGCACCACTTGCGCTTCTAAATCAAACAAGATGTTGCCCACTTCCACCGCATCGGCCTCAATGCCCGCATCACTCAAGGCAGTCAAGGTTTTTGCAGTCACTTCGCGCAACGCCGTCGTGCGCAATTGTTTTTCGCGAATTTGATACGCCGCTTGTACATCGGCTTGTGCGACTTCAGTCACTTTGGCAATCAAAGGCTCGTTTTTCGCAGGCGCAGTCCAGTTCCACTCAGGCTTGCCACCATCGCGTACCAATTCATAAATTGCATCAATCGCCACTTGCATTTGCTCATGACCATACACCACCGCGCCGAGCATGACGTCTTCGGGCAACTGTTGCGCTTCAGATTCCACCATCAACACCGCTGCTTCAGTCCCCGCCACCACCAAATCCATGCGTGAGGTTTCGAGTTGCGCAAACGTTGGGTTCAACACATATTGACCGTCGATATAGCCCACGCGTGCCGCGCCAACTGGACCTGCGAAAGGCACACCCGAAATTGCCATCGCCGCAGAAGCCGCGAGCAATGCGGGAATATCAGGATTGACTTCAGGGTTTGATGACAAAACCTGCACCACCACTTGAATTTCATTGTAAAAACCTTCTGGAAACAATGGACGTAATGGGCGGTCAATCAAACGGCTGACCAACGTTTCATTTTCAGAGGGACGACCTTCACGGCGGAAAAAACCACCTGGGATGCGACCTGCCGCATAGACTTTCTCAATATAATCCACAGTCAATGGAAAAAAATCTTGCCCTGCTTTGGCTTGTTCTTTGGCAACCACGGTGGCTAAAACCACGGTGTCATCCATATCCAACATCACCGCACCAGAGGCTTGGCGCGCGATTTGCCCCGTTTCCATTTTGACGGTGTGTTGACCGTATTGAAAAGTTTTGGTGACTTTATTAAACATACTCATCATAAATCCTTTATTTCTTTTTAGCGTCCTTGACCTGTTTTCATGCTATTCCAACAAGGTTTTCAAGCAAAACCCTCTTGGAATAACACCTGCCTCGGACTGCTGTGATTAAAAACAACGTTTAAAAAAAATGCCTGCATCATCGACACAGGCATTCTCATAAACTGATTATTTACGCAAGCCTAAACGTTCAATCAACGAACGATACGCATCAGCGTCTTTGCGTTTCAAATAGTCGAGCAACTTACGACGGCGGCTGACCATTTTCAACAAACCACGACGTGAGTGGTGGTCTTTTTTGTGGGCTTTAAAATGCTCAGTCAAATCGTTGATGCGGGTTGTGAGCAAAGCCACTTGAACTTCTGGAGAACCTGTATCGCCAACTGCGCGTTGGTATTGCGCGACGACTTCGGCTTTAATTGCAGTAATAGACATATGAATCCTTAAAGTTAAACTTGCGGTCACGTTGGTCTAACAACGCGCCGTGCGCTCAAAATGAGCAACTGATATTGTACTACAGCACGCTATGCTTCACAAGTCTAATTAAGCCAAAATTTTCGCCAAGGTCAGCAGCATCAAGCCCAACAAGACGAAAATCGTCGCACGCCAAAACAGCCCCACCCCGCTGTTTAATGAACGCACATCTGGATTGGGTCCTGTCCCAATTTGCCCTGCGTTTTTGACTTCGTTGGCTTTTAATTCAACGTCCTCACCATACAGTGCCAACTCGTGCTCATCCATCATATCGCGCGTGCGTTGTGTGACCCCATCGCGCAAAGTCACACCCAATGCGCCCGCGCCCGCAGTTAAGGTCACCGCCGCCGCATCGGTTTCACCCAGTTGACGCAAACTGTCGGACTGAGTGCGCCACGCGTACATGGCTTCTTCAAAATTACCCACCACCGCAAAAATCACTGCGGCACAGCGTGCGGGTAAAAACTCTATCCAGTTCATCATTTTACGTGCGTATGCGGTGTACGCGTCTTGTTTACCCTCGGCGCGCAGATGCCAACGCCGAGCGAGCAAATCCGCCAAGCGGTAGAAAACCACCCCTGCCACACCCAATTTAAACGGCGCAAACAGCAAAAACCAAAACAAACCCGCAAATACATAGCGCAAACTCGATACAATCGCCATTTCCAAGGACTGACGTATCAGCTGCGTTTCAGTCAATTGCGACACTTGAATATTGCCACGATAGCCTGTTAACTCAGCTTCTTCGTGCAACCATTCAACCAATGCGGTGCGTGCTTTGGTATCATCGCCCGCCATCAGCGCGATGCGTATTTTGCTATAAAAATGGCTGAACTGACGAATACCAATGGTCAAATACAAAACCCCAATCGTCAGCAGCAAACCAAGCAGAGGGTGAATCGCATGGGTCGCAAAACTTAGCAATCCAGCAATCAATGCACCCATCAAGGTGATAAACCAAAAGGTTTGCCAAGGCTTGACTTGATCCATCGCCAATGCGCGCTCAACATAGTCAATCACATTGCGCAACCCCAAACGAAGTCGTGTGTAACTCGACAGCGGGAAAATTTGTTCCAATAACAATGCACCTAATATCGCGATTAAACTCATGGTACTTCCTTTATTATGAATGTCTCAATGCCATTCTAAACCAAAAATCGATGTGAACGAGCGTGCCAAAAAGGATTATTCAAAACCAGTCTGCTTACTTAAAACCCGCACGCAAAATCAAATCAAAATTATGTAGCATCGCCATGCTCGCGCCCCAAATAAAAAATTCATCGTGGGTGACACTTAGAAACCTTCGAGTTTGCTCAGCGTACTCAAAGGTGTGCACACGCATTTGAGCCCGATCCAACAAGTTGCGCAATGGCACTGTAAACATTTGATCCACTTCTTGTTCATCAATTTGGATGATTTGCTTCTGCCATAAAATATCCGTTATCACTGCCACCACAGGCGTGACACAAAAGCCTGTAATGGTTTGATAATCGGGCATCACCCCCAAAACCGTTACATCCTGCCGATTTAAACCAATCTCTTCATTGGCCTCACGCAAAGCGGCTTGTAGCGCCGATTCGCCCACTTCAATGCGTCCACCAACGAAACTCACTTGTCCCGCATGGTGGCGTAAATGCGCCGCACGCGTGGTGAGCACCACATCGTAGCCCTGTTCGCGTTCTATCAAAAGCACCAATACTGCGGCATAACGCACATTTTCTGACAGAGAAATATCTTGTCGCCATAAATCGGGTACATCATGTGCCTGCATTAAAGCATTTTGAATAAGCGCACGATTGAGTAATTGCCAATTTTGCTCGGTCCATGCGGGCATTTGTATATGCTCAGACCAAGCAATATGTGGGACTTCGCGTGGGTTAAAAATAGGAATCATCGTTTGGGTCATGCTTCATTGTAAGGGATATAAATACAAAAAGGCGACAAAAAAGCGCGAACATTGAAGTCGCGCTTTTTACTTTTAGCCGCAGAAATTTTATGCTTCAGCCGCTTTGTTTTTACGTGCTGGCAATTTTTCTTTAATACGTGCCGATTTACCTGAACGATCGCGCAAGTAATACAACTTAGCACGACGCACATCACCGCGGCGTTTCACTTCGATGCCTGCGATGGTTGGCGAGTACAATTGGAATGTACGTTCAACACCCACGCCAGATGAAATTTTACGCACGATGAACGATGAGTTCAAACCACGATTGCGGCGCGCAATCACAACACCTTCATACGCCTGAACACGTTTACGAGCACCCTCAACGACATTCACGCTCACCACAACCGTATCACCAGGGGCAAATACGGGGATGGTTTTTCCCAAGCGAGCAATTTCTTCTTGCTCTAAAATTTGAATCAAATCCATTTTTCACTCCAAATACCATCGTTTGTCATCGGTTTTTATTGTAGATGACCAGAGGATGGATGATGTTTGATGCCTCGGCACGCCACATCCATTTAAAAGCCCAAACACATTCAAAACCTGCGTGTGTTTAAGCACCCAAATACAGCATTGACCAATTTATAAAGCATCCTGTGTCAATTGCTGTAAATATTTTTCATCTGCCGAACTCAAAAAACCGTGTTCTCGCGCCCGAACAATTAAATCAGGGCGTTTGTACCAAGTGTTTTTTAAAGCCATCTGCCGACGAAAGACTGCTATTCTAGCATGGTTTCCCGACAAAAGCACCTCTGGTACGGCAAAATCCTCAAAAATCTCGGGGCGCGTATAGTGCGCGCAGTCGAGCAAGCCATTCAATTCATCCGAAAACGAATCTTGCGCGGCGGACAACTGGTCATTTAAAACATCGGGCACACAACGCAATAAGGCATCAAACACCACCATCGCTGCCAACTCACCACCCGATAAAACCACATCGCCGATGCTCAACTCAGCATCAATCAAACCCGCGTCAAACAAACGCTCGTCAATCGCTTCGTAGCGTCCGCACAACACCACCAAACCACGTGGCGGTTTATCAAACTCAGCACTCGCCGCGATATTGGTGGATACGTGCATGGCTTGCAATTGTGTTGCGACCCATGTCTGCGTCAATACCACACCTTGCGGTGACATATAGACCACATAAGGCGCATAGCCCAAAGCCATTTGTCGTTCACGCGCAGCACGGATTGCCTCAGCCAAAGGCGGTGCCATCATCACCATACCCGGACCGCCGCCATACGGTCTGTCGTCCACGGTTTTATAGGCATTACTGGCAAACTCGCGTGGATTGGTCAATTTCAAATCCACCAAACCCAACTCAAACGCACGGCGCACAACGCCCTGCTCCGTCAATGCACTAAACATCTCTGGAAACAGGGTGATGACATCAAGCAGGATGGGCGTGGTTTTGGGCGGGTTCATTCGATGATGAATTCAGAGGACGTGTTTGAGCAACTCATTATACAAGTCTGAACAATGGGCGATGGGGTTTTGGGCTTAGAATTTTTTTGCACAGATGCAGACGAACAACACGCACAGAGACTATGCCGTCGCATCCACATCCCATGTCACCGCGATGGTTTTGGGCTGCGATTGCACATCTACCTTACCGACAAACGCAGACACAAAGGGAATTAAATATTCAACGGGCTTTGCAGCATCTGAGCTTTGGGAAACAACATTCATCACCGTATGCGCGGCATTCTCAAACAATTGAGTGACTTCACCAAGCACTACACCGTCTTGATTAACCACCTGCGCCCCCAATAAATCGACCCAATAAAATTCATCTTCATCAGGCTGTGGAAACTCGGTGCGTGATACAGCAATTTGCCAACCTTTGAATTGTTCGACCATTGTGCGGTCAACCCAACCCGCCATTGTTCCGACCCACGCATCGGCATGCGGTTTAAAACCTTTGGGCTCAAATCCCTGCCAATGCGCATCTGCGACCGATTGTTCAGGAATATACGGCGCAATCCACCAACGCGTGGCATTTTGCAAGGCATCAGGCGAATGCGAAAAGGGATGGATTTTCACCCACCCCTTGACACCATAGGCAGCACCGATGCGCGCGACGATAATTAAATCATCCGTTTGCGCTGCGTTGGTGGCTTGGGTGGTATTGGCTGTATTGCTTGTTTCGTTGTTTTGAACGGATTCTGACACACGCTTTTTTTTCGGAACGAAGTTCGCCATGTGTCAAAACCCAATCAATAAAGATACAAGTTTACGCAGTTTTAACTGATTTAACCAAACGCGCAACCGCTGGGCTCAATTGAGCACCCACGCTTTGCCAGTGAGCCAAACGCTCTTGCTCAATGCGCAAGGCTTCAACGCCTTCAGCTGCCAATGGGTTGTAAAAGCCCACACGTTCGATGTAACGACCATCGCGACGATTACGTGAATCTGCCGCTACGATATTGTAAAAAGGACGTTTTTTAGAGCCACCACGAGCCATACGAATCACTACCATTTTTTAAACCCTTAACTTTAAATTAGATGTTCCATCTGTTTGTTTATTGCAATATTGCAACGCGGCTTTCAAACATCAAAGCCGTAAACGTTTAATTATACTGTCAAACCTTGCTTTGAGCAAGCCTGAATTTGCATTTGTCCTGAAATTGTGAGTTTATACCCCCAAAGCCAGCGACATGGTTTCTTTCACTTCTTCCATGACCACATAACTTTTGGAGTTCGCCACCCCAGGCAGACGCAACAACACATCAAGCAGTTGGCGATATTCGCTCATTTCACGAATACGCGCTTTAATCAAGTAATCAAAGTCGCCTGAAACCAAATGGCACTCCTGCACCTGTTCGACTTCGAGCACCGAGCGACGAAATTCCTCAAACTTACCATTGGCCATATCGCGCAAACTGATTTCGACAAACACCAATAAACTCGCCCCCAATTCCTGTGGATTTAATCGCGCATGGTAGCCCAAAATAATCCCGCCTCGCTCCAAACGGCGCACACGTTCGATACACGGTGTTAGGGATAAGCCGACTTGCTCTGCCAATTCGGTCATCACAATCCGACCATCTTTTTGCAAAATGCTAAGTATTTTACGATCAATTTTATCTAAAGTTTTACTGGCTTTTTTTTCGACACGCATGATAACCCCACGGTTTGTGTAAATATTATTTCATAAATATACAATCAATTTCAGCAACAAATTCTATCATTTTTTCCAATCACGTACAAAAACCATTCATTTGTTACTTAAAAATGTCATATATTTTCAAAGATTAGTACCATTTATCTGACAATAAAAGAAATGTAACACTTATTTTTTGCAACAATCCATATTGTGCGATGAGACTTGTTGTGTACTTCCTTAATATTTTCATCAGGTCGCTGTGATACAATTCGCCCACTTTTTAACGCAATAAGGCACATCATGTCAAACACCATCACCGTCATGCCATCTTCCACTCAATTTCCAATTGAATACAACGAAACCATACTCGATGCCGCACTGCGCGCGAATGTTATCCTACCCTATGGCTGTAAAGACGGTGCGTGTGGTTCGTGCAAAGCCAAATATATCTGCGGAGATATTGACATTGGTATGAACAATGCAATGACGCCCGATGATTATCAAAAAGGCATGTTGATTACCTGTAAAACCACCGTGTCTTCAGATACGACCATTGAAGCGACGATTGCCGATGCGGCTTTTCCTGTTAAAAAGATGCCTTCACGCATTCTTGAACTCAAACGTGCCACAGATGACGTGATGATTGTGCAACTGCAATTGCCCGCCAATGATGATTTCAAGTTTCGTCCAGGTCAATACATTGATGTGATTCTGCGCGATGGTTCACACCGCAGTTATTCGATGGCGTGCGCGCCGCGCTTGGCAGAAAAAACGGTGGAATTGCACATTCGCCACATGGTGGGTGGCGTATTTACCGATCAGTTGTTCAATTCAACCAAAGAGCGCGATATTCTGCGCCTTGAAGGTCCGCACGGCACGTTTTATCGTAATGAAGCATCCTCTGCCCCAATGATTTGCATTGCATCGGGCACAGGTTTTGCACCGTTTAAAGCGATTATTGAAGACATGCAAGCCCAAGGCATCCAACGTCCGATTCACTTGTATTGGGGTGGACGCATACCCAAAGATTTGTATTTGAATGATTTGGCGGAGCAATGGGCGCGTGAGATTCCGAACTTTAAGTACACCCCCGTTGTCTCAGATGCATTGCCTGAGCACCATTGGACAGGACGCACAGGTTTTGTCCATTTGGCAATTGCCGAGGATTATGCTGACATGAGCGGATATGAAGTATATGCCTGTGGCGCACCCATCGTCGTGCGCTCAGCACATAATTTATATACCACAGCACACGGTTTACCCGAAACGGCTTTCTACTCAGATGCTTTTTTGAGCGCGAAAGATAAAGTGCCTGCATGAGTTTCTTGAGCGCTTTTGCTAGCGGCTTTGTCACAGGATTGGGATTGATTGTACCCATCGGTGCGCAGAACGCCTTTGTGCTCAAATTGGGCTTATTGCGCCAATATATTTTACCCATCGCGTTGCTCTGCGCTTTGATGGATGCCATACTCATCATACTGGGCACGGTGTTCGTGGGTGTGACCTTTGGGCAAAGTACCACCGCTTTGCAAATCGTACGCATTATTGGTGTGGCGTTTTTGGTGTTTTATGGCGCACGAGCGTTTTACAATGCTTTCAAACACAGTCAACTATCCGCTGAATCACCCCTCACGCAAAGCGTCACACTCAAAAGCGCGGTGCTCACCTGCTTGGGATTTACCTTGCTCAATCCGCACGTCTATCTCGATACGTTCTTTCTACTTGGCACCATCAGCACACAATACACGCCCGCTCAGTATGTGTTTGCACTGGGCGCGTGCGTGGCATCGTTCGCATGGTTTTTGAGTTTGGGCTTTGGCGCACGCATCCTCACCCCTTGGTTTAAAAAACCGCTCACTTGGGTGATTTTAGAATGTGCGATAGGTCTAATAATGTGGACAATTGCTTATAAAATTTGGGTATTGCCGCTAAATTAGTTTTAAATTAATTCAACAGAATATTTCATTAAAATTATGTCACATAACATCCACAAGTTTTCAAATCACAGTATAATCACACAGCAGTCAGTCAATATTCATACCATACACACAGCATAGGAGTTCACCATGGGATTACTGGATTCAATTAAAAACGCATTCGGTAAAGCAGTCACCGAAGCACAAGAAGCGGGTCAAACTTTGGCAGAAAAAGCCAGTCAGGCGGTAGATGTGGCTCAAGATTTGGCAGGCGATGCCTTAGAAAAAGGCAAAGTACTTGCTGACCAAGCAGGCGACAAACTCTCCGAAGTCACCGCAGTAGCCACTGAAAAAGCAGGTCAAGCATTTGATTCTGCCAAAGAAGTTGCAGGTGAAGCGTTGGAAAAAGGTAAAGTACTCGCTGACCAAGCAGGCGATAAACTCTCCGAAGTGGCGGCAGTGGCCACTGAAAAAGCAGCTCAGGCCGTGGATACCGCTAAAGAAGTTGCCAACAATGTGGTCGACAAAGTCAAAGGTGAAGATACTACTAAAGAAGTCGTAAACGAAGTGGCAGAGGAAATCAAAAGCGAGGACAATGCGCCACCACAAGCGTAATCCACAACCAAACCCACAGGATTTGTGGATTCATTGGTTCGCTAAAAAGCCCAGTATTGACACTGGGCTTTTTAACAATCAATGACGACGATTACAAATCCTTCACCGCAATCACATCGCGCTCCAAATATTCTTTGGACTGCATCTCAACCAAGCGCGAGACCGTGCGAAAAAACTCATTCGCCATCTGTCCCTCTGTGTAGAGTTGTTCGGCGGGTGCTTGCGCACTGACAAACAACTTCACATTGTGGTCATACATCACATCAATCAACCACGTAAAACGCCGCGCTTGCGAGGCCATTGCAGGGCTCATCACGGGCACATTCGACAGCAAAATCGTATCAAAGATGCGAATCAAATCCAAATAATCATTTTGTGAGCGCGCTGTACCACACAAAGAATTGAAATCAAACCACGCCACCGAGCCAGCATAGGCGCGTGCTTGAATTTCGCGGTGGTTGATGTGGATGGAATGCCCTTCACTGTGTGGCGTGAGTTTGTGGTACAAATTCGCCAAAGCCTCTTCAGCCGCATCGTCATTCGGTGTGTAGTAGGTCACCGCTTGCGTTAAAGTGCGACGACGATAGTCAATCCCCGCATCGACATTGACCACATCGTTGATGCGCTTAATCAATTCAATCGCGGGCAAAATACGGTCGCGGTGCAAACCATTCGGATACAAATCGTCGGGTTTGTAGTTCGATGTCATCACAAAACCCACACCGTGTTTGACCAAACCATCGAGCAGTCGATGCAAAATCATGGCATCGGCAATGTCTGAGACATGAAATTCGTCAAAGCAAATCAAACGATAACGTTCCGCCACGCGTTTTGCCACTTCATCCAATGGATCGAACTGCCCTTTCAAAGTTTCCAACTCACGGTGTACGCCGTGCATGAACTCGTGGAAATGAATGCGAATTTTGCGCACCACGGGAATATGCTCGTAATATGTGTCCATCAACAGACTTTTGCCACGACCCACACCGCCCCAAAAATACACGCCTTTGGGAATCGCGGGTTTACTCAGCCAGCGCGTGAGTTTATTCGCACGTTTTTCTTTATAGGCAATCCAATCGTCCTCGCACTGTTGTAAACGCTTGGCTGCGGCTTCTTGTGCATAATCGGGCGTGTAGCCGAGTTGGGCTAGGTTGTTCAAGTAAACTTGCAAAAAAGTGGATTTATTCATGGATATTTCATTCAATTATTTTTCTAAACGCGTGCTGTCAGAGTCTATATAGGGATTGTCAAATCCCAAACGCGCCAAAATCTGTGTTTCTAAATCTTCCATCACCTCGGCTTCATCGTCATCGATGTGGTCAAAGCCCTGCGCGTGCAACACCCCATGCACCACCAAATGGGCGGCGTGCGCCAATATGGTTTTATTTTGCTCGCTCGCCTCACGCATCAGCACTGCACCACAAAAAATAATATCGGCTTCGATGAAGTTGGCATCCATTTGTTCTGCCAACTGCGCCCGCACTGCTTCGGGTAAATCATCGAATTCATCGCTGTCGTTGTACGCAAAAGTCAGCACATTGGTCGCGTAATTTTTGCCACGGTAGGTATTGTTCAACTCGCGTCCTTGCGCCTCATCGACAAAACGCAGGGTCAAGCGCGCGTCTTGTTGCAAGGCAGCCTTGACCCAACGGCGCAATAGAGGACGCGGCAAAACGCTTTGCCAATCGTGTCTGGCATCTGCGTATTGAACACTTAAACTTAATTTAACGGCCATTATTCACCTTGTGATTTTTTAACTTCTGCTTCGAGTTTCGCCAGTTTCGCCAAACGCGCTTCTTCTTTAGTCAAAGCTTTGCTGCGTGCATCATAGGCATCGACAATTCGCGCGACCAACGGGTGACGCACCACGTCGGCGGAAGTAAATTCTGAAAAAGCCAAGCCTTTGACCTTACACAGGGTTTGTATCGCATCGGTCAAACCACTTTTCATCCCACGCGGTAAATCCAATTGTGACGGATCACCCGTGACCACGGCGCGTGCGCCAAAACCAATGCGCGTGAGGAACATTTTCATTTGCTCCGGCGTGGTGTTTTGCGCTTCGTCCAAAATGATGAACGCATGGTTGAGCGTGCGCCCACGCATATACGCCAACGGCGCGATTTCTATCATTTGTTTTTCAAACATTTTTTGGACTTTATCAAAGCCCATCAAATCATACAAAGCATCGTATAAAGGGCGCAAATACGGATCCACCTTTTGCGTCAAATCACCCGGCAAAAAACCCAAACGCTCACCCGCTTCAACCGCTGGGCGCGTGAGCACGATGCGTTTGACCAAATCACGCTCGAGCGCATCAACTGCACACGCCACCGCGAGGTAGGTTTTACCCGTACCCGCAGGTCCTGTGCCAAAGGTGATGTCGTGCGACAAAATGTTTTCTAAATACGTGCGTTGGCGCGGCGTGCGCGCCTGTAAATCGGTGCGCCGTGTGTATAAAACTGGCCCCACATCGTCTAACGTTGGCAAGTCAGGGTTGAGGGTATGCGAAGGCAAGCGTGACTCATCCGCATCCACGCGTGCACGTGAAGCATGAATCAATAATCGCGCATCGGCACGCTGCTCGTCCGTGCTGGCGTGGCGTTTATTGGCAAAGCCTGCTTGCAATTGCACGATGCCCAATTGCACATCATCGATGGAAAGCTCGCGCCCCGCCCTATCGTAAAAATGCGCCAGTGCTTGTGCGACCTCCTGCGCACGTTGACCACTGCTCGCACTCACGGTGAATTTACCACCACGGCGCGTGATGGTCGCGTTGTAGGCTTGCTCGATTTGGCGCAGGTTTTCGTCCAGTGTGCCGCAAAGATTCGCCAAGCGCGAGAGTTCAGACTTGGGCGCAATGAATTGAGTTTTGTGAGATGCCATCGTTTCTTGGTCGCCTTTATGATTTAATTTGTGTGAGCAGTTCAATAAAATACCGCTCATACTCACGCAAAAAACGATCCATTTTCACTGCGGCATAAGTGGTGTTTTTGCCAAACAAATAGCCTGCGTCGCGTTTGACCAAGCCCAATTTATCACAATCAACATTTGCCAGTGCCATGCCTGAGAGTATGCCCACACCCAAACCCAACTCGACATAAGTACGAATCACGTCGGCATCTACCGCCTCGAGTGCAATGTCAGTACGCAAGTGTGCATCAATAAATGCCTTGTCAATTTTCGCCCGCCCAGCAAATGCTGGGTCATAGGTGATAAGTGGATACTGCGCCAAATCTTGAAGTTTAATTTTGGTCTTTTGTACCAAAGGATGATTGACAGGCAGCAAAATTTGGTGCGTCCAGTCGTAGCACGCCTCGCTGCTCAAACCTTCAGTCGCCGCCAAACGTTCAGTCGCCACGGCAATATCCGCGTGGTCATGCAAAACCATTTGGGCGATGTGCGACGGTGCGCCTTCGAGCAAAGACAAGCGCACATCGGGGTATTTTTCGCGAAATTTGGCAATGATGCTCGGCAATACGTAGCGTGCCTGCGTGTGCGTGGTCGCTATGGTCAATCGCCCAAACATCGGATTTTTGCACTCATAGACCAAATCTTTGAAATCGTCCATTTCGTGCAAAATGCGTTCTAACTGAGGCAATAAAATCGTGCCTTCTTTGGTCAAACCACGAATGCGTTTGCCATGACGCTCAAACAAATCAAAGCCCAAAGTCGCCTCAAAATCCAAGACCGTTTTCGACACCCCAGGTTGCGAGGTAAACAACGCATCCGATGCACGTGTCAAATTAAAATTTTGTCGAACAATTTCACGCACATAGCGCAGTTGTTGCAGATTGATATTCATGGATAAATCCTTTTAAGCAACGCGTGTGACTTTCCACAGCCACAACATCGCAATCATTAAAAACAGCAAGATGGGTGCCACCGCGACCACGAAGGGCGAATAACTGAGTAAAGGCCCCAAAAATTGCACCATCGAATTCATAATAAAAAACAACAAACCCAAGAAAATCCCCGTCATCACACGCACACCCACACCACCTTTGCGCGTCTGCATAAAGGCAAACGGCAGAGCCAGCAGCAACATCACCACAATACTTAAAGGGTAAAACAGTTTTTGCCAAAAGCCCAACTCAAACTCGCGCGAACGTTGCCCCGTTTCTTGGGCATTCTGAATGCGCTCACGCAGTTGCATCAAGGGTAAAGACACATACGATAAACCTCGAAAACGTATGTTTTCTAAAGTGTAATCACCCAAATTCACTGTCTGCTGTCGTAGTACCTGTTCAGTCTGCCCCGTAACCACCCCAGCTGGATTGATGACCAATTGGATTTGATGCACATCCGAAAGCGTCCAAACCCCTGCCTTTTCAGTTTCCATTGCGCTTTGTGCAACCGTAAGGGTTTTCAGCGCAAACTCTGAAGTCAACTCGTACAAACGCACATCTTTGAGCGTATCACCCTTGACAATGGTACGCACATTAATCATGCGCACATCACCATTGGGCAAATTTTGACGCCCCCAAAAACCGCCCGCATTTTTAAAATATTGGTCACTTTGCAAGGCAATACTTTTCATACTGCGCGCGGTTTCATTCGCTTTGGCAACCCCAGTTTCCCCCAAAAAACCCACCAACAAAGCAAGTACCACACCCAAACTGGTGACAATGCCAATCATTTGGCGGATACTCAAACCTGATGCACGCCAAACAATCAATTCTGAGCGTGCCGCCATATTCGATAATGCCAGCACCCCACCAATTAAAGTACAAATTGGCAACAAGCGATACATGTAATCAGGTGTACCCAGCAGAGTTACACCAACCAACGTCGCCAGCGTATAATCTTTTTGTCCAACCGAACGCGCTTCATTTAAGCCATCCATGGTCACCAAGACCAAGAAAAAGCCAAGCAACACTGCGCCAATTGACAACAGCATTTCTTTATAAAAAGTACGTACCACCAAACTACGTATCCAGTCCATACCACCTCAAATTCACACGCGCTTGAACGGCCAGAACGCGCTCAAACTCAAATTAGAAAAACGCCAAGCATGATTGCGATACCACAGCGCCAGAAAACTGAGCAACAAAAACCCACCATGAACCATCGCAAACGCCCACCATGTGTGCAACTGACTGCGTGCAATCGCGCTTTCGCCCATTTTGATGAAATTCAGATAAATCATCAATAGAGCGACACCCATCAAAATTCCCCATGTTTTATTCGTGCGTGGACGCGCGTAACCCAATACCACCGCAAAAATCGCCATCGGTACAATCATCCACGCATCCGAAATACGCCGATAAAACTCCGCTCGTGCTTCGCGAGTTTTTGTATTCAATAAAATCAAAGTTGGCAACTGATCCACTGGGGTTTCTTTGAATTTGCGCGCTTCAATATTGGCCACATCACTCATCGAAATGCCATACTGTCCGAAGTGCATACTGCTGATTTGTTGCTTGTTGGCATCGACCAAGTATTGACGACCATTTTCTAAAATCAAAAACAAGCGTGCGTCATCCGATACCTTGGCATAAGCAGAATCCGCAGTCACAACCAAACGCTGATTGGGGCGATTTTGACTGATAAACACCCGCTCAAATGCAGGCAAAGCACCTGTTGTAACCGCTTGTACAAATACCGTGCGCGCACCATCTTTGGTGGTTTGAAAAGAGCCGTCTTTGATTAAATTTAATTGCGATGCCACGTTATTTTTTTGATACGCCGCCAATTTATGGCTCGCCCAAGGCACCAGTACCAGACTCATAAAAGTCAAAAACACCACCATCGGCAACACCAACATCCACACGGGTTTGAACAATGCCCACGTACCAACACCTGAAGATTGCCACACCACCATTTCAGAGTCTTTGTACAAGCGCGCCACCGTACTGGTGATGGCAATCACCACCGTTGCCACCATAATCAGCGGAAAATATTGCAAAGACATCACCAACAAATATTTCAGCAGCACATCCAAAGCGATTGCGCCTTCATTGACATCACCGAGCGCGCGCACCAAAAAAAACACCGTTATAATTGTAAACAGTGTGAAAAATAACACCGCAGTCAGCGTCATCTTTTCGCGCAAAATAGAGCGTTCGAATATCATAGCCAGCCCAACAACAATATCTTCAGAGCGTCCCTTTCACATTCAACACAAACACACATCAATGGTGCGATTGGTTATAATGCGAACCAAACACTAAATAAACTTTGGTTATAAAAAATCATATTCTACAGGAAAACAACCATGCAATTTCAACTCAAAGCCGCAACACCACTCAAAGGCAGCAAAAAACAATTGGCCTACGCCTTTATCGTCGCGTGTCAGAACGAACAATCGCGCGCAATTCTTGATGATGCAACCCGTTTAGCATTACCACAATTGGTACAAAACACCCTGCGCATTGCCATCGATACCAACCATTTCAATGCGACAGCTAAACAACAAATCAGCGTGATTGATGAAGACGCACACACTCAATTCATCGTGGTAGGCACGGGCAAGAAATCCGCCAAAACCGCCAAAACAGCAGCACAAGAAATCACCACGTATTGCCAACAATACGAAATCAAACAAGCATCGGTGTTCATCGATAGCAACTTGGACGATGATTATGCTCTGAATCAATTTATTTTGAGCGCGGCTGACTGCGCATACACCTTTGAATGCCCGAACGGTATGAACACAGGCGAGCATGCCAAGAACAATACAAAGAAAGCCTCACAATCGGCCAAGCGCACACTCACGTTATTGACCCACGGAACCCCTAAGGCGGCTCAAAAACAGCAAGTGACTCAGGCGATTGCAATTGCACAAGGCGTGGCGCTGTCCAAACAATTGGGCAACTTACCCGCGAACTACGCCACCCCAACACATTTGGGCGAAGTGGCCAAAAAATTGGGCAAGGATTATGGTTTTAAAGTACAGGTTTTGGAGCGCAAACAAATTGCCGCGCTGAAAATGAATTCGTTTTTATCGGTGGCAAAAGGCTCAACCGAACCACCGCGTTTCATCATCCTCGAATACAAAGGCGCGGGTGCGAAAGACGCGCCAACCGTATTGGTCGGCAAAGGCATTACTTTTGACTCGGGCGGGATTTCGCTCAAACCAGGGTTGAATATGGACGAGATGAAATACGATATGTGTGGTGCGGCTTCGGTGCTCGGTACATTCAAAACTTTGGGCGAAATCAAACCCAAAATCAACGTGGTCGGCTTGATTGCCACCTGTGAGAATATGCCTGCAGGCAACGCCAATAAACCAGGGGACGTGATCACCTCAATGGCGGGCATCACCATTGAAGTACTCAACACCGATGCTGAAGGTCGCTTGGTTCTGTGCGACGCCCTGACCTATGCCGAACGCTACAAACCATCCGCGGTGGTCGATATGGCGACCCTCACGGGCGCGTGTGTGGTCGCGCTGGGTCACCACCACTCAGGCTTATTTGCTAACAACGATGCTTTAGCGGACGAAATTCAAGCAGCGGGTACAACGCAAAGCGATACGGCATGGCGCATGCCTTTGGACAGCGAGTACAACGAGCAACTCAAATCAAATTTTGCTGATTTGGCGAACATCGGCGGAATGCCCGCAGGCAGCGTCACCGCTGCGTGTTTCTTGTCAAAATTTACTGAGAAATACCCGTGGGCGCACCTTGACATCGCGGGTACGGCATGGAAATCGGGTGCAAATAAAGGTGCAACGGGGCGACCTGTACCATTATTGAGCCAATTTTTGCTCAACCGTGCGAAGTAAAGCCGTCATTGCGGGGGAGAACCAACAGGTTCGAGTAACCCCGTAGCCGCTTTGCAAGGAGAATTGCGGGGGAGAAGCGCAAACTTCGGGTAATGAACCTGTTGGTTCTCCCCCGCAGTGACCGCATATTTAATTGCCACCACCATATAAACCACCCATCACCATGACCCAAATCGATTTTTTCTCCAACGCCCCCAACCGCATCGAATACGTCGCGCGGCTTTTGCAAAAAGTCCAACAGCGCGGACAAACTGCTGTGGTGTACGGCGATGCGCCGACTTTGCAGTCTTTGAGCGATTCATTGTGGCAAGCGAATGGTTTTTTGGCACATGAGTTGATCCTCGAACCTGTGGATGATTTACCCAATATCGCACCGTTTATCCTGACGGCGCAGCCGCACGCGCATTTTCCACACCACGAAGTCTTGATTAATTTGTCGGACGAACAACCTGTTTTTTTTGCGCAATTTGAGCGTTTAATTGAGATTGTGCCCAACGAAGCCACACCCAAGCAAATGGCACGTGAGCGTTGGCAAAATTACAAGCACACAGGTTATGCAATCAAACACCACGACATCGCAGCCATCAAAAAATAATGCGGTACAATGCGGCAACATTGTCGGGTTTGGCAATGTGTTCATCGGGTAATTTTTTTAAAAGGAATCCATTATGACCATCGTCAAAGTTATTGAAGTCATCGCTTCATCACCCACCAGCATCGAAGATGCCATTCAAGGCGCAGTGGCTGAGGTATCTAAATCCGTGCGCAATATTGACTCGGTTTATGTCAAAGACATCAAAGCACACGTTAAGGACGGCAAAGTCACATCATACGGCGCGATTTGCAAAATTTCTTTCCGCGTTGATAATGAGGATTGATTGAAGTTTTCTACAAACAAAAAGCGTGCCGAGGCACGCTTTTTGCATCATGAGTCTTTGGCAAATTATTTCAAATTTCCCGATAAAAATTGTTGCAAACGCTCGCACTCAGGATGCACCAATACTTTTTTCGGGTCACCCTGCTCTTCAATCACCCCTTTGTGCAAGAAAATCACATGGTTGGAGACCTCACGCGCAAAGCCCATTTCGTGTGTAACCACCACCATTGTGCGCCCTTCTTCTGCCAATGCACGCATGACTTTGAGTACCTCGCCGACCAGTTCTGGATCCAATGCTGAAGTCGGCTCGTCGAATAAAATGACTTCTGGCTCCATTGACAAGGCACGCGCAATCGCCACCCGCTGTTGTTGCCCACCCGACATCGCTGAAGGGTATTTGTCTTCCGCACCTTGCAAGCCCACTTTGTCCAAATACTTGCGCGCACGCCCAACCGCTTCAGCTTTACTCAAACCCAATACGCGTATCGGTGCTTCAATCAAGTTTTCTAATACCGTCATGTGTTGCCACAAATTAAAGTGTTGAAACACCATGCACAAGCGGCTGCGAAAATGTTGCAACTGCTTGCTGTCGTTGGCAACCAAATCGCCTGTTTTGCTTGGCTTGAGGTCAAGCAATTCGCCATTGAGTGCAATCGTGCCTTGATTGGGCTTTTCCAACATATTGATACAGCGTAAAAACGTACTTTTACCTGAACCCGATGAGCCGATGATGCTGATGACATCACCCGCATTCGCTGTGAGCGATACGCCACGCAGAACGATGTTGTCACCATAACTTTTATGAATGTCACTGACTTTGAGTTTTTCTTTGTGTTCCATGTTTTTTGCCCTATTTTTTTTAATGTGTTTATGGCCCGAGGGTTTCACCCAGACCCAAATCTTTGTCCCCTGAAATACTGACCAAGGTTGCACCTTGTTGAGCGTAGCGCACGTGATGACACGCAAAAACAAAGCCGTCAATCGGACTGCGCACATCCGTGCTGATTTGATGAATCGGGTCAATCACCTGTGCCAGCACTTGACCTTGAACCACGGTTTCACCGGCTTTGACCACAAAAACCACCACCCCTGCACTCGGTGCATTGACATACTGCACGCCCGCCAGCGGATGTGGCTTGCGAATCAACTCAGGCAATGCTTGCAAGGCATCGGCTCGCAACGACACATCGCCCAAATGCGCCAAATACTGCACCATTGCCTGCGCGTCGCTGTGCGCCAGTTTGTGTTGCAAATCCATTTGCCCGCGCAACTCCACCGTCATACTGCAACACGCGCAGGGAATATTGGCCTGTGGAAATTCATGCGCCAAACGCAACCACGGCGTGGATAGAAACTCATCAAATGCTTTGGAGCCTGAATCTTCGGAAATGATTTGACACTCACTGCGCAATAGCCGCGCCAATGGCTCAACCGTTGACCACAATTGCGGCAAGGTGTAACAGTGCATCACCGCATACTCGTCGCAATGTAAATCAAGCACCACATCGGCATCAAACGCCAACCCGACCAAAATATGCTGCAGTGTATCCACTTGGGTTTGTGGTTGATAATCTTCAATCACCGCACGCATGGTTTGACGAATATACTGCACATTCGCCACCGCATCCTTACCCAACTGTGCAGGCTTCTCACGCAAGCGCGCAAGGGTTTTGCCATACAAATCAAAATCGGTCAGCCGATTGAAATTTCGCCCCGTAAACAAATCAAATCGCCCTGACGGATCGTACATCAGCGTTTGTGCCAAACCAATCGGATTGCACAAAGGCACGAGCACCACATGCGCTTTCAATTTGCCTTCTTGTTCCAACTGCTCAAGCATCGGGCGCAGATGATACGCAACCAATGCACCGGGCAATTCATCGGCATGCAAACTGGTTTGGATGTAAATTTTGCGTTCCGAATCCTCAGGACCGAAGTGCAATGTGGTGACGTATCGCGTCATTCCGAGCGATGCACCGTCCAAGGCATGGTATTCAATCCGCATAGTCCAATCCTCAATGCGCACGCGGCTTTAAGTGCGCTAAATACTTGCGCTCCAAAGCCTTAAATGCCTGTACCAACACAAAGGTAATCAGCAAGTACAAAATGGCAGCAGGCACATACGCGACGAATGGTTGATAATTCGTACTGTCAAAGCGATGCGCTTGCCCTGTGATTTCGTACAACGTGAAACTTGATGCCAATGCTGTCGCTTGCACCATCAAAATTACCTCATTACTGTACGCAGGCAAGGCACGGCGCAAACTCGATGGCAAAATGATGTGGCGCATGACCTGAGCCGCACTCAAGCCATAGGCGCGCCCTGCTTCAACCTCACCATTTTCAGTGTTGCGAATCGCACCCGATAAAATAATGGTGGTGTACGCCGCCGTGTTGAAAATCAAGCCCAAAAGCACCCAAAAATAGCCTTCACGCAAGAAATTAAAGCCAGGCACTTCCATTAAGTTTTGCACCCAATCCATACTGCCCACGCCGTCGTAAAAAATATACAACTGCACCAACAAAGGTGTGCCAGTGAAGAAAAATGCAAACATGCGCACCCATTTGGCCGACCAAGTGGTTTTGCGCGAATGCATCACCGACAAAGGCAAAGCCATCATGCCACCAATCATCAGTGACACAAAAGTTAAACCCAAGGTCAAAGGCAAACCTGCCAAACATTGCAAAAATGAATCTATCCATAATTGCATGGTATCGTTATTCATAGCGCACCTCCACAATGCCTTTGCGATAGGTTCTGTCCAAATACCTGAACAATGCAATTGAACCGACCGTCAGAAACAAAAACACCACCGCCGAGAGGAAATTGAACAACAACGAACGGTGCTCAACAATGCCCGCCTGTTGCGCCACGCGCACCACGTCCTCCAAACCAATGATGGAGACCACCGCCGTGGCTTTGGACAAAGCCAGCCAGTTATTTTGAATCCCGGGTAAAGCAAAGCGCATCATCAAAGGAAAAGTAATGCGTTTAAACACTTGCCATTTATTCATGCCATACGCAATGCCCGCCTCCAATTGACCCGATGGAATCGCCATAATCGCACCGCGTATGGTCTCGGTGAAATACGCACCATAAATCAAGGTCAATACCAACACGCCCGCAGTGAATGGATTGATGTCAATTTGTCCAAAACCAAAAAACTCAATCCATTGGTTCAGCCACATTTGAATGCCATAAAACAGCAGCAACATCCAAACCAATTCCGGTACACCGCGCAAAACCGACGAATACGCAGAAGCCAACCAACGCACCCAAGCCAAGCGTGATAAGCGCATTTGTGCCATCACCATACCGACAATGAATGAGAGTACAAACGATATAACCGCCACCATCAGGGTCAAAAAAGCTCCGTACAACAGGCGTGGTAAATATTGTGCAACCAAATTTAAAGTTTCCATGAGTGCCCGTGTGATGTCTCTATAAAAATAATGAATGTAGCAAGGCAGCCAACTCAAGCCGATAAACAAAAACCCCACAGACAGTGACAGCGTATGTGGGGTTTCATGTCCATCAAATAAATTTATTGACCATAGATGTCAAAGTTGAAGTATTTATTAGCGATGGTTTTGTATTTGCCATTGGCACGAATCGCATCAAATGCTTTGTTTAGATGAGCCAACAATTCGGTGTCTTCTTTGCGCACCGCAAAGCCCGTACCATCACCCAAAATCGCTTTGTCTGCTGAACTGGCTACATCTGCACCGACTTGTGCAAAGCCTTTGCCCGTTGGCTTTTTGAGGAAACCATCGGTTACGGTCACGCCATCTGCAAACACGATTTCAACGCGTTTGTTAACCAAGTCATTTTGCGCCGCATCCAAAGTTTTATAACGCTTAATTACTGAGTCTTTAAAGTATTTGGTCAAATAAAAATCTTGGCTCGTGCCTTGTTGCACCCCAACCATTTTGCCTTTCAAGCCTTCTGGTGTGGTTTGCAATGTGCTGCCTTCTTTGGCCACGAATTTACTCGGTGCTTGCCAAATTTTTTGGGTGAACGCCACTGATTTTTGACGTTCAGCCGTGATGTCCATAGAAGAAGCAATCACGTCATATTTTTTCGCCAACAGACTTGGGATGATGCCGTCCCAATCTTGATTTTGAAAGGTACAAGTGGCTTTCAACTCTTCGCACATCGCTTTGGCAATTTCAATGTCAAAGCCCGTGATTTCACCCGATGGTGAGGTAAATTCAAACGGTGCATACGAGGCATCCGAACCAAACTTAATCGTCATCGGTGCTGCGGGCGCGCCACCTGCTGCTGCGGGTGCTGCCGCTGTTTTTTCGGCTTTAGGCGCGCAAGCAGTCAGGCTCAAAGCCACCATCGCCGCGCCAATCCAAGTCAATTGATTCATTTTCATAAAGTTCTCCATGTGGGTGTTTGTTGTATCAAAACAAAATCATCATAAGCTTAAATGAACTCAACGGCACACAACGCCCGTCATCACTCTTGCACGGCACAAGTCTATCACAATTTCTACCCAATTCAATGCTCGAATGGGTGCAAAGTAAATGGACTGATTATTTTTTATCAAATGGCACCATATGATTACGCACTAATCAATAACACCATTAATCATTAAACTGATTCATGATGGGCATACGCCAATCCTTACCGAACGCCATTTGCGTGATGCGTGGGCCGAGTGCGCCTTGACGGCGTTTGTATTCATTAATCCGCACCAATCGCGCCACTCTGCGCACCACTGTTTCATCATGCCCCGCGGCAACGATTGTCATGACGGGTTGGCGCAATTCAATATAGCGGTGCAAGATGTCATCGAGTACTTCATACGCTGGCAAACTGTCTTGATCGGTTTGGTTGTCGCGCAACTCCGCCGACGGTGCGCGCGTGATGATGTTGCCCGGAATCACATCGCGCAGCGCAAATGCATCGGTCTGATTGCGCCACTCACAAATGCGATACACAAAAGTTTTATACACATCCTTGAGTACCGCATACGCGCCGACCATATCGCCGTACAGCGTGCAGTAACCCGTTGCCAATTCAGATTTATTGCCTGTATTGAGTACCAGTGCGTTGTGTTTGTTCGACACCGCCATGAGAATCACGCCACGAATGCGCGCCTGTAGGTTTTCCTCGGTCACGTCAGCAGGTTTGCCATCAAACACAGGCGCGAGCATCTGTGTGTAGAGATTGAACATCTCCTCAATCGCCACAATGTCATAACGCACACCTACGCGTTCAGCCATCTCTTTGGCATCATCGAGCGACATTTGCGCGGTGTAGCGCGTGGGCATCATAATCGCGTGTACATTCTCCGCGCCCAAGGCATCGACTGCCACCGCCAATGTCAAAGCCGAATCCACACCGCCCGACAGTCCCAAACAAACTTTTTTAAACCCCGTGGTATGCACATAGTCACGCACGCCCATCACCATGGCACGGTAGGCTTCCTCTTCCTCGCACGGTGTTTCAATTATCATGTCTTTGTGCCAAGCCTGCTCAGCAATGTCAAACACCGCCTCATGTAATACTGGCACAAACATCGGCAACTGCATGGCGAGTATATTGTCTTTTTGTAGAGCAAACGATGCGCCATCGAAAATCAATTCGTCTTGTCCACCCACGCGATTGATCGATAAAATCGGCAAGCCTGTCTCAATCACGCGCGCGCCAAAAAAGCGCAAGCGTTTTGCGACTTTTTCCGTATGAAATGGCGACGCATTGGCGACCAGCAACAATTGCGCGCCCAGTGATTTCAAATGCGCCGCAGGCTCAGGATGCCATGCATCCTCGCAGACTAACACACCGATTTTGACCCCTTGAATCACTGTCAATTCAGGCTTAGGTCCTTCAGTGAAATAGCGCAACTCATCGAACACCGCTTGATTGGGCAGTTTTTGTTTGTGGATGCGTTGTATTTCTTGCCCACCTTGCAGCACGATGATGCTGTTATAAATCTTGAGTTTTGCGCCCTCCATAAACCACGTCGGAATCCCGACCAACACATACAAATCAGGATAGACACGTAGAGCCTTGCACAACTGCCCAAACGCCGCCTCACTCGCCGCACGAAAGGCAGGACGCATGAGTAAATCCTCAGGCAAATAACCCGTAATCGACAACTCAGGCGTGACCAAAACATGTGCGCCCTGCTGCTGCGCGTTGTGCGCCGCTTCAACGATTTGAGCCAAATTAAACTCAAAATCACCAATGCGAGCGGGAATTTGAGCGCAAGAAAATTTCAACATGGGGTTATCCGTTAATTAATATTCCAGTCATTGCGAGCGATGAAACTGCTCATCATGACGCAGGGTTGCATGAATCAATAGCTAACATCATAGCATGGTGACTCAAGTATGAGATGTTGCATAAACAAAAAAGCGAGCGCATCGGCTCGCCCTTTCATCCACAGCCGTTATCACAAACTCGCCAAAACCTGCGCGTGCTCATCCGCATTCAAACGCGCACCAAAGACTGTGACAATTTTCGATGCCGCCAAACTGGCCAATCGCCCTGTGGTTGCGTTGTCCATACCCTGCGTGATGCCATACATAAACGCACCCGCAAACATATCACCCGCGCCATTGCTGTCAATCGCTCGTACGGGATTCGGCGCAATCACCGTGCGTCCTGTAGGGGTCAAATCATCCACGACCAACGCGCCTTTTTCTCCCAAAGTCACGACCAATTTATCGGCAAACGGCTTGATGGCAACAATGGCTTTTTCCAAATCATCCTCACCCGTAAATGCAGTGATTTCTTCTTCGTTGCAAAACAAAACATCCGCGCCCTCGCCAAGCATTTCATTGATGCCTTCACGGAAAAACTTCACCATCGATGGATCTGAGAACGTCATTGCGGTTTTGACGCCATGCGCTTTGGCAATCGCGCGCGCTTTCAGAGCGGCAGCACGAGAAATATCCGAAGTCACCAGATATCCTTCGATGTATAAATACTGCGCTTGCTTAAGTTCATCCAAATGCAACTCATTTTCCGAAAAATCCGCCGTGATACCGAGATAAGTACTCATGGTGCGCTCGGCATCGGGTGTGACCATCACAAGGCATTTCCCTGTGACGCCCTCAGTGTTACAACGCACCTGATTCAAACCCGTCACCACACCCGCCGCGTGCAAATCATTCATATAAAACTCGCCCGCTTCATCGTTTGCAACTTTGCACGCATAAAACGTTTTGCCACCAAACTGGCTTACCGCCACAATCGTATTCGCAGCCGAACCGCCACTGGCGCGCTTTTTCAAGCCAAAACTCTGCTTCATATTGTCCAGCAAACGCAACTGTGTCGGCTCGTCTATCAGCGACATCATGCCTTTGGCAATACCGTGCGCGGCCAAAAAATCATCGGACACTTCAAACTCTTTGTCCACCAAGGCATTGCCGATACCAAACACATCGTATTTTTTATTCATTTAACCACCAATTTACGCCAAGTCACATCAATGAAAAAGCGGGCTCAACACCCGCTCGATACGCTATCGAATTTTGAATCAGCCTTTGTAATTCGCCACACCATCCAAAATCTCTTTGTGCGCATCCTCAATACCGCCCCAACCTTCGATTTTCACCCACTTGCCTTTTTCGAGGGCTTTGTACTGCTCGAAAAAGTGCTGTACATTGTCCTTGATGTATTGTGGCACTTGGTCGATGTTTTTAATGTCCGCCGTCATTGGGCAGACTTTATCAATCGGAGCGACGATGAGTTTGGCATCTTCACCCTTTTCATCGGTCATTTTGAGAATGCCGACTGGACGGCAACGCACCACCGCACCCGCCATGATTGGAAATGGCGCGAGTACCAAAGCATCCACTGGATCGCCGTCACCCGCCAGAGTTTGTGGAATATAGCCGTAGCTCAATGGATAACGCATCCCTGTACCGATGAAACGATCCACCCACAAAGTTTGCGTATCTTTATCGACTTCGTACTTCACTGGATCGCTTTGCGCGGGAATCTCGATGATGACGTTAAAATCATTTGGAATGTCTTTGCCTGCTGGCACTGCTTCGTAGCCCATGATGTGTCCTTAGAAAATATTGGTATGAAAAACGCGACATTATACCGCAAGGCGGGGTGCAAAAAAACCGTCGTCAGCACAAAAATCCATCGCCCGCTATAATCACCATGCACTATATTTATCAACCACACACAAAGGACTCAATATGGCACAAACACTTTTACGCGGCAATCCCGTTCAAACCGCAGGCGATTTACCCACAATTGGCACGACCGCACCCGCATTCACCCTCAAAGATGCGAAACTACAGCCCGTCAGCCTCGCTGACTTTATCGGCAAAAAAGTCGTCATCAGCATATTCCCCTCGATTGACACACCGACCTGCGCGACCTCAACCCGTAAATTCAACGAGCAAGCCGCAGGCAAAACCAACACCGTGGTACTCACCGTGTCCGAAGATTTACCCTTCGCGCTCGGGCGATTTTGCGGCGCAGAAGGCATCGACAACGTACACACATTGTCAGCGTTTCGCTCCACCTTTGGTAAAGACTATGGCGTAGAAATGACCACTGGACCACTGACAGGACTGTGCGCCCGCGCGGTCGTGGTGGCTGATGCAGCAGGGAAAGTCATTTACACCGAATTGGTCGATGACATCACCCATGAGCCGAACTACGCGGCAGCATTGGCTGTATTGGCTTAATCATGCAAAACGGGGACTGTATTCACAATCCCCGTTTTTATGTCTTGCTCCGCATTCTACTTTTTTAAAACACAAGCATCGCCAATACCATCAGCACCACAAACAACATTGAACTAAGCACCACCTGATTTGACAACCAAGCCTTCAACTCATCGGAATGCACAAACTGCGGTGCGAACGAACTCACGGGTAACAATGCAGCAATACCCATCAACGGTGCAAACTGCTCAAACCACACGCGAGGGAACACTACATAACACAACAGCATCAATGGCAAAAGCATCCCAAAAACCCGCGCTAAAAAAACACGTGGTACATCAGAAACAAATGAACTCAAATCAAAACTCAAACTCAAGCCCAAAGACACTGACACCAGCACAAACAATACCGATTTAACCCAAGGAAACATCCATTGCGCAATGGACATCAACACGCTTTGATGATGCAAAACACTGCCCACAACAATTAAAAAAATCGGTAACAATACAGGTTTCATCTTTTGCACATTGGCAAAAAAACCACTCACCACAACCCGTTCAAACCGCTGTACGGCAATGGGGAACAACAAAATCAAAGACAGAAAAATCCCCAAATCCATGATTAAAAAATCAGACAACAAACTCGGCGCGAGCATTGATATCGCCAAAACCCCACGATTGCCGCCACCATAGGTAGAGTATGCCAGCAAATACCGCCCCATCGACGACTCACGAAAAAGCCACGCCGCCAACGCAGCAGGGAACACCGTCAAAACCGCCCCTAAAGCTGCTAAACTCAGATTAGCCAAAACAAAACCATGTGACCAAAACTGCAATAAAATCAAAGACAACAACAGCAACCAAGTCACCTTTTGTAGCTTTTGATACAGCTTGGAACCACTTGCTTGAAATACACACTTGAATACATAGCCAATGGTGACTAACACCCCAAACCACAACAATTGACCCATATCATCCCTAACTCAGTGCAAACAACATACTACCCTGCCAAAACCCCAGCAGCCAAATTAATAGACAAACCAAAAATCGCCAAATTAAAGAAAAAACTGATAATCGAATGAATCAACACCACTTTACGCATTGACTGCGCAGTCACATTCGTATCCGAAGTCGCCGCCGCGCAGGCAATCGAAAACGAAAAATACAAAAAATCCCAGTACGTCGGATAATGCTCACCCACAGGAAAATCCAAGGGGCGAGATTCAGAACGATAATACAAACGCGCATAACTCAAAGTAAACATCACGCCCGTCAAAAACCACGAAGCCACAATCGTCAAGCCCGCCAAAGCATAATGCCACATCTGCAAAGAATGCGCCAAACCCTTGACCCCCGCCAAATCCAACACAATCGCGCAAAAACTCATCAAAGCCGCGACCAACACCACTGCAATCACCAAAAGATGACTGCTGTCCTCCTCCTCTGCCAAACCACGAATCTGCTCGTGCGTCGCCCGCAACATCAGCCCAACAATCAGCACCAAATAAAAACCAACCCCTACATTCCAAGCCACCAAAACACGCGTCACCCATTTCCAACTCTCAGGCAAAAACATCCAGAGCAAAATACCAACCGCCATCCCAATCAATAATCGAGGGCGGTGGTGAACCAAGTGTTTTAGGGTGGACATGGCGTGATGCTTTCTTAAAATGCTTATTCAAATAGGGAATCAATAAAGTCCGACTGCTTTGATTTCAAATGTAGGGCGCCATGAGCGATAGCGAATCGCGCCGAATGGCATAATAAACACCGTGAAGCAGTTAAAATCCCATGCGGCGCGATTCGCAAAAACAGCTCATGGCGCCCTACGGGTATCTGACTTACGAGTTGTCGTTTTGTCAATTTTTAAATCTTGTATTTCATACTTCAATTCGAATGTATACGGTATTTTTAAGTCAATAGAGTCATTTATTTTTATTTGAATTTCTTTATTTATCGGGTAAACGTTTGTGGTTTTGTTTTTTTGAGCATAAAAACCCCCACCTATGCTCGTGATAAAGAAAACAGCAAAAAAGATAATTCCATTTCTGATTAGGTTGAATGAGGCAAAAGTGTAGTTTGACAAACAAATATTGATCAGATCATTTTGTTCTTTGCTTTTAATTAAGTCCTTTAAAAATTCATTGTCTGCTTTTTTTGAAAGCAGTTTGTAGTTTGTTTCTGTCGTTTCTATTTCTGCTTGAACAACGTAAAATAGCCTAATACTTAGGGTTTGCAAGACTCTAATTACACCTGCAATAAAATAAAGAATGCTTACCCCAAGAAAAGCTAAAGCAACAATCTGAAAATTATTCATTGATATCGAATTTAAATAAGTCAATGAAAAAGTGATTGTTGCAATAGATGCGGTGATGATAAAAAGTAGTGATTTAGCCTTGTCTTCAATTATTTTTTTTCTGTCGTGTTGTTCTTTTAAATCGGTTTTTAGTTGTTCAATATATTCACTTTCATTACCTGCAACAGAATCAATATCCACATCAAAATTTGCTCTGTCCTTTTTGAGTTTTGAAATTGTATTATTCGAACGTGCAGCATGAAAACCTGGAATAATCTGTTCGAATATAAATGTTTTCAACTTAGACATTAAGTGACCTTACAATAAGTTTATCAAAGTTATACCCTGTGTGCTTTTGTAGCCAAGACCATTCGCCTGTTGGATTGATTTCGATAAAATAGTATTCGTTATCATGAAAAACTAGGTCAATCGCCCCAAAATTCAGATTGAGTTTTTTGGTAAAATTAATACAAAAATCATGTACTGATTTTGGTAACTCAAAAATGGAGTAATTTAATTCATTTTTATATCTTCTCCAGTCCTCATCAATTTCTTTGTTGCCTGTGATTTTTATAGCAACAACTTCATTCTCTACAACCGTTACTCTGATGTCAACCTTAGGAACCAAACCTTGCTGTATGAAAAACGGAGAGGTGTACTTTACCTCTTTTAACTCATTTTTCTTATAAATCTCAGTATAGACGAACCCTTCATTTTCGCCGTTATTGACAATAGCCGTATCTATTGACTTTATTGCTTGATATTCAAAGTTAGAGGCTAGTGTGACATTTGAAATTGTTGTTTTTGGGATTTTGATTCCTAACTGATTTGCGATAAACAATTGGTATGGTTTTATTTCTGCCTTGTATATGTCCGTTGGGTTGTTGAGCCATTTAACATTTTCAAAAACACATAGAGAGCGGGCAAAAGCAGCCCATTGCGTTCTAATTAGCTGTTCATCTTCTGATAAATCATTTTGAAAGATATCTCTTAAAAATGTGGGAGCACGATAATAGATTGACTTTAAGTATTTGTTGGAAATAATGAAAGAGTAATCGTTATATGTTGCTTTTATCTCTGGTGTAATTGGGTCAAACTCAATAACATAATCTTTTAAATCATCGCGATTTATTCTGATAAATTCAATGCCTTGAGTTGCTAACTCTACCGCAATAAAATCGGTGGAAAAATCAAAACGATTGGATATGAGCAGTACTTTTGGATATTTCATTATTGTCCTTTTTTATCTTCACCTGTTTCAATATCTTCTTTTTTTGATGCTAGAGCTTTGAAATCTTTCGCAAAAATCAGTAATGACTTATCAATGTTATTAACCCATGCACCAAGTGCGCTGTTAAATGAAAAACCAGCGGGGGTTTCTAGTTCTCTTCTTTTTTTGTATGTCAGAGCCTTTTGCAATAATATGTGTCTCATAGTGTCCTTTTTCATTGTCCTTTAGCATCTTCGCCTGTTTCAATATCAAACTTTTTTGTTGCTTGTGCCGTGAAATCATTGGCGAAAATCAGTGGCAATTTATTAGTAATGTTAAACCACGCGCCCAAAATTGAATTATAAGCATAATCTTTAGATGGACTTATTTCTTTACATTTTCTGTATTCAAACGCTCGGTTTAGAAGTATATGTTTCATTGTTATCCTTCTAACTTAGATAAATCCCGCACTGCCCCCTTATCCGCACTGGTTGCAAGCATCGCATAGGCTTTGAGCGCGGCGGAGATTTTGCGAGGGCGCGGTTGCGCGGGTTTCCAGCCTTTGGCTTCCTGCGCGGCACGGCGTTTGGCGAGTTCTTCATCACTGACTTTGAGGTGAATGGTGCGCGCTGGGATGTTGATTTCGATGATGTCGCCGTTCTCTACCAAGCCAATCGCGCCACCTGCTGCTGCTTCGGGTGAGCAGTGTCCAATCGACAAACCCGATGTACCGCCAGAGAATCGCCCGTCTGTAAGCAAGGCGCAAGCTTTGCCCAAGCCTTTGGATTTGATGTAACTCGTGGGGTAGAGCATTTCTTGCATTCCTGGGCCACCGCGTGGACCTTCATAACGCACGATGACCACATCACCTGCTTGTACGCGGTCATTCAGAATATCGTCCACGGCTTGTTCTTGGGACTCTGTCACGTGTGCTTTGCCACTGAATACGTGGATGGATTCGTCCACGCCTGAGGTTTTCACCACACAGCCGTCTAATGCGATATTGCCGTGGAGCACTGCAAGTCCGCCCTCTTGTGAATAAGCGTTTTCAATCGAGCGAATACAGCCCTCTACGCGGTTATCGTCCACGCTGTCCCAACGGGTTTTCTGAGAGAACGCGGTTTGCGTTGGGATGCCTGCGGGTCCTGCGCGGAAAAATGTATTGACTGCTTCGTCATTGGTCAATCTGATGTCCCATTTCGCCAACGCATCCGTCATGCTACCGCTGTGTACGGTGTGTGCCTCGTTGTGCAGTAAACCCGCACGCGAGAGTTCGCCCAATATGCCAAATACGCCACCTGCGCGGTGTACATCTTCCATGTGGTATTTTTGTGTGTTTGGTGCGACTTTACACAGTTGCGGCACTTTGCGCGACAGTGCGTCAATATCACCCATACTGAAATCAACTTGTGCTTCTTGCGCCGCCGCGAGTAGGTGGAGAATGGTGTTGGTCGAACCGCCCATGGCGATGTCCAGCATCATGGCATTTTCAAAGGCTTGTTTGTTGGCGATGCTGCGCGGTAAAACGGATTCGTCGTCTTGCTCATAATAGCGCTTGCACAGTTCCACAATCGTGCGCCCTGCTTGCAAAAATAATTGCTCGCGGTCGGCGTGGGTGGCGAGCATTGAGCCATTACCCGGTAAAGACAAGCCGAGTGCTTCTGTAAGGCAGTTCATGGAGTTTGCGGTGAACATGCCTGAGCATGAACCACAGGTTGGACACGCGCTGCGCTCGTACTCGGCAACGGTTTCATCCAACACACTTTTATCGACTGCGACCACCATCGCATCGACCAAATCGAGTTTATGGATTTTGCCGCCAATCACTCCGAGGCGGGTTTTACCCGCTTCCATCGGGCCACCCGATACGAAAATCACGGGGATGTTCAAACGCAATGCCGCATTGAGCATACCGGGGGTAATTTTGTCACAGTTGCTGATGCACACCAGCGCATCGGCGCAGTGCGCATTGACCATGTATTCGACCGAATCAGCAATCAAATCACGCGAAGGCAATGAGTACAGCATCCCATCGTGCCCCATCGCAATGCCATCATCAATCGCGATGGTGTTGAATTCTTTAGCCACGCCGCCCGCACGCTCAATCTCGCGCGCCACCAGTTGCCCCATGTCTTTGAGGTGAACGTGCCCCGGTACAAATTGGGTAAACGAGTTGGCAACTGCGATAATTGGTTTGCTAAAATCATCGTCTTTCATCCCTGTGGCACGCCAAAGTGCGCGTGCACCAGCCATATTGCGACCTGCGGTGGATGTTTTTGAACGGTATGCGGGCATGAGAGGACTCCTTGAATTTTCGTGTGAACAATGTGCGCCATTTTAACGCAATCACCCATACAAAGGGATTGATCTATAAATATGAAGTGAATATTTTTGAGTTTAGGCGAAGTTTTTAAGTTTGTGTTAATCTTCGCCTCCCATAATGCCATCATGCCTTACCACCTATTGATGCTGAGGCAATTTTTAAATTTTTAGGAGAATTTTATGACCACATTCAAAATGCGCCTCATTTCAGGCTTAATGCTCGCATCCATCGGAGTGATGGCTGGCAGCATAGCCACCGCAGGCGAAATCAAGCAAGACATGAAGGAAATGAAGAAAAATCTGCGTGGCGCAATTAAAAGCGACAGCGTGGAAGAACTGGCTCCCTACATCGAATCGCTCAAATACGCCACTTGGCACGCCTCTAACTTGAATTTTGACGGCTCAGCGCAAGAGAAAAACACCTATCGCGAAGGTTTGATTAAGGTACACAAGCAATTAGAAGAAGTCGATCAAGCCATCAAAAATGGTGATTTGGACGGTGCAAAGCGCGTCCTGAGCCAAGTGCGTGACACTCAAGAGACTTATCACGACAAATTGAACGTTGAGTAAAACCATCAGCCAATGAGCCGTTGATGAAGCGGCTCATTTTTTATGAGCAAATAATTTATCAAGCATTTAGCCCACACTCGCTGCACATTGTTTTGTGATAATCTGTGCGTATCCAAACAAAGGAGTTCGCCATGAAAACAATCAAATGGGGTTTAGTCGGTTTAGTCTACTGCATGAGTTTTTCGGCGCACGCTGACCTTGCTAAATCGCAGGGGAACTCCAACACGATTCTCCAAATACAAACCGATTCCAAAGCGAGTCCATACGATACAACTCATACCGATAAAGAATCAAAAAACACCACTGGACTGAAATTCAAAAGCAGTTCAACTTCGGTACAACTGTATGGCACTGTTGATATCGGTTATGAGCACTGGTCTCAAAAATCAGTCCCTCATTAATTCCCATATACTGTCCAACTTTTGGAATGCCGTTCCGTGTATGAATTCAAACGTTATGCAGATGCGTGTTTGGAACACGGGCATTATAAAACAGATGGATGAAGTCTTTGTACTACGGGATGTACGGTCATTTGAATATTAAAAATCACTTTTTCTTCGCCCTTGGATGTGCCGAGTCATAAACTTTCGCCAAATGCTGAAAATCCAATGCGGTATAAATCTGCGTCGCGGATAAATTGGCGTGACCCAGCAGTTCCTGAACCGCACGCAAATCACCTGAGGATTGCAAAATATGCGTAGCAAATGAATGGCGCAGCATGTGTGGGTGCACATGCACGGGCAAACCGAGTTCTTGCGCGTATTTCGCCAAACGCAACTGCACCGAGCGCGCGGTCAAGCGCGTACCGTTTTGCCCAATAAACAATGCGGGGGTTTGCACCGCGTTTTTAATCCCAGAGCGCACCGACAGCCATGCCTGAATTGCTTGTACTGCGGGTGCGCCCATCGGCACGATGCGTGGCTTGCTGCCCTTGCCAAGGACATGGACTTCGGCTTGTACAAGGTCTATCCAACCATCGCCCTGCTGTTCATGTGCATGATTGGGCGCGCTGATGTCCAAAGCAACAATTTCAGAAACCCGCAAACCCGACGCGTACAGCAGTTCAATCAGGGCGTGGTCACGTAGCAAAAGTTCGGGTTTAGCGGTTTTCGAGGAATTTTGCGCCGCGGATAAATGCACCGCATCATCGACCGAGAGGGCTTTGGGCAAGGCTTTGGCGGCTTTGGGCGCACGCACGCCCAGCACGGGGTTCAGACTCAAACGGTTTTGCTTGACCATCCAGTTGTACCAAGAACGCCAAGCAGACAAATAACGCGCAATGCTTTTGGCACTTTGGTTTTGGCTGTGCAATTGCATCAGCATCAACTGGATGTGGTGTTGCGCCAATTGAGTAACCTCGCGCAGACCTTGTTTGTCGCTCAATTCGATGAGCAAGTGTAAATCACGCGCGTAGTTCTCACAGGTTTTGGGCGATAGGTGTTTTTGTGTATCCACCCATGCGAGGTAATCTTGCATGTGGGTGGGTAAAGTATTGATGAGTGCGCTTAACGGGCTCATTTCAGGCGTGCGTGGTCAGGTGCTCACTGCCCTTAATCACACAAGGGGCTTGTAATCGAGCCAAGGACGAACCCGCCATTTCGCCAATATGTTGCAAGAAATGCGTGCCCATGTCTGGGGTGAATCGTTGCGCATCATCCGCGCCAAACAGCAGTACGCCCAAACACTCGAAACGTGCCGCGCCATTGACCGCGCGTTTGCCCCACAGCGGGATGATGGATAGAGAGCCGATTTTGCCCGTTGGGCTTTGTTTTGCTAAGGTTTCCTCGATTTCAAAGCCTTTACACGCACCGCAATACGGCGTGCGCAAACTGTTGGCAAACACCACCACGTTGTCCGACCACGCGTCCAGTGAGGGATAAAACATGATTTTACTGCGCTCGTCCCAAACCATAACCTGTACCGCATCCAAGGCGAATTGCTCGCGCAAATCACCAGAAATCATATCGGGCAATTCATCGGCAGAACACACCGACAACCATTTGGAGACCAAATTGAACAGTTTTTCATGGTTTTTCTGATTGTGGCTCGCTTGTACCAACAACTGCTCCAAGCGCGCTTTGCTCTGATCGACTTTGTCGCGCAAAACATGGGTTTGCCAGTTCGCCATCGAAATCACATTGCCTTCTTTTTGCATCGGCAACGGCAATTGTGCCAACGAATCAATGTGCTCATTAAAAAACTCTGGGTGCGCTTGTAAATACGCCAAAACCTCATGCGCTTGTAAAGGTGACTCACCGCTCAAAGCCTCCAATCCACCATCCAATGCGTCTAAAACCTCATTATTATTTGTACTCATACACATGCCTCAATTGTATTTTACTGTAAGGATATCTGATTTAAATGGTGACCACACCCTCAAAAACAGTGACAGCAGGCCCAGTCATCATTACGGATGCATCGCCCCCTTGCCACTCAATGCTCAAATCGCCGCCGCGTGCGTGCACCTGCACAGGTGAATCCAATAATCCACAACGAATACCCGCGACCACACAAGCGCAAATGCCCGTGCCACATGCCAGCGTTTCGCCCGCACCGCGTTCAAACACGCGAACGTGTACATCGTGGCGGTTATTGACCTGCATGAAGCCGACATTGACACGCTTGGGAAACATCGGATGGGTTTCTAAAAACGCGCCTTCGGTCAATACGGGTGCGCTGTTGACATCGGCAACGATTTGCACCGCATGGGGATTGCCCATAGACACCAGCGAGAGCCAGTGTGTTTGCCCTGCAAATGCCACACCATAAATCGTGTCCGCTCCCTGCGTCTGTGTCGGCAACCCTGCCACCATCGCAGGCAAATCGGCAGGTGCAGTGCGTGGCGCACCCATGTCCACAGTCACGGTGTTGTCTGGATTGAGTTTGAGGCTCATCACTTGCCCCGTGCAAATGTGCACTGTGACTTCGCGTTGATCGGTCAATTGTTTTTCAACCACAAATTTGACGAAGCAGCGCGCACCGTTGCCGCAGTTTTCAACCAATGAACCGTCTTGGTTGTAAATCGTGTATTTAAAATCCACATGGGGCATTTCAGAAGGCTGAACCAATAAAATTTGATCCGCGCCAATGCCAAACTGGCGATGCGCCAAAGCACGCCACTGTGCGGGCGTGATGTTGGATACGTCTTGGGCAATGCCGTCAACCACAATAAAATCATTGCCCGCGCCGTGCATTTTGGTAAATTTCAATTCCATATGACTGCCTTAATAGACACCCGCCATGCCCTCAGGACGGGTTTTAAACCGTTTGTGCATCCACAAGTACTGCGCTGGGTCTTCGATAATTCTCTCTTCAATGAATTGATTCATTTGTCGCACTGCTTGTTCTTCCGAACCTTGCGGATAGCCGTCCCAAGCGGGATAAAACTGTGTGATGTACCGCGTTTTACCTTGGTCAAAGGCGGGCACATCGATGCGAGTCACGCACGGCACAATCAAAGCTTGGGTCAGGCCCGCTAATTTTGGTAATGCCGTCAATGTGGTCGCGGGCTGGCCAAAAAACTCGGAGAAAATGCTGTCTTTTCGTCCGAAATCCATGTCAGGCAAATAATACAAGGGAATGTTGTCACGCAATAGTTTAATCAATTTGCGCGCGCCATCATGACGTGAATACAAATACGCCTGCCCAGTGCGTGAACGCCCTTCCAACACCATTTGGTCAAACACAGGATTGGATTGCCTTTGGTACATGCTGACCACAGGGTGCATCATATTGATGCGCATTCCCCCTGCATCCAAACCCACGAAATGTGGCGCGAGCAAAATGATGGGACGTTTTTGTGCCAAGGCCTCATTTAAAAAATGTTCGTCTTGCAAAGCAATGTGACTAAAAACCGCTTCTTTCGCGCCAAACCAAAACAAGGACCGATCCATCAAGGCTTGCACAAAATAACGCATTTGCTGTTGAGCAACTCGCTCTATCTGCTCATCCGTCCAACTGGGAAAACACAAACTCAGATTCGTGCGGGCTATATTCATGCGCCGCTTGGCAAACTTAGATGCGAGCCAAGCCAAACGCGCACCAACTCGATAACGAGCCGTATCCGACCAGTCTCCCATATTTTTGAGCGCACGCACAGCCCATTGCGCACTCCAAATTTGCCATTTCGATTTACCTGCCATGTGCCACCTCAGTCGCTTTATTTTCAATTGATGCAGACAAACGTTTGTAACGATTGTAATTCCACAAATATTGCTCAGGTGCCATACGAATGAGTTTTTCCATATATTGGTTAATGGCCAAAGCATCGGTTGCAGGCTCTCCCGTCATTGCAGCATCAACCACCTCAAAATACAATTCAAACCGATGTGACGCAGTTACACGCTTGGCAAACATAATCACCAAACCCGCGCCCGTTTGACGCAAGAGTTTGGCTGGTAAAGTCATGGTCATTGCAGGTTGACCGAACACATCGGCCACCACTGCTTCGCCTTGCCCATCAGGTACTTGGTCGGGCAACAAGCCGACCAAACCATTGTTTTTTAAATGGCGCAACATCACGCGTATGCCCTTGATGTCAGCGGTTGCCATGTGCACGTCAAAGCGTTCGCGCCCTGCCAACATAATAGATTCAACTGCGGCGATTCTCGGCTGACGATACATCGCAACAAACGGGGCGCGTGCGCCTATCCACAAAGACAATAATTCAAATGCACCCATGTGGGGCGTTAACATCAAAATACCTCGATTTTGCGCACGCAATTGCTCGACCGCGTCCCACCCTGTGACCTTGACATGGGGAATGATGGTGCTGACCTTGTTTGACCACAAATAGGCCAATTCTGCCGCGCCCTGGCCAACGTGCCCCGCATTTTCCAGCCAAAAATTAGAGTTGTCATAACCGGCAATGCTGGCATTGGTTTGAATACTGTGTGCGTATTTTTTGTCAAAACGATACACCATACGTCCAGCCCAAGCACCCAGACTGCGCAACACGCCCAAAGGCAATAGTGACAACAACCCCATCAAAAAACGAATTACCAAGGCATTCCCCGTTCGAATTCATCCACCGCAAACTGATTCAAATCGATTATTTGAGGCAAGGTTTGCGACAAAAACATAAAGACGATATAATACCAGTGTTTCACAACTCATCGCTGGTTTAACGACAACTTACGGGGCGATTGAGTGTAACTGTTTTGTTTTTCAAATTAATTTTTAAGACAAAGCACCGTTAAAGCGTCGCTGAACACAGGTTCCACAGGTTTAACCCCTACCTATCCAGCTTCGCTCTATTTTTGACACTTTTTAGCGAGTCATTTATGAGCAAAAATTATCTTTTTACCTCCGAATCGGTTTCTGAAGGTCATCCAGACAAAGTCTCTGACCAAATTTCCGATGCCATTTTGGATGCGATTTTAGAGCAAGACCCCACTGCGCGCGTTGCCGCAGAAACCTTGTGTAACACAGGTTTGGTTGTGCTCGCAGGCGAAATCACCACCCACGCGGTGATTGACTACATCGACATCGCGCGCAACACTCTCAAGCACATCGGCTACGACGACACCGATTACGGCATTGACTTTAAAGGTTGCGCGGTCTTGGTCGCGTATGACAAGCAATCCCCAGACATCGCCATGGGCGTGAACAACGCGCACGATGACAACCTTGACCAAGGTGCGGGCGATCAAGGTTTGATGTTTGGTTATGCTTGCTCGGAAACCCCGGAACTCATGCCTTTGCCGATTCATTTGGCACACCGTTTGGTTGAACGTCAAGCCGATTTGCGCCGCGACGGTCGTTTGCCTTGGTTGCGTCCCGATGCCAAATCTCAAGTGACCATTCGTTATGAGGATGGCAAACCTGCGGCTGTGGACACCATCGTACTGTCCACCCAACACCACGCAGAAATTGAATTGGTCGATTTGCGCGAAGCGGTGATTGAAGAAATCATTAAGCCCATCATTCCTACCAACCTCATCAAAGGCGACATCAAATTCCTCGTCAATCCGACAGGACGCTTTGTCATCGGTGGCCCACAAGGTGACTGCGGTTTGACAGGACGTAAAATCATTGTCGATACCTACGGCGGTGCTGCACCGCACGGCGGTGGCGCGTTCTCAGGCAAAGACCCATCCAAAGTCGATCGCTCAGCCGCGTATGCGGGTCGCTATGTGGCGAAAAACATTGTTGCGGCGGGCTTGGCGGAACGTTGCTTGGTACAAATTTCTTACGCGATTGGCGTGGCAAAACCGACTTCGATTATGGTACAAACCTTTGGCACGGGCAAAATTTCGGATGAAAAAATCACCGCCTTGGTCAACGAGCATTTTGACTTGCGCCCCAAAGGGATTGTAAAAATGTTGAATTTATTGCGCCCGATTTACGCCAAAACTGCGGCTTATGGCCATTTTGGTCGAGAAGAGCCTGAGTTTACTTGGGAAGCCACCGATAAAGCGGCGTTGTTGCGCGATGCGGCTGGGTTGTAGGTTGTAATACACACTCCGTTTATAACCAAACGAATTGCCCACCTACACCCTTTACTTAAAAAATGAAACAATGGTGGCTTCAATAAACCAACGAACCCCTATATTTTTGCAGGGGTTCGTTTATATGTACGAATTTAAAAAGCAAGCGTTCAAAAATCAAATTTATAAACTATTGCCAATAAGTCTGGTGATAGAGTCAATCTACATAACCCAAACCGTTTACGACGCTTCAACCGCCACTGGTTTTTTCAGTAAATACAGCATCGCCGTGGTGACCAAAGTTCCTGCTAAAATCGCAAGGATGTAGGGGAATAAATTATCCACCGCGTTTGGAATCGGCAATACAAAAACCCCACCATGCGGCACGTGCAATTTCACACCAAAAACCATAGACAACGCGCCAGCAACCGCCGATCCTGTCATCAAAGCGGGTATCACGCGCAATGGGTCACGCGCTGCAAACGGAATCGCGCCTTCGGTCACGAATGCAATTCCCAGTACTGCCGCGGCTGAGCCTGCTTTGCGTTCATCTTCAGTAAAGCGATTTTTAAACAAGTAGGTTGCCAATGCCAAACCCAAAGGTGGAGTCATACCAGCAGCCATCACCGCAGCCATGGGCGCATAGACTTGGCTGGCGAGCAAACCCACGCCAAAGGTATAGGCGGCTTTGTTCACTGGGCCACCCATATCAAACGCCATCATCGCACCCAAAATCAAGCCCAATACCAAGGCACTGGAAGTTTGCATGCTGGTCAACCACGCGGTGAGGGCTTTGAGTGCGCCCGCAACAGGCACACCGACCACATAAAACATAATTAAGCCCACCACCAATGAACTTACCAAAGGCAAAATCAAGATGGGTTTTAACCCCGCCAAGTTTCTCGGTAATTTAACCGCCCCGTTAAGCCATTGGGTAAAATATCCAGCGATAAAACCTGCGATAATCCCGCCCAAGAAGCCTGAACCAGTAATCCCCGCCAATATTCCACCAATCATACCTGGGGCCAAACCAGGTCTATCCGCAATAGAGAACGAAATAAATCCCGCAAGCACCGCCACCATCAAACCAAAACCACCCTTTGCACCGATGGTAAATACATTCGCCCAAAAAGTCGTCCACGCTGTGGCTTCCATTTTCGTACCGTCCAAAGCCATGGTTGCATCGTAGGCATAAATCCCACGCGCCGCAAAGCCGATGGCAATCAACAGACCACCCGCAACCACGAATGGGAGCATATACGATACGCCCGTCATTAGGTGTTTGTACGCACCTTTTAAAGTTTCACCTGCCATGATAATTCTCCTTTTATGTGCGTTTGATTATGATTCAAGTGCTGTGGTAATCAAACCCGCACCGTCTTTAATCGCGGCTTTGCTGTTGGTTTCATAAACTTTTTTACCATTGAATCGGCTTTTGTCCACATTGGTATCCGCAGCGATAATCACCACGTCCGCCGCTGCAATTTCAGCTTCAGTCAGTTTGTTTTCAACACCCACTGAACCTTGGGTCTCCACTTTAATGATGTGCCCTAATTTTTTCGCGCCGTTTTCTAAACCCTCTGCCGCCATATAAGTGTGCGCGATGCCCGTAGGACAAGAGGTGATTGCTACAATATGTGCCATGTATTTCTCCTTTAGGTTTGATACTTTACGGTTGATATTTCAATACTGCTGTTGCTGTTACTCAATCCTGCTCGGATTGATTGATGACTACGACGATTAACCAAATTGCTCAATCTGAACTTCTTTTTGCCACTGCGCTATCACCGTTGGCGCAGGCAAATCGCGTGTCAACCGCGTCACCGCAGCAAGCGAAAACGCAGTCGCTAAGCGCGCACAATCCGCCAATGGCAATTGCTGTAAAACCCCTGCCAAAACACCCGCCACCATCGCATCACCCGCACCAACGGTGCTTTTCACCATGACCGCGGGTGGACGGGCGATGAGCTGCGCATCCGCTGTGACAAACAACGCACCCTGTTCACCCATCGACACCACCACCATACGGGTGTCTTGATTGAGCAATGCGCGTGCGTGCGTACGCACTTCATCAATGTCATTGAGCGTGCGCCCTACCAGTTCGCTCAACTCGTGAATATTCGGTTTGACAATGTCCGCGCCCGCATCAAGCGCATGGCGCAACGCCTGCCCGCTGGTGTCCGCAATCACTTGGCAACCTCGGCTTTTGACCGTGCGAATAATATCGGCGTACAGCGTCACGGGCAAACTCGCTTGCAACTGCCCACCGATGACAAACCACTGGCAATCCGCGCTTAGCGCGTCGATATTTGTCCAAAGTTGAGCCACTGCTTGCGTGTTCGGCTCAATGCCGACTGCATTGATATCGGTGGTGAGGTGTTGCGCGCTATCGATGAGTTTGACATTGGTGCGCGTTTGCCCATCAACGCGCACGAATGCATCGCTGATGCCTTTCTGCGCCAAAGTGTGCTCAAAAATCTCTGCGTTGTCTGCACCTAAGAATCCCGTTGCCACCACAGGTACGCCAAAATCCGCCAAGCGCATCGCCACAATTACACCTTTGCCACCTGCGTCCGAGCGCATCGCTTGCGCGCGATTGACCGCGCCTTGCGTTAAATTCGCCAACGTCACCGTAAGGTCTATCGCAGGGTTGGTGGTCAAGGTGGCGACTTTCATATTGGCAAATGTTGAACTCATAATGCACGTACCTCACCCGCTGTGCGACACACCAAGGCTTGTTGCGCCAAGGCTTGCATTTGACTCAAACTGCTTTGGCGCAAATGCGCTTTAATCGTTGGAATTGTCGGCACGGTAATGCTCAATTCCGACACGCCCAAACCAACCAATATCGATGCGCCACGAATATCACTTGCTACGCCACCGCATACGCCAACCCATTTACCTTCGCGTTGGGCGGCTTGCACGGTCATATTGATGAGGCGCAGAACCGCTGGATTGAGCGCGTCCGCTTGCTTTGCCAACTGCGGATGCACGCGATCCATCGCCAGCGTGTATTGGGTCAAATCATTGGTGCCGATGGAGAAAAAATCCACCCGTTTGGCAAATTGCTCCGCCATAATCGCGGTCGAAGGCACTTCGACCATAATACCGATTTCAATTTTTGGCGCGTTGACTTCTATGCGGATGCGCTCACAAATCGCCAAAGTCTGATCGATGTCATCAATGGTGCTGATCATCGGAAACATCACGCGAATCGTTGCCTGTCCTTGCACCGCAAGTGATGCGCGGTAAATCGCACGCAACTGTGGCTCAAACAAATCTGGACGCGCTAAACACAAACGGATGCCACGAATGCCGAGAAACGAATTGTCTTCTTTGGGTAAGTTCAAATGCGGCACTTGTTTGTCGCCGCCAATATCCAAAGTACGAATGGTCAAAGGGCGACCTTTGAGCGCCAATGCCATATCGCGATAAATTTCAAATTGTGCCTGCTCGCTCGGCGTTTCGTCCGAGTCTAAGAATAAAAACTCCGTACGCATCAAACCCACGCCTTCTGCGCCATATTCGACCGCCTGCACCGCGTCCGCGACACGATTGACATTGGCAAACACTTCGATGCTGTGCCCGTCGGTGGTGTGCGCGCTGTCCATGCGCAGGGCAAAATCCACATTGAGCTGACGCGCCACTTCATCGTGCAAAGCCTGCGCACTGACCAACTCGTCCGCCGTTGGATTCAAATACAATGCGCCGTTGAACCCATCTAAAATGCACGGCGTGTCGTTGGCAATCTTTAAAATTTCATCGCCCGCCGCGACAATCGCAGGAATTCCCATAGCGCGCGCGATAATTGCCGAATGCGAAGTCGGCCCACCTTTGGCAGTGATGAAGCCTAAAATCATGTCGGGGTCAAGATTCGCCGTGTCGGATGGGGTTAAATCATCTGCAATCAGAATCGATGGGGTGTGCATATCAGTGACCACCACCGCTTCCACGCCTGTAAGTTCGCGCAAAACACGTTGTCCAACATCGCTCAAATCCATCGCGCGCCCTGCCAAAACAGGGTCGTCCAATTGATTCAATTGCGCAATTTTTTGCTCAATCACCTGTTGCCACGCCCACGCCGCGCTGTGTTTGTCATGGATGAGCGCGCGTGTTGCATTGAGCAACTCAGCATCCTGCGCAAACTCAGCGTGCGCCAAAAATATACTCGCCTGCTGTGACCCCAAGCGCGTTTTCACTTCTTCATAGTTGTGGTGCAATGCCTGCAGAGCACGTGCCAAAGCCTGCTCAAAATGGTTCAATTCCATCTCAGGGTCAGATACTGTGTCTTGCACATGAATTTTGTACGCCTTGTGTTGGCGCAACGCTCCGTGCACAATACCGTCTGAGGCCGCCACGCCCTGCGCAAACACCGCTGTGCTGATGGCGTTCCATTTGAGTTGCTCACGGTTGAGTTTCGGTGCGCCCTCATCATGAGTTGTTTCGCCCAAACCCGATTCAATCGCGTTTTTAAGTGATTCAAGTGCCGCTTGCACATCCGCGCCCTGTGCCGACACGCGCACCGTTGCGCCGTGCACCACGCCCAACTGCAACAAATTCACCAAACTCTTTGCATCGGTCACCGCTTCGCCGTAACGCACACGCACTTGCGATTCAAACGATTTGGCAATACTTACCAATTCAGTTGCAGGACGCGCGTGTAAACCTGTGGGATTGATAATTTGCGCATCGAAATAATCGGCAAAGTCCACCAGCACTTCGGTATTTTGCGAGATAGGCTTTTCACCTGTGAGCGCGAGAATAATATCTGTTTTGTCTGTGGTGTTCGCCAAACGCAAAGCTTCGTCCTCGTTGCCCACCACGCGCGTGAGTTTGCGCAATATACCCAGATGCTCATCGGATTTCGCCGCAATCCCGACCAAAATATGCGCGGTTTCCTCATCGTTCCACGCCACACCTTTTGGAATTTGCAACACCACGATGCCCGTTTTGAGTACCCAATCTCTGTCTTCTGGCAAACCATGCGGAATCACAATACCGTTGGCTAAATACGTGTTCGCCACTGCTTCACGCGCAAACATACTGTCCACGTAGCGCGGATCAATATTCCCATTGCGTATCAATAATTCGCCCATCAACGACATGGCTTCGTTTTTATCCTTGGGGGTGGCATTAAGGGAAATTTGTTCAGGTGTGAGTTCCAGCATGATTTTCTCGATAAGAATAATTTAGAACAACTTGATTGGTTAAAAATGTAATCGATTACATGATTTGTGTCAAGAATATTCATATCATGTTTTCTAATTTAAATTTTCCATTACTTGGACAAATTTTATGTATTATTAATTTTGAGTTTCATTAATCACATAAGAACGAATATATCATATTGTTTTTATTGAAATTAGTTATTTAAGCCATCTTGGTGGGTGTTTTAAACTCAACTATGAATCTAAAAAAATATTCACGCAATTCATTCTCCACGAAAATATTTTTTCAGTATAATGGGCAAACTTCATGATGATTTATGTAATCGATTTCATTTTACTTGATTAACCTCCAAAACGACACAGGCAGCCATGACCAGTATCAAAGATGTCGCTATTGAAGCAGGTGTTTCCACAGCCACGGTTTCGCGCGTACTTGCCAACAAAGGCTCATTCAAAGCCGATACGCGCGACAAAATTTTGAGTGCCATCGCCAAACTGAACTATCGCCCAAACCTGATTGCACGCAGTTTGCGCGTACAAACCAGCACCAAAATCGGATTGTTGGTGTCCGATATTCGCAATCCATTTTTCACCGCCATCGCGCGTGCGGTCGAGGATGCCGCTTATGCACGTGGCTACTCGGTCATCATGTGTAATACCGATGAAAATCCCGAAAAAGAAGCTTTATACTTGGATTTAATGCGTGATGAAAATGTTGCAGGCGTGATTTTCTCACCCACCCAACAATTCAACGCCACACACGTTCAGCATCCCACGCACATCCCATTTGTGATTATTGACCGCACGGTCAATGAGGGCGAATTTGATTGGGTGCAATTGGACAACTACGCCGCCGCCTACGAGTTAACTGAGCATCTGCTCGCACAGGGCTACCGCAAACTTGCAGGGCTATTTGGCGACACCAGCAGTACGGGTTTTGAGCGTAAGAAAGGTTTTCTCGCCGCGCTGGCTGCGCATCAACTTGAACCCATCGCCACCCAACTCATGCCGCCACGTTTGGCGCACGGCTTTGATGCCACGCAGGCACTACTGGCACAGAACCCGCGTCCAGACGCAATTTTCACCAGTAACAGTTTACTCACCGCAGGTGCATTTCAAGCATTACGCACACACAAAATCGCCATACCACAGGAAATTGGCTTGGTCGGATTTGATGAAACCACATGGAGTGAATTGGTCGAGCCTGCCATCACCCTCATCGCCCAACCCACCGAAGAAATCGGTCACAGCGCAGTTGAGTTGCTGTTTCAGCGTATTCAAGAACCTGAACGCGCACATCGAAAAGTTATTTTACAAGGGACGTTACGCATTCACGCGTCCAGCATGCGCAATTTTTAAGCGAGTATTAAAGGAAACTCGGAATAACTCCTAACTCCTTCGCCTGCGTTGGTTATTTGCGACATGAGGTGTGAAGCGTAAGGTGCGACAAAAGGTTATTCCCTCCGTAAACCCTGTAACGAAGCGCATCGTGCCGCAAACAACCAGCCCACGAGATTCGGGTAAAAAAACTGTCTTTTCAATATGTATTAATTCGCCCGAAAACCCTCTATTCTTTATTGAGCGTCTAAAATGTCCTCATCTTCCCAAGGCATAAGTAGCATGACTGTATCAAGTCATCAATACCACCCCAGTGCTCATCGCCAAGCCCACCGCAATCACATCAATCAACGCCAGTTGCAAAATGCGTGTGAGCATGGCGGGTTTGTTTTGAATGCGATGCTCATCGGTGTTCAGTACAATCACAAGGTCAGATTTTTTCGCCAACCCTGTTTTGACGGGACACATGCTGATGACGCTCGCGCCGTGGGTTTTCGCCAGTTCGGCTGCTTCAATGAGTTCGAGCGTTTGCCCCGAACGCGAAATGAAAAATGCCACATCACCCTGCCCCAAACGCGACGCGCATAGGCTCATCATGTACGCATCGGTGCGCGCCGAAGCGTTGATGCCCGAACGTATGAGTTTGTATTGCGCATCGTCCGCCACAGGGGCGGAACTGCCCAAACCAAATACATCGACACGCCGTGCGGTTTTCAACTGCAACATGACCTGTTCAATCACATCAGAGTTGACTTCTTGACGCAAGGTGAGCAGCGCACTGGCGGTGTTGCCCAAAACTTTATGGGCAATCTGCTCGACCGAATCTTGCTGCGCAATCGCGGAAAACTGCACTGAGGATTCACGGTTGAGCGAACCTGACAGTTTGAGTTTAAAGTCTTGCAAACCCTCACAGCCGACACTACGACAAAAGCGAATCACGGTTGGCTGACTGACTTTGGCTTCTGAGGCAATCGTGCTAATCGAACTGTTCACGAACCACTGCGGTTGGTGCAGCACACAGTCCGCCACCCGCGCTTCTGAGCGCGACAAATGCGCGCGCGCATTGCGAATACGCGCCAACCACAGTCCTTCATTGTGGGCATCAATGACTTGTTTTACGCTCATAGCCACACTCACAATTCTTCGTGCCAATTATGCCCATCGCGCGCCACCAAAGCATTCGCCGCCGGTGGTCCCCATGTGCCTGAGGTGTAGGGTTTGGGCACGATGTTCTGTTCCTGCCAAACATCAATGATGGGTTCAACCCAATGCCAAGCCTGCTCTTGCTCATCGCGGCGCACAAACAGTGACAAATCCCCGCGCAAAGCATCGAGCAACAACCGCTCGTAACCATCCATGCGCCGCTCTGGGAAAAAGTCATCCGCATCCATGTCCAAATGCACCGCACCGAGTTTCATGTTATTACCGGGGCGTTTGGCAAGGCAATACATGCGAATTGACTCCTCAGGTTGCAATTCAATCACCAAACGATTCGAGCCAGCGGGCATTTTACCAATCAGTTCATACGGTACGGATTTGAAGACAATCACAATCTCCGCCATGCGTTTGGGCATGCGTTTGCCTGTGCGCAAATAAAATGGCACACCCGCAAATCGCCAATTGTTGATTTCGGTTTTCAGGGCAACGTAGGTCTCGGTGAGGCTGTTTGTGGGCACATCGGTCTCGGCGATGTAGGCTTGTGCAGGTTTGCCCTGCGAAATACCCGCGGTGTACTGACCGCGCACCACGTTGTTTTGAATATCCTCCAACGTCCACGGCTTGAGCGAGCGCAAAACCGCGAGTTTTTCATCACGAATGCTGTCGGCATCCATCCGTGCAGGCGCGTTCATGGCGACAAAACACAACAATTGCAACAAATGATTTTGCACCATATCACGCAGTGCGCCCGTTTGGTCATAAAACTCGGCACGACGTTCTACGCCGAGTTCTTCAGAAATCGTGATTTGCACATTGGCGATGTAATCTCGGCGCAAAATTGGCTCAAAAAAACTATTGCCAAAGCGCAAAGCCATCAAATTTTGCACCGATTCTTTACCCAGATAATGGTCGATGCGGAAAATTTGCGATTCTTTGAAGTGTTTGGCAAACACATCGTTGATTTCAATGCAGGATGCCAAATCGTGCCCCAAAGGTTTTTCAACCACGATGCGCGCGTTTTGATTCAAAGCATGTTTTGCCAAGCCTTCACAAATCAACTCAAAAATCGAGGGTGCAACCGCAAGGTAAAATACGCGCTGATTGTTGGGCTCTTGCGCGTCCAAAATTGCCTTGAGTTGCTCAAATGCGTCATCATCCGTTGCATTGAACGGCACATACAGCACATGCTGTAAAAATTCTTGCCAACGCACCTCGTCAAACCGATCGGTGACATTGGGCTTGACCGCTTCATCCATCCACGCGCGATAGCCCGCATCGTCATACACCGTGCGCGCGGCACAAATCACCCGACTGGCAGGCTCAAACGCGCCATCCAAAAAACTTTGGTACAAAGCAGGCAATAATTTACGCATGGCAAGGTCGCCCGTGCCACCAAACATCACCAAAGAAAAAGCGGAGGTTTTCATACTAAATTCTTTCTTATTTCATACAGTTAGTCATTGCGGGCTAGATCCGAAATGACTCGTATTTATGTTTGCATGAACAATATACACTTATAACTTTGCCTCAAAATGTAGAAAAAGTAAATAATCTTTGACTAATTTTTTTAGTTTTACTACAATTTGGCAAACCCTTTTGGAAAGAATGCCATGAACATCCACCCCAAACTCCAAGCCATCACCGAGCGTCTGATTGAGCGTTCGCAAACCAGTCGTGCGCGTTACCTCGAACGTGTGGCGCAAAGCGCGAAAATCCAACCCTCGCGCAATGTGATGGGCTGTGCCAATCTTGCCCATGCGTATGCGGCGGCAGGCAACGACCAGTTTCGCTTAAAAGTCGAACGCGCGCCCAACATCGGCATCATCAGCGCATACAACGACATGCTCTCGGCGCATCACCCCTACGCGCATTATCCCGAACGCATCAAAGCGCAAGCCCGTAAACTCGGTGCAACCGCGCAAGTTGCGGGCGCAACCCCCGCGATGTGCGATGGCGTGACGCAGGGCTACGCAGGCATGGAGTTGTCATTGTTCTCACGCGATGTGATTGCGCAGACCACCGCGATTGGTCTATCTCATCAAGTTTTTAACGGCGCATTGTTGCTCGGCATCTGTGACAAAATCGTCCCCGGTTTGCTCATGGGCGCGGTGGCGTTTGGGCATTTACCTGCTCTGTTTATGCCCGCAGGGCCAATGACCACGGGCATAGGCAACGACGAAAAAGCCAAAGTGCGCCAACGCTACGCCACGGGCGATGCCTCACGCGAAGAGTTGCTCGAATCTGAACTCAAAGCCTATCATTCCGAAGGTACGTGTACGTTTTATGGCACGGCGAACTCAAATCAAATGATGCTTGAGTTCATGGGCTTGATGTTACCGGGTAGTGCGTTTATCAATCCCGCCACACCGTTGCGCAGTGCTTTGGATGATGGTGCGGTCACGCAATTATTGGCCAATATCCACCAGCCCGAACTAAACATGGCGCAGTTAGTCAATGAAAAATCCATCATCAATGGCGTGATTGGTCTGCTGGCAACGGGTGGCTCGACCAACCACACCCTACACATCGTGGCGATTGCGCGCATGGCGGGCATCGAATTGCGTTGGGAAGACATGCACGATTTGGGCGAAATCATTCCCCTGCTCGCCCGCGTGTATCCGAACGGCTCGGCAGATGTGAATCAATTTCACGCCGCAGGTGGCTTGGCGTATGTGATTGCACAGCTGCGCTCATCGGGATTACTTCACGATGATGTGGACACCGTGGTGTCAAGCACGATGGGCAAAGGCATGGCGGCTTATACCCAAGAGCCGTATTTGGATGGCGACACTTTGAAATGGCGTGCGGGCACAACCCACAGTTTGGACGAAACCATTATTCGCCCCATTGACAAGCCATTTTCTCCTGATGGCGGACTTAAATTGCTCAAAGGCAATTTGGGCAACAGCGTGATTAAAACCTCATCGGTCAAACCCGCGCATCGCGTGATTCGCGCGCCTGCCATCGTATTTGAATCGCAAGCCGAGTTGCAAACTGCATTTGAAAAAGGCGAATTGCACGACAAAGACTTTATCGCCGTGGTGCGCTTTCAAGGACCCAAATCCAACGGTATGCCCGAATTGCACAAACTCACGCCGCCGCTGGGCGTATTGCAAGACCGTGGTCAACACGTGGCACTGGTCACCGATGGGCGCATGTCGGGCGCATCGGGCAAAGTACCTGCGGCCATTCACGTCAGCCCCGAAGCGGTGGACGGCGGTATGATTGCCAAAGTGCACACGGGCGATTGGATGACTTTGGATTCTGAGCACGGTGTGTTGCAACTCGAAGTACCAGAAGAAGAACTCAACGCCCGCGCGATGGCACAAAAACCTGTGGCAGAAACCGAGTATTGGCTCGATTTATTCAGCGTGGCACGTAAAAATGTCGGGCGCGCGGAGTTGGGCGCGACTTGGTTGATTGAAGATACAAAATAATCAGATGCCAAATTGAATAATAAACAACAAGGAAAAATGATGCAAAAACTCCAAACCGCCCTCGCCCAATGCAAAATCGTCCCCGTTGTGGTGGTCAATGACCTTGCCCACGCCGCGCCACTGGCGCGCGCCTTGCAAAACGGCGGCTTGACGGTGGTCGAAGTCACCCTGCGCACCCCTGTGGCATTGGATGCCATCAGCGCGATGCGCCAAGCCTGCCCCGACATGGTCATTGGTGCGGGCACAATTTTAAACGCGCAAAACATCATCGATGCACGCAACGCAGGTGCCGAGTTTGGCGTAAGCCCCGGCACTTCACCTACTTTGCTCAAAGCCATCGTAGACAGCGGTTGGAACTTCATCCCTGGGTGCGCCACACCCTCCGAAGCCATCACCTTGGCTGAAGCGGGTTTCAAAATCGTTAAACTATTTCCCGCCGAAGTGGTCGGTGGCTTGGCGATGCTCAAATCCTTGGCTTCGCCCCTGCCGCACATTCAATTCATGCCCACAGGTGGCGTGCGTTTGGACAAAGTCGCTGAGTACATCGCCCAGCCGAATGTCGCCGCGCTCGGTGGCACTTGGATTGCACCTGTTGAAAAATTGGCATCTGGCGATTTTGCGGGCATAGAGGCACTGGCGCGTGAAGCGTATTTGGTCAGCCAAATGGCCTAATTTGTGATTGGATGATTTGCCATGCCACACACCACTCTTCACACCCTCTACGGCGACCCAAACACCCGCGCAGGTTTGGCGGAGTCACCGCTGTGGGACGCGCAACGCCAAGCGTGGTTTTGGATGGACATTGACCAACACCAAATTCACCAACACACCGTTCGTGCTGACAACGATGCCACGCATAGGGTTTGGCAACTGCCCTTGGAAGCGCGCTACGACATCGGTGCGATGGCTTTGGCGGACAATGGCGACTTGATGCTCGCGCTACGTGCAGGGATTGCGTCTTTTAATCCAGATCAAGCCCAAAAAAATCTCTCACCTGAAATACGCATTCCTGCACCCTATGATACAAACACAACCCGTTTCAACGATGGCGGCGTGGATGCGCAAGGACGCTGGTGGATAGGCTCGTTGTACGCGCCCAAAACCCATGCGGGCGCGAATTTATTTTGTTTGGAACGAGATGTGCTCAAACCGATATTGGGTGAATTGGCAAATACCAAACCCCATACAAATTGGGGCATGACCACTGCCAATGGTTGGGCAGTCTCGCCCGATGGCACGACGATGTACCACGCCGACACACAAGCGCACACCGTCTATCGCTATGATTTTGATGCACGTGCGCCCGTGGAAACCGCGCTGTCCAACCGCACGGTGTTTTTTCAAACCACGGACACACGCGGAACGGATGCGCCCTTGACAACATACCAAGGTCGCCCCGATGGCGCGGCAGTGGACAGTGAAGGCAATTATTGGCTGGCGTTGTATGAAGGTGCTGCCATTATTAAAATCGCGCCCAATGGCAACATCGTACAAAAAATCCCTTTACCCGCCAAAGCCCCGACCATGCTGTGTTTTGGAGGGACGAATTTGAAAACCCTCATCATCACCACCGCAGGCAATCGCCCCGACAGCGAATTGGCGCACTATCCAGCCAATGGACACATACTCACTCTCAAATCAGATACGGCAGGTTTGGCTCCTCAACGCTATCGTTCATCACCATAACCGCTTCCAATGCTGAAAAATACGCGCAATCCAGCCCTCGGTATGGACATCGCGCGCGAATTTGCCGATAATGTCGGGGTTTTGCCAACAAGGCAGTCAGCATTTAAAATTCAAGGAATATCCATGTCAAACACGATTTTACAAAACCTCCCCATCGGTGAAAAAGTCGGCATTGCCTTCTCAGGCGGGCTCGATACCAGCGCGGCTCTGCTGTGGATGCGCCAAAAAGGGGCGGTTCCCTACGCTTACACCGCGAATTTGGGGCAACCCGACGAAGACGACTACGAAGCGATTCCCAACAAAGCGCGTGCCTATGGCGCGGAGCAAGCGCGTTTAATCGACTGCCGCAAACAGTTGGCAAACGAGGGCATCGCCGCCATCCAATGTGGCGCGTTTCATATTTCCACGGGTGGCGCAACCTACTTCAACACCACACCACTCGGTCGCGCGGTCACGGGCACGATGTTGGTCTCGGCAATGAAAGAGGACGATGTCAACATCTGGGGCGACGGCAGTACGTTTAAAGGCAATGACATCGAGCGTTTTTACCGCTATGGTTTGCTCACCAATCCCAACTTGCGCATTTACAAACCGTGGCTTGACCAAAATTTTATTGACGAACTTGGCGGTCGCCAAGAGATGTCTGAGTTTTTGATTGCCAACGGTTTTGACTACAAAATGTCGGTCGAGAAAGCCTACTCAACCGATTCAAACATGCTTGGCGCAACCCACGAAGCCAAAGATTTGGAATTTCTCAACAGCGGCATTCGCATTGTCAAACCCATCATGGGCGTGGCGTTTTGGCGTGAGGACGTTGAAGTCAAAGCCGAAGAAGTCACCGTGCGTTTTGAAGACGGCATGCCTGTTGCGCTCAATGGCAAAACCTTTGATGACCTTGTGGCATTATTTGAGGAAGCCAACCGCATCGGTGGTCGTCATGGCTTGGGCATGTGTGACCAAATCGAAAACCGCATCATCGAGGCGAAAAGCCGTGGCATCTACGAAGCCCCAGGTATGGCGTTGTTGCACATTGCCTATGAGCGTTTACTCACCGGCATTCACAACGAAGACACGATTGAACAATACCGCATCAACGGTCTGCGCCTCGGTCGTCTGCTCTACCAAGGTCGCTGGTTTGACCCACAATCATTGATGTTGCGTGAAACCGCCCAACGCTGGGTGGCACGCGCGATTACAGGCGAAGTGACGCTTGAATTGCGCCGTGGCAACGACTACACGATTTTGAACACCGAATCGCCCAACTTGACCTACCATCCAGAACGCTTGTCAATGGAAAAAGTCGAAGACGCGCCATTTGACCCAATTGACCGCATTGGCCAACTCACCATGCGCAACCTCGACATCGTCGATACCCGCCAAAAACTCGGTATCTACACCCAAATGGGCTTGTTGCTCAGTGGTCAAGACTCGGTATTGCCACAACTGGATCATTCAGACAAATAAGTTTGAGTGTCTGTGGAAACAAAAAGCGAGCCAATGGCTCGCTTTTTTGTTAAGTTTTTTGTTTCCCTAACGTCTGAATAAATGATGGATTGAGCGCCCGATTTACGCTCACATCTAAATGATTGCGTTTTAGCCAGTCGGCTAACGCACCATTAAATTCCTTGTACACAGCTAATACGTCTGATATTCGCAAGTGACCGTGTCCATGAGGAATTCTAAGTGGCTTATTATCTAGATCTTCCTTTTTTGAACCAACCATCAAGACAAATTGCATTTCAGCTGACACAAACTCATCCTGTAACCAACTTTTGGAGTACCCATTTACAAAAAAATAGGTCGCTGTATCTAACTCTCTTAGCACGCTAGAAAGCTCGGCTGGGAAGAAAGGATTATGAATTATCTCGTTGTTTAGCTCGCTAAAAAGCTGACTGGGATAAGGTTCCGAAAAGTAGTGTTTAACGACAAAGCGATCCTTTTCTCCAAAATCCTCAAGCGGCTTGTAATTAATGGCAGAGAAACACACAGGCTCCCCTATCAAAACTTTTCCTCCGAGTGATGAGGTTGGAAACCCAAGATTTGGGTTCTTCTGAATATGATCAAGAAAGCTAGCGACGAGTCTAAATTGCTCCTTCAGCAATTCATTTCCTAGTCGCCCCTTTTCCCACTGGACAGAGGAAACAACTAGACCGCTCAATGTAGCCACCATTGCTAAAAGAGCCATGATGGGCATCACAAGCTTGTCTGGAATTAAGTTATTGAGGGCGAACGTTAGAACAGAACCCGCAATCAAGATAGTCGCTGCTAGTAAAATAAGTATTCGATTACTCAGTTTCATTGCTGCTACTTTTCCAATAATTTTTTTATCAAATAAATTTTATTTTGCTTAATTCGCCCATCAAAATCACTCAAACTTCCCACGCAACAAATATTCCATAATCGCTTTTTGCACATGCATGCGGTTTTCGGCTTCTTGCCACACCACGCTTTGTGGGCCATCGATGACTTCGGCATCGACTTCTTCGCCACGATGCGCAGGCAAACAGTGCATAAACAGCGCGTCCGGTGCGGCGGCTTGCATCATTTCAGCCGTGATTTTGTAGTCGGCAAAGGCTTTCATGCGCGCTTCGTTTTCTGCTTCGTAGCCCATGCTCGTCCACACATCGGTGGTGATGATGTGCGCACCTGTGCATGCCTGCATTGGCGTGTCGCATACGGTGAAAAATGGTTGGTCTGACTCAACCGCGAGTTTTGGGTCGAGCGCGTAGCCTGCTGGCGTGGCGATGTTCAGGTGAAAGCCCAAAACGCGCGCGGCTTGTATCCACGTGTAGCACATATTGTTCGCATCACCGACCCACGCCACAGTTTTACCTGTGATGTCGCCACGCTCCTCGATGTAGGTGTAGATGTCGGCAGAGACTTGGCACGGGTGGTATTCATTGGTCAAACCGTTGATGACAGGCACGCGCGAATTGGCAGCAAAACGCTCAATGATTTCTTGCCCAAAGGTACGAATCATCACGATGTCGGTCATGCGTGAGATGACTTGCGCAGAATCCTCAATCGGCTCACCGCGTCCGAGTTGGGTGTCCTTGGTGTTCAAGTACACCGCATGTCCTCCAAGTTGGTGAAAACCCGCTTCAAATGACAAACGTGTGCGCGTCGAACTTTTTTCAAAAATCATCGCCATCGTGCGGTCGTGCAGCGGATGCCATGTTTCGTAATTTTTAAAACGGCGTTTGAGCTCAGTCGTGCGCGTGAAAATGTATTCATGCTCCTCTTTGGTAAAGTCTTGAAACTGTAAATAGTGCTTCACTTGTTTTGCCACTTCATCTGCTTTCATTTTCGCCTCACTGTTTAAAATATTCTGCCTTGATTTTGCCTGCCTATCGCCTAAAACTCAAACGTACTCATTTTTGAACCATTTAAAAAGAACGCCGTCATACCCGCATGCTTTTAGCGGGTATCCAGTTCAATAACCTAATTAGGGATACAAACTGGATTCCCGCTAACCCCATGCAGGAATGACACGCAGGGAACTTACGCCAAAAATTCTTGAATCACCACCGCCAAGCGCGCCACCAACTCTGCGGTTTCCTCGTCATTGATAATCAATGAGGGCAACAAGCGCACCACGCTGTCGTGCGTGACATTGATGAGCAAACCTGCGTCCAACGCACGCGTGACCAATTCACCACACGGACGGTCTAAAACGATACCGACCATCAAGCCTTTACCGCGAAACTCTTTGACCTTGCCAGCGGCCACTTCTTTGCTCAGAGCCTGTGCCAAACCTGCGCGAATCGCGTCGCCTTGCTTGGTTGCATTGGCACACAAACCCTCATCCTCAATCACTTCAAGTGTGGTCAAAGCCGCACGCATCGCCAAAGGATTACCGCCAAAAGTCGTGCCATGCGCACCGACATGAAATACGCCAGTCGCGCGTCCCCACGTGAGCAATGCGCCCACAGGCACACCTGAGCCCAAACCTTTTGCCAACGTCATCACATCAGGGGTGACGTTTTCGATTTGGTGCGCGAACCATTGTCCTGTGCGTCCAACGCCTGTTTGCACTTCATCAATGATGAGCAACCATTGGTTCGCATCGCACAACGCACGAATTTGACCCAAAACCCCCGGTGACAAACTCGACACACCACCCTCGCCCTGCACCACTTCGAGCATTACGGCAACCACATCCAAATCCGATTGCAAGGCATGAATCGCACCCACATCGTTGAACGGCACACGCACAAAGCCAGTGACCAGTGGGTCAAAACCTTTTTGCACCTTGGCATTGCCTGTCGCGGTCAGTGTCGCCAAAGTGCGTCCATGAAAAGCCTCACTCATCACGATGATTTTGCCATTGGCTTTGCCTTGCTGATGACCGTACAGACGCGCCAATTTAATCGCGCCCTCGTTCGCCTCTGCGCCACTGTTGGCAAAAAACACCTCATCCATGCCGGAAATTTTCGCCAATTGATTGGCCAATTCGATTTGCTCAGGTACTTGGTACAGATTGCTCACATGAATCAGTTTGCCGACCTGCTCGTGCAATGCCGCCACCAAGCGCGGATGGTTGTGCCCCAGCGCATTGACCGCAATGCCCGAGAGCGCGTCAAGATACTGCTTGCCGTTGGTATCCGTCAGCCAAACGCCCTCGCCATGTGTGAACGCCACAGGCAAACGGTTAAACACAGGCATTAGATGATTCGTTTGAGTATCCGACATAACATTCCTAATAAAATAAAAACAAAACAGGCGAGCATAGACACGCTCACCCATCTAAATTACCCCTAAATCATAGGCAAAAACCACTATAAACGCAAGTTTTTAGCGCAAATACCAAGTTTATACCGAACGATTATTGGCAGAGCACGAACCCGATGTCTGCTCGGTTTGAGTATCGCGCAAAATAGACCAACCGCCGCGCAATACCAATAAAGCAATTGCCAAACCAATCACCAAATCAGGATAACGACTGCCTGTCACCCAAACCAAAACGCCTGCGAGTATCACCCCCGCATTGGCAATCACATCGTTTTTAGAAAAAATATAGGAGGCGCGCATGTGCACCCCTCCTTGTTTGTGCTGGGCAATGCGCGTCAAGCAATAATAATTGGCACACAAAGCCACCAAGCCGACCGCCATCATCAGACCACCGACAGGCTCGCTGCCATACAACCATTTGCGCGCCACTTCGAGCAAGACCAAGACCGCCAAAATCACCTCAACCACCCCCGCCACGCGTGCTGCGCGCACTTGCCAGAGCGCCGAGCGACCGATGGCATACAAACCAATGCCATACACTGAGGTATCGGCCAACATATCCAAAGAATCGGCAATCAAACCCGTCGAATGTGCCCACAACCCCAAAAGCAACTCGAACACAAACATCAGCGCGTTAATCCACAGCACCACCCACAAAGTTCGCTGCTCTTGCTCGTTCTGCGCCTTCATCTCACAACCGCATCCAGCCATACCGCCTCCGCCTCATCACCGATAGCCGCCATCGTGCCATCCATAGGCAAACACCACGGACGAACTTAATGTCCATTCTTTGCCATGAATACCAACAAAAGCCCTACGAAAACCATCACCCAAGAGAGAACCAACCAAGCCACTTCCAATGCCCAAGCACCCAAACCTTGACGATAGCGCGTGGTATCGCCCGCTTCTTCTACTTTATTGCGCGCCATTAAGTGTCGAATAGACAAATACGCCGACACCGCCCCCACCCACAAAACAATCCAAGCCATCATAAAAACCACCCGTTTACAAACCGTTCAAATCACATACAGACCAATCGCCACTGCATGGCACGCCGCACCAGCCAAGACAAACACATGCCAAATCGCGTGGGTATAAGGAATTTTTTTCAGCGCGTAAAAAATCGCCCCGATGGTGTAAAACGCACCACCGATGACAATCCACAACATCGCCGAATGGCTCATGGTCGCCATCATGTCACGCACGACAAACACCGAAGCCCACCCCATCAGCAGATACGTGATGAGCGAGATTTTTGCAAAACGATGGACGAAAAACACCTTAAACACCACACCCGCCAAAGCCACCGCCCACAGCACCCAAAACAACACCTGCGCCTTGGGCGAATTCAAACCAATCAATAAAATCGGCGTATAAGTCCCGGCAATCATGGCAAAAATCGCGCTGTGGTCAATGCGCTTGAGCACCCATTTGGCGCGGGTGTGCGAAAACGCATGATAAACGGTCGAGCTCAAAAACATCGCCATCATCCCCAAACCATAAATCACCAAACCCGTGATTTGAAAGTTTGAAAATTCAATTGAGGATTGAGAGGCTTTAACCAGCATCAAAACCAAAACCACCACCGCGAACACCACGCCGAGCGCGTGGGTCAGCGTATTGAGAAATTCTTCGCGTGGGTTGTAGTCAGAGCCGAGGGTGAGTGTGGTCATGATGGTTTCATTGTAGGGCGCAATAAGCGCGAGGTTCGCGCATTGCGCCTTAGGGGTTCATGGTAGTTTCGTTGTTAGACAGTTAAAAAGGAATTCCGTTTGTGAAAATAAATTCTCCAGAATATTTATAAATTTCTTTAAATACCTTAGATATTTTCTCCTTTAATGAAACATTAACCTCCAAACTACTCAAAATAATATCGCAATTTGAAATCTGTAATTCTGCAACTTTGTCTTCTACGCTCCATCCAACATCAATCTCATCATTTTTCAACTCCAAATTGAAATCAGTTTTGATACATGAATAAATTGAATACCATACCATAGACCTAAATTTGTTAATTAGTAATTTCGAACGAGAATAATCATCCAGAATATCTGTATAGAAATTTTCATTTATCTTTTTAAACCAAATACAATTTTCTTTATGGAGTGCAGAGTATTTTTTTATTTCGTTTTTAAACTGATTAAACTCTACAAATCTAATCAAAGAAGATGTTTCTTCTTTATTTACTATATAGTTTGAAATATATTGTTCAGTCACAATATTTTCTGGAGTCACTAAATCACCATCTACAATCAATCTAACCAAGTTTGAATCAATAATCGAAATTAAATTAAACTGATATACCGCCCTTGTCTTTTTTCGTTTTGGTAGGGAGCAGATTTCATATGACTGCGCTTTTAGCAACGATGTAATTGAGTTAAAGATATTTTTATCATTTTGTACCTTACCTGTATTTTTGCTCATTTCTTGAAATGCAAATACCTGATATTTAGGCTTTGCAAGCACAGATTTTGCTGGGGTATTCAATATAAATTCATGATATTCCTGAAAAATTTTTTGTTTATCTAAATAGTAACGAATGGGAATTTCATTACTCCACGCATGAAATGGATACCATTTGATATTCGGATTTTTGCTATCAAGTTTTCTTGAAATTAATGCCCAAACGTTTTCTTCACTCTTTTTGCAACTAATGAGTAATGTTGTAAAAATATCCACCCCATCGATTTCGCTTGTTTTGTAGGCAAGTATATCAAGCTCTCTTACAGTCGCCTGCAAATCGTCCTCATAATATTTGTTACTCATTAGTATCCAACCATCATCGGCAAGGATATCAGCAACTTTATTTTCAAGAATAAATCCCGTTTTCAGAATTTCATCAGCATATTTTGTATTAATCATTCAGGGCATTCCCAATCAATAACCATCACATCCTCGGCACAACCACCCCTGTCTGCCCCTGATATTTACCACCACGGTCTTTGTACGAGGTTTCGCACACTTCATCCGACTCAAAGAACAATACCTGCGCACAGCCTTCATTCGCGTAAATTTTCGCGGGCAATGGCGTGGTATTAGAAAACTCAAGGGTCACATAGCCTTCCCATTCAGGTTCAAACGGTGTGACATTGACGATGATGCCGCAGCGCGCGTAGGTGGATTTACCCAAGCACACGGTGAGCACACTGCGCGGTATGCGGAAATACTCGACCGTGCGTGCGAGCACGAATGAGTTCGGCGGAATGATGCAGGTGTCGCCGATGTGCTCGACGAAACACTGTGGATCAAAGTTTTTCGGGTCGATGATGCTGGAATTGACGTTGGTAAAGATTTTAAATTCATTGGCACAGCGGATGTCGTAGCCATAACTGGATGTGCCGTAACTGACGATGCGCTGATCATTGACATAGCGCACCTGCCCTGGCTCGAATGGCTCTATCATGCCCGTTGTCTCTGCCATGCGGCGTATCCATTTATCCGATTTGATGCTCATATTCATCCTTGCTGTAAAAGTTTGGGGAAATTTTGTACGCATTGTAGCAAATTTGAGGATGCCAATCTGGTAAAATAGCGGTTGTTTTCAACCCATCCGCTCCCGTGGATGGGGCAATTTTTATCTTTTTAGTCAATTATTTTCGGATTGCAAAAATGTTAGACATCCAACTCCTACGCAAAGACATTGATTTTGTCGCCAACCGTTTGAAAACCCGTGGCTTTGAGTTAAACGTTGAGGCGTTTAATCAGCTTGAAGCCGAGCGCAAAGCCATTCAAGTTCAAACCGAGGATTTACAAGCGCAGCGCAACAAACTTTCTAAAGAAATTGGTATTCGCAAAGCGCAGAAACTCTCTGCTGATGACATCATGGCGCAGGTCGCGGGCATTGGCGACACACTCAAATCCTCGGCATTGCGTTTAGAGGCAATTCAAATTCAGATGCGTGAATTGTTGATGAATATTCCCAATCTACCGCACAAATCTGTCCCCGAAGGTGCGGATGAAACCGAAAATGTCGAGGTCGCGCGCTGGGGCGACGTGCCCAGTTTTGATTTTGAAATCAAAGACCACGTGAGTTTGGGTGAAGGTTTGGGACAACTTGATTTTGATATGGCAAGCAAACTCACAGGTTCACGCTTTAGTTTTATGCGTGGCGGTTTGGCAAAATTGCACCGTGCATTGGCGCAACTGATGCTTGACACGCACACAACCGCGCACGGTTACACCGAGTGCTACACACCCTATATGGTCAATGCGGACAGTCTGTACGGCACAGGACAATTGCCCAAGTTCAAAGACGATATGTTTTGGGTGACCAAAGGCGGAGATGAAGAACAACGCGAGTTGTATTTGATTTCCACCTCTGAAATTCCATTGACCAACACTGTGCGTGATGTGATTTTAGAAGCCAATCAATTGCCGCTCAAACTCACCGCACACACGCCCTGTTTCCGTTCTGAAGCAGGCTCAGGCGGACGCGACACGCGCGGCATGATACGTCAGCATCAGTTTGATAAAGTCGAAATGGTACAAATCGTGCATCCCGAGCAGTCCTACGCCACATTGGAAGAAATGCGCACTCATGCTGAAAAAATTCTGCAACTGCTCGAACTGCCCTACCGCGTAGTCGCGCTGTGTACGGGTGATATGGGCTTTGGTGCAGCGAAAACCTATGATCTTGAAGTATGGATTCCCACTCAAAATACCTATCGTGAGATTTCTAGCGTATCGAACTGCGAAGCTTTCCAAGCGCAACGCATGCAAGCGCGCTTTAGAAATGACGCGGGTAAAACCGAATTGGTGCATACCTTGAATGGTTCTGGCTTGGCTGTGGGGCGCGCATTGGTGGCTGTTTTAGAAAATCACCAACAAGCAGATGGCTCGATTAAGATTCCTGCGGCTTTACAGGCATACATGGGTGGTTTAATTGAATTGCGTTAATAGACATCACTCCATTGGATAAATCAATGTCGCCATTGTGAGGGTTTGACCGCCAAGCAATCCAATCAATACGGATTGCTCTGTGCGGATGGCGTTCTCATACATCGCGATTCAAAATCGCCGCAAATTGACACATGAAATAGTTGTAATGAAAAATTTTTCATAAAAACCCCTTGAACAAATTTCTGAAATGCGGCATAATCGCACTTCTTCGCAAGGATGTTTTTTTGCGAGCAGAATTCGGAAGATATTCGGGGGTATAGCTCAGCTGGGAGAGCGCTTGCATGGCATGCAAGAGGTCAGCGGTTCGATCCCGCTTATCTCCACCAAGTTTTTTAGTTGTACATTAGGCTCCCATCGTCTAGAGGCCTAGGACACTGCCCTTTCACGGCGGCGACACCGGTTCGAATCCGGTTGGGAGTGCCAAGTTTTATTGTTTTTCCTCTGCAATATTAGGCTCCCATCGTCTAGAGGCCTAGGACACTGCCCTTTCACGGCGGCGACACCGGTTCGAATCCGGTTGGGAGTGCCAGTTTAAATCCACGCTTTTTGCGTGGATTTTTTTATGTTCTGACCTTCACCAGCCTTTATGCAAACACACAATTCCGCTACAATACGCGCTGTGATTTAATCAGAGGAAGCAGCACCCATGTGGTCAAAAATTTCACTTACCATTCTTAAAATCATTGGTTGGAAAACCACATTTAAGCCATTTCCAGAGCCTCGTGGCATCATCGTGGTGTATCCACACACCTCGAACTGGGATTTTCCTTTGGGTGTTCTGTGGAAATCAGCACATCAAGTTGAACCGCGCTGGGTTGCAAAAGATTCCTTGTTTAAACCACCTGTATTTGGCTGGTTGATGCGCAAACTCGGCGGCATCGGTATCAAACGTGAGGGCAATTTGGATGTGGCGCAATCGCTTAAAAAAACCATATTGGCTGAGGACAATTGCTGGTTGGTGATTGCCATCGAGGGTACACGTTCGTATAAGCCTTATGTCCACTTTGGATATTATTACATCGCCAAAGCCGCAGATGTACCCATCGGACTGGCGAGAATTGACTACGAAACCAAAACCATCGGCATCGAAGAATATCGCCGTGTCAAAGACACGCCCGAAGAAGAATTGGAGCAACTCAAAATTGATTTTGCGCACCACAATGCCTACGCACCTAAAAACGTCAGCGCGTTGGCAATCAAGCAAAGACGCCAAGATAACACTTGATTTGATAAACTTGGTTTTAGTTGTGGCGCGTAGTTTGGTAGCGAAAATCTCCAACGATTTCAAATAGAACCAATGCGTTATGGATTGCTTCGCTGATGACACTTCGCTCGCAATGATCACGAATTTTTAACTGAGGCATCCACCAAAAAAAACGCACCCGATGGGGTGCGTTTTTGTGCTTGCTTGTCCAATCAAATTATTTTTTGATGTTGTAGAACGTAGATTTACCAGGGTACGAAACGGTTTCGCCCAAGGCTTCCTCGATGCGCAACAATTGGTTGTACTTGGCAATGCGATCCGAACGACTCAGAGAACCTGTTTTGATTTGACCTGCATTCAAACCCACCGCGATGTCGGCAATGGTTGAATCTTCGGTTTCACCCGAACGGTGGCTAATCACAGCGGTGTAGCCTGCGCGTTTTGCCATTTCAATCGCTGCAAAGGTTTCGGTCAATGTACCGATTTGGTTGATTTTAATCAGGATTGAGTTACCGATGCCTTTTTCAATGCCTTCTTTGAGGATTTTGGTATTGGTCACAAACAAATCATCACCGACCAATTGGATTTTTTTGCCCAAAATGTCGGTCAAATATTTCCAGCCATCCCAATCCGACTCGTCCAATCCATCTTCGATGCTCACAATCGGGAACTTATCCGCCAAGTTCGCCAAGTAATCCGACATTTCTTTGCTGGTCAGGCTCAAGCCTTCGCCTGTCAACTCGTATTTGCCATTTTTGTAGAACTCCGAAGCCGCACAATCCAAGCCCAATAAAATATCATCACCTAATTTATAGCCAGCCGCTTCAATCGCCGCCGCAATGGTTTGGATACATTCTTCGTTCGATTTAAAGTCAGGTGCAAAACCACCTTCGTCGCCCACCGCTGTGTTCATGCCTTTATCGTGGAGGATTTTTTTCAGGTTGTGGAACACTTCCGCGCCTGCGCGCAGGGCTTCGCGGAACGAGTCAAAACCCACTGGCAAAATCATGAATTCTTGGAAATTCAAATTATTGTCGGCGTGTTCGCCACCATTGATGATGTTCATCATCGGCACAGGCATTTGCATTGCACCAGAGCCACCGAAATAACGGTACAAAGGCAAGCCCGCTTCGTTTGCAGAAGCACGCGCCACCGCCATAGACACCGCCAATAAAGCATTCGCGCCGAGATTGGATTTGTTTTCTGTGCCGTCGAGTTCAATCATCGTGCGGTCAATCAAGGCTTGCTCAGACGACTCCATGCCGACCAGTGCATCGGCAATCACCGTGTTGATGTTGTTGACCGCAGTCAAAACGCCTTTGCCCAAATAGCGTGATTTGTCACCATCACGCAATTCAATCGCTTCACGCGAGCCTGTCGATGCACCCGATGGTACAGCCGCACGTGCGGTCGCCCCTGATTCCAATAAAATTTCGCACTCTACGGTGGGATTGCCGCGCGAATCTAAAATTTCACGTCCTACGATGTCGATAATTGCACTCATACACACTCCAATAAAGAAAAAATTTTTACGTTAAGACAACATACGCCACAAGCACGTACTATCACATTTCAAGTACGTGAACTATACCACCGAATAAAGCCCTTTTGCCCGTTATTTTTAGAATAATTAAATCAACATTAAAAATTTTAACAATGGTAAATAATTGCTGATTAGCCTATAGAATAAATGCAAGCAACACATTTAAATTAATAAGAATAAGGAGTTTCTAATGTCCAGCCAATGGTTACTTTCATTTATTATTTTTGCTTTATCTATGAGTATATCTCCTGGTCCCAACAATTTAATGGTTATGGCGACAGGGGCCAACTTTGGTTGGAAAAAAGCGATTTTACATATATTAGCGGTCAGCTTTGGCTTCCTAATATTACTCATGATGTCAATTTTTGGAGTGGCCGAAATTATTCACCGCATTCCAATGTCTTATTCTGTTTTAAAGGTAATCGGCTCAATTTATCTTATTTACCTCGCCACAAAATTAGCACTCAGTAATGCCCGCATAAATGTTTCATCGGAAGCCAAATCCTACTCATTTTGGGATGTTATGATGTTCCAATTTGCTAATCCTAAAGGATGGATGATGGCAATTGGTGCCGCTTCTACATTTTTCCCACCAAACACGCCCATTCTATCTTTTGCCATTATCTCAGGTTTAATATTTTTGATAATTAATATTCTGTCTAATGGTATTTGGGCGTTAATGGGGGTGTCTTTAATATCTTTTCTAAACTCTGATAAAAAACTAAAGACTTTTAATTTGTTAATAGCTTTCACATTGATTTTAAGCATCTATTTTGTTATTAATTAACCACTGGAGGTCACAGATTCTTGTGATGTAGTTGTCGTACCATCGCGAATCGCCAATGACGTCTTTGCAGACGTCTCTAAAAATAAAACAAACAGAAGAAATTATGATGAACGAAATAAAAGAAAAAGGGGAAAATTTAGGTAATTATATACTTGACTGAACAAGAAATAGAGGGTAAAATAATCGCATAAACTAAAACAAGGCGGTTATTATGTTTCAAGAATTTAACTCTTTATTCGATATGATGCAAGTTTTCTCTGATGAGAAAAAATGTGTTGACCATTTTCGTGCGGTTCGTTGGTCTAACGGTGTTGTATGCCCTCATTGTGGTTCTGTTGAGGTTTACAATCTGAAAGACGGCACAC